>ERZ779895.4-NODE-4-length-410900-cov-8.390600_pt1 | contig 410900 bp, 325 predicted proteins | sample MGYA00511093_ERZ779895 | MGnify/ENA primary metagenome ERZ779895 (study PRJEB29588, sample SAMEA2142970) | human gut metagenome | biome: human gut; feature: human-associated habitat; material: faeces | place: Denmark | collected 2008/2010 ... | reverse complement strand
GCCGGGGAAGTGTTGCGCCGCTACTATCGTGCGGCTCAGCCAGGCGAGAAGGTACACCCGCTTTCGCTGCCCGAAATTTTCGCACGGTTGCGGCGGTTGGAACCCGGAGCGATGGCAGGCGTGACGCTGCCAAAACTATCTCAGGCCCTCGTGGCCGCAGGGGTGCAGAAAGTGCACACGCATTACGGAAACCGATACAGGGTGGCGGAAAGGTGATAGTGGGTATATGAAAGGCGTAAATGTTTTTATGCGAACCCTTCCTGTAATATTTGGCTGATCAGATGAAAAAACATAACTTCGTACTAATCAAAAGGTGTGGAATGTGAATGGTAAAAATGATGTATAGAACCATAATAAGCTTCAAAACCCTATTCTGTTTTTTATTGTTTGTGTCACCGTTTATGGAATTTGTCATTCCGGGTGGTGATATGTACCTTGCTTGTGTTGTGGGAGTTGTGGCGTTTGTAGGGGTTGGGTTAGAGGCAAGGGGCAGGCAAAATACTTTTGTCGTCACTATTGCCGATGTTCTCTTTTGGATTTGTTGGGGGTATGCAGTAATCCGGATGCCACTACCGGTGGATATGGCATTGTGCATAAAACTCGTTGCCGTAACCGGCATTTGGTGTTACTGCCGTCTCAATGTAACACCGGAGTTGCGGAATATGGTTATATGGTGGATGATAGTGACCGGCTTGGGGCAGTCTGTTATCGGACTGCTACAAGGCTTTGGGGTGTTAAAGAGCTTCCATTCAGAGTTTGCTTTGACCGGAACGTTTGGAAATCCCGGCCCTTTTGGTGGTTATTTGTCTGTGGTGATGGCTTTATTATTTTCTTATGTGTTACAGGAGAAATTGTCTTTCGCAATACGGGGGTGCTTGTTCGTGTGCCTTATGGTCGTTTCTTTGGCGTTGGTGCTATCAGACTCTCGGGCCGCCTGGTGTGCGGCTTGTGCTGCCGTCTTTTTGCTTTTGTACCTGAAATATCTTTCGGGAAAGCGTATCATGAGGTTCGGAGGATTCGTGTTGTTTGCAATGGGATTCCCGGCAGTGGGCATGCTTCTGTATGGCTATCGTCCTGATTCTGCCGACGCGAGGATATTGGTATGGAGGGTTTGCGGGGAAATTGTCTCCCAGCATCCTTTTGTGGGAGTCGGTACAGGAAGATTCGCAGCATATTATATGCCGGCGCAGGCCAGATACCTAATGACAGCCACTGAAACTACACGGCGTTGTTCCAGTGATAACTCATTCGCTTATAATGAAACATTGACCGTTCTATGTGAGCAAGGAATAGCCGGTTTATTATGTGTTACAGCGTTTTGGATGTTTGTCGTACGTGGCCTGAAATCTTCATATCAATCAGACAACAAGTCGGTTTTCTTGTTTCCTGTAGTGTCTTTATTGGTTTTCTCCCAGTTCTCTTATCCTTTGAGTATATGGAGTTTTGTATGCTTGTTGCCGCTTATGCCAGCCATCGGTTTAGGACGAGGAAGAGCGGTACGTTGGAGGATGGCAAGTTGGTTGAATATTTATCATCGGCGGTTACTTTCCATCACAACCTCTTGCGTGTTCTGTGCATTGTTGGTCTTCGGATTTGTCTTGCGATGGCGGTCGCAAGTATGGATTAATGACTATAGTGTGTTTGCGACATCGTCTGAACGTCCTGGCCGGGTTGTAGGGTGGTTTGTCCGTCACGACCCGTTCCTTTTGGCATGCGGTGCGGATGCTGCTTTTTTGCGTACGGATTATAAATTGGCACTCACGTATCTGGATGGTTTGAACCATTATACACAAGCGGCGCAGTGGAATATCAGACAAGGAGAGTGTTATGAGGGAGTAGGGGATACTTTGAAAGCTTTGGAGTGTTATCGGACGGCATCGCGAATGATGCCCGGGCTGATGTACCCCGTTTTTGCGGAATTCAATTTGTATCGTAAGGAAAACCAAAAGGACAAAGCATTGCTTTTGGCCCGGAAGCTCATAACATTCAGGCCCAAAATCGAGAACCGTAGGACGAGGCTGATGAGGAAGGAAGCCTGGGAGTACATTCGTAACAAGGCAAGGTCGTGGTCGGCCGCGTTTTAGTGGAATAGGAATACTGCTGAATATCCCGAGATGTCTCGGACGATTTGGTCTTTGAAAAATAGGCTTCCGTGAGAAGGTTAAAATAGGGGCAAGTGGCTGATGCGCTTGCCCCTATTTCTGGGGATTACTTTAAAATGACCAAACATGTGCATGCCCCGTGTGCCCCCATGACCAATGCCTGTTCGATATCGGCTGTTTTGGAAGGGCCGGAGATGAAAGTGCCGAAAGGGTAGGTTTGCCCGGCGAGAAGTTCGTAGGCTTCTTGCATATTATGGACCAGGGAATGTCGGTCGAGGACAATGACTAAGGCTTCAGCAATGAAATAGAGTGCTTTGTGTTTTACGTTCTGAGGAATCCAGACCGCACCGTTTTCCGCTACGCCGAACGCTCCTTCTACGACCGCCACGTCGGTACCGTCCAGTTCTTGTGCCTCGGCCAATGTGTCGGGACGTATGGTAGCACAGGTGATCTCTTCCATCTGTGAAGCGATTTTGCGAGCCTCGGGAAAGTGGCTGCGAATGATGTCGTTGATGTCTTCCGCTTCCTGTAGGACGACCGCCTTGCCTCCGACAAACTGGCTGATTTCGCAGAAACGGCTTATTTTGTCCGGGTAAACCGTAGCTTTTATTTCCCAATCCGGATATTCGTACCTTTGTACGGTGTTTTGGCGGATGGCTGTCAATATCTCGTCTTTACTGCTCATTTTTTATCCTCCTTTCTTTGTACTTTACCTTTTTTCCACATGCTGTTGAACGATTCCCCGGCGAATTTCGGCAGTTCGCGGCCTTTTCCCCATTCGTTCAGGCGGTTATATTTGATTGCGTCTGGCATGACATTGACCATAGGAGCAGCCCAGAGGGCGGCGTTGAACAGCACGGGGCGCTCCATCAGAAATTTCATGCCGGCAGACATGAATTGCTTCTCGGTACTGGCTTTGTCGATGTCCTTCAACGTTTGCCTCCAGCGGTAGATTTGTTCTCCCAAATCCACTTTGGCCGGGCAGACATTGGAGCAAGACAGGCAGAGGGAACAGGCCGACAAGTTGTCATAGTACTTCGACGGGTCGTGAGCCATTCCCAAGTTTATTCCGATGGGGCCCGGAATGAAATAAGTATATGAATAGCCTCCGCTGTGCCGGTAAACCGGACAGGTGTTCATGCAGGCGCCGCAACGGATGCAGTTCAGTGTCCGGATATGGTCGGGGTGAGAGAGAATGCGGCTTCGCCCGTTGTCTACGATAATGATATGGTATTCACCTCCTTCGCGCGGCGTACGATAATGAGACGTGTAGGTCGTGATGGGTTGACCTGTTCCAGAACGTGCCAATAAACGGGTGAATACGCCTAAAGCTTTCATGTCCGGTACGATTTTTTCCAAACCGAAGGCCGCGATGTTCAGTTTCGGGCAGGATGTGCCCATATCGGCGTTGCCTTCGTTGGTGCACACGACGATGTCTCCCGTAGAGGCTACAGCGAAATTCGCTCCTGTCATGGCAGCTTCGGCGTGCAAGAAAATATTTCGCAGGTTTTTTCGAGCCACATGCGTCAGGTAAGTCGGGTCGTAATTGCCTTTTTCGGCATTCATCTTCTCTTCGAACAGCAGGCCTACTTGTTCGCGCTTGATATGAATGGCCGGCATGACGATATGGCTGGGTGGAAGGTGCATCAGTTGCAGGATGCGTTCACCCAAATCGGTTTCCACTACATCTATGCCTTTAGACAACAAGAACGGGTCCAGTTCGCATTCTTCCGAGAGCATGGATTTGCTTTTGACGAAACGGGTCACTTGATGTTCTTTAAGCAGGCCATAGATGATCTGTCGGTATTCTTCTGCGTCTTTAGCCCAATGTACGATGGCACCGTTTGCCGTGGCGTTCTTTTCAAATTCTATCAGCAGTTCCTCCAAATGGCTGTTGGAATAGAGTTTCAACTGGCATGCTTTTTCCCGAAGGTCTTCCCATTCGGGTACCTCCTTGCTCATTTTGTCTCTTTTGGCACGTACCATCCACAGGGTTTCGTTGTGCCATGCCGCCATGTCGCTGTTCCAGAGGAACTTTTCGGCAGCTTTGGAATGTAAGGTGCTCATAACTGTGACGCTAATATTTCTACAATATGAATCGTTCGGATGGGAAGTTTCTCACGGTCGATGACTCCCTGCATGTGCATCAGGCAGGAGCTGTCGGCTCCGGTAATATATTCGGCCCCGGTTTCGCTGTGGTGCCTGATTTTGTCTTTTGCCATACAGACGGATACGGCCTGTTCTTCGATTGCGAACATTCCGCCGAAACCGCAACATTCATCTACGTGGGACGGTTCGCATACTTCGATGTCTTTCACCATGAGTAGCAAATCCCGTAATTTATTATAATAAGGAATATTGCGTTCACTGGGAGAGGACAAGTGAAGTTCCCTTACGCCGTGGCAACTGTTGTGCAGGCTGACTTTGTGAGGGAAGCGGGCGTCCAAATGTTCCGGCTTGACGACGTCGTGGATGAACTCGCACAAATCATATATTTTCTCCGCACTCTCGCACCGATGTCCTTCTTGTGCCAATATGTCGGGATGGTTTTGTTTGACGAAAGCCACACAACTGGCCGACGGTCCTACAATGTAATCGTATGACTGGAACAAGGTTTCGAAACGCCGGGCCAGCCGTGAGGCCTCATTTTCGAATCCGGCATTGGCCATGGGTTGCCCACAACACGTTTGGTCTAAAGGGTAATCTACGTCGACTCCCAACCGGCTTAAAATTTTATATGATGCCACTCCGACCTGGGGGTATATGGCATTGATGTAGCAAGGGATAAATAAACCGACTTTCATATTTTGGGTTGTTTTGAATTTGGTACAATATTATTGTTTGGTCCGTATGCCTGCCGGTATGCGTTGGCCAATAGCTGCAAAGTTATAAAAAAGCATGGTTCTATTCTATTATTCGTGCTGCCTTTTGATTCGTAAACCATTAATTTTTGGCTGTTTTCTTTCGTATTCTCTCAAAAAGTAGTAATTTTACGTGCTTTTTGGCAAGTGGTATTTATAATAGTAACAGATATAAATAATGTTAGACCAAGACAGAATAATAAAGGTGAACATTGAAACCGAGATGCGTAAATCGTATATCGACTATTCAATGTCCGTAATTGTATCCCGTGCTTTGCCTGATGTGCGCGACGGATTTAAACCTGTGCATCGTCGCATTCTCTATGGAATGAGGGAACTGGGTAATACGCACGACAAACCATATAAAAAATGTGCCCGTATCGTAGGAGAAGTGTTGGGTAAGTATCATCCGCATGGAGATTCTTCCGTTTATGGTGCATTAGTGCGTATGGCACAAGAATGGAGCATGCGTTATACGTTGGTGGACGGTCAGGGAAACTTCGGTTCCGTCGATGGGGATAGTGCTGCAGCCATGCGTTATACAGAGGCTCGCCTGCAGTTGATGGGCGAAGCTATGATGGATGACTTGGAAAAGGAAACCGTAGACATGATGAACAACTTCGACGATACGTTGAGGGAGCCTACGGTTATGCCGACAAAAATACCGAACTTGCTGGTAAACGGTGCCAGTGGTATCGCAGTGGGAATGGCCACTAACATCCCCACGCATAATTTAGGGGAAGTCATTGATGCTTGTGTGGCTTATATAGACAATCGGGATATTGACATCGACGGACTGATGGAGTATATCAAGGCTCCTGATTTTCCTACCGGTGGCTTTATTTACGGTATGCAAGGCGTACGCGATGCCTACGAGACGGGGCGCGGACGTGTGATTATGCGTGCCCGTGCTGAGATAGAGCCGGGAGAGAATCACGATAAGATTGTCATTACGGAGATTCCTTACGGGGTAAACAAAGCGGAGCTGATTAAACAGATTGCCGATTTGGTAAACGACAAGAAGATTGAAGGCATCAGCAATGCCAATGACGAATCCGACCGTGAAGGCATGCGTATCGTGGTGGATGTGAAACGCGACGCCAACGCAAATGTCGTATTGAACAAATTGTTCAAGATGACTCCGTTGCAGACCAGCTTCAGCGTGAATTGCATAGCGTTGGTGAAGGGGCGTCCCAAGTTGTTGTCTCTGAAGGATTGCATCTCTAACTTTGTGAACCATCGTCACGATGTGGTTATCCGTCGGACGCAGTATGATTTGCGCAAGGCGGAAGAACGTGCCCATATTTTGCAAGGTTTGATTATTGCGAGTGATAACATCGACGAAGTCGTGCATATTATTCGCAGTGCCCAGAATCCGCAGGCCGCCATCGAAGGTTTGATGAACCGTTTCGAACTGGACGAGGTACAGGCCAAAGCCATCGTAGAGATGCGTCTGCGTCAGTTGACGAACCTGATGCAGGAGCAGTTGCGTAACGAATACGATGAACTGTTGAAACAAATCGAATATTTCAAACAGATACTGAGTGATGAAGACCTTTGCATGAAAGTAATCAAGGACGAATTGATTGAGGTTAAAGAGCAGTTCGGCGACGAACGGCGTTCGGAAATCGTATATTCGAGCGAAGAATTCAATCCTGAAGATTTTTATGCTGACGACGAGATGGTTATCACCATCAGTCACATGGGATATATCAAGCGTACGCCTTTGGCCGAGTTCCGGGCACAGGCCCGTGGCGGCGTGGGCAGCAAGGGAACGAGCACTCGCGATACGGACTTTGTGGAATACATCTATCCGGCCACGATGCACAACACGATGCTCTTCTTCACGCAGAAAGGTCGCTGTTTCTGGATGAAAGTATATGAGATACCGGAAGGTGCCAAGAACTCTAAGGGACGTGCCATTCAGAATATGTTGAATATCGACCCGGATGACGCTATCAATGTTTGCTTGCGTATCAAGAACCTGAACGATGCGGAATTCTGCCGTTCGCATTATGTGGTGTTCTGCACGAAGAATGGTATCATCAAGAAAACCTGCTTGCAGGAGTATTCCCGTCCGCGTACCAATGGGGTCAATGCCATTACGATTCGTGAAGACGACCGTGTCATCGGCGTGCGTCTGACAAATGGCGAGAATGAAATCATCATCGCTAACAGGAACGGTCGTGCCATTCGTTTCCATGAAAGCAAAGTGCGTGCCATGGGACGTACGGCTACTGGTGTGAGAGGTATGACCATTGACGAGGACGGTAGCGACGAAGTGGTAGGCATGGTATGTGTGAACGACCCGCAGACGGAAACCATTATGGTGGTCAGCGAGCAAGGCTATGGCAAACGTTCGGACATAGAGGATTATCGTGTGACGAACCGGGGTGCGAAGGGTGTGAAGACACTGAACATCACGGAGAAAACCGGTAAGTTGGTGGCTATCAAAGTCGTGACGGACGAGAACGACCTGATGATTATTAACAAGAGCGGTATAACGATACGTCTGAAAGTGGCTGATGTTCGTATTATGGGACGTGCCACGCAAGGTGTCCGTTTGATTAATCTTGAGAAGCGTAATGACCAAATCAGTAGCGTATGCAAGGTACAGACGGAGGACGAAGAAGAAGAGACGGAAATGTTGAGTGACGGTGTGGCACCGGTGATGGATGAGTCGGAAGGCAATTCTGATGCATCGGTTTCAGAGCCCCGTGACGAAGAGACTGAAACGAATGAATGAGTTTAAAACTTTTAATTTATAAAGTTATGAATAAATACGTATTATCAATTGCATTGCTGGTTGCTTCAACCGGTGCTTTTGCGCAGAACAGATTGGTGAAAAAAGCTCAGGGATTGATTAAGAACAATCAAATAGAGGAAGCCCAGACGTTGTTGACGGAAGCTTTGAACAGCGGAGAAACCAAAGACATGGCTTTGGCTTGGGATGTTCAGGGGGATTTGTACCAAAGGCTTTTTGCAGACGAGTTGAACAAAGTGGCTGCTCCCCAGCCGTTGGATACGGCAAAGTTTGCTAAAAATCTGTATGCATGTCTGGACGCATACGAAAAATGCAATGAGTATGACGAGAAAAAGGAATATGCGGGAAAGAATAAGGAGAACTTGATGAAGTTCCGTACTTTCTTGATGTACGTCGGACAGTTTGACTTCCAAAATCAGAATTTTGCGGGAGCTTATAAAGCATACGATGCGTGGTTGACTTATCCGCAGAATCATAAACTGGTGGCTGATGAGCCGAAGGTGTTGAACGATAGTGTATTTGACAAAAATCAGGTAGCTTATTATGCTTGTCTGGCAGCTTACCAGGGTAAAGATTTTGATAAGGTCGCTACTCATTTGGAAGAAGCATTAAAGTATGATAAAGAAGCCAAGACGGTAAGACAGTTACATTTGATGACACTCTTGGAAAAGGGAGATACAGCTCAATGGATTGATGCTTCGAAGAAGTATGCAGCGGCAGATGAAGTGATAGCCCAGAATTTGTTAGCTTATTATACTGAAAAGAAAAACGATGCGGCTTCGTTGGAGTTCGCTAACAGTCTTTTGGCGGCCGATCCGAATAATAAGATTGCCAATTATTCAAAAGGTGTAGTATTGTTTGGTCAGGAGAAATTCGAGGAAGCCCTTCCATTCTTTGAGAAGAGTACGGAAATAGATCCTACTTTTACGGATGCTTATTACAATGCCGGTGTATGCTGCTGTAATACAGGATATGGTATCAACGAAGCAATCGGTAAGACGAAGAACATGAAGAAAGCCGAATATGACAAGGAGATTGAAAAAGTGAAGTCTTGGTATAAGAAGGCAGAACCGTTCTTCCTGAAAGTTAAGGAACTTGAGCCTGACAATCCGCAGAGATGGGCTTCTCGTCTGAAGACGGTGTATTATATAACCGGAGAAAAGGCTAAAGAAGCAGAGATGGATACTTATCTCAAGTAAGCGGTAGGAGATAATGATAAAGTAAAAAAGAATTGGGGTGGTGTTCAATGAAAGTGTGGGCATCACCCTTTTGTTTTATATAGGATGAGTAGATTGAGTTTTTGGGCAATGGTTTGTATGTTCGGGGTTTATTGTCAGACACTGGACGGTGCCAATGTGGTTCGTGAAGCGCGTAAAACCATAAAGAACGCCAGATATGAGGAGAACGGGGATGAAGCCAAGAAGGTAAGGGAGCGGCTGGATGTCGCAGAGAAGAGCCTGATGGATGCGCTGTCCGGCGAGAAAAAAGTAGTGAAACGTGCAGAACTGTATTATACGGCGGCATTGGTGCAGTGCAGGTTGAATGACATTGAAAACGAAAAAATCTATTTGAAACGTGCATACGATACGGTGCTTTATTATAATAGTATCTACAATGCCTATAAATATTTCGAGAAATGTGATTCCGTGGAGTTGGCTTCAGACTACAAAGGGCGTTTTAAGTTCCGTTCGTCGGCTCGTAAGAGACTGCTGGAACATCGTGCCAATTTATTGAATGGCGGACGCTTCTATTTGAGAAAGAAGAATTATACGGAAGCATTCCGATTCTTGGATTTATATTTGTCTTCGGCCGAATATCCGGCATTGAAGAACGACTTCTTGAATCAGACGGATACGATGTATTCCCGTGTGGCCTATTGGATTATAGCCACGGGATACCATATCGGGGCTTACGAGGGCGTGATACGTTATGCTCCGACGGCTTTGCGTTACTCCAAGAACCAACAGTATGTGCAGGAGTATCTTTGTAGGTCGCACTTGGCTTTGAATGATACTGCAGCTTGGGTGAAGGAATTGAAAAGGGGTATTGCGAACTTCCCTGACCATACATATTTTTTCACCAGCTTGCAGGAGTTTCTGAATCGTAAGGGGAAATACGACGAAGCGTTGTTGTTTGCAGACCGGATGATACAATACGACCCGAAGAATGCTTTGTTCTGGTATGCAAAGGCATTGGTGTACATGCGTAAAGATGACTATAAGAATTGTATAGCGAATTGTGATGTGGTTCTGACTTTGGACAGCATGAATATTGAGGCTAATTATTTTAAGGGGCTGGCTTATTGCAATATGGCTAAAGCGTCTTCCGATGCGATGAAAAAATCAGAACTGAAAAGTGCTGCATATCGGAAATACAGAACGGAAATGATGACGTATTACGCATTGGCAGAGGAACCTTTGGAACAGGTACGTCGGTTGTCTCCGGATAAGGCTTCCCGTTGGGCGCCTTTGCTGTATCAAGTGTACCTGAATCAGAACAAGGGAGCGGAATTCGATGAAATGGAACGTATTATACGGGATATAAAGAAACCGGAAAAATAGATATGGAAAGACTAAAGATATATATGGCTCCTTTGCAGGGGCTTACGGAGGCTCCTTACCGCAATGCTTTTGAGAAACACTTCGGTGGAGTGGATGTGTACTACACACCTTTCATCCGTTGGGAGCACGGTGGTCTGAGAAGAAAGGATGTACGTGATTTGCATCCGGATGCAAACAAAGTAGGGCATCTTGTTCCTCAAATCATAGCGGCTTCGGCCGAAGAGGCAGAACAGATTCTGGCTCAGGTAGTTCCCTATGGATATCAGGAGGTGGATTTAAACATGGGCTGCGCTTTTCCCATGTTGGTGAAAAAGGGAAAGGGATGCGGTCTCCTGCCTGAACCTGAACGGGTGAGAGGATTGCTACAGGTAGTGGAACGCTATCCGGACATCTCTTTTTCCGTGAAAATGCGTTTGGGATATGAGAATGCGGCAGAGTGCATGGAGCTTCTTCCTGTGTTGAATGAGACTCGTTTGTCACGGGTGGTGGTGCATGCAAGAACAGGGCGGCAGCAATATAAGGGGGAATGCAACCGTGAGGCTTTTCTTCGTTTTGCCCGTGAATGTCGCCATCCGGTAGTTTATAACGGCGATGTCACGACGGTAGAGTCTCTTAGTGAATTACAGCAGGGAATGCCCTTTTTGGAAGGTGTCATGATGGGACGCGGGTTGTTGGCAGCTCCTTGGGTAGCTATCGAATACCATGAGGGCGCGGCGTGGAGCATGGAGCGGCGCATGTCGTCCTTGCGGGCGTTGCATGCGGATTTGTTGGACCATTATGTCCAGACACTCGAAGGGGGCGAGAAGCAACTGCTGACGAAAATGAAAGCTTTTTGGGAATATATATATCCCGAAGGTGATCGAAAATGCCGCAAGAAAATTCATAAGGCACAGAAAATGGCGGATTATACACAAGCCGTCTTCCAACTTTTGAGCGGATATTAAAATAGTTATCGAAATCATTAATCTTATTTCATGAAAAGAACATTGTTTATAGGTATGTTGGGGCTTTCTGCACTGATGAGCGGTTATGCCCAACAAGGAGAGGGAGTCCGTAAAGGGCGTATAGTGCGCGAACCGTTGGTACATGACCCTGTCATGGCAAAAGAAGGGGATACATATTATCTTTATTCCACTGGACACAACGTTTCGTCTTTCTCGTCGAAAGACTTATCCGAATGGACTATCCGGCACGGTGTTTTTCCGTCTCCCCCGCAGTGGGCGATGGACAGTATCCCTGAGTATAAAGGGCATACGTGGGCACCGGACATCATTTATTATAAGGGGAATTATCATCTCTTTTATTCTTGTTCCGCTTTCGGAAAGAACACTTCTGCCATTGGCCACGCCTATCGCAAGACTTTGAGTCCGGCGTCTGACGAACCGTGGACGGATACCGGCGCGGTTATCGTGTCGCATTCCCATGACAACTTTAATGCCATCGACCCGAACATTGTCATAGACGAGGAAGGGAACCCTTGGATGACGTTCGGCTCCTTTTGGGGAGGCATCCAGTTGGTACGGTTGACCGAGGATTTGACTTCTACTTTGAAACCGGAAAAATTGTACACAATATGCACACGCCAGTTCGAGGGGGCTTCCGACGTACCTTCGCGTTCCGTAAATTCCGTCGAGGCCCCGTTTATCTTCAAGCATGGCGATTATTATTATTTGTTTGTGTCCTACGATTTTTGCTGTCGTGGGTTGAAGAGTGATTATAAGGTAGTGGTAGGCCGTTCCACCCGGGTGACCGGTCCTTATGTGGATAAAGACGGACGGGAACTGACGCGAGGCGGAGGAAGTCTGGTTGTAGACAGCAATGATGAGTTTGTGGCCATCGGGCATAGTGCGGCTTATCATTTCGATGGAAAAGATTATTTCATGGCTCATGGTTACAGTCGTTCGGAAGATGGAGCCAGTAAATTATTTTTTCGGGAAATGACATGGGATGAAGAGGATTGGCCACTTGTTTCTGCGGAGTGAAGAAAGCGTTGAATCAATCTTCCTTTTGTTTTTTCGTCAGATTGCCGTGTCGCTTTTTTTTGATAAAAGATTTGGATTGTATTTCATTTTTAGTACCTTTGTGAAATTGATAAAAAAACGTATAAATATGGAGTTTAGGATAAAAGGCTGTATCGGAGCGTTAATGATGGGTTGCGTGTTCGCAGCCTGCGAGGACGATACGGACAAGGGAGGGCCTGACGTAGACCAGCCCAAAGAAGCCACTTACCTTTTATATATGGTAGGGCAGAACGATTTGAAACAGTATTTGAATGCCAACATCAGTGATATGAAAATCGGATACGGTAAATCCGATATCAATGCCAACGTGTTGGTGTATGCCGATATCAGTTCGGTGCCGACATTATATCTGATTGGGAAAGATAACAGCGGAAAAGTGCAGCAGACAACTGTGAAGACTTATCCGGACCAGTATTCGGTGGACCCGGAAGTGATGAAGGAAGTCATCAATGATGTCTTTACGCTGTATCCGGCCGAGCGAAAAGGAGTTGCATTTTCTTCTCATGCCAACGGCAGCCTTTATACGCCAAATACGGTAAGGAAGCGTGCTTTCGGGGATGAGGAAAGTGGCTACAGCATGAATATTACGGATATACGTGAGGCTCTTGAGGGATGTCCGTATATGGATGTGATTATGTTCGACGCTTGTTTGATGGCCAATATGGAGACGGCGTATGAGCTGAAAGACCGGGCGCATTATTTCCTTGCAGCTCCCAACTCCATTCCGGCAGAGGGATTCCCTTACGACAAGGCTCTACCTCATCTGCTGAAGATGGATGCGGCCGGACTGGCACGTGCAGCCCAGGCTTATATGAAACATTTCCAGAATAACGATGTGGAGTGGGATGATTTCGTTTCCATCAGTGTTTCCGATCTTTCGCAGATGAATGCCTTGGCTTTGTATATGGATTCTTTGTTTCAGGATGAGGCGGTACAGAATCATTTGATGAAGGTGGACCGTGACGATTTACAGATGTTCGAGACGGGCTTTCAATTGTATGATTATGGGGAGTGGGTGGACAGCATTGGGCTTTCAAGTCCTTACGTCCCGAAAATCAGGACTATTTTGGACGAGGCGGTGGTTTATAAGGAACATAGTGATTACAGTTCGGTAAACGATTATACCGCGATGCCGGAAATCCCGATTAAAGATGGCGCGTTTAGCGGTTTGAGTACTTATGTGCCACCGAGGGTATCTCAGCTTTTGCAACCGGGTTATGATATGTTGATGATGCGGTTTTTCACTTCTTTGAAATGGTACCGCGATGCCGGTTTCTGGCGCGTGCCGCTTTACAATATATTTGAACAGGACTCTGAAGAATAAGCCAATCCCCGCCGGATTTCCGGTGGGGATTTTCAATGTTTTGCACAAATATGCGGTTTAAGTGCAAAATTAGTTGTATCTTTGTTCCCGATAACGAAGAATATAATTTTTATTAGATTACTATTTATGGCTTATAACTTGTTAAAAGGTAAACGCGGTATTATTTTCGGTGCGCTGAATGACGCTTCTATTGCTTGGAAAGTTGCAGAACGTGCTTCGGAAGAAGGGGCGCAGATTGTGTTGACCAATACCCCGGTGGCCTGCCGTATGGGTACGATTGACGAATTGGCGAAAAAGACCAATGCAACAATAATTCCTGCCGATGCAACTTCAGTGGACGATTTGGAGAAGCTCTTTGTGCAGGCACAAGAGGTTATGGGAGGCAAAATCGACTTCGTGCTTCATTCCGTGGCCATGAGTGTGAACATGCGCAAGAAGCGTACGTATGACGATTTGGATTACGGTTTCTTGAATAAGACGTTGGATATTTCCGCCATCTCATTTCATAAAATGATTCAGACGGCCAAAAAACTGGATGCCATCAATGAAAACGGTTCTATTTTGGCGTTGAGTTATGTGGCGGCACAACGTACTTTCTTCGGCTATAACGATATGGCGGATGCAAAGTCTTTGTTGGAATCCATCGCCCGTAGTTTCGGTTATATTTATGGGCGCGAGAAAGGAGTCCGTGTCAATACGATTTCCCAGTCTCCGACCTTTACTACCGCTGGCGGCGGTATCAAGGGGTTCGATGGTTTGTATGATTTCAGCGATCGTATGTCTCCTTTGGGTAATGCCAGTGCGGATGAATGCGCGGACTATTGTGTGGTGATGTTCTCCGATTTGACGAAGAAGGTTACGATGCAGAATCTCTATCACGACGGAGGCTTCTCCAGCATGGGTATGTCTTTGCGAGGTATGACGCAATACGAGAAATCGTTTATTGATGAAAACCGTGACGAAAACGGTAAGATTATCTACGGATAAGTGGTATAGCATAGATTATTGATAGAAATACAGTCTGTTATTCAGCAAATTTTCTTATATTTGCGTCTTTGAATAACAGACTGTTTCTTTTACGGAGCAATTATCCCGAATTAAAGATTATGAGTAAGACGATTATTACAGTAGTAGGAAAGGATGCGGTAGGCATCATTGCGAAGGTTTGTACGTACTTGGCGGAGAACAAGGCAAACATTTTGGATATATCCCAAACCATTGTGCAAGAGTATTTTAATATGATGATGATAGCAGACTTGTCTAAGGTGGAAAAGCCTTTTGAAGTGTTGGCGAACGAGTTGGCCGAGATAGGTTTGTCGATGGGTGTTCAGGTGAAATGCCAACGCGAAGAGATTTTTGATAAAATGCATCGTATTTAATCCTGTGGCTAAGATATGATTAATATATATGAGGTGTTGGAGACCAACAAGATGATCGAGCAGGAGAATCTTGATGTGCGTACCATTACGATGGGTATCAACTTGTTGGATTGCGTGGATTCGGATGTGGACGCGCTTTGCCGGAAGATTTATGATAAAATCACACGTCTGGCGAAAGACTTGGTGAAAACCGGAGAGGATATTTCTAAGGAATATGGAATCCCCATAGTGAACAAACGCGTTTCCGTTACGCCTGTTTCGTTGGTGGGAGGATCTGCTTGCCGCACGCCGGAAGATTATGTAAAGGTGGCTCATGCCTTAGATCGGGCAGCGAAAGAAGTAGGTATTAATTTCTTGGGCGGCTATTCGGCTGTCGTGTCCAAGGGGATGACCCATAGCGACGAACTGCTCATCCGTTCCATACCTCAGGCTTTGGCAGAAACGGAACGCATTTGCAGTTCTGTGAATGTAGGGTCAACGAAAACCGGTATCAATATGGATGCCGTGAGACTGATGGGCGAGATTATCTTGCAGACGGCCGAGCGTACGAAAGACAAGGATTCTTTGGGCTGTGCTAAACTGGTGGTCTTGTGCAATGCTCCGGATGATAATCCGTTCATGGCCGGTGCTTTCCACGGCGTGTCCGAGGCGGATGCCATCATCAATGTGGGGGTGAGCGGTCCGGGCGTGGTGAAACATGCGTTGAGCCAAATCAGGGGAGCCAGCTTCGAGGTGCTCTGTGAGACAATCAAACGTACGGCTTTTAAAATCACCCGTGTGGGGCAATTAGTGGCGCAAGAAGCTTCGCGGCGTTTGGGAGTGCCCTTCGGCATCATCGACTTGTCGTTGGCCCCGACTCCGGCCGTGGGGGACAGCGTGGCCGAAATATTGGAAGAAATCGGCTTGGAACGCGCCGGTGCTCCGGGAACCACGGCAGCATTGGCTTTGCTGAACGACCAGGTGAAGAAGGGAGGCGTGATGGCTTCATCATACGTGGGAGGGCTGAGCGGAGCCTTTATTCCGGTGAGTGAAGACCAAGGTATGATTGATGCCGTGGAGTGTGGCGCGTTGACTTTGGAAAAGTTGGAGGCCATGACTTGTGTTTGCTCGGTCGGGTTGGATATGATTGCCATTCCGGGCGATACGCCCGCCACGACGATTTCGGGTATCATTGCAGACGAAGCCGCAATAGGCATGGTGAACCAGAAAACGACGGCCGTGCGCATCATTCCCGTAGTGGGCAAAACGGTAGGGGATACGGTAGAGTTCGGAGGACTTTTGGGCTATGCTCCCGTGATGCCGGTCAACTCTTTCGGTTGCGGTGATTTCGTGAACCGGATAGGTCGTATTCCGGCTCCAATACACAGTTTCAAGAATTAACAGGTTTTCGTACTTTGACGGATTGAATCCATCCTTTGTTTCCGTGACTGTGGTTTTTGCAGTCGACTTACCATAACGGTTGTTTATGGTGCGAAGGGAAACAAAGGATGGTTGTGCTTTATGGAACATGCGCTTCATGTGAATTGGTAGATATAGTTCTTGTCAAAGGCTATAAAGTCCAATAGAGAAATAAATGCTGTTTCATATCTTTGCGGCATATATATTATTGATAGTATCATGAAAATGAAGTGGAAAAGAATAATGGCTTTAGGACAAGCCTTTTCTGTAGTTGCCATTATGGAAGCCCAGGTTGTGAATCCGTTTGGAAATGCTTTGGTTCCGGATATGATTGCAGATGCCAGCATACAGGAAATCGATGGTATGTTTTATTGTTATGCCACGACGGACGGATATGGAAGAGGGTTGGAAACGTCCGGGCCTCCGGTGGTATGGAAGTCCAAGGATTTCGTGCATTGGAGTTTCGACGGGACATATTTCCCGTCGGCAGCAACTGAGAAATACTGGGCTCCCAGTAAAGTAGTCCAAGCTAATGGAAAGTATTACATTTACCCTACGATTAACGGTTATATGTATCCGGCTGTCGCCGACCATCCGGAGGGGCCGTTTAAATTGGCTCGCGGGGAAGACCGGTTTTACAAACCTTATACGGCTTCTACCCTGTTGCAGACAGAAGATCCGGGCGGTATCGATGCAGAAGTCTTTATAGATGACGACGGGCAAGCCTATGTGTTTTGGGGACGTCGGCATGTGGCCAAACTGGCAAAAGATATGATTACGGTGGACTCCGTTGTCCATGTGATTTCTACTCCTCGCAAAGAATATTCGGAAGGCCCTATATTCTTCAAACGGAAAGGTATCTATTATTATTTGTACACCATAGGGGGAGATGAGAGGTATCAATATGCTTATGTGATGAGCAAGGTTTCTCCTCTCGGGCCTTACGAATACCCGGAGCAGGATATTGTGTCGACTACAGATTACGAACAAGGTGTCTTCGGGCCGGGACATGGTTGTGTCTTCAATACAGATGAAGACCATTATTATTTTGCTTACTTGGAGTTCGGCCGCCGCAGTACCAACCGGCAAACCTATGTAAATCGCTTGGAGTTCAATGAAGACGGTACGATTCGTCCGGTGAAATTGAGTTTGGATGGAGTGGGGCCTTTGCGGAAGGTGAAGGGAAGGAAAGAAATTAAGGCTGATACGGTTTATGCATCCAGTACGGCGGCCCCCTTGTTTATCGAACCCATGAAAGACGATTTGTGTCGTCGTACGGAGTATTTTGTTCCGGCCTTTGCCGTGGATGGGGCGAACGGTTCCCGATGGATGGCTGCGGAAGGAGATAAGGACAAATGGCTTGTTGCAGATTTGGGAAGAAGCCGGAAAATACGGTGCAGTGAAATTTATTTTGTACGTCCTACAGCCGGACATGCTTATCAACTTGAAGGTTCGGTGGACGGGACTACATGGAGGAAATGCGGAGGACATGACGACTTGCGGATGCAATCTCCGCATGTCGATGAACCGAAGGGGAAATATCGTTTCCTGAGAGTCAGGATTTCAGAGGGTGTTGCAGGAGTTTGGGAATGGAATATTTATTAAACGAGAATAGGAATGAGATATTTATGGTCAATCGTTTTTAGCCTTTGTCTTTGTACTGGTCTGAAAGGACAGCAGCAAAGAGAGTGGGGCAAGTGGGAAAGTTGGGGAGACCAAGGTGATGGGACGTATATGAATCCGGTCATCCCGTCAGACTATAGTGATATAGATTGTATCAGGGTCGGGGATGATTATTATGCCATATCTTCTACGTTCCAGTTTTCTCCGGGAATGACGATTTTACATTCTAAGGATCTGGTGAACTGGGAAATCTGTGGGAATGCTGTCGAAGATTTGACCCAAATCGGTGAAGAGCTGGATTGGACACGCATGAACCGTTATAACCGTGGGATATGGGCCGGGACGTTGCGTTACCATGACGGTCGTTTTTACCTCTTTTTCGGGACACCGGATGAAGGATATTTCATGACCTCTGCCGTACGTCCCGAGGGGCCGTGGGAGCCCTTGACTTCTCTTTTGTCCGAACCCGGTTGGGATGATTGTACCGCAATTTGGGACGATAAGGGAAAGGCTTACTTTGCGGGGACTCATTTTGCAGACGGTTATAAGACCTATCTTTTTAAGATGTCGGAAGACGGAAAAAGCATAGACCGGAAATCGGCTGTGCTTATCAATGAAGGAAGCGGCCGAGAGGCTAGCAAATTGATAAAGGTAAACGGATGGTATTATCTGGTTTTCAGTGAACATAAGCCGGGTGTCGGGCGTTATGTCTTGGCCAAACGATCGAAAAAAGTGACGGGACCTTATAAAGAAGAAAGGCAATTGGCGTTGCCTTCCGTGGAAGCGATGGAACCCAACCAAGGTGGCATAGTCCAGGGGAGGGACAATAACTGGTACTTTCTGACGCATCATGGCACGGGTGATTGGAGTGGTCGTATTGTCAGCCTTTTGCCTGTCACTTGGATTGACGATTGGCCTATATTGGGAGAGGTTTTGGATTCAAATATAGGTACGATGAAATGGACCGGAGCGATGCCTTTTCAAGCGGATGAGAAATTAGACATTCAGCGTAGTGATGATTTCGACGAGAGCCGGTTGCCTCCGCAATGGCAGTGGAACCACCAACCGAGGAAGGGGTTCTTTTCCTTGACTGAACGTCCGGGATGGTTGCGTCTGAAAGCTTATCGTCCGTTGGAACCCAATCAATTATTGAAAGCCGGTAATACGCTTACACAAAGGACTTTCAGAAAGCAGGATAATGTGGTCGTGGTGAAAATGGATATTTCCGGTATGGAAAACGGACAGAAAGCCGGTCTTTGCCATTTTTCTTCACCGCATTCCGCTATCGGTGTGACGAAAGAAGGAGGCATTTGCTATTTGGAATTTCGTGAAAACGGCAAGATAACGAAAGGCATGCAAGTCCCGTCAAAACATATCTGGTTCAGTAGCCAGTGGGGTTTGGACGGTAAATCCCGATATGCTTATAGTTTGGACGGGGATAATTTCTTGCCTTTCGGAACGCCCTATCAAATGGCTTGGGGAAATTATAAGGGTGACCGTATCGGCATGTATTGTTTTAACGATAATAGCGAGAGCGGTTTTGTGGATGTGGATTATTTCCATTACCGATAGGAATGGATAGAACGAAAATCCCTGCGTCCGGAGAGGACGTAGGGATTTTCGTCATAGTTTGTACCAAACGTATAGAGTTATCGTTTGACTATCGGGTTGTAAGTGAGGGCCAAAGAGTCCGTGGTACTTTCTATCAGAGGCTTCATCGTCACCGTGAAGAGGTTCTCTAAAGAGTCATACGGGAGAGTACATGTGGGAATGCCGGCTGCGTATGGAGCAATCTCGTACTGCTGATAGATGAATTCTACTCCGTTGGGTCTGCATACCGGAGCAGTCTCCGGAAGCGGAAAAGTATAACGTGCATTCTCATCCAATAGCCTTTCATAAAGTTCTTCATCGCTGTTTACTTTGAAGAATTTACTTTTCAATCCATTCTTTATCATGCCGCGTAACTTTTCTTTGCCGTTTGCCGTGAACATGTCCCAACCGAATTTACGACCGTCCGATTTACGGAATACACCGCCGCTCAGACTTTCACCGCCGTGTGCTCCACCGGAATATTCATATATTTCAGAGGTATATGTGATGAACTTTTCTGTTTCAAACGCCTTTTTGAATTGTACGTAATAGGCAGATACATCCATGGCCGTGTTTTCTCCTATTTCAGCAATGTCACGTTTCACCTGTTCCGCACGTTCTGTACCATAGTATTCCAGTAGTTTCTTACCGTCATCCAAACTTCCGGTGTAGGTGCCACCGAGCTGTTCATTCATCCATTCCCGTATGTTCTGTGTCACGACACTGGAGTTATCCGTCGGATAAGCGGCAGCCAACTTACATCCTTCAGATGAAGGCTTTTCCTCCCATGTGATATCTTCCGTTTTTATGGCACGACTTTGGTCTGTTCCATTTTTTTTCTCCAGATGGCAGGAAGCCATTCCCAAGGCAAGAGCTAAAAGAGCAGCACTAAAGCTGCCGTATTTAAAACATAAACTACGCTTTTTCATATTGCTTTGATTTTATAAATGATTATATAACCAAAGTTACGCCTTTATTTCAAACCTAAGCAGTTTTTTCCAATAAAAACTGTTAATCTTTTGCCTTGCCCCTGTTTCCATACAAACAGTCGGATGGTTTCAGCTTGTTTTTCCTTTACCTTTGTAGAGAAATAAAAATAGGAGGCGTATGAAGCAACAGAATAAGATTATAGTGGTAGGGGCAACTTCCGGTTTGGGGCGTATGTTGGCTGAACGCTATATTCGTGACGGACATGTGGTAGGTATCGTCGGTCGGCGTGGAGATAAGCTGGCAGAAGTGGCCAAAGGTCATTCCGAAGTACATTGTTTAAAGGCGGATGTGACGGATATCAGCCAAATAGCAGTGCATTTGTCTGCTTTGGCCGGTGAGATGGGAGGTTTGGATTTACTAGTCTTGTGTTCCGGAGTGGGACGAATGAATCCGGATTTGGATTACGGACTGGAGTTACCCACAGTCGATACCAACGTGCGTGGTTGGACGGCAGTGACGGACTGGGCTTTCTCGTTTTTTATGCAACAAGGATATGGACACTTGGCTGCCATTTCGTCGGTAGCCGGCATCCGTGGTTTGGCTCCGGCTCCTGCTTATTCCGCTTCCAAGGCCTACCAGATCCACTATTTGGAAGCGTTGCGGCAACGTGCACGCATTTCCCGTAAGAGGGTTTGCGTGACGGATGTTCGTCCCGGATTCGTTCGTACTCCCTTGCTTTCCCATCCCGAAAAATTGTTTTGGGTGGATGAACCGGAAAAGGCGGTTAGGGCTATCTACAGGGCCATAAGCGCACGGAAAAAGAAAGCCGTGATTACCCGGCGTTGGGCGTTTCTTGCTCCTTGGATGCGGATTGCACCGGAGTGGTTGGTGGCGAAGATATTAGGAAAAGCCTGAGTCTTCCGGATAAAAAAATCCCGGTCGAAACTGGTTTGGAGTCGACCGGGATGTGCTTTTGCCCTTGTCTTTAGAGTGTCTTAGAAAGAGACCCGTTTTACGCTTTTGTCTGCAAACGTGATGTCTACGGCATTCAGGTCTTCAGATACTTTTACGTCCTTTACGGGGGACAGTTCTTTCTTCGTGAAGCCTTTTTTACCTTTCTTCCAAAGCATCAAGGTGACGAATATCTTTTCCTTTTCCACATTGCTTTCAGCCATGATGAGTCCGCATTTGTGGCTCACCGGATGCAGCCCTTCCGGATAGCTGGCTGTAACCGTTTCCCATCCTTGGAGCGGAACCAAAGCCAGACGGTATGCCCCGTTGTGCAGTATTACGGCATCTTTTACTTTGGAAGACTTCTCTTCCTCGACGGGATTGCCGTTGATTTCCGGTAAGGTGTAATGTCCCAAACGGACTTTGGTGGCTGCCGGAGTGACGACCTTGTCTACCCGCAAGACACCGTTGGGCAGGGGGATGTCCGCCAGTTTGTACCGGATGTCACGGTTGGTTTCCAATTCGGCATCGCGTCGGTAGATGCCGTTTTCAAAACTTTGGAACGTGTAGAGGCGGAGCACCTCCCATTGGTTCTTGCCGTTCAGGGTGGCGTAGTTCATGGAAACTTCTCCGTTCGTCCCGTCGGCCATCCAAGGGAATTCCGTGTGGTAGGCCAACTTGTTATAGTTTTCGGAACTGCGGAACTTTTGCCAGTCGTTGGCTACCGTTTCATGGCACCACGAACGCATTTCCGCCCCTCCGCAATTCGGATAGTCGGTGATGAGCAGATTCGTTGCGGGCTGGAATTTGTTGTACACATGGTCTTTTTTGAATTCCTTTTCCCACGGCCCGTTATTCTCCACAGCGGTCCAGAACGGATTGTCGGCAGGGAGGAGCAGGCTCAGGAACGCCTTTCCACACCAGTATACACTGCCTCGGCAACTGTAAATCTGCACAGCCGGTGCGAAGGTTCCGTAGAATCCCAGCGTCGGCACATTGTCTTCCAGAAAATCGGGGTTCTGCAAAAATTGCAGCAGGGTGGCGGAAGCGATGCGGCGCATCCATCCGTAATTGATGTCCGGGGCTTTTTCATATCCTAACAACGCGAGCGGCACGACGGCACCGAAGCGGTAAGGGATGCTCCGTCCCCACATGTTCATTTTGCCTTCCGCACTGAACATATAAGGATAATTGTCCGCCAAGTCATGCTGGTTTTTCATGAACTGCGCGGCATATTCCGGATAGAAGTGCCCGTACATTTGCGCCCAAATGGGGCCGTACATCTGGAATGCCCACATGCTGTAATAGTCGTATGCCGGCGCGTCGTTATACCAGCCTTCTCCGCGATAGAGCTTGAGAATCTTTTCCAGGTTTTCTTTCATGCGTTGGTCGTTGACGGCATAACCTTGTTCCTTGAAGAAGCTGATGACGAAAACGTTGAAGAACATCCAGTTCGACCCTATGGTCGGACCGTTGCCGTAACTTAGCATCGTGGCGGCCAGTTGGTCTTTCTGCTCTTGTGTGAGCGGTTCCCAAAGGATGTCCTTGGCCACAGACAATGATATGGCCAGGGCGCCGAATTCCACCAGTATCTGGCTCGGCCCCCCCTTGCGGTGAGGGATGAAGCTCGGACTGTCCGGCCGGATGAGGTTCAGAAGTTGGTGGCGGTAGTAGTCCGCCACTTTTATCCCGTTTAAAGTGAGTTCCGGCTTTTCCCGGAGCAGGGGAGCGGCTACGAACAGCGTGCGGCAGAATCCTTCTAGTTTGGCCGTGGGCACTTGTCCTTCATTGTTAGGATAAGCCTTGTCGAGCTGTTTGGGGAAATACATCGGGTCGTCCAATGTGCGGATGTAAGTGAAGGCCCCGCTTAACAAGTATTCGGCTGCGTCAATCCAGCTTTGACGCGTCATGCCGGTGTAAGGACTGAGTTTGTAGTCGGGACTGGGGATGGTAAATGTCTGTTGGATGGTATGCGTCGGAGTGGCGACTTGTCCCATGGCGTTGAGCGGCCCTGCTAATGCGGCGGCCAGAATCACGGTTTTTAAATATTGCTTTTTCATTCAGGTTTTGTTTGATTGGTTTTTCTTTCCGGTCAAAGGTACAAAAAACTTTGCTTTCGATTCCCATGAAGATTGAAAATGTTTCTTGAAAAGATAAAATATGTTATATAACATGTTTTTTAGAGCAAGAAATTTGCAGAATCGCCAAAAGGTTGTACCTTTGTACTGTGTTTTTCATAGTATTAGATTTAAGGTTAACAAAGGTTGGGCTCAGCGGAGCCCTTTTTTTATGTCCTTCCGGGAGGAAGATATGGAGGATGCCGTGAAAAAATAAAAGGAAATGCCCTCTTTTTGCGATAGTTTTTTATAACTTTGTCCCCGTCATGATTAAAACACAAATGGAAATGTATTTGCATGAAGAATTAGAAACTTTGACGCGGACGGAAATCGAGGCGTTGCAATTCGAGCGTTTGCTCCGTACGGTCCGTCGTTGTATGAAATCTCCTTTTTATCAGAAACGGTTTGCCGAGGCTCATTTGTCTCCTGAAGACATACGTTCGTTGGACGACTTGCGTAAGATTCCTTTTACTACGAAACAGGATTTGCGCGACAATTACCCGTTCGGGCTTGCCGCGGTGCCGATGAGCGAAGTGGTGCGCCTGCATTCCTCCAGTGGCACGACGGGCACCCCTACGGTCATCCTGCACACGCAGAAGGATTTGGACGAGTGGGCCAATGCCGTGGCGCGTTGCTTGTACATGGTCGGCCTGAGGCGGGGCGATGTCTTTCAGAACTCGTCGGGGTACGGCATGTTTACGGGCGGACTGGGCTTCCAATACGGAGCCGAACGTCTCGGCATGCTGACGGTGCCGGCGGCTGCGGGCAACACCAAGCGGCAGATTAAGTTCATTACGGATTTCGGCACGACGGCCTTGCATGCCATCCCCAGTTACGCCAGCCGTATCCATGAGGTGATGGAGGAAATGGGGATAGACCCTGTGCGCGACACGAAGCTCCGTACTTTGGTCATCGGGGCGGAACCGCATTCGGAGGAACAAAGGCGCAAAATCGAGAAGATGTTGGGCGTGAAAGCTTATAACTCATTCGGCATGTCCGAGATGTGTGGGCCGGGGGTGGCCTTCGAGTGTACGGAACAGAACGGGATGCACATTTGGGAAGATTATTATATCGTGGAGATTGTGGATCCGCAGACGTTGGAACCCGTGCCCGACGGCGAGGTGGGCGAACTGGTGCTGACCACCATCAACCGCGAAGCTATGCCGTTGTTGCGCTACCGCACCCGCGATTTGACCCGTATTTTACCGGGCGACTGTCCGTGCGGACGTCACCATAAGCGGCTCGACCGCATGAAGGGACGGAGCGACGACATGATGATTCTGAAAGGGGTCAACATATTCCCTATTCAAATTGAAACGGTATTGATGCAGTTTGAAGAACTCGGGACGGACTATTTGATAACCCTGACCAACGAAGAGGCCAACGACTTGATGACGGTGGAAGTGGAGTTGAAGGAATTCAGCGACGACTATCCGCGCTTGCAGGCGCTGACCCGTGAAATCACACGCCAACTGAAAGATGAAATCCTTCTGACGCCCGTGGTGAGACTGGTACCCAAGGGGACTTTGCCCAAACAAGACGGCAAGGCCGTAAGGGTAAGGGATTTACGTAGAACGTTGATATAAAAATGAAAAATATGACAGTACATCAAATATCTATTTTTGTAGAGAACAAGTCGGGTACATTGTTGCGCGTGTTGGACTTGTTCAAAGAAGCCGGTGTCCAGTTGATTGCTTCCACCATATCCGACACCGTGGAATATGGCATCTACCGTATTATCTGTTCCGAACCCACGCGGGCATGCGAAGTGTTGCGGGCGGCAGGCATTTCGGCCAGCATGTCGGAAGTGTTTGCCATCACGTTGGACAACCGTCCCGGGCGTGCGGCCGATGCCGTACGTGTGATTACGGGTGAGGGGATAGGCATATCCTATCTTTATTCTTTCCTCTTGGGCGGAAAGGGTATCTTGGTTTTCCGCACGGATGATGCCGCACGGACGGAAGAAGTTATCCGCGTGCACCAACTCGGCGTATTGGACGATGAGGCTTTGATGGCGCTTGTCTGAAAGATAGAAGGAAGGGAAACTACGTTTGGTCAGCCGTTCCAATAGTTCCGTGCAATGCGGTACATGCGTTGGCGGTTGGGGACGGTCTGCATGTCCTCGTCTATGATGCAAAGGTCGGGCAAGGCGTATGTGTCTTCCGCCTCGTCGGTACGTGACGTATCGGTGAGGCGGAAGATATGGTTTCGGGCATCCACGATTTTGATGCCCTCCTGGCAGTATATGGGGTCTGTGACCCGTTTGATTTCATTTGCTACGAAGCGGTAAAGTGCCTCTACGAATTCGTTGATTTCTTCTTGCATGGTCGTTATGGAATTATGCGTGTATGTGTTTTTTTCAGGATGTTTTCTTTCACAGTACAAAAGTAGTGTTTTCCGTGGAATTCATCAGCGGAAAGACTGCCAAAATGGCAGAAAAACATTTTCTCAGTGAAGTATTCAATCGAATGACAGTAGCAGAAAAGAGTGTATAAATGCAAACAAATGTATATTTGTATAAATAAAGAGGAGAAAACAGGGTAAAATGAAGATTTAATCTCAGCCGAACGAAAAATGGTTTGCAGCCAAATGATTTATTTTTCTCCGCATAAAAAAACGAGAAGTTCCTCATGTTACTCGGAAAATCGGCTTTTCTTAGAAAAATACGTACAGGAAAAAGCAGTTTTTTCGTTTTTTAGAACCACTTTCGTGTACAAGATTTGACGAACGCAATGATAAGAGAAAGGTCGAAAAGATAACGAAGAAAGGTTTGTCATAGGCAGGTAGGGCACGGCAGGCTTTCATTGTGTCAGCAAAAGGATGGGAGCGTCTTGCACTTTGTTTTTGGGTGGTCTTCTGTGAATGGATTATTTTCTATCTCTGTCGGATACGGTTTGAAATGAGCGATTCTCGTGAGGATTCGGACTGCCATTTTGGCATGTTTTATTTCTCCTACCGGACCTAAAACTTTCTGTTGTAACGTGGGTTTTTCGGATGTCTTTTGTCGTATCAGTGTTCTTAAAATCTCTACTTTTGTTCTATAAGGTGGTTTTGAATTTGGCCGGTCTTGTTGAAAGGAAAAATATTCATAAATTCGTGCCCTGTCATGAGGAAAGTAAATGTAAAAGAAGTGAATACGGAACGCGAAATGGATGATTTCGTGGGACTTACGGAAAGATTGTATGCCGGAAGTCCTTATTATGTTCCTGATATGGAGACGGATATCCGTGAGACGTTCGCCCCCCGTAAAAATGCCGGGTTGGACTTTTCGGACATCCAGCCTTTCATCGCTTACGACGAGCACGGAAATGCGGTGGGGCGTATCGTCGGCATTATCAACCATCGTGCGAATAAGAAATGGCACACGAAGAACGTCCGTTTCGGTTTCGTCGAGTTCATTGACGACAAGGACGTGTCTGCGGCTTTGTTGAAGGCCGTGGAGCGTTGGGGGCGCGAGCGAGGGATGGATTGCATTCAAGGTCCTATGGGGATTTTTGATTTCGACAAGGAAGGTATGCTCGTGGAGGACTTTGACCGGATAGGGTCAATGGTAACGATATATAATCCCCCTTACTATCCGGAACATTTGGAGGCATTAGGGTACGAGAAGGAGGTGGATTGGGTACAGGTGAGTATTGAGGTGCCGAAGGATGTGCCTGACAAATATGCCAGGGTTGCGGAACTTTCCAAGGAAATGTTTGGACTGCGAAGCAGGAAATTGACGAGGGCCGATATTTCTCGTCGGGGATATGGCAGGAAGGTGTTTGACTTGCTGAATGTGTCCTACTCTCCGCTTTTCGGATATACGGAGTTATCGGACAGGCAGATAGATACCTATCTTAAACGTTATTTGCCCTTGTTGGATTTACGGATGCTGTCGGTGGTGGAGAATGAAAAAGGTGAATTGGTGGGCGTGGCCATTACGATGCCCAGCCTGTCGCAGGCCTTGCGTAAGTCGAAAGGGCGCCTGTGGCCGTTGGGGTGGTTTTATTTGCTTCGTGCGTTGAAATGGAGAAGGGAAGAGAAAGCCGAGATGTTTCTGGTGGCCGTTCGTCCGGATTACCAAGGTTTGGGAGTCAATGCCTTATTCTTCAACGACCTGATTCCCGTGTATAACCGGTTGGGGTTCCGATATGCTGAGACCGGGCCGCAGTTGGAAGACAACGTGAAGGAGCTGAGCCAATGGAAGCCCTTGCATCCCACTTTCACCAAGCGTAGGAGATGTTACAAAAAGATTTTATAGAAACAGGATTATGGAAAATAGAGTTGTAATAACGGGAATGGGGATATGGTCGTGCCTCGGGAAGACATTGGACGAGGTACGCGATGCGCTCTATGCCGGGAAAAGCGGTATCGTATTCAGCCGGGAGCGCAAGGATGCGGGTTTTCGTTCCGCTTTGTGTGCTGCCGTAGGACAGCCTGACTTGAAACCCTTTGTGTCACGGAATCTGCGTCAGTTCATGCCGGAGGAAGCCCAGTATGCCTATATGGCTACGCGTGCGGCCCTTGAGCATGCCCGTTTGGAGCAAGATTATATCGACCGGCACGAAGTCGGGGTCATTTATGGAAACGACTCCGTGGCCGAAGCGACCATGCGTGCGCTTGACAAGTTCCGTGAGTTTAAAGACACAGCGGCTTGCGGTAGTGGAGCCATCTTCCAGTCGATGAACTCCACCGTGACAATGAATTTGGCCTGCTTGTTCCATTTGCGCGGCATCAACCTGACGGCCTCGGCTGCATGTGCTTCGGGTTCCCATGCTGTGGGGTTGGCTTACCTTTTGGTCCGTAACGGGATGCAGGATTGTGTCGTGTGTGGCGGTGCGCAAGAGGCAAACCTCTACGGTGTGGCATCTTTCGACGGGATTCAGTCGTTCTCCGTGCGTGAGGATGAGCCGGAGAAGGCCAGCCGTCCGTTCGACCGCGACCGCGACGGACTGGTACCCGGAGGAGGCGCGGCCACGGTGGTGGTCGAGGGTTACGAACATGCTTTGAAGCGCGGTGCCCCCATCTTGTGTGAGATTGTGGGATGGGGCTTTTCTGGAAACGGCGACCACATCTCCACGCCCAACGTGGCAGGGCCGGCGCGGTCGTTGGAGCTTTGTCTGCAACATGCCGGTGTGACACCGTCGCAAATCGGCTACATCAACGCCCATGCCACATCCACCCGCATCGGCGACAGCCGCGAGGCGCAGGCGATAGCACAGGTGTTCGGGGACTACAAGGTTCCAGTCACTTCTACCAAGAGTCAGACCGGGCACGAAATGTGGATGGCCGGTGCAAGCGAGTTGATTTATTCGACGCTGATGATGAAAAACGGCTTCATTGCCGGCAACATCAACTTCGAGCATCCCGATGAAGATACGGCCTGCCTGAACATCATACCGCAGACACGGGAGGCGCATTTCGACATGTTCCTTTCCAATTCTTTCGGTTTCGGTGGGACGAACTCCACCCTTATTGTAAAAAACATATAATAAACACGATAAAAACAAACAGTTATGACACGTGAAGACATCGTAGAGAAAGTAAATGCCTTATTGGCAGAAGAGTTTGAAGTAGACGCAGAAGAGTTTGTCCCCGACGCGAATGTAAGGGACACGCTTTCCTTGGACAGCCTCAGCCTGGTGGACCTTGTCGCCATCATCCAACAGACTTACAAGGTAAAAATTCCCGTGGCGGACTTGCGGGAAATCAAGACGTTCAACAACCTTTACGATTACATCGAATCGCACGCGAAGCAGGAATGACAAATTATGACATTAAAAGCCTGATTCCCCAACGTGAACCGATTTTGCTCGTAGACGCATTGGTCGGTGTGGAGGGCGATATGGCCCGGACGCAGCTCACGGTGCGCCGCGACAATAGTTTTGTGGGTGACGACGGACTGTTGGCTGAGCCGGGGCTTATCGAGCATATCGCCCAGTCGGCTTCCGCCTTTGCCGGTTACAAGGCCATGGAGGCAGGTGCTTCGGAACCGCCGGTAGGTTATATCGGCGAAGTGAAGAAGTTTCGTTGTTTTCGTTGCCCCCGGGTGGGAGAAGAACTACAGACCACGGTGACCTTCGGGCCGGAAGTGGGTGGCGTGTCCTTATTGACGGGTGAGACCTGCGTAGGGGAAGAAACGCTGGCTTGTACGCAAATGAAGATATATGTGGCTGAAGGATCATTATTATAAGGTGTTGACCCGGCGCGTTTCGGACGGCTGTACGGTGTTCCGTATTGTGTTCCTGTCGGATTGCGAAGTTTATCGCGGACATTTTCCGGGACATCCGGTGTGTCCCGGGGCATTCAATATCCAAATGGTGAAGGAGTGTACGATGGAAGTGTCAGGCAAGGCATTGCACATCCGCACGATTAAGCTATGCCGTTTGACGGCTGTGGTTTCACCCTGCACTTGTACGGAACTGGACGTGGCGGTGAGGCTCTCTCCTGTGGAAGACGGGTTGGAGGTCAGGGCACGGGTAGCCGACGGGGAACAGGTGTATATGGAATATAAGGGATTGATGACGGTCGTTTGAATGGGCAATGAAGTACGATGTGGTGGTCATAGGTAGTGGATTGGGAGGATTGGAGTGTGCATATATCCTTTCGCGTGCCGGTTTGAGGGTGCTCGTCCTCGAACAAGGCCGGCAGCCCGGTGGATGCCTCCAGTCTTACCGGAGACGGGGATTGGCTTACGATACAGGTTTCCATTATGTGGGAGGACTGGACGAAGGACAGCCGCTGCATACCGTTTTCACTTACTTGGGATTGATGCAACTGCCTTGGCAACGCCTTGACCATGAGTTTGACAAGGTGACGATAGGGCAGCGTACCTTTGCATTTGCGCAAGGGTATGAAGATTTTACCGCTACGTTGGCTGCTGAATTTCCTTCCGAACGTCCGGCTTTGGGACGGTATGCTGCCTTATTGAGGCGTACGTCGGAACAGGAACTGGATTTGCTGAATCCACGTGCCGGAAAGACCGTATGGCCTTCACGTCTCGTTGAAACGAGTGCTTGGCAATATTTGAATGAGACTTTCCGCAATCCGTTGCTGGTGGACGTGCTTAGTGGGACTTCCTTGAAGATGGAGCTTCGGCGCGATTCGCTTCCGCTTTTCACTTTCCTTCATGGCCAAAGCAGTTTTATTGAAAGCAGTTGGCGGTTGAAGGGTGACGGAGCATTGATAACAGACCGCTTGGTGAGGGGAATCGGGCAGCAAGGTGGCCGGGTGGTTTGCGGGGCTGAGGTGGTCGAATTGGTAGAAAAGTGCGGAAGGTTGTCTGCGGCGGTCTGCCGGGACGGTGAAGTGTACGAAGGAGCGGTTTTTATCAGTGACGTACATCCGGGGCAGACATGCAAGTTGGTAAAGCAGAGCGAGAGGATGAAGAATGCTTACCGTCATCGTATGGCCGGGTTGCCGAACACATTCGGCATGTTCACCGTGTCGCTCCGGATGAAACCTCGGGCATTGGAGTATTTCAATTATAACCGGTATGTTTATGCACATCCTGGTGTTTGGACTTTCTACGAAGAAGAGGAGCCGGTGTCCGGAGTGATGGTGGCTTGTCGTGTTCCCGAAGACGGGAGCCGTTTTACTTCCCAAGTGGATTTGTTGACTCCTATGCCATGGGAGAGATGTATGCCTTGGAGTAATACGAAAGTCGGAGGGCGTGGCGAGGATTATGAGGCCATGAAAAGGTGTATGGCTGACGAGTGTATCCGGTTGGCGGAACGGGTGGTGCCCGGGCTACGTGGTTGGGTGGCTGAATGCTATGCCAGTACCCCACTTACTTACCGTGACTATATCGGTGCCCCGGAGGGGACGGCCTACGGTTTACGCAAGGATTACAGGAATCCGTTAGCGGCCTTGCTGTCCGTCCGCACACCAGTGCCGAACCTGTTCCTCACCGGACAAAACCTGATGTTGCACGGGGTGTACGGTGTGACGATGACCGCGCTGTTCACTTGTGCGGAAGTTTTGGGACGTGAGCAGATATGGAATATCTTAATGAATAAGAAAGGAGTGGAAATATGAAATATGCTTTAGTGACAGGGGGCAGCCGCGGAATAGGGCGGGCTGTCTGTGTGAGACTGGCCCGTATGGGCTACCACGTGTTGGTCAACTGTGTGGACCGGATCGATGAGGCAGAGCACACGTTGGAGTTGGTACGTCAAGAAGGGCAGGACGGTGAAGTCCTGAAATTCGATGTAGGAAACCGTGTGCAGGTCTCTGCCGTGCTTGAGGCTTGGATGGAGAAGCATCCGGAAGAATACATAGAAGTGCTGGTGAACAATGCGGGTGTGCGTCGCGACAACCTGATGGTGTTCATGCCTGGGGAAGATTGGGATAGCGTGTTGGGTACCGGCTTGGGCGGATTTTACAATGTGACGCAACCTTTGCTGCAACCTATGTTGGTACATAAGTTCGGGCGTATCGTCAACATGGCGAGCGTGAGCGGATTGAGAGGTATGCCGGGGCAGGCGAACTATTCTGCGGCAAAGGGAGGAATCATTGCGGCTACAAAGGCTTTGGCTCAGGAGGTGGCGCGGAAAAACGTGACGGTGAATGCCGTAGCACCCGGTTTTATCCGGACGGACATGGTGGAGGGGCTGGATGAGGCCGCTCTAAAGAAAACCATTCCGGTGGGCCGTTTCGGGATGCCGGAAGAAGTGGCGGGCCTTGTCGGTTTTCTGGTTTCCCGGGATGCCGGTTATATTACCGGCGAAGTGATAGCCGTTAACGGAGGTCTTTATACGTAATAGGTTTCTATATTTCTTATGCTGATGGACGGACTTGAAGATGTTTGCCGCGTAAGGGTGAAGTTCAATGAGATTGATTCGATGCGGAGGGTCTGGCATGGGGCTTACGTCACTTACTTTGAGGATGGACGGGAGTCTTTCGGCCGGCATTATCCGGGCATAGGGTATGCCGACATGCAGCGGTCCGGTATCTACGCTCCGATTTACGACCTGCACCTGAGGTTCTATGCTCCATTGGTGCTGGACGATGTGGCGGTGGTGCATACACGTTATGTATACCGTCCCGGTGCACGGTTGGATTTCGAATATAAAGTTTACCGTGAGGCGGATGGAATCTTGTGCGCGGAAGGAAGTACGGTGCAGTTGTTCATCGATACGGAAGGTATGCTTATGGTGGACTCGCCCGATTACTATAAGGAGTGGCAGGCGAGATATAGGGAACAGAACGATAATCATCCCTAAGACGAAGAACTGACAGGTATGAGAAAACGATTGAACAATTTGTTTTTCGGAATAGGCATGATAGCCGTCGTCGTAATGTTTTTCTCTTTCGACGTAAGCCTTACCGAATTGTGGGAATACATTACGAAGGCCGGTTATTGGCTGGCGGCCATATTGGGGCTGTGGTGTGTGCTTTATCTCATGAACGCATGGGCGTGGAGGGTTATTATCCAGGGAGGAGGGCCTTGTACGGTGGGCTTCATGCAGTTGTTGAAATTGACGGTTTCCGGTTTTGCGTTGAACTATGCCACTCCGGTAGGACTGCTGGGCGGAGAGGCTTACCGTATTATGGAGCTTTCAAAATACATCGGTGTGCAACGGGCTACTTCCACCGTGATACTTTTTGCCATGATGCACATTTTTGCCCATTTCTGGTTTTGGGTGACGGGTGTCGTGGTCTATTGTGTCATGGCTTTGATGGGGGATGTGCCGATAAATAGCGGAATGGGGATTGTATTGGGATTCATTGCTGCTTTCTGTTGGGGAGGCATCTATCTTTTCATTAAAGGATACAAAAACGGAATGACGGTTAAATTGGTTCGTTTGTTGAGTAAGATACCCGGTTTACGTGGTTGGGGAGGACGTTTTATGGAGCGCCATTTGGAGGATTTGCAAAAGATAGACCGGCAAATCGCTGAATTACAGAATCAGAACAAGCGTTCTTTCTTTGGAAGTTTCGCTTTGGAATATATCGGGCGCTTCTGCCAGAGTTTTGAGATTTTTTTCATGTTGGTCTTGTTTGGTATAGACGGCGGAGGAGGAGTGAGCGGATATACGTTGACGTTTTTCCATTCCTTTCTGATTTTAGCTTTTACTTCGCTCTTCGCCAATATACTGGGATTCCTTCCGTTGCAGTTGGGAGGGCGCGAGGGGGGCTTTGCCCTGTCTGTGGCTCAAATGGGAATGGGGGAAGGCATCGGTATGTTTGTAAGTATTATCAGCCGGGTGCGGGAATTGTTCTGGGCTTCTGTCGGGCTGTTGTTGATGAAGGTGGGTACCGGAGTGTCCGTGCCGGACGGGAATGAGGAGCATACCGGATGACGGGACAGGTATAGTCGGGCAAAGAGATAAGGTTTAAGATAAGGTATTAGGTTTATGGGAAAAAGAATTATTTTCATGTGGCTGTGCCTGACGTTTGGGGTGGGTATGGCTTGTGGTCAGCATACGATAGTAAAAGGCATTGTTACCGATTCGGTTACGGGAGAAGCCCTGCCTTCTGTCACGATTGTGTTTAAAGGAACGAATATCGGTACTACGACCGATATCGACGGGCACTTTTCTCTTTCCACCCGTACGCCGGGAAAAGTGCTGGAAGTCGTTTATATGGGATACGACACCCAACACCTGAAGGTGTTACCGGGAAGAACCAATAATTTAAAGATCCGAATGCGGGAAAGTGAGATAGCCTTGCACGAAGTGACGGTAAAGCCGAAAAGGGAGAAGTATAGAAGGAAAGAAAACCCGGCGGTGGCTTTCGTAAGGCAGGTTATTGCTCGAAGAGACGACAACGACCCACGCAACCGCGATTACTTCCGTTACGATCAGTATGAAAAGATTGTGATAGCGAAAAACGATTATAAGCCGAAACCGAAGAAGGACGGAAAAACAGGGAAGTTCGATTTCCTGTCAGAATTTGTAGATACGTTGGATGTCGGTACGACGATTCTTCCGATTTCGGTAAAGGAAAAAGCGCAGACCGTGTATTACCGTCGCGACCCGAGGTCGGAGAAGACAGTGGTGAAAGGAAACAAATCGTCCGGAGTGGATGAGGTCTTTTCGCGTGACGGGGTACAGCAGTTTCTGAATGAAGTCTTTCGTGAAGTCGATATTTATCAAAACAATATACCTTTGTTTTTGCAACGTTTTGTGAGTCCTCTTTCTTCTATTGGGCCGACCTTTTATAAATATTACTTGCTCGATACATTGGATGTGGAGGGTGACAGGTGTGCGGACTTGGCTTTCGTTCCTTTCGCGTCCGAGTCGTTTGGTTTTACTGGGCACTTGTATGTTACGTTGGACTCTGCTTATTTTGTCCGTAAAGCCATACTCAACGTGGCACAGGATATCAATCTGAATTTTATTTCCAGAATGACTATCGAACAAGACTTTGAACGCGGACCGGACAGTACCCGTGTGATTACGAAAGACGACATCAGCGTGGATTTTAAGTTGAGCGAGAAGTCGAAAGGTTTTTATGCGAGGCGTTTGAATGTATATACCCATCAGTCGTTTGAGGTACCGGAAGGCAGGCAAGAGCAAATATTCAAGGAGAGCGCACCGGTTATTACACAAAAAGAGGCTTACAGCCGTACGGAGGATTTTTGGGAAGAAGTTCGTCCGCAAGAGGCTGTCCAAAGGAATCCGAACTCTATGGAGAAACTGATGGCAAAATTACGCTCTGTGCCTATTTTTGCCGTGACGGAGAAAGTGGTTTCTGTTTTGGTGTCGGGGTATATTCCTACAAGTAAGGTGCCGGACAAGAACAAGTTTGAGTTTGGTCCGATGAATTCCACGATCAATGGTAATGCCATCGAAGGAGCCCGTTTCCGTGTGGGAGGGGTTACGACCCCTCAGTTGAGTAGGAATTGGTTCGTAGAGGGGTATGCGGCATACGGAACGAGGGATAATAAGATGAAGTATGATGCTTTGGTGGAATATTCGTTCAACGACCGCAAGACGTACCGAAAAGAATTTCCCATGCACTCGCTTCGTTTCGAATACATGTATGACATCAACAAACTGGGGCAGCAGTACATGTATACCAGTAAGGATAATGTGCTTTTGGCTATCAAGCGGAAGAAAGACACGCGGGCAACGTATTTGCGTAATGCCGAATTGACGTACAGCCGCGAGCATTATAACGGTATATCGTATAACGCTGTCATTCGTAACTTCCGCGAATATGCTACGGACTATGCCCGGTTCGACCGTATAGGTGCCAACGGAGCCGTGACACCTGTGAGAAAGTATGACATGACGGAACTGGAACTGAAATTCCGTTATGGTAAGAATGAGAAGTTTTATCAAACTCATGATGAACGAATACCGATTACGTATGATGCCTTGATTTTTAATCTGGAACATACCATGTCGAAAAAGGGTTTTTTAGGTTCTTTATATGATTACCATCGTACGGAGTTAGGCATACAGAAACGTTTGTGGTTTTCGGCTTTCGGTTTTGTAGATGTGATAGGTAAGGCGGGAAAGGTGTGGAACAAAGTGCCTTATCCCTTGTTGATTTTGCCGAATGCCAATCTGACTTATACGATTCAGCCGGAAGCTTATACGAACATGAATGCCATAGAGTTCATCAATGATGAATACATCTCGTGGGATGTGACGTATTATATGAACGGGTTGATATTGAACCGCCTTCCTCTCATCAAAAAATTAAAATGGAGGGAAGTGCTTTGCTTCAGGGGTTTGTGGGGGCATTTGACGGACAAGAACAATCCGATGAAAACGGGAGAGGGGTTGTATGCTTTTCCGGTTGGTTCCGGCGTGATGGGGCGTGCGCCTTACATGGAAGCCAGTGTCGGTATCGAAAACATTTTCAAGTTCATGCGCCTTGATTATGTATGGCGTTTGAACTATCGCGATCATTCGGGAATACAAAAGAGAGGCATACGTTGTACGATGAGTCTCTCGTTTTGAGCGAGCGCGGAAGAGGTAGAAAAACGGCAAGCCTTTGTAGGTGCAATGGCTTGCCGTTTTAAGGTACAGCCTGCGGCTGCTATATTTCAGTTTCTCTATTATCGTTTGTTGTGGGGTTTGAGAGGGTCTTGCTTGGCAAATGCAGCACGGTCTTTGATGAATTGGGCAATGTAGATACTGAAAAGGATAATGGTAATGATGATTCCTAAGATATCGAAAATGCCCCATTCAAGACCATACCAGTTGATACGCCATTCGGACCATGATGTGTACATGTAGAGTATGTTTAAAAGTATGAGCAGTAAACGGAATTCGGTAGGACCGAGTTTGCCGTACGTCAGACAGAATTCTTCTTTGACGATGGTGCAGACGTAAGTGTATATGGAGAGGCTCAAATAACCGGCTAATGCTGCTAACGCCACATCCATACGAAACATAGGAGAGAGACCGGCGCCGAGGAAGATGAGGCAGGTGGTGACAGCGTCGAGCGTATGGTCGATGAAAAAGCCGTATATCGGCCGTTGGGTATTACGGAAGCGTGCCAGTGTGCCGTCCAGGCTGTCGCCGTACCAATGAAGTACCAGTCCGAACGACGAAAGCCACAAATATCTTATATCTGTATTCGACAACCAGCCTCCTATGGCATAAACCACTGTACCCAATACGCCGATATAAGTCAATGTGTCCGAGGTCATCCATTCGGGTTGTCTCTGAGCTAACCACACAAGTGCTTTTTTCTCTGCTTTGCTAAGAATGGAGGTTTGAATTCTTTCTGCTGATTCTTTTCCCATTGTTGTATTTTTATCTGTGTAAAAAATATGAATATTTTGCAAAGATATGACTTAATCTTAGGGTAACGGTGTCCTTATAAGGAGTAGAAATGGTCTATTTGGTTGAAGGGGAGAGGGTTGACGTCGCTGGTTGGCCTGTCTGGGTTATCCCTTCGGCATCTATGGATAGGGCCGTCCTTTTCCCGTTATTGTAAAAACGTAGTTGTGCCTCTCCTTGTGCGTCGAACTTCACGTCGGGATTCCAATACAGTGTACGGCGATAGTCTGCGGTGCCAGGCAGGGGACGCCGACTATAGTCCGGATGGTAGAAGTCCTTGCATACGGAGTAGCCCGTCATGAGATAACGGCGGTCACGGAAGGTGTATTGTCGTGCTTCGCCCGGGAAGAGGCGGTAGTCCACCACCACGTCGGGTTGGTCTGTGCCGCTGTACTTCCAACTGTTTTCCTCGCGTGGGGAATAATCGGTGTAGATGTAGAGTTTGTCCAGGTTGTAGAGCTTGTGGTATTTGCGGCGTACGGCTTCCGTCTGGTTGGTGATGGCTACTCCCACGGGTAACGTTTTGTCCTTGTGATTGAGCGGCAGGCTGTCGTAATGTTCCTGTATGAAGTAATGACGGGACTGGTTCATGTCGCCGATGTAGGCTGTGCAGACTTGTTTGGTGAAGGTACGCCAGTCATACATGCCGCAGTTCAGACCGTAGTCGGCGGCCAGATTGAACGCCTCGTAGGCATCCACCACGAGCGTGGGTTTCTTCAGGTTGAGCTTGCGCAGGCCGCCGCGCTTGTTGCGTACGGTCACGGCAGACATGAGGTGCGTGCCCGAGACCAGGCTGTCCGGCAAGAGTGAGTTGTCTTCCATGTTCTCGAATACGGCGTCATGATAATAGCTGTATGGCTTGGGGAAGACGGGGTAGAAGCGGTCTTGCTTCACATAATAGTCCGGGTAGGCTTCTTCGTCGTGAAACTCCTTGTAATTCCGTTTCTCCTTCCGTTTGTTGAATTTGGCAGAGTCTGTAGCTGTCAGGAAGAGGCTGCAATCACCGTGCAGAATGGGGGAGAGCATGGTGAAACGCCCTTCTTTGGTGTCCTGTGAGGCCTCCACGATGTCAGTGCCTTGGGCAAAAGTAGCCGTCACGGTCACTTCCTTTTTCATCTTGCCGCTGTAAGTCGTGCCGTAAAGGTCGTCCAGCGAAAACGGCGTGCCGGCTGTGGTGTAGAGGGGAAGCTCTTTTCCCATCCCTGGGATGTAGATAGTATCGCCGTAGTCGGCTTCAGGCAGGAGCGAGTAAGTGGGATGTACGCTGCCAGTCAGGGTTTGCATCCGTTCGGGGAGGAAACTCAAGCGGAATGGTTCCACACCTGCCATCTCGCGCCATTCGTAACGCCGCCATCCCTGTACGAGCATGAGCAGGTCGAGGTCGCGGCGGTGGATACTGTCGTCGGCCTCGAAATAATATCCCGGGTCTTCCACGAAGCCTTTCAGGTCACTGCAAAGTAGCATTTCGGTAAGTATTGTGCCGTTGTCATAGGTCGATTCATCTGTACTGTGGTCACGTACGGAAATGGACAGTCGGGTAGAGTCCGGTAGGGAGGTATGGAGTTTCAGTTGTATTTCTATAGGCTCGAATGGTGCATATTCTTTTTTTACGTTGTTTACGGTCAGTAGTGTACGGGAAAGATCATGGTGGTTGACGAAGAAAAGGCGCTCGGCCAAGATGTGTCCACGTCCGTCGAAGAGGGTCATTTGGTTCACCCCTTCAGCCAGACTGTCGGTTGGAATATCGGCTGAGGCTTTTCCTTGGCTGTCTGGCTTTAAGGTCGTGAAAGCCTGTACGGCTCCACCGTGTAGGATTTGCAGGCCGACCTCCTCGTCAGGCAGTCCGTGACTTTCTATCCGGGCATGGATCAGGCTGTCGTTTTGCGTAACGCGAAGCGTACATCCCGCATCTTCCACCTCAGGTAATTCCACTTCATATTCATATTTCCCGTATCGGAATACGGCTTTGTATTTTTCTTCGGCTGAGACTTGGGGGATGACGAATGTGCCGCGTCCGCGATGGACGGTATGAGTACGTGCAATAATTTGCTTATGGCGATTGTATATCGTAACTTCTGCTGCGACATGCTGTCCGTTTTCGTCGTTCAGTTCGAAGGCCACGTGTCCGGGTAGTCCGGCCACGAGTGCGCCCCCTTCCGGATAGAATTTCAAGTCCATGTCCGGTTTCCCTTTCTGCGCACGGAAGTATCGCCGCAGGGGGCGGAGCGTCATGTCTTTTGGGTAAATGCCGGGAGAGGACGGACGGTCGAATACGGGAAACACGCGTGAGTAAAGTTTGTCGTAGTCGCGAAAGTAATCCTTGGCCATCTGTTTATTATAAAACATCTCTTCGGTATAAGGAGAGTGAGGATGCTCGTAACGGCCGAAGTTCAGCATCCAACGCGTATAGGCGCGCAGTTCGTAATATCCGGCGTACAGGGAGTCGGTGAGGAGAAAAGCACCGTGTGCTGTGCCGTCCGGCATTTCCAGTTGCTGGCGTTCCACCAGATAACCGTCCGGCGTGAGCAATTCCACGTATAGGATACGGCTCAAGTCCGTGAGGGTTCCTTTGTCGCTGCGGGTCACGTAGCCTTTGTACCAAATGGTGTCGCCCACGAAATAGCAAGTATTGTCTATATGTAGGTATACTTTCTCTTGTGGTAGGGTTTCTCCGAAAAGTTTTACACGGGAGGCGAGAGTGTCTATGCCCGGTACATCGGTTGAGTTTTGCGCCGGAGAAGATGAGCAAAGGATGAAAATGACATTCAGCCAAAGTAGCATTCTTTTCATGATGTTTTTCTTTTGAGTTTCGTCTTGCAAAGCCGTTGGTTCAAGCTTATGTGCAAATGTAATGATTTTCCCGTGATTAAGAAGGATAGGAAAGGGATTTTTCCGAGTATATCTTCCATATTAGAAATACAGCCGCAATCCTTTATAAGGAATTACGGCTGTATGATGTAAAAAGGGAAAGATGCGGATTATTTCACCGGCATCTTGTCTATCCGTCTTTGATGGCGACCGCCCTCAAAATCCGTGGCGAAGAATTCGTCCATGATCTTACGCGCCATGTCCGTGTCGATGAAACGTCCCGGCATGACCAGCACATTGGCATCGTTGTGCTGACGGCACAAATGGGCGATTTCCGGAATCCAGCTCAAGCCTGCGCGTATGCCTTGGTGCTTGTTCAGCGTCATGCTGATGCCTTCGCCGCTGCCGCAGATGGCTATGCCCGGATAGCATTCCCCGTCTTCTACGGCTTGGGCCAAAAGATGGGCATAGTCGGCATAGTCGCAACTGGCTTCGGAATCCGTGCCGAAATCCTTATAGGCATAACCTTTTTCGGCGAGGTATTCCTTCACGAACTGCTTGAGTGCGTATCCTGCGTGGTCTGAGGCTAGACCGACAGTCTTCACTTCCATCATCAGAGCATTTCTTTGACTTGGTTGTACACGTTCTGCGCCGTGAAGCCGAGTTTTTCATCAAGCACCTTGTAGGGAGCCGAGAAACCGAAGCTTTCCAGGCCGAACACCTTGCCGTTGGCACCTACCAGACCTTGGAGGTTGACGGGCAGACCGGCGGTGAGGCCGAATATCTTGGCGCCGGCAGGCAGAATCTCTTCCTGATAGCACGGGCACTGACTGCGGAACAAGCCTTCTGACGGGCAGCTCACGATGCGTACTTTCATGCCGTCGGCACGCAGCAGGGCGGCACCGGCCACGAGTGTGGATACTTCGGAACCTGAAGCGACGAGGATAACATCAGGATTCTCATCGGAACCGGCTACGATATAAGCACCTTTGGCTGCCTGGCCGTAGTCATTTCCTTCCGGCAACATTTCGATGTTTTGGCGGGAAAGGATAAGGGCAGACGGCGTGTCGGTATTCTCCATGGCGAGCTTCCAGCACACCGTGGTCTCTTCTGCATCAGCAGGACGGAGTACGAGGAGGGAATTCTGGCCGTGATGGTTTTTCAATTTCTCCATCAAGCGGATTTGGGCCTCCTGTTCAACCGGTTCGTGGGTCGGGCCGTCTTCGCCTACACGGAATGCGTCGTGTGTCCAAATGAACTTCACTGGTACCTGCATCAAGGCTGCCATACGTACGGCCGGTTTCATGTAGTCGGAGAATACGAAGAACGTACCGCACGCAGCGATGACACCGCCGTGGAGCATCATACCGATGCAGCAGCAAGCCATAGTCAACTCCGCTACACCGGCTTGGAAGAACGCGCCGCTGAAATCACCGGAGGTGAAAGCGTGGGTCTTCTTCAGGAAACCGTCGGTCTTATCGGAATTGGAAAGGTCGGCCGAAGCGCAAATCATGTTGGGCACTTGTTCTGCCAATGCGCTCAGTACGGCAGCAGAGGCGTTACGGGTGGCGTCGCCTGTTTTCTGTTTGATGGCCGTCCAGTCTACCTTGGGGGCTGCACCGCTGAACCATTCTGCCTGTTGTGCGGCCTTTTCGGGATGGGCGGAAGCCCATGCTTTTTCTTCTTCCACGCGGGCGGCTACGATACCTTTCAGTTCTTCGGCACGTTTGGCGTAAAGTTCCTTCACGTCGTCGAAAATCACGAACGGATTTTCCGGGTCTGCACCGAGGTTCACCATGGTGTTCTTATAGGCATCTCCACCGAGAGGGGCACCGTGCGTCTTGCAGTTATGTTCGTAAGAGGAATTGTCGTCCTTGCGGGCACCCTTACCCATGATGCACTTGCCGATAATCAACGTAGGACGTTGGTTCTCTGCCTTGGCTGCATTCAGTGCTTCGCGAATCTGTTCGCAGTCGTTACCGTTGATTTCAATGACGTTCCAGTTCCATGCACGGTATTTCATGGCCGTGTCTTCGGTCGTTACATCCTTGGTTTCGGTAGAAAGCTGGATGTCGTTGGAGTCGTAGAACATGACCAGGTTGTCCAAACCGAGGCAGCCGGCAATACGGCCGGCACCTTGGGAGATTTCTTCCTGAATGCCTCCGTCGGAAATATATGCGTAGATAGTCTCTTTGGCAAAAGTCGGATTACCGGTACGTGCGGCCAAGAACTTGGCAGCGATGGCGGCACCTACGGCAAACACGTGTCCCTGTCCCAACGGGCCGGAAGTGTTTTCGATGCCACGCATTACGTCTACTTCGGGATGGCCCGGGGTGGGGGAGCCCCACTGGCGCAACTGTTTCAGTTCATCCAATGTGAACTTACCGATAAGCGCCAACTGGGAATAGAGCATGGGAGCCATGTGGCCGGGGTCGAGGAAAAAACGGTCGCGTCCTTCCCATTTCGGATTAGCCGGGTCGTACTGCAAAAATTCAGAGTACAATACATTGATGAAATCGGCACCACCCATTGCACCGCCCGGATGGCCGGATTTGGCTTTTTCAACCATGGACGCAGCCAAGATACGGATGTTGTCGGCTGCGTGGTTCATTACTTGTTTACTATTCATATTCATTAAATTTTAAATTGAATCCATACTTAAACAGTTTTAAAGCCTGTCTTTTGTATTTTATAAGGACAAAGATAATGGTTTTCTTCCGAATATTTATCTTTTGAACCGAACGGCTGCTTCTTCAATGGGCAGTCCGGCCTTATAGTTTTCAATATATTTGTTGAAGCCTTCCACGTCCTCTGCTGTGGGTGAAACCTCTACGCCTGCATCACCGGCAAAGACATGTTCATCCAAGAAGTCTGCCAGTGATTGTTTCTTTTCGTTGTTTACAAGGTAGGAACCCAATAGGGCGATACCCCATGCACCGCCTTCTCCGGCTGTTTCCATGACAGATATCGGAGAATTTATGGCTGCTGCCAAAACCCGTTGGCCTACTCCCTTGGTACGGAACAAGCCCCCGTGGCCGGTAATCCGGTCCACTCTGATTTTTTCCTCGTTGAAGAGGATATCATTTCCTATTTTAAGAACACCGACAGAAGCATACAAATGGGCTCTCATGAAGTTGGCCAGATTGAATTTGTCATTGGCTGAACGCACGAACAAAGGTCTGCCTTCGGCAAGTCCAGTGACGGGTTCTCCGGAGAAATAATTGTATGATACGAGTCCTCCGCAATCCGCATGACCTGTAAGTGCGTGGTTGTAAAGCTTGCCGTATATGTCGTCCATATCGACGGGCTGGCCCTGAAGTTCTTGGAACTCCTTGAAAAGGTTGACCCATGCGTTGAGGTCGGAAGTACAGTTGTTACAGTGTACCATGGCGACGAGGCTTCCGTCCGGCGTGGTGACCATGTCTATCATCTCGTAAGGTTTGGACAGTTCCTTTTCCAATACGATCATGGAGAACGAAGAAGTTCCGGCCGAAACATTTCCGGTACGTTGTTTGACGGCATTAGTGGCCACCATACCGGTTCCCGCGTCACCCTCTGGGGGACAAAGCGGTATGCCTGCTTTCAAATTGCCGGATACGTCCAGTCTTTTGACCCCTTCAGGAGTAAGGCAACCTGCATTTTCTCCGGCATTCAATACTTTGGGGAGAATGTCTTCCAGTTTCCATGAATATCCTTTGGGGGCAACCAGTTTGTCGAATTTAGCTACCATTTCAGCCGAATAGTTCTTGGTGGCCGGGTCGATGGGAAGCATGCCGGATGCATCGCCAATACCCAATACCTTTTCACCCGTAAGTTGCCAGTGTACGTAACCTGCAAGTGTAGTCAGGAAATCTATCTCGTTGACATGTTTTTCGTTGTTCAGTATGGCCTGATATAAATGAGAGATGCTCCATCTGAGAGGGATGTTGTAGACAAAAAGCTCGGATAGAGCTGCAGCGGCTTGCCCGGTGTTGGTGTTTCTCCATGTACGGAAAGGAACCAGAATCTCTTCATTCTTATCAAATGCCATGTAGCCGTGCATCATAGCGCTGACGCCAATGGCTGCCAAGGTCTCTATCTCTGTGTCATATTGCTTTTTTACATTGGCACGGAGATCGGCATAACAATCTTGCAGTCCATACCATATTTCTTCTATACTGTATGTCCAAAGGCCATCTACCAACTGGTTTTCCCAAGTATGACTTCCTTGGGCGATAGGGTGGTTCTCAGGGTCGATCAGGACCGCCTTGATTCGTGTAGAACCGAATTCTATACCCAGGATAGCTTTTCCGGTTTCGATGGTTGACTTAGCATCTGTTTTCATATTTAACCCTATAAATTAAAGTATAACAATAATAAATGAATAAATTAAAAGTGCTGCAAACGATTGCTCGCCGAGCACTTTTAATTTTAAATCCTTTGCTGGTATGCTATTAGCAAAGTGCTTTGTTCAGCATATAATACACTTCGTTCATACGGAGTTCCTTCTTGAACTCGCTGATGGTGGTGTCTTTGTTGATGTGTACCATTTCGATACCGGAGATTTCGGCGTAGTCTTCCCAATATTCGGCTGTCAAGTCGTATGAGAAGCAAGAATGGTGTGTACCACCGGCCAAAATCCAGGCACCTGCGCCGATTTCGAAGTTCGGCATGGGTTTCCACAATGCGGAAGCTACAGGGAGCTTGGGCAGAGGTTTCGGTTCGATACATTCTACATCGTTTACAATGAGGCGGAAACGGTTGCCCAAATCCACTACGGTGGCAGTACATCCTGTACCTACTTTAGACGTGAAGACCAAGCGGGCTGTCTGGCTCTTGCGAATACCAATGCCGAGGAAGTGTACTTCCAAACGAGGCTTTTGAGCTGCAATGAGCGGACAAACCTCCAACATGTGAGCTTGCAGGATAGAACTGTTCTCTCCATTGAAATTCAATGTGTAGTCCTCCAAGAATGAGCAACCTGTAGGCAAACCTTGGTTCATTACCCATACCGTACGGTAGAGAGCGGCAGATTTCCAGTCGCCTTCGGCTCCGAAACCATAACCATCGGCCATCAAACGTTGTGAAGCCAAGCCGGGAATCTGGTCGAAATGACTGCCGTCTGTTTGTCCCAAGTCATCGAAGTTTGTTGTAAAGCCTTTGGCTCCTTTGGCTTTCAAGATGGCTCGCAGGGAGAGTTCAGCCTTAGCTGAGTTCCACACCTTTTGATAAGCTTCTGTGGTCTTGTCTTCCAATGCGGCATCGTGGTCATATTCATTAAAATAGGTTTTCACTAAAGCTTCTACATCGGCATCTTTTACTTCCGTATGATATTGCATCAGTTCGCTAACCGGACAGTAGTCTACATGATAACCCATGCGCTGTTCTGCTTCGACTTTATCCCCATCTGTTACGGCTACATTGTTCATCTGATCGCCGAAACGGATAATCAACATGTCTTGTGCATCAGCCCATGCGGCACAAACACGCATCCATACGGCAATCTTGTGCTGAGTATCCTCATCTTGCCAATAACCTACAACTACTTTACGGCGGATACGCATACGGGTACAGATGTGTCCGAATTCGCGGTCGCCGTGAGCAGATTGGTTCAAGTTCATAAAGTCCATATCCATGGTATCCCAAGGTATCTCTTTGTTGAACTGAGTGTGGAGGTGAAGCAACGGCTTTTTCAGTTGTTGCAAACCGTGTATCCACATTTTAGCCGGTGAGAACGTGTGCATCCACGTGATTACGCCAATGCACTTTTCGTCATTGTTGGCCGCTTTAAATACGGCTTCCACTTCTTTGGACGAATTGGCCGTTCCTTTATATACTACTTTAACGGGGAGTTTGCCGGAGGCATTCAAACCGTTAACCATTTGAGTGGAGTGACCGTCGACTGCTACTACTGCGTCACCACCGTACAGAAGCTGTGCTCCCGTAACAAACCATACTTCATATTGATCAAATGCGTTCATGATAAAAATTTTAAATTGTTAAAGATTTGTTAGTTAATATACTTTGTTTATTTCTTTTTCTGTCCGTAGTAAGCGTTCGGTCCGTGTTTACGGTTATAATGCTTCTCGATGAGCAGCGGATTCATTGTGGTTTCGGGGTTTACCATAAAGGACACGAAAGCCATTTTGGCACACTGCTCCATCACTTTGGCATTGTAAACGGCATTGGCCGGACTCGTACCCCAACTGAACGGACCGTGATTCTTTACCAATACTCCCGGTGTGTGGTCAGGGTTAATCCCTTCAAACCGTTTAACGATAACATTGCCGGTTTCCAACTCATATTGTCCTTCTACTTCTGCCTTTGTCATGTCGGAGGTGCAGGGGATAGCTTCGTGGAAATAATCGGCGTGTGTCGTCCCGATATTGGGGATGTCTTTGCCGGCCTGAGCCCATGCGGTAGCATAAGTGGAGTGGGTGTGGACTACTCCTTGAATGTTCGGGAAAGCTTTGTAGAGGACAAGATGTGTCGGTGTGTCGGATGAAGGATTCAATTCTCCTTCTACCACTTTACCGCTTTCCAAATCTACCACAACCATATCCGAGGCTTTCATCGTATCATAGTCCACGCCGCTCGGTTTGATGACTACGAGTCCCTTTTCACGGTCTATGCCTGATACATTACCCCATGTGAAGATAACCAAACCTTGTTTCACTAAATCAAGATTGGCTTGATATACCTTTTCTTTGAGTTCTTCTAACATAGTTCATAATTTAAATTTAGGGGCTTTACGGTAAGCGTTCTCGTTGAACTTATATAAAGCGGCTCCCCGTTTTGACCCTGTTTTATCAATCTTATCTGTTTTTTCGATATAGTTCAAGTCTGCAACCCGTTTGCGGAAATTCCGTTTATCTAAAGGTTCTCCGTAAATGGCTTCGTACAAGCTTTGTAGTTGGAACAGAGTGAACAGGCTTGGCAAAAGGTTGAAACCGATGGGTTCGGAAGAGGCTTTCTTTTGCAGCATAATTCGGGCTTGTTTTACCATTTGGGGATGGTCGAAAACAAGTGGTGGAATTTCGTTGATTTCTGCCCAATGCGCATTATGTTGCTGTACCAGATTCCGGTCATATTCATTGATGTTGATTAATGCATAATATGCCACGGATATTACTCTCTCCCCCGGGTCACGGTCTACTTCTCCGAAAGTTCCGACCTGTTCCATATATACGTTTTCGAGGCCGGTCAGTTCCGCCAAAACTCTTTTGGCTGCATCGTCTACGCTTTCACCGTCTTGTACGAATCCACCCATTAAGGACCAACTTCCCTTTGCCGGTTCGAAATTCCGCTTGAGCAAGAGCAGTTTTAAACTGCCCTTGTCAAAGCCGAATATGATGCAATCTACGGAAACGTAGAATTGAGGGTTTATATTATAATAGGTGGTCATTATCTATGTTTGTATTACCAGAAATAAGCATAGAATAAAGCACAGAGAACGATGACCCCCAAAGAAGCTATAACATCCCATACGTTCCAACTTTCACGGATGGTCTTCTTGTAATCGCCTGTAAAGGTGATAGCAGCAATCTGTTCAGCAGATGGTTTCGCTGTGAACATTGATACAATGTACATCAGGATGATGATGAATACGAGCAACCAAACCTCGAAGATGAGCCAATTGGTTTGCCAGAACCAACTGGTGTATTCCCAAAATGCACCATCCATAACCGCCTTACCGGAGTCGGTAATGACGTTGGTGAGCAAACGTACCATCCCGATTAAAAAACCGCCAATCAGTCCCCATTCACCAGCCTTCGGGGTGATTCTCTTGGAGAATATACCAAGAGTGAAGACGGCTACCATGGCTGGAGCGATCAAGGATTGGATATCTTGAAGGTATGAGTATAAGTTACCCATGTTCATCATGATGGGCATCCATGCCAATCCGAGAAGTACGACTACTACAGTAGCTATACGCCCTATCAATACGTAGTGGCTTTCACTCATGCCCTTTTTCATGGGCTTATAGAAATCCTCTGTAAACAAGGTGGCACAGCTGTTGAAGAATGCAGCTAAAGAAGCTACGAGTGCACAGATAAAACCGATAGTCACAATACCTTTAATACCAGCCGGGAGAATGTTCTTTACCATCATGGCAAAAGCTCCGTCGGTGTCATGGGTATTAGTGATATCCATGACAATACCACTACCGGCTTTTTGAGAAAGTGCAAAAGCTACCATACCGGGAATGAGGAACATGAAAACCGGAAGAAGTTTGAAATAACCGGCTGCGATTGTACCACGGCGCGCGCGTGCCATAACTTTACCGTTATCTTCACCTTTGGTTTGTCCGAGTACGCGTTGTACAATATGTTGGTCTGTACACCAATACCAGAAACCGATGATTGATGCACCTAGGAAGACCACATAACCAGGGAATTGCGGATACATGGGATCGGCGGGATCTGTGTGGAACATGTGAGTCGTTCCGAAACCATCGTGGGCGGCATTGCAGACTGTCATCATTTGTGACCAACCTTCAGTGATACTGCCATCACCTAACATGTTCAAACCAAGGAATAACACAAGGAATGAGCCTATGATAAGAATAGGAGTTTGGATAGCAGACAAAGTCATCACTCCTTTCATACCGCCGAATACCGTGAATATTGCCGTAATGACAATAAGGCCAATGGCACCATACCAGAACGGAAGTCCAAGGAGATATTCGAAAAAAATACCACCGGTAAAAGCTGTAACGGAAACTTTAGTCAGTACGTAAGCAATCAATGTAATGATGGACAACCATGAACCAGTACGCTGAGTGTAGCGGAACTTCAGAAAATCTGGCATGGTAATGATTTTTCCCATTTTATTGTTCAACAGTTGGTAGAAAGGGACAAACAACCATCCCAATATCAGAATCATCCAACCCTGCATCTCCCAATGAGCCATGCCTACACCGTCTTTAGCTCCTGTGCCAGCCAAACCAACAAGATGCTCGGAACCGATGTTCGCTGCAAAAATAGCCGCACCAATAATGTACCAAGGTTCTCCCTTTCCGAAAAGATAGTCTTGGCTATCGGCTCCTTGCATTTTCTCTTTGTCTTTTTTAATGGAACGGTATACTGCCCATACAATCGCTATGACTCCGGTGGCGAGAACTAACCAATCGAGCCATATAAATTCACTTGAATTCCAATTCATGTCTTTGTTTTTGTTTGATGATATTAGTTAATGATAATTATTTCTCCACTGTGAATTTGAAAATACATTCGCTGTGATAAGTCTGTCCCGGCTCCAGTATTACCGAAGGCCATTCCGGTTTATTCGGACTATCGGGGTAGTGCTGGGTTTCGAGACAAACGGAAGCACGCTGGTTGTATACGATTCCTTTCTTTCCACTTAATGTGCCATCCAAGAAGTTTCCGCTGTAGACTTGAATGCCGGGTTCATTCGTATAAACTTCCAATGAGATTCCACTTGTAGGCGAAGTAAGCTTAGCTGCCAATTGGTTGATATCTCCTTGGGTGTTCAATACCCAATTATGGTCATAACCGTTGCCGTTTTTCAGTTGGATAAAATCAAATTTGTCTATATCCTGTCCTACGGCTTTCGGAGTAGTAAAATCCATTGGAGTTTCTTTTACCGTAACGATTTCGCCCGTAGTCATATATGTACTGTCTACAGGAGTATAGTTGTCCGCATTGATATATAAAATATGATCGGTAGCTGGTTGGGACGGATTGCCTGATAAGTTGAAATAAGAATGGTTGGTCATATTGATGACGGTCTTCTTATCTGTGGTTGCATCGTACTTTATGTCCAAGGCATTATCACCGCTTAGGGTATAGGTCACCGTTGCAGTTACAGCTCCTGGGAAGTTTTGGTCTCCGTCAGGAGAATACATCGTCATAGTCAGTGTCGTATCGTTCAACTGTTTTCCCTCATACACTTGATATTGCCATCCTTGAGGCCCTCCATGCAGACAATGGCCAAAATTATTGGTGGGCAATTGAACAGAATCCCCGTCAATAACAATTCTGCCTTTATTTATTCGGTTGGCATAGCGACCTATTGCGGCTCCGAAATCACTGGGTTTGTTAATGTAATCGGCTATACTGTCGAAACCTAACACGACATCGCGTAAGGAATCATTTTTGTCTGGTACCATAATAGATACGATTCGTCCGCCAAAGTTTGTGACACAAACTTCCATTCCATTGGAATTTTTAAGAGTGTACAAGCTTGTCGGTTTGCCTTTTACATCAGCTACGAAGTTCTGCGGATCAAGTCCTGAAACGGTTAAATTACTTTGAGGTTGTTGGCTGCATGAAGCCAAAAGAACTGTGATAAGTCCTACACCTAAGATTGCATTTCTTTCTTTTTTCATGGTGAATGAATTAAAAGATTTAAATTGAATGTAAAGTTACGACTTTATCTCGTATTTCTATTGCAAATATATATGTTTTTAGGCATAAGGTGTATGCCTTACACTTCTTTTTATTCTTTTTCTATGTTATAGTTTATTAAAAAACGTGCAGTCATAGAAAACTATGCTGGATAGGACATCGTTTTATTCAGTTGTGGGTTACGTTAATAAAAAGGGAATCACTACATTGTAATGATTCCCTTTTTCTACATAAATAAGATGCTAAGATTTTGTTTTTAGCAGAGTTTTCTGGAACCGTCTCCTATGACTACATCAATAATGACCGGTTCTTTACCGAATTTTTCTTTGAACTTCGATTTGACTACTTTTACGAAGTTGTCATAAAGTTCATCACTTACAAGATTGATGGTGCAACCTCCGAAACCTCCTCCCATAATACGAGAACCGGTTACGCCTTCTTCTTTTGCTATATCATTCAGGAAGTCCAATTCAGGGCAAGAAACTTCGTATTCTTTGCTCAGACCGTAATGGGTTTCGTACATTTTCTGTCCTACGGTTTCATAGTCGCCTTTCTCTAAGGCATCACAGACAGCCAAGACACGTTCTTTTTCGCCAATGACATATTTAGCTCGCATGAAATCCTCTGCCGATACTTCGTTCTTCACTTCATCCAACATCGCATAGTCTGCATCGCGTAAGCTCTTCACTTCAGGATGGTGCTTGTTGATGACTGCGGCTACGTTTTCGCAACTTCTGCGGCGGTCATTGTAGGGAGAACCTACAAGTTCGTGCTTTACACAAGAGTTTACTAATACCAATTTATAGCCCTTCGGATCGAACGGGAAGTATTCGAATTCACCGCTGCGGCAATCCAAACGCATCAGGCTGCCTGCTTTACCATGAACAGAAGCGAATTGGTCCATAATACCGCAATTGCATCCCAAATATTTATGTTCTGTAGCTTGTCCGACTTTAGCCAATGTCATTTTGTCTATTTTGTTTTCGCCGAACATATCGTTGAGTGCAAAAGCATATACGCTTTCCAGTGCTGCAGAAGAAGACATTCCTGCTCCGAGAGGAACATCGCCTGCAAATGCTGTATTAAAGCCTTCTACGGGAATACCCAATGCCATCATTTCCCGACATACGCCGAAAATGTAGCGGGCCCAACTTGCTTTCGGTCCTTTTTCATCGTCTAAAGAAAACTCTACGTAATCTTTCAAATCGATAGAGTAGGCACGTACGTTTCTTGTTCCATTTACTTTTATTTCAGCAATCATGCCTTGTTGAACAGCACCGGGGAATACAAATCCGTCATTATAATCAGTGTGTTCACCGATGAGGTTGATACGACCCGGAGAAGCATATACAGAACCGGTTGTTCCATCAAAGTGTTCAATGAAACGGCTTCTTACATCATCTATTGTCAATTTCATAATCCATTTATTTTATGAGGTTAATAAAAAGAGATTTTTCTTATCCTTTAAGTCCTACTTTAGAACCTTTCCAGCAGAACCAAATGACATACAGGTAGTAGATGAACATCATGCAGATAGCCATGCCTACACCTGTATGGTCTACTACGACACCCATCAACAAAGGCAGTGTGGCTGCACCGATTACACCCATGTTAATGATACCACTGGCAGCTTTTGTATGCGGACCCAATTCCTGTAAACCGAGGTTGAAGATAAGCGGCCACATCACGGAGTGGAACAAGCCGGCTGCCAACATGGCGTATACGGCTGCCATCCCCGGCAGAACGAATGAAATGCCGACGCATGCCGCACCTCCGAGAAGGCAAACCGTCAACAAATGGCGTGGTTGGTATTTGCTTAACACACCGGCACCGATGAAACGTCCAACCATCATACCGCCCCAATACAACGGCAGGAAGTCTTCGGCTTTACCGCCCAAATCAGGCTTGCTGTCGAAATAAGCAGACAACATGGACGGGATACCGATTTCCAATCCCATATACATAAAGATGGCAAAAGCACCGAACCATACGTGGGGGTATTTGAACACGCTCGATTTGTATTCTCGTGTGTCACCATTGTCGGCAGCTTGCTCTTCTTCTTTGATTTCCGGAAGTTTCAAGAAGTAAAGAATGATGCAAAGCAGGAAAGTAAAAATGCCCAATCCCAAGAAAGGAACGGTCACATCATTTCCGCTTAATTGATCTTCCGATTTACCTGCAATAATAAAATAGGTAATAAACATCGGAGCCAATGTCGTGGCTACAGAATTTAAGGCTTGGCTTAACGTCATACGGAATGCACCTTTCTCTGGTGTACCTAATACCATTACGTACGGATTCGCTACGAGTTGCAACATGACGATACCCAATGCCACACAACACATACTGGCTAAGAAGATATTATAGATGGTCGTCTGGGCGGCATCCAAATTCGTTGATATACCAAAGTAATTGATTACGAAACCCAATCCGACAACGGCCAAGCCGAGAACCAATGTCATCTTATAACCAATCTTGTTCATCATAAGAGCAAAGGGAATAGACAAGGCATAAGCTCCATAAAAAGCGGAGTTAACAAGTTGTCCCTGTGCTTCTGTCAGGTTGAATACCGTCTTGCAGAATCCAATCATAGAATTGTTCATTGTCGTTACGAAACCGATAAGGAAGCAAACGATAATGACCACCGTGAGAGCGAACGTGTAGTTCGGTTGTGTTTTTTGAGTCATTTGATAATTTGTTTTTTTAAGATTTGTTTGTCTATTATTGTTTCACTTATTTTTCAATTCCGAATTTATAGATTGTTGTTTGGGTATAAGTTTCGCCCGGTTTCAGAACTACAGACGGAAAGTAAGGGCGATTGGGGGAATCGGGGAAATGCTGGGCTTCAAAACAAATTGCGCTTCGACGCGGGAATGTTGCGCCTAACTGTCCCTTGTATCCGTCGGCCCAATTATCCGTATATACTTGAACTCCAGGTTCGGTGGTATAAACTTCCATTGTACGACCGGAAACAGGTTCGTATATTTTAGCTGCAAAACTCAGTTCGCCTACTTCTCTCTTATTGAGTACGAAGCAATGGTCGTAGCCGGCTCCATTCCGCGTCTGTTCGTCATCGGCATCTATGCGTTCGCCGATTTCATGCGAGGTTGTGAAATCAAAAGGAGTACCTTTTACAGGTTTGATTTCTCCTGTAGGAATAGAGGTGTTATCAATAGGAATGAAGTAATCGGCATTAATCTGACATTGCAGTTTTTCAATAGTAGGAGTAGGGTTGGCAATACCGGCCAGACTGAAGAAACCGTGATTGGTCATATTGACGATAGTTGTTTTGTCGGTGGTTCCCTTGTATTCGATTACCAATTCATTGTCGTCGGTAAACGAATAAACGACATTCATGTCCAATTTCCCGGGAAAACCTTCTTCGCCGTCTGCGAAGACGTAATGCAGGCGCAATGTCCGTTCGTCCGTTTGCTCTGCGTCCCATACACGGGCATGACATCCGGTGGGACCACCGTGGAGACTATTCGGACCATTGTTGATCGTCAATGAATACTCTTTTCCTTCTAACGTAAATTTACCTTTACAGATACGATTACCGTAACGGCCTATCAGAGTACTGAGGAATGGCTCCGGACTACTGATGACCTCCTGAATGTTGTCATGTCCTTGAATGACATTTGCCATTTTTCCGTCACGGTCAGGAACCATAATGGCAACCAGTGCTCCTCCGTAATTTGTAATGGCAACTTCACAACCCTTATTGTTTCTCAGAATAAACAAATCTGTTTGTTTGCCCTGAACTTCTGCTTGAAAATCTTCTCTTTTAAGACCACTAATATTTTTTAAACTCATCCGACTTATGATTTAAAGTTAAATTATCGTTATGCAAAATAAGAAAAAAACTTTCTTATTGCAAAAGATTTCGGGGAAAAAGATGATGCAGAAATGAGAAGATTTGCAGATTATGCTTGTTCCGGGTGATAAAAGGCTAAAAAGTCGGCCACAATGAACGTGCTACCTCCTACGAAAATCAGATCCTTTTTCGTAGAAGATTGCCGTGCCGCCTGAAAGGCAGACCTTACGTCGGGCCAGGAAGTTCCTCTTAATCCGGCTTCTTTAGCAAGTGTTTGAAGAGTGTGTTCGTCAAGTGCCCGTTTAACGTTTGCTTTCGTGAAATAATAGGTAGCGCATTGGGGAAGCTGTCGTAGAACGGAATGAATGTCTTTGTCATTTACCATACCTATTACAATGTGGAGCTTATCGGCCTGGATACCTCTCAGTTGGTCGGCAATATAACTTATCCCTCCTGTGTTATGTCCTGTGTCGCAGATTATGGTGGGGGACATTCCGACTTGTTGCCAACGGCCTCGTAGGCCGGTGAGTTTGCAAACTTGTCCAAAGCCGATTCGGATATGCTCTTGTGCGATAGTATAACCGGCTTTTCGAAGTTCGTCGATAGCCGTGAGTATGGTTGCCGTATTCTTTTCCTGGCAGAGTCCACCCAGTTCGCCTATAAAACTTCCGTAATGAAGAGTCTCGTACACACGTGTATTGCCTTCCGAACGGGATGAGATGACTTCATGCTCTTCTTCTGCAAATCTTATTGGAGCATTCATCTCCAGTGATTTATCCTTGAAGACCTTTTTCGTTTCCTCGGTAGTCTCGCCGATGACCACTGGAACTCCGGGCTTGATGATTCCTGCTTTCTCTCCGGCAATTTTCGTAAGGGTGTCTCCCAGAAATTGCACGTGGTCAAAACTGATATTGGTAATGACGGACAAATCCGGAGTAATGATGTTGGTGCAGTCCAAGCGTCCTCCCATGCCTACTTCGATAACGGCCACATCCACTTCGGCCTTCGCAAAATATTTGAAAGCCAAAGCCGTGGTCAATTCAAAGAAAGAAGGGTGCAGAGGCTCGAAGAAAGAGCGTTCGTCTTCGACAAAAGAAACCACTTCGCATTCCGGTATCATTTTTCCGTTTACCCGTATGCGCTCCCTGAAATCGGTCAGGTGAGGTGACGTATAAAGGCCCACTTTGTAACCTGCGGTTTGAAGTATGGCTGCCAATGTATGGCTGCACGAGCCCTTGCCGTTAGTGCCCCCCACGTGGATGGTTCTGAATTTGCGGTGAGGATGACCAAAATGTTCATCCAACAGCAAAGTGTTGCTTAGTCCTTCTTTGTAAGCTGTTCCTCCTACATTTTGGAACATGGGCACACTGTCGAACAAGTATGTTGTGGCTTCTTTATACGTCATCTCCTTATTTATGGCTTTTATTCAAAATAGCTTTTGAACTTTCTGAATATCTTTTCCTTAATGGAAGGATTCGGAGCGAAGTTGTCACTCTTCTTCATCTCTTCCAACGTCTTCTTTTCGTCTTTGCTCAAAGCTTCCGGAATATACACACTGATATTTACGATAAGGTCTCCTGTGCCGTATCCGTAACCTTGTACGGCAGGCAGCCCCTTGCTTCTCAAGCGTACCACCTTGCCCGGTTGTGTGCCCGGTTCTATTTTGATTTTTACTTTTCCATCGATGGTCGGGATTTCCGCATCGCCGCCCAATGCCGCAGTGGGGACATCCAGAAGTAAATTGTATATCAGATTATTGTCTTCCCGTAAGAGTTCCTTGTGCGGTTCTTCTTCGATATAGACTTGAATGTCTCCCGGGACTCCGTTACGTCGGGCAGCATGGCCTTTTCCCGTGACGGTGACGACCATGCCGTCTCCTACGCCGGCGGGAATTTTCACTTCAATGACTTCTTCGCTGTTGACAACACCTTCCCCTCCGCATTCTTTGCACTTATTCTTTATGATGGTTCCTTCTCCGCCGCATGTGGGGCAAACAGCTTGCGTTTGCATCATGCCGAAGATGCTCTGTTGGGTTTTCACGACAAAACCGTTACCATGGCATGTCGGGCATGTCTCGGTAGCACCGCTGCCTTCAGCTCCGCTCCCGTGGCAATGCGGGCAGGCCACTTTCTTTTTAACCTTGAATTTCTTGGTTACTCCCGTGGCTATTTCCTGAAGCGTCATTCTCACTTTAAGGCGAAGGTCCCCCCCCCTGTATTGGGGTTTCCGGGCTCTGCCGCCTCCACCGAAGCCACCAAATCCGCCATGGCCTCCGAAAATGTCGCCAAACATAGAGAAAATATCATCCATGTTCATTCCTCCGCCTCCGAATCCGCCTGCACCATTTACGCCTTCCGGTCCGAACTGGTCGTAACGGGCACGTTTTTGCGGGTCGCGGAGCACGTCGTATGCTTCTGCTGTTTCCTTGAATTTGGCTTCAGCTTCCTTGTCATCCGGATTGCGGTCGGGATGATATTTGATAGCCATTTTCTTATAAGCCTTTTTTATCTCGTCGTCCGAGGCGTTTTTTGAAACGCCTAACACTTCATAATAGTCACGTTTCGCCATATTTCATTGCGGTTTAAAGTCCTACGGCCACTTGAGAGTGGCGAATCACCTTTTCATTTAAAGTATAGCCTGTTTTGACGCAGTCGATAATTTTACCTTTCATTTCGTCCGAAGGAGCCGGCACTTGGGCTATAGCCTCATGCAAATCCGTATTGAAATCGGCATTTTCGGTCTCTATTTTCTTGACCCCCTGTTCGCCCAAGATTTTCACGAATTTCTGGAATATCAAGTCCACGCCTTCTTTTACGGCAGCCACGTCTTCCATCTTGTCCATATTCTTCAATGCACGTTCCATGTCGTCCAATATGGGAAGTATGGCTGTGATGGTTTTTTCCGCCCCGTTCAAAATCAATTCAGCCTTTTCTTTGATGGTACGTTTGCGGTAATTGTCAAATTCGGCAACCTGACGCAGGTATTTGTCTTGCAGTTCTGCCACTTTGGTTTCTGCAGCAGCCAATTTGTCTTCCACGGACATTTCCTTTGCCGGTTGTTCTTCAGCTTTGTCGCCTTCGTCTGGTTGTGAGGTCGCTACATTATCCAAGGTTTCTTCTTGTTGGGCTTTCAACTCTTCTTCGTTCATATCTTTATTTTTTTCCATGATGCAATATTTTAAAAGGGTATTTAGTCGCTAAATACCCTACAAATAGTTTGCCATTCGGCTTTTGTTTTCCAAAAATATTTTTAATCCCCGTACATTCTTGTTTTAAGTTCCTTGATGTGGTCGCTGGCAATGTACTCGTCGTATTCCATCATCTTGTCGATAATGCCGTTGGGGGTGAGTTCGATGATACGGTTGGCTACGGTTTCGATGAACTCGTGGTCATGGCTGGAGAACAAGATGTTGCCTTTGAACAGCTTCAGGTTGTTGTTGAAAGCCTGGATGCTTTCCAAGTCCAGATGATTTGTCGGAGTGTCCAAAACAAGACAGTTGGCGTTTTTCAACTGCATGCGGGCTATCATACAACGCATCTTCTCTCCTCCCGAAAGCACGTTGACTTTCTTCATTACCTCTTCTCCCGAGAACAGCATTCTTCCGAGGAAGCTCTTGAAGTAAACTTCGTTGCCTTCACCGAACTGGCTCAACCAATCCACAAGGTTCAAATCGCTTTCGAAGAAGCGGGTGTTGTCGAGAGGCAAATATGCCGTAGTAATGGTCACTCCCCATTTGTAGTCGCCTCCTTGTGCTTTACGGTTACCGTTGATGATTTCAAAAAAAGCCGTCATGGCACGCGGGTCGCGGCTCAGGAAAACGATTTTATCTCCTTTTTCCACGGTAAAATTCACGTCATTGAAAAGCACGGTCCCGTCGTCCGTTGTGGCACGTAATCCTTTCACCTCGAGGATTTGGTTGCCCGGCTCGCGATCCATCTGGAAAATGATGCCCGGGTATTTGCGGGTAGAGGGGCGTATTTCCTCTACATTTAATTTTTCCAACATCTTTTTTCGGCTGGTGGTCTGCTTGCTTTTGGCCACGTTGGCAGAGAAGCGCCGGATGAATTCTTCCAATTCCCGCTTCTTTTCTTCGGCCTTGGCCTTTTGGTTTTGAGCTTGTCTCAGAGCCAACTGGCTGGATTCATACCAGAAACTGTAATTACCGGCGAACATCGTCACTTTGCCGAAATCAATATCCACCGTATGGGTACAGACGGCATCCAAGAAGTGACGGTCGTGGCTTACTACCAATACCGTGTGCTCGAAATCGGAAAGGTATGATTCGAGCCATTGCACCGTGTCGAGGTCGAGGTCGTTGGTCGGCTCGTCCAACAGCAGGTTGTCCGGTTCGCCGAAAAGTGCTTTTGCCAACATGATACGTACCTTCTCCTTACCGCTCAGCTCGCCCATCAGTGCGTAATGCTTGTCCTCTTTGATACCCAGGCCGCTCAACAAGGCTGCGGCGTCGCTTTCGGCATTGTATCCGCCCATTTCCGCGAACTTTTCTTCCAGTTCGGCCACTTTAATACCGTCTTCGTCCGAAAAGTCGGCTTTGGCATAAAGCGCATCGCGTTGCTGCATGATGTCCCACAATACGGTGTGTCCCATCAGCACGGTATTCAGCACGGTACAGTCGTCATATTGGAAGTGGTCCTGGCTCAGTACGGAGAGCCTTTCGCCCGGTCCCAGTTCCACACTGCCTTTGGTCGGTTCCAATTCGCCCGATATGGCTTTCAGCAACGTGGACTTCCCGGCTCCGTTAGCCCCGATGACACCGTAAATATTTCCATTGGTGAACTTCATGTTTACATCCTTGTACAGGACTCTTTTCCCGAACTGGATGGCAAGATTCGATACGCTAATCATACTTTAAATTATACCTTGAATTGAATATTTTCGGCAAAGGTACGAAAAATATTTTATTCGTTCATGGTTTCTCCGGTAAACTGCAAGGGGAGTAGGGCTTTGACCGAATCGACCACGTAGGTACCCTCTTCGCCGAACAGCAGGATGCGTACGGGATGTCCGTACCGTTCTTCTACTCCGAGAATGACTTGCCGGCAAGCTCCGCAAGGAGGGATGGGAGCTTTCAAGAAAGCCCCGTGGGCGTATGCGGCAATGGCCAGTTCTTCCACGCTTTTCTCTGGGTAGCGTGCGTTGGCGTAGAACAGTGCCGTGCGTTCTGCGCACAGGCTTGACGGGAAGGCGGCGTTTTCCTGGTTGCTTCCCGTTACAATCCTTCCGTCGGACAGCCGGGCGGCTGCGCCCACGCAGAATTTAGAGAAAGGTGCATAGCTCGTCTGTGTGGCCTCCTTGGCCTTGTCTATCAATTCGCGGTCTGCTTCCGATAATTCTTCATAGTCGTATATTCTGACTTTGCTGATAATTTCTTTCTCTTTCATAGGACTGTTTCCTTTTGGTTAATAATGCACAAATATATGTTTTTTTATTCACAACGAAGAAAAAAGAGGTAACTTTGTGTGTGAGAAATCCTTCATGATATTTGAGATATGCGATTGAAAACCGTTTTTCTATCCGTGTTGTTCGGCGTGACGAGCTTTTTGCTGCAGGCACAGGGTGTCAGCCAGCAATACCTTAATTATATAGAACGATACAAGGGAATGGCTATAGACCAGATGTTACGTTATAAGATTCCGGCCAGCATCACATTGGCACAAGGATTATTGGAAAGCGGAGCCGGGACAAGTACATTGGCGCGGAAAGCCAACAATCATTTCGGCATCAAATGCGGACGGGCTTGGAAGGGTCCCTACGTCTTACAGGACGATGACGAACGTAATGAAAAGTTTCGTAAATACAGGAGCGTGGAAGAGTCGTACGAAGACCATTCACGCTTTCTGCAACAAGCACGTTATTCTTCGTTGTTCGACCTTTCTCCGAAAGATTATAAAGGTTGGGCGCGTGGTTTGAAACGTTGTGGCTATGCCACGAATCCGCGTTACGCTTCCTTGCTGATAGATTTGATAGAACGGTACGACTTAGACCAATACGACAAGTACAAATCGTCGAAGTTGCATTTTGATTATAGCAGCATAGACCGTCAACTGAACAGTGAGTCGTTGCCGTCCCATCTGGTGTACCGCAATAATGAGAATTATTATATTATTGCACGCGCCGGGGATACGTTTGATTTGTTGGCGGAAGAAACCGGTGTGTCGGCACGCGACATCCGGAAGTTCAATGAATTGCCGAAAGGGTATCGAATCCAGGCCGGCGATGTGTTATATCTGGAACGGAAGCGGAAAAAGGCCGCCAAGAAATACAAGGATGTGCCTCACGTGGTGAAGGCCGGTGAGTCGATGTATAATATTGCGCAACGCTACGGGATACGTTTGGAGAGTCTGTATGATATGAATAATTTGCCGGCAGATTATGCCATTCAAGTAAATGACCGTTTGCGTGTACGTTAAAAAAGGAGGTCAGAATGAAACAGAAAGGTCTTTGTCGGGCTTTATTGCTCATTTTGTTTGCGACCTGCGCGGTTGCAGGACGGGCACAGGAGGTCTTGCGCTCGGATTCGGTGAAGGGTGTGGATGCCGGAAAGGAGAGTCTGGAGATAAAGCCGTCTGCATCGGAAGTGACGCCGGAGAAGGTCGGCGCACGGTTGGTCTTATCGGACACGTTGGTGGCCGATACGGCACAATGGACTTTTCGCCCCTCTCTTCCTCCATTGTACCGGGACGGTACCGTGGCTTATTTCCCGGCAAGTTATTATGGTGGATATTGGGGCTTATGGGAACTGCATGAAGGTTTCAATGCCAGTCTGGACATGAGCGTGTCGGCCTCGTTCGGCAAGAACCGTTTTCCCGGGGTGGGATTCGGGACCGGAATCTCTGCCATGTACGTGCGTAGCCTCACCGACCGGTTGGTGCTGTCTGTGGGAGGCTTTTACGACCGCTTGTCTTGGAACGGCTTGAATGAGAACCGTTTCGGAATCAATCTGTTGGCCGGTTATCAGTTGACCGACAGGGTGAGTTTGTACGCATACGGCAGCAAAGCTTTTTTCCCGATGCAAGGCCGTCAGCCGTGGATTCCTCCGATGCCGTGGATGAACAATTTCAGCAGTCGGTTTGGAGGAATGGTGCATTTCAAGGTCTCCGATGCCGTGTCTGTTTCGCTCAGTGTGGAAGAGACCAGTTGGAAACGTTGACGGGCAAAAGGCGATAGGAAGCCATAAGGCTTGGCGGTCGTACCTGTTGCCGACTCCCGAAAAACATACACATCCGTGCGGTTCCCGTCAAGGAGAGCGCACGGATGTTTTGTTTGGACAAAATATTGTTTGAATCCCGTCTTGAAGTATTAAAAAGAAAGCAAAAAGGATGTTTCTGTTACGCCTGCCTTTCACGAAAAGTCTTTGTTAAGGGGGCTTGACGATATTTTCGGATACATTTTTTAAGTTTCGGGGCTTGTTTTTCACGAATCTAAAGCAAAATTAGGAAACACTTTCAGCCGAACGAGAAATCGTTCGGCTGAAAAAACATTTTTTTTCTCCGCATGTCGTAGGAGAGGCGTCTGCATGTTGTCGGAAAGTTCTACGTAGACGGTGGCACGGCGGTCGGCAAATGCCCCGTTTTTACGCTATTTGGGGTGGAAAGGGACACAGATCCGGAATGCCTTCTTGCGAGGCGGAACGCCTCGGATGCTTACGCGTTCCGTATTGCCTTGCGTCGGGCGTGGACTTTCATACGGCATTATGAAAGCAGGAATGCGGGGCAGGCTGGCATTCTGTACTTTTCCCGATGCGCGAGAATCGCGTATTTGCGACGGCGGCGGGGGAAGGGCACGAATAAGCGAGCCACGAGGAGGTGGGATTGTCATATTGACACTTGGAATATCGACAGGTACCATTCGGGACTTGGCATGTCAAGTGTGGGAGTGTTGATGGCTTTCGGCAGTTTGGTCTAAATAATATAAAGGTATAGGGATATTTATAAGGTTTTACAGTCGGAAAGTGATTTTTTTATCGTACTTTTGTATGATAAATCTGTGAAAGAAAGAATGCGAAGAAAGATAAGACGGAATTGGATTGTCCCTGAAGGAGTCGAACTGACGGATTTGGACCGTAAGATTTTGGCTTTTCAGGAAGAAGGCTTTTTGGTGCCTTCGCGTAAATTGATTAAGACTCCTGAACAAATAGAGGGGATTCGCAGGAGCGGTGTGGTAAATACCGGGGTATTGGACCTTGTGGCCCAAGAGATACATGCCGGAATGACTACACTTGAGATAGACGAGATGGTATATGATTATACGGTAAGTCACGGGGCCATTCCTGCTCCTCTGAATTATGAAGGTTTTCCGAAAAGTGTATGTACTTCCATTAACGAGGTGGTCTGTCACGGCATTCCTAATGAATTCGACGTATTGGAGGAAGGAGATATTATCAATGTGGACGTTTCCACCATATTGGACGGATATTACAGCGATGCTTCGCGTATGTTTGTCATCGGGCAGACCACACCCGAGAAGCAGAAATTGGTAGACGTCGCGCGCGAGTGCCTGGAGATTGGCATGAAAGCTGCCCGTCCGTTCGGCTTTGTGGGGGATATAGGAAATGCCATCGAAAAGCATGCCAGGAAGAACGGTTTCAGCATCGTGCGCGATTTGTGCGGCCATGGGGTGGGACTGGAGTTCCATGAAGAGCCGGATGTGGAGCATTTCGGCCGGAAGGGAACGGGGATGCTCTTGGTGCCCGGCATGGTGTTTACGATAGAACCTATGGTGAACATGGGTGATTGGAGGGTGTTTGTGGATGAGGAAGACGGATGGACTGTCGTGACGGAAGACGAACTGCCCAGTGCGCAATGGGAACATACTTTCCTGATGACGGAAAACGGTTTGGAGATTCTTACTTATTGAGACACCATGATTTATAGGACGTGAGGAAATGGAGAAGAAAGATATCATTATATTAGGTATAGAGTCGAGTTGTGATGATACGTCGGCAGCGGTGATTCGCAACGGGGTATTGTTGAGTAACGTGACAGCTAGCCAAGCCGTGCATGAGGCGTATGGCGGGGTGGTGCCGGAACTGGCTTCCCGTGCTCATCAGCAAAATGTAGTTCCTGTGGTGGACCAAGCGCTGAAACGCGCCGGAGTGACCAAGGAGGAGCTTTCGGCTGTGGCTTTCACGCGAGGTCCCGGATTGATGGGCTCTTTGTTGGTGGGGGTGTCTTTTGCCAAAGGATTTGCACGCGCACTCGGTATTCCCATGATAGAGGTCAATCATTTGCAAGGACATGTATTGGCGCATTTTATTAAAGAAGATGAGGGCGACCATGACCAACCGGAATTTCCGTTCTTGTGCTTGCTGGTAAGTGGCGGCAATTCCCAAATCATTCTGGTGAAAGCCTATAATGACATGGAAGTGTTGGGGCAGACGATAGACGACGCGGCAGGCGAAGCCATCGACAAGTGTTCCAAAGTGATGGGGTTGGGCTATCCCGGAGGACCGATAATAGACAGGTTGGCGCGTCAGGGGAATCCGCAGGCGTATTCTTTTGCCAAACCTCACATCGGAGGATATGATTATAGTTTTAGCGGCTTGAAGACCTCATTCCTTTATTCTTTACGGGATTGGATGAAGGAAGATCCGGATTTTATCGAACATCACAAAGAAGACTTGGCCGCCTCTTTGGAGCATACGATAGTAGATATCCTGATGAAGAAGTTGCGTCAGGCGGCAAAAGACACCGGTATCAGGCAGGTAGCCGTGGCAGGCGGTGTGTCGGCCAACAACGGGCTGCGCAATGCTTTCCGGGAGCATGCGGATAGGTACGGATGGAAAATCTTTATTCCGAAATTCAGTTATACGACCGACAATGCAGCCATGATAGCCATTACCGGATATTTCAAGTATCAGGATAAGGATTTTTGTACGATAGATATGCCTGCTTATTCAAGAGTAACATTAAAATAATTAAGATATATGATGAATGTAGAATCTAAAATCATAAGTCGTGAAATCAGCCCGCTGCTATGGAAAGCAGGGGAGACGGTGTGCACGGCAGAAAGTTGTACTTCGGGGCAGATATCGGCAGCCATAACCAGTGTGCCGGGAAGCTCTACCTATTTCAAAGGAGGTATTGTTTGTTACACCAATGAGATAAAAACTCGTTTTCTCGGTGTTTCGCAAGAGTTGTTGGAAGAAAAAGGGGCTGTAAGCGAGGAAGTGGTGCGTGCCATGTTCGAAGGGGCATTGGAAGCCATGGAAACCACATACGCAATAGCCATTACCGGCTATGCCGGTCCCGGCGGCGGAGAAGAAGCACCGGTCGGTACGATTTGGATTGCCGTAGGCGACAAGAATGAAGTGACGGTGGAAAAACTTGAAGGTGACGACGGCCGGGATATGAATTTGGCCAAAGCGACACTGGTTGCCCTTCAGCTTCTGCTCGACTTGCTGAAAAAGCGTCATCCGCAGGAAGAAGAGTGATTTTTTTGCGAAAATACTTGTATATTCGGTTTTTAAGTACTAATTTTGCACTCTGTTTGAAAGAAGCTAATAGAAATAAACAAAAAGGAAGATAGAAATGTCTAAGATTTGTCAAATTACCGGGAAGAAAGCCATGGTTGGCAACAATGTTTCTCATTCTAAGCGTCGTACAAAGAGACGGTTTAATGTGAACTTGTTTACGAAGAAATTCTACTATGTAGAACAGGATTGTTGGATTAGCCTGAACATTAGTGCTGCTGGTCTGCGATATATTAATAAAGTGGGCCTTGATGCTGCGCTGGCCAGTGCGGTAGCAAAAGGCTATTGTGATTGGAAAACCATTAAAGTAATTGCTTAATTAGAGGAGAGTAAGACTTATGGCAAAGAAGGCTAAAGGTAACAGAGTGCAGGTTATTTTGGAGTGCACTGAAATGAAAGAGAGTGGTCTTCCCGGAACATCTCGTTATGTGACGACGAAGAATCGTAAAAATACTCCTGAAAGATTGGAATTGAAGAAATACAATCCTATTTTGCGGAGAATGACAGTTCATAAAGAAATAAAATAATATTAGGATACTATGGCAAAAAAGACAGTGGCAACCCTCCATACCGGTAAAATGGATGGACGTTCCTACACTAAGGTAATCAAAATGGTGAAGAGCCCTAAGACCGGTGCTTATATTTTTGATGAGCAAATGGTTCCGAACGAAGCCGTGAAGGATTTCTTCAAGAACTAATTCGTGTTTTAATGCGATTCAAAATAGTCCCTTCCACAAATTGTGGAGGGGATTTTTTGTAGGTATAGCCGACATTTAAAAAACTTGTGCTATCTTTGTCTTTACGAATATAGGATGCGGTTTGGCATGGGTAAGCTTGAAAAACTTTGTTTTTCGTTTGTCTCTGCGCTCACCTTTCACTATCTTTGTGCTTATAATGTACATTAAATAAAAGACGTATGGGAATTTTCAGCTTTTTTTCAAAAGAAAAAAAAGAGACACTTGATAAAGGACTGGAAAAGACGAAAGAGAGTTTTTTCGGGAAACTGACCCGGGCTGTGGCCGGTAAGTCTAAAGTGGACGATGATGTACTGGATCGTTTGGAGGAGGTCTTGGTAACGTCGGATGTGGGAGTAGACACAACGCTGAACATTATCGACCGGATTGAAAAACGTGTGGCTCGGGATAAATATGTAACGGTAAATGAGCTGAATGACATATTAAGGGACGAGATAGCGTCTCTGCTCACCGAAAATAATACGGCAGATACCGAAGGTTTCGTTTTACCCGAAGGGAAAAAACCGTATGTGATTATGGTTGTGGGTGTGAACGGGGTCGGGAAGACCACTACCATAGGCAAGTTGGCCTACCAGTTTAAGAAAGCGGGGAAGAAGGTGTATCTCGGGGCATCGGATACATTCCGTGCGGCTGCAGTGGAACAGTTGGAAATATGGTCTGAGCGGGTCGGTGTTCCTATTGTGAAACAGCAAATGGGGAGCGACCCGGCATCTGTAGCCTTCGATACGTTGAGTTCTGCGATGGCGAATGGTGCGGATGTCGTTTTAATCGATACGGCCGGACGTTTGCATAACAAAAAGGGATTGATGGACGAATTATCCAAAATAAAACGTGTTATGCAGAAAGTGGTGCCGGATGCCCCTCATGATGTCATGTTGGTGCTTGACGGGAGTACGGGACAGAACGCTTTTGAACAAGCCAAGCAATTCACGTTAGCTACGGAAGTGACCAGTATGGCTATTACAAAACTTGACGGAACGGCAAAAGGCGGTGTTGTTATCGGTATTTCCGACCAGTTTAAGATTCCGGTACGTTATATCGGTTTAGGAGAAGGCGTTGAGGATTTACAGCCTTTTAATCGGAAAGAGTTTGTAAAGTCTCTTTTTGGAAATGAGTAGGGAGGGGATTTGATTCGTTCATTAAAAAAGTATATTGTTTTGCGAAAGAATACGATTGATGTCATAACGTTGGGATGTTCAAAGAATCTGGTCGATTCGGAAAAATTGATGCGTCAGTTGGAAGCCAATGGGTACAAAGTGACGCATGATACAGACCGTCCCCAAGGGGAAATCGCTGTGATTAATACTTGCGGGTTTATCGGAGATGCCAAAGAGGAAAGCATCAATATGATATTGGAATTTTGCCAGGCTAAGGAAGAGGGGCGTTTGAAGAAACTGTTTGTCATGGGTTGCCTTTCGGAACGCTATCTGAAAGAATTGGGTGAAGAAATTCCACAGGTCGATAAGTTTTATGGTAAGTTCGATTGGAATGAATTGCTGACCGATTTAGGAAAGGCATATCATCAGGAATTGAGTTTGGAACGTGAGTTGACGACCCCTTCCCATTATGCTTATCTGAAAATCTCCGAAGGGTGCGACCGTCGGTGCTCCTATTGTGCCATACCTATTATCACGGGGAAGCATGTGTCGCGTCCGATAGAGGATATTTTGGATGAAGTACGAATGTTGGTGTCACGCGGGGTGAAGGAATTTCAGGTCATTGCCCAGGAGTTGACCTACTACGGTCTGGACCTTTACCATCGTCAGATGCTGCCGGAACTTATTGAACGGATGGCTGACATACCCGGTGTGGACTGGATTAGGCTCCATTATGCTTATCCCGCGAATTTTCCGGTAGATTTATTCCGGGTGATGCGTGAGAAAAAGAATGTTTGCAAATACATGGACATTGCTTTACAGCATATTAGTGACAATATGTTACAGAGGATGCATCGCCATGTGACTCGCCAGGAAACTTATGCTCTGATAGAACGTTTCAGGGAAGAAGTGCCGGGAATTCATTTGCGTACGACTTTGATGGTAGGGCACCCTGGAGAGACGGAAGAAGATTTCAATGAGTTGTTGGATTTTGTCCGTAAGGTTAAATTCGACCGTATGGGAGCTTTTGCTTATTCGGAGGAAGAAGGAACTTATTCGGCTGAGCATTATGAGGATGAGATTCCTTTTGAGACCAAGCAAGCCAGATTGGATAAATTGATGGCTTTGCAGCAGAAGATTTCAGCGGATTTGGCGGCTCAGAAAATAGGAAAGATTTTCAAGGTGATTATAGACCGTAGCGAAGGAGAATATTATATAGGACGTACGGAGTTTGATTCGCCTGAGGTGGATCCGGAAGTTCTGATTCCTGTGAGCGAAGGGACTTTATCTCTCGGAACGTTCTATGAGGTGAAGATTACAGATGCCGATGACTTTGATTTGTATGGTACTCGAATGTTTTAAAGAGCTGTATACGTATGAATAACAAGGAGTTTATAGCGGAATTGTCCCGTCGTTTAGGTTATACGGTGAAGGATGCGTCTTCATTGATGGTTGCCTTGGTAGCTGAAATGACGGACGAATTGGAGGATGAAAACGTCATAGCCATTCAGAATATAGGTTCGTTTGAGGTGAGGAAAAAACAAGAGCGGGTAGTCGTGAACCCCGCTACCCAGCAACGCATGTTGGTGCCTCCCAAATTAGTCATTAATTTCAAACCCAGCGCTTCTTTTAAAGAGAAGATGCAATAAACGTCGGTCGTAATGGATAAAAAGGTTTTGATACAGGATTTAGCTGACGGGTTGGTGTTGCGGAGAGGTCTGCCTAAAAAAGATGCCGATGTTTTTGTGCGTTCGGTTTTTGAAATTATAGGAGAATATCTGCAAACGGATAAGATCGTTAAAGTAAAAGGGCTTGGAACCTTTAAATTAGTGACAGTGGATAGCCGGGAGAGTGTGGATGTGAACACCGGCGAGAGAATCGTAATCAAAAAATATACGAAGATTAATTTTACACCGGATCCCGTTCTGCGAGACGCGGTCAATAAGCCTTTTGCACAGTTTGAGACGGTGGTTTTGTATGAGGGTACGGATATTGCCGATATGGAGCGGATGGATATTCCAGATTTATCTGAAGATAATGAGGCGGAAAATATATCTGATGTGAATGAAGAGGCAGATGAAGCAGATGAAATGGTATTATCCGAATCAGAAGAAGTCCTTTCGGGGGAAGAGAAGGATATGCAGGCGAAAGGGCATCATGGTATAGATGAAGTCTCAATAGAAACAGCGGCTATAGACGAAACCGGAGCGGTAGAGATTCAAGATGGTGAAAATGAGAATACTGATACTGAAGCTACCGTGAATTCTATAGAGGAATATTCCGATGTAGTGGAAGAGGTTGAAAATAAGGCCGAGGCTGTCTCTGAAAATGTAGATGAGAAATCAGATACGTCGGTTGATGATGAGACGGAGGATGAAAGAGTTTCTTCTTTGCGGCAAAACACGGAGAACGAAATAAAGGCAGAATCGATTTCAGCCGTTCAGGAGGGAGTGTTACCGGAAGGAAAGGAAGAAGGGGCGCACAATAAAAATAATACCAATGCTGATGTTCACCATGTGGAAAAGGTGCATGTGGCAACTCAACAAATAGAGGTGCAGAAAGTCGAACATCAAACTGTGGAGAATCAGCATATTGTTCAAATGGCACCCGAACATCATGGTCGTAGACGAGTCTATTTGACGCCTTGGATGATGTTTTTTGTAGTTTTACTGGTATTGTTATTGATGGCTATCAGTTATTACATCGGCTATCATCATCTTTTTTATGGGAATCAGCCAAAAGTCGTAAAGCAGCCGGTGGTAGTGCATCCTGTTCCTTTAAAAAAGGATACGGTTCAGATTTCGAAAGAACAAGATTCTCTGAAGGTGGATTCCGGTTCCATACGGAAAGTACAAGTGCCGGAGGGTATACCGGAAAAAACAAACAAGGTGAAAGCGCAACCGGAGGATACACAAAAAGTATTTGTAGAATACCCGCAGGTGAAAAACGGGGCATACGAAATAGTAGGTACACAAGAAGAACATCGTATGAGGAGCGGGGAGACTTTGCGCGGTTTGGCATTGAGATATTACGGCTCGAAAGATTTTACAGTTTACCTGGTGGTGTATAATAAAATCGCTAATCCTGACCTCGTGCCTGAAGGTATGTTGTTGAAAATACCCAAGTTAAGATTAAAACGCCGTTAACTGCCATAAAAAGTTTCTTAAATAGATATTTGGGAAACTTTTTTTAATAATATAATATTGTCAGTGCGTACTAAAAAGCTTAATTTTGGGTCACGAAAAACGAGAGTATAATTTATAAACAAATAAAACAGATATGGCTGAAGCGATAGATATTCGCGAGTTGAATGAGCGAATTGAGAAACAAAGTGCTTTTGTAACGAATTTAATAACCGGTATGGACCAGGTGATTGTGGGGCAGAAGCATTTGGTAGAATCACTGTTAATAGGATTGTTGAGTGACGGACATGTATTGTTGGAAGGAGTACCCGGTTTAGCGAAGACGTTGGCCATAAAGACTTTGGCATCGTTGATAGATGGAAAATTCAGTCGAGTACAGTTTACTCCGGACTTGCTTCCTGCCGATGTGATAGGTACGATGATGTACAGCCAAAAAGATGAGACGTTTATCGCTCAGCGTGGTCCTATTTTTGCCAATTTCGTGTTGGCGGACGAAATCAACCGTGCTCCGGCCAAGGTGCAGAGTGCTTTGTTGGAAGCGATGCAGGAACGTCAGGTCACCATCAGTAAAGAAACATATAAATTACCGGAACCTTTTTTGGTATTGGCCACTCAGAACCCGATAGAGCAGGAAGGAACTTATCCTTTACCGGAAGCCCAAGTGGACCGTTTTATGTTGAAAGTGATAATTGATTATCCAAAGTTGGAAGAGGAAAAGAAAATTATCCGTCAGCAAATCAAAGGGGAAAAGACTGTCGTGCGTCCTATTTTGTCCACTGATGAAATCATCGAAGCACGTAATGTAGTCAGGGAAGTGTATTTGGACGAGAAGATAGAGCAGTATATTGCCGACATCGTTTTCGCTACGCGCTATCCAGAGCAATACGGTTTGAAGGACTTGAAAAATTATATAGAATTCGGCGGTTCTCCGCGTGCTTCTATTAATCTGGCTTTGGCGGCTCGTGCCTACGCTTTTATTAAACGTCGGGGATATGTGATACCGGAAGATGTACGGGCTATAGCCCATGATGTTTTGCGCCACCGTATCGGGCTTTCATACGAGGCGGAAGCCAATAATGTCAGCAGTGAAGAAATCATCAGTCAGATATTGAATAAGGTAGAGGTACCCTAATCATCGTTGTGAATGGATACAAGTGAGATTTTAAAGCGAGTCCGTCAAATCGAAATTAAAACGAGAGGGCTGTCGAACAATATTTTTGCCGGCGAATATCACTCGGCCTTCAAAGGGCGTGGTATGGCTTTCTCTGAAGTGAGGGAATACCAGTACGGAGACGATATTCGCGACATAGATTGGAATGTGACGGCACGTTTTAACCGGCCTTTCGTCAAAGTGTTCGAGGAGGAACGTGAGCTGACGGTCATGCTTGTGATCGATGTTTCGGGCAGTTTGAGTTTCGGAACAGTTTCTCAGACCAAGCGGGAAATGGTGGCGGAGATTGCTGCGACTTTGGCTTTTTCTGCCATACAAAACAACGATAAGATCGGAGTGATTTTCTTTTCGGACAGGATTGAAAAGTTCATTCCTCCGAAAAAGGGACGCAAGCATATTTTGCGTATCATACGTGAACTGTTGGATTTTACTCCTCAAAGCAAGTCTACGGATATCGGTCAGGCGATAGAGTACCTTACTCAGGCCATTAAGCGGCGTTGTACGGCATTCTTATTGAGTGATTTCATAGATAGAAAAGACTATCGTACGGCTTTGACCGTAGCCAACCGAAAGCATGATGTGGTGGCTATTCAGGTTTTTGACCGCCGGATGGCAGACTTACCGGATGTCGGATTGATGAAGGTGTGCGATGCGGAAACCGGACATGAACAATATATTGATACGTCCAGCCGCAAAGTGCGGAAGGCTCATCATGACTGGTGGAAGAATAGGCAGAATTTGTTGCAGGATACGTTTACGAAGAGTAATGTGGATTCGGTTTCTATTCGTACGGATCAAGATTATGTGTCTTCGTTGATGACTTTATTTGCCAAACGAAATTGAAGATGAAAAGTTACCATAATAAAAATAAAAGAGCCGTTCGACTGTGGTTGCTTCTGCCGTTTCTTTTGATGGCAAGCGTTGTTGAAGCACAGGTGACGGTGGATGTCAGGATAGATTCATTGGAACTTTGGGTAGGGGAACAGACCCGTATAACTTTGGATGTCAGTACGGATACTAAATCCAAGCTGGTAATGCCACAGGTGAAAGCCGGAGATATGCTGACTCCCGGGGTAGAGGTGGTAGAAGTTGCCAAGGCGGACACGCAGCAATTGAATGAAGGAGCTCGTCGTTTGGTTTCCCAAAGCTATATCGTAACCTCTTTTGATTCGGCTTTGTATTATTTGCCTCCCCTTGTAGTGAAAGTTGATGGGAAGGAATATCAGTCGAAGAATTTGGCTTTGAGGGTGTTGTCGATTCCTGTCGATACGGTTCATGTTGACCGATTCTATGGGCCTAAAGAAATTATGGCCGTTCCTTTCTCGTGGACGGATTGGTCTTTGATATTCGCTTTGTCCGTACTTTTGCTTGTATGGGTTCTCGGCTTGGCTTATTTTTATATACGTTATCGGGATAATAAGCCTATCATCAAGATTATCAAGTTAGCTCCTAAGGTTTTGCCGCATACGAAGGCCATGGAGGAAATTGACCAAATCAAGGCAGAGAAAGTTTGGGCGAAAGAAGATTCTAAGGAATATTATACTCGGCTGACCGCTATTCTGCGTACCTATATCGAGAAGCGTTATGGTTTCAATGCCATGGAGATGACCTCGACCGAGATTATCGACCGCTTGTTGAAAGAGCAGACTTCTGAAAGTCTGGACGAATTGCGCATGCTGTTCCAGACTGCCGATTTGGTCAAATTTGCCAAATACAATACATTGATTAATGAGAATGATGCAAATCTAGTGAATGCCATTGAGTTTATCAACCAGACAAAGGTGGAAGCGGATGAAAATGCCGTGCCGGAGCCGGACGAAGTAACGATTGAACAGAAACGCAGTCGCCGGACATTGATGAGTATGCGTTTGGCGTTGGTATTGCTTACGTTGGCCGCGTTGGCCTTGTTGGGCTGGATTCTTTGGATGGTGTATGACTTGGTCGTTTAAAATTTATAAGTGATTATGACGTTTGCGAATATTGAATATTTTTTTCTCTTGCTTCTGCTCATACCTTATATTTTATGGTATGTGCTGAAGAACAAGAAAAAAGAACCTACGTTGTTGGTGTCGGATACGACGGCATACCGTTATGCGCCCAAGAGTTATAAGAACCATCTGATTCATGTACCTTTCATACTGCGTTTGTTTACGTTTGTGATGGTCATTATCATATTGGCTCGCCCCCAAACCAGTAACAGTTGGAAAAACACTCAGGTTGAGGGCATAGACATTATGTTGGCAGTTGACGTTTCTACCAGTATGCTGGCCGAGGACCTGAAGCCGAACCGTTTGGAAGCAGCCAAACAGGTGGCTTCCGAATTTATAGCGGGCAGGCCGAACGACAATATCGGTCTGACTATTTTTGCGGCCGAGGCATTTACCCAATGTCCGATGACCACGGATCATGCCGTATTGCTGAACCTCTTCCATGGAATCAAGACCGATATGGCTCAGCGGGGGATGATTCAGGACGGAACAGCCGTAGGAATGGGAATCGCCAATGCCGTTTCCCGCTTGAAAGACAGCAAGGCCAAAAGCAAGGTGATTATCTTGTTGACGGACGGAACGAATAATGCCGGAGATATTTCGCCCTTGACTGCGGCAGAGATTGCCAAGAGTTTCGGAATACGAGTGTACACGATTGGTGTGGGTACCAATGGTTTGGCACCTTATCCCATGCCGGTAGCAGGCGGTGTGCAATATCTGAATGTGCCGGTAGAAATCGATACCAAGACGTTGGCAGCCATAGCCGGGAAGACAGACGGTGAATTTTATCGGGCTACGGACAATAAGAAGTTGGAGGATGTGTATAAGGATATTGACAAGTTAGAGAAAACGAAGCTGAATGTCAAGCAATACAGCAAGCGTTATGAAGCATACGCCTTGTTTGCCTGGTTGGCTGCTGTTGCGTTGCTACTTGAAATCCTGTTACGTATGACCATATTGAAGAAAATACCTTAATTCATTCTGATTATGTTTCGTTTTGAAGAACCATTATATTTGTACTTGCTTCTGCTGATACCCTTATTGGCAGGTCTGCACTATGCCACAAACTATTACCGCAGGAAGCGTCTGCTTCGTTATGGCGACATCGAACTCCTGAAAGGCTTGATGCCGGATGTTTCGGCAGCCCGGCGTGAGGTGAAGACGTGGTTGATGCTTGCGGCTTTGGCATTGTTGATATTCACTTTGGCCCGTCCGCAGTTCGGGACAAAAATGGATACCCGTAAGCGTCAGGGAATAGAGGCCATTATAGCCATGGACATATCCAATTCGATGATGGCTGAAGATGTAACGCCGAGCCGTTTGGAAAAATCCAAAATGCTGGTAAGCAATATTGTGGATAAAATGACGGATGATAAGATCGGATTGATCGTGTATGCCGGAGAGGCCTATACCCAGTTGCCTATAACAAGTGATTACGTGTCGGCCAAGATGTTTTTGGAAACGATAAATCCATCCATGATTACCACGCAAGGAACGGATATCAAGCAGGCTATTGATTTGGCCATGAAAAGTTTTACGCCCAATCAGGACGTGAGCAAGGCTATTTTTGTGATTACCGATGGAGAGGACAATGAGGGAGGAGCTGTGGAGATGGCCAAAGCGGCAGCGGAAAAGGGAATAAAAGTCTATGTCTTGGGAGTCGGTTCTCCGCAAGGCGCACCCATACCCATGCCCGGAAGTTCGCAGTATATCACAGACAATTCGGGGAATGTAGTGGTTTCCAAGTTGAACGAGTCGATGTGCCGGGAAATTGCGGCTGCCGGTCAAGGAGCCTATATTTATGTGGATAACAGTTCATCCGCACAGGAACAATTATCGGGCTATGTGGATAAGTTGGCTAAGAAGGAGATGGAAAGTGCGGTCTATTCGGAATACGATGAGCAGTTCCAAGCCGTAGCTTTGTTGGTTTTGCTTGCGCTCGTGTTGGATGTGTTGATTGTGGAACGTAAGAATCCGTTGTTTAAGAATATAAAGTTGTTTCGTAAATAAGGAAGAAAGACATGTTACGTGGGATATATAAATATGGATTGGCTTTGTGCTTGTGTCTGACGGTATCTCTTTTATGGGCGCAGAAGAAAACAGACCGTGACTATTTGAGGAGTGGAAACCGGTTGTATCGCGACAGTATGTACACAAAAGCCGAGGTGGATTACCGTAAAGCCATTGAAGCCAACAGTCGTTTCCCTCAGGCACATTTCAATTTGGGAAATGCGTTGTTGAGACAGCAAAAGCCCAAGGAAGCCATGCAGGCATACGAACAGGCCGTGAAAGTGGAGACAAACAAGGGACGGTTGGCTTCCATATATCATAATATGGGAGTGATTCTGCAAAGCCAAAAGCAGTTCGGACCCGCCATAGAGTGTTATAAGAACGCCTTGCGGCGGAATCCTGCGGACAACGAAAGCCGCTATAATTTGGTCTTATGCCAACACCAGTTGAAAAACAATCCACAGCAGGACCAGCAAAACGACAATAAAGAGAATAAGGACGGAAAGGACAAGAACAAAGAAGAAGACAAGAATAGCAGTAAAAAGGACAAACAGGAGAATAAAGACAAAAAAGAAGACCAACAGAAGCAACAGCAAAAGCAGTCACAGCAGAATGAAGAGAACATGTCGAAAGAGAATGCCGAACAACTGTTGAACGCAGCCATGCAAGATGAGAAAGATACACAGGAGCGCATCAGGAAGGCCATGGCCAAACCGCGACAGAGAAAATTGGAGAAACAATGGTAACGACTAAACAATAAAGGAAATAGGAATGAAGAAATATATCGCATTACTTTGGTTATGTTGTCTGACAGTCGGGATACGGGCAGCCGTACAGATAAAGGCCGCGGCACCGGATGTGGTGGAGGAAGGTGAGCAGTTTAGGTTGAGTTTCACCGTGAACACACAGGATGTCAGTAATTTCCATTTGCCTACCCTGAAAGGGTTTAGTGTAGACATGGGGCCGAGCCGCTCCTCACAGTCCAGTTTTCAAATGATTAATGGAAAGACTTCGCAGAGCAGTTCGGTAACCTATACTTATATATTAAGTGCATTGAAGACCGGTACTTATACCATTCCGGCCGCTACGGCTACTGTGAACGGAAAGCAATACCGTTCCAATACCGTGAACATAGAGGTTGTCCCCGGCAGTGGCGGGGGGGCACAGTCTCGCCAGCAAGGGGGCGGACAGCACGAACGGATGCAGATGCAAGATGCCGGGGCTAAGATTACCGGAAAAGACCTTTTCATTACGGTTACGGCCGACAAGCAACGCTTGTATGAACAAGAGGCGGTAGTGCTGACTTATAAGGTCTACTCTTTGGTCAACCTGTCGCAGTTGGCCGGTGGCATGCCGGATTTGGAGGGTTTTCATACACAGGAAATAGAGCTGCCCCAACAGAAGAGCCTGAAAATGGAAGAGCACAATGGGCGCAGGTACGGTACGGTGGTATGGCGGCAATATGTGCTCTTTCCCCAACGTAGCGGAAAGATGACGATTCCTTCCATCAAGTTCGAGGGGATTGTGGTGCAGCAAAATCGTAATATCGACCCGATTGATGCGTTTTTCAACGGGGGGAGTACCATGGTCGAGGTGAAGAAAACCATTGTGGCTCCTTCTCTGACCTTGCAGGTAGATCCTTTGCCTTCGCCACGGCCTGCTAATTTCTCCGGAGCGGTGGGCAAATTCAATATCAGTGCTTCCCTTACTCCGAGCGAAGTGAAGACGAATGACGCGTTGACGTTGAGGATTACGGTTTCCGGAAGCGGCAACATGAAGCTGATGAAAGCTCCGGTGGTGAATTTCCCGAAAGATTTCGAGACGTACGATGCCAAGATTACGGACCAGACCAAAGTAGGTCGCGGAGGGGTTTCCGGTAATAAAATATTTGATTATTTGGCTGTGCCCCGCCATCCGGGGGAATATACGGTCCCGCCTGTGGAATTCTGTTATTTTGATACCGACGCGAAAGCTTACAAGACCGTGAAAACGGAAGGATTTGACCTCAACGTGGCGAAAGGCAAAGGCGGAAGCGGCGGCGGGAACTATACGAATAAAGAGGACGTGGAGTTGTTGGCTTCAGATATCCGGTACATCCATCAGGGGGAGGTGCGTTTGCAGCAAAAGGGTGAGTCCTATTTCGGGACAGCAGCCTATTGGTGGAGTTATGTCATTCCCTTGTTGGCATTCATTGTTCTTGTGGTGGTCTTCCGCAAACAAGCTATGGAAAATGCCAATGTGGCTAAAATGCGTAACAAGAAAGCGAATAAGGCGGCAGCCAAGCGTCTGAAACAGGCGGCTGCATTGTTGAAAGCCGACAAGCCGGCCGAGTTTTATGATGAGGTCTTAAAGGCCTTGTGGGGCTATGTGGGAGACAAGTTGAATCTTCCGGCTACAGAACTGAACAAAGAGAATGTCAGTGAAAAGTTGCAGGCCAAGGGAACGGACGTCTCCGTCGTGCAGCAGTTGGTAGAGACGATGAACGATTGTGAATTTGCCCGTTATGCGCCGGGCGACCCGTCGCAAACGATGGACAAGATATATGCAGCGGCTACGGAAGTCATTGATAAGATGGAAAGTTCTATTAAACGGTAAGTAAAGGATGAAGCTGATGAGAAAGTTGATTTTGATATGTATAGGTGTGATGTGCATGTTTTCGCTTCACGCCCAAGACAAAGTGCAGGCTGATAGTGCGTACGCTGCGGAAAAGTATGAAGAAGCCATACCTATATATACGGCTTTGCTGAAAGAAGGGGAGCATGCGGACATATATTATAATTTAGGAAACTGTTATTATAAGACAGACCGTCTGGCTCTTGCCATTTTGAATTACGAACGTGCCGCCTTGTTGGACCCCGGGAGTTCGGATGTCCGTTTCAATTTGGAGTTGGCCCGTTCAAAAACGATAGATAAAATCACACCCGAAAGCGAGATGTTCTTTGTGACATGGTATAAGAACATCATTGACATGATGAGTATGGACGGTTGGGCGCGTACGGGGATTGTGGCTTTTGTGCTGGCCTGCGTGCTGATTCTGGTGTTTTTCTTAGGCAATAAGGTCGTGTGGAAGAAATTGGGTTTCTTTGGCGCTTTGGTCATGTTGGCGGTTGTCGTGATGGCCAATGTGTTTGCTTGGACGCAGCATCAGGAATTGAATGCCCGCAGCGGGGCTGTGGTGATGAGCAGTTCGGTAGTCGTGAAGAGCACTCCGAACGAATCGGGTACGGACCTCTTTGTACTGCATGAAGGCACACGTGTGGAAATCATAGACGATTCCATGAAGGAATGGAAAGAAATACGGTTGGCAGACGGCAAGGTGGGTTGGATGCCGACAGAAGCAATGGAGGTGATTTGATATGGCGTTAGAAGACTGGATCGGTTTGGACCAACGGTTGTTGCTGCTGTTGAATGGCAGCAATTCGTTGTTTTTCGACCATTTGATGAACGGGATTACCAGTACGGTGGCTTGGATACCTGTGGCCGTCGTGCTATTTTATGTGTTGGTCAAGAACAATTCCATGCGTGAGGTGGGGCTTATTGTGTTGTTTCTTGCCTTGTCCATCTTGTTGGCCGACCAGTTTTCTTCTTCTTTCTGTAAACCTTACTTTGCCCGTTTCCGGCCGGCTCAGGACCCCTTGCTGATGTATTTGGTAGACGTGGTGGATGGCTATCGTGGCGGACGCTATGGTTTTATATCCAGTCATGCCGCCAACACTTTTGCTGTATGTATCTTTTTAGCTTTGTTGGTTCGTAATGTTTGGATGACCTTTTCTTTGGTTTTGTGGGCTGCGCTCTGTTCTTATTCCCGCATTTATTTGGGGGTACATTATCCGGGAGATATTCTGTTCGGGATGCTTTGGGGGCTGTTGGTAGGTCTTTCCACTTACATGGCATGCGCTTATATTTTGCGCAGGATGTCGCCGGATAGGAATTTTATTTCTACTCAATATACTTCCACGGGGTATGCCGTAGCGGATTTGGATATTTTTCAGAGTGTACTTTATCTCACTTATGTTGTATTGGCCATACGGGCAGTGGTTTTGTAATGGTAGAATGGCTTGATGTCCTTTTCTTATTTTTATGGAATATATGATTTTTAACAACAAAGACTGATTTGTAGTAGTTATAATCTTGTTGTTTGAATGGCTTTTGTATTACGAAGTGTGCATATAAGTGCCTTTGTATTTATTCTTGGTTATAACTGTTTGGCTTTTTGGGGATTTTTGACCGCAAATATTCCTTTTATATAAGCTTCTATTTTTATTGTTTATCTTTTTTCTTTAACTAAATCCCTCTTGTAAAACCACATAACTGCCATTACCTTTGTGTTCCAATTTATCGGAGGAGTCCGAATAGACTTGGCTTGCACTAATTCTATCAATTAAAAATTAAAAGAAAATGAATCAAATGATGCTATTAGCGGAAACCGAGATGAGAACAACACTTAACTATGGGCGTAAAAATTATGTGAGTCCTGAAGTCCGGGTCATGTCATTCGAAACAGAGATGATGATTGCCGGAAGTGATATGAATCCGGAACCTCCAAATCCGGGATATAACTCGGGACATAATCTGGATGATTTTTGGGACGCATGGCGATGATGTTTTCAGTTGATTAGAAAGGATAGCGGAAAAGCACAAATAAATTCCAATATACTTTTTAAGATTAGGTTGTTTTTGGGATACAGTATTAAATTTAAAACAGAAGTTAGATGATAAAGAAACTTTTTTTAACCACTCAACTTTTATTTTGCTGTTTTGTTTTGCATAGTTATGCAAGAAATGAGTATGCTTCGGATTCCGACAGGGACCTGAAACGACGCAATAAAATGGTAAAAGAAGCAGCTTTGCTTCCGGATTCCGCATTTGAATACGTGAAGATGGAAGACTTGCTGGATGATCAAGTGTATATGAAGTTGGCACATGACGGATGGAGCCCTCAAGAGATTGTAACCATCATGAAGACGGCCTTAAAAGACCGTAAGGCTGCCAAGAACAAATTCGGTTACGGATGGTATGCCAAGCAATGGCTACCCACTTACGGTATCATGCCGGGCGGAGATACGCTCTACCAGTTCGTGGATACAACCTATAACGAGGTGATGCAAGCCAGTATAGCCCGTACTGTTCCAACCGATGTACTGAACCATACCTGGCCCAAAATCGTGTACACTCCAGAAGACCGTAAAAAAGGTATTCGTAATACAGCCTATTTCCGTACGGTGGAACATAAACCATCGTCTGGACGTATGCATTGGGGTGTGGTACATCCTGAAGACCATGACAAATTGTATGTAATTCCCGACGGAGCAGGCATTTTCAAGACTGATAACGGAGGGCTTACCTGGACATGCATCACGGATAATATTCCGGTGAGAGCTCACCGCAGTACGGTTCGCCACTCCTCGATCCCTGTAGACCCGGATGATTGGAATCACTTGTTTGCTTTTGGTGATAACAGTACGGTGTATGAAACAACGGACGGCGGAGATAGCTGGCGTCGTATAGAAGGGGCTACTCACAAAGGGTATAAGCGAGGTTATGCTTTCCGCGACAAAGCCGGAAATCTGAAATTCATCGGCGCACAGCAGCAAGGGGGGATTGAGCATTGGGCCAGTAAACTTTGGATTAGTGAAGACACCTGTAAAACCTGGACAGAGGTCATTGTACCGGATGAACTAAAAGACGTCCATCCCAATGGTGTGGGAAAAGGCGTGTGGTTCCAGTCAGTGGAGTTTGATCCCTCCAATCGGGATATGATTTACATACCAGGGTCTCGGTCTATCTTCTATTTTGACGATGGAGCGAAAAGCACGGTGGAAAATGGAAAGAGAAAATATAACATCAAGAAGATGAGTTTTGATGTATATAATGAAAACCGGACGGCACTGCGTAATGATCCTTCCGACCCGGATAACAAGACGATATTCCCTTTAAGAGCCACTTCGCCGGGTAATATGGTCATCAGTACCATAAATCCGAACCAAATGTGGTTTGCGGCAGCAGTTCGTAACGGAAATGCTACGGCACTCTATTATACCGAAGACAAGGGAAAGACTTGGATAACGCTTCAAGAGCCCAGTGCTGGAATCGGTGGAGGTACTGTTTTTGGCAATGAGGCTCCTTGGAATTGGTTGGGAGGTTTCGGTGTAAACCTTCGTGATCCGAATTGGGTGTACGGATGTACGATGAGTTCTGCCATTAGTTCTGACGGAGGAAAAAATTTCGATCAGTTTGCATGGTCAATCCGTTTGACGTCGTTACAGGAGGACGGCAAATATTATGCGGTAACCAATTCTCGTCATAATGCGGACAATCATTTCATTCTTTCTCACAAGAGTGGTCGGGTGTTCAGAGGTTCGGATGGCGGTATGTTGATGAAAGATTTGGATGTGAATAATAACCAATGGACTAATATTGGAGGAAATATGGGACAGATGTTGTATTACAATATCCGTGTCAATGAATTCGGTGATCAGTTGATGGTGGGTAACACGCAGGATATTGATGTGCAGACCTACCGCTACGGTCGATGGGGAAATTGGCGTGGTTATGAAGGTTCCGAATCCAGCGCCAATCCTTATACCAGCACATGCTACTTCTCCGGAGGTGGCGGAGGCGGTATTGAGAATATGCCGTTGGACTCGTGGAGCACGACCACCAATTATGCCGATGTACATACCGGTTCCTGGTATATGAGACGTACGGGAACGGGAAAAGGAAACACTTTCTACCGCATTGATGATATAGGTCGGAGCCTGACTAATCTGTTTGATAATGTCGGGGCGGATGTCGCGGATGTCACATTTGCACGCGATAAAGGATATACTACTATTTTTGTACGTACTACTGATAATATCTTAAAGAAATCCATAGACAGTGGAAACTCTTTTCAGGACATCCTGTACAACGGTGAGCCGGCCAAATTTAGCAATACCAGATTAGCGGCAGATCCCGATAACAGCGACATCCTGTATTTGGGACAGACAGGACAGGTCATGCGATTGTATGTCAACGAAAGTCGTTGGGAAAAAGTAGGAGAGGGGCTTCCTAATATAGCTTGCGACCACTTGTTTTTCCACGAAGGTAGTGGCGATCTTTATTTTGTGAATCGTGGTAGTGCCGGAATCTATATTCTGGAAAACGGTTCAAATACCTGGCGTTTTTGGACCAAGGGATATAATAGTGGAAAATTCAGTGATATTGTCATGAATTATACCACACAAGAGATGGTACTGGCTGATTATGGTCGCGGCGTATGGGTAGCCGATTTGGAGCATCCTTCCGACCGTTTCTTTAAAAACGGATTTGCCTTAAAAGAAATCACCCATGTGGATGGCCGTCGTACTATCGGTATTGATACGAAATGGACTATTCCGTTGTATTACTATTATGAATGGACGGTAAATGGAATGAAGGTAGATAATCCCTATCAGTATCTTACTCAGGCCTTGCGCCCCGGAGATAAAGTACAGTTGAAACTCACACTTAGAGAATCTCCCGATGTGTCTACCCTTTCGGCCGAATACATCGTGAAGGAAACACCGGATGTAAAATTGGAAAAGAAAGCTGGAAATGCGTTGTATTCAAACGGAAAGGGCAGAATAGATTTAGGATATGTAGATTATTTCTTCAATGACTTTACTGTAGACCTTTGGGTGAAACCGATGAATGATGGAGTTTTGTTGGCCAACCGTCAGAAAGAATATGATAAAGGTGCAAAAGGTTGGTTGCTTTTCGTAGAAAACGGAACTTTGAAATTCAGATATTCTCCAAGCAACCAGTTTAACAAGCCGACGTATGAACCGGCTTCCGATGAACAGAAAACCATCGAAGGGGGTAAATTGAACATGGGTGAGTGGGCTCATGTGGCGATAACCGAGAAACGTGACGGTTCGATACGTCTGTATGTAAACGGTATGTTAACTGGTGAGGGAGAGCGTTATCGCAGGGAACATACGCTGAATAATTCCACTTACCTGTCGCTGTTTGCAGATGCTTTTGAGTATGCGCCGATAGAGGCAGCCGTAGATGAATTAAAGATATGGAACTACGAATTGAATGAAGAGGAAATCCGTCGTGAAATGTATTCCGTGAATGTAGACAATCGTAACGGACTTGTGGCTTACTATGCTTTCAATGGGGATAATCTGTCCGGAGACTTGGAAACATTTGCCGGATATCAGCCACGTGTGATGACGCGTGCGGAGGTTACTCATGAAAAAATGTCGCTCCCCATCAGTGCACAACGAGCTGCTTACGGTGTATTGACCGATGGTGAGAAACTCTTTGAAGACCGGGGAGTCAATCTGTTAAAGATAGCCGTTAAAAATACAACATCGGATTATCAGATCGGTGTATATGCTTATAAAGCGGAACATTGGTTGGAAGACAAATCCAATTTGGATACCAAATATTATGAGGTAGAACCGACTGGATATATCTTCCGAAACTTTACCGTTGCCGAAGCAGACACTTTGACGTTAGATTTCTATGCTGTCGAAGGCAAACCTTTTAATCAGAACAAGCGTTATCGTCTGTATTATTCGGAAGACGGACGTAGGAATTATTGGAATTTGGTGGGAGATTTGACCTATAATGCAGATACGCAGACTTTGCAAGCGACTGATTTGCCGATGCAGGAACTGCAAGGCAAAAAAATGTTGGTAGTGTCTTTGAAGCCGGCTATCGAAATGACCGTTGAGGGAGTTTCAAATAGAGGAGAGCTTACCGTATATTCCGAGGATCAGCATACTGTCAAAGCCCACGCTTCTATTGTGGAAGGCTTGGCAGAACCGAACGGTGTGTATGATATCGTGTCGGACAATGACGTGTTGCAACCTCAAACCGGATTCTATTTTACGAAGGGTGAAGCTTCCTCCGATCTTAAAATAGGGCAGAATTTGGGAGCCTTCAATGAACGGAATCTGGTGACCCTGAAAGGCAAGACCGATGAAAAGATGATTCCGATGCCGATTGAGGTTGTCAACCGGATTACCCCGAAAGGGTTGGGTAACTCGACGTGGGTAGAGAAAGGTGGAATTTTGGTGGGTTCGGCAGATAACTATGTTGCTTTGCATGAATCCAATACCGTGACCATAATGGGGTGGGTGTATTTGGGTGATGTAGACATATTGTCCGGAACCAAACCGCTCTTATTTTTCCGCTCTTCAAATCCCTCTGTAGCAACAGGACTACACTTGCAAAACGGTAATGTACGCTGTCATTGGAATGAAGAATCCTGGAGTTGGAACCAATCTACTTCACTCAACGTGGCGAAAGATCAGGTTGGACAATGGATTCATCTGGCATTGGTGGCCCGCCCCGATGGTATGGATTATTACCTGAACGGAATGAAATATTCTATAAAACGTAATATAAACAAAGGACGCATACATTCCATGTTGATGTTGGGACAGAATCAAATGGGTAACACTTGGTTTACGGGAGCATTCGATCAGGTTGCCGTATGGAACCGCTCACTGACCCAGGAAGAAGTCTTGAGATATATGCAGGAAAGAGTGTTGCTGAATGATTCGGCATTAGTGGCTTATTTGACGATGGATGTAAGAGATGAAAACGGGGATTTGCGTGAAAGCGTACAGGACATGTCGCTGAAGCACTACGGTACTTTGACACAAAACTATCGTTCTACTGTGCCGTTTAATCCGGAAAGTCGCCTGCATCTGAACCAAATGTCCGAAACTTCGGCTGTACAGTTGATTTATCCGGAAGGAAAGAATGTACTGGGAGAATGGAATACATTCGACGGTACCTCTTACAACTATGTAGCAGCCGGAAGACAATCCGATTTGCCTTTGAGCAAAACACACTACACATTGGTTTATGCAAACGATCCACAGTTGACAGCAACCGATCGGATTACTTTACGTTACCGTCATGCCGGTATTATGGAGCAGGACCATTTGGTGATGGCCATTCGTGCTTTGGGTTCGGAAAGTCCGTTTGAACATTTTGTGGAAGCACAGACTGTTGAAAACGGCAAAGCAGAGTTTTCTATCGAGGGAGCGTTGTTGAACCGTGCTTCCGAAGTGATGTTCTTTGTCTCTCCTGAATCCGGCAAACGTCCGGTGAAGGTGGAGCTGGCTTTGGCCGACGGAATGTCCGGAAACAGCAATATCATGCTGGAGGAAACCGCCAAGGGATTGCCTCTGCAAGTGAAAGTATTGAGCGGAAATGCCGATGATGTGGTAATGCTGGAAGTGAAAGAAACGGCCTACGCCTCTTTGGATAAAGACAGTGTAGACATGCGTAATGGCGATAATCGCTTTACGATCATGATAGACCAATCGAAGTTGGATAAAATGGCTTTGAATCCGATAACCGTCCAGGCGGTCGGTGCGGAATCAGCTCCGTTGGAGTTCAAGGTTTATCTTGAGCCCAAGGTCGAACTGAAATTGAAAAACGGCACGGACGACTATACTTTTGTGGCTACTGCACCTACGGCAGACTTGGAAGTGGAAGCCGAACTGCTGCAAGGCTATCTGGAAGAAGAAGTTCAGTTGACGACGATTACTGACGTAGATAATGCGATGAATATCGGAAACGGAACCTTACTGTCGAACAGTTCGGTAACTATCGGCCACTTGGAGCATTTTGAATCTCCTTACGGTAAGGCTCAAGAGGGATGGAACCTGATCGGTAATCCGTATTTGGCAGACATCAACATCACGAAACACCAGAATGTGATCTTTGACGAGCACAAGGTGACTAAATTCGTTTATCAGTATAATAAGGAGTTGGACAACTACATTACATTCGATATGACGAACTATGATGAGGAACAGAAGATCATACCGTTCCAGTCTTATTTTGTCCAGACACTGGCACCTGAGGCTGAACTTACCGTGACTCCTGTGGCCAAAGAGGTGACGCTTAACCGTCGTACATTCGATTACTATACTGCAAACGAATATACTTCAGTGCGCTTGAAACTTTACGCAGAGGATAAAGAGCAAGATCGTACGGACATTATTTGGGAAGAAGGTGCTTCGGCAGATTTTGTGGTGAATGAAGATGCTCCGAAATTCTGGAGTTTGTCAGCCACAGCCAATCAATTGTTCTCTGCAGCCGGAGAATCGGCGGCTTCTGTGAACACACTGCCGATGGATACCGAAGAAGTCAAACTGGGTTTGAGAATAGGAACGCCTGGCAAGTTGTCTCTTCGTTTGAGCCGGATAACCGGTTTTACAGGAGATGATGAGGTTATCCTTTGGGACAAACATACGGGGGCGGAATGGAAGTTGGATCAGGAAAACGCCTATGAGTTTGATATCACGCAAACCGGAGATGTGAAAGACCGTTTCGTATTGAAGGTGAAACGTCATGACACTTCGGTTGGTGTTGAAGACAGAGTAGAAACAGCCGGTTATAAGGTGTACGTTTCAGGAACTACCTGCATGATAGAGAATCTGCGTGGCAATGCCGACATTCAAATCTTCAATGTGCAAGGTCAGCTTGTAGCACGCGATAAAACGGCTCAACACAACTATTCGGTATCTTTGAAACCGGGAATACATGTTGTGAAAATCAGTGAGAACGGAAAAGATTATGTGACTAAAATTATATTGAAATGATAAAGAATAAATTAATAGGTAAAATAGGATGTTTACTGATGCTCGTATGGGCATCGGTAAGCCTCCACGCTCAATCCATAGAACTTTTGGGATTATATTCCAACGGCAGTGCCGGTCAGTTAAAAGCTAAGGTGGAGTTGGCAGGAAAGCAAATCAAATCGGTCACTTCTTATGCTTATCGGATGTCCGACGGTTTTGCTACGACAGCTTCGGATTATGAATTGATAGAAGGTTCTTTCCTGACGGCGGATGTGGAGATGCAAACCGGAGACTATGCCTATCGCATGGAAGTGGTGTTGGACGACGACACCCGGTTGCTTACCGAGTGCGTGAACCAAGCCAATACGGAAGCTTTCATGTGGTTGGGAGACTATCAATGGACGGAGGCTACCACAGCCGTAGCTGGAACATTGCCCGGTGTGGACCGTTGCTTCGGTACGGACCAGAATTTGCAGACAAACGATAAGACTTACTATAAAGGAGTTTCCAGCAAGGGTGGTCAAATCATCTATGACCTCCCGGAAGAAATGAATTTTCGTAAGTTTGATATGGTATTGGGAACACAGAATGGCAGCGGGAATCTTAAATTCATGTTCTATTGTAATGACGGAAAAAAATTGGACTTCACCGTTAATTCAAATGCAATAAAGTCCATTTCTACGGCTGACTACCCAGCTTTTATTCCACACTTGCCATTGACAAAAATCAGGTTGGACTTTACGAATAATTCAAATGCTATCGGAAACTATAACTTGGCCAGACTGTATATGGAACGTACCCAGTCGGACAAGCAGGAGCAACAGGTTACGTTTACGAATACGGGAGAAACCATCATGTATCCTCGGCAAGTGGATTTGAAAGCTACTGCCACGTCAGGAGGCAAGATATATTACCGCATCATCAAAGGCCGCGATGCCGCCGACTTGAAAGGCAACGTATTGACCTTTAAAGATGGACAATCTACGGAAGTGGTTGTCGAGGCCACACAATACGGCAACGAACAATATGCTTGTGCTGTAAGTCAGTTGTCTTATGCGGTTCGCACGGGAGAGAATATCTTTATCTCTTCTGTATTACCGGAGTCCGGAAGCAATCCGGGAACGGTATATTTATATGTCAATCCTCAGGCAAATCGGCTTTCACAACTGACGCTGAATATCTATGACGATGTATATCTGTTGAATGAATTGCAACAACTTGATTTGTTGACGATATGGAATAACACACCGTTTGTGTCCGGAACAACCGGTAAGGTTCTGGCTGTTGCCGTTCCTGACTTAGAGATGAATCGTGTGTTCCGCATTACCTACGGTTACGAAGGAGGTGAGACGATGTATAGTTCTTATTACGAGGGATTGGATATGTTTGATTATCTTTCGGATTTGCCTTATCGTACGCAGGGAAATGCACAAATAGACAAGGCTGTCAATGGTTCTATGCTCCAAATCACCACGCAAAAATATAAAAAAGGATTTGGTATTCATGCAGTAGGTTCGGTGCAGACTACCTTGCCTGCGGGCATTTATGACCGCTTTATCACGGATGTCGGCAAACAGTCAGGCCAGCCTTATGTCATGGAGTTTGCGTTGAAGATGGATAACCGGCAGCTTACGACAACAGGCCCTGTCAATAACAGCAAGAAGACTACATGGGATTATCCTTTGGACGGCGTTTCCGTTTTGCATATTGACGTGTTATACGGTGGCGATGGAGCCGGAAACGACCATGGTTCAATCGGAGCGCCGAGACTATACCGCACGGCGGTGGCACGTAAGGAACAGACTTTAAACTGGCAGAAAGAATTTCCGTTAACCCACAACAAGCCGTTTAAGCTGCCGATGAAAGCTACGGCCTCTTCGGGATTGGCACCGGTATATCGTATTTTGAAGGGACAGGAGTTTGCCACGATAGAAGACGGAAACATACTGAACCTGCATACGCTTCCCGAACATGCCGAGATTGTAGTCGAGGCGTTCCAGCCCGGCGACCGGGAATGGGAACCTACCACAACTACTACTTGTACATTCCGCTTTTCCAAGGGCTTTGTGGTGCAGAAGGATGCGCGGGTAGAGTTGGAAGGCGGTCAGGTATTGGAAGAACTGATTGTCTATGGTGATGCCGGCCAAATGGGGCAGGTGGTAGTAAAAAACGGTATTGTTCAGGTAAAAAAGCTGATATTGAAATATATTTTCGTACCCAAGGAATGGAATTTCATTACCTTTCCGTCCGATTTGGATATAGACAAAATCAGCGACTTGAACGCCAAGGGCTATTATCTGAATAACAAGACGTCCGGCAGGGGAGCTTATTACATCCGTAGCTACGACACTCAGGTGCGTGCGGAAAACCCGTCCGGTTCGGTATGGAAGAATCTGGAGACTCCGGAGGTGAAAGGACTGAAAGGTTACATTATGGGCATCAACAATGCCTTGGGTATGGATCCGGTAGAGGTAACCTTTACGATGGACAACGTTTCGCTCGATTTCGAATCTTCGATTCGTCCGTTGAATCTTACGCTGGACCTTTCCAAGGTAGAGCCGGGCACCCGTCAGGATGTATATATAAAGCCGGTTAACGTGAAAGGAAACACATTGAAAGTCAGTGTGGACTTCCAACCGGAGAACCTGTCGGTATTGCCCATCAATCATGCCAAAGCATTGGAGGGGATGCGTTTTACCTTCACTCCGGACAAGCGTGGCATACGTCTGACACTTCCCGACCAGACACCAGCCAAGATTGCTATCTATAACAAGAAAGGAACCAAATTGATGAAAGCTGTTCGTTACGTAGCGCCGATGGTATTGGATTTGAGCGATTTGAAGTCGGGCACCTACCAAATGGTGATTAACTACGGAGATGCCACGGCTGTAAGAATATTGGATTTTTAAGGATGATATAATAAAGTAAACAGAGTTTGTCGTTACGTCTTGAGTTAAAAGACGTAACGACAATTTACATAACAGAATAACTATATGATGAACAAGATTTTTACAGGATTACTTTTATGCCCCGTCATCTATTTACATGGTGCGGAACCCGCCGATTCAACCCTTCGGTTGATGGAAGAGATTACAGTGGCGGCCAATCGTCAGCAGGATGTGAAAATGAATGTGCCACAACAGGTTTACATTTTATCCCGTGACCAGATAGAACGAGCCAATGCACAGACTGCCGCCGATTTACTGACCACAGACGGTTTGCTGACAGTGCAGAAAAGCCAACAGGGTGGTGGAAGCCCGATGATACGCGGTTTTGAAAGTTCGCGGGTGCTGCTTGTCATGGACAACGTGAAGATGAACAATCTCATTTATCGTGCCGGACATTTACAGAATATCATAACCGTGGACCCTTCCATACTGGAACGTGTGGAAGTGCTTTACGGTCCTTCTTCGGTCAGCTACGGTTCGGATGCCTTGGGGGGAGTTGTGGCTTTTCGTTCTAAAAATCCGGTTTTGGGCGATGGGGGGAAAACTTGGTTTTCCGGTAATGCCTTTATGCGCTACGGTAGTGCGAATCAAGAAACCACCGGTCATGTGGATTTCAATATCGGCGGCGAACGTTTTGCTTCATTGACTTCTTTATCCTATAGCAACTTCGGTGATTTGCGGAGTGGACGACGCAAGAACCCCTTTCTAAAGGATGATGAATACATTAGCCGTCCTTATGAAGTGATACGTGAAAATGGTGAAGACCTGTTAATCGGTAATTCCAAAGACTGGCATCAACCCGGGTCTGGATATATGCAGTACGACTTGATGCAGAAGTTCCTGTTCAAACCGGACGATAGATTCCGCCATTTGTTGAACTTCCAATTCTCGAATACGACGGACATTCCCCGTTACGACCGGTTGACGGATATGAAAAAAGACAAACCTAAATTTGCCGAATGGTATTATGGCCCTCAGTTCCGTTTGATGACAGCCTACACGATGGAGATAGCCGACTGGTTGTCGGCAGACAAAGTCGATTTTACGGTGGCCTATCAGAAAATCAAGGAAAGCCGTCATAACCGTAAGTTCGGCGAGGTTTGGCTGGGTAGCCGTAACGAGAATGTGGATGTGGTGTCATTGTCTTCCGATTGGATGAAGCAGGTGGACAATCATCGTATCCATGCCGGAATAGACGGTGCATTGAACTTCCTTTCCTCTACGGCTCACAAAACGGACGTGGACACCGGTGAGCGTGCTGCATTGGATACGCGTTACCCCGACGGAAAAAACTATATGCACAATATAGAGGCCTACGCGTCCCACCAATGGGAAATCACTCCGCGTCTGACCCTAAGTGACGGTATCCGCCTGGGATTCTCCACGTTGTATTCCTCGTTTGAGACCGCCGAATTTTTCCCATTCCTGAGTCAGGACGTGAAAGAAGTGAAACAGAACAATATGACTTACAGTTTCAGTTTGGGACTGAACTACAATCCGACCAAGGACTGGAAAATAGCTTTGGCACTTTCCACTGGTTATCGTGTGCCCAATATAGACGATGTGGGAAAGGTATTCGACTCGCAGCCGGGTATGGTGGTTGTGCCCAACCCGGATGTGCGCCCCGAAAAGACTATCAACGCCGACTTCAATGTGACTCGGTTCAAAAACGACCGTTTCCTTTGGGAAACTTCCGTGTTCGGAACCTATCTTTTCGATGCCATTACGCTAAAGCCGTATACGCTGAACGGAAATACCGAAATAGAATATGATGGCGAACTCAGCGAGATATATGCCAACCATAACAGCAGAAGGGCCTATGTTGTAGGTTCCACCACACGTCTGAAAGCCCGTTTCCTCAAGATGTTTATGGCAGACGCTTCGCTTACTTATACTTACGGTGATATTATCGACGGGGAGGATGAACGTATGCCCCTCGACCATATATCTCCGCTTTTCGGAAGGGTGGGCATGACCTTTCAGAGCAAAGACGACAAGGCCATTGTGGAGTTTTATTCCTTGTTTAACGGACGAAAGAAACTAGACCGTTATAATCTGAACGGGGAAGACAATATCGGCTACGCCACAGTGAAGGGAGAAGAGGGCAGAGGGCTTCCGGCATGGTTCACCCTGAATCTCAAAGCTTCTTATGCGTTCAATCCGAACCTGACGGTACAGGCCGGTATCGACAATCTGCTGGATACGGAATATCGCACTTTCGGTTCGGGAATCAATGCTATGGGACGTAATATCAACGTTACTTTACGTACGACCTTTTGATAAAACGGAAAACGTATATTCTACCCCCAATAAAAACGGGACTGCAAAAAAGCAGTCCCGTTTTTATTGGGGGATACACTTCTGGTCATGTAGTCCCATTGTCTACAGTTAAACTATTTACTTTGTCGTTTGGGGAAACAGCAAAATGTGTATGACCTTTTTCGGGCGGCTTGTTCGGAAAGACGTGAAGGTGGAGCATTGCGTAGATGGGCTTCCACGTGGAATTTATATTGTGGGCAAGAAGAAAATACTTGTAGACAGGTAGAATGTCAAAATGACAAAGTGAAAGATAGCGACGCACGAGAATGCGTTATTTCCTGCCGCATCCCTTACAGGTGGGAAATAACGCATTCTCGTGCGCTTTCCTTTTTTCTGAAAGTCAGCGTTTCGTTGCTTTTGCTTTCTTTTATTCCTGTGGCATGCGGGGGAGATGCTGTCGGCGTTTCCCGGCGTGTCTTGTACCGATATGTTTTTCCCGTCAAATTGCCGGTTCGTCCATGTAAGGTAAAAGTCTCCAAATAAATGTGCAGGATATGTTTTCAAGCATGTTTTTTCCGTTTTCATGTCATTTTAAATCGCTTTTCTTCGGATGGCCCGTCCGTTCTGCGGAGAGCGATTTTTCGCTTTCAGCCAAACGATTTTTCATTTGGCTTGGATTGACGGAACAAGAAGCCCGTGTTTGTACGCAAAAACGCCCCGAATTTTTATTTTTCGGGGCGTTGATTGGGTATGGTTGTCCTGTTTTTAATTTTTTCCTTTGCTGCGGATTTTTCTTTTTGCTACCTATTTGATGCTTGTGACGTGCTTGGGGTTGCAATTTGATAATTTTGTTTAGGTATCAAGATGTCCCCCAAATGGTATTCGTCCATAAAACGGCTGCGGTCTACGGGGCCGTTGATGCCCTCGATGCGTCCGTTGGCGGTAAACTGCCACATGACGAACCGGATGTCGTCCGTCAGTTCCGGAATATCTTCTGCGTACCGGGCTATCATGTATTTGTAGTCCGTGTATTTTCCGGCCAAATATTTATTGTAGAAATTACTCGACGTGTAGATGATGGGACGGATGCCATAATGTTCTTCTACCATGTGGAGAAAATGGGTAAGCCTTTCGCAAAAGCGTTGCGCGCTGCCTTTCCCTATGATTTCAACGTCGATGATAGGAATCAAGTCTTGTTCGTCCAGGTTCACCGTGCTTGTGAAGTTCTTGAACTGGGTTTCCGGATCCACTGTGGGACTGAAGAAATGATAGCAACCGACTTTCAGGCCGGCTTTACGAGCCTCGGTCAGGTTGTAACGATAAGTCACATCGACCAGAGAGGCGCCTTCTGTAGCTTTCAGGTAGACGTAACTTACATTTTTGTCGGTTTTCACCGTTTGCCAGTCTATGTCTCCCTGATAGCGTGATACGTCTATGCCGTAACGATGTTCATTCTTATTGATGCGGTGGCGGTAAGCTTCCTCCACCGGAGCAACGATGGGATGCGAATGGCTCGGAGTGGCCATCATGTCGGGCTCAACCATGGCCAAGACCACTTCCTCCTTGTCTGCTTGCTTATCTTTTTTACGGCCGTGCATGGGGGTTACCGTCAGGCAACATAATATGATAGTAAGAAATGAAATGAAATTTCTCATGGTGCATGGATGTTATTTCGCAAAATTACATATTTTACGGAGGAAATGCAAGCGTTTTCCGCTTCGTATGAATATTATTATTATTTTTGCCCTGATTTTTATTCCTTATTATAGAATGTAAACATGAAAAAGTGGTTTGGAATTTTTTGTTTCTTGGGGATTGTGGCTTGGGGGCGGACGGCTTTGCATGCACAGTCTTGGTTTGACGTGAAGCTTTGGGAGCAGGGCTTGCCGAATACGAACGGCAGGGATGGCGGGCCGGAGCGACAACAGGATGGTATTTATACGCCAGAGATTCGTGTGTTCCTTCCGGATTCGGCCAAAGCTACGGGGCGTATCATTCTGGCTTGTCCCGGAGGAGGTTATTCGTTTATAGCCCTTGGGCATGAAGGCTACGATTGGGCGCCTTATTTCAATGAGATGGGTATCGCATACGCCGTGTTGAAGTATCGTTTGCCTTTCGGGCATCCGGAAGTTCCGGTCAGCGACGCGCAAGAGGCTATACGCGTGATACGGCGGCATGCGGCGGCATGGCGGATTAATCCTTACGACGTGGGAATTATGGGGTCTTCGGCAGGTGGGCATCTGGCTTCTACGGTAGCGGTCAAGGCACCCTTCGATTGCCGTCCCGATTTCCAGATATTGTTTTATCCTGTTATTTCAATGGAGCTGAACCAGACCCATAATGGTTCCGTTTATTCTTTTATCGGGAAAGACCCTTCGCACGAGGAGCAGTTGCGATACTCCAATGAACGGCATATCCGTCGTCACATGGTACCTCCGGCATTGCTGTTGTTGAGCGGGGATGATACGGTAGTGCCAGTCTCCAATTCCATTAAATATTATACGGCTTTGTCACAGGCGGAAGTGCCTGCCGCGATGCATATTTATCCCACGGGCGGACATGGTTGGGGCTATAACTCTTCTTTTGCATGCCACGAACAGATGTTGGCAGACTTGAAAGCTTGGTTGGAGGGATTGGATGCCCCGGACGGGGATGCGCTCAGGGTGGCATGTGTGGGAAACAGTATTACGGATGGCTATGGCATTTCTTTGAGTGAAGAGTATGGTTATCCGGCTGTCTTGGGCCGGAAATTGGGAAACAAATATCGGGTCAAGAATTTCGGGGTGAGCGGCCATACGATGTTGCAGAAAGGCGATTGCCCTTATATGAAGAATGACGTGTACCGGTGGTGTAAGGAATTTAATCCGGATGTCGTGGTCATTAAATTGGGTACGAACGACAGCAAGCCGCAAAACTGGAAATACAAGGATGAATTCATGACGGATGCACAGCAGATGATAGACGAATTAAAGGCTTTGCCTGCCCGTCCGGATATTTATCTGGCTTATCCGGTAAAGGCGATGAGTTCGGCTTTTGACATCTCGGACAGTGTGATTGTCAATGGTGTCATCCCTATGATCCGGAGGTTGGCCCGGAAGAACAAGCTGAAAGTCATCGATCTCCACTCCGTGTTCGACGGCCATCCCGAATGGTTGATTTCGGATGGCATCCACCCCAATGACAAAGGTGCCGCCGTGATAGCTGAAGAAGTAAAGAAAGCTATTTTGGAAAATACGGGAAATGAAAAGAAATAAGTAAATAGAAACAGAAAAGGTTGCCTCCGGACAATTCCGTGCAGGCAACCTTTTCTCGTTAATGTTTGATTTCAATTTCTTCTTTCATATCTATTTCCTGCCCGTTCTTGTCGTAGAACTCATATTGCAGGAAACCCAGTTTCTGACTGGGGATTACTTTGAGTCCGAATCCGTATTTGACTTGCCACTTGCGTTTCAGGGAAACGATGCCCTGGTTGATGTAGGCTGCCACATACGGGTGGACATGAAGCGTGAAATTCTTAATCCCTAATTTATTGGCCATCGTGCTGATCTTGCTTTCCAAAACATCTGTAAACAGAAAGCTTGATTTCACGGTACCCTTACCGAAACAAGTAGGACATACTTCATCCACATTTACATCCATGACCGGACGCACGCGCTGGCGTGTAATCTGCATCAAGCCGAATTTGCTTAATGGCAGGATATTATGGCGGGCACGGTCTTTCTTCATGTTTTCACACATGCGTTCGTACAATTTTTGCCGGTCTTCCGCCAGGTTCATATCGATGAAGTCTACCACGATAATACCTCCCATGTCGCGCAGTCTTAATTGGCGTGCCAGTTCGTCTGCCGCCCCCAGGTTGACATCCAACGCATTGGCTTCCTGTCCGTCTTTCGACTTGGAGCGGTTGCCGCTGTTCACGTCCACGACATGCAATGCTTCCGTATGTTCGATGATCAGATAAGCTCCATGCTTATAAGATACGGTTTTTCCAAACGACGATTTGATTTGTTTGGTCACGTCAAAGTTGTCGAAGATGGGCAGTTTGCCTGTGTACTGTTTCACGATGCCCGCACTTTCCGGGGCTATCAGCGTCACGTAGTCTTTTACTTCACTGAAAATATCCGTATCGTTGATATAGATGTTTTCATACGAAGGATTGAACAAATCCCGCAGCATGGCTACCGTGCGGCTGGTTTCTTCAAATACCAGTTCGGGAAGCTTGCTTGCTTTTTGCGCTTTAATAAAGGCATCCTCGCATCTTTTGACTAATACCTTGAGTTCCGAGTCGAGTTCGGCCACGCGTTTCCCTTCGGCTACCGTTCTGACGATAACACCGAAGTTTTTGGGCTTGATGCTTTGAATGAGCTGTTTTAAACGTGCACGCTCCTCGGCTGATTTTATTTTGGAAGATACGGACACCTTGTCTTGGAAAGGCATCAGTACCAGAAAACGTCCGGGGAACGATAGCTCACAAATCAGGCGCGGCCCTTTGGTCGAAATGGGTTCTTTTACAATTTGTACCAGAATCTCTTGTCCTTGCTGGAGCGTGGTTTGTACGCTTCCGTCTTTCTCAAGGTCGGGCAGGATGGAAGCCTTCGAGAATGGGTACAATTTCTTTTTGTCGCTGGTTACTTGTTTGAGGTATTTGGTGTAAGAGTTGAATTTAGGGCCAAGATCAAGGTAATGTAAGAAAGCATCGCGTTCATAGCCTACGTTCACAAAGCATGCGTTCAGCCCCGGCATAAGTTTCCTCACTTTTGCCAGATATATGTTGCCCACCACGAAAGAGGCCGACCGGCCTTCTTTCTGAAATTCCACCAGCCTCTTGTCCTCTAACAATGCAATGGAAATCTCCTTGGGCTGAACATCTACTATAACTTCGCTTGTCATTCTTTTAATTTTACTATTTGATTCTATACAGCCTTGTTTACACAAAGAACAAACTTGTCGGAATCTGTAAAGAGCCCGTCCAAGTTTGTTCTCTATTCTTTACTTACAGACAAGCGTTGGCTACTTGCTCTTATGTCTGTTCTTTCTTAATCTTTTTTTACGTTTGTGTGTAGCCATCTTGTGTCTTTTTTTCTTCTTTCCGCTAGGCATAGCTCTAATGTTTTATAAGTTAATAAATCTGTTTACTATCTTTTTCTGTTCGAATGATTCTTACTTCTTGATTGCATCAACAAAGACCTTAGCCGGCTTAAAGGCCGGAATGTTGTGCTCGTCTATGATTATAGTCGTATTCTTGGAAATATTACGAGCCGTCTTTTTAGCTCTTTTTTTAAGAATGAAACTACCGAAGCCGCGAAGATATACGTTATCCTCTTTTTGAATCAAAGATTCCTTTACTGATTCCATAAATGCCTCTACGGCAGTCAGCACGGTTGCCTTGTCGATACCCGTTTTTTTGGAAATCTCGTTTACAATTTCTGCTTTTGTCATCTTTCTGTAAAAATAATTATTTGTAAATGCCTAATTCCTAATTTTTTGGAATGCAAATATATAGCTTTTTAGCAAGGAAAGAAAGAATATCATTGAAAAAAAACTCGTTTTTTTGCTTTTTGCCATTCCAAAACAGCTAATTTTGTACCGTTTATCTGTTTTTGCAAGAATGAAAGATTATAATTTTGCTCATAAGTTGTTGGCATGGTATCATGAAAACAGAAGGATTTTGCCGTGGAGAGACACTCACGATCCATATATAATTTGGATTTCGGAGATTATCCTTCAGCAGACGCGGGTCGTTCAAGGATATGATTATTTCCTGCGTTTTATGAACCGCTTTCCTGATGTGGATGCTTTGGCGGCAGCTTCAGAAGATGAGGTGTTGAAGTGCTGGCAGGGTTTGGGATACTATTCTCGTGCGAGGAATTTGCATGCGGCGGCTCGTCAGATTGTGGAGTGGGGAGGATTCCCTGAACGTTATGAAAATATCCGTCAACTGAAGGGCGTGGGGGATTATACGGCAGCCGCCATAGCTTCTTTTGCATTCGGGTTGCCGCATGCTGTGGTGGACGGGAATGTATATCGCGTACTTTCCCGTTATTATGGGATTGAGGAACCGATAGATACTGGGCATGGGAAAAAATATTTTGCAGCCATGGCGCAGGAGCTGTTGCCCGAGGGTAAAGAGGCGGCGGACTATAACCAGGCTGTGATGGATTTCGGTGCCATGCAGTGTGTGCCTAAGAGCCCTAAGTGCGAAGACTGTCCTTTGGTTGACGGCTGTGCCGCTTTCCGGGACAGGAGAATACAGGAACTTCCGGTAAAATCCCGTGCTCTGACCGTGACCGAACGCTATTTACATTATATGTATATAGAGGTGGGGGGAGAGGTTGCAGTGTTCCGGCGGGAAAGCAACGATATATGGAAAGGTTTGTATGAACCGTTCTTGATAGAAACCCCTGCGGCATGTGCTCCGGAAAACTTGCTGAACGATGAAAAAGTTCCTTCATTTATCCGGTCTGATAAGGCTGTGATGACTTATTTGTGCGGAGGTGTTCGCCACCAACTGACCCACCGAACGTTGATTTGTGATTTTTATAAGGTGGAACTGGCAGATAGACCCGATGATTTCGGACGTAGTGTTTGTTGGGTAAAAAAAGAAGAACTGTCAAACTATGCATTCCCTCGCTTGGTTGTAATGCTGTTTGAGAAGTTTGGTTTATGGTAGGAAAATGAAAGGATTGCAGAAAAAGTGACGTTATAGTTGGTGGAATATGGTTTATTTATTAATTTTGGAGAAATTTTAAAATGAAAAGCGTATGTCTTTAAATAAAGTGATGTTGATCGGAAATGTCGGGAAAGAGCCCGATGTCCGTTATTTGGATAACGGAGTGGCTGTGGCTTCGTTGACTTTAGCCACAACGGAAAGGGGGTATCGTCTACAGAATGGTACGGACGTGCCGGAACGTACGGAATGGCATAATATAGTATTGTGGAGAGGCCTGGCTGAGACAGTAGAGAAATACGTTCACAAAGGTGACAAGCTGTTTATCGAAGGAAAAATTCGTTCTCGTTCGTACGATGACCAGAATGGAGTGAAACGATACATCACGGAGATATTCGCAGACAATATGGAGATGTTGTCTCCCCGTAATCAGGCTGGCCAGGTTTCAGGCCCTTCTGTCTCTTCTTCACAGTCCGCTTCCGCACAGGTGCAGGGCGGAAAAGAAGACTTACCCTTTTAATGTGTAACTAAATTTGTGAATTTTGGACCCTGATACATATTTATCCCAGTTTATAGCGTTATTTAACCATATAGAGGTTTATCCTCCGGATTTGGGAGCTACGATTGCTCTTGTTTTGTCTGTGTTATTGTTGGGTTGTTCCGGCTTTGTTTCAGCTTCAGAGATTGCATTTTTTTCTCTTTCCCCTACGGATGTGGGTAAGATAGAAGAGAACAGGCACGCAGCAGACGGCAAAATTCTCGAGTTAAAGAAAGATTCGGAGCGTTTGCTGGCTACGATTTTGATATCCAACAATTTCGTGAATGTGGCTATCATCATGTTGCTGAATTTCTTTTTCAGTAAAACTTTGATTTTCGGTGATAGTCGTTTGTTGGAATTCCTTTTCATGACCGTCTTGCTTACCTTCTTGCTTTTATTGTTTGGGGAGATTATGCCGAAAATCTACTCATCCCAACACACCTTGAGCTTCTGTCGTATGGTGGCTCCTTCTTTTGTGTGGATTGAAAAGTTATTTTGGCCTCTTTCGTCATTGCTGGTACGGTCGAGAAAATTGGCTACGAAAGTGGTGCATAAAGAAAAACGGGCCATATCGGTCGACGAGTTGGAACAAGCCTTGGAGTTAACAGATAAAAAGTATATTGCAGAAGAACAGAATATGCTGGAGGGGATTATCCGTTTTGGAGGCGAGATGGCCAAAGAAATAATGACTCCTCGTATGGATATTGTAGACTTGGATATGAAAACGCCTTATCCGGAGGTGCTTCAATGTATCGTAGAAAGTAACTATTCCCGTATTCCGGTATATGCAGATTCGCGCGACAATATAAAAGGTGTGCTTTACATTAAGGATTTGTTGCCTCATCTGAACAAACCTGCAAATTTCCGCTGGCAGTCTTTAATCAGGCCGCCTTATTTCGTTCCGGAAACAAAGATGATTGATGATTTGTTAGGAGACTTTCAGAAGAATAAAGTGCATATAGCCATTGTGGTGGATGAGTTCGGAGGTACGTCGGGTATCGTGACGATGGAGGATATTATCGAAGAAATTGTAGGCGAAATAAATGACGAGTACGATGAAGATGAACGTCAGTACGTGCGGTTGAATGCGAATACGTATGTTTTCGAGGCAAAAGTCCTGCTTACGGATTTCTTTAGAATCATGAAACTGGATGATGATTTCTTCGAGGAGGTAGAAGGCGAGGCCGATACTTTAGCCGGACTTCTGTTGGAAATTAAAGGTGAGTTTCCGGAGCGTCATGAGGTGATCAAATATAAAAACTATTGTTTTGAAGTGTTGGAAATGGATGACCGGAGGATTCTGAAGATAAAGGTGACGGTGGAGAGTCCGGAAACGTCCGATGAGGTGTAAATCATAGAGAGAAAATATGCCGCTGTTTCGGAAAATAAATTGTGAGAAGGGCTGGGGAGGTATATGGAAAATTACCGAGACCTTTGATGAGTTGTGTGACATGTTGCCTCACAGCGCATGTTATCGGGAGCATGCCTTCCATTTTGCGGCTGAGCGGAGGCGCTTGGAGTATGTGGCGGTGCGTTTGCTTATCTTCACTCTGACAGGGGAAGAACTACAGGTGGAATATTTGCCGTCCGGCCGTCCTTTTCTCCGTGACAGAAGACTTCAGCTTTCCATTTCTCATACGTTCGGATATGCAGCGGTGTTGTTTTCGGAAGAATATGAAGCCGGACTTGACATAGAAGTCTTTTCAGAAAGAATTGTAAAGCTGAAAGAACGTTTGATCGGTCCGGAAGAAGCGGCAGAAACAACATACGAGATTCTTTTGCATTGGTCGGCCAAAGAGGCTGTTTTTAAGATTTTGGATGAAGAGGGTATTGATTTCAGGAAGAATCTGACGGTACAAAATTTAAGTTGCCCCGCGATGCCCGACCATACGGAAGCGAAAGGGGATTTTTCTTTATATTATCATTTGTCGGACGGGAAGACGGGAACCTTTCCGGTGCATTATGAAACTACGGCCGATTTCGTCCTGACTTATGCGTTTCGGAAGTTGTAAAATGAGGATGCAATAGCTGTTACCCGGTTTGAAATAAAAGTGAAGATACATCCCCCGTATGGAAAGGGAGACGTATCTTCACTTGTTTTTAGGCACGTACCACTTGTCTTTTCATCATTTGACAGAACAGTCCGTTTTGTTTTTTCAGTTCCTCCGGATTTCCGGTTTCTGCGACATGCCCGTCTTTCAGCACTACTATTTTATCTGCGTGTGCGATAGTACGCATGCGGTGTGCGATAATCAGTACCGTTTTATGTTTGATTAGTTCCGAGATACCAGCCTGGATTTTTGTCTCGTTCTCTACGTCGAGCGAGGCTGTGGCTTCGTCCAGCAACACGATGGGAGCGTCTTTCAATAACGCCCGTGCGATGGATATGCGCTGACGTTCTCCGCCCGATAAGGTTTCTCCGTTTTCCCCGATAACGGTTTGGTATCCTTGAGGCATTTTAAGGACAAACTCGTCACATCGGGCCAGACGTGCCACGCGCCTCACTTCTTCGTCAGTCGCTTCCCGTTTTCCGATTCTGATATTCTCCATGACGGATGTATTAAATAGGGTTACGTCCTGAAAAACGATGGAGAAGCATTTTAGCAGACTTTCCGGTTCAATCCCACTGATGTCTGTTCCGCCGAGTGTGATATGTCCGGACGTGGCATCCCAAAAACGAGCCGCTAATTTGGCTGCCGTACTCTTTCCGCTTCCCGAGGGACCGACTAAGGCCGTGATTTCTCCTTGTCGGGCAGTAAAAGATACGTTGTCCAAGACTTGCTTTCCCTTTTCATAAGAGAAACTTACGTGGTCGAACCGGATGTCATATCCGTTGGGATTGAACGATTTCTCTCCGTGTTGGACCGGCATGGCTTCCATTTCTTTCATCCTGTCTATACGGACGTCAAGGTAGAATAACGCCGCCAGATTGTTCAGCACTTCATTGATAGGAGCGTAAATACGTGAGCCGATAACCATGAATATCAAATACGTGAAAAGCTCCGTTTGACCGGAGGCTACCAAAGAGGCTCCGACAATGATGACACTTGCCAATCCGAGCTTCAAGATGCTTTGAGAGCCGTTGACGGCAATACCCATCAGCAATTCGCTTCGTGTCAGTTGGTGCTCGTATTTATCGATTTTCTCGTCCAATCCGTTCAAGTAAGCCGCTTCCTGGTGATAGGACTTGATTTCCTGAATCGTGTCCAGTCCTTCCTGTATTTGTTCGGTCACTTCCCTTTTGTTCAGGTAGTTCGTTCGGTTCTGCTTGTGCAGTTTTCTTTTGGAGAGGACGATGACGGCCAAGGAAATGGGGACCACCCAAAACAAAGCGAGTGTAAGTGCCCAGTCGTAGAATGCCATGCCTATCGTAATCAACAGGATGCTGAGCAGAGACGCAATGAGCTGCGGTACGGCATGCGAAAAAGTGTGTTCCAGTTCCGTACAATCGTCCATGATGGTGGCAGTCAAGTCGGACAGGTTCTTTTCTCCGAAGAACGCGAGCGGGAGTTTCCGTAGCTTTTCGGCCAGCGAGATACGCCGGTTGGCACTTTCGTCATAAACGCAAGTGTAGGTACTTCGGTACTGGAAGACGGCAATCACATACATGACAGCCATGAATGCGATTCCGAGTAGTCCGTAGTAACATATCCCATGTGCTATTGTGGTCTCGGGGTTGAAGACGGGACGAATCCAGTCTTGCAGGTATAGGAACACATATACGGCGGGCAACATCAGTGCGACATCCAGCCATACGGTCCAGAACACTCCCTTACAAAAATCCTTGGCACCTTTTTCCGAAAGGGCGAAACGGTTTCTTATTTGACTAAGCATGGTGAACCTCCTTTCCGATGGTCCAACTGACAGATTGCTGATATTCATTCCACATGGTTTTGTATATGCCGTTTTGTTTTAATAGTTCCTCGTGTGTACCTTGCTCGACGATTCGTCCTTTGTCAATTACCAGAATACGGTCGGCATCGGTAATGCTCGATAGCCGATGGGCGATGGTCAGCACGGTTTTCCCGGCAGTCAGCTCCCTCAGCGCTTGTTGGATGAGGTGCTCGTTTTCCGGATCGGCATATGCCGTGGCTTCGTCGAGTACGATGATGGGGGCATTTTTCAGGATGGCCCGTGCCAGGGCGATTCTTTGCCGTTCCCCTCCGGACAGATACGTTCCTTCCGTCCCGATTTTCGTATTCAGTCCCTCCGGCAGACGGTCTATGATTTCCCTGCATTGCGCAAGGTCGAGTGCCCGATTGATTTCCTCCTCTCTGGCTTCCGGGTTTCCGTATTTCAGATTCTCGCGCAGCGTCGTTTTCAGAAAATGAGGGTTCTGAAAGACGAATGACACGTGCTGCATGAGGTCCTCCGGTGCGATATGCTTGATATTGACGTGGCTAATTCGGATTTCTCCTTCGTCGGCATCCCAAAAACGGGGCAGCAGTCTGGCAATCGTTGTTTTACCGCCTCCCGAAGCGCCGACAAGGGCCACTTTCTTTCCTTGGGGGATGGAAAAGCTTATTCCGTCTACGGCTTTCTGCGTGGCATCGGGATAACTGAAACTCACGTGGTCGTAGCAAACATCAAAAGCCGTCGGCTTCTCCGGTTTTTCCGGCTGGGACAACGGCTTGTATTCGAGCAGTCGTTCCAAACGTCCGATTGCTTCTCCGGCCTGTCCTAAAGCTTCGCTGAGATGCATGCTTTTCATGATGCTTTGCGAGAAAAGCGGAGTAATGAGTACGAACAGGAAGAAGTTGAGCAGGGCAGAAGCATAGTCGCCATCGTGGCTTACGATGAGAATGGCGGTGGGAGCGAGGAAAAAGACGAAACTGTTGATGATAATCGTATAGCACGACATCGGTTTTTCCCACAGTCCGGTATAGGAAGAAGCCATTTGATTGTAGGCCATGATACTTTTATGGAAGTTCTTGAAAGAGTAGATGGTCTGTTGGAATACCTTGATGACCGGTATGCCCCTGACATATTCTACGGCTTCCGTATTCATTTCTTCCAGTGAAGTCATGTAGGCACGCATGAAGGCCTGTCCTTGCGTGTTCATGAGGTGTCCCATCAGGAACATGGCTACGGCTACCGGAATGATACAGACGAGCCCCAGTTTCCAATCGAACGTGAAAATCAGGATGACGGCCGTCAGCGGTACCAGGACGGAACCGGCCAGGTCGGGCATCTGGTGGGCCAGAAACGAGTGGGTGATACCGGCATTATCGTCGATGACCTTACGAATCTTGCCGCTGGTATTGAGGTCGAAGAATCCGAGGGGCATGCGGACGATTTGTCTCATGGCTTCTTTCCGCAAGTTGGATTCCACCCGGAACGCCGCCAGATGGGAGCACATCAATGCCAAGTAGTATAAGACGACACTTCCGACAGCCAGACCTGCCGCCCACCCGGCGTATGGTATGGTTTCGGCGGGAATCCCGTTGCCGTGTGTGTCAAAAAATCCTTTCACGATCAGCCAGATAAAGACATAAGTGAGCATACCCGTCACTTCGCTTACTGCCGAGATACACATGGAAAGCGGCAGCAAAGCTTTCCGGTTTCCCATATAATGTTGGAGTTTTCGTAATGTATTCATTGGTTTGAGTATTGAGTCGGTTCTTTTGTTTTTTGTGCCGTGACACAGATACTTTCTTTTTTCATCTTGTCTGTGCGGACGTGGACAAACCTACAATTTTCGAGCTTGTGTTTAATCTCTTCGGCGGTATATACGGACATCCCTTCGATGCGGTCGGTCCAAGTCGTGTTGTGAGGGTTGCTGGCTTCGCAGGCAATCAGAAAAATGCCTCCCGGTTTCAGAATGCGAAGTATTTCGCAAAAAGCCTTGTCCGGATCTTCCCAAAAATATAGGGTTTCAAAGGCCGTGGCGACATAGAATGTGTCTCTTTCAAAAGGCAGGTCCGAGGCCGTACCTTGGAGGATGAAACAACGTTCATCCAGAAAAGCCTTGTTTTTTTGCCGGGCGAAAGCCACGCTTTCCGGAGAGATATCCACACCGTAAACTTGTCCTTGCGGGCATCTTTTCAGCATGTGGGCGATGTTGGCTCCTCCTCCGCAGCCGATGTCGAGCACTTTCCAATCGGGGCACCAGTCCAAATGTGTAAACGCCCATGCCGCCAACGGAGCATGGCCTGTGTTCATGCTCCTTAGAATCATCCGTCCCCAGAAGCCTTGAGGCTTACGGGTGTTTTGCAGGATGCGGTTGATAAAATTCTTTTTCATTGTATGATGGATTGATTATAATACGTAATACGTTGATGTGTAAAAGCTTACTTTATTCTGTATCCCAATAAGGAACTGAATTTGCAACTGAAACGCGGAAAACGGGCGAAAAGACGCATGACGGTTCCCCAGCGTTCGGTGAAAAATTTCTGATAGCAAGCTTGTTCTATCAGTTCCAGTGCGGGCACCCAGATTTCTACTTCGTGCCCGTCGCTGATGCCGGAACGGATTTCGGCTGCCGATTTCCGCAAGGAGTCCGGTTTTGCTCCGGATTTTACCATCATCTTACCACAAACGTCAAACCATAATTCGCCGCCGCTGAAGCGTTCGGCGATATGCTTCAAAACCGTTTTTACCTGTTCCTCGTAGAAATACATCAGCACGCCTTCCACCACGAAGATGAACTGCCCCTCGGGGTGTTGTTTTTTCAGTGCGTCCATCCATCCGGTTTCAAGGAGCGACGCAGCGATGTAATGGTCTTCGCCGGTTTCCGGAATCAGTTTTCGGCGTAAGTCGATGACTTCCGGCAAGTCCAGTTCGTAGAAGACGGCCGCTTGGTCGTTGCCGATGCGTTGGTAGCGGGTATCCAGACCACACCCGACGTTGACCACGACAGGGTGGGGATGGCTTAGGATGAAGCGCCGGATGGCATCGTCGAAATACTTGCCGCGTACGACACATCCTACTTCACTCATTTTGGCTCCGTCGAATTGGGAATAGTCATATTCGATGCTGTCCACCAGTTGTTCTGCCATCGTGTCTTTCAATATGGCATCTCCTTTTCTCCGGCTTTCCTTGGCCCGCATGTAGAGCGGAATCAGCAGCGTTTCGGCCACTACATTTTTAAATTCATACTTTTGTTTCATAATCTTATTTTTATTAACAGTCAGACTTTCGCGGGAAGCAGTTCAAAAACGAACGCTATTCCGATTTGTTCAAAAAAAGAGGGAACTTATATTTTCATAAGTTCCCTCCATCCGGCCACCTCGATGGTCATATATTCGGTGACGACCTTTTCTATCTCATCCGGTTTGACCCGCCGCATGAGAAGTTCTTCAAACAAGGCAAACATCCACACCGTATGCATACGTATGGAAAAGTCCGAAATGTCGGTCTCCAGTTGCGGATGCTTATGTTTCATGAGTGTGAAATATTCTTTGACCAGTGCCGTCGACTTCCGTGCAAACTCTTCTTTGTAGTTCTCCAAGGAAGAGCCTTGCGAGCGGAAAAGCAACAGCAGCAGTAAGTCGCGATGCCGATGGATGAACGAAGTGTATTCGTCCACCATATATTTGAAGTAATCCCTGTCGCACATGGCCATGATGTCGGTTCCGCGCCGCCCGTGATGCTCGTCCAGCATATTCTCGAAAGTGCGCACGGCCGGAGTCACGATTTGGACAAAGATGTCGTCCTTGCAAGAAAAGTAATTGTATATATTGCTCAATCCTACCCCCGATTTGTGCGCGATTTCCCGCATCGGCACCTTCAGGTAACCTTTTTCCAGAAACAAGGTGGCCGCCGATTGCAGAATGTCGCTTTTGATATGGTCTTTTACCGTTTGCATAGGCATGTCTGTTTGTCGTACAAAATTAGAATGGATTATCAGTCGGTGCAATACCTAAAAAAGACGATTTTACCGCCGACCTTCTTCCTGTGGTGTCCGGGCGGGCCGTGAACGACGCTAATTTCCTATCGAATGGTGATTTAACCGATATTTTTTTGTACTTTTGTTTCCATAAAGCGAAGATGAATACCCCCTGTTTAATTTTATTTATGTCCTTGCGAGATGATGAATACGATACTGATTATAGATGACGAACCCATCATACGGAAATTGCTGGCACGCATGATGGAACTGGAAGGTTATGAAGTGTTTCAGGCGGCCGACCGTGCCTCGGGCCTGAAGCTGCTCACGGCCAAAACGCCGCAACTGGTATTGTGCGATGTGTTTCTGCCCGATGGCAACGGGGTGGAGATGGTAAAGGAGATAAAAGAACTGCAACCCGAAACAGAGGTCATCCTCCTGACGGCTCACGGAAATATCCCGGACGGGGTACAGGCTATCAAAAACGGCGCATTCGACTACATTACCAAAGGGGATGACAACAATAAGATCATACCGATAATCAGCCGTGCCATGGAGAAAATCAACAGCCGGCCGGTGCAGCCTTCGGGAAGCACCGTCGTGCCGGTTCGTGAATCGGCCTTCGACACCGTCTTGGGACATTCGCGAGGTTTGCAGCAAGTGATACAGTTGGCTCGTAAAGTGGCCGTGACAGACGTGCCGGTGCTGCTTACGGGCGAGACGGGGACGGGAAAAGAGGTATTCGCACAGGCCATTCATAACGGGAGCGCGCGTGCCAAGCAGCCGTTTGTGGCCATCAACTGTTCCGCTTTTAGCAAAGAATTGTTGGAAAGCGAGATATTCGGCCACAAGGCCGGGGCTTTCACCGGGGCTTTGAAGGACAAGAAAGGACTGTTTGAAGAGGCCAACCACGGCACGATATTTCTGGACGAGATAGGGGAGATGGCGTACGGCTTGCAGGCCAAACTCTTGCGCGTGCTCGAAACAGGGGAATATATAAAGGTGGGGGATACGAAACCCACGAAAATAGACGTGCGTATCGTGTCGGCCACCAACCGCAACCTGAAAGAAGAGATAGCGAACAGCAATTTCCGGGAAGATTTGTATTTCCGCTTGTCCGTTTTCCATCTTCATCTGCCGCCCTTGCGCGAGCGCAGGGAGGATATACCGGAACTGGCCGCAGCCTTCCTGAAGTTTTTTGCCGCCAAAATGGGAAAACAGGTCAAGGGATTTGCGGCGGACTGTCAAGCCTGGATGCAGTCGTATGCCTGGCCGGGAAACGTACGTGAGTTGCGTAACGTGATAGAGCGTGCGTTGATTATCTGCGACGACTACATCACGTTGGATGACATGCCTCTTGATTTCAGGTCGTCCACTTTATCCGGCTCGGCTGCCGACGGTGACGATTTTGAACTGGCGGAGGCAGAGCATCGTCATATCCAACGTGTATTACAGTACACGAAAGGGAATAAGGCCGAGGCGGCCCGGCTCCTGAAAATAGGATTGACCACCCTCTATCGAAAGATAGAAGAGTACGGTATTAATATCTAAGAGGCTTCACGCCTCTTTTTTTGTCTTATTTCTTTGTTGTTGACGTAACGGCACTTCGTACCTGTCGGAATATTCGTTTTTATGACATGCGATATAGAGTTTAAAATGTTTTATATCAGCGAATTAAATACTTCTCTGCGAATGTAAGATTTAGGATGGAAATCTTGTAAAATCAATCACCGCAGAACTGAAAATCATTCTCAAGAGATTGATTTTTCGTTCTCCTGAGAATGATTTTCAGTTCTGCGCAAGGTGATTTACGAATCAAAAGACGGTGCCAAACTATAAGAACTTTTTATCATTCCTTGGGTCTGGCAGCCGTCTTCGGGCTTAGTTCTACAGATTATATTGAGATGGGTCAGATGCTCATGGCACTATAAGCCTCGCGGAAGCGCGGAGCGACGTTTCTTTTCATGAAATCTTGTCCGGCGAAATTGTCCATCAAGATGGCCTGTGCTTTTTCGCCCATGTCTTTGCTCACGACAACAGACACGCTGTTGTTGTCGCTTCCGTATGAAATCATCAGGATGGGGATGTCTTTAAGCAGATCGATGACTTTGACTTCCATGTTTTCCTTTTCTTGGTCGAACTGGCCGATGATATGGATGACGGAAATGTCTTTTTCCACACTGACGGAAGCGAATTGGGACAGTTGGTTTTCCATTTGGTGGAAAGTCTCGGAACTCAGTTCCACGGCCATGGAGATATTGACACTGGAAGAGGAAATGAGGTGTATGGGAGTCTTGAAGTCCCCACAGACGGCCATCACTTTGGTCAGGAACTGAAACGGCATGAGGTTTCCTGATGAATGGATCTGTAAATAATCTGCATTTTTCCGTGTAACAACTGCTTTAATCTGGTTCATGGTTGATGTTTTTGTAATAGTGATTGTTTGTTTATTGGGATTATAATAATTGGATATACGTAGGTTGATTCCGTGTTGTCCGGCTAAATCCAGACTGGCTTTCGGAACCAGGTTGAAGCCGGCATTGATGATGCTTTTGGCTTCGTTATATGTGATGGTATAGTCTTTGAACTGACTGCATACGTCTTCGTCGGGTGAAGCCGAAGACATTTGTTTCGTGGTATAAAATGTAAGTTCCTCGGCATGGAACAAGGTTGCCATGTGGGTCGCATAAAGCGTATGGAGCTTTGCGGGCATCAGTATCGTCTCTTCGAGGCCGTTCTTGCAGATGCGGGCGGGGAGAATGCTGACGATTGCATCTTGGTCCTGTATGAGTCTCCGGAGGCATTCGGCGCTTTTTTCAGTGTCTATCTTTGAATTGCTGCCGATACATACGAAAAGCGAAGGGTCTAAGAGGGATACATTCACTTTCAGGGTTTTAAAGTAAGAATAGATGATGAGACCTGAAAGGCGTTCGGTGAAAGAGAGAAGCTCTTTGTCTTTGATTTGGTTTAACGGACGGTTGACGAATGAATGGAGGGATTGGAAGAGGTTCTCTATAATCGAGATTGTGGCAGGGCTGTTCTCCGTGGCACCTGTAAGTTGAGATGTGAACTCGAAGGTTTTTGTTTTCAGCGCGTCAATCAGGGTCGGGAGCTTTTCCCAGTCGAAATTGTATAGCGAAATGGCGATGTCCTGGAGTTTGTCTTTAATCCACGGAAAGGACGGAGGGATGAGAATAGACTGCTCTCCTAAAGGGACGTACGACGGTATTTGCCGGACATCTTCAATGGATGTGATAGTTTCAAAACTATAAATTTTCATATTTTTCTATTTATTAATTTCTTGTTTTGGTTTTATTCTTCTTTTTCTTTCTCAAATTGGAAGGGATTTTTCCAAAATGAAAGGGTGAAACTTTTTGCGGAATGTGTTCAACCTTTTGTAAATCAGTTCTTTTTTATCTTTTCATGCTCTTTCGTTTGATAACTGTTATTTCATATACATATATGATACCACCGTGCCGGAACATAAAGATGGGGAAGAAAAGCGGAGCGGGACACTGTGGGTCGGAATAAGTAGCGGTAGGGAGAGGAAGTGGAAGGTGGGGAGAGGCTTATATATAATAAGGTATATGAATATAAAGAGAGTTTATCCTTTTTCAAATCGGAGAGGTGTTTTTTCAAAATGGAAGAAGGTCTTCTCTGTATAGAGAATCATGATAAGACGTTATGTGTTTGTAAAACAGTATAGTAGGGGATAAACTATGTTTTTTGGCATACTTTTGGTCTAATGGTATGGCGATAAGTTATAGTATTAATTAAAAAACAAAAGTATTATGGAATTATTTTCATTTGGTTTTTTGGCCTGCTTGGTGAGCGGCTTTTTGTGTTTCTGGTTGTTCTGGAAATGTGTGGATTGGTTTGAGAAGATTTAATTTTTAAAAAGTAGGTATTATGTACACAGCGTTATTTGTTGTCAGTGTAGTGATGTTCGGCTATTTGATGTATGTGCTCGTCAAGCCGGAAAAGTTCTAAAAAACATTTTTTTGATTTAGCAGTATTATGAATACAGAAATTTTAGGTGTAGTTGCACAGATTGTACTGTTGGTGGTATTGAGCTATCCGCTCGGAAAGTATATCGCTAACGTATATAAAGGTAAAAAGACGTGCTTGGATTTTATGAAACCGATAGAAACGGCTATTTATCGTTTCTCCGGTATCAACCCCGAAGAGGAGATGAATTGGAAACAATTCTTGCGTGCATTATTAATCGTGAACCTCTTTTGGTTCATTTGGGGTATGCTTTTGTTGGTGCTTCAAGGTTATCTTCCGTTAAACCCGGATGGAAACGCCGGACAGACAGCCCATCAGGCATTCAATACTTGTATTTCATTCATGGTGAACTGTAACGAGCAGCACTATAGCGGTGAGACAGGATTGACTTATTTGACTCAGTTGTTCGTCATCATGTTGTTCCAGTTCGTAACAGCAGGAACCGGTATGGCTGCTATGGCCGGTATCATGAAGGCGTTGGGAGAAAAGACTACGAAGACTATCGGTAACTTCTGGAAATACTTGGTATTGAGCTGTACCCGTATTCTGTTCCCTCTTTCCTTAATCGTAGGCTTTATCTTGATTACTCAGGGAACTCCGATGGGCTTCGACGGAAAGATGGAAATTACCACAATGGAAGGTGCAACGCAGAATGTCTCACAAGGTCCTACGGCTGCTATCGTTCCTATCAAACAGTTAGGTACGAACGGTGGTGGTTACTTCGGCTGTAACTCTTCTCATCCGTTGGAAAACCCGACTTATTTGTCCAACATGACGGAATGCTGGTCCATCCTGATTCTTCCGATGGCTATGGCTTTCGCATTCGGTTTCTATATCAAGCGTAAAAAACTGGGTTATTCCATTTATGGCGTAATGTTGTTCGCTTTCTTGGTGGGCGTATGTATCAACGTATATCAGGAGATGAACGGTAACCCGCGTATCGACGCCATGGGTATCGCTCAGGACAATGGTGCCATGGAAGGCAAGGAAGTGCGTCTGGGCGCAGGTGCCACGGCTTTGTGGAGCATCGTTACCACGGTAACTTCTAACGGTTCTGTAAACGGTATGCACGATTCAACCATGCCGATTTCCGGTTTGATGGAGATGTTGAACATGCAGATCAATACATGGTTCGGCGGTGTCGGTGTAGGATGGATGAACTACTTCACCTTTATTATCATCGCAGTGTTTATCAGCGGTCTGATGGTCGGCCGTACACCGGAATTCCTTTGTCACAAGGTCGAGGCACGTGAAATGAAGGTGGCTTCTATTGTGGCATTGCTTCATCCTTTCGTTATCCTTGTGGGTACGGCGTTGGCAGCCTACTTGTATGTACATGCTCCAGCTTTCGTGGAGAATGAAGGAGGATGGTTGAACAACCCGGGCTTCCACGGCTTGAGCGAGATGTTGTATGAGTTCACCTCAGTGGCAGCAAACAACGGTTCCGGTTTTGAAGGATTGGGCGATAACACTTGGTTCTGGAACTATGCGTGCGGTATCGTTTTGATATTGAGCCGTTTCATTCCTATCGTAGGACAGGTGGCCATTGCCGGTCTGTTGGCAAGCAAGAAATATATTCCCGAAAGCGCAGGTACGTTGAAGACTGATACCGTTACATTCAGCGTGATGACTTTCGCTGTAATCTTCATCGTGGCAGCCTTGTCATTCTTCCCGGTTCACGCATTGAGTACGATTGCAGAACATTTCAGTTTATAAAAGATTATTTAAGGATAAGATAAAGTATGAAAACTAACAATAATACTTCCCTCTTCCAAAGGGATCAGGTAATGGAAAGCTTGAAACAGTCTTTTGTCAAGCTGAATCCCAAGATAATGGTGAAGAACCCGGTCATGTTCACCGTAGAGATTTCTACTCTGATCATGTTTATCGTGACCCTCTTCTCGGCTACGAACGATTCACAGGGTTCCTTTGCATACAACCTTTTGGTCTTCATCATCCTGTTGGTGACTTTGCTGTTTGCCAATTTCGCAGAGGCGATTGCCGAAGCTCGCGGTAAGGCTCAGGCCGACAGTTTGCGCAAGACTCGTGAAGAGACTCCGGCCAAGTTGAACGTGAACGGACAGATCAAGACCGTGAGCAGTTCACAGTTGAAGAAAGGTGATGTGTTTGAATGCGAGGCAGGCGACGTGATTCCGGCCGACGGTGAAATCATCGAAGGTTTGGCTTCTATCGACGAGAGTGCCATTACCGGTGAATCTGCTCCGGTAATCCGTGAGGCAGGCGGCGACAAGAGTTCCGTTACCGGTGGTACGAAAGTACTTTCCGACCATATCAAAGTCGTTGTGACCAGTCAGCCGGGCGAGAGCTTCTTGGACAAGATGATTGCTTTGGTAGAAGGTGCAAGCCGCCAGAAGACTCCGAATGAAATCGCCCTGACGATATTGTTGGCCGTGTTCACTCTGGTATTCTTGATTGTCTGCATTACCTTGAAACCGTTTGCCGACTATTCCAATACGGTGATTACCATTGCAGCTTTCTGTTCTTTGTTCGTTTGCCTGATTCCTACGACCATCGGCGGTCTGCTTTCTGCTATCGGTATTGCCGGAATGGACCGTGCTTTGCGTGCCAACGTGATTACCAAATCCGGTAAGGCTGTGGAGACGGCCGGTGACATCGACACTTTGTTGCTGGACAAGACCGGTACGATTACAATCGGTAACCGTAAGGCTACGGAATTCTATCCGGTTGCCGGCATGGATAAGCATGCGTTCATCGAAGCTTGTTTGATGTCTTCCGTATCGGATGATACGCCGGAAGGCAAGTCAATCATTGAATTGGGACGTGAAATGGGCGTACGTATGCGTACCCTGAACACCGAAGGTGCACACATGATTAAGTTTACGGCTGAGACGAAGTGCTCCGGTATCAACTTGAAAGACGGTACTGAAATCCGCAAGGGTGCTTTCGACGCTATCCGTCGTATTGCCATGGAGGCCGGTAACAAGTTCCCGAAGGATACGGAGGATATTATCCAAGCCATTTCGGCAAACGGTGGTACTCCGTTGGTGGTTTGTATCGACAAGAAGGTTGCCGGTGTCATCGAATTGCAAGACGTTATCAAACCGGGTATCGAAGAACGTTTCGAGCGTTTGCGTAAGATGGGTGTGAAGACGGTAATGGTAACCGGTGACAACCCGTTGACTGCTAAGTACATTGCCGAGAAGGCCGGTGTGGACGACTTTATTGCTGAAGCCAAACCGGAAGACAAGATGAATTACATCAAGAAAGAACAGGCTGCCGGTAAGTTGGTGGCTATGATGGGTGACGGTACGAACGATGCTCCGGCATTGGCACAAGCCAACGTGGGTGTGGCTATGAACAGCGGTACTCAGGCTGCCAAGGAGGCCGGCAACATGGTCGACTTGGACAACGACCCGACCAAATTGATTGAAATCGTGGAAATCGGTAAGCAGTTGTTGATGACTCGTGGTACGTTGACGACATTCTCTATTGCCAACGACGTGGCCAAGTACTTTGCCATCATTCCGGCATTGTTCATGTTGACGATTCCTCAATTGGCTCCGTTGAACATCATGGGCTTGCACAGTCCTGAAAGTGCTATCCTTTCGGCTATCATCTTCAACGCCATCATCATTCCTATCCTGATTCCGTTGGCTTTGCGTGGTGTGACTTACAAACCTATAGGTGCCAGTGCGCTGTTGCGTCGCAACTTGTTGATTTACGGTGTAGGCGGTCTTATCGCTCCGTTTGTCGGCATTAAGTTGATAGATTTATTCGTAGGATTATTCTTTTAATCAATAAACAGACAAAACAATGAAGAACTTTATAAAATCATTTCGTATAACGATAGCGTTCTGCATCTTCTTTTCGGTATTTTACATACTGGTATTGTGGATATTCGCACAGTTTGCAGGCCGCGGCGAGAATGGCAATGCAGAGACTGTAACCTTGAACGGTAAAGTCGTAGGTGCTGCGAATGTAGGACAGATGTTTACGTCAGACGTTTACTTCTGGGGACGTCCTTCAAGTGCTGGTGACGGTTACGATGCTACAAGTTCTGCCGGTTCCAACAAAGGTCCTACCAATGAGGAATATTTGGCAGAGGTGGAGGCTCGTGTGGATTCCTTCCTTGTACACCATCCTTATTTGAGCCGTGACGAAGTGCCGGCTGAAATGGTAACGGCCAGCGGTTCCGGTTTGGATCCCAATATCACTCCGGCTTGTGCATACGTACAGGTAAAACGTGTTGCTGAAGCTCGTGGCATGAGTGAAGACGAAGTGAAAGCTATAGTAGACCAAGCTGTGGAGAAGCCTCTGTTAGGTATGTTCGGAACAGCAAAGGTAAATGTACTGAAACTGAATGTGGCTTTAGACGAAGCAAATAAATAATAACAGTAGACAAGAAATGCCGTCATTGATGAAGTTCGGATATGGAAGAATACATTCGGGTAGCTTTGTCGGCGGAAGGAATAAACTGCTTCTCTCGTACTACCTTTGCCATGGCGACAGAGTCTGGAGGTTTTGGAGATATTCCCGTGCTTCATGGGTGATGGCATTCTTTAAAGAAACAAGTGAAAAGTAAAACGACACAACACAACACTTTAATTGATTTATGAATATGAAAAGTTTAAAAAAAGTAGGATTGGTTTTAGGTGCGGCACTGTTAGTGCCCGGCATGGCAAACGCAGGTGATTTCGTTGTCAGCGGAAAAGCTGATTTCGTAAGCGATTATATCTGGCGTGGTTTGGATCAAAACTCGGGATTCTCTATCCAGCCCTCTTTGACGTTAAGCTACAAAGGCTTGAGTCTTAACGCATGGGGAAGCCAGACGCTTTCTAAATGGGGCGTGAATGACAACGGTGGCGGCGCAAAGGAATTCGACATCAACTTGTCATACGCCATCAAAGGTTTCTCCGTAACCGTATCGGATTACTGGTGGAGCGGAACCGACATGCCTTATGGTTACTATGAGGATGCTCATTATTTTGAAGGAACTTTAGCTTATAACTTCGGTGAGACTTTCGATAAATTTGCATTGAACATTTCATGGAGTACGATGTTTGCCGGCGGAGATAAGTTCGTGTTGGGTGAAGATCCTACGGACAACAACAAGTTCTCTACTTATGTCAACCTCTCTTATCCGGTTTCATTACCGGCCGACATTACATTAACCCCGGCCTTAGGATTCACTCCTTGGAAGGGTATGTACAACGACAAAGCCGGTGTGACGGATGTTTCCATCAAAGCAAGTAAAGATATCCAAGTAACGGATAAATTTGCAATACCTGTCTTCGTACAGGCTCTTGTTGCCCCGGTCCATGACAGAACCTACCTTTTGGCTGGTTTTAGCTTGGGCTTCTGATTCTATTCGTAGTTTTCTCAGGGTTCCTCACGGAGCCCTGAGTTTTCTCTCTTATATATAAAGGCAAGTATGGATATTGACCTTTTTCTTTGTTTGGATATTACCTGACGCGTTATTGCCAGGTTTTATGGTGAATAGTCGTATTTAGGAATTTATTTGAAGATGAAATTATATATCGTTGCAAACAGATTGCCTGTAAAGGCTGTGCCTCGGCAAGACAGCTATACTTTCGTACGTAGTGAAGGAGGTTTGGCAACGGGGCTCGACTCCTTGCAGATTTCCATGGAGAAACATTGGATCGGCTGGCCGGGAGTTTGTGTCGATAATGCCCGTCAGCAGATAGAAATCCGACAGCATCTGGAGACGATGGATTTTCATCCGATATTTTTGTCGGAAGAACAGTATCACGATTACTACGAAGGATACAGCAATAGTACCATTTGGCCTTTGTGCCATTATTTCTTTTCCCATACTACGGTACGGAAAGAGTATTGGGAGTCTTACCAGAAAGTGAATGCTCTGTTTTGCGAAGAGATTTGCAAGCAAGTGGGTTCCGGCGATTGGGTTTGGATACAGGATTATCAGCTTATGCTTCTTCCAGGCATGTTACGGAAGCGGATGCCCAATCTTCACATCGGATATTTCCATCACATTCCGTTTCCCTCATACGAATTATTCCGTATATTGCCCGAGCGGGCGGAATTGTTGAACGGTCTGATGGGAGCGGATTTTATAGGTTTCCATACACACGACTATATGCGCTATTTTATCAATGCTGTAGAGCGTGTATTACATATTAAGTTCGATTTGGACGAAGCCCAGACGGACAGCCGTATCGTGCGTGTAAACGCACTGCCGATGGGCATAAACTATGAATTATACAATCATTCGTCTGCCACGCCGAAAGTGTGGAGCGAGATAGAGAAAAAACGTATTCTTTTCCGCAACCACAAGTTGTTGCTGTCCGTAGACCGTTTGGATTATAGCAAAGGCATCCTGCATCGTTTGCAAGGGTTTGAGACTTTTCTCGAACGTCATCCGGAATACCAAGGAAAGGTGACGCTGGCTATGGTCATTGTGCCTTCTCGCGACCATGTGGAAAGCTATGCAGGGCTGAAAACGAAGATAGACGAGACCATAGGACGGATTAACGGACGTTACTCCGACATCAACTGGACACCGGTCTGTTATTTCTATCATGGTTTTTCATTTGAAGAACTTACGGCCATGTATTTCGTGGCAGACGTGGCCTTGGTTACTCCGTTACGAGACGGTATGAACCTTGTGGCTAAAGAATATGTCGCCACGAAAGTCAACAATCCGGGGGTATTGGTATTGAGTGAGATGGCGGGTGCTGCCGTGGAATTAGCCGATGCCATTCAGATTAACCCCAATGATACGGACCAGATTGCGGATGCCATTTATACGGCGTTGCAAATGCCATACGAGGAGCAAGCAAAACGTATCAGCAAGATGCAGGCCATACTTTCCGTCCAGACCGTCAACAAATGGGCGGCCGACTTCATGGAAGAATGGAAAAACGTGGTAGACAAAAACCAATACCTGTCGGGGAAGTTGCTTTCCACGAATTTGCTGAAACAAATAAAGGCTTTGTATACTCAGGCTCGGAGCCGTCTCATTTTGTTGGATTATGACGGGACGTTGGTGGGATTCCAAAAGCGTCCGGAAGATGCCGTGCCGACCCCTGAGGTAATACAAGTACTTAAGGATTTGACCTCCGATCCGGCCAATCATGTGGTTATCAACAGCGGTCGCGACCATCAGACATTAGAGAAGTGGTTAGGCGGTCTGCCGATTTCTTTTGCTGCGGAACACGGGGCCTATTATAAAGAGAACGGAGAATGGCATCAGACCAGTTACAAACCGGAATGGAGCCAAAGTATCCTGTCTATTCTGAACATGTTTGTGCATAAAACCCCGAAATCGCGTTTGGAGATAAAGGAGACGGCTTTGGCTTGGCATTACCGGGCGGTAGATTCCTGGTTGGGAGAACTGAGGGCACGCCAGTTGGTTCGGGCATTGGTTTCCATTTGTTTGCAACATCGTCTGCAAATCTTGCAGGGAAACAAGGTGGTAGAAATCAAACAGTCTAACTGTACGAAAGGTTCCGAAGTAAAACGATTGTTGCGTAAGGCGCATTATGATTTCATATTGGCTATGGGAGACGACACGACAGACAATGACATGTTTCGTGCCTTGCCGGAGAGTGCCGTTACGGTGAAAATCGGAACAGTGTCGGAAGATGCCCGTTATAACCTGAAATCTCAAACGGATGCTTTGCCGATGTTGCAGGCTTTGGCCACGGGGGCTCCTCTTCGTATCTCCTCGAACGGGAAACAAGGCCGTCAGGATTTAGGTGTGATTTTACATTGGATGAAAAAACTGATTAAACGAAAATAGACATATCATGCAAAATTTGAACTACGGCGTAATCGGGAATTGCTCGACCGCCGCCCTCATATCGGAAAAAGGGGCTATTGAATGGCTGTGTTTTCCGGAATTTGATTCTCCTTCCGTATTTGCGGCCATATTGGACAGGCAAAAAGGGGGTCATTTTGGCTTTAAGGTGACTTCGGACTATAAGGTTACACAATCGTACGTGCCTCATACCAACATCCTGTCTACACATTTCGAGTCGGAAGAAGGAGCCTTCGACGTGGTGGATTTCATGCCTTGCTATCCTACCTCCGATGGAAAGGATTTCTATCGTCCGGCAGAGATTTACAGGTACATCCGTTGGGCGAAAGGCCGTCCCCGTATGAAGGTGGATTATCGTCCGGCTCCCAACTATGCGAGGGGAAAGACTATTTATAATGTGACCTCTCAATACGTTGAAACTTATTCGTCGGTGGAGAATAAGGACCGGCAATATTTGTATTCGTCGTTGGACTTGAAGAAAGTCGTGAACCATGATGAAATCACCTTAGAAAAGGATGAGTTTTTTCTGTTTTCTTTCAATGAGAAGGTCATTCCGGTGGATATCGAACGGGAGAAACTGGAATATTGCCGCACTTTGGTGTATTGGCTGAATTGGACAGACCATGCCAAACGTTACACAAGGTATAACGAGGTAATCGAACGGAGCATGCTTGTATTGAAGCTCATGACCTACCGCAATGGCGCGGTGATGGCGGCCGTGACCACCAGTCTGCCGGAGACTGTAGGGGAGGTGAGAAATTGGGATTACCGTTTCTGTTGGCTGCGTGATGCTTCCATGGCCATCGAGACCTTGTTCAATATCGGCCATGTCAATTCAGCCCGTCGTTTCATGAAGTTCATCCAGTCTACTTTTATCACGACGCACAACTACCAAATCATGTATGGCATTCGTGGCGAGAGGGAACTGACGGAGCTGACACTCGACCATTTGGCCGGTTACAAAGATTCGAAACCGGTGCGCATAGGCAACGATGCTTATCATCAGCGACAGAATGACTCTTTCGGTTATCTGATGGACCTGATTTACCAGTACTATTGTCTGATGCCCGGAACCTTGGACGAGGTGGAAGACATGTGGGAGATGGTGAAGTGTATCGCCTTGACGGTTTGTGAGAATTGGCGTAAGCCGGATAAAGGTATTTGGGAAATCCGGGGCGAAGCGCAGCAGTTCGTGTCGTCCAAAGTCATGTGTTGGGTGGCATTGGATCGCGCGGCCAAAATTGCCGTATTGCTGAACAAACATGGTTATGGAGAGCAGTGGAATGCCGAAGCTGCGCTGATCAAGGAGGAAGTCTTCACACACGGGTGGAAAGAGGAACTGCAAAGCTTCTCCCAATGTTATGAAAACCAGGCATTGGATTCTTCCTTGTTGTTGATGGAACCATACGGTTTCATCAGTGCGGACGATGTACGTTACCATAAGACGGTACGGGCCGTGAAAGAGGCATTGATGCACAAGGGATTGATGTATCGTTATAACAGTAAAGACGATTTCGGTTTGCCGTCTTCGGCCTTTACGATTTGCACTTTCTGGTTGATTCGGGCTTTGTATGTCATCGGGCAGCGTGAGGAAGCCCGGTGTTTGTTCGAAGAAGTGTTAACCTATGGTAATCATTTGGGATTGTTCAGTGAAGATATTAACTTTGATACGAAAGAACTGTTAGGAAACTTCCCGCAGGCTTATTCCCATCTGGCTTTGGTGAATACGGCCATTTTACTTTCACAAGAGAGTAAACAGTTGAAGCTTAAATAATAAAAGTATATGGAAGAAAACGAAAACGGTAACGCGCAGCGCTTTCTGGAATTGATTCGTCGTTCCCGACGGGGTAAGTTCAAGATTTACATCGGAATGATAGCCGGTGTAGGCAAAACTTACAGGATGTTGTCGGAGGCACATGACTTGTTGAAGAACGGAATAGATGTGCAAATCGGTTATGTGGAGACTCACGGTCGTCCCGGAACGGTGGCCATGCTCGAAGGTTTGCCCGTGATTCCCCGCAAGAAAGTCTTTTATAAAGGAAAGGAAATCGAGGAGATGGATTTGGAGACCATTCTGCAAGTCCATCCCGAGTTGGTCATCGTCGATGAGTTGGCGCATACGAATGTGGAGGGTTCTCGCAATACGAAGCGTTGGGAAGACGTGATGGAACTCTTGGATGCCGGCATCAATGTGGTTTCGGCTTTGAACATCCAGCATATCGAAAGTTTGAGCGAGGACGTGAAGAGCATTACGGGAATCAATGTGGCGGAGAGGGTGCCCGACAAAGTTTTGCAGGAGGCCGATGAGGTGGTGAACATCGACCTGACGGCCGAAGACTTGATAACGCGCCTGAAAGCCGGGAATATTTATAAAAAGGAGAAAATACAGACCGCCCTCAATAATTTCTTTAAGACAGAGAATATTCTCCAGTTGCGTGAGTTGGCTTTGAAAGAAGTGGCTTTCAGGGTGGAACGCAAGGTCGAAAGCGAGGTGACGCCTTTGGCACCGGCCCAGACGCGGCGTGAGAAAATCCTGGCTTGCGTGAGCAGCAATGAGCATACGCCGAGGCATATCATACGGAAAGCATACCGGCTGTCCACGCGTTACAGTACTTCCTTTATCGCTTTGCACGTGCAGACTCCCAAGGAAAGCCCGGACCGTATCAAGCTTTCTTCCCAACGTTATTTGCTGAATTATTTCCAGTTGGTGACCGAGTTGGGCGGAAAGGTAGAACAGATGTCCTCACCGAATGTGACCGACGCTATCGTGCAGTTTTGCAAAGAGAATCAGGTGACAACCGTATGTATGGGGCGTCCTGCGTTTGAGATGCCGGAAATGTTTTTTAAAATCGGACGGTACAAGCGTTTCTTGCAACAGTTGTCCGAGATGCGGATTGACTTAATTATTGTAGCATAATAAATCTCATTTAAAGATATGAAATTCGATATGAACATTAAGACCAAACTCACCGTGTCGATCGGTGTATTGGTGGCCATGATTGTTTTGTTGGTGTCTTTGTCGGTGACGAATCTGCAAATACTGACAGCAACCGAACCGGACAGCCCGGCAGCCGAGCCGGGAATGAACCGTGCATTGACATGGATTATGATTATCGGTGGCATTTGCATTTGCATCGGTTTGTGGATTCTGTTTAAAATTCCCAACTCCATCAATTCTCCCTTTAAAAGTTTAGTGAAAGGTATCCTTGAGATAGCCAATCATAATTATGATGCCAAGTTGGACCTGAGAGGCGACAAGGAACTGGAAGAGGTGTCGAAGAATTTCAATAGGATGGCCAAACGGCTGAAAGATTATCACAACAGTACGATTTCGGACCTCATGGCTTCCAAACGTTATCTGGAAACCATCATCAATTCCATCAATGAACCCATCGTCGGTCTGGACAATGAGCAAATCATACTCTTTATCAACAATGAAGCGTTGAACATACTGAATTTGAAGCGTGAGGACGTCATCCGGAAGTCGGCTCAGGAAATAGCCATGCGCAACGACCTGTTGCGTCGTCTGATTTGCGGAATGTGGGAAGATAAAAAGAAGGAACAGGAGGCACCGAAGTCCAAACGCGAGTCGTTGAAGATTTACGCCGATAACAAGGAGAGCTATTTCCAGGTGAAATATATGGAGATTACGATGCGCGGCAACGACGGAGTGACGATGGAGAAGAGGGGTGATGTAATCATGTTGAAAAACGTGACGGAATTTCAAGAGCTGGACACAGCCAAAACGACTTTCATATCCACCGTATCGCATGAGCTGAAAACCCCGATTTCAGCCATTATGATGAGTCTGCAACTTCTGGAAGACAAGCGTGTGGGAGGACTGAACCCCGAACAGGAGGAACTTTCGAGAAGCATTAAAGAGAACAGTGAGCGGCTGCTCAGTATCACGGGCGAGTTGCTCAATATGACGCAGGTAGAGAGTGGAAAACTGCAACTGAAACCGAAGATTACCAAGCCCATCGAATTGATTGACTATGCTATCAAGGCCAATCGCGTACAGGCTGAGAAATTCGGAATACAAGTGGAAGTGGACTATCCGGAGAAAATCGGGAAGCTCTTTGTCGACAGCGAGAAAATAGCCTGGGTGTTGACCAACCTGTTGAGCAATGCCGTCCGTTATTCGTCCGAGGCCGGTCGTGTGGTCATCGGGGCACGCCAACAGGACGACAACCATATTGCCATGTTTGTACAAGATTTCGGAAAGGGCATAGACCCGCGTTACCACGAAAGTATTTTCGAGCATTATTTCCGTGTGCCGGGTACGAAAGTGCAGGGAACCGGATTGGGTTTGTCCATTTCCCGGGACTTTGTGGAAGCCCACGGAGGAACGCTGACGGTAGACAGCGAATTGGGAAAGGGCAGTGTCTTTACTATGGTTTTGCCTTGCTGAGGAAAAAATATGTAGGAGTGGCATCCTTCTTTCAAAAAACGCATGATTTTGCGGCTTTTCGAAGGAAGGATGTCTTTTATTTATAAAGACAAAATGATTTTTCTGTCCGAAAGACATAAGAATCAGGCTTTTTTTGTAAGTTTGCAATATACAAAACAAGGAGGAACAGTTTATGACTACAATGGAATTGAATGCGGAACTTTTCCGCCAGCTCAGTATTATTGCAGAGGACGAATCGTTGATGCGGAAGGCCGTGAAAGCCGTTACGCGCCTCGCCAAACAGAAAGAGACGGAAGAAACAGAGTATATCGGCAAAGAGGAAATCCTGAAAGGGATTGATGTGGGACTGAAAGAAATGGTCGAGAGGAAGCATAGTGGAAATAAGGCAAAGACATTGGAGGAGTTGATCAATGAATTATAAAATCGTATTAGACCGTACTTTCGAGAAAGAAGTGAAGCGGTTGGCCAAACGTTATCCTTCATTGAAATCCGACATCAAGGCCTTGCGTGATGAAATTCTGGCTAATCCTACCGCCGGTACTGACTTGGGAGGAGGTTTGCGCAAAATCCGCATGCGTATCGCTTCTAAAGGAAAGGGAAAGAGCGGCGGGGCAAGGGTCATCACTTTCACGGTGGTAGTGGCTGTTGAAGAAACGGAAATCAACTTGCTTTATATTTACGACAAGGCGGAACGCGAATCGGTGTCGGCTCATGAAATCGAGGCACTGCTTCGCAAAAACGGCTTGTGAGCCGTTTTTTATAAGAACAACATCAGCACCACCTGACTGATTACCACACGCATGAACATACCCAACGGATAGACCGTGGCGTAACTGACGGAAGCGTCGTTGCCGGGAAAACTGTCGTTCACGTAATTCAAAGCCATGGGGTTGGCCATGCTGCCGCACAACATGCCGCAAGTGGAACCGAAATTCATCCCGCACATCCGCATGGCTATCACGGCCATCAGCAGCACCGGTACCACGGTGATAAGAAATCCAGAACCAATCCATATCGCCCCTTCCGGCCGGACGACGGTCTCGAAGAAATGGGCACCCGCATCGATGCCGATACCGGCTAAATAAAGGGACAACCCGATACCGCGCAACATCAGGTTGGCGCTGCGGGTCGTATAAGTGCGCATGTGCAGGCGCGGCCCGAAACATCCCACCAATATTCCTACGATAATAGGGCCGCCTGCCAGTCCCATCTTTACCGGACTGCTGATGCCCGGCATGCTGAGCGGCACGGAACCCAATATCAATCCCAGTACGATGCCGATGAAAATGGCAGCCAGGTTGGGTTCGCGCAACGTGGAGACAGAGTTGCCCAATATGCCGGCCACGCGCTTGATGGCCGTTTTTTCGCCCACCACCGTCAGCCGGTCGCCTAATTGCAGGATGAGGTCGGGAGTGGCCAGAATTTGTACGCCGCTACGCAACACGCGGCTGATGTTGATGTCGTAAGTGTTGCGCAGGTGCAACGAACCCAAACGCTTGCCGTTGATTTCGGCTTGGGTCACTACGATGTGCTCCGACACTAAGTTACGGTCTATGCTGTTCCAGTCTATATCTTCCTGATTCCAATCCCGGTTTTCCTGTTCACCGAACAACAGGGTCAGGGTAGGCATATCTTTTTCCGTAGTTACCACCAGAATCCGGTCGTTTTCCAACAACTCCGTGCTGCCGGTCGGGATAGTTACCTTTCCGTCTCTCCACAGGCGGGAGATGACGAATTTCGTATGGCTGTATAAAGCCAGTTCCTTGATGGTCTTATGGTAAACGCCCGGATTATGCAACTGGAATGCGGCGATGTACGGATGGTTGTGGTCTTCCGTCTCTTTTTCTTCCATATCCGCCGGGCGGGCAAGTATTTTCCGGATGACCAGAATGGCAAGGATGACTCCCACGACACCGAGCGGATAAGCCACGGCCGCCCCTAAGGCTGCGCTACTGGATGGCTCTCCCATCTGCTTCAAGGTCTGTTGGGCCGCCCCGAGTGCCGGTGTATTCGTGGTGGCTCCGCACAGGACGCCCACCATGTCCGGCAAGGGAATAGACAGGCCATAGCTTAGAAGTACGGTCATGGCCGTTCCGATGAAGATTACTCCGAGGCTCAACAAATTCAGTTTGACTCCTCCGTGCCGCAGGGAACTGAAAAAACCGGGGCCTACCTGCAATCCTAAGGCATAGACGAAAAGCACGAGTCCGAAACTTTCGGCATAGTTGAGCATGTCGGCATCCAATGAAATGCCGAGGTGCCCGGCCAGAATGCCGACGAAGAATACAAAAGTGACTCCCAAGGATATTCCCCACACGTGCATCTTGCCCAACCACAACCCGGCGGCAGTAACCAATGACAATACCACGATGGCCTGTATGGCGCTATGCTCGAAAAACAAACTGTCAATCCATTCCATGCTGCAAAGGTATCACTTTTTGGCCATATAAAGTGCAAGTAGATGGAAAATCAGGATTATTTACCATGAAAAAGTGCCGGAGGAGCCGGTAAAATCAATCTGCGCCAAATAAGAAATCAATCTCAGGCGAACGAAAAATCAATCTCAGGCAACTGATTTTTCGTTCGCCTGAGATTGATTTCTTACATTGCTGAATGGTATATAAGTTTGTCTAACAGGAAGTTATAAAAATATAGCCGACTAAATGGAGACGAAGCTATATTGTCTTTATTTTTTCAGTTCTTCTCGTAAATGGTCCAGGGCTTCCGTAGCCGAGCCGTATTGGTCGAGCAGGGCGACGAACCGGCTGCCGATAATGGCACCGGCGGCATGCTTTTGGGCAGATTCCAAGGTCTGCCGGTTGCTGATGCCGAAGCCGATCATACGCGGATGGGTCAGTCCCATTTGGTTTACACGGTCGAAGTAGGCCTGTTTGGTGCGGTCGAACTCTTTTTGTGCACCGGTAGTGGCAGCCGACGATACCATGTAGATAAAACCGTCCGTGTGCCGGTCGATGAGACGGATACGCTCTTCGCTCGTTTCCGGCGTGATGAGCATGATGATTTTCAGCCCGTGGCGGTCGGCTATGGGTTTGAATGTTTCCATATAGTCCCGGAAGGGGAGGTCGGGGATGATGACCCCGTCTATCCCGCAGTCTGCACAGCTTTGGCAAAAGGCTTCGAAACCATAATGGAAGATGGGGTTGAGGTATCCCATCAGTATCAAGGGGATTTCCACGTCTTGCCGGATGTCTTTCAGCTCCTCGAAGAGGCGGTGCAGGCTCATGCCGTTTCGCAGGGCTTTCGTGGCAGCGTCTTGGATGACGGGGCCGTCGGCCATCGGGTCGCTGAAGGGGATGCCGATTTCCAGCATGTCTATGCCTCGTGCGGCCAATGTGCGGATGATGTCAGCCGTACTTCCGGCCGTCGGGTGTCCGGCACAGAAATACAAAGAAAGAATATTCTGTTTCTTCTCGTTGAATAGTTTATTGATTCTGTTCATAATATATTGTATTTTAGTTCTCTGATATATTTTATTCACGTAAATCTTTGATAAAATCGGCGAGGAGGCCTACGTCTTTCAGGGCCGGGGTCGTCTCAAAACGCGAGTTTAGATCCACGCCCGCCCATGCGGGGTGTGAAAAGCTGCGAAGACGGTCCGCACTGTCCGATCCGATGCCTCCGCTCAGGAAGAAGGGCGTATGTCCGTGGTAGTTTTGCAGGACATCCCAATCGAACGTCCGGCCGCTGCCGCCGGCCGTGGGGCAACGCGTGTCGAATAGGAAAAAGTCGCAATCCGCTTCGTAGTCTTCGGTATGCGGGAACGGTTCGTCGGGAGCCACGCCGAAGGCTTTGATGATTTGCAGGGCATGGCCGGATTTCAGCCCCTCTTCTTTTACGCTTCGGCAGAACTCCGGTGTCTCATGTCCGTGCAGTTGCACGAGGTCGAGGTGGAAGGTTTTGAGCCGTTCCTGTACATACCCGATTTCCGGGTTGACGAAAACGCCTACGCGACGGCAAGTCTCCGGCAGATAGTCGGGGAGGCGGCTTACGTGGCGGCGGGAGCCCTCCCAGCAGATGAACCCCATCATGTCCGGCGTGAGGGCTTCCACTTGGCGGATGTTGTCCGCGTCGCGCATGCCGCATACTTTAATTAGGAGTGGTTTCATCGTTCTACGCTTTGAATGAATGTTTTCAAGGCCGCCCCGGGGGCAGGTTGCCGCATGAAGGTTTCACCCATCAGGAAACCGCGAAAACCGGCATCCCGTAACCGACGGACTGTGTCCGGTTCTGAAATTCCGCTTTCCGACACCCAAAGGAGGTCGTCCGGCAAGAGAGAGGCGATACGGAAGGAGTTTTCCACGTCAGTGTGGAACGTCCCGAGATGGCGGTTGTTCACGCCCAGCATGTCCGGACGTTCGGCAAGGTAGTCCAATTCCTTTTCCGTGTGTATCTCCAACAGCACTTCCAGTCCTAATTCATGGGCTTTCCGGGTCAAGTGTTCATAATCGGGGCGCGTCAGGGCAGCGGCAATCAGTAGCACGGTATCCGCTCCGGCTTGGCAAGCCTGGTAGAGTTGGTATTCATCAATGATGAACTCTTTGCGCAGGATGGGGGTGTCCGTTATCGGACGTGCTTGCCGTATGTAGTCCAGACAGCCGCCGAAATACTTTCCGTCGGTCAGTATGGAGAGGGCTGCGGCTCCGGCTGCGGCATAGGCGGCCGGAATGACGTCCGCCCGTCCTTCTTCTTTAATCCACCCTTTGGAAGGGGATTTCCGTTTGAATTCCGCGATGATGCCGGAACGCGAGGCTGCCAGACTCTCGCGCATGGAGCGGTGCTTCCGTGCGTCGGTCATGTATGCCGGGACTTTGCCGTGGCGGGCAGTCCCGTCATGGGCGTTTCTCCATCTGCCTTCTACGAGTGCGAAGAGCTGTTCGGGAGGCAACTCAGCTTTCTCCCGTTCCACTTCCTTGCGTTTGTATGCCAATATTTCTTCTAATATGTCTTTCATAAGTTTTTACTGTTAAGTTCCACGTATTTTTTCAGGCAAGTCAGGGCACGTCCGCTTTCCAGCGATTCGCGGGCGATGGCGAGGCATTCGGCGATGTCCTTGTCCCGTTCGATGACTTTGATGGCAAAGGCCGCATTGGCCAATACCACGTTTTTCCGGCTTTCCGTGCTGCGGTTTTCGAGTACGCTGTCGAAAATTTCCGCAGCCTCGTCCGGGGTTGCACCGCCGTAGAGTTCTTCCGGGTGGATAGTCGGCAGGCCGAGGTCGGCAGGCCGGAAGATTTTCTCCATGGTGTTGGTCTTGACTTTGAAATTACCCGTCAGCGAGATTTCGTCATATCCGTCTATGCTGTTCACGATACCGTAACCGATACCCAACTTCTCATACACGCTGCTGTACAGCCGCATTTGGTTCAGGTTGGCCACACCTAATAATTGATAGGCCGGGCGGCAAGGATTGACCAGCGGACCGAGAAGGTTGAAACAGGTTGGTATCTGAAGCATTTTGCGTACGGGGGCCACGGCTTTCATCCCGTGGGCGAACAGCGGGGCATGCAGGTAGGCAAAGTTGCACGCCTCCATGCTGCGGCGTAACAGGTTGCTGTCGGCCGTGAACCGCACGCCATGATGCTCTATGACATTGCTTGCTCCCGAAGTCGAGGTGGCGGCGTAATTACCGTGTTTGGCTACTTTGTAACCGGCTCCTGCCACTACGAAACAGGCGCAGGTGGAGATGTTGAACGTGTTTTTATTGTCACCGCCTGTCCCCACGATGTCAATGACCCGATAAGGGGAGAAATCCACGGGCTGGCCGGTTTCTATAAGCCCGTCGCGCAGGCCGAGCACTTCGTCCACCTTGATGCCCCGCATAATCAGTCCGGTGAGCAAGGCACTGATTTGCACGTCGTTGTATTCCCCGTCTGCAATATGACGGACGATCTGGCAGGTCTGTTCCCGGGTCAGAACCTCACCGTTTGTAATTTTTGTGAGTATTTGTTTCATGCTTGTGATGTATTTAAGTTTTATTGGTATGTGGTTTGCAAGGGAATGGGTATAAAAAAGGAGGCCTGCCGTAAGTACGACAGGCCTCCATGTCTTCACATTGGTATGTGGTTGATGATACATATAAGGCTATCTCCTCACGACTTTTCAGGTCTTGAGTTACGCCACCACCAATATGTATTTTTATTTAAGAACATCGTTCGGTTCGTTTCTTGTTTTGTTTTATGGTTGCAAATATACAGAGAATTTCTTTGTATGCAAACAAAATCACAGTTTTTTCGGATGAAAAGCTGAATTTTATGCGTGTGGAGCATTAATCATTGGCTTTTTCTTTTTGTCTAGTTCCTAACTTTTCCTTCACGGTTCTCCAGAACATCCGGTCTATTTTCTCATTTTCTAAAGGGTTTCCTACTGCCAACACCTCGTTGTTTTCGTCCAAAAGGAAAGTGTGCAACATGGGATTGGAGGGTAGTTGAGGGTTGGTCCGGCGGAAAACGCCTGTGGTGTCCATATAAATGGGGTAAGAAAGCATCATGCTTTTCAGGGTGAGGCGGAACGAACCGATGGATTCTGAAAGTGGGCGGAAAATGAAATATACTTGTAGTCTGTCTGCATAAGGTTGTAGCTTGCCCAAAAAGTTTCGCAACTATATACTTTCGAGCAAGCAGATGTTATACACAATGCTTGGTACAATAAAGTATATAGTTTCGCAAGAAAATGTGGAAACATGTTTCAAATATTGTTTGTCTGTTTTGTCTTGCTGGAAGACACTTTGCAAACCATCTTTGGCTCAATCGTGTTACTTCAAATGGAAAACGAACAATGCGGCATCACAAGAGTCCTTTTGAGGCTTCCACTTGTCATAGTCATTGGTAAGTATGTAGCCTATCAGACCATTGGAGGATTGCCATCGGGGTGCAAACGGTATGACCTCTGTCGTGTCTGCATACCCTTGGTGTTGTCTTCCATTTTTCATGTTGTAGAATGAGTAATAAGTTTTCCCTGAGTGGTAAAAGTTATTTATTATATGGTGGTCTACAATGAAGAAGCCGGTGTTGAAGGCTCTTTCGGATTCCGTGATGTCATAACTTGATTTCACATTGTCTTTGGCGGTATTTCTACCGAAATCTGTTCGGAATGCCGGTTTTGGTCCTCCGGAAGTCCAACGGTATATTTCATTGGAAAACGGAGGGAAGATGTAAACCTTCCCGTTTTTATCCCGGACAAAAGAGGTTTCATTGTAAATCATGTCCAAACTCATTTTGAATGGCAAATAGCTTTGTTGTACTTCCCCCAGATTGTTGGTATGCACAATGCGATGCAACTTCTCAGTCGCTAACAAGTTCAGGAAAAGGAAGCCGTCTTTGACTTTTATGAAATCCATGGCAGGGAATCCATAGCGGAATGACGACTTGTAATTGAGGACTGCATCATAGGCCAATATGCTTTTTGTGTCAAAGTCCATTAAGAACAAAAGGCTATCTCCCAAAGTCATGGCCCAGGCAGAAACGTATTCTCCATTTCCATGTCCCACATTCCGGATACGTTTGACGAAATCGCCCGAAGGGAATTTGAAAGCCCATACGGCATTGGCTCTGTCCAACACATACACCATGGAGTCTGAAATGCATACGGTTTTGATGTCTCCCATGAAATTACCGCAGGTGTTTAAAGCTATGGTGTCGATACTTGATATGACGGCAGGACGCGGAATGATTTTATTCTCGTAATCCTCGATGTGGATGGTAAGTAAGTCCTTTTCGTTCGCGTCTTGTTGGTTCTTGCACCCCATCAAGTTTAATATGTACAGGGCGCAAAGTGTTATTGCTATGAAATAATGCTTTAAGTTCATTGTGAGTAACATTCTTGGGATTCAATGTCGTTTGTTTTTTGTTTTATTCTATATTAGTCAGTCGTACATATGTATACTTGTGCCAAATATATGTAGTAATAAGTAAACTACAAATATTTGGCACATGAAATAAATGGAAACATGTCGTAAAACATCATTTATGGACACAAGGTGTGCCCGAGGAAGTTTTCCACGATGGCTCGTCCATTCGGGGTGAGTACGGATTCCGGATGGAGCTGTATGCCGTGGATATCGTATTCGCGGTGGCGCAACGCCATGATTTGTCCTTCTGGGCTGACCGCCGTCACTTCGAGGCAGGAAGGCAGACCGTCGTCCGACACTACCCACGAGTGGTAACGTCCCACGGGGAATTGCTTGGGGATGCCTTGGAAAATATAGTCTTTTTCCGTTTGGAAACAAGGAGTCTGTACGCCGTGGAACACATCGGACAGGTTGACGAGCTGTGCGCCAAAAGCCTGGCCGATGGCTTGATGCCCGAGACATACGCCAAGTATCGGCTTTCGTCCGGCATAAGTGCGGATGACGTCTAATAGCAGTCCGGCTTCTTCCGGAATGCCGGGGCCCGGACTTAAAATGATTTTGTCGTATGCCTCAATATTTTTCAAGTCGAATGCGTCGTTGCGCAGCACCGTAGTATCCGTGCCGGTTTCACGTATCAGATGATATAAATTGTAGGTAAAAGAATCGTAATTATCAATGATGACTGCTTTCATAATTCTGAATGTATACGGAAAGCTTCACAAGCGTTCTGCCATTTGGATGGCATGGCGCAAAGCTCCCAGTTTGTTATTGACTTCCTGTAACTCGTAATCTTCGTCGCTCTTGGCCACAATGCCGCCTCCGGCCTGGAACCATAACTCGTTGTTACGGCTTACAAACGTACGGATGGTGATGGCCTGGTTCAGGGAACCGTCCAATCCGATGAACCCTATGCAACCGCCGTATGCCCCTCGGTTGTGCGGCTCCAGTTCACTGATAAGTTGCATGGCGCGGACCTTGGGTGCGCCGGAGAGCGTACCGGCCGGGAAGGTGTCGATGAACGTCTTGACAGGGTCGGCTTCGTCATCCAGCATACCGCTTACACGGCTCACCAAATGGATGACATGGCTGTAATATTGCATGTCTTTGTAGAAGTCCACTTTCACGTCGTGGCAGTTCCGGCTCAGGTCGTTCCGCGCCAGGTCTACCAACATGACGTGTTCGGCGTTTTCTTTCGGATCGTTTTTCAGGTAGTTTGCATTTTGTGCGTCCGTATCGGCGTTGCCGGTACGTTTTGTCGTGCCTGCAATCGGGTCGATATAAGCGTGGCGTCCTTCTATGCGGCAATGTGTTTCGGGTGAGGAACCGAAAATGCGGAATCCCCCGAAGTCGAAATAGAACAGGTAGGGGCTGGGATTGATGCTGCGCAGGGCGCGGTAGAGCTTGAAGTCGTCTCCTTCATACCGTTGTACGAAACGGCGGCTCAATACGATTTGGAACACGTCGCCCCGTAAGCAGTGAGCAATGCCTTGGCGGATGTTGGCTTTATGTTCATCGTCCGTGAGCGTGCTGAAGGTTTCACCAACAGGACGGAAATCGTAGGTGGCGAAGTTGTGGTTTCGGATGACGCATTCCAGTTCGTCGAGAGTATCCGGTTCATGATTTTCCACCAGTTCGATTAACGTCATGGTATTGTTGAAGTGGTCGAAAGCAATAACATACTTATATAAGATGTAAAGGATGTCCGGTGCGTCGTTCTTTTCCTGCATGCAATCTTTTATTTCTATGTGTTCGAAATACCGGACCGCATTGAAGGACGTGTAACCATAGAGGCCGCAAAACTCCTGTTTGTCGCCTGTCACGGTGAAGCGTGATAAAAAGTCGTTGAAGGCTTGTTCGGCCGGATAGTTTTCATTGATTTCTCGGGATTCTTGCGTGCCGTCCGGATATTGAGCGGTCACGGTACCATGGCTGATGTCGATGCTGGCTATCGGGTTCAGGGCGATGAATGAACGGCTGTTGTCATGACTATGGTAATCGGAGCTCTCCATCAGGGCGCTTTGTGGATAAAGGTCGCGCACTTTCAAATAGGTGCTGACCGGTGTATAGAGGTCACCGAGGATTTGTCGGCAAGCCGTGCTGTAATGAAATGTATTCATAGGGTTTCTTATGGATTTGTATGGTACATCTTATTGTTCTAAATACTCGTCGTAGCGGTGGGCCAGATAGGTGTCTAAGTCTTTGTCACCCCGTCCGCTGACCGTCAGCACGACCACATCCTCTTTCCTGAATTTCATTCGTGGGAGCATGCCGAGTGCGTGTGCCGATTCCAAGGCCGGAATAATACCCTCCAGGCGGGTGAGTTCGTATGCGGCCCGTAAAGCTTCTTCGTCGTTGACAGCCATGACTGTGGCCCGGTGCTCTTGTGCCAAGTTGGCATGTAACGGGCCGATACCCGGATAATCCAAACCGGCAGAGATGGAATAGGGTTCGATGATTTGCCCGTCTTCGTCCTGCATGACCAGCGTACGGCTTCCATGGATGATACCCAATGAACCGCAATGTATCGTGGCTGCGGTCTCTCCGCTGCCGATACCGTGGCCTCCGGCCTCACCGAGGTATATTTTGACCCGTTCGTCGTCGATATAGTGGTAGATGGTACCGGCAGCGTTCGACCCCCCACCGACACAAGCCATCAGGTAGTCCGGATAATCGCGTCCTTCTTTTTCCAAGAGCTGTTCCTTGATTTCACGGCTGATGACGCTTTGCAAGCGGGCCACCATGTCGGGATAGGGGTGTGGGCCTACAGTGGAACCGATGATGTAGAAGGTGTCTTGCGGATGACAGCACCAGTCGCGGATGGCCTCATTCGTGGCATCTTTCAATGTTTTGTTACCACTTTCTACCGGATAAACCTCGGCACCCAACATCTTCATGCGTTCTACGTTGACGTGTTGCCTTGCCACGTCCGTCGCTCCCATGTAGACTCGGCAGGGCATGTTCATCAGGGCACAGACCGTAGCGGTGGCCACACCGTGTTGCCCGGCACCGGTCTCGGCAATGATACGCGTTTTGCCCATTTTCCGTGCCAAAAGGATTTGTCCGATGGCATTATTGATTTTGTGAGCGCCGGTGTGGTTGAGGTCTTCCCGTTTTAAGTAGAGTTTACAACCGTATTTTTCACTCAGTCTCCGTGCATGGTAGAGAGGCGAGGGGCGGCCTACATAATCTTTCAGCAGCGCATGGTACTCTTTGCGGAATGCTTCACTCTCAAGGATGGGAAGATATGCTTTACGCAAATCTTCTACGGTTTTATACAGAATCTCGGGGACGTATGCGCCGCCGAAATTACCGTAATAGCCTTCTTCATTTACATGATAAGTTTTCATCTTCATTTGTATTTTGGTTCGTTTGTTTGTTCTTGGGAAAAAGGGTATAAAAAAGAGACCTGCCGTAAGTACGACAGGCCTCCATGTTTCTTTTAGGGTAAATGTAGATAATACATATAAGGCTTGCTCCTCACGACTTTTCCGGTCTTGAGTTGCGCCACCACCAATATGTATTTTTATTTGAGAACATTATTGCTTTAGTCTTTTAAATTCTTGTTTTCGCTTGCAAATATATGTAGAATCCCTGAACTGGCAAATAAAATCACAGTTTTTTTCGTTTAGAGATAAAAAATAGTTGGAACGGGATACGTTGGATGCATTGCTTTTTGTCGGGAGACATTCCAAGCAGACTGATAATTTTGCAGATGGGAATGGTTATTCTTCCACCGTGAAATCGAATGCTTTGACATCTCCGTATTGGTTGACGGGCTTTTGAGAAAGATCCACCAATATGTATTCCCCGGGGAAGAGCGGTGTGAGCGGTGTTACGGCAAAGCCTAATCCCGGAAGGTTCTCAATGTTGAAAAGCCCTAATTCCACACGGGTATAGTCGCAGTCTTTAAATTCAGAGGCCGGCAAATAGCGGAAGCCTCGTCTTTCTTTCAGTCGAATCAAGGCGTAGTCGTTCAAATCCTGCGTTTTGGGGTAAATGGCAAATTTAGGTTGGCGACCGGTGGTTTGCCTTGCCTGCGCCCCCGAGAAGTATCTTTTTATTTTTCGCCCTACATTGATGCCTTGTATGTCCCAACCTTTCTTAAGTTCAGTCTGGCTGGTTATGACGTTCATCGGGAAAATAGAGTCTCCTACGAATATGAATACCGTGGGGTCGGGTTGTTTCATTTGTGCTTGTACTTGCAAGAACAATCCGAGGAACAGGAAGAATGTGGCTATTCTCATTTTACGTTCATGTTTAATTTATATGCAAAGGTAGGGATATAATAAAAGAAACGGTGAGAAAGTTATTTATTTTCTTTGAATATATCCGAAAAAGTATTAATTTTGTTTTTGACTCAGCCTGTCCATGAGGGACTGGCGGGCATTTTATGGGAAAAGGGCGTTTACGGACGTAATCTTTAGGTCTCAAATCTCGCAAATTTGAATCCATCCTGAAAGATTAGGCAACGGGAAACGTCCACGTTGGTTGTATTGTATTCACTCGGGGAAAATTCTCCCGGTTTATATGATATGTCATGGCGTGGGCTGGCTGCGTTGCCTATCCTGAGGGATGGGGGCAATGCGAGAGCCTGAGACCATGGGATAGGCGAAAGTACCTCCCTACGCCTTTTTCATGTTCAACCTTCTAAAAGAGAAAGAATATATCCGTTTGGGGAGAACGGAAATCTAAGTGGTATGAAAACAAAAAGACAAAGAATTGGGCTTGGGGCGTACTTGACGGCCTGTATGGTCGTGCTACTCAGTGCGGCGTGCGGAGGAGGCGATAAAAAGGCGATGGGCTGCATTCCGGTGAAGTCGGGTGAGAAGTGGGGGTACGTGGACAGTGAAGGGAAGTGGCTCATCAACCCGCAGTTTGAGAGTGTGGATGCGTTCCACGAAGGTTGGGCAGTCGTTCAACGTGAAAACGGGGAATATGGTTTTACGGATACTGACGGTAAAATCATGAATGATGCGTGGTACAAAGGGGCTACCCGTTTTTCTAGCGGGAAAGCGTGGGTCGTAGCCGAGAACACGGCTCCTGTATTGATAGACACGAAGGGAAACAAGCTTTCCGAAGTAAGAGAAGCGTTGCGCGTGTATTCCTATACGGAAGGTTTGGCCATGGCTTTGGTGAAAGACGAGAAGACGGGGCGTACGCTTTACGGTTATCTCGACGGCAAAGGAAAATGGGCCATAAAGCCGCAGTTTGAGAGTGTGGGCGCGTTCTCGGAGGGCAGGGCGGCCGTGGCGCGGACGAACGAAGAGAAAAATAGGATGGAACACGGATACATCGACAAAAGCGGTGCGTTGGTAATTCCTTACCAGTTTGCATACGCAAGGCACTTCGAGAAGAATGGCAAGGCCGTGGTCTCCATCAATGGGGACAACGGATGGGTGGACGGAGTGATAGACCGGGACGGACATTATCTCATCACGCCGCAATTCGGCAGCCTGATGCCGGACGGGGATGAACTGACGTGCAGCTTTTCCGGGACGGACCTCTACGGGCGTTGCGACCAGGATGGTAAAGTCATAGTGAATCCCCAATTTAAAAACCTCACCCTTTTCTTTGACGGGAAACTGGCTCCGGCATCATTGGACGGAGAGAAAGTCGGTTACGTGGACAGGACCGGGCACTTTGTCATCAATCCGCAGTTCGACTATGCCAGTCCCTTTGCCGGTGGGATAGCCATTGTGCGGGTGGGCGACAAATTCGGGTTTATAGACACGGACGGCAAGTACAAGGCGAACCCGCAATTCGACGGAGTAGACCCTTCCGTGATAGAGGTTTATTACGGCATTCCGGGGGTAGACCATGTGGAGAGCGATTTCTTCGACGCGTCCTACATCGCGGGCAAACTCAAAGATGCGGTGAAGGACGGCGGCATGAACGGTTACACGCTCGGCATGACGGTGGGCGACATTATGACGAAGGCCGGGCTGGACGAAGATAGGGTCAGCCGTAGCGAATCCGGCACGACCCGGCTGTTTTATGATCCTTCGTGGCTTGCTGCGGCAAGTTTACGACTGGAGATGAAGGGCGATTTCTTCGATTCCGTCTCTGACGGATGGTGGGGATATGTGAAGGTGATAGACAAGAAACGGCGTCCCACGAGCTTTGTGTGTACGGTAGCCATCAGCGACTATGGGAAGAAAAACAAGCAGCCCTTGCTGTTCGAGGCCGTCAAAAAAGTTTTCGGTGCGGAAGGGAAAAATAAGGTAACCCGGGATGGTTACACCTATGAATTGAGTTCGGACAATGAAGGTATTCACATTATAATTAGGAAATGACCATGAAAACTTTGAGAATAAGGACAAGGCTGTGCCTGACGCTTTTGATGTGCATGCTGTTCGTGGGAAAGAGCGTGGCACAGGAAGAAGGAGAGAACCTCCCCATGTCGTTCGTCTATCCGGAAGCTTATTCCGAATTGATAGGATATGACACGAAAAACTTCGACTTGAATATGGGACTCGCAGATTGCCTTTTGAAGAACTATGAGGACGCTGTACCCAAACTCCAGCGGGCTGCCAAGCAAGGCGAAGGCTTGGCCATGGCCGTGCTTGGCGACTTGTACGCCCACGGGCGCGGCGTGAAAGCCGACCGCCGGATAGCCATGAACATGTTCGCCAAGGGCATACAGGCCAAGTGTCCGTTGGCACACTGCTATCGCGGCGAAATGTACCAAAGGGAAGGAAAGGGAGAAGAAGCGATGGCCGAATACCAGAAAGCCTTCCAAATGGATTCCGATTGCATGTATGCTCTATGGCTGACAACGGTTTATCTTTGGAAAACGGGACAATATGAAATGTCGGTGTACGGGATGGACTTGATTTACAATAACGGTGTGGATGCTATGGCAGGTACATTGGGCATGATATACGCCGAAGGTAAAGTGGTGCCGGTGGATTACGGCAAGGCTTTCGACTACCTTACGAAGGATGAGGCCAAGTATATCGACTCCGAACTGCTGACGCTTGCCGAATTGTATTATTACGGGCGGGGTACAGGTGAAGACAAAGTGAAGAAGATGCAGCGGAGTAGCAAATACAACACCTATTATTATAAGGATGGGGAAAGCGGACGTGCAAGTATCACCGATGCCCTCATTATCTTGGATCGCCTTGTGGCCAAGGGGTACGAGCCTGCCAAAGATTTGTATCACACGGTCAAAGCCGAATATGACGAGCGGGAGCGGTTGTCGAATGTGATAGAACCGCCGATGTTGACCGATGAGGGCAAGCGTTATCTTCAACGGAATCCGCGCCCCCGCCGACCGGCCATTGCCACGGCGGGCTATGGTGAAATAATCGTGACAGCGAGGATTTCGTCTTCGGGACAGGTGACGAATGTAAGTTTGAAGAAGCGTGTCCTCCAACATCTGGATGAGGCCGCCCTTGCGTTTGTGCGTAGAATGCCGCCCATGAAACCCGGTACGAAAGGCGGTTTGGCCACGGACATGAACGTGAACATCGGTATCACTTTCTTCCCCTCTTATTCGGTGAGCATGAAAGGCTATTCGTTGGTACGGTAGATTTATAAGTGGGGACTTTAATGTGTGTTGGTGTAACCAAGCGAAAATATTCGGTTAGTTTCTTCGGTTCTAACCGAATATTTTCCATTGGAAGCGCATTTTTTTCCCGAAAAGCAGTCTGCCGTATGATAAATCTCTGTAACTTTAACCTTTGGGAGCGTGGCCGTGATGGTTTGAATCCTTGTCGGCGCGATGGGGTTGGCACGTTTGCCACAATGTTTCCTTTATTCGGATAAACAAATTTATGTGGAGCTGATGTGAGATATGAAGACGAAAATATTTTTGGGGATGCTTCTTGTTGGTGTCGTCCCGCTTCGGGCGCAAGATTATTATGTGGTTACGAAAGAGAATGTCGATGTGTACCAATATCCGGCTGCGGGTGAGGTGGTCGGGAAGGTTGGTACCATGAATAGTTTCACGGTATGGGAGGCTGGTGACGGATGGATGGAGTTTAAGACCCCGATTGTCTCGGGGTACGTGCCTGCAAAGTATTTACGGAAAACGGTGCAAGGGGAATTTTCACGTGCCATGTTGGGCGATTATATCGGCAAGGCACCGGTTCCCGTGTCTTATTCCACGGCCACGTTGTCCGAAAAGGAGGGATATGTGGTATTGCAACTTACTGATTTTGTCGAGCCGGACAGCCAAGGCGGCCAAGGCAGTCAGGCGAGTTATGTGTATGTCGGCGTTCCCCGTAACAATGGTGTCACGTTCACGCACAGCCTTTATCCATACGTCAGCAATGAATCTCTGGCTTTACAGGTGGAAGGAAGCCGTCCGTTGAGGGAGCCGTACGAGTTTGTGGTGGCCGAAGGAGGCGTGCTGCGTGCTTACGACCGTCTGCTTGAGGTGCAGCAAAGTCTGCACCGTGAGGATGTGCCTGTGGCCGAGCGGAATCTTTTCCAACTCCGGGGGAATGTCAAGGAAGTGGGATATGTGCGTGCATATAGGGAGGATTTCCTGAAAACCATGGACAAAGACACAAATGGTTCCCATCCGTTGCGCAATATGTTCAAGTCATTGTATTTCTCGCTGGACGGCAATCTGGCTGTTTATGAGAATTACGACGGGAACATGAAACTCATAGAGAAATACATATTTGCCTCGGACGGTAGCGATGTCTTGGCGGAAGGTGAACGGAATGGACAGCCTTTCCGTGCTGCCTACACACGTAAGGAGGGGAAATTCGGCATCACTTACCGGGGAAGCTATGAGGACGGAGAAAGCGGACACGGCCTTATAGAGTGTGATTATGCCTTGAACATGAACGGCGTTCCCTTCAATATTACCCATAGCCGGAACGCACCTCCTTTCGTGGATTTCGGGGATGGCGAAAGATATGACATAACTTATCGTTACAGGCAAGGCGGACCGCTTCCTTCGGCCATGAGTTTCAGGTTCGGTTACGGTGGTAAAAGTTGGGAATACAAGGACGCGGAAATCAAGGAAGTGAAAACCGACAGTTACGGCAACTGGACGGAACGCGTGGTGTTTGTCAACGGTGTGCTCTTTTTCAAAGAAAAGCAAACCATTACGTATTACTGACCATCCGTTCCGTTTTCTCCTTTTTTCAGAAACTTAATAAAGTGTGATGTCTCCCCCGTCCGAACCGGCATATTTCTTTAACAACTCCTGCATGTACTCCGCACAGGCCAACACTTGTTCGCGGTTGCCGTCGTATCCGTTGACCAATGCCAACAAGTGGGTGGTGGACAGGGTGAGTTTCGTGCGTTCATGGTCGCTCGTGGGGGTACCGATTCCGCCTTGGTTGTCGCGGTAAACCGGCAGTCCGGCGATGTTCAACGGACCTCTCCCGATGCCTTCGTAGGCTTCCCCTTCGCGCCCGATGCCCAAAACAAGCGTGTCGCCGACTATTTTCCCGGCATCGAATCCGCCGATGGAGTAACCGTAGGCAATGGAAGCCAGATTGATTAAATCTACAGCCGTGTCTATTTGGTATAAGTCCAATCCCCGCAGCATGCGGCGTACCAAGGCTTCCGACGAAGGGCGGTAACGGCTCGGGTCTTTTCCACAGCGTTTATAAACGGAGCGGGTGGCTTGTATAGGAGGCATTTCCTTGATGGACTCCGTGGTGTATTTCCTGCAATAATCGGTTTGGAACGCCTTGATTTCCTCCCATAGCGGAGCGGAGTAGGGCGTATTGGTGATATGTGCTTCCAAGGCTGCACCTACAAACTCCGGACATACTGTCCGGATATCTTCCGAAACTAAAATATTCGTCATCTGTTTGTCTTTTTGATATACAGGATTTTATTCGGGCAAGATTGTCGCCGGAGCTTTTTTGCCGAGGACGGAAGAATAACCGGATGCCGGTTTGCGGGGCAGGCGGAGGGAAGCCGGACTCTCCGGAGTTTCCGGTTCTTCGGGTTCGCTGACGTTTTCCGCATCCGACGGTACGCCGCCGGCCATCCATTGCAGTGCATTTTTCAGGAGAAGTTCATTCGGATCACCCAGTTCATACCATGGATAGTAGTTGAGTTCGGATATGATATACTCAGGAGTGAAGCCGTTGGCGTAGTCCGACTGTCCTTCTTTGTTGAGCACGGTGGAGGTTACCGGATACATGACGAAGCCGTATGGACTGTCGATACGCGTCATCGCCACATTTTTACCCAAGGTTTTTGTGCCCAAAAGGTTGACTGTCATGTAAGGGCGCAGGCAGTTTACCATCATTTCCGATGCCGAAGCGGTGTACAATCCTGAGATGATGAAAAGCCGGTTCAGGTTCAGATTATAATTCGCGTATTCCGTGAGAAAGTTCAGGCTGTAGTTCGAGTCTTGCCGTTTGTCGTTGAATTCAAAACGGGCAAATTCCTGTCCCAGACTGCCGGCCGGAGCCAGCAAAGAGGCCAAAAGCTGTGCGCAAGTCACCTGTCCGCCTTGGTTGTACCGCAGATCCAGGATAAAATCGGTCACTCCTTGTTGTTTGAACCATTGGAATATTTGCAGCATTTGTTTCAGATAGGATGCGTCGCTGTCGTTTATGCCTGCCTTGAATTCATTATATACCAGATAACCGGTTTTCCTTCCGTCCTGCTCGATGACCTTGTAAAGGAAGAGGGGATTGTTCTCCATGTGGACGGCAGCCGGAAGTGTAAGTTCTGTCGCTTCATCGTCCCAAACCAATTCACCGGTCTCCTTGTCGGCCGAAAGGGTGGAAACCATGAGTACCGTTCCATTCCCGTTTTCCAGAAGGCCGGTATTTTTACTGCTGACATTGTTTCCGTTGACTTCTGTGATAAAGTCGCCCCGTTGCAGTCCGATTGCGGCAGCCGGGGATTGGGGTAACACTTGCAACACGCGTGCCACTTGTCTGGAACTTCCCGTCGGGTCGTCGGTCAATACGAAATCGAAACCGTAAGTTACGGTTTGAATGGCGTTGCGGAACTTTACCTCCGCGCCAGCATCCGTCTCCGTGGGTACTTCTATATAAGAATATTTGTCCTGCGAAGCCAGAAGCTTCGGGAAAAACTCTTCGGCGGGAGAGAAGTAATCTTCCGTTTCCAGTTGGGGGATTTCCCGATAGTAAAGGTATATCTCCCGCATCTGCGCTTCAATCCAATTATCCACTTCCGTCTTGGCCAGAAACTCATACGTACGGTCTTCGCCGCACGAAAGAAATGCGAAAGCCATGACAGCCCATACGGGGATAAAATAAAAACTTCTTTTCATATTATGGGTCGATTTGGTTGCAAAAATAGGAGATTCCCGGCATATAACCATTAGGAAAGCCGTTTTATTTCTGTTTTGCTTCCGTTTGCAGTGGTCAGAAACGCCAGTACAACTGGATTTCTCCGGTGTTGTAATGTTGGTCTCCGGCATATGTCTTGTCTTCCACGAAACCGTAAAGGGCCTGTATCTTCAGGTTTTTATAGAAATAGTAGTTTACGGCCACGTTGTAGATGCTTTTCCGGCTTGCATTGTCCTTCCGGTCACGATATACATCCCATTTGCCATATATTTTGCATCTTGAGGTGACGGGGGCTCCCACTGTGGCATACCAGCCGTCCGCCTTGTCCTTTCCGCTGACGCTCGTTGTCCCGTCGTCAGCCACACGGTAATCCGAAATCTTGTGTCCCTGGCTGGTTACGTATTCTCCGCGCACGGTCCAGCGCGATTCGTATTTCACGCCGAAAGCCATACGGTTACGGTCTACGGTGATTTTCTTGCCGTTGACATCCTTGCTGTATTCCCCGGCCCATCCGAAAGCACCGATGCACAAGTCCTTTACGGGCGAGAGCCAAAGTCCGCTGATGAGGTCTTTGTTGTCATTACGGTCAGCGTGGTTTACCCCTTGCCCATTGTACACTCCTAATTGGTAATGCAGCCAGTTGTGACCGTCGTCGGGAGATTTGAACAAATCGCCTTGCACTTGAAGCCCCAAGTCGCGTCCGTTGCAGGAATGTTCCCCTACGCGGTCGTTCATGCCTGCCAGCATCGTCGTAGCCTGGGAGTATGCCCCGAAACCTATATCCCAAGGATTCATGGGATTCTCGAAGGTGAAGCCGCGCTTGAACTGGCCGAACTTTACTTTGACGAAAGAGTATTTTTCCCATTCCGCCCAAGCGTCCAATACGCGAGGCCCTTTCTCCGCACTGCTTCCGGATACGCCGTTCATTTCCATTTGAAGCCCGTATCTGAAATCCCATACTTTGCCGTTGACGTATGCCCGGATGAGGCGGATGTCGAAGGTGGAATGCGATTCGTTTTTATTGTCCAAATCCTGGTCGTTGAATGCAGCCTTACCGATGACGTAGCCGCCGAATGTCGTGTTTTGCTTGATATCCTGCCACCATTTGCCTTTATTTTCCTCGGCATGGCTTGCCCATGCCATCCAGGCACCGGCTATAAAAAGAAATACCTTTTTCATCGTACGTTTTATTTTCCGGCTGCAAAGTTAACTCAAAAATACTTATAATATTCCGGGACAACAGCTTTTTTCGTCCCCTTCCTGAAACCTGCCGGATTTTGTGCGCCAAACGAAAAATCAATCTCAGCCGAATGAAAAATCGTTTGGCTGAGATTGATTTTCGTTTGTGCGGAGATTTTTTCGGGAGATTCAAGTGCTTCTTTTTCAATACTATAAAGAAATACAAAGTGATTCCTGTCGGATTGTAACATAATCTTAACATGAATGACACACACCTTACATCTCGCGTCTGTAATTTTGCACCCAAAGAATTATCAACACATATTTTTAACTTATGGAAATTGTTTATTTTAGTTTTATCGTGTTCCTGTTCATGCTGGCCGTTTTCGACTTGGTGGTCGGTGTGAGTAATGATGCCGTGAACTTTCTGAACTCGGCTATCGGAGCTAAGGTCGCACGCTTTCGCACCATCTTGATTATCGCGTCGATCGGGGTGTTTGTGGGAGCTACGATGAGTAACGGTATGATGGACATTGCGCGGCATGGGATTTTCCAACCACAGATGTTCAGTTTCAACGACTTGCTTTGTATTTTCCTGGCAGTCATGGTGACGGATGTGGTATTGCTGGATGTCTTCAACACGTTGGGGATGCCTACGTCTACCACCGTCTCTATGGTTTTTGAATTGTTGGGCGGTACGTTCATCCTTTCGTTGTTGAAAATAGCCACGGACGAGACCGGGCTTTTGGGCTTTGCCGATCTGTTGAATACGGACAAGGCCCTTTCTGTGATTTTGGGTATATTCCTTTCCGTGGCAGTGGCTTTTATCTTTGGAACGGTGGTACAATGGTTGTCCCGTTTGATATTTACGTTTAACTATACTTCCAAGTTGAAATGGAAAATAGGGCTTTTCGGGGGGATTGCCACCACGTGTATCCTTTATTTTGCTTTGCTGAAAGGATTGAAGGACAGTTCGTTCATGACTCCGGAATATAACGCATGGATAAAAGAAAATACGATGTATCTGGTGGGCGGGTGTTTCGTGGTAAGCACCGTCTTGATGCAGGTGTTCCATTGGTGCAAAATCAATGTGTTCAAGATTGTTATTTTTATGGGTACTTTTGCCTTGGCTTTGGCTTTTGCCGGAAACGACCTGGTGAATTTCGTCGGTGTGCCGTTGGCTGCTTATTCGGCTTATCAGGATTTTGCCGCAAACGGTGCCGGGCAGGCCGATACTTTTATGATGAATTCGCTGAATGAAAGTGCCAAAACACCGTTTATTTTCCTGTTCCTTTCCGGTGTGGTGATGGTCTATGCCTTGGCCACGTCGAAAAAAGCACAGAATGTGGTGAAGACTTCCGTGGATTTATCGCGTCAGGACGAAGGCGAAGAGATGTTCGGTTCTTCACGCGTGGCGCGCAGCATCGTGAGAGGGGCGAACAACGTGAACGAGTTCTTTTCCAAATATACCCCAAAACCTTTGGTGAGATGGATTGACGCCCGTTTTAACAAAGATGAGGCTATTTTGGCTCAGGGAGCGGCATTCGACTTGGTGCGTGCTTCTATCAACCTCGTGCTTTCCGGTCTGCTGATAGCGTTGGGGACATCGTTGAAATTACCTCTTTCTACCACCTATGTGACTTTCATCGTGGCCATGGGGTCTTCTTTGGCCGACCGCGCATGGTCGCGCGAAAGCGCGGTGTTCCGCATCACGGGCGTGCTGAACGTCATCGGCGGATGGTTCCTTACGGCCGGTATTGCTTTCTCAGCCTGTGCGTTGGTCACGATTGCCATGTATTACGGTGGTGCGGTGGTGATGGCCTTGTTTGTCTTTGTGGCCGTGTTCATCCTGATTAAGAGCAACTTCTCAACTAAACGGAAGGATGAGACCGATTACGAGGAACAACTCTTTAAAGGTATTATGAATGCAAAAGACAAGGCGGAATGTTGGGGCTTGTTGAAAAAGCATGTTTGTGCCACCCAACAGGAGATGCTGGATTTCGTTTGGAAAACGTATGAGGATGTGGTCAACGGGTTCGTAGACGAAGACTTGAAGACGTTGCGCCGTGCCGTGAAACGTATAGACGCAGAGAAATCGCGCCGTAAAAAACTACGCCAAAGGGAATTGGTGGGCATGCGCCGTATCGACAAGCGGATTTCCTTGGAAAAGAACACATGGTTCCATTTGGCTTCCAACAGCGGAGAGCAAATGCTTTATTGCCTGAAACGTATGTCCGAGCCTTGCAAGGAGCATGTGGACAACAATTTCAATCCGCTTTCGAGAGAGTGCATAGAGGAGATTCTGCCGGTCAAGAAAAAGATAGTGGATTACCTGATGCGGAGCGAACGTATCGTGGAAGACCGGGACTATGAGCATATCGACGCGTTGCTGGCCGAAGAAGAGGCTTACAAGCAGCAGCTTTCCGAGATGCGCCGGGCGCAGGAAGACCGCATACAGATGGATTTGTCGCAAGGCTTGAAAGTATCTTTGGTTTATCTGAACCTGTTGCAGGAGACGCAAGAGTTGCTCAGTGACTTGAGGCATTATTTGCGTGCATTCAAGCGTTTCCAGCAATAACCTGCCTTGAAAAGTTTTCTAACCGGATTTTTATTTATAAAATTCCGGTTAGAAGCTTTTATTATTTATCATATTTATTCTATATTTGTCGTATCGCATTTTAATGAATCGCGTATGGAACCCAAAAAGTCGATAGACGTCATTCCGCGTGACGTAAGTTGGATGTATTTTAACTACAGAATCCTTCAAGAAGCCCAGAACACATCGGTTCCCTTATTGGAACGCTTGGGTTTTATGGGGATATATAGCAATAATCTGGATGAGTTTTTCCGTGTCCGGATGGCTACGCTGACGCGTATTGCCGAGAGCGACGTGAAGCAAATGAAGTCCCAGATAGAAGAAGCCCGTCATACCATCAAGGTCATCAACAAGTTGAATAACCGGTATAATAAAGAGTTTGGACACGTTGTCGGGCAGTTGACAAAAGAGTTGGAAAAAGAGAAAATTCGTCTTGTCAATGAAAAACAGTTGAACGAGGCGCAGCAGTCTTTTATCCGCCAGTATTTCCGGAACAGTCTGGCCGGATTTACCAATCCGATATGGCTGTCGCAGGCAGAGCGGTTGGCTAATGAATCCGACGATACGATTTATTTGGCCGTGAAACTGACCCGTTGGTATGACGAAGCTAAAAAGCCTAAGAAAGAATATGCGCTTATCAGGGTTCCGGTGGAGAAGTTCGGTCGTTTTCTCGAACTTCCGGTGGAAGACGATACGCATTATATCATGTATATTGACGATGTGATAAGGTATTGCCTGCCTATGATATTTGTCAGCGTGGACTATGATCATTTCGAAGCTTATTCTTTCAAGTTCACGAAGGATGCGGAGATGGAATTGGATAATGAGTCGGATGCCGGGACATTGCAGCGGGTGCAGCGTGCGGTGAAAAGCCGTAAGAACGGTCAGCCCCTGAGGATTGTTTTCGATGCTTCCATGCCGAAGGATTTATACCGCAAGATCATGCTGAACCTGTCGCTCGACAAATTCGATACGACCTTGTCCGGCGGATGTTACCAGAACCATAAAGACCTGATGAAGTTTCCGGATTGCGGCCGTGGCGATTTGAAATATCCGGCATGGAAACCGTTGCTTTTACCGGAGTTTGCCGGTGCGCGAAGCATGTTGGACTTGATTCGTGAAGAAGACCGTTTCCTGCATGTGCCTTATCATTCTTTCGACCATTATATTCAGTTGCTGTGCGAGGCCGCAATTTCCCCACGTGTCAAATCTATCAAGACTACTCTTTACCGTTTGGCTAAAGACAGCAAGGTAGTGGAAGCTCTGATTGCTGCGGCTAAAAACGGGAAGAAAGTGACGGTGGTAATCGAGCTGTTGGCGCGTTTCGACGAATCCAGCAATATAAAATGGAGCAAGCGTATGAAAGATGCGGGCATCAACGTCATTTTCGGTGTGGAGGGGCTGAAAGTACATTCCAAACTGCTATGGGTGGAGATGAGTGGCGGACGCGACATTGCCTGCATCGGAACCGGGAACTTTCACGAAGGAAACGCCCGAATCTATACGGATTGCATGTTGATGACGGCCGCCCCTGCTATTGTAAAAGATGTGGCGAATGTGTTCCGTTTCATAGAAAAACCTTTCCTTCCTGTGAAGTTCAAAGAATTGTTGGTTTCGCCGAATATCATGAAAAAGAATATTCTGGCTATGATACAGACGGAAATCAAAAATAAAAAGCAAGGAAAGGAAGCTTATATAAAGGTTAAAATCAACCATATCACGGATGAAGATGTCGTGAGGAAACTTTATGATGCGTCTGCAGCCGGAGTGGAGGTCGATTTGCTCGTGAGAGGGAATTGTGCGTTAGTGACAGGAATACAAGGGAAAAGCGACCATATCCGTATTCACGGAATCATAGACCGTTATCTGGAACATAGCCGGATTCTCATTTTCTGCAACGGAGGGGACGAACGGTATTTTATAGGGAGTGCCGACTGGATGCCCCGTAATCTGGACCATCGGATAGAAGTGATGGCTCCGGTTTACAATCCGGCCGTTCGTGCCGAATTGAAGCGGATTGTGGAATGGGGCATGATGGACAACCGGAAAGGGCGTATCGTAGACGGGACGGGGCATAATATGTTTTACGAGGGAACAGAGGGTGCGGAAGCATTCCGCTCACAGGAACGCTTATATGATTATTACGCTAAGCAAGTGGCGGAAAAGCAAAATGATAAAAGTAACGAATGACTATGATGGAAGGAATGAATTTTGCGGCTATCGACATCGGTACGAATGCCGCCCGGTTATTGATTAAGAACATCGATCATAATCCATTGGGAGAAACAAAGTTCAGGAAAGTGTTGTTCATCCGTTATCCCTTGCGTCTGGGAATGGATGTGTTCTCGAAGGGTAAGATCGGGAAAGAGCGTGCCGAGATGATGATGCGCATGATCAAGGGGTTCAAGCAGATGATGCGTATGTACGATGTGGTCGATTATCGGGCGTGCGCTACGAGCGCTATGCGCGATGCTAAGAACGGCAAGGACTTGATCAAGAAGATAGAAAAGAAGACGGGGATACGCATTGATTTAATCGAAGGAAAAGAAGAAGCCGGCATCCTGTATGGAAACCATATAGAGAAACTTCCCAATAAGGAAGGAACCTTTATGTATGTAGATGTGGGGGGAGGAAGTACGGAAATCACTTTGATACACCAAGGCCGGTTGGTGGGTTCCATGAGCTATAACATCGGTACGATCCGGTTGTTGAACCGTGCGGTAAAAGATGGGATTGTAGACGGGCTTAAAGCGGATATGGCAGGTATGTATGCCAATTACGGACCTATTAATATTATAGGTAGCGGGGGCAACATCAATAAATTGTTCCGTCTGGCGGAAGAAAAGAGCAAGAAAGAACTTAAATTGCCGATTACGTCCTTACGTAGTTTGCATAACGACCTGCAACCGCTGTCGGTAGAAGAGCGTATGGATCGTTTCGGGCTGAAACCGGACCGGGCTGATGTGATCGTTCCGGCGGCAGAAATATTCCTGATTATTGCCGACTGTATTCATTCGGACTACGTGTATGTACCTACCATAGGTTTGGCGGACGGCATCATCGGAGAACTTTATGCTAAGGCTATGCAAGATGAGAAAGAGCGTTTGAGTCGGAGCCGTTTTTATCTGAATGCCGAGGCACAGGGACTCCTCAATGCAGAAACGGTGGAGTCCGATGAATGAAGTATTCTTGTGGGGCTTGTGAATTTCTGTGAAAGAAAAAAAGTCTATGATGAAAGAATCATAAAAAAGTTTTGTACTTTTGCCCTACAAATGAAGATTTTATGAGATTACTGCATATTTTGGGGCTTTTGACGCTGTCTGCACAAATTTATGCTGTCCCCGCCCGTTTTCATGTATTCCGTGCTCAAATGAGTGACGGTACGTTTCAGAATATCCGTTTTTGCGGTGACGAATATCGAAGTTATTATGTGAATGAGGAGGGCTTTTTGGTAGAAAAGGAGGAAACCGGGCGTTTTCGTGTAACTTCATTGCGGCTACGGGATAGAGAGAAAACAGCGAGCGTACGCGCTATGCGGGCAAGCTCCCAGGATAGGGTGGCGATAAAGCCATTGGGAAGTCCTCGGATACCGGTTATACTGGTAAACTTCAGCGATGAAAAGCTCACAGTAGCGGAAACGGCAAAGGGAATAGCCGATTATTATGATAAGTATTGCAACGGGACGAGAGACGGCATCTTGTACACGGGGGCTGGCAGCAGAGGGGCTGTACGCGATTACTTTGCTCAACAAAGCGACAGTCTGTTTCTTCCGGAGTTTGAAGTGATCGGCTCGGTGACATTGGACAAGCCGATGGCTTATTATGGAGAAAATTCGCCATCGGGTGCCAAAGATATCCGTTTTTCAGAATTTTGCAGCGAGGCTTTGGAACAGGCCACGACTTTGGTTTCTGATTTTAAAACGCGGTTCGATAATGATGGAAACGGCACTGTGGATTTGGCCTTTTTCATATATGCCGGTTTACCGGAATCGGATCCCGGAGTGACGGAAGATGCCATTTGGCCGAAAGAGATGATCCGTCCGATGACAATTAATGGGGTTACGGTGTCCGTGACAGCGTGTTGCAGTGAACTTTCAAAAGGCAGTTCGGGCAATCAGCCTTCGGGTATCGGTACAATGTGCCATGAAGTGTCTCATGCTTTAGGCTTGCCGGACGAATATGATACGAACTATACCGCATTGGGCATGTCATATTGGTCGTTGATGGATTCCGGTAATTATTGCGACAATGGAAAGACACCTTGTGGGTTGACTGCGTACGAACGCGACTTGTTGGGTTGGCGTCCGCTGACGGTGTTGGAACGTAGTACTACAGTCAGATTACGTCCGTTGGAAGCGGGTGGGGTAGGCTATAAAGTCAATGAGGCAAATCCGGATGAATATTACGTATTGGAGAACCGTCAGCACGTGGGTTGGGACAATGGATTGGTGAAGTTGGGACATGGAATGTTGGTGGTGCATGTCGACTATGATGAGACGGCATGGAAGAACAATATGCTGAATACGAATGCCACACATCAACGTATGAGTTTCATTCCGGCCAATAACCGCTATGTAGGTCCGTACAATGCAGAAAGTTCGGCTGATTTGCTGAACGCATTGGGAGGACAACCTTATCCCGGAACGGAGGGAAATACAGCCCTGACAAATGAGACTACACCGGCATCACTTGTTTTCACAGGAACGTGGATGAACAAACCTATTACCCAAATCCGGGAGTTGGAGAACGGGGATATCATATTGAAGTACATGCCTAAGGGGCGGTTGGAGACTCCGGTCGTGGAAACGGCTGTGGAGGTGGCTTCAAATAGCTTTAAATTCAGTTGGAGTCCTTCGGAGAACGCTACGTTTTATACGGTGAAAGTGTACGGAATTTCCGGTGATGAGCAGTGGATCGAGCATCCGGTATTCGTTGCCGATTCTCTTAGTGAAACCTGTTGCACAGTCCGGTTGGACGATACCGGCTATCAGTCGTATGCCTATGGCGTTTCGGCATTGGACGATGAATACGAAGATTCGGAGTTTTCCGGTTACGGGTATGTCCGGTTGCCTGCGGATGCCGTACGGCAGGTGAATGCGGAAGATGGAGCCAGTGTAGAGGTCTATTCTCTGCACGGCGTGCTGCTTGCCCGTTCACGGGAGGAAATGCTTAACCTTAATCCGGGCATATACATCCTGCGTACGGAGGATAAGGCCGTCAAGATAGTTGTTAAATGAAAACCGATAAAATAAAGCAAAATGAAAAAATTGAGTTTGAAATGGATTGTAGTTTGTTGCGGTCTGTTGTTTACCACGACTGCATCTGCGCAGTTGGGTAACTTGTTGAAGAATGTGTTGGGGGGTAATAAGGGGACGGAAACCCAACCAACCGAAACAGAAGAGAAGGGTAATGTCTTGGGATCTATATTCCAGAATCTGATTGGGACAGCCAAAGTGGAAAATTCGAGTTTGAAAGGAGACTGGACGTATGAAAGCCCGGCTGTGGTGTTCGAATCCTCCAACCTCTTGAGGAAAGCCGGGGGAAGCCTGATGACGAATACTGCGGAGAAAACGTTGCAGAAGTATCTCGCTAAAATCGGTTTCGAGGAAGGCAAAGTTGATATTTCGTTCGACGGAGATAGTACATATACCATGACGATCGGGTCACGGAATTCAACGGGAACTTATACTGTCCAGGACAATGAGATAACCTTGAAGCGCAAAGGACTGCTGAGTCGTCCGGTCACAGCAAACCTTGCGTTGAAGGGCAACGAGATGCAAATCACTTTCAAGGCGGATAAATTGCTCGACTTCTTGACGAATATAACGACAATGACCGGTAATAGTACACTGAACATGATCGGTAATATTGCCAGCGGATACGATGGCATGCAATTAGGATTCCAATTCAAGAAGAAGTAATCCGGTTTGTTACAGAAAAACAGGAAGAGACTTTAAATAAGGCTTTTCCTGTTTTTTGTAGATTCTATCGTTGGAGGTTGAATGTCAAGTTGCGTGGTATTTTGACCAGTTTCTTGTTTACGACCTTTTTGATAACCGTCCCCCCTTGCTGTTCCAACAAGTATGTGGAATCGTTTTCTACCGTCAGTTTGACTTCTTGTGTTTCCGAACCCAAATCATTGGACAGCCTGAATGTGGCGGTTTTCTCATTTTCAATCTTGGAAGAAGTAATCATCCATATACCGTACACGTTTCCGTTCATATATCCGTTCATGGGACCGAACATTTCCATTCCCGGTACATTGATGCTTTCTTCATACAAGTCCAAATGAAGATAAATTTTGTTTTCACGGTCGTAAAGCGTGCATTTAAATGGAGAACGGGCTGTAGTGAGACCCGCACATAAACCAACGAGACAAGTAACGATATATTTTTTCATCATACGTGTAACTTTTATTTAAAGGTAAATCATGTTCGTCAGTATGCCAAACGGTTTAATGTTTTTTTTGAATATACTCTTTCTATCCCTTGTGTTTGCAAACAACTCTCTATGATTATAAAATATTTTTAATGAAATGTGTTTAATAACAGGCCATTTCCTTTTGGGATTACTGTAAATTTCGTACCTTTGCCTTTGTTTTATAAAAGGTTAGAAATGAGTAGAGAAGTGTATGTTCCTAATTTTATTTTTGAGTCGAGTTGGGAGGTTTGTAATAAGGTAGGCGGTATTTATACGGTATTATCCACTCGGGCAAAGACATTACAAGATAAATTGAAAGATCACATCATGTTTATCGGTCCGGATGTGTGGAAAGAGAAAGAGAACCCGCTTTTCGAAGAAGATGCAAGCTTGTTGAAATCTTGGAGAGATACGGCTGAAAATGAAAATTTGCACGTACGAATAGGCCGGTGGAATGTTCCGGGGCACCCCATTGCGGTTTTGGTGGATTTCCAACCTTACTTTGCTATAAAAAACGATATATATACCCGCTTATGGGAAGACTACGGAGTAGATTCGCTTCACGCTTATGGCGACTACGATGAAGCGTCTATGTTTTCTTATGCAGCCGGACTGGTCGTCGAAAGCTATTATAATCATATTTTAAAGGGGCAATGTGAACATGTCGTTTATCAGGCTCACGAGTGGATGACAGGCTTGGGGGCTTTGTATATTCAGAAGCATGTTCCGGAGGTTGCCACTATATTTACTACACATGCTACGACCATCGGACGTTCCATTGCCGGGAACCATAAACCGCTTTATGAATATTTGTTCGCATACAATGGAAATCAGATGGCACAGGAGCTGAATGTACAGTCCAAGCATTCCATTGAGCGCGAAACGGCTCATCATGTGGACTGTTTTACCACTGTGAGCGAGGTGACGAACCGGGAGTGTGCGGAATTATTGGACAAACCGGCCGATGTGGTCCTGATGAATGGTTTTGAAAAGGATTTCGTTCCGTCGAAAGCTCAGTTTGCCCGTAAGCGCCGAGAGGCTCGTCGTAAGTTGCGTGAAGTGGCAGGTGCATTGTTGGGTACGGAATTCGATGACGATGTGATGATTATTTCGACCAGCGGGCGGTATGAGTTTCGCAATAAGGGTATTGACTTGTATATGGAAGCCATGAACCGTTCTTTGCGGAATAAGGATTTAACGCGTAAAGTGCTGGCTTTTGTACAGGTTCCCGGATGGGTTTGTTGTCCCCGTGAGGATTTAAAGGAAAGGCTTGCCTCAGGAAAGGCCTGTGACACGCCGTTGGAATGGCCCTTATTGACCCATTGGCTACATGAGATGTCCCATGACCAGGTCATTGATTACATGAAACGATACAACATGTGGAATCTGCCGGACGATAAGGTAAAGGTGATATTCGTTCCTTGTTACTTAGATGGAGCAGACGGTATTTTTAATATGCATTACTATGATTTGTTGATTGGAATGGATCTCACCGTCTATGCTTCTTATTATGAGCCATGGGGGTACACGCCATTGGAAAGTGTGGCTTTCCACGTACCGTGCATTACAACCAATCTGTCCGGTTTCGGATTATGGGTAAATCAGTTGTTGGGAAAAGATGGAGAACTGACCGATGGCGTACAAGTCGTACGGCGGACGGATTATAATTCTTCCGAAGTGGCAGACGCTATTAAAGATGCCGTGACGGCTTATGCTGCTTTCACACCGCAAGAAGCGGAAAAGATACGCCATAAAGCTGCCGACATATCGGAACATGCTTTGTGGAAGCATTTTATCCGATACTATTATCAAGCTTACGATATCGCTTTGCATAAAGCGAAGCAACGTAGGGGAGAATAAACATGAATATTGCAAATATATTTTATAAATTTAATTTGAGAGTCTATGAAAATTAAAGCAAGTTGTTCTAATGGAGCAAATTGGAAACAAGTAGATGTAAAGTCAAGGATTCCCAAAGAGCTGGATAAACTCGAAGAGTTAGCTCGTAATATGTGGTGGGCGTGGAACCATGATGCTCGCGTGCTGTTCCGCAGTTTGGATGAAGACTTGTTTGACGAAGTGGGACAAAATCCGGTGTTGCTGCTGGAACGTCTCAGCTATGAGAAGATGGAGGAATTGTCGAAAGACAGTTCGGTCGTACGTAAAATGAACGACGTATATGCCGCATTCCGTGAATACATGGACGTAGAGCCGGACAAGACACGTCCGTCTGTAGCTTATTTCTGTATGGAGTACGGTCTGAATCACGTGTTGAAGATATATTCCGGTGGTTTGGGAGTATTGGCCGGCGATTATCTGAAAGAGGCTTCCGATAGCAACGTAGATATGTGTGCAGTCGGTTTCCTTTATCGTTATGGTTATTTTACGCAGACTTTGTCCATGGATGGACAGCAGATTGCAAATTACGAAGCACAGAATTTCGGTAGCCTGCCGATTGAACGTCAACTGGATGCCGATGGCAACCCGATGATTGTAGAAGTACCTTATTTGAATTATAAGGTATATGCTTCCGTATGGAGAGTGAATGTAGGACGTATTAAATTGTATCTTTTGGATACCGATAACAATATGAATTCTGAATTCGACCGGCCTATAACCCATGCCCTCTACGGCGGCGATTGGGAGAACCGTCTGAAACAGGAGATACTATTGGGTATCGGTGGCGTACTTACGTTGAAGAAACTGGGTATTCATAAGGATATATACCACTGCAACGAAGGCCATGCCGCTTTGTGTAACATCCAACGCTTATTGGATTATGTACAGGAAGGACTTTCTTTCAATCAGGCATTGGAATTGGTTCGTGCCTCTTCTCTTTATACGGTGCATACTCCGGTTCCAGCCGGTCACGACTATTTCGACGAGGGATTGTTCAGCAAGTATATGAGCGGTTATGCGTCGGTTTTGGGCATTTCGTGGGATGAGTTGATCGGTATGGGACGTCAGAATCCCGATGACCATTCGGAACGTTTCTGTATGTCGACTTTTGCATGTAACACATGCCAAGAAGTGAACGGCGTAAGTTGGCTTCACGGAAAAGTGTCTCAACAGATGTTTGCTAATATATGGAAAGGCTATTTCCCGGAAGAAAGCCATGTAGGTTACGTAACTAACGGTGTGCACTTCCCCACGTGGGCTTCGACATCATGGCAAAGACTTTACCGGAAGCATTTTGACAAAGACTTCATGAAGGACCAAAGTAACGAAAGCATTTGGGAAGCTATTTTTGACGTCTCGGATGAGGAGATTTGGAAAACCCGTATGGAGTTGAAGACGAAACTGATCCACTATATCCGTGAAAAGTTCCGTGATAGCTGGTTGAAGAATCAGGGAGATCCCTCACGTGTGATTTCTTTGATGGACAAAATCAATCCCAATGCCTTGCTGATAGGTTTCGGACGTCGTTTTGCCACATACAAGAGAGCGCATTTGCTTTTCACCGACCTCGACCGCTTGGCCAAGATTGTGAATAATCCGCACTATCCCGTTCAGTTCCTCTATACCGGTAAGGCTCATCCTGCCGATGGAGCGGGACAGGGATTGATTAAAAAGATTTATGAAATCTCGCAGCGGCCTGAATTCTTGGGTAAAATCATATTCCTGGAGAACTATGACATGCAGTTGGCGCGTCGTTTAGTAAGTGGTGTCGATATCTGGATGAACACCCCGACGCGTCCGTTGGAGGCCAGTGGAACATCGGGCGAAAAAGCTTTGATGAACGGTGTGCTGAACTTGTCTGTGCTCGACGGATGGTGGCTCGAAGGCTATCGTGAGGGTGCCGGATGGGCTTTGACAGAGAAACGTACGTATGACAATCAAGCCTATCAGGATCAGTTGGATGCGGCAACTATCTATAGCTTGTTGGAAAACGAGATTCTGCCATTGTACTATGCGCGCAACAGCAAGGGATATTCTGCCGGATGGGTTAAGACCATCAAGAACTCAATAGCCCACATTGCTCCCCATTATACGATGAAGCGGCAGTTGGACGACTATTATTCGAAGTTCTACAATAAAGAAGCTGCCCGCTTTAAGGTTTTGGCTGCCGACAACTATGCCAAGGCAAAGGAAATTGCGGCATGGAAAGAAACCGTAGCCTCTAAGTGGGATCAGATAGAAGTCGTATCGGCTGACAAGTGTGACGAATTAATAAACGGAACGATTGAAAGCGGGAAGGATTATACGATTCGTATCGTGATAGACGAAAAAGGACTGGATGATGCTATTGGAGTAGAACTGGTTACTTTGCACACGGATGCAGATGGTAAAGATCATATCTATTCGGTAGAACCGTTGGAGGTTGTGAAGAGAGAGGGTGACCTGTTTACTTTCGAGGTGGTTCATTCCATCAATAATGCCGGAAGTTTCAAGGTGGCATACCGTATGTTCCCGAAAAATAAGGACCTGCCTCACCGTCAGGACTTCTGCTATGTGAAATGGTTTAATTGATAGATATTTGTAAGAATTGAGAATCTTTATAAAGAAGAACTCCGAATGCGATGTTGCATTCGGAGTTCTTCTTTATAAAGATGTATGTGAATTTAATCATTCCAAATACTGTTTGACTGTGTTCTCAAGTTCTTCACCTCTGAGTTGTTGACCTATGATAGTACCGTTACTGTCTATCAAAATCGTGTAGGGGATAGACGTTACGCCATACTTCTGTGTCATGATGTTGTCCCAGGAACGGAGTTCCGAAGCTTGGGGCCAAGTCATGTTCATTGTCTTTACTGCATTTTTCCATGCGGTTTCATCCTCATCGAATGAGATACCCACGATTTCGAGTCCCTTCTTGTGGTATTTCTCATACAGCGACACTACGTTCGGCATTTCTGCACGACAGGGGCCGCACCAACTGGCCCAACAATCTACCAAGGTCAGCTTATTGTCCCGGATGATGTCGGAGAGTTTGAGTTCACCTCCGTCCATGGAGGGTATAGTGATGTCTATGAAGGATTGTCCGTTTGAGGTCATATTACTTCTTTCGGCATCTTCTTCAATGTATTTCAGCGCGTTACTGTTTTTATAGTGTGATGATACTTTCTGTGAAAGTTCGAGCACCTCTTGCGGGGTAAACATATTATAACAGGAAAGAAAGAGGAAATATCCGACCGGTTTATCTATGTATTTCTTCACACTTTCAGTCACGAACCGGTTGGATTGCTGCTCCAAGGCCACGAGTTCTTGTTCCGTTTTCTCATCCGGACTGTATTCTGCCGTATCGGACGGAGCCTGTCGTGCATAAATATTGCTCATCCGCTCGTGAAGGGCATAAATGGAATCTGTAATTTCTTGGTAGATGTCGTTGTTTTCTGTTCCCGACACTCTTCCTTCCGGACCGATATTCAACTGAATGTTTCCCTTTTCCATAAAGAAAATATTGCTGTAGACTTCATTGCTTTCTTGGTCATAAAAGAAGAAACTGGCAATGATGGTAGAATCGCATTTTTCCTGGAGGGTAAATTTTCCCTGATGCAGTATAATCGTATCGGTTGGGGTGAAGTTACCGTCGGACATTCGTGCCAGATACAGCGTATCGCCGTCCTTGGCATTTTCCACTGTTCCCTCTATTTTACAGTTCTGCGACGAGCAAGAGGCGAAAAGACCTATGAGGCCTGATATAAACAGATTTTTTGTTTTCATAAGTTTGTGAGTGTTAGAAAAAGGCCGCACGGAATTCCTGATTTTGAAATCTGTGGCGGCCTTCTTGTGAAATATTGTATTTATTAATAAAAATACGGGTTAAATCAGATATTGCGAACTGATGGATTCGTTATTCTCCACCCGTCTGATGGTTTCAGCCAGAATGTCGGCAATGCTAATTTGCTTGACTTTGGCACATCGGCTGGAATAAGGGATACTGTCGGTGAAGACCAATTCCTCAAGGGCAGAGTCTTGTACACGTTCCGAAGCCGGTCCCGACATGATACAATGGGTGGCCACGGCACGCACGGAGGCAGCTCCCTTTTCTTTCATCAGATTAGCTGCCTTGGTAATGGTTCCGGCAGTGTCTACCATGTCGTCTACCAAAATGACGTCTGCTCCCTTTATTTCGCCGATGATTTGAATGTCGGCCACTTCATTGGGCTTGCTTCTTGTTTTGTTACACAGCACCAACGGGCATTCAAGGTATTTGGAATAGGTGCTTGCACGTTTCGAACCGCCTACATCAGGAGCCGCAATTACGATATTCTTGAGGTTTAAGGATTTGATGTAAGGCAACAATACGCTGGAAGCATACAGATGGTCTACCGGCACATCGAAGAATCCCTGTTCCTGATCAGCATGCAAGTCCATCGTAATCAATCGGTTTATCCCGGCCACACTCAACATATCCGCCACGAGCTTCGCACCGATGGACACACGGGGTTTGTCCTTACGGTCCTGCCGTGCCCAACCGAAGTAGGGGATGACGGCAATGATACTTTTAGCCGAAGCACGTTTGGCCGCATCGATCATCAGCAGGAGTTCCATTAAATTGTCTGAGTTTGGAAACGTGGACTGCACCAGGAATACGTCGCGTCCACGGATAGACTCTTCGTATGACACGGAAAACTCTCCGTCGGCAAAGTGGGTAATCACCAATTTGCCGAGCGGGCATCCTAAACTGGAACAGATCTTTTCTGCCAGATACTTGGATTTGGTTCCCGAAAAAACCATAAATGAATTATTTGCACTCATCTCTCTATAACGTATTAATTTTAGAAGTAGCTTGTCTTGTCAGTCGGCTGCCTTGCGCAGCTTGCGGAAATGGTTGATTAATTCTTTGTAATCCAGTGTAGAATGGATATTGAAACGATTCCACAAATCGCCCAATACCACAACTCCCCCGAATCCGAGCTCTTTTGCTACGGCCATGTTTTCCGTCGTGATTCCCCCTAATGCCATCACTCTCTTATCTATGATACCGTGTGCGGAAGCCTGTTTCAGCACTTCCATGTCAAAAGCCGATGTGTAATTGGATTTGGATATACTGTCGAAAATGGGGCTGAGAAACACATAATTGAAGTTTTTCTTTTCCGCTTTCAACTCGTCTATATGATGGAAAGATTTACTGATATGTCCTTTGTAGCCTACCGGAGGTTCCGGATTCCTTCCGTTCAGGTGTATACCTCGTAAGTTGAATTCTTCTTTCAGATAAAAATGGTCGTGTACGACAATTTGATTATGATGACTTTCCGGCAATAATGTGAGCAGGCGTTCCGAATAAACCGGCTCCGTGTCCGGTTTCCGTAAATGAAGGAGGTCCAAACCTTCTTCAAACAGGGCTGTGAGTATTTTATCTTCCTCCACAAAAAAGTCCGGAGGCGTCAATAATATCAATTTCATTGGTACAATGTCGCTATTTGTATTGCAAAGTTAACAAAAAAACAATGGCCATACGTATGCCCGGCCTTTATTTCTTTTATTTTTCATTTAAAAACCATTCGTTTTACAAAAGTGAATCCATAAGTCCGAAAAAAGGCCGTTTGCCAGTGTTTTCACTTGACAAACGGCCCGTTTTTTATTCTTTCCCTTTCAGATTTTGTTATTCTTCATGCAAACGTGCTTCCTCTTCCGGATCGAACTCACAGTTCTTCAGGTTTTGGCTGATACGCATGGCGCAGAAATTGGGACCGCACATCGTGCAGTATTTCCCGTTGAAATGGTTTCCGGCCTTGTAGTATTCCAAAGCACGGTCGGGGTCGAGTCCCAAGTTGAACTGGTCTTTCCATCGGAATTCGTAACGGGCCTTACTCAAGGCATTGTCTCGTACCGTGGCGCCCGGATGGCCTTTGGCGATATCGGCGGCGTGTGCGGCAATCTTATAGGTGACCACACCCGTACGCACGTCTTCTTTGTTAGGCAGACCGAGATGTTCTTTCGGAGTGACGTAGCATAACATAGCCGTGCCGTACCATCCGATTTGTGCTGCCCCGATGGCACTGGTGATATGGTCGTAGCCCGGAGCCACGTCGGTCACCAGCGGGCCGAGCGTATAGAACGGTGCCCCGTGGCATTTTTCGATTTGCCGGTCCATGTTTTCGCGGATTTTATGCATCGGCACGTGCCCCGGCCCTTCGATAAACGCCTGTACGTTTTTCGCCCATGCCCGTTGTACCAGTTCGCCCATGGTATCCAGTTCGGCAAACTGTGCTCGGTCGTTGGCATCGAATATCGCTCCGGGGCGCAATCCGTCGCCTAACGATACGGCGACGTCATATTGCGCCAGGATGTCGCAGATGTCGTCGAAGTGTTCATATAGGAAACTCTCTTTCTGGTGATAAGAGCACCATTGCGAAATGATACTTCCGCCTCGGCTCACCATACCGCACAGTCGTTCATGGGCATAGTGCACGTTTTTCAGCCGGATGCCGCAATGTATGGTGAAGTAGTCCACGCCTTGTTCGCATTGTTCGATAAGTGTGTCGCGGAACAGTTCCCAGGTCAGGTTCTCGGCCTTTCCCTTCACTTTTTCCATCGCCTGATACATCGGTACAGTGCCGACTGGTACAGGACAGTTGCGTACGATCCATTCGCGCGTCTCATGGATATTGTCGCCCGTAGAGAGGTCCATCAACGTGTCGCCTCCCCATTTGCAGCTCCATAGGCATTTGTCCACTTCTTCTTCAATGCCGGAAGTCGTGGCCGAATTGCCGATATTCGTATTGATTTTCATCAAGAAGTTACGTCCGATAATCATCGGTTCCGCTTCCGGATGGTTGATATTGGCCGGCAATACGGCGCGTCCGGCTGCAATTTCGTCGCGTACGAATTCGGGCGTGATATAAGTGTCTATCCCCAGTTCCTCGCAGTTCATGTTTTCCCGAATGGCTACATATTCCATTTCCGGTGTGATGATGCCCTGTTTGGCATAATACATCTGGGACACCAGCCGTCCGGCCTTGGCACGATAAGGCCGTTGGATGTGCGAGAAACGCAAGTGGTCCAAACTTTTGTCCTCCTGGCGCATCCGTCCGTATTCGGATGTCAGTCCGTCAAGCTGTTCCACATCGCCCCGTTGTAAAATCCATGATTCCCGCATACGGGGCAACCCTTGTTTGAGGTCTATCTTCACGTTCGGGTCGCTATATGGGCCACTGGTATCATATACATATATCGGATCGTTTTCCTTGACTGCCCGTTTTCCGTCTTCCACGGTGACGGTCGGGGTCAGCAACACCTTGCGCATCCCTACCTTGATTTCCGGATGCAGTTTGCCCGTCATATAAACTTTCTCCGAACTCGGATAAGTGATTTTGATTTTATCGTCCATATATTTGTTGTTTTATGATTGTTGTACGTTCAATATTCTCAGGATGTTCCGGGTTTCTTCTGTGGGACTTCCGGCTCTCAGGATCGTGCCGCTCAGGGCGATGCCGTCCACTCCCGTTTCCATCAACGCCGGGATGTCTTCTTTTGTAATTCCGCCGATGGCAATCAGTGGCAGCGAAATGCCTTTCTTTTTCATGCCGTCCAAGATCCGGCGATACCCTTCCAAGCCGAGGGTCGGGGCGAGCTTTTCTTTCGTCGTGGTAAAACGGAACGGGCCGCAACCGATGTAATCCGCTCCCCGTGCGGCATGCAACATCACGCCTTCCAATGTGTTGGCCGTTCCGCCGATGATGCGGTCTTGCCCCAAAAGCCTGCGGGCTTCGTCGATGGGCATGTCGCTTTTCCCGAGATGGACACCGTCGGCATGCAAGACGTCTACCCATTCCACATGGTCGTCTAAGATGAAGGTGGCACCATACCGGCGGCACAGAGCTTCCACTTCCGCGCCCGTCCGCATCCATTCCTCGGGCGATGCGTCCTTCATCCGGAGTTGAATCCAGCGGCAACCGCCTTCCAGTGCCAGGCGTGCGGCATCGGCGTAACCGTACTGTTCCGTGTAATGTGTGATAAATTGTAAGTTCTGCATATATACCCTTTCTCTTAATAAAGGTTACGACAAAAGGGGAGAGAAGAATATGCTGTGATGTATGTCTCTTGTCAGGTACAATCCCTTCGGCAGCATTACCTGCATCAGGTTCACAGGGTATAATCTCAGCCGTCCCAATCGGGCAAGCACCCCTTTGCAGTGGCAAAGATACGCATAATAATCAATATGCAAAGGTAAAAACAAAAAATCATTCTCAGCCAAACAATTTTTCGTTTGGCTGAGAATGATTTTTTGTTTGGCGCATATTTTCCTGCCGAACGATTTATAGCTTTACGGTCTTTGTCTTTCCCGGTATGATAGTCAGGCAGGCCGTCCCGTTGTCTTTTATCTCCACGTTCATATATCGGGCTTCTACCACGACTTTCCCGTCCAACATGATGATACCCCACCGGTTCGGGTTTTCTTCCATTGCACAATAGTAGCCTATCGGCTTTTGGATGCGGCGGTAGATGGGCGGTACGATGATACGCTCGCCCGACTTCAGTCCCCATTTCAGTCCGGACTTGAACGGCACAGCGTTTTGTAAGGTGGTCAACCGTTCTTTCTGTTTCTTTTCTTGCGTACGCTGTTTGTCCGCTTGCTTTTGAGTGGCCCGTTCCTTTGCTTCGGATGTCAGCCTTGATACTGCCGCTTTGAAGTTTTCCGTTTGTGTTTCGGGGTTCAGGCAGGCGATATACCGTTTTTCCTTACCGGCTTCTGCATGGTAATATCTTCCTTCTCCATCGGCAATCACGATGCTTCCGTCCGGCAGTTCGCCGCAGAACCGATAATAGCTTTCCTCGTCATTTTCCAATATGCAAACATAGTCCTTGTTCAAGGAGTCTTCCATGCTTTCTACATATTTAAATTCGGGAGTGATAAAAGGGTCGTAAATGAGCAGATAAAAGCCTCTTGAAAAGAAATCGTGCCGGTCGATGCCCGAACGGTTCACATAGACACGCTTCGTGCGGCTGTAGAAGATGCGTCCTGCTCGGAGTATTTCTATTTGGCCGAATTTCATCACAACCAGCTTGTCCATGTAGTGTCGGTTACACCTTAAATCTATGTAGAACGTCTTGTCATTCTTGTCTGTTACGGCCACGATGTCATCCGGCAAGAATTTCATACGCTTGTACCTGTCGGCTTTCATCCGTATTTTTCCCTCCTTGTCTACGATACCTGTGCGGTAGTCCTCGAACCGTACGGCAGCAAGATTGCCTTTTACGTCGAACAAAGTGGGATATTGTGCCTTTGCGGTAATGGTCTGCCCACATTTTAGTCCCCAAAGGCCGGTTTGGCGGTCTTTGAATGGTTTTACTTTTTCCTGGGGTGTGCTATTATAGTCCGTGAGAGGCTTACTTTTGTTCAGGTAATCCCATAACAGTTCATGCGACATGACCATTTCAAGCGGCCCATTGGGGCGTGCCGTTTGATTCTTTTCTTGCTTTGCAGCCATATATTCCGGCTTGCGTGTGGTGCGATAGCCTTTTCCGGCCAACCGTCCTTCAAACATGGCCTTCCAGTCCCGGTAGGCCGTAGGCAGTCCGAACAGGCGGTACAGCCCCACGTTGTCAATCAGCATGCAAGTGTCTTTACCCGCTGCCTTCCGCAGTCCGCGTCCCACCTGCTGCAAGTATTTGGCCAGCGAAAGGGTAGGGCGGGCCATCTGTACGAACTCCACATCTGGGCAGTCGAAGCCCTCGCTGAATACATCCACATTCACCAGCACTTGCGTCTTGCCCTGTTTGAATTCTTCTATAAGCTGTCTACGTTGCCGTGCCGGAGTCTTGCTGTCAATCGCCACGGTGTTTATTCCATGCAGCCGGTAGAAATCGGCAATATTCCGTGCATGGCTGATGCTGATGGCATACACGATGCCTTTCTTCCCGTCGGCATATTGCCGTACGCTTTCGTACAACCGTTCGATACAGGGTTTGCGGTTCAGCACCTCGTTCATTTCTTTCGTTTGGAAATCACCGTCCGCTCCACGTTTCGACAAGTTGTCTATCAATCGTTGGGATTTGCTGTCCGGACGGATGGATACGTAGTCGAAAGCAGACAGCCATCCTTGACGGATAAAATCGGTAATGCGGTCCGAAGTAATCAGCTCGTCAAACAAGTCTGTGAATCCCCTGCGGTTCAGTCGGCAGGGGGTAGCCGTCAAGCCCAGTTTTTTTGCCTCGGGATGACGCAGCCACAACTCCTTATACGTCTTGGCCAGTGCATGGTGAGCCTCGTCGATGACGATAAGGTTGGGTGTCTCGTGAAGGTCGGCGAGATGACGCGATAACCATTGGATGGACATAGCTCTTACCCTTCCGTCCTCCTTCGGGATGCTTGGAATGCCGTATCGTTCCATGGTTTCCTCAATCTGCTCCACCAGTTCGCGGCGGTGTGCCACGATCCAGACACACCGTTTTCCATTCTCCTTCAGACTGTCATAAATGATGGATGCCAACAGATGGGTTTTTCCCGTACCTGTTGGCATCTGGAGCATGATGCTTTTGTGCGACTTCCAAGCTTCAAGTACATGCGTTTGGATGTACTTTTGATAATCGCGGAGATGGCTGTGGGGGCGAATCATACTATCCTATGACCTTGCATAATTCATCTATCAGGCTTTTGCTTGCAATATCTCCCAAATCATGCAAGGGTTTTAAATTTCGGGTTGTCAACAACTCTTTTAGTTCTTTTACGTCGGTTGCCACGTACACATAGCCGAGTTCTTTCATCTTCTGAGCTGTGGCCAACTGATGCTCGTTGCGGTGTTCACCCCATGCGGCTATGCGTGGAAAGATAATAATAGGCTTGTGTTGGCGCATGGCGGAAATAATAGTACCCATACCGGCATGGGCCACAATAAGGCGTGCCTTGCTGAATAACTTGTTAAATTCATCGGGCGGTAGAAATTCTATGGTACGGATGTTTTGAGCCACATACTCACTTTTGTACACTTGCGCGATGATTTCCTCATCCAAATGCGCGGCCACTTCATCAATGATTTTCACGAAACGGTCGAATGGGGCCTGGGTACCGATAGTGCAAAATATCATAATCGGGAAATATTAAAATAACAATAAGTCAAAGAACGGGGGAGCAACGGGCGGTTTCGCCTTTAATCGCCAAAGATGTTTCCGGCATAATGCACCTGTGCAGTAGCGAGACCCGGCCACTGGGTGTACACGTGGGTTGCGAATTTGCGTGCTAATTTTCCACAAGCACTCATGGTTTGTACATTGGCCACAGAGTCTACCCAGATGGTCTTGATTCCGGTCATTCTGCCTAAAATAATGGTAAGCAGTCCCGGAGCAGCACCTGTTGTAACGATGGCGGCCGGTCGTTCTTTGAGCAGAATCCCCAGAATATTAAAAGAAGCCGGCAACATTTTCCAGGCATCCCAACGGCTGAAATCCATCATGGTATGGAAACGGCAAGTGCCGACCATGGATTTGCATTTAGGGTGGGTCGACATGTACACCACTTCATAATGTTCTTCTAAAGGGCGGGTGATGCGGAGGAGTTGTACCCAATGGCCTCCGATGGAGGCGACGGCGAGGATTTTCTTCATTAGTCTTTGTGTTAATTGTAGTATCTGCAAAATGTTGTATATCCATATAAAGTATGTGGACAAAACATGCCTAATAAGGAGTTTTTGTTGGAAATACACCCTTTGACTTATACGTTTTTTTCTGGTAAAATAAGAAGTTCCCCCAATTTAAAATCCCAATCGTCTGGGGTGAAGTGTATATGTCCGGTTCCAGGGGTATATGTCATTTCACCAAAGAATATCTCATCATTCTGGTTTATGTAAAAGTCGACACGAACAAAGGGAGTGCCCTTTGCCAATTTGCGAGCCATTTCTATCATGGTTTCAAATTTTGCAGGCTTTTTAATGTTTGCATTCGGGTCATTTTTAGAAGTCATGTAGAAGTCCACAAAATTCCAATTCAAATCATACACATTGAGCTTATGTCCCACAAATCGGTCATAGTCCACTTCTATGTAAGTTGGTTCTCCATTGAAACAGAAAACTTTATAATCCTTTAACTGCCATCCTGTATCATCTACCATGTATTTCTCTGCAAGAACAACAGGTTTGACATTCTTGTAAGCATATTCACGTGTCCTATAATAGAAGTTTTTCTTTAGGCTTTTCATGATTTTCTTTCTGGCGGCATTCTTGTCTAATTTTGATTTGTCTGTACATATCACAAGGCCCCCCGAATCGTGATTGCATTTGAGTACAAACTGGTCTGGTAAAGAATCAAAATCAATCTTGTCAAAACTATCCCACGCCCCGTATGTAGGTATGATATGATTCTCCCCAATAATTTTTGCAACGATCGGTTTTACTCTATATTTGTCTACCATATCGGTGTATGACCAATCGTGATAGTTCAACAAAAGCCATTGCAGTTTGTCGTTGAACCTTTTAGGAGCTTTGAGATTAACACTTCTGTGATGGCTTAGGAAATAAGTAAACCTAATCCAAGTTTCATCGTTTTTTATGTATGGTGATATAAACGTTATCACATCTTCACATAAGGTTTTGAACCACTTTTTCATGTCTCGTTTAATTTAATTCTTCAACAAACGTAACCAGTCTATTCATGCCTTCACGTATTTTGGATTCATCTAATGTAAATGCAATACGTATAAAGTCATCACAAATCTTTCCGTATGCTATACCCGGAACCACTGCCACTTGTTTTCTTTTGAGTAATTCATACGCGAATTCTTCTGATTTCATGTCTGTCTTGCTGATATCAATCATCGCGTAAAAAGTGGCATCGACAGTTGCAGGTTTTATTTTCTTTGTATGGCTCAACGTTTCCATCAAAACGTCTCTCCTGTTCTTGAAGACAGTAGCCATTTCTATAGAGTAGTCGACATCTGTGCGCAATGCCTCTATTGCGGCGTATTGTGATGGTAGTGGAGCACAGGCGGCTACGTTCTCTTGTAATTTGGTCATAGCGGTGATTATTTCCCGGTTGGCCGCCACATACCCTATACGCCATCCTGTCATACAAAACTCTTTAGAAAGACTGTTAATAAAAATTGTCCGTTCTTTCATATCAGGGAGCGATGCTATACTTTTGGGACGCATATTCCCATTATATACCAAGCTTTTATATACTTCATCGGTAATCACCATAAGATTTTTTTCTTTTGAAACTTCTGCAATTTGGGAGATGAATTCTTGGCTGAATACTTTGCCCGTGGGGTTGCAAGGCGTATTGAGTATGATTGCTACCGTTTTGGGGGTTATCGCTTCCTTGATTTTATTCACGGAACATTTGAATTCTTTGATGTGGTCGTAGTCTTCCACGATAATCGGTACACCGCCACACATCTCAACCATCTGTTTATAATTCACATAGTAAGGGGCAGGTATTATAACTTCATCGCCAGAGTCGATAGTAGCTAACAATGAGAGGTATAGGCCTTCCATAGCACCAACACTTACCAATATTTCATTTTCAGGAGAATATGTCAGTTGTTCTTTCTTAAATATGTAATTTGCGATGGCTTGGCGTAAGTCAATCAGGCCGGCGTTTTGTGAGTAACGCGTCTTGTTCTCCATGATTGCTTTACACCCGGCTTCTTTGATTGGGGTTGGAGTAGGGATGTCGGGGTCTCCTAAAGTGAAGTCAATTACATTTTCATACTCCTTGGCCATATTGAATAATTTTCTAGTCAAGGACGGCTGAATATTTGTAGCCGCTTTTGAAATCTTAATCATATATATTTGTTTTTATGATTTTTGGATAATATATTGTTTTGGGACACTCGTCATTTATACTAAATTGAGCTTTTTGAGCAGTTCTTTCGTTATTACTTTATTTACGTCATAGGTTTCCGCATTTTGTTGGCATTTCAAAGCCATTTTTCCTATGTCATAGCATCCCTCAATACACTTTTTCATTTTGTCGTATAATGCGGGAACGTTATGTACCGGAATGAACAAAGCGGTTTCTCCATCGCTCATAAACTGTTTGTTGTGTGCCCAATCTGTGACAATCATAGGGACACCGCTTATAAATACATCGATAAATACCCCTGCGAAACCTTCGCCTTTCCAATAGGTTGGGAATAACATCAGGTCGTATTGGGATAACTTGTCATAACCTTTTTCGTTTTGTAGGTTGAGGAAACCTCGGTAGTTCACGTTTTGTAAGGGGTCTAGTTTTTGAAAAAAGTCAGTCTTGTAGGTTTCAGCGATTTTTCCGTAAAAGTCAATGGTGTATTTGTCTTTAAATCCCGTAGCATTGAGTCGCCGGACAGCTTCAATAATGTCATCGCAACCTTTTTCTTTCATGATTCTACTAAGAAATACGAAACGTAACGGGCGTGTTATTTCCTTTTTCCATTCATTTATACGTTCCTTTATGTTGGGGTAATAGGTGATAGGTTTAAAGTTTGGAAGTTGAAAAACATTTTTTACGCCACAATCGGTCAATTGCTGTACCATCAGATTACTCTCAACAATCGTCCAGTCCATATAACCGATTATGTCTTTATCAAATATGCCGTTTTTGACTTTTTCACCGAGAGTTCCGCCTATAACCCAATGAATCGTGGGTTGTTTCCATTTCACTTTTTTCATCAACTTCATCATCGGGTATACGTTTACCGTACTGGTCGAGAATATGATGGTGTCTTTTTTATGTATTACCAAATTCCAAATCAACTGTAAAAACACCCAAGGATGCCTTCTCCAGTTCTTGAAGTCTACGCATCTGCACTTCACTCCCAGTTCTTCCAACCTGTGTATCATCAGTTGGTTCTTCATTGTCTCCCCACAATCGGCAGGGTTGCCTTTGTTTATCCAGCCGATAACGATTGCTTTGTTCATCATTTATAATACATTCAAATTAAGTGAATAAGAAAATCAATCCGTGTTATGTGGGATGACAATTAATGCAGCGTCTGTATCGCATATTTAACAATTTCCATGGATTTCTCGGTTGAATATTTTTCCAAGAAAAGATTACGGGAGGCTATATTGAATTTGGAACAGTGTTTTTCTATTTCTTTGATTGCCTTAATAAAATCCTCGCTACTCTCGCAGCAAACTCCAATCTCTTCTGTAATATCGAAACCACAAAAAGCTTCTTTCGTGCCAATGATGAATTTTCCCCACATTAGGGCTTCTGTTGTTTTTGTCTTCATTCCACTACCTTCAAATATAGGGGCAATTACACAATCAGCTCGTGCGTAATAAATGTCTAAATTATCTACAAAACCATGGATTTCTATTTTGTCATTTGGCTTGATTGGTAGCTCATCCATATGGCTTCCTACTATCGTCAAATGCACATCTACATGTGGTAAAACATTATTTATAAACCAAATGATACCATTTGCGTTTGCATAGAAATTAGATCCTACAAAAAGGATTTCTTTCTTTGATGGTCCTTCATTCTTTTCCGGAAAATTTCGGTATGTATCTTTTAAGGAGGATGGTAGTAATACGATAGGGGTATTGCATCCCCATTTTCTGACTTCTTCTTTGTCACGTTCCGTAAGCATAAATATTAAATCAGCGTATTGTGCGGCTTCTTTTTCTGCATTTTTGATAGGGCGATTAAATATTGGATACAAAATACGTTTGAAAAATGAACGTTTTTGGAATATATATTCAATGTTATGAAAAAATACTATGATTGTACCTTTATAATTATTCTCTTTTAACGTTTTAGCTATTGCACCATAGCTTGAATTATCAATCCATATATATTCACAATTTTTGGCTATGTTGGAGATGTCCGAAATGGTCTTTGTGTTTATCCCATTAACATATTGCTTGAAGCAACGTTCTATCAAAAAACAAGGATTTATATTTCTTTTTTTTTCAATGCTGTATCTTATTGTGTTTTTTAGAGGAAATATTCTGCAAAAAAGTTCATAATTTCTATCAGAAATAACAGAACCACCTCCTAAACAATGTGCCATTTGGGAGATAAATAAATTTTTCTTTTCCATTGTAGTTTAATCTTTGGTAATTGACATCTTTTGAGATGGTATTTTATTCTTGTATGCTAACATAATAAAACATAGGGCAAATGTGGAAGGGCTACTTAAATCATCGCTAAATACGGAAATCATGAAGACAAACAATATCCATACAGCCGCAGCTATATAAAAAGGAGATTTATGGCGAGTCCTATAAAATTCCTTAAAGAGTTGCCATAGAAAACAAAGATATATGATTATTCCTCCAAAGCCATAATATGCTAACATCGTTCCATAAGCGATATCCGGAGACCTTAGCTGCTGAATCATCCCCGACCCATAAAACTTGATATTTACAATGAATTGATACATTTGTATAGAAAGAGGGGATGAATCAGATAAAAGCCCCAAGCCAAAGAACTGTTCTTCCAAAGGTCTGTTTACAAGGTATAGTACTCGCTCGATTACCCACGATATTCGGTATGTGAAATTTCCGTCATTCTGTTGTTCATAGGATTGTAATTCAACTCTTCCAGTTAATACATTGCTGATGTCAGATGAAGTATCTCCTCCAAATCGCTCTGACAAGATGGGAAGAAAGGGCAATGATACGAGACATATAAGGAGGCCGTATTTAATGATTGAATTCTGTTTTCCAATGAAATATAATGCCAACAAAATAGTAATTCCTGTAATAAAGATGAGTGAACGTGCCAATGTTCCTAATATACAAATCACGAATAAGGTTATAATCAGTTTTGTCTTTTTTCCGTAAAAGGAAGGATCTAGTATAGCAACTATTAGATAGAATATAATAAAAGGAGGATAATTGAAAAAACGTATTACTCCCAATGCACTATCCTTATGAAGTGCATATACGGGTAGCATTGGATGTTGGAAAACAATTTGTAATACATCTAAAAATGCCATCCATACAGTAAACCAGGCTAATAAGTATAGTAATTTAGTCACATTTTCCATTGACATATTTACCAAGATAGGGTAACAGAGTACCAACAACATAAACCGCCCTCCTTGCAAAACCTCAAAAAATGATATTTTGTAGTATATCATAGAAAAGATGAAACTAGAAATAATGAATATACATAACCACCAAAAGCTTGTGCTGATTTTTGATGGCCTGAGCCTGTAATGATGTGTTATTATTAAGACACTGGTTATTATAAGGCTATAAACAATAGCTAAATCCATATTTTTTAGTCCGCCAAGAATAGGGTTTATTGTAATTTTGTATCCATCAGTTAAAAAACCTATGTACAAAAAATATGATAAATATTGCCATTTTTTTATAAAAAACAAAATGATGGCAACAGCCAGCAATGCAATTCCTAACATCGTACTTCTTTTAAATTTATCTATAATTGCCCTTAAACAGTTTATTTATCTGTTAATGTATAAATAGGATGTTTATTCTATTCGGCATTATGTTCTCAAAGAATTTTTAAAACCGTTTGCTAATGAAGCATTTAAACTTCCTAACCGTGGAGAGTTTGGCATTCTTTGGCGTCGTGACGTTGTGAATTTTAATAAACGTTTACGATATTATATTAATCAATACAATAGTAAAAACAATAGACATGAAACACCTTATCGATTCTTATTTGTTGGAGAGTACGGACCCAAACGTTTTCGCCCGCATTACCATGCAGTATTATTCCTCGAAGATGTTGAAATCGCGACACAGATGTCCACGTTTGTGGCTAAGGCTTGGAAGTATGGTCGTATTGATGTCCAACTGTCCGAAGGAGGAAACTGTGCAAAGTATGTCGCTGGATATGTTGCGAGCAATAGCTATAGTCCGGCGTTACTGCGTTTTTCATGGTCGAAGCCTTTCGCGCTTCACTCCATCCGCTTTGGTCAATCACCGGATGAAGAAGCTTACCAAGATTGTAAGTCGCTTGAGTATTCCCGAATTAGTAGACGAGTGTATGCTATTGATGGACGCTTGCGCGAGGTGCCTCCCTCCGTTTCGCTTCAATCTGCTATATACCCCAAGTGTTACGCGTTTGGCGTTTCAAGTGATGACTTCAATCTTAAGCGGTATCGACTCGTATCGTACTTACATCAGTACCTTGAACGAGAGGGACGCACACCGGATGGAGTGACGGATATTTGGCGTATTTTTTGCCGTAATTTCGACTATTGGAATGAGAAAATAGTAGGAGGATCCTCTTTGCTTGAATTGTTTTCCGGTTCTTCTAATTACGAGACTGCCTTGTATACGGCTTTGAATGTTTCACGTAGATTCATGCTTTTGTGTGAAAGGTATCGCGTTTCGGATTGGTATTACTATTACCATGTGATAAAGAAGTACTATAAGGATAAGGACTACTGTATTCTGGTAGACGGGATTCAACGTATGTGTGAAGATGTTGACAACGGTTTGCCTGTTGAACATTTGATTCATCGCTATGGTAACGTTCCGAATTTGGAGATAGAAGAGTTTTTTGTAGATGGTGTACAAGGTGAGAATTTTCACCATTTTGTTGCTCTTGACCATTTTGCAGAAGATGTTGGAATGGATTTTGAGAGTGTTCGTGTTCTGTATAATGATTATACGCTTGACCCCTTGTATTCATCGAATTATATGGAACAATCTCGATTTTATAAGGATAGTATAAAACACAAGGAACAAAACGATTTAAATAAATTGCTTTATGATTATTAAGGATAGGAATTACAGGAATATGCATATTTTTCATAATCTGTATTGTAAATTTGAAAGTTATATTCTTACTTCTGCTTTGCGTGCTGTAAGTAAGGAGTATCAGTATGGCATAAGACATTCCGGACATCGTACGGTTTGGTATGATGATAAGGCGCAATGTTTGAATGCTGCCTATAATCTTTTGTGTCGTCATGATGACAAGTTTGAGATTGTTATTCGTCAGGTTTGGGAATCTGTCATGAGTGAGCCTGTTTTGTTTAAGGCTTCTCCGCTTTTTGATGGTGACCAGACTTTCCAAGATGAGCGTCTTTTTGAATTGTATGCTCGTACTTTGCGAGAGCGTGGAGATAAAGATGCGTATGAATGTCTAATGAGTGATTTACCCTTTTAGTTTTTAAGTGTATGAGTGTTTTATTTAAAAAGTGATTTATGGCAAACATTATGAACATGGTGAATTTAAAGAACAATGTTCACCGCTCTGGTTTTGATTTGTCACGAAGGAATTGTTTTACTGCAAAGGTCGGTGAGATAATCCCCGTGATGTGTGAAGAGGTTCTTCCTGGTGATAAGTGGAAGATTAATATGCGTGAATTCATGCGTACTGCTCCGGTTCAGACGGCTTCTTTTGGTCGTGTCAGACAGTATTATGATTTCTATTTTGTGCCCTATAACCTCCTTTGGGACAAATGGGAAAATTGGATTATGCAGACAAAGCAAGCGTTTCATGCAAAAAGTATTTTGGCATCTGCTGATGAGTTCCCGACACATCCTTATATGTCCATGAATGAAATGTTGGCTTTGTTTACGGATATGCAGGATCATGATGCATCCTATTATTTGGACTATTCCCTTCCTGTTCGTGTGGCAAATACTACACCAGTTTATGATGGTACTTCCCGTTTGATGTCTTATTTGGGCTATCCTTTGACAAAGAGTTCCGGTATTTCAGGTGACTTGGCGTTGAATCCTTTCCCTGTTTTGGCTTATCAGAAGATTTATCAGGATTATTTTCGTTTTTCGCAGTGGGAAGATGCTGCCCCCTGGACGTACAATCTTGATTATGTTCTTACTTCAGGTGCTTTGAAGTTGCAGTTGAATACTATTAAAACGGGTAGTTCGGCTAACATTCCTAATATGTTTACCCTTCGTTATTGTAGTTTGGATAAGGATTATTTTAACGGTTTGTTGCCTACTCCGCAATATGGTGATACTGCTATTGCTGGTCCGTTGAGCGGTTCAGGTTATGTTGTTGCTGATGGTAATCGTCGTGTTGATTTTAACTTCTCTTTGAATAAGAGTGTTTCGACTGCTTCTGAGCGTCGTTCATTAGTGATTCCTAAAGACGGTGGTGTTGTAACTTATGCTGGTTCGGCATCAACTGACCCTAGTCAAATTTCAGGTTCTTTTTCTAGTGCTTATACTCTAGCTTCGTCTCCTTGGGCTGTCAATCCTGGTACTATGGGGCTTTCTATCTTGCTTCTTCGTCAATCAGAAGCTCTTCAGAAGTGGAAAGAGATTACTTTGTCCGGTGATTTGGATTATAGGACGCAGTTGCAAAAGCATTGGAATGTGAATGTTTCAGAGGATAACAGCTACATGTGTAAGTATCTTGGTGGTATTGCAAACAATCTTGATATTTCAGAGGTTATCAATACGAACCTTGATTCTCCGGAGTCAGAGGCAGAGATTCACGGTAAAGGTGTTTCCGCTTCAAATGGTAACATTAATTTCAGTTCGCATCAGTATGGTTTGATTATGTGTGTGTACCATTGTAAGCCTATCATTGAATGGAATGCCAATAATTTGTTGCCTCGTATGTTGACTAAGACGAAGGTCACTGATTATGCAATTCCTGAATTTGACCAGATTGGTATGGAATCTGTTCTCCGTGGACAATTCATTTATAATGCTGCACAGAATTGGAGTAGTCCTATTGGTTATGCACCTCGCTATGTTGATTACAAAACGACTGTGGATGTTGTTCATGGTGAGTTTCAAGACAGTTTGAAGCCTTGGGTGATTCCGCATACTTTGTCTATGACGTTTGGTAATGACATTAATTTCAAGACATTCAAGGTTGACCCTGCTGTTTTGGATAATATGTTTGGTGTTGCTGCTTCTGAAGCAGACCAATTTCGTTGTACTGCGTATTTTGACATTAAGACAGTTCGCAATCTCGATCGTGATGGTTTACCGTATTAATATGTGAGTTATGTATGTGAATTTGTTTATTTTGGTGTTGTTGCTATTGTTTGCATTTGTTTTAGGTGCTGTTTCGGTCCTGTTATATCAGTTTGTATGTAGGTATCGGCATTTAAAAGCGTGGTTTGATGGCACGCATCCTAATTGATTTGTTATGAGTAAGATTGAAAAGTTTTGGGTTGTTTTGGCAGTGCTTTGTATGGTAGTAGGTGCATGTACTGTAACAGTTCAAGTTCAGAAAGACAATTGCAACAGCAGTTTTGAGAATTCTACTACGAGTAGTAATAGTGCGGATTCCGCGCGTGTTGATTTAAATATTAAGTAGTATGAGACGATATAAGTTATTTGATACCACTACGTTTGTAGAAATGCCTTCTCAGGGTAACGCTCCTACGTTTATTTTGCGTACTCCTTCTCCTTTGGATGAGTTTCAGGTTGAAATTTTGTCAGTAGGTAAAGAGCAGGAAATTATGTTTATTTCTTCGGATATTGCTTTGCTTTTTAATCAGCAGCGTTTGATGCAGTTGAACCCTGCGATGCTTGACCAGTTGGTTAGTAATATGAAGCAATCTAAGCCGAATATTAAATTGTCTGATGAGCAGCTTATCGGAGCTTTGAAGTCTCGGTATATTCAGTCTAATGCTGATGTGTACGCATGGACGCGTGCCATACAGGCAGATTTGGATAGTACTATTTCTTCCATTGAGGCAGAAGCGGCTGCCCAAGCGGCCAAGACAGCAGAAGCTGCTGCCGGTCAAGAGTCAGGAGAGTGATTTTATATTGAGTTATTTTATATTAGTTATTTCCGCGGTCGGTCTGTGAAGATAGGCCGCGGTTTTACATTTAATCTTATAATTATGAGTAGGAAAGATAGAAAGGCCAATTTGCAGATGAACCAGCAGACCAATGAAACTAATCTGCAAATGAATCGTGAAACGAATCAGGCCAACCAAATGATTAATCAAGCTAACATCGATTATTCCCGTGAAGCTTGGGCGAATGAAGTTGCGTACAATTGGGAGATGTGGAATAGAACCAATGAATATAATGACCCCTCGGCACAGATGCAGCGTTTGGAGAATGCCGGATTGAATCCCTATATGATGATGGATGGAGGAGACGCTGGAACAGCGTCTGCTGGTAGTGCTCCGTCTCATAATCAACCCCAGCAGTTACCGATGCAGGCTGGAAAGGTAGACCCGTATTATGTTCCACTTTCCAATACTGCGCAAGATGTTCAGAATGTTATTGCTGCTGTTGGTCAGATGGCCGATGTTCAGTTGAAACGCCAACAAGAAATTGGCATGGGTATTCAGAATCAGTATATGGCACAGAAGCAAGCTGCAGAGATTGCAAAGGTATTGGCCGATACAGGTAATACAAAGCTTCGTAATCAGGCACAACGCATGGCCAATCAAATTACAGGTGAGAGTATGAATTCACAGATTGAAGCAGCTAAACGTCAGCCTGTTTTTATGGATGCGCAGATACAGCAATTACAGTCGCAAGCTGCTTTCAATGATGCCAATAAGGAACTTGCTTTGATGCGTGCTAAGCAAATGCCTTATGAACTTTGGTTGAAGGCTACGGATACTCTTTCGCAACTTGAATTGCGTGATAAGCAAGGTCGTTTGTTGTCTGCGCAAGCTGCTGAATCTCGTGTTCGTACGGAAATTGCAAAGATAGAGAAGGACAATAAGTTGCATTATACACCAGAGCAAAAGGATATGCTTGTTCAGTTTGAACTTCGCAATGCTGCCCTTGAATCTGATATGAAGGCAAATGCTTTGTGGCAGTCTGACCGTGATACAATGATAAAACACCAAGGTGATACTTCGTTCTTTGGTGAGTTAGGGCGTTCTGCTGAATATTGGTTGGATAAATTTCGTATTTTCAAATAGTTTTGTATCTTTGCACATGGCAAAGAAGATAATTGAATGGTGTTTAGCTGTTTTGGTGTTCTTGTTCACCTTAATGGTAATTTTGATTTTGGTTGATGCCTTTGTATAAGGTGTTATTTGTTAGTTAGTTAAGGTAGAGTAGGAGAGCGTTTGCCCTCCTACTTTTGTTTTACTGCATAAGTTGCTCTTTTATTAGCGTTCTGATTCTCTCTAGATTCTTGGTTTCCTCTCCGAGACCCATTTCCTCTAACTGTCTTCCCTTGCTTCTTAATACGTAGCAAATTTCGTCCCAATCTCTGATGTTTAATTTCACTGCTTTCATAATTCACCTTTTTAGTTGTTTAACATACAGGGACGCCAACTGCATAGCCCCCCAAATTTTTTTTCTTTTTTCTTTTGACAAGCTAAAATTTGGCATGGAGTAAATTAGGACAATCAGTTGGCATAATTTAATAGAAGCGTAGCGTCTGTTAAATTATGGTAACGCCTATTGGCCTAATTTACGGAATACCTACCTTTGCTTTTCAAAATAAATAAGAAAGAAAATTTATCACGCACAGTCAGGTTTATAAGGCGGAACGCCTTGTATCGTAGATGTATATTCCTATTATTCAGCTACTTGTCAGGATGTGAAACCATTACTTTTCTCCGAAGGATTTCGGGTCTCTCACTCCCGAAACACATACCCCTTGTCTAACCTATGGAAAAGTGACAGGCGTAAATTTCTCGCGTTTTATTTGGTTTGTATTTCTAAAATCTCTATATTTGCCCTCAAATCAATTAAAGTTGCTCCAATGGCATGTTTGCACCCCGTGAAGATAAAAAACCGTAATGGCGAGTATATGGACGTTCCTTGTGGTCGTTGTTATGGCTGTCTTAATAAAAAACGTGTTACTTTAACTACACTAACAAAAATTGAAGGTATGAAACACAAGTTCATTATGTTTATTACTCTTACGTACGCTCCGGAATATCTTCCCACGTGTACGGCTAAAATTCATCGAAGTAGAAATGGAGAGCATTCTTTGCGTATCCGTTATACCAGTCCGCGTATGATTAAATATTACCAGACTGATAGGTGCGCGAGCATTGATGTTGAATCTAATCGGCATTATATTGAATATGGTTTTAGGGTACTGATAACCAATAGTCTTGTTTCTTATCCTGTATAAACTTTATTCTGTTTGTGGATATTTTTGTGTTACAATTTGTCTATTATATATCCGAACAAAGACATACGTGACATATCATCCGTATAGGGCCTGAAACACCTTTTCCAACTTAATTTATGGAATATCCCTTCTGCGAGAGGTTTGACTTCATTAAAAGGCTTATCCATATCCTCCACGCTTTCCAACACATGCATCTCCGTATAGGGAAAAGATTCAATGGCATGATTACATTCATCACTTTCACGGCAAATCAAATCCAATAAATAATCCAGTAAGAAATAAGAGACCGGACTTTTCTCACGCCATATATATGCAAAAAACAAATCACGCATATTCAGGAATATCTTATGGCCAGGCTTGCCGCCAATTAAATAACTCGCCCAACGGTAACGGGACACGTAACGATAATCATTCGGCTTGTCTTGTTTGCTTGTATAGAAATCAGTATTGCTCAAATCCGGCAATAACGCAGCCACATAACAGGTGGCATCCACCCATAAGCCTCCATATCGTGTCAACAGGGTAAATCTAAGAATATCAGAAAAAGCTGTTACGGACAACATACCTTGTTCCATTTTACGTATTACATATTCGGGAATATCCACAAAATCTGTGTAATTTTCTTTTGTAATCAAATGAAGTTCCTGACCGTCCCTTAGATTACTCCGCAAGGAAGACAAACACAACTTTGGCACCAAAGGCATCATCTTCTCACCCTGCCACCAACATACCCATATTGGAAACTTTTTCATAAAAGCATGGGGAACATCTGAGGCCATCTCGTTTCTCCAGACAATATGACCATAATGTTTTTGGAGATAACGTGTAATAACTGATTGGCCTAATTTACCCCCCCCCCCAGATTTAAATATTTTTAATATAACGACAATAAAACCGTAAAATCCCAATACATCCACATAGGACTTGGCTATCTTCAGTTTGTTCTTTAATTCTTCTATATGCAATATCCTTTGAAGTTTTCCATAATAACGCCTTTTCTTTGCAAACCAAAATCCACTATACCGCTTTACATACTCTTCATAAACATCTTTTGGAAGAAGCGACATCAAAACCTCTTTTCTTTCCATATTCCCTATATCTGAAAAGGCATAAGTCATTCCATCGTGATTGAACACACAAACATCCACATCAATAGAACGATAACTCTTACCATCCAGCACCAAGGTCTGTAGCCAAAACTTCCAGTCACTAACCAATTTGAGGTGCTCGTCATACGGATACTCTAAAAGCAGGCTACGTTTGATAAAAGAAGCCTGATGGCTAATGGAAGTCACAAAGAAATGCTTCAATGTAGCTTTTTGGGGAGGTTTAACATAATCCACTATTTTTCCGTTTTTCGTAGAAATCTCACATCCCGTCAACACATCAAATCCGTCATCCAAAAATAAAGAGACCTGTTTAAGGACTAAAGGATTTACAAACATGTCCCCCGCATTCATAAAAATACAATATTCCCCCGAACATATTCTCACCGCCTTGTTCATAGCATTATAAATGCCTCTATCCGGTTCACTAATCCATTTAGAAATATATGCATGATATTTTTGTATGATTTCTATAGTACCATCGTTACTCTGACCATCAACTATTATATACTCAAAATCGTTATACCGTTGGCTGATGACAGATTTAATAGTTCTTTCTATACACGATACCGCGTTAAAAGAAACCGTGATTACAGATACTTTCATAGTTTAATTTTTAAGCAGGATGAATTAGTTGTTTTTATTTTTCAGAGAAAATGGCAATATGTTCCCTTGAACTCGTAACGCATGTTTTGGGGTCTTTTGCCTAAACTTCGTGCTGGAACTCCTCCCCATAGCTCAAATGGAGGGATATTGTGAGTTACAACACTTCCGGCAGCTACGACAGCTCCCTCACCAATAGTTACGTTTCTAAGAATTATGGAGTTGGGACCAATCCATACTCTATTCTCGATTCTCACAGGACCGTAATGATTGGGATTACAAGCGAAGTCTGGATCACGATAATCATGCTGTAGCGTCCAGATGCTGACATTTGATGAGAGATTTACATTTTTCCCGATTTTAATACCAGCCCTTGCATCTAAAATCGCATTATCCCCGATGATGCTTCCTTTTCCAATGCATAGGCCGGATGGATTCCGTATTTCAGTTCCGGAATATATAACGACCTTTTTCTCAATTTGTATCTGATGTACATTCTTATAGAAAAATTTGCGTATTCGGTGTGAGTGGATGTTTCCGCACCAATAAAGGAACAAACGCTCAAACCACCAACAATACTTATCGGCAAGTTTTGTGTAAATAGATTTGTGCTTGGTACCTAATACGTTATGGTGCCTCGTTGCCCACGCCGTGATAGGCGATAGGCAAAACATGATTAAAACGCGATGAAAATAGATGAGAACAAATACACTGAAAAGTAAAATCATTTTTTCCATTTGTTTTTAATGAGATTGATAGTCCAGTTGTCTATTTCGTGGACAATTGGATTTTTAACAAGAAATTTTTCTACTGAATAAGTAGTAAATACCATGATGAGCGCGGAGAGTATTAATCTAATTAATACATGAATATCTGAAAATGTAATATGCATGAAATAGGAGCAAATTGAGATAATAAACAAAGGTATAAACCTTTGTTTTAGCAAATTAAAAGGTAAACTTATAGAGGTTTTATTATGTATAAAATAAATAGCGGATGACATAACCATGAGTTCTGATATCAACCAACAAACGGCTGCTCCTTTGCACAACATATGCGGTACAAGAAGAATGTTTAATATTATTCCTAAAACAGCCCCCCACGCAGTGCAAAGCATCACTTCTCTGTCTTTTTTTAAAGGTGTGAGAATTTGTATGATGAGAATTTGTTCTATACTGACGATTATGAGAATGGGCATGGTTATCATCATGGGCGCAATTGCTCCTTCATACCCTTTACCGGCAATGACACGAATAATATCAGTGGCAAAAAAAATGGCAAAAATTGCTAAAGGGATGGATACTGTTAAAATGATATTAAGGCTCTTGTTTACTCGTTGCTGAAACTCCTTAAAATGATTTTGGCTAACAAGTTGACTTAATCGGGGTAACATTACCGTGGTGAAAGAAGTTATAATAGAAAGGAAGATAGTGTATAATTTAGTTGCAGTGGAGTAATAACCAACTTGTTCGTCTGTAGAAACAAATCCCAAAAAAGATGTGCTGAAAGAATTGTACAACCACGCTAAGATAGAATAAGCACCTAATACAAGTATGGGGGATGCAATCCTTTTCATCTCTTGAAAATCAAAATCTAATCGGATGTGATGTCTTGAGTAAAGGAGGTTGATAATGGCATTTATTGTGATGGAAAAGACTATTAGGAAGTAATACAGGGTATAATCCTCTTTGTTTTTAACAAATAAAAATACTGATATTACAAAAAGTATTCTGATTATTAATGTGCGTTGGGTAATGAACTTGAAATCTTCTAATCCGCGATACAGCCAGTCTATGAGTAGAAATGTTGAAAGTAGCTTTAACCCACCTACGATGAGCAGGTCACGGTAGTCCGTGAATTTGGGGACAACGTATAGCAATATTAACAGTAGTATGATAGCAATAAAGGTGGATAAGGCGTTAAAAGCAAGTAAGGCCGTAAAAGATTTGTTTAATCGTTCTTGAGATGTCTTTGTTTGGGCTATTTCCCTCACGCCAACTGTGCCTATACCTAGCATTGACATGATGATAAGTATCTGTATTATGTTGTCTATGAAATTATACTTCCCAATAGAATCTGCACCTAATATGCGGGAAACGTAGGGAAAGGTTAATAATGGGAAAATGTAGTTTGCCAGTGTCAGGAAACTACTGTAAAAAAAGTTTTTTTTAATGCTCATGAAATATCTCTCTGATTTTGCTGCCTTCAAGAAGCAAAGGGGATTATTTGTTTTATTTTTTCCACTGTATTCCTGTTTTTAACATTTCCGTATTACGCCCGATAATACAGTTTTCTGTACTAATGCTTTTCGTTATCGTTGAATTTGCGGCAATCACATTGTTGTTGGCGATGGATACTCCTTTCAAAATGGTCGTCCTGCATCCAATCCATACATGTTTGCCAATATGTATGGGTTTCTCTTTATTTATTATTGTGTTATCTGAATTTAATATTTTATGAAAATCTGTATCCATCAATAATATATCCCAAGACAATAAACAATCATCATTTATCATAATATTTTTGTTACATATTATCGTTGTATTTCCTCCGGTCACCCAGATATTATTTCCCAAAAACAGGGATGAAAGTAAGGAGGCCGTCCTTGCAGGGGTTGATTCTTTATCTAAAGTTCAAAACAAGAGCAATGGGGAGCTTTTTCAGATACATTTTTTTAGTTTCCACGGCTGTTTTTCGCTTTCGTTAACCCAAGGAGTACTTTTTTCTCAGGAGAAAAATTTTCCGTTCGGCTGAAAAAACATTTTTTTTCTCCGCATCCCGTCCCGTTGCTCTCTGTACGGCGACGAAAAGCATGGCTGAAAACGGAAAAACGGGCTGCTGCCATTGCTCCTTTTTACGCTATTTGGACAGTTGGACAATACAAAAGTGCGATGTCTTTTTGTAAGGTTGAGTGCCTTGAAGCCTGCATATTTTATGCATGCAAGCGCAGGATTTCACCGTCCGGTAAACTTTTGGAAGGCATAACCTTGGAATGGCTGTCATCATGCTTTTTCCGGGACGCGCAAGAATCGCGTATTTGTGGACACGTCTTATGACGGCCGGAAATAAGCAAGTCTTGCGAGGATGAGATTGACGATTTGACAGAATGGCAATGAAGAACAAACAAAGCCCGGCATTGCGCCGGGCTTTGTGCTATAGGGCTTGTCGGGACTCTCTTTTTATTTCAAAGGATTATCCGACGTGGCGTACAGGCCGATGCAGGCACCGATGAAGCCGCCGGAACGGTTCGTGCTCAGGTTGATGGCATCCACGCCTCGGGCCATCAGCGTCCAATCTCCGCCGGTGGAATAGTAAAAATCATAATAACGGCCTTTGCCACAGATTTTCAGCTTGACGGGAGCGGCGGTTTCTTTTTCGTCCAAGAACACTGTGCTTATGCGTACCGTTTCCTTTTCCGACCGGGTCAGCGTGAGGGCAGGCTTGCCGCCTACCAACGTCTTTCCGAACACGAAATTGTATTCCTCGTTTTGCAACAGGGTGAAACCGGCCAATTCCTTGGCAGAACGGGGTGTGAATGTCACCTCCGTTTCGGCAGTGAACGTGTGGTGCTGCTGCCGTGCGAATAGGGCTGAGGGGGATTCCTTTTGCGAAATATTCACTGGTTTGGCATGGAGGGCCAATCCCTTTCCGTCGAGGGTGTAAAAGTCCGACGGGTTGCGCAAGAACATCCAACGGATGTCCAACGTGTCCGAGGCGAAGCGGTCGCAATATCCGAAGTTTCCCGTCAGGTGGTTTTCCTTGGGTTGCAACCCTTCCTTTTCGTTGACCGTGGGGATGGCCTTGTCCTTTTCCAAGATGGTCGGCCATCCGTTCTCCCAATTTACCGGCAAGAGGTAAGTGTCCCGCCCCGTATTGTAGAAGTCTTCCTCATACGGGCGGCAAGCCAGGAACACGGCATACCAGTCACCGTCCGGCGTGGACACGAGGTCGGCGTGTCCGGCACTGGTCACGATGTCCGGCCGCTGTGGGTCCAATCCCGTGCGTTGTGTCAGGATGGGGTTGCCATCGGTGAACTCTTCCCAAGGGCCTTCCGGTTTCTTCGAACGGAAGATGACTTCGGAGTGCCATGCGCCCGTACCTCCTTCGGCGCACATCAGGTAATAATATTTGCCGATGCGGTACAAGTGTGGGCCCTCTATCCAGATAGGATTCTCCTGCACATGGCTGCCCGAACGTACGATTTCGATTGGGTCGCCCACCACGCTGTCGCCTTCCACGTCGAAATAGTGGAGCATGATGCTGCGTTCGCCTTCGTATACATGTCCGCCTACCGGTTCGTCGTTATTTACGATATATCCGCGTCCGTCCTTGTCGAAAAAGAAAGAGGGGTCGATGCCTCCCACTTTGGGCAGGTAAATGGGTTCGCTCCACCCTTTGGCCGGGTCTTTCGTCTTTACGAAGAAATTCCCGGCTCCCACGTTGGTCGTAATCATGTAGAAGGTCTTGTTCTTTTCGTTGTAAGTGATGGCCGGCGCGAAGATGCCTCCCGACACGTTTTGGCGGTCAAGCGGGAGCTGCGACTTGCGGTCGAGCACATGTCCCAGTTGTGTCCAGTTCACGAGGTCCTTGCTCGTGAAGATGGGCACGCCGGGGAAAAACGAGAAAGAAGAGTTGACCAAATAATAGGTGTCCCCCTTGCGGCAGATGGAAGGGTCGGGATAGAACCCGGCCAAGATCGGATTGAAGTACTGGTTGTGCGGATTGATTTCCTTGTTGAAACGGCTGTCGTCCCCATTGTATGAGAAATAGTTGAAATGTGCCGTTTGTGCTGTGGCAACCATATTGGCCATCATCAGGATAGAGAGAGATAATACATGTTTCATTGTTTATACTATATACTTTTTTATTTGTTGACTTCAAGTGTTTGCGTTTTTCCCCTCTTCAATACCTATGTGGGGTAATTTCGGCAAATGTTGCAAATATAGGAAAGACATCGTTTCGTGTTTTTATTTGATGTCGCAGATGTTTTATGTCATGTATCAATGCGGTGTGCTTTCGTTTTTTTACCGGTGTGCTTCCTTTATTTTAAATGGTTGGAAGTATCCGTTTGTGGTAGGATTGGACATGGAGCAAATCTTCTGTTACATAGAAAGAAAAGCGTTGCCGGAATAATGATTAAGTTTGTCATCGTTCATTTATATATTTAAAAACCAAAGAGAATGAAAAAGAATCTTTTTGCATGGGCTGTCGCCTGCATGTTGGCTGCCGGAGAGGCCGGGGCGCAGAATCCTATCATACAGACACGTTACACGGCCGACCCGGCAGCCTGCGTTTATGGGGATACCCTCTATCTTTATACCAGTGTGGACAACGAGGAGGGGGAAGGCTACCAGAAAACCATTTGGCAACTGTACACAACCACGGACATGGTGAACTGGACTGACTGCGGCACGGTGGCGTCGTTGGCTGATTTCAGTTGGGCCGGTGACAACGGGGCGTGGGCACCCCATGTGGTTCCGCGTGACGGGAAATGGTACATGTATGCCCCGATTCAATTGCGGGGTATCGGTGTGTTGGTGGGGCAGTCTCCTTGCGGGCCTTGGCGGGATCCGTTGCAACGCGCCCTTATCAACCATGACATACGCGACATCGACCCGACCGTTTTTATTGATGACGACGGGCAGGCTTACTTGTATTGGGGAAATAACGGGCTGTGGTATGTGAAGCTGACCCGGAGCATGGTAGACTACAATGGCGAAATCATGGAAATTCCTTTGACGGAAGAGACGGTGGGCGGATATGAAGAGAAATACAAGGACGAGAACGGTGAGGAGCAAACCCGTCTGGTGGGCGTTGACAAGTATGAGGAAGGGCCTTGGGCGTATAAACGTGGAGAAAAATACTATCTGGTTTATGCCGCAGGGGGGATTCCCGAACATTTGTCTTATTCAATGAGCGATTCGCCTACTGGCCCATGGAAATATCAAGGACGCATCATGGACTCTCCCGACGGGAGTTTTACGACCCACCCATCCGTGGTGGATTTCAAGGGACGTAGTTACATTTTCTATCATAATGGCAAACTTAAGGGAGGAAGCGGTTTCCGGCGTTCGGTCTGCGTGGAGCAATTCGAGTATAATGCGGATGGTACGATTCCCCATATCCCGATGACCAAGAAAGGGGTATCTGAGCCGGTGGCCCATGTGTCGCCCTACGCCCGGCAGGAGGCCGAGATGATAGCTTTGTCGGTAGGGGTACGTACGGCACAGGATGAAAGCCGGGGTGTCTATTTGGATTCGCTCGACATGGGGGATTATGTGAAGGTGAAAGCCGTGGATTTCGGCGAGGAAGGGGCGCGTAGCGTACGGCTGTGCGTACGGCAGCGGGAGAATGACGGGTTCATACAGGTGTGTATCGATAGCCAGTCGAATGTGGTGGCCACGGTAGACGTGTCCGGTGTGCAGGATTGGGTGGAACTGGCCGCCGACCTGAACGAGGTGGTCACTGGGGTGCACGACATATATTTCCGTTTCCGTGCCACGGATACTGGGAAGCGGAATGAACTCATGCAATTCGACTATTGGTACTTTTTGCCACAGACGGTGTCGGGTGTGGAATTCCGTGAAGCCGTAACCGGTAGCCGGGACGGGGTGTCCGGACCGTACGACTTGTCCGGGCGGCGTATTGCGCAGCCGGGAAGAGGCATATATATAAAAGGTGGAAAAAAATACGTGGGACAGCCTTTTTGATTCATGCCGCAAACAACGTGCGACATAAAATAAAGTGCTAATGGCTATTTCAGCCTACCTTTACGCTTGGAAATAGAATTTAACCAATAAAAACAAAAATGAAAAATAGTCTTTGTCATCGATTTAAAGTAAAGACCTTTGCGGCGGCTGCCTTGTTGGCGGCGTTTGGAATGCAATCGTGTCAGGACGAAAACCTGGTCGGGCAACCCACGTGGCTGAATAATTCCATTTATGGCTGGTTGCAGGAACAAGGTAACTATGAATATACGCTTCGTCTCATCAACGATTTGAACATGGCAAGCGTTTTGAACCAAACAGGAAGCAAGACTTTGTTTGCTGCTGACGATGCGGCTTTTGAAGCTTTTTTCAAAGAGAACGGTTGGAACGTGAAGAACTATGGGCAGTTGTCCGTGGCCCAGAAAAAGATGTTGCTCAACAGTTCCATGGTGAACAATGCTTACCTGATAGAGCTGCTGTCGAACGTCCCGGGCAATCCTCCGCAAGAGGGGATGTGCATGCGCCGCGAGGTAGCGTTGAGCGTCTACGATTCCGTGGCACGGATCATGCCGGAGGACATGCCCCAAACCAAATATTGGAATAAGGTACGCGGACGTAAAGACGGGGTTCTCCTGATGCGGGACAACAGCAGTGCGCCCATGATACACTTGTTGCCAAGGTTCATGAAGACCAACAACATCACGGATGGCGACTTGGCCAAGTTGACGAATGGCAAATCCTTGTCTGCGGCAGAGTCGTGGGTGAACGGCATAAAGGTGTTGGCTCCCACGGACATCACGTGCAAGAACGGCTACGTGCAAAAGGTGGAGGAAGTAATCACGCCGGCAGACAACATGGCGGAAATCATCCATAAGCATCCCGTCATGAGCGAGTGGGCCAAACTGTTGGATTTGTACAGTGCCCCTATTTATGACGCTGCTGCCACACGGGAATACAACCGGCTGTATAATACGTCGGATTCTGTCTATGTGTTGCGTTATTTCGCGAAGCAAGCCAATGGCGGGTCGAATTTGCAGGATCCCGATAACATACAGAACCAAGTGCCCGGTTATTTGGAATTCGACCCGGAGTGGAACCAGTATATGTACACTAACACCTATAACAAGACGCTGAACTATGATTGCGGTGCCATGTTGGTGCCGACCAATGCGGCTTTGGAAAAGTGGTGGGACGGAGAAGGCAAGGCGCTCCAGGATGTGTATGACTCTTTGGTCAACGTGGACATCAATGTGTTGAACAAATTAATCAATGTCAACATGATTACTTCATTCGTCGACCATGTGCCGTCCAAGTTCGAGAGTATCACCAACGATGCCAAAGTGAGCATGGGAGTAAAGGAAGAGGATGTGGACAGTTGTTTTATGGGGTGTAACGGGGTGGTTTACCTGACGAATAAGGTCTTTGCCCCAGCTGCCTATCGTTCCGTTTCTTTTCCGGCCTTGGTGCGTCGCAACACCACCATGGGCGTGGTGTACTGGGCCATCGAGCAATTAGGGTTGGATGCCTACCTGAATTCAATGGATACGCGTTACAGCCTGATACTTCCCACGAATGAAGCTTTTTTGAAGTATGTGGATCCCTGCACCTATGGCAAAGGGACATCTACGCTTTATGAGTTCTTTTGGGATACTGACAGGCAGAACGTGGGAGCTTACAAATACCAGTATGATATGGCCACGGGGACGATTTTGGATCCCGATAATAAAGAAACCGTTTATGCCAACAGTTCTTCCGGCAAGGACAATGACGCGGTCATGAACCGCCTGAGCGACATCATGGAAAATGTAATTGTCGTGGGTGACATTGAGGACGGGCATACTTATTACAAGACGAAAGGCGGAGGGACTATCAAGGTGGAAGGGCACGGAACTGATATCAAAATCAGCGGCGGCTTGCAGATTGAGCAAAATGCTCCTCTCAGTGTTTCTACGATTTATGACCAGACGGAAAACGGTAACGGAAAAGCCTACGTGATTGATGATGAGATCTTGATGACAAGCCGTAAGTCTGTTTACCAGACATTGACAGAACATGAGGAGTATTCCCGCTTCCTGGAACTGTTGAGCGGCGGCGACCCGGATTCGACGGATTATAACTTGCTGACATCCCAAATAGATGACAAGTATTCCTGTGTAGACCAGAACATACGCCTGTTCGAGACATACAATTACACGGTCTATGTGCCGACCAACAAGGCCATAGAGGAATTGCACGAGAAAGGTGTCCTTCCGTATTGGGAAGACTTTGATAATGCGACCGATCCCGATGCCCGTTACAGGATTAAAAACAGGATTGTGAATTTCTTGCGTTACCATATACAGGATAATTCCGTGTACATTGGTGACGGAAGCGAAAGCGGGGTCAAATATGAAACGGCCAAGCTGAATCCGGCCAACCGGCGTTTTTACAGTGTGACAGTGGACAAGGAGGGCAATGACGGCATGACGGTGACCGACAACCTCGGACGGACACGGCGCGTGGTGACCACCGAAGGGCTTTACAACAACATGTGCCGTGAATATGCTTTCGATACGGGGAAGAACACCATATACACCTCGTCATACGCCGTGGTGCATTTGATTGACGGGGCATTGATGTATGACGAAGAGCAAATGGAGAAATATGAATAACAGGTAATGTCGAATTGATAAATGAACATTATGAATAATAGAATATTGATGACCGTCCTATGGCTCGGGCTTATGGTCGGTTCGGTTCATGCCCAGATAACGTCCGTGAGCGGTACGGTACGGGATGAGATGGAAACATTGATAGGGGCGACGGTGTGTGAGGTGGATGCCACGGGGCGTAACATCAACGCTACGATTACGGATTTCAACGGCCATTTTGCCATGAAGGTGAAGAGCACGAAGAATAAGCTGAAAGTCAGTTTTATGGGATATAAGACGCAAACGCTCCCCATAAACCGTACGGTGTACAACATTACGTTGGAATCTGCACAACGTGTAATGAAAGAGGTGTCTGTCGTATCCAAGAAACGTTTGAACAGCGGGGGGCTTGCTATTCCGGAAAGGGAAGTCAGCTTTGCTACCCAAACCATATCCACAAAAGAATTCGAGGGGTTGGGCATTACGACTGTCGATGAAGCTTTGCAAGGACGTATCGCCGGGCTTGACATCATTTCCAATTCTGGTAATTTGGGAAGCGGGACCACGATGCGTTTGCGCGGAACGTCCTCCATCAGTACGCTGACCAACCAAAACCCCCTTATTGTCGTGAACGGTAACACGTGGAACGTGGACATGAGCACGTTCGACATCAACAGTGCCAACGATGAAACCTTTGCTCAGTTGTTGAACGTCAATCCCGAAGACATAGAGGAAATCAGTGTGTTGAAGGATGCTGCTGCCACGGCTATTTACGGCTCGCAAGGTGCCAACGGAGTCATCGAAATCAAGACCAAACGCGGTAAAAGGGGAGCACCTGCCGTAAGTTATTCCTTGCGTCTTACGGGGACTTACCAACCGGAAGGCTATAAGATGCTGACGGGCGATGAGTACACGATGTTGCTGAAAGAAAGTTATTTCAATCCGGAGCAAAGCTCTACGGCTTCCAACATCCCGGAATTGAACTACGACCCTACCTTTTCGGAGTATGAACAGTACAATAATAATACCGATTGGCAGGATGAAGTGACCCAATGGGGATTGAGGCAGAACCATTACGTTTCTGTAACCGGAGGAGGCGAGAAGGCCACTTTCCGGATATCGGGAGGGTATGACCATGAGACTGGTTCCGTCATCCAACAGAAATTGGACCGCCTGTCCACTCGTCTGGCTTTGGACTATTACGTGAGCGACCGTATCAAGATTTCGACGAACTTTGCCATGACTTACACGGACAACCAGAAGAATTATGATGACTTGTTGGCCATTGCTTATAAAAAGATGCCCAACATGTCCGTTTACGAGCAAGATCCCCGCACGGGACTTTCCACCGGAAGATATTATGAGATGCTCCAGTCTGCCTCTTCCGTATTCAACGGGAATCAGAAAGACCTGGTAAATCCTGTGGCCAGTGCGCACTTGGCAAAGTTCGGTGACAAGACTTACGACATTACCCCGGAACTGGAAATCCAATACAACCTGTTGGGAACCACAGAAGATGAATGGCAGCTAAGATGGAACGGACGGGTGAACATGAATGTTTTCAATGAGTATATCGACAAGTTCTATCCGCAAGAACTGAAAACCATCAGTTGGAACGGGGATGTCAACATGGGATATACCGGAAGCTCGAAGAATGTGGCCATTGATACCAAACAGACGTTGACGCTCATTCCGGCTTTCAAGAATAAAGACCATTCTATGATGGCCATGGCGCGCTTCAACCTCATATCCGGCAACAACAACCAACAGTACACGGAATCTCGCGGGCTTCCTTCCGGAGGAATAGAAAGTCCTGACGCGGGCGGCATGATTAAGGGTATGTCTACCAGTTATAAACAATGGCGTTCCATTTACTACACGTTTTCCATGCACTATTCGTACAAGAGCCGTTATTCGTTGGATTTCTCCGTGCGAGCCGACGGAAGTACGAAATTCGGTCCGGATCAACGTTGGGGTGTTTTCCCTGCCGTTTCCGCACGTTGGAACATCATTGACGAATCTTGGATGGAGTGGAGCCGTAAATGGCTGTCCATGCTTTCCATACGTCCTAGTTGGGGCAGGGTGGGCAACCAACCTACGGAGGATTATCTTTATGAAAGCAAGTTCGGTACCGGTTCGGCTTATATCGACATGAATGCCATGAACCAGTCGAACATGCGTCTTACGGACCTTCGTTGGGAGACCAAATCCACGTATGATGTGGGTATGGATTTGGGATTTTTGGACGACCGTTTGAAACTGACTTTGGAATGGTATCATTCGACCACGGACGACATGTTGATGAGGGATGTCTCCATACCTTCGAGTACGGGATTCTCCAAATTGGCTTATAGGAATGTTGGTAAAATGCGGAATTTGGGTTGGGAATTCAATATAACGACGAACAGGATTATCAAGGCCGGTAAGTTTTCTGCCGATTTCAATGTGGCATTCGGAAACAACAAGAATGAGATTCTTGAAATGGACGCTACCGTGCTGAATATGTTGAACACCAAGTTTACACAAGAAAACCGTAACGTGTTGCAGCGCGTGCAATTGAATAATCCTTTCGGGGCAATTTACGGTTTCCGTTATAAAGGTGTATATCAATATCATTATGAGACTTTTGCGGACATGGGGGTGGCCGAACAAGAACAGTTCCTGGCAGACGGAAAGACGGCTCCGGTGGTTTTGAATGCCAACGGGGAAATCATCCGCGACAGCAAAGGGGAACCCAAACGGGTGAAATACTGTTTCTCGAATGCTGAAAACGAATCGAAGGATTATGATTTCAAGGGCGGTGATGCCATTTACGAAGACATCAACCATGACGGGAACATCAATGAATTGGATATCGTCTACCTCGGCTCTTCATTACCCAAGCTCACGGGAGGATTCGGCTTTACGTTGAATTACGACCGTTGGAGGCTGAATGCCCAGTTCAATTACCGTGTAGGCAATAAGATTCTGAACCTGGCCCGTTTGGATGCCGAATCCATGATTACGAACAACAATCAAAGCCAGGCCGTGAATTACCGTTGGCGCAAGGAGGGCGATGTGACTCCGATTCCGCGAGCCATGTACGGGACATTGAGCAACGGTGCCGTATCCAATTACAACACGTTGGTCAGCGACAGGTTTGTGGAAGACGGTTCGTTCCTGCGGCTCAATTATTTGCAACTGTCTTATTCGTTCAGTAGCAAGGTGGCAAGGGCGTTGCGGCTTAAAGGCTTGCGCTGTTACGTGAGCGCGAACAACCTGTTCGTATTGACGAAATACAAGGGTGTGGATCCTGAAATCAATTATGGAAGTTACGGAGTGGCACAAGACAGTGGGCAGACACCGCGTGCGAAGTCGTTTACCTTGGGCGTGACCGTCGATTTCTAAATAATAATCAAAAGCGAAGAAAAAATGAAATCATATTCAATCTTAATGTCGGCAGCGTTAGCCGCATGTTCATTTACCGGTTGTGGGGATTTTTTGGACATCAAGCCTTTGAATGATATCGTGCTGGAGAATTTCTGGGACGAGAAAAGCGATGTGGACAATATGATAAGCGGCTGTTACTCTACGATGCAAAGTGGCGACTTCGTGTACCGTCTTATGGTTTGGGGCGAAGTGCGTTCGGACAATATCGTGGCGGGCAACAACGTGAATACGAATGTCGATTTGTCCAATATCTTTGAGGAAAACTTGCGGGCGAACAATTCCTACACGAAATGGGAGAAGTTTTATAGCGTAATCAACAGTTGTAACTTGATTATAAAATATGCTCCCCAGGTGGCAGAAAAGTCCCCGGATTATACCCCGAGTGCCTTGAAGGCCACGGTAGCGGAAGCTTCGGCGTTGCGTGACTTGTGCTATTTCTACCTGATTCGTGCTTTCAGGGATGTTCCCTATACGACGGAAGCATACGTGGACGACAACCAACAGTTGGCTTTGCCGGCTAGCAAGTTCGATGATATTCTGGACGCGTTGATAAAAGACCTCGAGTCGGTTCAAAATGACGCAGTGAAGGTCTATCCGGAAACAAGTCCTTTATACCAGACAGGAAGAATCACGCAGGATGCCATCCACGCCATGCTTTGTGAGATGTATTTATGGAAGCAGGATTATGAAAAGTGCATTTGGTATGCCGATACGGTCATCAATGCCAAGTTGCAAGAGTATAATGAAAAGTACCGGGAGTATGGCGGCCTTGTGACCGGTGTGGTTGACAAATTGGTGGAAGGGTATCCTTTGATTAGTGATGCGAACAGTACCAATACCATGTATGGCAGTGCTTATACCCAATTGTTTGTGGACGGCAACAGCAGTGAGAGCATTTTCGAATTGACTTACATGGATAATGACAATATGCTTTCCAACGAGGCGGTGAGTCATGGTTATGGCAATGAAGAAACCTTTCCCGGCTTTTTCCGTCCTGCCGATTTCATCGCAACGGATATTCCGGACCGTTCTTACCAGATTTATAATAACATGTATGATACACGTTATTATGAAAGCTTACAGCGTTCCACTTCTACGGATTTCAAGATTAACAAGTATGTTACAAACAGTGCCACGATTGACTTGTCTGCTTCCACATCCGATGAATTGTCCGTGTCCTACGGTACGGCTTATAGGGCGAGTTATTGTTCGGCCAACTGGATCGTTTACCGTCTGACGGACATCATGCTGATGAAAGCCGAAGCGTTGGTACAACTTGCCGTAGACAGGGAAAACGGGAAAGACCCGAAGCTTTCCGAGGCTTTCAAGTTGGTCAATGCAGTAAACCTTCGTTCCAATTGCGACAAGAACAAGGTGGCAGTTCTGGACAGCACATTATATACGACGAAAAGTACGATGAATAACCTCGTGATGGCCGAACGCCAACGGGAACTCATGTTCGAGGGGAAAAGGTGGTTCGACTTGGTGCGTCGTGCACGTCGTGAGGGCAATACGGACTATTTGGTGGAACAGGTGAAGCGCAAGTATACGACGAACGGCTCTGCTGTGCAAAGTAAGCTTTCGAGGATGGAGGCCATTTATTGGCCTTATAACGAGGACGAACTGAAAGTCAATCTATATTTAGAACAGAATCCTGCTTTTGCAAGCGGGGAAAGTAGTTCGTACGAATAAAGACAGTATAAACACAAAAAAATGATGATTATGAAAAGGTCAGTATTTAAATATTGGGGAGGCTTGGCTGCCTTGTTGGCCCTGTTCGGTTTCATAGGATGTTCCGATGAACCGGATGAGATGAATTACTATACCTTTAAAGGGCAGATGATGAGCGACTACCTGCTAAAGACCGAACAGTTCAGCGATTTTGCCACATTGGTCAACCGTGCCGGGATGATGGACATGCTTTCTTCCTACGGTTCTTATACGTGTTTCGCTCCGACCAATGCAGCCTTGCAAGATTACATCAAAGGAAAAGGGTTGAGGTCGCTCGACGATTTGACGGACGCGGATTGCGATACGATTGTCCGTACGCATTTGGTGGAAAACATGTATTCCACTTCTGAGATGAACGACGGGGTGTTGCCGACGACCAACATGAACCGCCGTTATTTAGAGATAGGGCATGGCAATGACGAAAACGGGAACGCCGTGGTTATGGTCAACAAGACTGCCCATGTCATTTTCGAACTTCAAGACGACTCGGTAGAGAACGGAATCATGCAACCCGTAACGGAAGTGTTGGAAAACTCCAACCGGATGTTGCCGAAGGTGTTGGAGCAAAACGATAAGATTACGACGTTCTATGCAGCTTTGAAGGCCACGGGATTATTAGATTCCCTCAACGCCTATCGTGACGATTCGTGGAATCTGGATTTGTATGAACGTTATTACTACACTTCCCATATCAACCAAGAGACGGCTACCGTTCCTGATGAGAAACGTTACGGGTTTACGTTGTTCGTCGTTCCGGACTCGGTATTGTCGAGGAAATACGGAATCGTGCCCGGTGACATCAAGGGGCTTTACGATAAGGCGTGTGAGATATATGATGCGGTTTATCCGGAAGATAAAAATGCCGAATACCATAGCTTTGAGCGGTTGGAACACCGCAAAAACCCGTTGAACCGTTTTATGGCTTACCATATCCTCGACCGTGACGTGAAGGGGTGGAATTACCTGACCCCATTGAACGACATCGGCATAGAGACCACTTTGATGAATCCGGAAGACTGGTATGAGACGATGCTGCCCCGTACGATGATGAAGGTGGAGAAGCTTACGGTATGGAAATATACGAACATGTCGGGCGACCAACGTTTGGAAATCTACCTGAACCGGCGTTATGACGACAATTACAGCATCCACGGTTCCATGGTCAGCCGTACGGTAGAACCGGAATATGAGCAAGAGGGGCTGAACGGGCGGTATTTCTATGTCAACGACATCGTGGCCTTTAGTACCGACACCCGTGACATCGTGCAAAACTGCCGTATCCGGATGGATTTCTCTACGATTTTTCCAGAGTTGATGACGAATGATATCCGGCAGAACGGCGACCCGAGATACAACGATCCTCCTTTTGACGAGACAGCCAAGTACGGGCGTAATTACTATTTCCCCAACGGGTATTTGAAGAATGTGAAGAGTGCGGGATATTTTATTTACCGCCGTCCGCATTCGAGCTTCTACTGTTATGAAGGGGACGAGATGAACCTGTTCGGTGATTATGATTTCACGTTCAAGTTACCCCCTGTCCCGTTTGAGGGTGATTGGCAGATTCGTTTAGGGTTCACTAGCGAGCCGACACGCGGTATCGGCCAAATCTATTTCGACGATGTACCGCAGGGAATACCTTTGGATATGACCAAAAGCCTTGCCGACCCGACTATTTTGGGTACAGCCTTCCGCAGTGATTACACATCTGCCATGTCTTCCTCCGAGAAACTTGAAGAACGGAAGGCTTTGAAGAACAAAGGATATTACCGTGGTGCAGCCGGAGGCTATCATTTATTGGGAGACCGGCATGACATATTTGCAAATGGTGAATCCACTTACCGTATTGTGCTTTGTACGGTGCATATCAATCCTGACAAGGATCATTTCTTGCGTATCCGCAACGTTTCGGACAACGGCAGCACGGAGTTCATGCTCGATTATCTGGAACTGGTGCCCAAGAGCGTATATGGCGTGACGGATGAAGGAGAGCAAGAGGATGATTTGTAAGATGAATAAACGACGAATTATGAAAAAGACAATTATAAAATATGCTTGGGCGGCATTGCTGCCGTTCGTGGCTTCGTGCAGTGACGAATGGGATGAACATTACGGGCAGGGTAACCCTATGGCCAGTGAAGAGTCCTTGTGGCAGGCGTTACAAGAACGCCCAGAGCTGTCCAATTTTGCACGTTTGGTGGAAAATGTGGGATATGAATATTATTTCGGCGGTGACCGGATGTTTACCCTTTTCGCTCCCACTAACGACTATCTCACGGAGGCAGCTGTGGACAGCCTGACAGAGGTTTACAATACCCAAAAGAACAACCGGATAAAGAATAACGACAACACTGTCATTAAACAATTCTTGCAAAACCACATGGCGATGTATAATTATGCTGCCATCCCGTCAGGAGATTCAGTGCAGATGATGATGTTGAACGGCAAATACAGTTATTTGGCGGATGGCACAGTGAATGGGGTGAAGTGCCTGACTTCCAACGAACTTTATCGCAATGGTGTGTTGTTTACCGTAGATGGCCGGCTCCCATATTTTGCCAACGTGTCCGAATACTTCAGCACGGATGCCGAGTTGGACAGTATCGCGTCTTTCTTCAGCCGGTATAACGTGTATGAGTTCGACCCCTCCCGTAGCGTCCCGGGGGAGATTGTAGACGGGAAGACGGTCTATCTGGATTCCGTGATGAACCTGAAGAACGTCATGTTCGACGAATTGGGATACATCAACCGTGAAGACAGTGCCTATTGGATGGTAGTGCCTACGGACCGGCAATGGAAGAGCCTTTATGAGGAATACAAGGCTTATTTCAACTACGACAATACTACCGCAAAGCGTGACTCCATGGAAAACTTGATGACGCACAAGGCTATCATACAAGGTACGATATTCAATATGAACATCCAACCTTCGCTGAACGATTCTGTCGTATCGACCAACTGGAATGAGGCCAATTACAGATACTATAAATGCTTGCGTCCTTTCGACCAAGGCGGGGTCTTCGCTGAGGCTCGTGATGTCACGTGCAGCAACGGGAAGGTATTCATAGCGGACAATTGGGCGATAGACAAACGTACGACATTTTTTCAGGAAATAAAGATTGAAGCGGAGAATGCTTATTACCGGGACAGTGTGGCCAAATGTAAGGAACCGGTCACTACTTGTGCAGTTCCGGCAGGAAATCCGTTGTACGGACAAGTGTCAGGCAATGCTTTTGTGCAGGTGGAACCGCGCAATACCGCTGTGACGCCGTTGATACGATATACGATACCCAATGTGCTGTCTAACATCGGTTATGACATTTATGCCGTTTTTGCCCCCGCGATAGCTGCCGACACGTTGGCTACGGACACGCTGCCGCTGAAAGTCAAGTTTTCGTTGAAATACAACGACCAGGATGGCAGGCAAGTGAACGATATCAAAATGAAAAATCCGATTAGCGGTACCTATTCGTATGAGACGGTTCCCAATGTCGTGGATACCGTCCTGGTTGCCAGCGATTACAAAATTCCTACATGCAGTTACGGGCTGAGCGAACCTCAAGTCCGCTTCACAGTGGAAAGTGACCGTTCGACTTCCAAATACACGCGTGTCCTGCGTTTGGACTGTATCGTGCTCAAACCGCACGAAGATGAAAACAACGATTCTAATGAATAACATAAGACCATGATGGACATGAAGTATAAAGTATATTGCGTTTCGGCCATGATGTTGTGTTGCATGGCCTCGGAAGCACAGGAAAAAGACACAGTCGGGGTTGGTGACAGTGTGAAGAATGAAAGTGTCAGCTGTGTACGGAAAAAGGTAAAGACACGTACCATACGGGGAAAAGTGTTGAGCGGTACGGATAAGAAGCCCAAAGGCGGAGCCATGGTCCGCACACACGGCATGGACGGCTACAGTACGTTGACGGAAGAAGACGGGACTTTTAAGCTCGAACTCCCCGTTTTTGCGGCCTCCATTGATGTCTCTTCTCCGGACGACCATTTGGTGGAAGTGGGACTGCGTTCCACGGAAGAGCAGCCGCTCATCTTTTTGTACCCTCAGAGCGTGGCACCGTTGTACGGCAAGAAAACCGATATCCTGAACATGCGTGTGGCTGACGGGGCTAACTATTCCCCGGCCCTGTCGGTGGAAGAAGACATACAGCGTGAGTTGGGGGCGAGCGTGCGCACGGTGATGCGCAACGGCACGCCCGGTGTCGGGGGCGTGATGATGATGAGCGGCCTGAATTCCATCAATGCCAATGCACAGCCGCTTATCGTGATAGACGGAGTGCCTTTGGACCAACAATATGGTAGGGAAATGCTTCACGATGGGTTCTACAATAACATCTTGACCAACATCAATCCGGCAGACATCGACCACGTGACGGTGTTGCGTAATGGGACGGCCCTTTACGGGGCCAAAGGTGCCAACGGGGTCATCCTTATAGATACCCGGCGGAGTAAAAGCATGGCTACCCGTATTACCGCCACATTGTCGGTTGGTGTCACTTTGGAACCCCGTTATTATGACATGATGAATGCGTCCCAATACCGGACGTATGCCAGCGAGCTGCTCAAGACCACCAACACGGCCATTCGCGATTTTAATTTTTTGGATGATTCCCCGAACAATTATTATGCGGAGAAATATAACAAGAACACCGATTGGAAAGACAAGGTCTACCGCACGGCTTTCTTGCAGAATTACGGCATCAATGTGGAAGGCGGAGATGAAGTGGCACAATACAACCTGTCATTGGGGTATACGGGAGCACAATCCACATTGGAACAGAATGACATGGACCGGCTGAACATCCGGTTCAATTCCGATATTGCGTTAGGTAATAAGCTAGACGTACGCTTCGATGCGGCATTTACCAACATCACCCGTGATTTGCGTGACGATGCCGCGCCCTCGAGTTATGAGGAAGGGACGCCCACGTCGCCGTCTTTCCTGGCGTATGCCAAGGCTCCGATGTTGAGCCCTTATACGTTTTCCAGAGGGGAAATCTATGAGAACCATTTGGACGTGACAGATGAAACTTATTTGGACGAGGCTTTGGCCGGATATAGCAATTATAACTGGAAGTTAGGTAACCCGTTGGCTATCCTTGAATATGGCGAGGCGCAGAACAAAAACCATTTCGAGAACTCCATGCTGAGCCTTTCCATCAAGCCTAAGTTCAAGTTTAACGACCATCTTTCGCTCAGCGAGCATTTCAGCTATGTGCTGACGAACACGAACGAGAAGTATTATATCCCCTTGAACGGTGTACCCGACTACTATGTGTCGAGTCTCGGGGCTTTCAGGCAAAACGAGGCACGTTCGTTGTTCTCCAAGCAGAATGCCATCATGAGCGACACCCGTCTGGAGTGGAACCAACGGTATGCCGCGCATGCCATTGCCTTGCGCGGAGGCTTCCGCATGCAATGGGACAGCTACCAGTTGAATACCCAAGTGGGTTACAATACGGGAAACGACAAGACTCCGTTCATCTCTTCTTCTTTGCAGGATGCTGCAACCGGGGGGGCGAAGGACCAATGGAACTCTTTGGCCTACTATGCCCAGGCCGATTATGACTTTAAGGGCCGTTATTACTTGCAGGCCACGGTGGCAGCCGAAAGTTCTTCCCGTTTCGGACGCGACACGGACCAGGGAGTGAAGATGTGCGGGGTGAAGTGGGGAATCTTCCCGGGTTTCCAGGCTTCTTGGGTTGTCACCAACGAGCCTTGGATGGCCGGATCAGGTTTCCTCAACTACCTTCGCCTATCGGCCGGAGTGGACGTGAGCGGCAATGACGATTTGCCTTACTACGCCACACGTTCGTATTTTGCCAGTTCGGACTATATGGGACAGGCTTCCGGGTTGGCGATTGCCGGTATCGGCAACGAGAAGATCCAGTGGGAGCGGACTCGCCGGGTCAATGTCGGTGTGGATGCCAACCTGTTGGATAATAGGTTGGGCGTGCGTTTCAATTATTTCCGCAGTGCCACCGACCATTTGCTGATGTGGCAGGAGATGTCCTTCCTGAGCGGTCTGGATAAGACCTGGGGCAACGGTGGCAAGTTGGAGAACCGTGGTTTCGACGTGGAAGCCACGGGAGTGGTATGGGCTTCACCGTCATGGCAATGGCAGGTCGGTGCCAGTGTGGGGCATTACAAGAACGAGGTCACCGCTTTGCCAGACGGCCAACAGTATATGGATACGGAAATACTCGGGGCCACGGTACGTACGGAGATAGGCCGCCCGGCCAATCTGTTCTATGGCTATAAGACAAAGGGTGTGTTTGCCACGAGCGCGGAAGCCCAGGCCGCAGGCTTGTACGTCCGTGATGCCAACGGGGTGGACCAGACAGCTTTCGAGGCAGGTGACGTGCACTTTGTGGACTTGGACGGTGACCATTTCGTCACGGAGGCCGACCGCACGGTGATAGGCGACCCCAATCCGGACATTTACGGTAACATCTTCACTACCGTGCAATACCGGCGTTTTCGTTTGGACGTGCGTTTCAACTATTCTCTAGGGAACGACATCTATAACTATATGCGCCAACAGCTCGAGTCAGGAAGCCGTTTCATGAACCAGACCACGGCGTTGGCACGGCGTTGGCAGGTAGAGGGGCAGCAGACAGACATACCCCGGCTCTCTTTCCAGGATCCGATGGGCAATAGCCGTTTCAGCGACCGTTGGATTGAAGACGGGAGTTATTTGCGGCTGAAGACCGTGACGTTGAGTTATGACCTGCCTATCTCTTCCACGTTCTTGCAGGGATTGCAGTTCTGGGTACAGGCCAACAACGTGTTTACCTTGAGCCGTTATTTGGGGACCGACCCCGAGGGTGCGGCTTTGTCTGCTGTCCTGGGGCAGGGCATAGATGCCGGAAGCGTGCCTCAGAGCCGCAATTTCATGGTGGGTATCAAAATCAGTCTCTAATCTTAAAAGTATCATGACGATGAAAACAAATATATACAGGTTAATGGGTTGCGGCGTGATGGCCGCAGCCGTATCGTCCGTTTCCCTTACGGGATGCCAGGACTTCTTTGAGCAGGATTCAGACCGCATTATCTTTGCCGACGGCGGCCACCTGAACAACCCGACGGATACGGTGTATTCCATGGTGGGAATCTTGCAGAAGATGCAGGCCCTTGCCGACCGTTCGGTCTTGTTGGGCGAGGTGCGTGGCGACTTGGTGGATGTCAACGAATACACTTCGGCGGACCTTCGCGATATCGCCTTGTTCGAGTTGGACGACAGTGCCAACGTGTACAACCAACCCCGCGACTATTATGCGGTCATCAATAACTGCAACTATTACATCGCACGTGCCGACACGGCCTTGAAAGACAACCGGAACGAAAAAGTCTTCATGCGTGAATACGCCGCAGCCAAGACCTTCCGTGCATGGACTTATTTGCAGTTGGTGTTGGCTTACGGCAAAGTGCCTTTCGTTACCGAACCCATCTTGCTGTCGGGCGATTTGGAGCGCGACTATCCGAAATTGGAAGTGAAGGACATCTGCGAATGGCTGATTTCCGACCTTGTCCCGGTGGCCGACGAGGACATCCCTTTGTTCAACGGATTGAGCGTGGACAGCCGTTTGGCATACGTCCCGACCAAAATCATGTTGGGCGACTTGTGTTTGTGGGCGGGACGTTACCGTGAAGCCGCACAATGGTATTACCGTTATATCTCGATGCGCAACGGTGAGCAGTCTGCATACGCTTTGGGCACGAATGGTTCGTCTTGGAACCGGGATGAAAAGGATTATAAAAGTTGGAGCGACAGTTATAGTGGCATGCTTACGTCTGAAGGGTATGCCGCAGATGCGGAACTCATTTCGCTGATTGCTTGTCCAACGGGTATGGCGGAATTGAACTATAGCCAGTTGAGGAATATCTTCAATTCCACGAATGAGAATGCCTATCGGCCTGAGCTGTCGCCCTCTGTGGCTTTGACCGATTTGTCGGAGTCGCAGGTTTATTGCAACTACTCCACGGCCAACGAGGTGACCTATGCTCCGGAGGAACTTCCGGACGGTCGTGGCGACCTGCGGTTGCCAAGCATCGTGCAGGAAGGTTCGGTAAACTATGACAATGCTTGGCGGCCCTCACAGACCGTTTTAAAATATTCATCGGCCAACGTGCGCATTTATCGCCGTGCCATGGTATACCTGAGGATGGCCGAAGCCTTGAACCGTGCCGGTTATCCTCGTTTCGCATACGAGATTTTGGCTGATGGCGTGAATGATTCCATCGTGCGTGCCCGTATACTCCCTTATTGTCCCACGTTGGAAGACAGCGCTTTCGTGCAAGGTTTCAGTTTTCCCGAAAACCGCTATGTCGTAAGATGCTTGGACACCAAAGCTACGGACATCAATACCATGGGACTGCACTCGCGCGGTTCCGGTTGGACGGAGTTCAACGAGCATTACGCCTTCCCCGTGGCGCCCGAAGGGGTGGCCGACACGCTCCAGTACCAGATGGAAAAGGTAGAGGACATGTTGGTGGACGAAGGGGCTTTGGAATTGGCCTTCGAAGGGCAACGTTTCTACGACCTGATGCGGGTGGCCCTGCGGCGCAATGATCCCGCTTATCTGGCAGAAAAGATATATGCCCGCCGGGGCGAAGACCGGAGAGGGGAGATGCGTTCGCTCATCAAAGCGCAACTGGCCGACAAGCATTCATGGTATTTGAGTTGGAGGGGACAAATCGGATACTAAGATTGTCAAAGAGTAACCTGCAAGGCGGAAAAGGACTGTGTTGCCTTTTCCGCCTCGTTTTTGCCTTTAATGCGATTTTGTTTTGATTTTTCTTTCCGAAAAGTACTCTCGGGCAGCTCATTCAAGAGGTTGTGTTTCCAATCTCAGGAGAACGGAAAATCAATCTCCTGAGATTGATTTTTCAATCGGCTGCAAGTGATTTTTCAGTCTGCGGAGAAAAATAGTACATCTCTATCGCCTTTATAATTTGCTGATATGAAGTTGGTTGTGTGTGTGCTTGTGATGGAGGTGTTTTGTTTCCAATGTTTCAGGTGGATTTTCTTTTGATGTACATGTTTTTGATATGGGATATCTTTATGTCGTATGTTGTTTTCATTGGCTCACAAAAGTGGGATAGGGGATGCAAGCAAACGAAAAAAGGAGCAGAACGTCATGTTCTGCTCCTCCTGTCATTTATAAGAGTTCATCGTTGGGTCATTTCACGATGGTTTTCTTTGTCACGGTCGTACCGTCTTCCATCGTCTGGCGCAGGATGTTCACGCCCTTCTGCAAGCGCGGTAACTTGATGCCGTCCACGCTGTAGATTTCTTCTGACTTCACTTTGCCCGTGGCGAGGGTTTCGTCGATAGATTCTCCGTTGTCGAGCGACACGCAGGTCAGGCGCACGTTGTCGAACTTACACCAACCGCAGTTGTTCCAACCTTCTGGAGCGGCCGTCCTCTTGTAGGTGTATTCCCAGTGTCCGTCGGTGCGTATGCCCAATTTCAAAGGTTCGTTGGCAGAGAGGTGCACTACGACTTCAAGGGTGTTAAGTGGACCTTTGTCCCCCATGTCGCCATTGTTCTTGCAATCTACTTCATCATATCCGCCGAACGTGCGTTCCACTTCGTAGGGATGCCCTTCCTCAAGTTGGTCGAGGTCGTATTCATCTTCCCAACCGTAATACATGGCTGCGTTGTTCACAAACAGGCGCTGTCCGGCCAGGCGGTAGTCGTCATTGTCGTTAGGTACGACCATGTCTACTGTTACTTTGTAGTAACCGGCAGGCAGGCCTTCTACGGTCTGGTACATATATACGTCGGGGAAGTCGCCGGACTGGAGGCAGAATCCATATTCTCCGTCCGTGCAATCCACATTCTTGTCGGGGCTTGTGAAATTGTTCAGCCCGGCAGCGTTCATGTCCTCAGCCTTCGTGCAGACGATGCTGTCTATCATGAAAGTCCAACCGAATGGCGCATTGTATACGGAGTTCACGCCTTCGCCCAATCCATATTGGTCTTCAAAGCTCGGGTTGACAAGGACATGCGTGAGGTCGTCGTTTGCCTTGATGCTCTTCTCTATTTTGGCGTTCCGGGCCAGTTCGAGGTATCGGGCGGCGATTTCGTCGATTTTCTCAGGGGTGAGTTCGTCGGATTCGTTCTGGTATCCGGCACTGTACGTGTCATAGAGGGCTTGAAGCTGTTGCCCTGATTCCGTGGCGGCTACACCTTCGTAGGCCAAGTCCTTGGCGGCCACTTCGTTGGCGTGTGCAAGGAGTTTGAACGATTCGATGCTTTCGTCTACGTTGCCGATAGCTTCGGTCAGAGTGGCGATTACGTCAATGCATTCGTCGAAGTCGGCTTCGGGGTCGTTTACGAGTTCCGTGCCACGGTTGTACGCCTCTGTCATTTGCTTTTTGATGGCTCCGTTCATCTTCTCGCCCAAATAAGTTTCTACCTTTTCCAACCATTGTTCGAGCAATGCGATGACTTTTTCCAAGTCCTTGCCCACGTAAGTCAGCGTGAAGTTGTCATAGCATCCCCACCTCGCGAATTGGTCACCATAATTTCGTATGCCGAATGTCAGTTTACCGTCGATGACAAAAGCTTGTACGGTGTTCTTGAAATAGCCCTTGTCGAAGTATTGCCGGGCACCGCTTTCGGTATTCGGCATCATGACACCGGATTTCGTTCCCTGACGGATATCCCAGGACGCAGTGAATTCATCACCAGTGAAGGCATCTTGGAACGAATGTTTTATTTTGTGTTCGCCGTCATTCAGGAAGATGTATGAAGACACGGTGCTAATCAGGCTGTCTCCTTTGCCGATGGACCATAAGGAGTCCATTTTCTCGAAGTTCCAATCCGCACGTTGGAAAGCCTGCACGCTCAATTCGTATACACCGTTCGGCATGCCCAACAGCGTTTGGTTGATTTCACCCGTCTGCCCCTCTCCTATGGTAAGCAAGTCGTTGCTGAGGCCGAGTTTTTCGGCATCGAAGTCGGTGATAGTCCATCCGTTCACGCCGTCCGTAAACGATGGATTGGTGATGAATTCCGTCACGTTGGTTCCTTCACCGATGAGCGAGTGTTGGGCTGATTGGGTCAGTAAGTCCATTTTGGAGATAATCTCTCCCAACTCCTCTGTGGTGTAAGGATATTCAATCAGTATGGTTTCGATGTCGATTTCGGCCATGTAGTCACTCAAGGCCATGATGTCGTCATTCACTTCACCTTCCAAGGTGTTCAATATGCTGTCGGCTACTTCGTAGGTACGTTGCAACGTGCCGTATGCCATACCGTTTTCTTCGGCTGCTTTGATGGCTTCGTTCAATTCTTCGGCCTTGTTGGTCATGTCTGCCACGTTGCCACCGTTGGCGATATAATTTTCAGCTTCGGCTATTACTTTGTCCAAACGGTCCCGATAGGTCTGGTTCATGCCGTTATTTACGGCTTTGGCCTTATCTACAATGACCTGTAGCTCGTCCTTGATGGCATCTTTGCCATAATAGGAAAGTTTGAGGTTGCCTAACACGAACCAGTTGGCAGTGGAGTTCTGCATTTCCACGCCGGTTTCCAGCTTTCCGTCTGTGACGAAGAATGTGATGGAGGTCGATGCGGAGCCCCAACGGCTTCCGGAGGAGAGGTTTACAGAACTGGTGCCCAAAGAAGTAATGGCATACAGGGTATTGCCGGTCACGGAATAGTCTTCGGGGTCTTTCCCGTCGGATTCGGGATTAGACGGATTCTGGTCTATGCAGATGTAATCCACCTTCAATTCATACTTGCCGTTCGGCACATCAACCAGGCTTTGGTAAATCTTGGCATCCGTGAAGCCGGTATCGTCAAAGGCCCAACGCCCCAAGTTTGTGTTAGTGTTGTTCAAATTGTCGGCACCGTAGGTGAATGAATTTGCCGGTTCCTGTGTCCAACCCAGAATATCGCTGCTGCCGGCTTCGAAGTTATCCTCGAATTTGTAGTTTTCAAGCAGGTCAGACAAGTCCACGGGCTTGTCGTAAGTGGCATGTTCGATTTCGTATTCGCGGATTTTGGTTTTCAGGTCTGTGGTGGCAGCTTCCAAATCTTCATTGGTGCTGGCAGCGTTATTATAGACATTCAGGGCTGACGTGATGTCAAGGCCATAATCCTGTGCCTTGGCCATGGCATCGCTGAGGGACTTTAGGTTGTAGAAATGAAGGTACTCCGTTTCGCCGACGAATTTCCATGCTAGCCCGTACGTGTCTTCGTACGCGTCGATTAAGGGATAAATGACATCAGTCCCGTCGTTTTTCCATCCCATCCACATGTCGGGGAAATAATCTTCGCCGTAGTTCTCGTCCGCTTTGTCTGGCCGGATGTAGTAAGTACCATCACCTTGTGGCTCGATGTTCCAATTCAGATGGGTACGGCCTGCTTCCCCTCCTGCTTTGGAAGTCTGGTTGTCCTCATAGTAGATGTAGGTATAGGTTACTCCTTCATCAGCTGTTGTACCTAACAGATAGGTGTTGTTTGTACTGGAGGTGATGTACAAAGGCAACCCTGCATCCGTGACAACGGTTGTTTGGGTAGAGTTGGCATTAAGGAAACCGTTAGCCTTGACATTGTAGGCATACTGTGTTTCCCCTGTTTTCAGCTCCTGGCCGGTTATGGTCGGCGGAGTCCATGACGCGGCTGCCGCACCTATCGGGCTGAGCAGCGTAGCAAACAGCAACGTAACGTAATGCTTGTTTTTCATGTCGTTGAATAATTTAATATGTGAAACAATAAAAACTATGCCGTGATTGATTCTCAATCCGGACAAGGCAAAAGTATAAGTTTTGAATGCAAAAGCCTTCAATTTATGTCGCATGAATTTTGCTTGATGTCGCAAGGTTTGTCATAGAGGAGACAGATGCCGTTTTTCTATCTTACTATATAATACAAAATACAATTGCATCTCCAATAAGACGAGTAGTGTTTTAGAAAGTTTTATATAATTTCGTACCGATTTTAAATATCATGAACACATGCGAGCAAGAAAAACATGGCACGTTTCGTTTGCCTTCTACTTTATTTTGTTGTGCTACATGGTTGTCGCTTCCGAGATAAAGGGACAAGAAGGGCGTTTGTTTACTTCTGATACACAGTTGTCAAGTAGTTTGGTGAACCAAGTATACCAAGATAAGAATGGTTTTATTTGGATAGCTACCCGGAATGGCTTTGACCGTTACGACGGCTCCCAGTTTCAAACCTTTCATAAGACGCGGAAGCCGGGTTCGATGCTTTCCGAGCATGTAACCTGCATGTTGGAAGACGCAGCCGGACATTTGTTGGTTGGTATGGACAAAGGGTTACAGGCTTACGATGAGGACACCGGACGGTTTCGGACTATACCTTTTATAATAAATAAGGAAGACACCTTAAAGGCATGCCATGTCATGTCTATATTACAAGTACGCAATGGGGATGTATGGGTAAGCACTTCGGGATTCGGCATGTATGTGATTCCATCGGGTAAGGATGAGGCGCATTACACTTTGATGTTTGAAGGAGACAATAATGTGGAGGATATGGTGGAAGCGTCCGATGGCTCCGTTTGGTTGGCCGTGACGAATTACGGGATCTACTGCCGGAAAGATGGAAAAGTCAGCCGTTATCTTTGCGAGAAGGCATCTGTCTTGGGGCGTTGTTGCTTGGCTTTCGACAGTGAAGGACATCTTTTCATGGGATCGGCTTCCGAAGGATTATTTGTTTTCGACAATTCATCTGACGCTTTCTCGCCCGTAGCCGGAACAGGCCATTTGAATGTCTCTGTCCTTTGTCCGTTGTCGGACGGGAGGGTTATGTTGGGTACGGACGGAGAAGGGGCTATGGTTTATCGGTTTGGAGAACGTTCGCCGCAACCCTGTGATTACTTTCACGCACAAGTGGATTTGGAACACGCCAAGATAAGCAGTATATTGGAAGACCGCGACGGTAACATTTGGTTGGGGCTATTTCAGAAAGGGGTTTTCATGCAACCACATCAGGATAGCGGCTTCAGCTATGTGGGCTATAAGTCCGGGCGATATGATATCATAGGCTCAGCCTGTGTGATGTCCGTTTATGCTGGAAAGGATTGTACGTTATGGGTCGGTACGGATAACGATGGCCTTTACGCTTTGGACATGAAATCATATGCGGTTAGCCATTATTCCTCTGACACCGGAGGTCTGCCCGCCACAATCACCAGTATCGTGGAAGATAAGGATGGCAAGTTGTGGTTAGGCTCTTATTTGGGGGGAGCCGGATGGTTAGATAGACAAACGGGACAATTCAACCGTCTTCCGTTTACTTGTAGGGGAATGGCCGTGCATGTGTTCCGCCTGTTGGCTGATGCGGAAGATAATTTATGGATTGCCACTTTAGGTGACGGGCTGAAGAAATATAATTTGAAGACACATGAACTGACAGAGTACAAAGTACAGCCGGAGGCGTTTGAGCCGAAAGGCAATTCTTTGACGAACATGTGGGTCAACGATTTGTGCCTGTCTGAAGACGGACGGCGGCTTTATATTTGCATGAGCAGTGGATTGGCTTGCTTGGACTTGAAGCATGATGACTTTGTTTCCACGTTCGGACGTAATTGTATCCTGACGGAGCAGCCTGTGCATACGGTAGTTGAGGATTCGAAAGGCCAACTATGGGTGGGCACGCATGACGGGATTTTTGTATTGGACAGCCATGGGCGCATGAAACGGCACTACACTACCGATGACGGCTTGCCGGACAATTATATAGCTTCCATGCGGTTCGATATCCAAAATGATATATGGATAAGTACCTTCCACGGTTTGTCCATGTTGGATTTGAAGCGGGGTAGTTTTACCAATTATTATGCGAGTCACGGATTACAAGGAAATGAGTTTAGCGAACGGGCATCCTGCGGATGGGACAGCCTGATGGTTTTCGGTGGAAACTGCGGACTGACATTCTTCTCGCCCGAAACCGTGTGCCGTGCCGGTAAGCGTCCTTGCCTGCAGATAGTAGAAATGCGCATAGGAGATGAGGAAGTGAAGACAGATACAAAATCGGGATTCTTCAAGGTGACGAGTCGCCCCGTAATGGAATCCAACTTGTTTGAAGTGTGCCATGAGGACAATACTTTTTCCATACGTTTTTCAACGATGTCGTATAACATGCCGGATGGAGTGCAATATTTGTATTCCATAGACAACGAACCTTACGTGGCTATGGTTGGTTCGTCAGGTATACTGACTTTGAACCATTTGCCATCCGGGACTTATAAAATCCGAGTAAAGGCAATCGTTAATGGCCTGGAGTCTGATGTCAAGGCTTTTACCGTAATTGTCCGTTCTCCGTGGTACGCTAGCTTGCCGGCGTTTATCCTTTACTTTTTAATAGTGATTTTCCTTGTCATGAGATTCATTCACGGTCGTCGTTTACGGGAACAGGCTCGCTTGCGTTTGCAAGAACATATACATGCAGAGCAGTTGAACGAAATGAAGTTGCAATTCTTTATGAACCTCAATCATGAAATTCGTACTCCTATGACTCTGATTGTAGGGCCTTTGCAACATCTTATTAATACAGACTTCGATGAAATAAGGCAAAGGTCTTACCGTATGATGAACCGCAATGCAGAACGTATCTTAGCTCTTGTCAATCAAATTTTGGATTTGCGTAAAATAGATAAAGGACAGATGATGATGAAGATGCAACCTGTGAATCTGGTAGATTTTACACGAGATGTTTATGAACTCTTCGACAGTAAAGCACGCGAAAAAGAAATCCACTTTCATTTTGAATACGATGCAGATAACATAGAAGTATGGTTGGATAAAAAGAACTTTGATAAGGTAATCATGAATCTTTTGTCCAACGCATTTAAATTCACGCCTTCCAAAGGGAATATCGGTATCCGGTTGAAGCAAGGTGGACGTGAGGTGTCGATGGAAGTTTGGGACGATGGCTTGACGATAGAACCCGACAAGATGGATAAGGTTTTCCAACGCTTCTATCAGGCTGACAATACGGCCAATTACAATATTCCAGGAAGCGGGATAGGGTTGAACCTCACGAAGCAACTTGTCACTCTGCATCATGGTGAGATTTCGGTGTACAACAATGCGGACGGGAAAGGATGTACGTTTAAAGTCGCATTGCCTGTCGGCAGTGCCCATCTCAAACCCGAAGAGCTTTTGCAGACGCCCATAGAAGAAACGACGGAAGAATCAATTCTGAAAATAGAAGAAGCTTCTGCCGTAACCGAAGGAAATAAGGAGGAGAACAAAAACAAGCATCGCAAACGTATTGTTATCGCGGAAGATGATGATGAAATACGAAGTTATCTGGTGGAGGAGCTGAGAAAACATTATTACGTCGTGCCTTGTCACAATGGGAAGGAAGCATTGAGTGAAGTTTTACGGACTCCTCCGAGTTTGGTCTTGAGCGATGTGATGATGCCGGAAATGGATGGTTATACGCTTTGTGCCAAAATAAAGACCAACATTAATGTGAATTTTATACCAGTGGTATTGCTTACGGCTAAATCCCATGAAAAAGACAAAATAGAGGGATTGAGTACCGGTGCTGATTCTTATATTGAAAAGCCTTTTAATATCAAGGTGTTGGAATATACCATACGTAACTTGATAGCTTCGTATGATATTCTTCGTAACAAAGTAGAGGGTAAAGAAATGCCGGAAGAAAACATAGATGTGGTCGTATCCAAATCAGCCGATGACAAGCTCTTGGAGCGCGTATTGCAGATTATCAATGGGAATATCAGTAATCCTTACCTGAGTGTGGAACTTATTGCGCGGGAGGTGGGCATCAGCCGTGCGCACTTGCACCGTAAAATGAAAGAATTGACCAATCAAGGGCCACGAGACCTTGTGCGTAACATACGCCTTAAGAAAGCTGCAGGCCTATTGGCTTCGGGGCATCGTAATATTACTGAAGTTATGTATGCCTGTGGGTTTGAGAACGCCGCATCTTTCTCCATCAAATTCAAAGCTTTGTATGGGATGTCTCCTATGGTTTACATGAAGGAACATTTAGCTAAGAAATGAGGAAATAGTCCTTTTTTTATATATTTTGATACATGGCGTAAAATATCGGTAACACAGCCGTATGGTTGTGTCACCGATATTTTTCATCTTTGCAAAAGAGCACAATAGATTTTTTGTAAATGTGTAAATTGAAAAAGGAATGTGATTTAGAAATGAAAATCCTTAAATTAGATTAGTTATGCGAAGAATGAAAAACTTTATGTTTTCCGGACTGCTGTTGGCGGCAGTTTCGGTGAGCGCGGAAGTTCCTCCGTCCATTCATGTAGACGGGAAGAATTTGACAGACACCCATGGCAACAAAGTGGTGTTGCACGGCGTGATGGATACGCCAAGCCCTTATTTTAATAATTACCGTTGGGGGAATGCTGCCAACGATGCTACCAAAAAAGACTGCATCGAGTATTTCGACAAGCTCTTCACGGCTATTACGGATTCCACGCAGGGAGCCTATTGCAATGTGTTCCGGCTTCATTTGGATCCTTGTTGGACGAATGATCCTAACCTTCCCGTTACGGGAGAAGAAACCGGCGAGGCCAATATCTCGCAATTCAGTGAGAAACGGCTTCGCACGTATCTGTCCACGCTCTATTGGAAAATCATAGAAAAGGCATTGGACCATGGGCTTTATGTAGTCGTGCGTCCTCCCGGCGTATGCCCCGGTGGCATCAAAGTAGACGGGTACTATCAGGACTACCTGCTGAAGGTGTGGGACATCGTTTCGAGCAATACCAACATCAAGAAACATAGCGGGCAGGTGTCCATTGAATTGGCCAACGAACCGGTGAACATTTACGATGCCGACAGTTTGGAAAGCGCACGCGCCCCGTATGATTTCTTCCAACCCATCGTGGACAAGATACGTGCCAACGGTTTCGACGGTATCATTTGGGTGCCCGGGACGGGATGGCAGAGCAATTACACTTGTTATAAGAGCAATCCCATCGAAGGCTATAATATAGGCTACGCTGTGCATGCCTACGTGGGATGGTATAATAACAGCGACGAGAATGCCAATGGGGAAACGTTCATCCAAGAGTTCGGAAAGGCGGTGCCGGTAGTAAATACGACCCCCGTCATTATCACCGAAGTCGATTGGAGTCCGGAGAAAGAAGGAGAAGGGCACTATGACGAGCACGGTAACTGGGTTCCAGCCAACTGGGGAACATGGGCCACTGGGTCTACTTCCAAATGGGGCAACGCTTATAAGGCCGTACTCGACCATTACGGGAACGTCAGCATGACACTTTCCGGAACGGCGTGCTACATCGACATCGATAAATATCTGGCAGATGGTACGGTGGCCCCGGCCTTTGAAGGTAACCCCGAAGCTTGCGGAAAGGCCACTTTCGACTGGTACGCCGATTATGCCAAGGTGGATTTCGCGCGTCCGGACTTTACAAACGTGTCTACCAACCAGACTACGGACGGCAAGAAGTTCATCAATCCCGTATTGGCTTCGGATTTCCCGGATCCGGACGTGGCACGCTTGGGCGACACCTATTATATGGTATCGACCACCATGCATCTCTTCCCCGGTGCCACGATTCTGAAATCATATGATTTGGTCAATTGGGAGTATTGCGCACAACCGTTGGAACAGCTTTCCACCGCAGACAAGTACAGCCTTATCGGCGGAAAGGACTCATACGCCCAAGGGATGTGGGCCGCAGCACTGACAGCCCACGAAGGCAAGCTTTATTTGCTTATCAATGGCAATGACGCAGGAGGTTACATGCTTTCTACCGACGACCCGGAAGGAGCATGGCAAATGCAGAAATTGGAACGGAGTTATTATGACCCGGGGCTGCTTTTTGAAGGTGATAAGGTGTATGTGGCCTGCGGCATCGGTAACATCGACATCTGTGAATTGGACAAGAATCTGAAATTCAAGAAGTCGACCACAGTGCTGAGGGACAAGCCCGGATTGGAAGGCAGCCACCTTTATAAAATAGGGGATTATTATTACATCTATGCCACGTATGGCGGATGGCCGTCTGGGCAAGCCATATTCCGCTCCAAGGACATCACCGGACCGTATGAGGAGAAGATGCTCATAGAGAAGACCATCAACGGGCAGCCCAATACCGTACATCAAGGAGCGTTGGTAGAGACACCGACTGGAGAATGGTGGACGATGCTGATGGAGGACAAAGGTGCCATCGGGCGCTTGCCGAGCCTGCATCCTGTGGCATGGGCCGACGGTTGGCCTACGGTGGCCAAGGACGGGGTTCCCCAACTGGCTTATACCAAGCCAGATGTCGGGACGACTTATCAGGAAAAGATACTCCCTACCAATGACAATTTCCGGCAATATCCCCTTGGCATGCAGTGGCAGTGGAACCATAATCCCGACGATGGCAAGTGGAGCCTGTTCGAGCGTCCGGGATTCCTTCGCCTGTACACCGCGTCGGTGACCGACGACCTGATGCAGGCACGCAATACCCTGACGCAACGCATCTTCGCCTTCCACAACACGAAAAGCCCATATGGGTTGGATACGTCGCGTCCTTCCATTGGTACGGTCGCGCTGAACTTAAAGCACATGCAAGAAGGAGACATGGCCGGTCTGACCATACAACAAGACCCGTACGCTTATATCGCAGTCCACGTGAAAGACGGCAAGAAACAACTCATCTGGGGACAGGATACGTTGAGAACGGTAGATGGTTTCGAGCCGGCTGCGGTCACGGAAACCTCCGTGTCCATCGACACAGTGGTTTATCTGCGCGCGCAATTCGATTGCGGCACCGGCAAGGCACGGTTCTTCTATAGCACAGATAACAAGGAGTATGTGCAGTTGGGCAGTGAGACGACATTCCGATTTAACCTTTCCGTATTCGTCGGTGCCCGTTTCGGCATCTTCAATTATGCCACGCAAGCGTTGGGCGGTTATGTGGACGTAGACTGGTTTACCACGGAAGAGCAGTTTGAGGAAAATACTTATTTCGACCCGGATTTTGAGGGCTATAGTGAAGATATGCTCACCATGCAGTCACTTTCCGTAAGGCCGGAAATGGAAGTAATGATTGGCCAAAGCGAGGTATTAGAGTTGATGGCTACCTTTAAGGACGGTCATACAGAAAATGTGGCGGCCAAAGCCAAGTATGAGGTTTCCGACCCGGAAGTGCTGTCGCTTTCGAGCGGTATGGTCGTGGGGAAGAAAGATGGACGGGTAGCGGTGAAAGCCACTTACACAGACCCGATGGGGAATACGCTGACATCTTCGTTTACGGCCTCTTCCACGTTCTTCCCTTGGGCGGATGAATATATCAATAAGACGCTTTTCGGAGAGGGTACATACTTGGAGCAGACCCGCGCCTTCTTTCCTGGTGTGAACGGACAAATGGGTTGGGTATACGAGAATGGTGCTGATATGAGCGGTTATAAGTATTTGGTATTCAAGTTGGACAAAGTACAGAAAGTCAATGCAGCCATTAACATTTATCCGCAGAACAGCATTTGGGGAAACTGTTATAGCAAACCTATCGGGGATGCCACGATGGTGGTCATACCGCTTCAGGAGATAGAATATACCAGTGGGGATGCCATCGGTGAACCCGTCAACACGGCCAATATCATGATTGTGGCTTTGTATGCGGGAAGCGGTGGAGTCATAGATGTGTCTGATGCTTATCTGACCAACAATGACGATTATTCCCCCGAGGGCGTTTCAGTAGGTTCCATCCATATAAGGCCGACGGAAACGGATGGTCCGGTTTATAACCTGCAAGGCATGCGTGTGGACCGGATGACGAAAGGTGTATATATCCAAAACGGCAAGAAGATATTGGTGAAGTGATTGTTCCTGTCTAAGCGGGCAAAGGACGGCTTTCCTCGTGGAGGCCGTCCTTTTGATTGCATGAACGAAAGAAATTGTAAATATATATTAATCTTATAACAGTCTATCAATGAATCGATTGTTAATATTTAGACTACGTGAAATCGTTTGGCGCAGATTGAAAAATCGTTTGCAGCCAGATGAAAAATCATTTGGCGTAGAATGAAAATCCGTTTGGCGTAGAATGAAAATCCGTTTGGCGCAGTATGGAAAAACGAATATAAAAGGAATAAGGCGAACCTTCGGGTTCGCCTTATTCGTTGTTTGTTTGAAAGAAGTATTTAATAGAAGTTGTTTATGCTTCGGCAGGAGTTTCTGTGGTTCCTTCTGCGGGAGCATCAGCAGGAGCTTGTGCAGCTTCAGCTTCAGCCTTTGCGGCAGCCTCGGCAGCTTTCTTCTCTGCTACTTTCTTAGCGATCTCTTCATTGACTTTCTTCTCGGCTTGCAGGCGTGCTTCAGCGGCAGCCTTCTTTTCAGCGGCTTTCTTGGCCTCGAAAGCTTCTAAGCCCTTCTGCTTGTCGTTTTTCCAAGCTTCGAATTTTGCTTGTGCGGCAGCTTCATCAAAAGCACCCTTCTTCACACCGCCACGGAGGTGTTTCATCATGTAGACACCTTCTTTTGACAGGATGTTGCGAACCGTGTCGGTAGGCTGTGCACCTACTTCCACCCAATAAAGAGCGCGATCGAATTTCAAATCTACAGTGGCGGGATTGGTGTTCGGGTTGTACGTACCAATCTTTTCTGTAAACTTACCATCACGTGGTGCTCTTACGTCTGCAATAACGATGCTGTAGAAGGCGTAGCCCTTACGTCCGTTACGCTGCAATCTAATTTTTGTTGCCATAATTAATGTTTTGTTTTTAATATAGGTTTGAAATATGCCGTTAACTCGTAACGGCGGCGCAAAGTTACACTTTTTCTCCGACTTGCCAAAGGTTACCCCTTGTTTTTTAGGCGTTTTTTCTCTTCTCCGTCATTTCTTGATGCGCCTGCTTGCCTTTATCATATATATAATAAGGAGAACATACATCAGCAGGGAGAGCCATTCGCTGGCCGGATTGGCCCACCAAGCGGAATAGTCGAACGAGATTCCTCCGAAACGCAGGGCTGCGCTGACTACGCCCATCAAGGCTCCTCCGGCAATGAATCCGGAAGCGATGAGCGTGCCTTTCTCGCCCCGTTCCTTGTTGGTTTGCTCTTTGTTGCTCCGTGTGGTGACATACCAGTTGATGAGGCCACCGACCAACAACGGCAAGTTCAGTTCGAGCGGAATGAACATGCCCAAAGCGAAGGCAAGGGCCGAAACATTGAAAAGTGTGAGCAGGATGGCGATAGCCGCACCGATGCCGTAAAGCAGCCAGGGGGCACCCGCACCGCTCATCAGCGGTTCGATGACGGCAGCCATGGCATTGGCTTGAGGTGCGGCAAGTTGTCCGCTTGTGAATCCGTAAGTGTCGTTCAATATCATGATGACTCCGGCCACTGTGGCGGCAGACACAAGGGTACCTAAGAACTTGAACGTCTCTTGTTTCTTGGGTGTGCTACCCAACCAGTAGCCTATTTTCAAGTCGGTGATAAAGCTTCCGGCCGTAGAGAGCGCGGTGCAGACCACGCCGCCCATAATCAGTGCAGCCACCATGCCTGCCGGGCCTTTCAGGCCGACGCCCACCATGATGACAGAAGCCAGGATGAGGGTCATCAGCGTCATGCCGGACACGGGGTTGCTGCCGACAATCGCAATGGCGTTGGCCGCGACCGTAGTGAAGAGGAAGGCAATGACGGCTACGAGAATCACACCGGTAAGCGTGAAGAGCAGGTTGCCTTCCATGACCCCGAAATAGAAAAATAAAAGGATGGCTATCAAAGTCAGGAGGGAGCCGATGGCTATGATTTTCATAGGCAAATCCTTTTGTGTCCGGGGAACGGCCGTGTCGCTCTTCCCCTTGCCCTTCATTTCTTGTGCAGCCAGACCCACAGCCCCCATGATGATTTTGCGGCTTTTGAAAATGCCGATGATACCGGCCATGGCGATACCGCCGATACCGATGCTTTTGGCATATTGGAAGATTTGTTCGGCACTGGCTTGGGAGGCTGTGACGGAAGAACTGCCGGCACTCACGACGAGGTCTGGGAACAACCATGAAATGGCCGGAACGATGACCCACCATACGGCCACGGAACCGCAACAAATGATGAGGGCGTATTTCAAGCCCACGATGTATCCCATGCCTAGCACGGCCGCCCCCGTATTGATTTTAAAGACGAGTTTGGTCTTGTCCGCCAACACTTGCCCCCATTCCAGACAACGTGACGTGACGCTCTCGTTCCACCAACCTACGGTGGCGATGATGAAATCGTAAATGCCGCCTACGACTCCGGCCACGAGGAGCGGTAAAGCCTGGTTGCCACCTTTTTCCCCGGAAACCAATACCTGCGTGGAGGCCGTGGCTTCGGGAAAAGGATATTTGCCGTGCATGTCTTTCACGAAATACTTGCGGAAAGGGATGAGGAAAAGGATGCCCAAGACTCCTCCCAACACGGAGGCGACGAACACTTCCATGAAGTTCACCGTCATTTCCGGATATTTGTCTTGCAGGATATAGAGGGCGGGCAAGGTGAATATGGCTCCGGCCACAATCATGCCGGAACATGCCCCGATGCTCTGGATGATGACGTTCTCTCCCAACGCCCCTTTCCGGTGGGTGGCTCCCGTCACGCCTATCGCGATAATCGTGATGGGGATGGCCGCTTCGAACACTTGTCCTACTTTCAGTCCCAAATAGGCTGATGCCGCCGAAAAGATTACGGCCATGAGCATGCCCCACAATACCGACCATACCGTCACTTCCTTATACGTGTGGTCTGGTGACATCAGAGGTGCGTACTGTTCGCCTTTTTTGAGTTCCCGGAAGGCGTTTTCCGGCACTCCCGTCTGTTGCTTTGCGTTTTCCATTCAATCGTTGTTTTTATGAAATTTTATAATTGGAAGCAAAGATATATATTTCATGGCAGAATGCACTTTCTTCTTTTGTAGAAATTCTTTAAATAGTTTAATTTATAATGTGAATCCCTCGCTATTCACTAATTTTGCAGTTCAATTTAAAAGAAATCGCATGCTGCTGAAGCTTTATCATAGATACGTATCGTTGTTTTTAGTCTTGATGTGCTTTGTCCCGCATTCCCTGAATGCACAGGTTCGGGGACGGGTGACGGATGCCGACACGGGAGAACCTATCCCGGCGGTCAATGTGTACTACGGAAAACAAAAGACCGTGGGAACCACAACCAATGACAAAGGCAGGTATACATTGCAAGCACCGGATAAAGGGGACACCCTTGTGTTTTCTTATGTCGGCTACCAGACGTATAAGATATATATAAAGGCCGGAGAGAAAAAAACACTGAATGTCAAGCTTCAGGGGTTGGACAGGGAGTTGTCGGAATTATTGGTGAAACCGAAAAAAAGACGGTATAGCCGAAAAGACAATCCGGCGGTGGAGTTAATGCGGAAAGTGATAGCGGCCAAAGAAAAAAGTGATTTGAAACAGAACGACTATTACCGTTATGACAAGTATCAGCGTATCACATTCGGCTTCAACAATATCACGCAACATTTCATCGACAGCAGCTTTTTGCGCAAATTCCCCTTGTTGGTCAAACAGGTGGAATACTGTCCGCAGACCCAAACCAACATACTTCCCCTGACCTATAACGAGACTTCGTCGGAACATATATACAGGAAACAGCCGGAGGCGGAACGGAATTTTATCCGGGGAACAAATTCGGAGGGGGTGAACGAGCTGTTCGCCACGGGTGACATCGTGAACGTAGTCCTTCAGCGTTTCTTCGCCGACGTGAACATTTATGATAATTCGATCAATCTTTTGGAACGTTACTTCACCAGTCCCTTATCTTCTACCAATGCCATATCTTTCTATCAGTATTACATCATGGATACTCTGGACGTGGAAGGAGACAAGTGTATCGAATTGAGCTTCATTCCCCAAAATCCGCAGGACTTCGGTTTCTCGGGACGGTTATGGGTTTTGGACGACGGGACTTATCAGGTGAAACGTTGTCTGGTCAACCTGCCGCTCCGTTCAAGTGTGAACTTTATCAGCAATTTAGTGATAGAACAGGATTTCTCCACGCTCCCGAACGGCCAACGGGTATTGGTGAAGGACAATATGATTGCAGAACTGGGCGCATTGAAGAAATACCATAATATGATGGTCAAACGTACCACGGCTTATACAGGGTTCGACTTTGCCCCCATTTCCAGTGAGAGGTTCGACCAACGCGAACAGCCAAGGGAAGGTACACCGGTCATCAAAGACGAAAACTTCTGGGCACAGCACCGGACGGACACACTGACCCGTTCGGAAGCCGGCATGTCCACTATGGTACAGGATATGACCCGAAAAAAAGGCTTCGGTTGGATTATCTGGATTGTACGTGCTTTCGTGGAAAACTACGTGGAGACTTCTCCTCCGGGAAAAAAGAATTATGTGGATTTCGGACCAGTCAACACGGTCGTCTCGTCCAATTTCATAGACAAGGTGCGTTTCCGGGCCAGTGCGCAGACCACGGCCAATCTGAGTCCTCATCTCTTCCTGAAGGGATATGCTGCATACGGCGTACGGGACAAGAAATGGAAATATGAGGGAGAAGTGGAATATTCGTTCTTAAAAAAACAATATTCGCCGGAAGAGTTCCCGCGAAACTCGATAGCTGTCTCTACCCGTTATGACGTAATGGCTCCCTCCGATGCCATGTTACCTACGGACAAAGATAACGTGTTCACGTCGCTCAAGACGCAGACTATTGACCAAATGTCTTATTTCCGCCAATACAACATACGTTACGTGTATGAGTTCGACAATCATTTCGGGATTACGGCACAGTTGCGCCATATCACTCAAAACCCGACAGGCACGCTGTTCTATCGTACGGTAAGCGGGCAAACGGTGCCGGAACTGACGCAAAGCGAGGCGACGCTGAGTTTGCGTTACGCGCCGGGCGAAAAGGTGGTGGTCACGAAACAGAGGCGTCATCCGGTCAACCATAATTATCCTATTTACACGTTGATGCATACGACCGGGTTCAAAGATGTTTTGGGAGGGGACTATGCTTCCAACTACACGGAACTGTCGGTGACAAAGCGTTTTTGGCTGAACTCATGCGGGCGCATTGATATTTACGGCCGTGCGGGAGCGCAATGGAACAGGGTGCCGTTCCCGTTGTTGATTACGCCTGCGGCGAATAATTCGTATATCATACAGCGTGGCATGTTCAATATGATCAACAACATGGAGTTCATGAACGACCGTTTCGTTTCGTTGGACGTGCAATGGGATTTGAGCGGCAAGCTGTTCAACCGGATTCCCTTGCTCAAGCATCTGAAATGGCGTGAGGTGATAGGTTTCAAGACGCTTTACGGCACGTTGACGGACAAGAACAATCCGTTTAAACAAGGGAACCAAAGCGATTTGTTCGAGTTCCCGTCACGAAACGGACAACCGACCAGTTTCGTAATGGGGGATACTCCCTACATGGAACTGAATGTGGGCATTCACAATATCTTCAAGATACTTCGTGTAGACTACGTGCGCCGGTTGAATTATCTGAACGCACCCAATGCCAAGAAGAACGGCGTGAGATTTGTATTGCAGTTTGACTTTTAAGGAGGATTTGACATGGCAGCACCTTTGGCAGAAAGATTACGTCCGCAAACGTTGGACGATTACATCGGGCAAAAACATCTGGTCGGTCCGGATGCCGTTTTACGTAAGATGATAGATTCCGGACGGATTTCCTCATTTATTTTGTGGGGACCTCCGGGTGTGGGCAAAACGACCTTGGCGCAAATCATTGCCCATAAGCTCGAAACGCCGTTTTACACGCTGAGCGCGGTAACAAGCGGTGTGAAGGATGTCCGGGAAGTGATAGAAAAGGCACGGAACAATCGTTTTTTCACCCAGGCTAGTCCGATTCTTTTCATTGATGAAATCCATCGTTTCAGTAAATCCCAACAGGATTCCCTTCTGGGAGCCGTGGAGCAGGGGACAGTCACGTTGATTGGGGCCACGACGGAAAATCCGTCTTTCGAGGTCATACGCCCGCTTTTGTCCCGTTGCCAGTTATATGTCTTGAAAAGCCTTACGAAAGATGACCTGATGGAGTTGCTGCACAAGGCGGTGGAAAGAGATATCATACTGAAAACGAAACATATCGAATTTCGCGAAACGGATGCCATGCTCCGGTATAGCGGAGGAGACGCCCGCAAACTGCTGAATATCCTTGAACTGGTGGTAGAGGCTGACGGAACGGACCAAGTGGTTATCACGGATGCTGTCGTAGCCGAAAGGCTTCAGCAAAACCCATTGGCATACGACAAGGGTGGAGAATTGCACTATGACATCATATCGGCTTTCATCAAAAGTATTCGGGGAAGCGACCCTGATGCCGCTCTGTATTGGTTGGCACGAATGATAGAAGGTGGGGAAGACCCCTCGTTTATCGCGCGGCGACTGGTCATTTCCGCTAGTGAAGACATAGGTTTGGCCAATCCGAATGCACTGCTTTTAGCCAATGCCGCTTTTGAAGCAGTCATGAAGATAGGATGGCCGGAAGGGCGTATCCCTTTGGCCGAGGCTACGGTCTATCTGGCAACCAGTCCGAAAAGCAATTCGGCTTATAAGGGTATCAATGATGCCTTGCAGCTCGTACGGCAAACCGGGAATTTGCCGGTGCCGTTGCACTTGCGCAATGCGCCTACCCGGCTTATGGAAGAGTTGGGATATGGTAAAGACTATAAGTATGCGCATGACTATCAGGGGCATTTCGTGGAACAGCAATTTTTACCCGACGACATTCGTGACAAAAGGATTTGGCATGCCCAAGGGAATGCGGCGGAAACCAAATTGCAGGAACGGATGCTGCATTTATGGAAAGACCGCTATAAATGATTTTTTGATGGAAGAATATCCTGCACAAATGCCGGTTTTGCATTAATTTTGCTAACTTTGTCTTTTCATTCTTAAATTGTTAAATAGAAAACGCTACAAATACAGATGAAAAGCGATATAGAAATTGCCCGCGAGTGCCGATTGAAGCCGATTGAAGACATTGCCCGCCAAGTACAGGTTCCTGTGGATGAATTGGAACATTATGGGAAATACGTTGCCAAAGTACCGGAATCGCTGATTGACGAGAAAAAAGTAGAAAACAGTAATTTGATTTTGGTTACGGCCATTACTCCCACGAAGGCCGGTATAGGCAAGACTACCGTTTCGGTCGGTTTGGCTTTAGGACTTAGCTACATTGGGAAAAAGAACATCGTGGCTTTGAGGGAACCTTCTCTCGGCCCGTGTTTCGGTTTGAAAGGCGGTGCGGCAGGAGGTGGTTACGCCCAAATATTGCCGATGGACAAAATCAACTTGCATTTCACCGGGGATTTCCATGCCGTTACTTCGGCCCATAATATGATTGCCGCTTTGTTGGACAACTATATCTATCAGCATCGGGATGAAGGCTTTGCCATGAAAGAAATTTTATGGAAACGCGTGTTGGACATTAACGACCGGAACTTGCGTTATGTCGTAACCGGACTGGGAGCCAAGACGAACGGGGTCACGATGGAAAGCGGTTTCGATATTACTCCGGCATCCGAAATCATGGCGATTCTTTGCTTGTCGAAAGACGAACATGACCTGCGCCGCAGAATCGAGAACATATTATTGGGTACTACAATCGAGGGAAAACCGTTCCGTGTAAAAGACATGGGAGTGGCCGGAGCAATATGCGTGCTTTTAAAAGACGCCTTACATCCCAATTTGGTGCAAACCACGGAAAACACACCGGCTATCGTGCACGGAGGCCCTTTTGCCAACATCGCACACGGATGCAACTCCATATTGGCCACCAAACTGGCTATGACGTACGCAGATTATGTGGTGACGGAGGCCGGTTTCGGGGCTGATTTGGGAGCGGAAAAGTTTTTCAACATCAAATGCCGGAAATCTGGGCTAAATCCCAAGCTCACCATAATAGTCGCTACAACCCAAGGTCTGAAAATGCACGGCAGGGTAGCGTTGGAAGATATTAAAAAGCCTCATTCGGAAGGGTTGAAGAAAGGATTTGAGAATCTGGACAAGCATATCAGGAACATGCAGGCCTTCGGGCAGACCGTAGTGGTTTGTTTCAACCGTTATGCGACGGATGTGGATTCGGAAATAGACTTATGCCGCAAGCATTGTGAGGATATGGGAGTAGGCTTTGCCGTGAATAATGCTTTCTCAGAAGGTGGAAAGGGAGCTGTGGAGTTGGCCGAGCTTGTGGTTGAAACTATTGCCTGTCACCCATCCCGTCCGGTCGTGTTCTCCTATGCCGACTGTGATAATATCGAGACTAAAGCGGAAAATGTAGTTCGTCAAGTGTATGGAGCCGACGGGGTCGTTTTCTCGGCCGCAGCCCGTAAAATGTTGGAAAGAGTACGTCAGTTAGGTATAGAAAATTATCCAGTTTGCATAGCCAAGACGCAATATTCATTTTCCGCAGATGCCCATGCATACGGAGTGCCGCACGGATTTAAAGTGCAAATACGGGATATTGTAGTCAATTGCGGAGCTGAAATGATTGTGCTGATAGCCGGAGATATATTGAGAATGCCCGGATTGCCGAAATCTCCCCAGGCGGAACGCATTGATTTAATCGACGGAAGAATAGAAGGGCTTTCTTGACATATTTAGGTGAACACCACGGGCCTGGTTTATAGGGTATATGAGAAAGCCTACGTTTGGTATAACAGGAAGAAAGAATCTTTCGGCTATATGCGTGTCTGTCATATTAGGATTATGTATAGGAGCCGGATGTCATTGGTATGCCTCTTCCCGTCCGGACATGACAAGAGTAGGGAAAGTAGATTCCCTGAATACTAAAGCTTGTTTGGTGCGCTACGTCCATCCGGACAGTGCGTTACTGTTTGCCCGGAAGGCAGCCCGTATGGCACGGAATTACGCAGACGGACGAAGTGAGGCCTTAAACCATCAAATGTTCATTTGCTTTTTGCGAATGGACTTTGGTGGGTGTATGGAGCTATACAATCGGATTCAGCAGTCCACCAGTAACCAGATAGAATTGTTGGTGAGCGAAGTGAATATGATGATAATATGCCAACGGGCTGCACAAAACCGTTTGTTCTTCGATTATTATAACCGTGCGCTTGAAAGAATCCAACGCATCAGGGAAGAGTATGATGAAGTGAAAGGCCGTAATAAAGAACGGTTGGACTACGCCATGACAGAATTCAGTTTGACCACGGCTACCAACTACATCAATCTGATGCAAGAGCAAAAGGCAGAGAAGGAACTTTCGGCAATTGATACGGATGGCTATATACGTCGGAATAAGGCTTTACTTATTTACTTTTATTACCTAAACGGTTTGATTTGCCAAAATCGCTTGGATCTGGGAAAAGAGCGTGTAGTAGATGCGTTCGATTATTTCTATCTGGCCTACTCTTACGCCGAACGCCTCGGTAACATTTACTTCTCCTCCATGTTGGAACAAGTCTTTTCGGAGATGTTTGCCCAACCGAAAAACTATGATATCATCAAGACCTACCGTAAAGTTGAATTGGATTATTTGTACAACTCATTAGTTACGGAGAAACTTAATGAGGCCGGATTTCCTGTATCCCTGCGCCTTTCTACTGCATTGGCTCAAAAGGCATTGTCCAATGCCGAACAATGCGGAAATCTGTTACTAAAGATTAACGGATTCCGAGTGTTGGGAAATGCCATGTTTGCCAAGGGGGAATATTATAGGGCTTTGAATTGTTTCGAGACGGCTTTGTCTTATTTGAATCTTCATCATCAAATTTATTATCCGGAAGACAAAGAGCGATTGCTGACGTCTTTTGAAAGCCGGAAAGACTCGGCAGTAGACATGTTATGGTCGAAAGACAGTGAATTCCAAACCGTTCCGGGCTATTTGACTTACATTCGGGAGCGTTTAAGTGCAACGTACAGCGCGTTGAATGACAAACAGAAATCAGATTATAACCGAAATCTGTATCTGGATTTGATGGATTTTACCCGTCAAGACAAATCTCTCGAAAGCCGTGTAGACATGGTGGCACAAGACAACAAGATATTAAACACACTTCTGGGAGCTATTATTTTACTGACTCTTGTTTGTGGCTTTTTCCTCTTTTTATATGCACGCAAATGGAAACTGCGGGATGCCAAACAATATTCTTTATTGAAAGATATGTCCGAATGGTTTATGGAGGTAGCTTTCACCAAATCGGAAGAAGGACTGGAAGAAGTGCTCAATGCCTATCCTTGGATAAAAAAGGAAAAACGAATCCTTCATGAAATCCTCCGCCCTTATATCAAATGGACGGAAAAGAACCGCATCCTGTCCGACCAAATGGATGAGGAAAGGATGCAGCTTCGTGAAGAATATCTGCAAAGCGAAAGGCAAATAGCCCGCGACAAGAAGAAAAACATATCCAAACGGGCGAAAGTTTCTTTAGTACATTCCATCATGCCTTTTATCGACCGTATTTTGTATGTGGTACGCCGGATGGAAAGCAAAAATGAATATGACCGAGGTACTTTGACCTACATAGGTGAACTTGCAGACGAAATCAATTGCTACAATGATGTACTCGCCGAATGGATTCGTATGAACCGAGGCGAGTTGGAACTGACAATAGAAAGTTTTCCGCTACAAGACTTATTCAAGTTACTGGATAAGGGCCAGTATAATTTCAAACGCAAAGGTATTGACTTTTTAGTGGAACCGACGGACGCATGGGTAAAAGCAGACCGTGCCCTAACCTTTTTCATGCTCAACACTCTGACAGACAATGCACGTAAATTCACGCCTTCGGAAGGGCAAGTCACGGTATGTGCAACAGAATTGGCGGATGCTGTGGAAATTAAGGTCTCAGATACGGGATGTGGACTTACGGAGTCTGAGATAGCATTGATTTTATCTTCAAAAATCTATGATGCTCAACAGATAGGTGTCAATTCTTCGACCGTACGCCATGAAAAAGGAAGCGGCTTTGGCTTGTTGAATTGCAAAGGTATTATCGAAAAGTACAAGAAGTCGGGAGAGTTCTTCAAAGTATGCTGTTTCCATATCGAAAGTGAAGAAAATAAAGGAAGCTGTTTTTCTTTTCGCTTACCTAAGGGAATAAGACGAAAGGGCATGATGGTACTGACGTTTATTTTCTATTTACTCACTTGCGGTCAGTATACGTATGCTATCCGGCCCAATATCGGTAATGCTCCAACTCATGAAGAGGCAGACATGAATTACGGAGAACTTAAATGGGCCGTGTTTTATGCCGATTCGGTCTATTTTGCCAATGTTCACGGTGATTATGACCGCAGTATGCAATATGCCGATTCCACCTTTAAATATATCAACCGTTATTATGAAGATTTCTTACCGGAAGAATGCGTAAGCCGCCAACTGACTGCTACGGGAAACGGCATGGAGGAACTGGAATGGTTATCTTTAGGAGTGAAGGCAGACTACTTCCTGATCATGGGATGTCGAAATGAAATGGCCATTGCGGCATTGGCGTTACATGATTGGGAGAAGTATGAGTTCAATAACAGACAGTTCACACATTTATATAAGCTATTGACCAAAGACGATTCTTTGGAGGAATTCTACGCCCGACAACGAAACACACAAATAAACTTATCGGTCAGTCTGGCCTTATTGGTCTTTATGCTCTTTATTTTTTCCGTCCTGATATACATTGTTTATTTTCGTCGGCGAATTCTGTTTCGTTTCAGCGTGATGCAGGTCCTTGAAACCAATCATGCCATGCTGAATGTCATCGAAATGTATGCACGTCCCGGACGTACGGACGAATTGATGTCTCAACTCTTATCAGTCGTGTTGTCCAGGCTTAAGGAATTGCATGAAATAAATAGCGTCCGGCTGTTGCTATATCGGGGAAAAGGAGAGAAAATAGGAACGTTTTTACAAGGAAAGGAAGACTATGGAGTATTGGCAGATTCTCTACTCAGTCAGGCTTATGAAACGGAAAATGCTGTTTTTGATGAAATGTCCAACACTCAGATTTATCCTTTGCTTCTTCGCCTGAACGAGAACGAACGTCTCTGTATCGGTTCTGTAGCTGTCAACTATGGGACTTACCGGATGCAAAAAGAAGATTTCATTTTTGAGAACTATATCGTAAACTATCTGGCCATTTTATTGTATGAAGCTGTCATACAGCGGGGGCAAGACCTGGAAAATGTGGAAAGTGCGGAGAACGAGAAACAACGTTCTTTGTACGAAAGAACACGTATCAAAGTACAGAATCAGATTTTGGATAACTGCCTTTCTACCATCAAACACGAATCGATGTATTATCCCAGTCGTATGAAACAAATCATACGGAAACTGGAAGAACAAGAGGAACATCATGATTTGAAAACATCCATCCACTCATTAAGGGAGCTTGCCGAATACTACAAGGAAATATACACTCTGCTGTGCGCGCAGGCAGACCGGCAGATTGACACCGGATACTTTAAATGCGAGAAACTCTCTCCGCACATCATCGGAGAAGAGTGGATGAAAACCATAGAAGTTTGGAGAAAGAAAAAGGCTTATGCCCTTCGCCTGTCTTTTGTCGACGAGTTGCAACAAAATAGTTTTATGAATGTAGATGCTACATTGGTGCGCTTCATGTTGGAGACCTTGACGAAAGAATGGGCAGCTCGGTTAGCAGAACGTGAAAAAGATGGTTGCTTGACGCTTCGTGCATCGGAAGACGGTGGTTTTATCCGTTTTACGTTGCAGGCCTCCGTTCGGATTTATGAACCGGAAGAAGCTGTAATATTATTCCAACCGGACGTCAAGCATTATCCCTATCTGTTGTGCAAGGAAATTGTTCGAGAACATGATAAACTAAATAATTTTTGCGGTTGCCGTATCAATATCGAGACTGATGTGCATTCTTCCGGATGCAGTATATGGTTTACTGTACCTAAATATAGATGAAATGGGAATGGATTCTTTTAAAATCATTATTGTCGAAGACGTTAAACTGGAGTTAAAAGGAACTGAAGAAATCATCCGCACGGAACTCCCGGAAGCCGAAATCATCGGAACAGCAATGAATGAAGGCGAGTTTTGGTGTCTGATTAAGAAAGAAGTTCCGGATTTGCTGTTATTAGACTTGGGACTGGGCGGCTCCACGACCATCGGAGTGGACATTTGCAGACAAGTCCGGTTGACCTATCCGGAATTACGTATCCTGATTTTTACGGGAGAAATACTGAACGAACGCTTGTGGGCCGATGTATTGAAAGCCGGAGCAAACGGCATTATCCTGAAAACAGGTGAACTGCTTACGCGTAACGATGTGCGCCAAGTGATGGATGGCCGTAATTTTGTTTTCAACGAGCCTATTCTGGAAAAGATCGTAAGCCGCTTTATGAAATCTGTGGAATCGGAACGTTTACATAAAGATGCACTCATCCATTATGAAATCGATGAATATGACGAACGTTTCCTTCGCCATCTGGCATTGGGTTATACGAAAGAAATGATAACCAACTTGCGCGGAATGCCTTTCGGCGTAAAGAGTTTGGAGAAAAGACAAAATGACTTGATTTCACGCTTATTCGACACCAACGAAAAGGGCGGAATCAATGCCACCCGCTTGGTTGTGAAAGCATTACAATTACATATTATAGACTTAGAACATTTGGAACCGGATGAGGAATAGATTCATGATATACCGGAAAGGGCATAGTGTGGCTTCCGCACTGTTGTTCGTTTTGTTGATTGCACATCTGCTTTTGCCTTTATTGGCATGGTTGGGAAGTGCGGCGGGATTTCCTTTGGGTAATCTGTTTTCCAGCGAGGGAATACGATGGTATTATCTTCATATTCAAGATTGTTACCGTTCTCCGTTCATGACCGTAGTCTTTCCCGTCGTTTTGGTACTTGGAGCGATAGAGCGTTCCGGCTTGTCTGAAATTATAGAGGATTCTGTCAGTAAAGGTGTGCTATCTCTGACTTATCGACAACGTAAGGCTTGCCTTATGGCTGGTACATTCCTGTTATTGTACCTAGCGGGAATGCTACTTTTGTTATTCGGACCATATGCCATATTGCTCAGTGTGACAGGACATCTTTATCCATCTCCTTTCGTGTCCGGCATCTTGCAAACTATGTCTTTGGGTTTTGTCCTGACCTCGTTATTATACGCTGTCCTGAGCTTTCATTTACGAGGCTGGCAGGAATGCTTGTCTGTACTGTATTGGGGAATCCAACGTTATGATGTATGGATTCTCATCTCCATGTTGGCCGTGCAACTCTACAATGCCTTATGCTATGTATGGAACGGAGCCTAAAGAGGATGGGCGGAAAGTTTTCAAGGCTTAAAGGAGCGTCATCCTTAGGCATTCAGGCGAAAATATCTATTTTGATGTAAGTATTAGAAAAAACATGATAAAAGATTTTTTGAAAAGGATAGAGGAAGAACTTAATGAAGAACAGCGTCGGGCCGTCTGTTACGACAAAGGCCCTTCGTTGGTGATAGCCGGAGCAGGGTCGGGCAAGACACGGGTATTAACCTATAAAATAGCCTACTTACTGGAGCGAGGATGGAAACCATGGAACATTCTGGCACTGACTTTCACCAATAAGGCTGCGCGGGAAATGAAAGAGCGTATCGCCCGGTTGGTAGGCCATGAACTTGCAGCCGGATTATGGATGGGAACGTTTCACTCCGTCTTTTCCCGTATCTTGCGGAAGGAAGCCGATAAAATCGGGTTTTCTTCCTATTTTACCATCTACGACCAGGCCGACTCACGAAATCTGATAAAGACCGTTATCCGTGAAATGGGGCTTGACGACAAAACCTATAAACCGGCAAGCATAGCAGCCCATATTTCCAACGCCAAAAACCGCTTGATACTGCCGGAAGCCTATCTGTCCGACAATGCTGTACGAATGGCAGATCAGGCGGCCAAGATACCGATGACGGGAGAAATCTATCTTCGCTACATGTCCCGTCTTCAGCAAGCCGACGTGATGGACTTCGACGATTTATTGCTCTATACTTATATATTGCTCAAAGAACATCCCGAGGTCTGCGAGCGATATGCGGACAAATTCGATTTCGTTTTGGTGGATGAGTATCAGGACACGAATTATGCCCAACACTGTATCATATGGGAATTGACCCACAAGAAACAACAGGTGTGCGTAGTGGGAGACGATGCACAAAGCATTTATAGCTTTCGTGGAGCAAACATTGATAATATCCTTAATTTCACGCAGAAATATAACAATGCGAAGTTGTTTAAACTGGAACAGAACTACCGTTCTACAAAGACAATCGTTTCGGCTGCCAACAGTTTGATAAGCCATAACGACCGACAGATACCGAAGGATGTTTTCAGCGACAAGGAGAAAGGTTCGCCCCTTCATGTGTATTCCGCTTATAGCGATATCGAAGAAGCCGAAATCGTGGTAAACCAAATCGCAGCATTGCGGAGAAAAGAAAAAATGGAATATGATGATTTTGCCATTCTTTACCGTACCAACGCACAGAGCCGCACTTTTGAAGAGGCTTTGCGCAAACGGGGTATGCCTTATCGGATTTACGGAGGACTTTCGTTCTACCAACGAAAGGAAATAAAAGATGTGATAGCCTATTGCCGTTTGACCGTAAATCCCCACGACGAAGAGGCTTTCAAACGGGTCGTCAATTATCCGGCACGAGGGATTGGCCAGACCACGGTGGATAAGATTGTATCCGCAGCCTCCACAGACGGGGTCAGCTTGTGGGAAGTGGTGTCTCGTCCCGAAGAGCATTCCTTGCCCGTAAACAAGGGTACGATGGGTAAATTGAAGGCGTTCACGGATATTATCTCCGGTTTCATCGAGAAAACAGAGCTGATGGATGCCGCCTTTCTCACACAGGAAATCATCCGTGAAAGCGGTATAATGAGAGAGATTTTTCAAGATGTGAGTCCGGAAGGAATGAGTCGTCAGGAGAATGTGCAGGAACTTTTGAGTGGCGTACAGGAATTCGTCTCCAGACGTTTGGAGGAAGGGCAAAGCACCGGACTCAGCGATTTCCTACAAGAAGTATCGTTATTGAGCGATTTGGACGAAGACGAAAGTGACGAACAACACAAAGTGACATTGATGACGATTCACTCGGCCAAAGGGTTGGAGTTTCCGGTGGTATTCATCGTTGGAATGGAAGAAAATCTATTCCCAAGTCCGATGGTGGGAAACAGCCAACGCGCATTGGAAGAAGAACGTCGTCTTTTTTATGTGGCTATTACCCGTGCCGAACGTTATTGTTCTCTAAGTTTTGCCCGCAGCCGCTATCGTTTCGGTAAAACGGAATTCAGTAACCCAAGTCGTTTTCTGCAAGACATAGACCCACGATATGTGGAAATGGATGCTCAAGATGGTTTTTCGTTCGGACAGACAAGGCGAAGGAATTTTGCGAGTGAGCGAGTGCAGACCGAGTTCCGATCGAGTCTGTCGAGCGTGAACAAATTATGCAAATATGAAGACGAAGATGATTACGGTACATCTTATCGGGAACGTCATCACCGCGCTTACGGAGAAGGTGTCGGGACAAGTTCTCCGATAGTAGCAAAAGTTTCCGGTTTGAAACCTTTGGGAAGCGTAAACCGACAAGTTCTCATGCAAGATGCAAAGCACGGAGACACAGAGCATCCCGTTGTTCCGTCGCCATCGGCATCAGCCAAGGGTAACAGTGAGCTACGGGCAGGCATGCGGATTGAGCATGAACGTTTTGGTATGGGAGTGGTGAAAGCTGTCGAAGGCAGCGGAGAGAACACCAAAGCCACCGTGGAGTTTCAAAATACGGGCACCAAGCAACTGCTGTTGCGGTTTGCCCGCTTTAAAATCATGTCGGCAGAATAAAGCGATAAAAAATAGTATTTGGATTTTCATTGCCGGAGAGTATTATAAGCGACAAATCGGAATTTAACGGGAAGAAAAAATGGAGAAGAAATTATCTGAAATGAGTTTAGAAGAATTATGGAAGCTATTTCCCATCTATTTGACAGAGCATCAGCCCTATTGGAAAGAATGGTACACTGATGAAGAAAGCTTTTTGAAAAACAGAGTTCCTAAAATAGAGAGAATAAGCCATATAGGAAGTACAGCTATTAATTCTATTTATGCAAAACCAATTATTGATATTCTCGTAGAGATTTCAAAAGATTATTGCTTATCTGACTATAAAGAAGTGATTGTAAAAAGCGGTTATACTTGTATGTCTGAAACTTCTGATAGACTTTCTTTTAACAAGGGATATACAGAAGAAGGGTTTGCCGAGAGGGTGTTTCACCTACACCTAAGATATATTGGGGATAATGATGAGTTATATTTTAGAGATTATCTTATTGAGCATGCCAATATTGCTATCGAGTACGAGAGAATGAAATTGAAATTATGGAAGAAATATGAATTTAATAGAGATGATTATACAAATTCTAAAACAGATTTCATTCAAAAGTACACCGAGAAAGCAAAGTTGGAATATGGAGATAGATATTAATCAAAGCCATAATCAATAAAAAAACAGCCGGAGGAAATGAGTTCCCCGGCTATTTTTATAAAGTCATTTCACGTCCGTATAACCATCGGCACCAAGCAGTTCCACTATACGCTGCTTCCATTCCCCCTGAATGATGATTTCACCGTCTTTCACGGCACCGCCTACGCCGCACTTCGTCTTCAGCATCCGCCCCAGTTCTTTCAAGGCGGCCTCTGCACCGACGAAGCCTTTCACCACGGTAACCACTTTTCCACCGCGATTCTTGCGTTCGATACCCACTCTCAGTTTCTGTCGGTTTTTGGGAGGCGTGTCAGCTTCCTTTTCCTCGCCGCTATCGAATGCGAAATCAGGGTTGGTGGAATACACCATCCCTAATCTCGATTTCCAGTCGTTGTCCTTTGCCGACATGGCTTAATCCTCCATCAGTTTCCGGTAACGGATGCGTTTCGGTTCTTCCAGTCCGAGACGTTTCATCTTGTTACTTTCATATTCCGAGTAACTGCCCTCGAAGAAGAATACATTACCCTCGCCTTCGAAAGCAAGAATGTGCGTACAGATACGGTCGAGGAACCAACGGTCGTGGCTGATGACCACGGCACAACCGGCAAATTCCTCCAGACCTTCTTCCAAAGCCCGGAGCGTGTTCACGTCGATGTCGTTCGTCGGTTCGTCGAGCAGCAACACGTTACCCTCTTCTTTCAGGGCCATGGCCAAATGCAAACGGTTGCGCTCACCTCCGGAGAGTACGCCACATTTCTTTTCTTGGTCGGCTCCGGAGAAATTGAACCGGCTCAGGTATGCACGGACATTGATGTCGCGGTTTCCCATACGCATCAATTCGTTACCGCCGCTCATGACTTCATACACGCTCTTTTCCGGAGAAATGTCCTTATGCGTCTGGTCTACGTAGGCTAATTTGACGGTTTCACCGACTTCGAACGTACCGCCGTCTGCATGTTCCAACCCCATAATCAAACGGAAAAGCGTAGTCTTACCCGCACCGTTGGGACCGATGACGCCCACGATACCGTTGGGTGGAAGCATGAAATTCAGGTCATTGAACAATATCTTATCGCCAAAAGCCTTCTGCACGTGTTGCGCTTCGATAACCTTGTTACCCAAACGCGGACCGTTCGGAATGAAGATTTCCAACTTTTCCTCTTTCTCCTTCTGATCCTCGTTAAGCAATTTGTCGTATGAATTCAGACGGGCTTTACCCTTGGCCTGCCGTGCCTTCGGTGCCATACGCACCCATTCCAATTCACGTTCCAAAGTCTTCCGCCGCTTGCTGGCTGTCTTCTCCTCCTGTTCCATGCGTTTGGTCTTCTGTTCCAACCAAGAAGAATAGTTGCCTTTCCATGGAATACCCTCGCCGCGGTCAAGTTCCAGAATCCATCCGGCCACGTCGTCCAAGAAATAACGGTCGTGCGTCACGGCAATTACCGTGCCTTCGTATTGGTTTAAATGCTGCTCCAGCCAGTCGATGCTTTCGGCATCCAAATGGTTGGTCGGCTCGTCGAGCAACAACACGTCCGGTTTCTGCAACAAGAGGCGACAAAGTGCCACGCGTCGGCGTTCTCCTCCCGAAAGGTTTTCCACCGACTGGTCGGCCGGTGGACAGCGCAAAGCATCCATGGCACGTTCCAATTTGCTGTCCAGATTCCAAGCATCCGTAGCGTCGATGATGTCCTGCAATTCCCCCTGACGGGCAAACAAGGCATTCATCTTATCTTCATCCTCGTAATATTCCGGAAGACCGAATTTCTGGTTGATTTCTTCATATTCCGTCAGGGCATCCACGATAGGCTGCACACCCTCCATGACCACTTCCTTCACGGTCTTGGACGGATCCAACTGCGGTTCCTGAGGCAGATATCCCACGCTGTACCCCGGCGAGAATACCACTTCGCCTTGGAAATCCTTGTCCAGTCCTGCGATAATTTTCATCAAGGTGGATTTTCCGGAACCGTTCAAACCGATGATGCCGATTTTAGCCCCATAGAAGAAACTCAGGTAGATGTTCTTCAACACTTGTTTGTTGGTCTGGCGGATGGTCTTACTCACGCCGACCATGGAGAAAATGATTTTCTTGTCGTCTACTGTTGCCATAAGTTGTTTTTTGTTTTTATGGAGTTAAATGAATAATCCGATGGAAAGCAATGCCCCGAACAGGAAGATGTTGCGTGCCGTTTCGCCTAATACGCCGTTCAGTTCCCGGCCTCGTTTGAGCCTCGTCATGCGTCTCCAAGTGACGGTATGCGGTATGAGATAACACACCGGAAGGAGGGCGGCCACAGGTTTTCCCGAGAGCCACATCGTCTGGCAAAGCCCCACAGCCGCAATGCCGAGCCAAAGATAAAGATTTTCTGCGGCTTTTTCGCCTATTCGTACGACTAAAGTGATTTTTCTACCGGCTTTGTCGTTGTCGCGGTCACGATAGTTGTTCACTACAAGCAGGCAGTCTATCACCAGACCGCAGGCCAAAGACAACGCCCATACCTCGGGAACTACCGTACCACTCTGTAGATAGTACGTGGCACCCACCGGAACGAGACCGAAAAACACCAGTACGAGCAGGTCGCCCAACCCGAGACGAGCCATGCAGGTGGTATAGAGAAAACAGAACACCACACAGCATACCCCGACGAGCACCATCGTCCATCCGCCGTACCACACCAACGGCAAGCCGGTGAGGCAGGAGAGGAGCGTGGTACAAACGATTCCCCGGCGCATGGCAGGCAATGTAATCCAACCTTCGGCACAGGCGCGTTTCGGACCGAGACGCTTCTCGTCGTCCAACCCTTTCCGGAAATCGTAATAATCATTGATGAAATTGGCGTCGATTTGCATGAAGAATGCAAAAAGGAAGCACAATAAGGCCGGAACCGGACGGAAGAATCCGTCGGCCCAAGCTGCTGAAATCCCGATCATGACCGGCACGGCCGCTCCCGTCAAGGTCTTGGGACGTGCGGCCAGAATCCATGCATGCGGTGAGTTCGTGGAGATATGAGACATATTTGCCATGGGTAAGAATCGCTATAATTTCATACGTAAATAGGTACGGTCGTCAAAAGACTCGTTTCCGGCGGCCACTCCTTTGGTGGACGGGTGTTCTCCGATGCGTAACGGGTCTTCGGCCAAAGAGCATGCCAATAACCGTTCGGTTTCCTCCAGCGTATCGGCCAACACCGGATAGCCGTCCGATGCCAAAATCAATTCTTGGGTATCTGCCGGGAGAGGCAAGACGCGAACCCGGGACAGGTCAACTGGAAAACCGTCGAGGACGGTGTATCCAAAAGGCCCGGCATCATCGGCATTCTGGAAAGCACACTGGTCTTTCAAGTGCGTCCAAATCCACTCACGCCCTACATCGCGAGCGCACAAGTCTGCGATGGAATGGCCTTTTCGGAGCAGATACCGGAGCACGTCGGCGCGTATTCCTGCGAGGATGCAGTCCGTAGGTTTAGGATTCGTATAAGTCATCCCGTTGAAACGGCACAAACAATCTCCTATCATCCAAACTTCATGCCTGTGAACGGAGTAAACCACCGCACTGGCCGTCATACGGTTCTCCGCGTGGCGTGCGGCCTCTTCGTATAACCCGTGCACTTCATAATAATGACGAATGGCAGAAGTGAGGCAAGCTGCCGCCGTGGCTGCATCGGCATCTTTTGGAAGACAGGGAATGGATGCACGAAGCACTTCCATGGCCATCCTTCCGGAGCTTTTTCCGTCCATACGGAGTGTCCCTTTACTAGTAGAACCGTCGATAACCGCAAAAAAGTCACGGCTTTCCACTATTCCGTCTTCGCATAGCCCTGTTCCGTCCGTCTCCTGCTTCTCTTCGGGGATTTTGAAGAAATCGCTCCCGCTCGGCAGACTTCGAGCAAGCTCGGTCTGCGCTCGCTTGCTCGCGATTTTCCCCTTTTGAAAACGTTCGATGACTGTGACCGGACCGGTCTTCGGGGCGGTGTCGTCTGCCCTCCAATTCATAATGTGCATTTCCTTTTTTATTCCATTCCATCGGACGTGTACGGTCGAAAAGCTTGTCTGCCAAGTCCGTTCTTCCGATACGCCGCAGTTCCGCTTTTATTTTTTGCTGTTCTTCCGGCTTGTACCAGAAGAAGAACATCCGTTGTGCCAGTTTTTCACGAGGCGATTTCGCACTATACACCGGTTCGAGCGTATATGGATGGTAACCTGTGGCCCAAGCCTCTGTGCTCACGGTCATGGGCGTGGGCGTAAAGTCTTGCACTTGTTCCAGTTGGAAATCCATCCTTTTCGTCAGTACAGCTAACTCCGCCATGTCTTCTTCCGTACATCCCGGATGGCTGCTGATAAAGTAAGGGATGATTTGTTGGCGGAGGCCGGACTCCCGGTTAATACGATCGAAAATGTCCTTAAACTCCCCGAATTGCCGGAAAGAGGGTTTACGCATCAGCTCAAGCACACGATCCGACGTGTGCTCCGGAGCAACCTTCAGCCGACCGCTTACGTGGCGCGTAATCAGTTCACGGGTGTATTCGGCATTCACTTGGTTGATACGTGCGTCCTTTGCATCATGCAAAAGCAAGTCGTAACGCACCCCGCTGCCGATATAGCTCCGCTTGATGCCCGGCAAAGCGTCTACGGCATGGTAAATGTCCAACAAAGCCGTGTGGTCGGTATTCAGGTTCGGGCATATTTCCGGATGGATGCACGACGGACGCTTGCACCTCTCGCACGCCTTCAGGTTTTTCCCCTTCATGCCGTACATGTTGGCCGAAGGGCCGCCCAAGTCGGAAAGATTACCCTTGAAATCGGGCATTTCCGTGATTTGCCTGACTTCTTTGAGAATACTTTCCTTGCTGCGGTTAACGATGAACTTGCCCTGATGGGCGGAAATGGTGCAGAATGCACATCCTCCGAAACATCCCCGATGCAGGTTTACCGAAAACTTGATCATCTCGTACGCCGGGATGCGTTTTCCCTTGTATTTGGGATGGGGCAGGCGGGTGTAGGGCAAGTCGAACGAATGGTCGATTTCATCCTGCCTCATCGGCGGATAGGGCGGATTGACTACCACGTACCGCCCGCCGGTGGGTTGGATGATACGTTGCGCGTGGTATTTGTTGCTTTCTTCCTCGATATGCCGGAAATTTTCGGCCTGCGCCTTCATGTCTTTCAGACAGGTCTCATGGGCGTGCAGGATGAGGTCGTCGGGAACGATTCCGCCGGGAATATCCTCCTTATTATATATAGATACCGTTTGGGGAATGCAATGCCCATGTGTAATCACATCGCGGAAGGTCTTTATGCCGACGCGGGCCGTACCGTCCTCCGCGTAATCCAGATGGGCGTTTCCATCCTCTATGGCCATCTGCAGGTGGTTTGAAATCTCCACCACAGCCTTTTCTCCCATACCATATATAATCATGTCGGCTCCGCTGTCGCATAAGATGGACGGGCGGAACCGTTCCTGCCAGTAGTCATAATGCGTCAGACGGCGCAGAGAGGCTTCTATTCCCCCCAGTATGACCGGCACGTCGGGATAAAGCCGTTTCAGGATTTGGCTATACACTATTGTGGGGTATTCCGGACGAAGGTCGTGCCGCCCGTCCGGCGAATATGCGTCCTCGCTCCGCAGGCGGCGGTTGGCCGTGTATTTGTTCACCATCGAATCCATGCAACCAGGAGCCACACCGAACCACAGCCGCGGTCGTCCCAGTTTCTTGAAATCGCGGAAATCACCGTGCCAGTCCGGTTGGGGAACAATCGCCACCCGGTAGCCTTCTGCTTCCAAAACGCGCCCGATGACAGCCGCGCCGAACGAAGGATGGTCCACGTAGGCATCTCCGGAGAACAGGATAACGTCCACATAATCCCATCCCCGCAACTCCATTTCTTTTTTGGTCGTGGGGAGCCAGTCAGTCAAACGGAAATCTTTCATCAAGGTCTCCTCTTCCCTTATTCTGCCAATACGTTTGCCTGTTCTATCTCCTGATGCGTTTCCAGCCAGTTTACGTATAATTTGACTAACTGGTTCAATCCGAATGCCTTCATGTTGTCATGGAAAAGCACGCCTTGGCACAAATCGACAAGGTCTGCCTTGTCCGGTTCCGCCTCTATCAGGGCACGAACATTCAGGCGCAGTTTCTCCAACACCATCTCGTCAATGATGCCGCTACTGTCCACCAACTGTTGGAAAAGCCCGTATTTTTCAATCGTTTTGAGATTCTCATCAGTGACAAACATCTGACGCGAACCTTTGGCATTGGTCTGTATCTCGTACATATTCTTGTTTTTTAGACATTACGCTACAAAGATAGTGAAAGGCGAGTGCAGAGACAAACGAAAAACAAAGTTTTTCAAGTTTGGCTATGCCGAGCCGTATCCTATTTTTGAGGAGACAAAGATACGAAAAGGTGGCATTTTAAGGATTCAAAACCGGCTGAATTTTTGTGCGCCAAATGATTTTTCATTCTCAGGCGATTGATTTTTCATTTGGCTGAGATTGATTTTCGCATCTCCTTAGGGTGATTTTCAGGCAAGAAGCGGTCGCTCTCTTAGGAAGAGATAAACCTGTGGATGAATAACGCAGTTAATAAATGAGTTATGGCATTCAAGTGTTCGCATAAAAGCTGTTTTTAAAGATTTTGGATTACGGAAACATTGTCACATGCAGCAGGACAAATTTATCCGGAATGAGAAAAATATTTTAAAAACAGTACGTTGGATGAAATATTTTTTATACTTTTGCTAAACAGTTTATCTCTTCCTAAGAGAGCGACCGGAAAAATGAATTCAAATGTGTTGCGGGAAAAGTCCCGACTTTTTTATAAATCAAGTGTAACTGATTGGTTTCTAATAAATTTTAAGAACAATCAGGACTAGATGCTTTATCCTTTATTCTATGGAGGCTTCTTTACCGTTCCCGGATGACGAGGCGGAATGTTGGTTCGTGTTAAGGGATCTGAAACGTTCCAACGCCAGACATCCCGCTTACCGCCAACTTGCGGAAATAGGGCTGCGCGTATTCACTCCGATGCACGAGGTGGTCACGTTGGTTCGCGGGCAACGCGTACGTAAGGACGTTCCCTTTCTTCGCGACCTGTTGTTTGTCCGGGAACGTTATTCCGAACTCCGTACCGTAGTGGAAAGGGACCCCACATTACAGTTCCGCTATGTACGTGGCGGATACTGTACCCCGATGACTGTGCGTACGGCCGAGATGGAACGTTTTATCCGTGCGGTGGAGTCTACTTTCCGTCCCCGTTACTATCTTCCGGGAGAGATAAGCCCTTCGATGATAGGACGCCAAGTCCTCATTGTGGGCGGTCCTCTTAACGGATATGAAGGGCATCTTCTGTCTATCCGCGGTAGCCGTGTGAAACGTCTATTCATCAACCTTCCCGGACTGTTATCGGCAGGAGTGGAAGTAAGTCCCGAGTACATTCGATTGTTGTAATTCGCGTAAAAACTCCAGATTCATAAAATGGAAAATCAGTGTTCATCTTCTTCTCAGCCCTCCGGAGTCCGTCTGTTGGCATTACTGCAAGGACAATGGAAGGAAATCCTTCGCCGCGAAGAAAGCAATGTGTCTTTGATGCATCTTTACGGTACGGGCACGCATTGGGTGGCATTCGAACGTTCGGTCTGCCAGTTGTCCCGCCTTTGTACCGAGGCAAAAACAGTCCCGATGCGGCTTTCCGGCTTCCCCTTTCCGGTAGTGATGGCCACGTTCAGCCAAGCACAATCGGAACATTTTATCCATGATTTACCGAAAGTGGAGGAGGGGAACGACCGACTTTCATTCAAAATGCCGGTATTGACGAATAGAGAATACGGCATTTGGCATAACCGGCAGACTGAATATCTTTCAAAATATGACGTTAACAAAAACTAAAGCCAAGGCGAAAATGCTTCTTTTTACCTATTTTTGTAATAAAGCAATAAAGGAGTGATAGTCATGGAAAGGCAAGGAAGACTTTACCCGATAGGGATACAGACGTTTGAGAAAATTCGGGTGGGAAATTATATGTATATAGACAAGACGGAATACGTCTACCGTATGGTGCATTCTGCCTCAAATTACATATTCCTGAGTCGTCCCCGTCGATTCGGAAAGTCGCTGCTGACAAGTACTTTGGAAGCCTATTTTGAAGGGCGTAAAGAGTTGTTTAAGGACTTGGCTGTGGAGCGGTTGGAGACGGAATGGACGGAATATCCCGTTTTGCGTTTTGACATGAGTACGGCGAAGCACGTGGACAAGGAACGTTTGGAAAGCGAGTTGAACTTGAAACTGATAGAATATGAAAACGTATATGGCCGTGGCGAAGGTGAGGAAAATGTGAACCAACGCTTTCAAGGCATCATCCGCCGCGCCTACGAACAGACGGGTCGTCAAGTGGTGGTGCTCATCGACGAATACGATGCGCCCTTGCTCGACGTGGTGCATGAAGAAAAGAACCTGCCCGTCCTGCGTAACATCATGCGCAACTTTTACAGTCCGCTCAAATCCTGCGATCCTTACCTGCGTTTCGTGTTCCTCACCGGAATCACCAAGTTCTCGCAACTGAGCATCTTCAGCGAGTTGAACAACATTAAAAACATCAGCATGTTGCCGGAATACGCCGCCATCTGCGGCATCACGGAAGAGGAAATGGCCACCCAGATGGACGAGGACTTGGACATTTTGGCCGGACGGATGGGCATAAGCCGCGAAAAGACCGTGCAGAAACTCAAGGACAATTACGACGGTTACCATTTCACTTGGCCCTCGCCCGACATCTATAACCCATTCAGCCTGCTGAACGCTTTTGCTGACGGGCGGTTGGATTCTTATTGGTTCGGCAGTGGTACGCCCACTTACCTTATCGAAATGTTGAAGAAGTACGGCGTGCAGCCCCAACAAATCGGAGGACGGAAAGCTATGGCGGAATCTTTCGATGCCCCGACGGAACGCATGACGGACATCGCCCCGTTGCTCTATCAAAGCGGTTACGTCACCATCAAGGGGTATTCCCCCGTCACGCAGCTCTACACGTTGGACATCCCCAACAAGGAGGTGCGCATCGGACTGATGAAAAGCCTTTTGCCCGGCTATTTAGACCGCCGCACGACCGACGGATTGACCACCGTGGCCTTGCTCTATGAAGCCATTTACGAGGAGCGGTTGGATGATGCGTTACGTTTGTTGCAGACTTTCCTTTCCACTGTTCCTTACTGCGACCGTACGGATTACGAAGGCCACTACCAACAGATGCTCTACATCATCTTCAGTCTTTTGGGTATCTATGTGGATGTGGAAGTACGTACCCCAAGTGGGCGGGTGGACATGGTGATGCGCACGGCCACCACGCTCTACGTCGTGGAACTGAAACTGAACCAATCCGCCGAGGCTGCCATGCAACAGATCGACTTGAAGAACTATCCCGAACGCTTTGCCCTGTGTGGCTTGCCCGTGGTGAAGGTCGGAATCAACTTTGACATGGAACGGCACACCCTGAAGGATTGGATGATTACGAGATAAAATACACTCAACCCTAAGAGTTTGCAAAAATATCCTTCATCCTTCAGGATATGTGGTAAATATCTATTATATAACATATTACGGGCTGAAAGATGAAATGCTCATCTTTCAGTTCCCTTTCATGGCTGAGAGCCGTCAAACGCTCTGCGCCAAACGATTTTCCAATCTAAGCCAAACAATTTTTCATTCTCAGCCGAATGATTTTCCGTTCTCTTCCCTGCGGAATGAAGCTTGGCTGAAAGATGCCTGAAACATCCTTCAGGTCGTAACTTCAAAATAATGAGCGGATTGACATGCATCCTGAAAGATGAAGGATATTTTTGGAAAAATCCTGTGTAGGACCATTACAACTAACAATATTTGAAAACCAATTCCATTTTTTGACTTATTTAAGAGGAAACTACTAAGGTAGGTTTGTTTCCATATACCCTACGTCAGAAATGGATGCTAACACTATAATCAAATGGATAAGGATATGAAAATAGCCGTAGCCGGTACAGGTTACGTCGGGCTTAGTATCGCCACACTTTTAAGTCAGCACCACCAAGTAACGGCCGTAGATGTCATCCCCGAAAAGGTGGACTTGATTAACCTAAGGAAGTCACCCATTCAGGACGAATACATTGAGAAGTATCTGGCCGAAAAGGAACTGAACCTGACCGCCACGCTCGACGGAGCTAAAGCCTATGCCGATGCGGATTTCGTGGTCATCGCCGCACCGACAAACTACGACCCGGTGAAGAACTACTTCGATACCAGCCACGTGGAGGAAGTCATCGAATTAGTGAAGAAAGTCAATCCCCATGCGATAATGGTCATCAAAAGCACCATTCCCGTGGGGTATACGGAAAGCGTACGCAAAAAGTTGGGTACGGAAAACGTCATCTTCTCGCCCGAATTCCTGCGCGAAAGCAAAGCCCTGTACGACAACCTCTACCCCAGCCGTATCATCGTAGGCCGCCCCGAAGGGGATGCCTGGTTGGACAAGGCCGCACACGACTTTGCAGCCCTCCTGCAGGAAGGAGCCATCAAAGAAAACATCGACACGCTGTTCATGGGTCTGACCGAAGCCGAGGCCGTGAAACTCTTTGCCAACACCTACCTGGCCTTGCGGGTATCCTACTTCAACGAGTTGGACACGTATGCCGAAATGAAAGGGTTGGACACGAAAGCCATCATCGACGGTGTAAGCCTCGACCCGCGAATCGGAAGCCACTACAACAATCCTTCGTTCGGTTACGGCGGCTACTGCCTGCCCAAAGACACCAAGCAACTGTTGGCCAATTACCAGGATGTCCCTGAAAACCTCATCGAGGCCATAGTGGAAAGTAACCGCACGCGCAAGGATTTCATTGCCGACCGCGTACTGCACACGGCCGGTTACTACGACTACTACAACCGTGGAGACTTCAATCCTTCCGAGGAGCGGAAGTGTGTCATCGGCGTGTACCGCCTGACGATGAAATCGAACTCGGACAACTTCCGCCAATCGAGCATTCAGGGTGTGATGAAACGCATCAAGGCCAAAGGTGCGGAGATCGTCATCTATGAACCGACACTCAAAGATGGCAGCACGTTCTTCGGCAGCAAAGTGGTGAATGATTTGGATACTTTCAAGAGCCAAAGCCATGCCATCATTGCCAACCGGTATGATGCTTGCCTGGATGATGTGGAGGAAAAGGTTTATACGAGGGACATTTTTAGGAGAGATTGAGCAGACTCTAAACGAACTATAATGGAGAATATAGAACAAATCATAACCGAACGTTTCACAAATAACAGTGTAAGTCGTCATTTAGTTTATGAATGGGAAGATATTTTTTCCAAAAACTTATCCGTTCCTTTAAAAAAGGAAAGTTTAATCGCCCAAAAAAGGAAGTTGCAACGAATAGGTTTGTTGTTGCCGTTTGCTCATCCAAGAAAATTATCCTTTGTGTTTGAAATAAATCCTACTTTAAAAAACAGGATTTACAATACGAACAAAGTCATACCCAATATTATTGATTTCTATTTAAAAGAAGAACAACTGAAATCGCTTGAATTGATGTATGGTAAGAATCCAATAGTTACAGTTTCAAGCCGTGAGGTATATGATTTCTTGATAAACAAAGGGGTTGAACTTAACATAGCTCATTTGCCTTTGTCTATATCGGACAGATACAAGATATCCGATACGACACGTTTTGTGAAGAAATATGATTTGGTATTGATGGGGAGACAAAACCCTGTCTTGGAGCAATACTTGCACCGATATGTTTCTACTCATCATGATTTTGTATATGTGTACCGAAAACGTGTCGGTAACCAATTCTTGTATTTCACGTCAAAAGGAGAATCGTTGGGAAACATCAATACGAGGGGACTATATATGGATTTGATGCAGAAAGCCAAGGCCGCTTTGTATGCAACGCCCGGCATAGATGGAGAAGAAATCCGCACTAACGGATTTAGCCAAGTCACTCCCCGCTTCTTTGAACTCATCTCTTCCGGATGCCATATTCTTGCACGGTATGAAGCAAATCCGGACACGGAATATTATGAGTTGGAAACCATAGCGAAGTCCATTACTACTTATCAACAGTTTGAAGAAGAGTTAGACTTTGCAAGGTTAGAAATAGTTGATATGGCTAAATATGCAACTTATTTAAAGAAGCATTATACATCAGAAAGATCCAAAAAATTAAAAGAGATTATTAAAACATTATGAAAGTAGCAGTTATCGGTGGTGGTATATCCGGTTTAAGCACGGCCCGCCTATTGAATGATAAAGGACACATCGTGACGGTATATGAAAAAGAAGGCACTCCAGGTGGATTAATCCGTTGTAAACGGGTAAATGGAAGTCTCTATCATATCTGTGGAGGACATGTATTCAACTCTAAAAATCAGGATGTGCTACAATGGTTTTGGACATATTTTTCGCAAGATGAGTTTATAAAGGCAGAACGTAATTCTGTGGTCTTCATGGAGAATGGACAAATTATTCCATATCCTATAGAGAACCACATGTATCTTTTCGATGCAGATACGCAAAAGGCATTTATTAATGATTTAGTGGCGATTGCAAAGAATGAAGGCTACGTCCCTACTAACTTCGAGGAATTCCTGAGAAGCCGTTTCGGCAATACACTTTATAATTTATATTTCAAGCCATACAACGAGAAGGTTTGGAATCGGAGTTTACGCCATGTTCCATTATCTTGGTTGGAAGGAAAACTTCCCATGCCTTCTATTTCAGAGATAATATTCAATAACATTAACCATGTAAAAGAGAAACAATTCGTTCACAGTACCTTCTGGTATGAGAAAAATAATGGTTCACAGTATATTGCAGATAAATTAGCAAAAGATCTGGATATCCGTTACAATAAAAATATTGAAACTGTTATAATGCATGATAGCAAATGGAGGGTAAAAGAAGAAGATTATGATAAGGTCGTCTTTTGTGGCAATATTAAACAATTCATAAATATTATTAGGGGGGGGGTAAATATTGACAGGTTCAAAATGGATATAGCAGCCTTGGAATATCATGGAACGACTTCTGTGTTCTGTGAGATTGACAAAAATCCGTATAGCTGGATTTACCAACCTAGTCGCTTTCATGATAGCCATCGAATAATCTGTACGGGCAACTTTGCAGAAAGTAATAATGCAGATGGGAAGATGACAGCGACCATTGAGTTCACAGATGAAATCAGCAAAGAAGACATCCTAAGTAATCTCACAAAAATTCCATTGCGCCCGGTGTATTTAGATCACATTTACAATAAATATACGTATCCTATTCAAAATTCAAGGACGCGTAATATGATACAGAATCTTAAAGATGTGTTGGAACCTTTCGGGCTTTACTTCACTGGACGTTTTGCCGATTGGGAATATTATAATATGGATGTCGCTATCGCTGCCGCGATGGATACATACAAAAAAATAACGGATAAATGTTTGAAATCAGGTGGAAGTCCTCAATGAAAAGCAATCCAACTTCAAACTAACGATAGTTTTAGAGTAGCATGACCATTGGGGAACACGTCGGTCATACATATAAAGTACAATGTCAAATATTAAAAAGAATTTTTTTTATAGTAGTATTCTTACTACGGCCAACTATATATTTCCTATTCTTACTTATCCTTATGTATCGCGTGTTTTAGGAGTAAACAATATCGGAATATGCAATTTTATTGATAGCATTATCAATTATTTCATTCTATTCTCCATGATGGGAATAGCGACAATAGGAATAAGAGAGGTTGCTGCTTGTAAAGACAGAGAAGAAAGGAATAAAATATTTAATGGCTTATTCTTCTTGAACACTCTTTCAACCACTATCATGTTGATAACACTTATTACAGCTATTTTTTTTATACCGGAACTGTATGAATACAAAGAATTGATGTTTGTAGGTGCATTTAAGTTGTTTTTCAACTATCTATTGGTAGAGTGGTTGTATAAAGGACTTGAGTATTTTAAATTTATTACCATTCGTACTCTGATAGTAAAAGTTATATATGTGGTTTCTGTGTTTGTATTTGTCCGTAAAGCAAATGACTATTTCGTCTACTATTTGTTATTAAGTATGATGGTGGTGATTAATGCCATAATTAATATTTTGTATGCCCGGAAATTTGTCACGTTTACATTTAAGAAGTTAACAATACGCCCCTTTGTAAAACCGTTCTTCATATTCGGTTTTTACATGTTCCTCACATCCATGTACAGTTCTTTTAATGTTGCTTATTTGGGTTTCGTCTCAGGAGAGGTAGAGGTAGGATACTTTACTACTGCAACCAAACTATTTTCCATTCTTCTGGCCTTATATACGGCCTTTACAGGAGTGTTGATGCCACGAATGAGTAATTTGATAAGAGAGGGGTGTTGGGACGAGTTTAAAATTTTATTAAGAAAATCCATTGATATACTATTGTTTTTTAGCATTCCATTGATTATATTTTCCATCGTCTTTGCTCCTGAAATAATCAACATGATTTCAGGAAAAGGATATGAAGGCGCCATCGTTCCTATGCGATTATCCATGCCTTTGATACTTATCATAGGACTTGAACAGATACTTATCATCCAAACATTAATGCCATTAAAGGAAGACAAAATAATTCTACGCAATAGTATTTTGGGTGCTTCTGTCAGTTTGTTACTCAATATATGTATCGTGAAGTCATTGCAAAGCGTAGGTTCCACTATTGTGTGGGCCGTTTCCGAACTAACCGTGTTGGGTTTTGCACAATATTTCCTAAACAGACATTACAGAATAAGCCTACCTCTTCGGCAAATAAATAGGATAATGTTTTGCAATATCCCTTTGATTGTGGCATTACTGCTTTTCCACAACTTGCCTCTGAATGTTTTCTTGTCAGTACCAATGGCTTTTATCATCAGTATTACATACACCTTTATTCTTCATTATTACATATTGCAAACCTCAACCGTCATTAATATTTGCCAAGGAGTATGGCATAGGTTTTTCAGGTAACAATATGGAGTATGAGATATACTCATTATTTGTGAATATTCACATATCCTATAGAGTTCCTATTGTATTTGATAAAAATGTTTTTCTGAACATACGTCATGTGCTTCAAATCAAAATAGATAAAACATGTAGTAAATAAATGGTACGTGTAAAATGCATTAAATAAGACTTGTATACAATGCTCGTAAATATATATAATAAAAAACTCACAACAACAGAAGTGGCAATCGTAGCTCTGTTTCCCCTTGTAGCATTCCATTTTTACCAATATATAGGTATTCCCCGGATATTGGAAAGGATGTGCTTTCATGCAATGTACTTACTTGTTTTTCTTTTTACCTTAAAGGAACTTTTCAGAAAGACAACTTCCATATACCATAGAGTGGTAAAGTATATCTTTGCGTGTTTTATAATATCTTCCATTACCGCATTTTGTTTTTGGGAACAAAGTTTCGTAAGTTCTTATATTGCTTATATCAATACTTTTAGTGGATATATGTACTTTTTTATTCTGTATCGCATTAAACCTACACCCTCGTTTGTTATTTGGATTGTTGTGGCTTATGCAGTAATATGGATGATGGCATATTGTATTGCCTTTATAAGTCTGCCTAATATTATATTCGGAGACCCTGAATCGGATTGGGATATGTCAAGAGGCTTTTACAGAATTAAAATTTTAGGTGGGGGCTTTGTCTTTTTAGCTTATTATATGTCGGTAAACAATGCGTGCGAGAAAAAAGGCAAAAAGTGGAGTGTCTTGGCTTTAGCCTTGTTTTGCATTATAGTTTTGATGCTTACACGTCAATATATAGCTATTACGGTAGTGATTACAACGTTATATTTAATGACCAAATCATTTAAGGCTATTGTGAAACTGGCAATATTGGCTGCTGCAATTGTATTGTTGGTAACCCCTCAAATCATTTCTCATACAGACAACCCGTTGAAAACAATGTATGAACTTACGATGAAGCAAGTAACAGGAAACGATATAGAAGAAGACGTGAGGATGAAAGGAGGAGAGTATTTTTTAACTGAGTTTCCAAACAATATTGTGACTACAATATTCGGAAACGGTTACGCACACCCCGATTCATCATACGGAAAGTGGGAACTGACACATTGTTTTATGAATGCATATATTAGGGCTGACATTGGGTATATAGGCCTATATATTACTTATGGGATATTAGGATTTATGGTGTTCTTGGCTATGTTTTATCATTGTTTTAAAGCAAAACTACCCGGTGAAATGTCATATATCAAATTATTTATGCTACATATTGCATCGGCAAACATATTGTCATGGCCTATTAGAGGAGATGCCATTGAGATTAGTATATGTCTCTATTTATTTCATTATTATTGGTTTATTAAAAGGAAAAAATATTATGGTAGGAATAGTCATTCTGAATTTTAATAATAGCTGTGCGACAAAAAAGTGTCTGGAATCTATAATCGAATACGAATCGTCTGATAAGTATAAAATATGCCTTGTAGACAACTCTACGGATACAGTAGATCGGGCTCGCACTATGGAAAATGTTGACGATTTGAGAAGGAAAGAACCTTTGGCTGACATTCATGTTATATTATTGAAAAAGAATGAAGGGTATGCCAAAGGGAATAATAGAGGCACTGAATATTTTGAAAACGATATGGACGTTTCTCAAATTCTCATTCTCAACAATGACATCATTCTCACCATGCCAATATTGGAAAGGCTGAGCAACTATCTGTACGAACACCAAGATTGTGCTGTTGTGTCTCCCCTATTATATAATAAAGAAGGAGAGATTGACATCACATGTGCCCGAAGGAGAAAAGACTTGTATTCCTTTTTGGTAAGGACTCCATTGATAAGGAAATTAAGTTGGATTCACAAAAGAAATAAATCTGAATATATACTTGAAAGGAAACCTATTGAGGATTTCAATAAACCTATGGAAATTGACTTACCCTCAGGATCGTGCATGCTGTTCGAAAAAGAGTTCTTTCGGAAAATTGGATATTTTGATCCTCATACTTTCCTGTATTTCGAGGAAGATATAATATGGAGTAAACTTCAAAAAACAGGTAAGATGGTAATCATGTTGCCTCACCTATCATGTATACATATAGGTGCTTCAAGCATTAGTAAACAACCCTCAAAAGCGATGGAGCGACACTATTTTTTCAGTATGTTGTATTACCTCAAGGAATACTCTGGATTTAGGGGATTTTGGCCTTGGGGTATACGGTTTATAGTAAAATTGTTTTATAAGATTTAACAAATCAAAGAGTGGTATATCACCCACATTAAGAAATATTTTTATGATACAGATTGTAAGAAGAGCTAAAAGAATCATTAAACGTCACCTGCACGAAGTGGAACATTTAGAATTCTCAATACGTAGAAATGAAATGATTAACCATGCTTTGCATAGTAAAGAGTCTGGGATTACTTCTGAAGCACTGTGTGATGTAGAAGTGATAGTTTCGCTCACCACATTTGGCAACCGTTTACTTGAAGTCGCACCTGCCATAGAAAGCATTATGCAGGGAAGTATGAAACCTAACAGGATTATGCTTTGGTTAGAAGAAGAGATGAAGGGAGTAACATTCCCTATAGCCATAAGGCGACAGCAGGAAAGAGGGTTGGAAGTGTTTTTTTGTAAGGACTTCAGGTCTTACAAAAAATTAATACCAACTTTGTGTAAGTATCCCAATGCGGGCATCATTACCATAGACGACGATTGCGTGTATGACTATGACTTAGTGGAAAAACTCGTCAACGCCCATATACGTTATCCCAAAGAGATTATAGCCAACAGAATGCACCGTATCATAATAGGAAAAGACGGGAGACCTGTGAGCTATATGGATTGGGAATGGAACGCGAGCCCCGATATTGAAGAGGCATCCCATCGCCTGTTTTTAACAGGTGTTGGGGGGGCATTCTATCCCCCCAACACCTTGCATCCAGAGGTGGTGAACGATGAGGTGTTCATGGATATTTGTAAGTATGCCGATGACGTATGGTTCAATGCCATGGCATTGATGATGGGAACAAAGGTAAGAAAGTGCTATACACATAATTTCAAGGGGGAGGACTACGTGAATAACGAGGATGCCCAGTTTTTTGCACTCTCTAAAATCAATACTATTCGGGGGCGGTGCGAAAACGATGCACAGATGAAAGCTGTATTTGAACACTACCAACTGTGGGACAAATTATTGCAGGACTAAGTTTTAAATGGAAAGATAACATGAAAATAGTCAGACACAGGTTATATGTAGCATACTTACTTACTCCTTTACTGCTCCCATATCTTTGTTTTTATTTTTGTAATAAGTTGATAAATAGCGATTTTGAAAATTCGGGGGGGATAAAATATTTCATTGTCAAACTCGTCTGGGACAGGCCCTATAGAAACATTTTCTGCCATCGGATAGGCAGGAAACATTTGCTTTTCTCATGGTTACTTCCAAGATGCCCTTATACTCATTTGCGGTATGGCATGCCTGTGGGGAAGAACCTCCAAATGGAACACGCTTATAATACTTTTCTCAATGCAGTATCTATCGGGGATAACTTTAGCTGCTTCCACAATGTAACTGTCGGACAGAAAGGTGGTAAACTTCCTACTATTGGTAACAACGTAACGGTAAGTTGCGGAGCTTCCATATTGGGTGACGTGGTGATAGGCAATAATGTGGTAGTTGGTGCCGGGTGCGTCGTGGTACACGATGTACCGGACAACTGTACAGTCGTGGGGAATCCTGCGAGGGTAGTCAAACAAAATGGAAAACGTGTTGATTATAGTCTTTAATATTACAGATTAATACAATGAACAAATCATCTGCAATTCATGTCGCTTGTAGCACGGATGACAGTTATGCCGTGCTATGTGGTGTCATGCTCTATTCTTTATTGGCAAACAGCAATGACAGCAAACAGATTCACATACATATTTTAATTTCGTCCCTTAATAAGGAAAACAGAAAAAAGTTCTCCACACAAGCGGAAAAGTTTGGAGCCAAGCTGACCTTTCATGTAGTGGACGATACACTGTTGGAGGGATGTAAATATAGGACACGGAAGCATCAACTCAGTAAAGCCGCATATTACAGAATTCTTTTATCTTCAATCTTACCGGATATAGATACTATAGTTTATTTGGACTGTGACATGGTGGTGTTAGGCGACCTTGCCCCTCTTATGGAATTTGATATCTCCCGATATGCCGTGGCTGCAGTTGAAGATTATGGCCTATTGCAAATACCCACACATCGGCAACAGTTACAGTTTACAGCAGACGACCATTATTTCAACAGCGGTTTTATGCTGATTAATCTGAGATATTGGAGGGATCATGACTCAGAAAAACAGCTACTTGAATTCTCAAAACGCGAGCGAAATGTATTTTTCCATGATCAGGATGCAATGAATGCCGTATTCAGAAAGACTTGGCTCAGGCTTCCGCCTGCATGGAATCATTTCAATGTGTTTCAGGTGAGGTCGGAGGATATGTTCTCGAATAAAGAAGAATTACAGCAATTTGATAATGCACCATACGTAATACATTACGGAGACCGTTATTTTAAACCTTGGTTTAAATTACCTCTCATTCCGTATTGGTGGACATGGAGACGGTTTAAACGTCTCTCCGAGTGGAAAGATTATGTGCTAAAGTCACCCGAAAAAGTGGTGTACACTGTAGCCAAAATCTTTTATGCAAAAATAAAGTTTGATTGGTACAAATTAAAATTTGGTTTGCGATGATAATAGGCATTAGCGGTTATGTAGGCAATCGCCTCACAGGCATTGGACGGGTCTTGATTAACATCTTATCAGAACTGGCAAAGCAATATCCTGAAGATAAATATGTGTTATTTCGAAATTTCGACTTTAAGGAATATGACAATCTAACTCAATATCAGAACATTGAAATTGTGGATGTGCCATATACGAAAGAGTCCGGATTGAAAAATATCCTGTGGCACCAATGGCTATTCCAAAAGTTATTGAAAAAATATAAGTGTGACATCGCTTATATACCAAATTTCACGCTGTTGTTGTGGAAAACTATTCCTACTATAGTTACTATTCACGATTTGATAGAATATAACGTGCCGGATAAATTCTCCAAGGCAAGGATGTTTTATCGCAAGCAGGTTTGTGATCCTTTGATGGCAAAGAAAAGTAACCATATCTTAACTGTGTCTAAATCTTCATACAAAGACATTATATCGTATTTAGGTGTGAAGCCTTCAAAACTTACATTAACACTAAATGCTACTGATAGGAACGTCTTTAAGAAATACTCCAAAGAAAAAATTATTCCAGCAATCAAGAAATATAATTTGGAGTACAAGAAGTATTTGCTTTTCGTTGGAACCATTGATTTTCCTGGAAAGAATATTAAAACCATAATAGAAGCTTTCTTTAATCTACGTTCAAAGAATGAGCTTAATGGAATAAAGTTAGTAATTATAGGAAAGAATGGATTTAATTCGAAAGTTATTTATGATTTTGTGAATGCCTCTCCATTCAAAGATGAAGTGATATTTACAGGGTATTTGAACGATGATGATTTGCCCAAATATTATGCAGGAGCTACAATAATGTTGTATTTGTCATTGTTTGAGGGATTTGGTTTACCTGTTTTGGAAGCAATGTCTTGTGCAACTCCTGTAATTTGTTCCAACACGTCTTGTTTTCCAGAAATAGTTGAAGAACTTGACGTAAAAGTTCCTCCAACTGACGTGAATGCTGTGGAAGAAAAAATATTGAAAATTTTAAGTAATACCATTTACTATGAAATCCTTTCGCAAAGATGTTATGAAAAATCATTAAAATATTCATGGACTGAAAGTGCAAGAGTGTACCATAATGTTTTCGAACAAATATTAAAAGGGAAAATAGGTTAAACTCCATTTGCTATCCCAAAGAAATAGGAAAAAAGTTGAAGACAATGCGTTGTCTTCATAAAGGAAAACAATATCATATATATTATTATGGCAGAAAAGAAACTGAACGGTACGGTCATCGTGACGTACCGGTGCAATGCGCGTTGCTCGATGTGCAACCGCTATAAAGCTCCATCGAAGGCGGAGGAGGAAATCTCTATTGAGACGATTAAGAAGCTTCCGAAGATGTATTTTACGAATATCACCGGAGGAGAGCCGTTTATCCGTACGGACTTGAAGGAGGTGGTACGTGAACTGTATAAGAAAAGCGACCGTATCGTCATCTCTACGAATGGCTTTTTCACGGATCGCATCATTGACCTTTGCAAGGAGTTCCCGCAGATAGGTATCCGCATTTCCATCGAAGGATTGGAAAAGACCAACAATGAAATCCGTGGTTTGAATGACGGGTTCAGACGGGGGTATACGACCTTGAAGAAACTGCGCGAGATGGGCATGAAGGATGTGGGCTTCGGCATGACGGTGCAGGACAAGAATGCGCCGGACTTGGTGCCGCTATATGAGCTTTCCGATAAAATGGGGATGGAGTTTGCCACGGCTTCCCTGCACAACTCGTTCTATTTCGTGGAGGCCAAGAACATCATCCATGACCGTCCGATGGTAGCGAAGAATTTTGAGAACTTGGTCAATGAACTGTTGAAGTCTAATTCGCCCAAGAAGTGGTTCCGTGCTTATTTCAACCATGGCCTTATCAATTACATCTACGGGCAGAAGCGCCTGTTGCCTTGCGACATGAGTTTCGACACGTTCTTCATAGACCCGTATGGCGACGTGATGCCTTGCAACGGGACGAAAGACAAGGAGGTGATGGGCAACCTGAACCGGCAGACGTGGGATGAATTGTGGAACAGCCCCGAGGCGGAAGCCGTACGCCGCAAAGTGCGTTGTTGCGACCGTAATTGTTGGATGATTGGTTCGGTGTCTCCGGCGATGCACAAGTATATCGCCACGCCTGCCTTATGGGTGGCCAAACATAAGCTAAAGTCGCTTTTAGGCATGAAGTATTCCATGTATGAGAATCCTGTATGCTGTGATTACCGTGACGGAAAAGTGACGAAAGAGCAGCTTGACCGTTTGTCTACGTGTGACATGAATGCGGAAATCAACAACGGTCTTTCTGATGATTCCAAAGAGGCTTTGAAAGGCAAACGGGGCGAGGACATTGTGAATGCCGACGTAGCGGGGCAAGGTTATGAGACTACAACGGCAGAAACAGACAGAAATATTGAAATCAAATGATATTCCGAAGGTAACCTCTTAGCGTGTTTAATGTTTCCTTTTGCCTGTCAGCCAAAGCCAAAGGGCAGAAAGGCACGCCAACGACAGGATGCCGACATATTGGAGTGTTTCTTTGATTCGGGTGGCAAATGCTCTCATGAGTTCTTGAAGTTGTGGTAATGGGGTGTAAAAGTAATGAATTATTTTCAAAGCGGATGATAAAATGAAGAAAATAGTGGTAACCGGCACTCGCGGCATTCCCGGTGTCATGGGTGGGGTGGAGACGCATTGTGAGGAATTGTTCCCGCGCTTGGCGGAACGAGGATGGGACGTGACAGTGGTGCGACGCTCCAATTATGTGGAGGATGGCCTGAAGGAGTGGAAGGGTGTTCGGCTCGTCACGCTTCCTTCTCCCAAGAAAAAGTCGTTTGAGGCCATCATCCATACTTTCCGTGCCATCAACGAAGCCCGGAGGGTGGGGGCGGACATCTTGCATATCCACGCCATCGGTCCTGCTTTGCTCGTGCCGTATGCCAAAATGTTGGGGATGAAAGTGGTATTTACACATCATGGGCCGGATTACGACCGTGATAAGTGGGGGCTTGCCGCCAAAACGATGCTGAAACTCGGTGAACGCATGGGCTGCATGTTTGCAGACGATGTCATCGTCATATCCGATGTGATTCGCAATCTGATAAGTCGAAAGTACGGGCGTACAAACCGTGTACACCTTATATATAATGGAGTGTCGCGACCGGAAGTGTGCGATTTTCCTGAATATTTCGAGGAACTGGGTATCGAGAAAGGGAAATACGTTTTGGGTATGTGCCGCTTCGTCCCCGAAAAGAACTTGCATCATCTTGTGCAAGCATTTGCCCGGATGAAAAACACCGGGGGAATCAAATTGGTCCTTGCCGGCGATACGGATTTTGAAGACGACTATTCCCGGTCGTTGAAAGAAGCGGCCAAAGCAAATGGGGTAGTGTTGACCGGTTTTGTCAAAGGACGTAAACTCCATTCCTTGTTGACCCACTGCCGCTGCTACTGTTTGCCGTCAAGTCACGAGGGCCTCCCGATAGCCTTGCTTGAAGCTATGAGTTATGGCGTAGAGGTCGTAGTCAGCGACATCCCTGCAAACCTTGAAGTAGGTTTGGACAAGGGTTGCTATTTTCCGGTAGGAGATGTAGAGGCGTTGGTACAAAAACTGGACAAGATAGCTGCTTTGCCTTTAAAACATACAGACTACGGCATGTCGAAATACGATTGGAACCGGATTGCCACACAAGTGTCGGAAGTCTATCTTACCTTGACAACAGGAAACTCAGGAACGCGCCCATGACCTTATCCCTGTCGGCAGCATATTTGATACACTCGAAAGGGAATCCCAACGTAATCGCACGGTAGTCTTTCCCTTGATAAGCCACGGCTGCCGAATAATTGGTTGGTGTATATAATAAGATGGAAAACGCTTCGGGAAGGGGTATCAGGCAGTCTGCATGTGTAACGGCATAGTGTTGGGAGTTGAGTTCCGTGTACAAATGAAGGGTGGTATTCATTCCTGTGGCTTGAGAATAGGCATCCAAGGTGACTGGAGCGTATGCGTCTATTTTCAGCGTATTGCGCAGGAAGTCTGCATTTTCCTTTTGCTTCTGGTCCCGGGCTATATAGGCACCGCTCACCAACAGGCTGCCACGCATGCGGGTAAATTCTTGTAACGCACTACATAAAGCAGGTGTCAATGACGGATACGGCCGGGTACTGTATCCGTCATTTTTTTGCAATCCCAAAATCAAATCCACGATGTTGTATTCGTTTAAGTCCACAGACTGCGCCTCTACCGCCGCACGGGAAACGGATGCAAACGAATATCCGCCAGCAGTGGCTATGGCTTCACCATGCGTGCGGCTATGGTCGAATGTATTTCCCGCTATCATCTTGCCTTCAAGTTCATTCCCGCTGAAGCCCCACGCGCTCTTGGGGTTCAGTTCTGTGTTGAATACGATTTGCCGACCGCAGAATCCGGGAGAGCGCATATAAGGAACACCGGGATCCGCTGACAGGTCGAATCCCCGGGTCGAATCCGTCAGAATAACCTGTGGTCCGGCCACCCTCTGAAAGCCGTCGATAATCAGGACTTTGGCAAAGGCATTCTTGGCTATCATGGCCGACAGTTCCTCCGAAGGAAAACTCTCTCCACCGTCGTTCACGGCTGTCACTTTGAACGAATAAATCACATTCTCCTCCGCACGGAACGAGAACCGAGGCTCATGTACAAATATACCATTGTCGTAACCGTTCTCTCCCTGCTTGGTATACACGACATAGCCTTTGGGAGTGGCAGAAGGTTCCAACGTATCTTGCCCAGGTGTCCAGGTTAATGTTATTTCTTTTTCATCCGGGTTCAAACGGGTCTGGAAACAAGTGATGGGAAGGGGCTGTACGACATAATCTGCCTCATGTTGATAGGATGTATATTTCAGAACCCCTTTATATATGGCTCGTGCCAAATTGAATTTGAATGCAGGATCGTGCCCCAAGGCCATATCCCGGAAATTCTGGTGGGACAACATTTCCAATATCATGGCCGGAACTTGTGGCTCGCGCGTTTCACTGTAATTCCGGTCGAACATTTGGCGTCTTTTCCATTGTCCGTAAAGTCGGTTCAAATCCTCGTCCACTTGCGTCATGACCACATCGCATAGCTCACGTGATGCCAATCGCGACATTCCGGTCGCAAACATCCCTTCATTAAAATCCGTGGTATAAATGCCTAATGTACCGACAAAAGTACTGTCGGGTGCTATACCGGCATCGCTATGAAGCGCGATGGCCATTTCAATCGGTACGTGCAATCCGCTGTCGGCCGGAAAATAAGAAGAACCTCCGGCCAGATAGTTCGTCATATATGAACGGACATTGATGTCATCGCTATAATCGTTTGTCCCGTTTTTACCGCTGTATACGGAATAAGGCATGCCGCTCCATTGCGCATTGTAGCGGGCACCTTCCAAGTACCTCGGGAAACCGCTTACGACTTCCTGCAAAGAATCTCCACGGGCAATGTTTCCCATTCCGCCTCCGAAACGTACGGCATCTGCTGTCACCGTTCCGCGATAGTTGCTCAGATTGCTTAAACTGACATAGTTGGAATGGGGCTGGTCTTTGTCGAAATCAAACGTTCCGAGATAAACCCAAGTCCCTCCTCCCATTCGCTGGTTGACTTTGAAGGTCGTAGACACACCTTGGTGACGAACCACATAATGGGCATCGGAAACACTCGTAGGTAAAGTCGCGTATGAAACATATACGGCATAACGTCCGGATTCAGGTACGTCAGGTGTCCAACGTATTTCGGAAGCCTGGCTTTTTCGGGTTACCGTATGGGTACTGCGCACCGTCCCGTCCGTAAAAGGGTTCTCACCGTCAAGGTAAGTCCGTTTGAGTTGCGCAAATCCTACACCACCGTTTTCCCAAGCATATTTGTTTTCATGTTCTGAATATGTTCCACCCGAATCCCGGGTGTCATTATCCACTATTACTTCGTGGGGCTGCCAATCCCTTTCACGGGGTGTAAAGACGTATGCCCCGGCGTTTTCCAACATGGGGATTAAGTAGGGGATGACTATCGTTTGAGTGAACAAATCTTCAGTCGTGCAATACAAATACGGTCGTTGCCATGTCCACTCTTTTTGGTCGTTCTTGTAATAACGTCCATGACTGGCCCAAACAGACAAATGGCGTTGTTGCATACCTTTCGTGATAGGATAGGGGCGTTGCGTCCGTTCCACCCACGGTGCTCCGCTATACAAAGCCTGCTCCCATTTCTTTTGAACTTCCGATGGAGCTCCGCTCATGTCCGTAACAAGATTCTCTATGGAGATTCCGTTGCCATATATAATAATAGTATAAGCATTGTATGGCGCAGGAAGCAAACGTTTTACGTCGCGATAGATACCTTTGACCTTATCCCTGCTAAAAGACTGTCCGGCAAAGAGTTCATTCAGATAAATCTCTACCGTCCGCACAGAAGCATCCACTTTAACCCTTTCTATCTTACAGCGGTCGGTAGCCGTAGTATAAGATGTTTGATAGTCAGAGAAATAAACCCCTAATCTGGATTTTACTACTTTCTCTCCACTCTGTGAATATACGGAAAGTCCCAGCAAGAATGCTCCCGCCAGGACCATAAGTCTTTTCTTCATACTTACCATTATTTTAATCCGGTTGCGAACTTTTCAGGATGCCGCCCTGTGAAATCTTTAAAGTATGCTTTAATGTCGTTCATTTGTTTATCTATATTTCCGTTGGGGACGACTACTTGCGTGCAACGTATGGTTTTGGTCGGATAATCAATTCCATACAATAAAATGGGCAGCCCGGCCTTCAAGGCGATATAATAGAACCCTTTTTTCCATTCTTCCGTACGTGAACGAGTGCCTTCCGGAGTGATGCAAAGGTGAAATATATCCCGTTCCCGAGCCACTTGTGCCAACTGGTCCGTCATACTCATCTTCTTACTCCGGTACACTGGAATTCCCCCCAACCATCGCATTAAGATTCCCAAAGGCCAGAAAAACCATTCGCTTTTCATCAGGAAGTCACAACGAAAATTCATCGCACGACTATAAAGCACTCCCAACAAAAAATCGAAATTACTTGTATGAGGTGCCAACGCAATGATGTATTTATCTCCCATGGGAACCGTCACGTCGACTTTCCATCCCATCAGCCTGAACAGGAGGAAACTGCAAAAACGTCGGCTCATTTAGCAAAGCTGGCTGATAGTGCTGACAATGTCGCTGACCTGTGCATTGAAATCCATGCGCAGCTTTTTGTAGAATCCTTTTACGTTTCCCGGTTCCGTATGACTGATCCTGCTGACAAATTCATCATGCATCAACAATATGCGGGTCATTACGTTATCCACATCTTCTTGTTTTATATCTACTTTGTAATGCGTCAACGCTACACATTCCGCAAACAGTTCACTACAGATATAGTTGATATTCTTTTTTAATGTTCTTCTTTTAGCCATATTCTTTAATCTCAAATTATGATGTAAATTAGTAACTTGGACAAAGATACGCAAAGTTGACGATATCGGGAAATTTTATAGAAGAAAATAAACTGTATGTTTTTGGGGTGAGAGTTTCTTCATTCCGACAAAAAACATTAATTTTGTGTGCTGAAAATGCTTTTCAACAATTAATTAGAATCACAACATGGAAAAAAGTGCATTGCAAATTGCAAGAGCGGCTTATCAGCCCAAGTTACCCAAAGGATTGCAGGGTAACGTATCTGTAAAGGAAGGCGCACCCACGCAGTCTGTGGCCGACCAAGAGGAAATCAAGAAATTATTCCCGAACACTTATGGAATGCCTCTTATTGAGTTCGTTCCGGGCGAGGCCCAGTCTTACGCCCCGTTCAACGTCGGTGTAATTCTTTCCGGTGGCCAGGCTCCCGGCGGGCATAATGTCATTTGCGGCTTGTTCGACGGTATTAAAAGACTGAACCCGGAAAGCAAGTTGTATGGCTTTATTTTGGGTCCCGGTGGACTGGTGGACCACAAATATATGGAATTGACGGCTGACATCATAGACCAATATCGCAATACGGGCGGTTTTGACATGATCGGTTCCGGACGTACCAAACTCGAAAAAGAGGAACAGTTCGAAAAGGGACTTGAAATCATCAAGGAATTGGGTATTAAAGCCATTGTCATCATCGGTGGCGACGACTCTAATACGAACGCTTGTGTCTTGGCTGAATATTACGCAGCCAAGAAATGCGGTGTGCAGGTTATCGGCTGTCCGAAGACCATCGACGGCGATTTGAAGAACGAACAGATCGAAACTTCTTTCGGTTTCGATACGGCTTGCAAAACGTATGCAGAGGTTATCGGCAACATCCAACGCGATGCAAACTCTGCCCGTAAATATTGGCATTTCATCAAATTGATGGGACGTTCGGCTTCTCACATCGCTTTGGAATGCGCTTTGCAGTGCCAACCCAACGTTTGTATCGTATCGGAAGAGGTGGAAGCCAAAAACCAAACTTTGGATGATATCGTTACTTATATTGCTCAAGTTGTAGCCGACCGTGCGGCCGATGGAAACAATTTTGGTACGGTATTGATTCCGGAAGGCTTGATTGAGTTCATCCCGGCTATGAAGGCTTTGATTGCCGAATTGAACGACTTGTTGGCAACTCCGGAAGGTGCTGCATTGGCTAAAGATCAGCAACGCGAATGGATTTTGAATAAGCTTTCTGCAGCAAACAAGGCTGTATACGAATCTCTTCCTTTGGGAGTAGCGGCTCAGTTGACCATGGAACGTGACCCGCATGGAAATGTACAGGTTTCACTGATCGAAACGGAAAAGCTGTTGTCTGAAATGGTGGCCAACAAGTTGGCTGCATGGAAGAAAGAAGGTAAGTTCAACGGCAAGTTCTCAGCTTTGCATCATTTCTTCGGCTATGAAGGCCGTTGTGCAGCTCCTTCCAACTACGATGCGGACTATTGCTATGCTTTGGGTACAAGTGCCGCCATGTTGATGGCTAACGGCAAGACCGGTTATATGGCTATTGTGAAGAACACGACGGCACCGGCTGCTGAATGGATTGCCGGTGGTGTGCCCATCACCATGATGATGAATATGGAGAAACGTAATGGTGAGATGAAACCGGTCATCAAAAAGGCATTGGTTCGTTTGGACGGTGCTCCGTTCAAGGAATTTGCATCAAGACGCAACCAATGGGCTCGTGAAACTTGTTTCGTATATCCCGGTCCTATACAGTATTTCGGTCCGACCGAGGTCTGCGACCAAGCTACCAAGACGTTGCAATTGGAACAAGCTAAGTAATTCATTTATAGATATGCAAGTCCCTTTATCCGTCGATGAAGGGACTTGTTATTTTTCTGAATAAAAGGATAATAGAGACCGTTTCTATCATGTGTGCACAAACGCCGCAAACTATAAAAAACAAAAAAACGATTGTTCAGAGGGGAAGCCGTAAGAAAGTGGATAGCACTCCCACAGCACGTAGTCCTAAGAGAAAAACCGTTTCGCGCAAGAAGCAAAAGAAAAAAGGGACAAGCAAATGGTTGTTTTTCAAACGCTGGCCGTCGTGGGCGATATGGGTAGGAGCATTGTCTTTGGGAATAGCTTATATACTTTTCTTTTATTATTTCTTTGTTGGTCCTTATTCATTCCGTTGGAAAGCCATCTATGGGGATCCTGTATACCCTGAAGGTTTTGACGTGCACGGCATTGATGTTTCTCATTATCAGGAGAACATAGATTGGGAACGTTTGCGCAACGCCAGCTTGAATTCATCCCCTGTCAGTTTTGTCTTCATTAAGGCGACCGAAGGTACGACACTATTGGATGACAATTTTAACCTAAACTTTTATGAAGCAAAGCAAAATGACTTTATAAGAGGAGCTTATCATTTCTTTTTGCCGGATGTGGATGCCCAAAAACAAGCTCGGTTTTTCTTGAAACAAGTACATTTGGAACCCGGTGACCTACCTCCTGTTTTAGACGTGGAAAAGGCAGGACGGCTAACGGAAACACAGCTCCAAAAGGCTGTAAAGACGTGGCTGGATATTGTAGAAAAAGAATATGGCGTGAAACCCATTATTTATACGGGATACAAATTCAAATTGCACTATCTGAATACTCCCGCATTCGATGAATATCCTTATTGGATAGCGCACTATTATGTGGAGAATTTGGAATATAAAGGAAAATGGAATTTCTGGCAACATACGGACTGTGGAAAAGTTACCGGAATCAAAGGGAATGTAGACTGCAATATCTTCAACGGGTCGTTTGAAGACTTGATGAAACTGACCATACCGGAACAGGAAGACAATTATACCGACCCTGAAGATTCGTTATAAAGAAAAATAAAGCCGCCGGAAGTCCTACAGACATTACCGGCAGCCCCAGATTCATATCGCTTATTACAAACGTTCGAATAAAAGCGTAGCCCAGTTCTCTTTTTCCGTATGGTTGAGGTAGCTCAGCCCCAAGCTTTTCGCTTTTTGCACAAGCAAAGGTATATCTTCTACATAAAAACCGCTGAGAATCATTTGGCTTCCCGCATGCATAACCGATACGAACGATGGCAAGTCGGCTAAAAGAATATTCCGGTTGATATTGGCCAGAATCAAGTCGAAAGCGTCTTTTCCTTGTAATATGGAGGCATTCCCTTCAACCACTTCCATGTTTTTCACACCATTCAGCAACATATTCTCTTTCGTATTGTCCACACTCCAACGATCTATATCGTAAGCCCACACCGATTTTGCCCCTTTCAAAGTACAGAAGATACCCAGTACTCCCGTTCCGCACCCGGCATCCAATACGGTTTTATGTCCGAGGTCCATCCCGAGCAAACGTTCCAATATCATGCCCGTAGTGTGATGCGTACCGGTACCGAAAGCCTGATGAGGATCTATCACGATATCATATTCGGCAGGAGACAGATTATGATGCTCCGGGCTATGAATCAGAATACGGTCGGCGATTCGGACCGGTTCAAAGCCGTTGCGTTCCCATTCCTCGTTCCAATTCTTATCCTCCGCTTCCGCCAATCGGTAGGTCACTTTCACCCCGTTCATGGGAAATATGTCTGTCAAGCTATCCAATACGGAACGCTCGAAAAGTCCGGTTTGCACATATCCTTTCACCCCCTGTGGAGTATCTACAAAGCTTTCCAAACCGGCATCGGCCACCAATGCCATCAAGATGTCGGCTGCATCCCTGCTATAAGGGGATATAATGAAATCCAATTCCAAATATTTCATATTGTTTATTTTATGTCGAGAATCTATTGGTTCTGCAAAAATAGCAAAAAAAGAGTTATATACTAAACTTTATTCTCGTTTCCGTATTGTCCGACAACCGAGAAAAAGTTATATTTGCATATAATATAGGTAAAGGAGGAAAGACAATGAAAAACAGAATATTATTTTCACTCGTCGTTGCAGTGATTCCGTTTTTTAGCTTTGCACAAATAGATGACATGTATTTTGTTCCCCAGAAAGAAACGAAAGAACAGAAGGAACAACAGACAAGGTCGCAACCTTCAATGCACGCGATCTCCGAATCTGTAGCAACAACAGCATCCAACGAACATGTTCAGAATAATGCAAGAGATGTAGATGAGTACAATCGGCGATATCGTTGGGAAAATGACAGTACAGCCGCAAATGAGGAAGAGACGGCAAACGAAGAGAATGCGCGAGCCGACAGCATTCAGGGATTGGAAGAAGATTATCAATACACCAAACGAATTCTTCGTTTCAACACTCCAACTATCGGCGTTGCGGTCAGCAGTCCTTTATACTGGGACTTACGTTATGGTCCCAATTCCATATATTGGGATGTATATGATGATGGATTTTACGCATACGCTTATCCTAGCAGTTGGTATTGGGGACCTACCTTTTCCTACTCGTGGGGATGGGGATTATACAATCCTTTTTGGGGGTGGGGAGGCCCTTGGTATGCCGGATGGTATGATCCTTGGTATTGGGGACCACACTGGCATCATCCGCATTGGGGACATCCCGGTCATGGATGGTATCCATCAAGACCGGTTACTCGACCCAGTGTAAGATATCGGGAGAATAGTACACTGGCAAGAGGAACATCCCGCACTAATGTAAGAAACAGTTCTTCTGCCAGAAGAGCCATACGAAACACAGGCAACACCAACCGGCAAACCATTTCGGAGAATTCGGCACGATTTACTCCAAATCGTTCTTCAACAACTACCAGGCAATCTCCTCGTACGCGTACGACTTCAACTCCTCAACGTAACACTCAACCGTCGAGAAGTTCTAACTTCACGCCATCGACCACAAGAAGCACTTTCCGTCCGTCGGTAAGTTCCCCCAGCCGTTCCGGAGGCGGTTTCTCCCCATCCAGGGGTGGAGGAGCACGAGGCGGTCGACGTTAACAAACAAAGATAAACCATAAAAGGAAGAAATAATGAAAAGAAAAAACCTCATATTTGTAAGCGCATTGCTGGCAAGCCAGTCTATGATGGCACAGACACCATATATGAATGAGAATTATATGCCGACCGATTTAATCGGAAGTGCACGCTACGTAGGTATGGGCGGTGCATTAGGAGCATTGGGAGCCGATTTGTCTACCGCTTCTTCTAATCCGGCTGCATTGGGACTCTATCGTAGAAGTGATGCTGCTTTATCATTCAGCGTATTGACCCAGCAAGAAAAACCGGATTTAAATGCAGACATGACCCATTTGTCTTTTGATCAGATGGGATTTGTGGTAAGTATTCCGGTTATGGCTAAAAGCGTAAGATATGTTAACTTTGGAGTCAACTATCAGAAAAGAGCCAATTTCAACCAGTCATTTATCGCAGATAACGGAGCCTTGAACGGTTTGTCGCAGACGCAACAAATGGCAGACATTCTGAACCATACCCAGTATTCCACTCCTTTGGCAGACCTGATGTATAATTCCTGTCTTGTGAATCCGGAATACATACGGGATAATCAAGGTAATGTGCAGGTAGACCAAGAGGGCAATCCCTTATATGATTCCTATAATGCCTTAGCGTCCGACCGGAATAATTACGACCGTACGACGGAAGGCGGTATCGCAGGATATGATTTCAATCTGTCAATGAACATTAAAGACCGAGTGTATTTAGGTTTCACTTTGGGAGTGAACGACGTAGACTATTACAGTTACAGCACCTATCGGGAGTTCGGCACGATTTCGGACGGCCAAGGCAACTCTTACAGCGATTTCGAGAATTATTCCTTATATAATACCCAACATGTAAGTGGATATGGAATCAATGTGAAGTTGGGTGGTATATTCCGTCCCATCGGAAATTCCCCCTTCCGCATAGGTCTGGCCGTAGAAACACCGACTTTCTATCATTTGGAATCTTATTCTTCATATAGTATAGACTCTCCCATGATGGAGGATGAGAACTATGACATCTACATCAATCAAGACAGAAACGGTAAGTTTATATATACCAATTATCTTCCGGATGTAGATTTGGCAAACTTGCACATGAAAATTACCACACCGTGGAAATTTCGAGTTTCGTTAGGACATACGATTGGAACTTATCTGGCTATAGGAGCCGAATATGAATACGCTGATTACTCTAAAACGAAACAGGGGTATGAAGACTGGGACTACGACTACTGGGGCTATGGTTATTCCAGAGGAACGACACACGACCGCGATATGGATGCGTTGCACAAGTCTACGCTACGCGGAAGCCATTCTTTCAAATTCGGTATGGAATTGAATCTGACGGATAATGTCGCATTCCGTGCAGGATATAATTATTATTCCCGCATGTTCAAGGAAGAAGCGACTTTAGATCAAACAGGGCCTTCTCCGGCTTTCGGTTACCAAACTACAACAGATTATATGAATAAAAATGACGTGAATATATTCACAACAGGTTTAGGCTACCACGGAAAGCATTTTTATGCCGATATGGCTTATAAGTGTCGCATACAGTCGGGAGATTTCTATGCATTCGACGATACTTACATCACGCAAACCGGCGGTCGTCTTACTCCAGTGGATGTAAACCTAAATACCCATCAGGTATTTTTTACATTAGGATATAAATTCTGATTATAAAGGAGCAAAGTCAGACGAAAAAAATAGCAAAAAAGTTTTGCGTTTCAAAAAATATATCTAACTTTGCATCGTCAAAAAGGTTGGGGTATTAGCTCATCTGGCTAGAGCGTTTGACTGGCAGTCAAAAGGTGGCAGGTTCGAGTCCTGTATACTCCACATTTTTTTCTTATTAAGAAATAAAAAACCAAGTAAAAGACATTTATTCAATGTCTTTTTTTGTTATAATCCTCTATATTAATATATTAAAGCAATTCTGGTACAAGGTATCTTCTTTGATACATATAGTATTTCTTTATTCGGATACTCTTTTGGTATTTTATTCTTTTTTTTATTGCAAAACATTTGCATTTAAAAATCGTTTGCACTATCTTTGCTCCAGAAGATGATAAATAAATGGAAGCAATAGACAAAATAAGAGAAGCTGGATTAAAACTGACCCCACAGCGCAAAGCCGTATATGAGGCTATGATGGAGTTGCGCCATGCTCCTATTGAGGCAATTATTTCCTGCGTGCAATCAAAAGACAAAGAAATAACCCTTTCTACGGTATATCGTATACTCGATTCTTTTTATAAAGCTGGTTTGCTATCGCAAGTATACCATCCCCAAACGAACAAATGCTATTATGATATCACGGTTCATAGTCACCACCATTTGTTCTATGGGCAACAAATCGTAGATTACGAAGATCCTGAACTTACGCAATTGATACAGCAACACTTGGAAAAGAAAAATCTTGTATCGGCTGATATAGAAAAGATACAAGTACAAATCACAGTTAATAAAAGTTTAATTTAGAAATGTTTTTAAAATGAGAAGTATCACCACATTTGACTTGCAGTATGCGCACAGATTTTATGGCTTCCAAGGCGAAGCCCAGTACCTTCACGGACATACCGGTGTATTGACCATTGAAGTGGAAGACACGGTAAATGAAGGTGTAAACATGGTTTATCCATGTAACGAAATTCAGAAAGTAGCTTGGGACGTGCTTAAAAATTTTGACCATGCCCTTGTTCTTCGGGAAGATGACCCTTTATTACCGGCTATTCTCGATGTGTACGAAAAGCAAGGTATCAAGAATGGTCATCCCCAGAACAAAATGAAAGGCGAAGCATTCAAAACTCCGCTCGCTACAGCCTATCCTGACTGTCGTTTGGTAGTAACCAAGGAAACTATGACTGTAGAAGGTATGATTAAAATCGTATATGATCTCCTAAAAGAGAAATTAAATATTGCTAAGATCACCTTTACGAGCGGAGTGAATGCCGGTTCTGCCGAATTTGAAACGAAAAATAATATCGAACGTTGTCCATTATGCGGTATTACCTTAAACAAAGAGGGAGTATGTCCGAAATGTGGATATAAGAAAAAATAACACTTCAATGTTGTTTTATTCAGAGGAGGCATCGGTAACGATGTCTCTTTTTATTTAGCTTTGTAATATCTGATGCTTAGAGAACAGAAATATAAGAGTCTATCTTCTATTTTTTCCTTTATTTTTCTCCCTTTGAAAGTGAGCTTATCTAAAGGAATTTCTGTATATTTGCCTATGTAAATACTCAAAGTTTACCAACGGTTTACTCTTAAATCTCTTTGCTTATGAAAAAAGGGACATTTTTATGGTTGGGGCGAATGGGATTACCCTTGTCTTTGGCATTATGCCATATATATCCTCTCGCAGCACAGAACAAAGTGATTCTGCCGGATTCCATTCCCTGGATGTTGTCTGATTCATTAATGAGAGGAGACATACTGCAAATCGGCTATGCCACAGGAGACCGAAGAACCGTAGCCGGTTCCGTAGATCAGATTTCTGAAAAGAGAATGAACAAAGGTATGATTTCCAACCCTTTGAACTCTATTAACGGACAAGTAGCCGGTGTCAGTATGTTACCAGGAAGGGAGGCCATGCTCAACTCCGTACGTGTCCGGGGTACAACATCCCTTACCGGAGGTAATGACCCTTTGGTAATCATCGATGGCGTGTTTGCTGATTTGAGTACGTTAAGTATGATTTTTCCAGCCGACATCGAAAGTTTCACGATCCTCAAAGATGCTTCAGAAACGGCTCAATATGGCGCACGAGGTGCTTCGGGTGTCATAAAAGTAAGTACCAAACAAGGACACAGCGGAAGTTTCAGTTTGAGTTACGACGGGAATTTCAGTGTCGAGTCTATTTATAAAAACATGAAAATGCTTTCTGGAGATGCTTTCAGGAGCGTGGCGCACGAACACGGTATATCTATTTTAGATTTGGGTTATGACACGAATTTTCCAGAGGAAATTACGCGTATGGGATGGGTACAAAATCATCATGTAGCTTTCGGAGGTGGTACGGAATCCTCTTATTATCGTGCTTCTCTGGCACTTTTGAATCGAAAAGACGTAGTGAAAAGTTCGGATTACCGGAATTACATGGCCAAGATAGACATTACGCAACGGGCGTTCAATGACCGTCTGCGTTTCGACTTGGGGGTAATGGGGGCAGTACGTAAGAGCAACAATTTGGTAGATACACAAAAAACATTTTATTCAGCCGCAGCTTTCAATCCCACTTTTCCGGCCCATAAGAACGAGACGGGCGGTTGGGATCAAGTGACAACTGCCAGTTGGATTACCAACCCTTTGGCCTGGATGGAAGTAAGCGACGAAGAATCGAATGCACATTTTAATGCCCATCTGAAAATGGAGCTGGTTCTAACCCCTCATTTGGTATTTTCCGCCTTCGGATCTTACTTGTACAATGTCATAGATAACGGACAATATCTTCCTACTACCGTATGGGCACATGGACAAGCTTATCGAGGCGAACAGAAGGTGGAAGATGTGCTGGGAAACGTGATGTTGAACTTCAATCGAGCTTTTGGAAAACATAAACTGGACGCCCTCCTGTTGGGAGAAGCTCAACAACGTGTTATGTCCGGCTTCCATACGACTGTCACGAATTTCACGACCGATAAGTTTGGTTTTCACAACCTACAGGCCGGAGCCGTAAGACTATGGGAGGGGACGGGCTCTTATTATGAGAATCCTCGTCTGGCATCTTTTTTAGGACGTGTCAATTACGTGTATGACGATCGTTATGTGGCTACCGTAAACATGCGTACCGATGCTTCATCCAAGGTAGGACGCAACCATCGTTGGGGCTTTTTCCCATCGCTTTCTGCGGCTTGGATTCTGAGTGAGGAAAATTTCATGAAGTCTTTCTACTGGCTGAACAACCTGAAACTCAGATTCGGGTATGGATATTCAGGTAATCAAGATGCCATTGACTCTTACAATTCCCTCCAATTGGTGAAGCCCAATGGCGTAGTATCTTCTGGCGGTGACCCAACGGTGACGATGGGGTTGATACGCAATGCCAATCCTGACTTGCGTTGGGAGGTAAAACGTACGATGAACGTTGGACTGGATGCTGCTTTTTGGGACGGACGGGCTATTTTCACATTTGATTATTACCATTCCGTCACGGACGACATGCTGTATCAATATGATGTAAGCGTACCGCCCTTTGCCTATAATAAATTGCTGGCCAATCTGGGTTCCATGCGTAACAGCGGAGTGGAACTAGGATTCGGCTTCACTCCTTTGCGTAAAAAAGACATGGAACTGAACGTCAACGTCAATGTAACGTTCCAACGTAATAAGCTACTTTCTCTGAGCGGAATGTATAATGGAGAATATATGTCGGCTCCACAATATACACCGATTGCCGACTTAACTGGTGCAGGCTTTCATGGTGGATACAATCACATCGTATACCAAATCGTGGGGCAACCTTTGGGGGTGTTTTATCTACCTCATTGCACAGGACTCATTCAACGCGAAGACGGGACATACGCATACGAAATAGCCGACCTTGACGGGGGAGGTGTGGACTTGGAAGACGGAGGAGACCGTTACGTAGCCGGACAGGCCACTCCCAAGACTCTATTGGGTTCCAACATCAGCTTCCGTTATAAGAATGTGGACGTATCGTTGCAAATCAATGGTGCTTTCGGACATAAAATTTATAATGGAACGGCCCTGGCTTATATGAATATGGGAAGTTTTCCCGATTACAACGTAATGGCAGCCGCTCCCCAACGTAACATTTACGATCAGACTGCTACAGATTACTGGCTCGAAAATGGAAACTACGTGAATTTTGATTATTTGACTATCGGTTGGAATATCCCGTTGAAGAAATGGGGCAAATACGTGCAGCATCTGCGTTTATCGGCTTCGGTAAACAATCTGGCTACCATTACAGCCTATTCCGGACTGACCCCTATGATCAACAGTTATATCGTAGATGCCACACTCGGAGTGGACGACAAACGGAACTATCCGGTATATCGTTCTTATACCTTGGGATTAACTATTCAATTTTAAAGCATGACGACATGAGAAAGTGGATTTTATGGGCGGGATATACCCTTATTTGCTGTTATGGTTGTGCAGGATTCTTAGATGAAGCCCCGCGAGACCAGTTACCCGAAGAGGACGCTTATGACACGCCAGCCAATATATATCTGAACACTGTAGCTACCCTCTATAACTATGTGGGTGGATACGAAGACAGTCAAGGGTTGCAGGGAACCTGTCGAGGCGTATATGACTTGAACACACTGACCACAGACGAAGCCTTGTTGCCGACCCGCGGAGGAGACTGGTACGACGGCGGACTTTGGCAAGGACTGTTCCTGCACGATTGGGGAGTCAATAATGACGTGATAGCAGCTTCGTGGGAGTATCTATACAAAGTGATTGTGCTTAGCAATAAGTCGATAGAACGTCTGACGGAACTGCAGAACCGTAAGGATGCTCCTGCAGAATTGAAAAATTATGTGGCAGAAGTCAGAGCCTTTCGGGCGATGTACTACTATTATTTGTTAGATATGTTCGGGCGTGTACCTTTGGTATTATCTTCGTCTACCCCCATGAAAGATGTCAACCAAAGCGAACGTGAGGACGTATTCAAGTTTATCGTAAACGAATTGCAAGCGGCATTACCTTATCTGAATGAAGCGCACAGCAATCAAAAAGGTGAATATTATGGCCGGATGACCCGTCCGGTAGCCTGTTTCCTGTTGGCCAAGCTATTCCTGAATGTAGAGATTTACACGGATAACGACTGGACGAACGGAAGCCGTCCCTGTGGAAAAACATATCGAGTGAAAATAGGTTCCCAAACAGTGAACGCATGGCAGGCCGTACAAGCGTATTGCGATTCGATACGGGGTATGGGATACCAATTATCCTCGCGCATGGCTGATAATTTCGTGGTCTATAACGAGCCTTCGGAAGAAAATATATTTACGATACCGATGGATAAACATGCATTGCAAAACCAAATGCAATATTTATTCCGTTCCCGCCATTACAACCATGGAAAGGCTTACGGACTGAGTGGAGAGAATGGAACCAGTGCTACGATTGAAACTTTACGTACATTCGGTTACGATACCGATTCGGTAGACCATCGCTTCGAAGACAGTTTCTTTGCCGGAACGGTTTTGGACCCAAATGGCAACCCGGTGAAACTGGATGACGGAAGTACCCTGGAGTATCTACCGTGGGCCATACGCTTGGACGTATCGGCACAACCTTACGAGAAATCCGCCGGTGCACGGATGAAGAAGTATGAAGTAGACCTGAAAAGCACAAAAGACGGAAAGTTGTCGGACAACGACATCGTATTGTTTCGTTATGCCGACGTATTACTGATGAAAAGCGAGGCTAAAATAAGAAACGGGGAAGACGGAACAACCGAGCTGAACGAAGTACGGCAACGTTCTGGTATGTATCCTCGTCCGGCTACCCTTCACAATATCCTGGAGGAACGTAAGTTGGAGCTCGTATGGGAAGGATGGAGAAGACAGGATATGATTCGTTTCGGCACCTATACGCAAGCTTACACAGACCGTCCGCAACTGGAGGGTGAGTCATCAGGCTACACCACGGTGTTTCCTATCCCAGCCAAGGTGCTGTCTTTGAATCCGCGCTTATCCCAGAATCCCGGATATGAGAAGTGGTGAATTGCCTGAAAAACCTGATAGGTTAAAAAAAACAAATACGGAGAATTTTCTGTTTAAATACCTACTATTAGTTACTAAATTAATGCTACATTTGCGGCGATTTGCAATATCGAGTTTACAAAATGGCCCAAATAATCATACATCGAGGTACCGTGAAAAGCGTGAAAGGAAAACACATTTGTGTGCAGATAACCCAAGCTTCCGCGTGTTCATCTTGTGTAGCTAAAAAAATGTGTAATTCGTCGGAAAGCAAAGAGAAGCTGGTCGATATTGTCAGCTCCGAAGCATTTTCTTACCGGGTAGGAGAGGAAGTACTCCTGACCGGAAGCGTGGAAATGGGACTGACAGCCGTGTTTTGGGCTTACGGTGCGCCATTGTTGCTATTGATGGCTGTCTTGCTTGCTACTTTGCAAGTCACGACCGATGAGCCATTGGCAGCCCTGATGGCATTGGCGAGCTTGGCTGTCTATTACGGTGTGCTCTACCTCAACAAAAACAGGTTGACAAGAAAATTTTCATTTACCATTAAACACATAAAATAAACATTGTTATGAACGTGATTTTGATTGCAGTAATCATTCTGGGAGTCGTAGGGCTGGTGGCATCCATCATGCTGTATGCGGCATCCAAGAAGTTTGCTGTCGTAGAGGATGAACGCATCGGACAGGTGGCCGAAGTCTTGCCGCAAGCCAATTGTGGCGGATGCGGTTATCCGGGATGTGCCGGTTTTGCCGCTGCTTGCGTGAAAGCGGCAGACGGCGGTTCGCTCGAAGGCAAGTTATGCCCCGTAGGCGGACAACCGGTTATGGAAAAAGTAGCCGGAATTTTGGGGCTTGCAGCTACGGCCAGTACCCCGAAAGTCGCCGTTGTGCGTTGCAACGGGACTTGTGCCAATCGTCCGCGTGTGGTGGATTACGACGGAGTGCGTAGTTGCCGCGTGCAACTGTTAGCGGGCACAGGAGAGACAGCGTGTGCATTCGGTTGCTTAGGAGGCGGCGATTGTGTGGCGGCGTGCCAGTTCGGTGCACTGTGCATCAATCCGGAAACAGGGTTGCCTGAGGTGGACGAAGAACGCTGTACGGCTTGTGGTGCCTGCGTCAAGACCTGTCCGCGAAGAGTCATCGAGCTCCGGCCGAAAGGACCGAAAAACCGCCGGATGGTCGTGATGTGCGTAAACCGCGACAAGGGCGCTGTGGCTAACAAAGTTTGCAAGGCTTCCTGTATCGGTTGCGGCAAGTGCGTGAAGACCTGTCCGTTCGAGGCCATCACTCTCAACAACAATTTGGCCTATATCGACCCGGAAAAGTGCAAGTTGTGCCGAAAGTGTGAGGAAGCTTGCCCGAAAGGAGCCATCCATGCCATCAACTTCCCGCCGCGTAAGCCGAAAGTGGAGAAACCGGCTGCAACAGCAGCCCCGAAACCAGCCGATCCGGCGGCACAACCGGTATCCGCTCCCGCAGCACAGCCTGTAACCACCGTTACATCGGAAGAAAAGAAAGAAGCATAATTCATAGGATTGTCAAATTAAAAAAGAATATCGTGAAAACGTTTAAGATAGGTGGAGTTCATCCATCTGAAAACAAACTTTCCGCCACTTCTCCCATCCGCCGGGCCGGATTGCCCAAACAAGCTGTCTTTTCGCTTTATCAGCATATCGGCGCACCGGCCAAACCGGTCGTAGCCAAAGGAGATGAAGTGAAAGTAGGTATGATGTTGGCCGAGGCGGACGGTTTCGTGTCGGTTCCCGTCCACTCCTCCGTGTCCGGAAAAGTGAGCAAGATAGATGCGATTGTCGATGCCAGCGGCTACCGTCGTCCGGCCATCTTTGTAGACGTGGAAGGGGATGAATGGGTCGAGACGATCGATCGGACCCCCGATTTGGTGACATTGGGCCAACGGCCGGAGTTGACGGCCGAAGACATCGTGAACAAGGTGAAAGCGGCCGGTATTGTCGGTATGGGCGGTGCCACATTCCCCTGCCATGTGAAACTGACTCCCCCCAAAGGGACAAAAGCCGAATGCGTTATCATCAACGCCGTGGAATGTGAACCGTACCTGACAGCCGACCATCGGTTGCTGTTGGAAAAGCCGGACGAAATCCTGGTGGGAGTGGATTTGATCATGAAGGCAGTGGGTGTGAACAAAGGTTATATCGGCATCGAGAACAACAAACCGGACGCTATCGCCCTTCTGACGGAGAAAGCGAAAGCTTATTCGCATATTGAGATCGTGCCTTTGCAAGTGAAATACCCTCAGGGAGGAGAAAAGCAGTTGATTGCCGCTGTTACCGGATGTGAAGTCCCGGCACCGCCAGCATTGCCCATTAACGTAGGAGCAGTGGTGCAAAATGTAGGTACGGTTTTTGCCATCTACGAGGCGGTGATGAAGAACAAGCCCCTGTTTGAACGTGTCATCACCGTGACTGGCAAGGAAGTGCAAAACCCCTCCAACCTGTTGGCCCGTATCGGTACGCCGATGAACCAACTCATCGAGGAATGCGGCGGCTTGCCGGAAAATACAGGAAAAGTAATCGGCGGTGGCCCGATGATGGGAAAGGCGCTGATGAACCTCGACGTGCCGGTATGCAAAGGTTCTTCCGGTCTTTTGCTCATGAGCGAAAAGGAATCCCGCCGTGCGGAACCGCAGCCCTGCATCCGTTGCGCCAAATGCGTCAGTGCCTGTCCGATGGGGCTCGAGCCCTATTTGTTGGCTACGGCTTCCGCGTTGCGCAACTGGGAGTTAGCGGAAGAGAACGACATCACGTCATGCATCGAATGCGGGTCGTGCCAGTTTACCTGTCCTTCCACACGCCCGATGTTGGATAATATCCGTATGGGTAAGACTACTGTAATGGCCCTCATCCGGGCTCGTAATGCAAAATAAAAGAGAAAGATTATGGCAAAGAATTTAATTGTATCGCTGTCGCCCCATGTGCATGGACGGGATAGTGTACAAAGAAATATGTATGGAGTGTGCATCGCACTCATACCGGCTCTGCTGACCTCGTTGTATTTCTTTGGGTTGGGAGCCGCAATCGTATTGGCCACGTCGGTGGCCGCCTGCGTGTTCTTCGAGTGGGCTATAACGAAATATGTATTGAAACGCGACCGCGTAACGATAACCGACGGCTCGGCCGTCCTGACCGGACTGCTGTTGGGTTTCAACCTGCCTTCCAACCTGCCGATATGGATCATCCTCATCGGAGCGTTGGTAGCCATCGGCATCGGTAAGATGACTTTCGGCGGATTAGGGTGTAATCCCTTCAATCCGGCATTGGTGGGGCGCGTGTTCCTTCTGGTTTCATTTCCGGTGCAGATGACCACATGGCCTGTGCCCGGACAAATGGCAGCTTACCTTGATGCCGAAACGGGTGCCACTCCGCTGGCCGTCATGAAGGAAGCCATCAAGAGCGGAGATGCCTCCGTACTTCAGAAACTGCCGGACGCCATCGACATGCTCGTAGGGCAGACCGGGGGATGCTTGGGCGAGGTGAGTGCCTTGGCCTTATTGATAGGGTTGGCCTACATGTTGGCCCGGCGCATCGTGACATGGCACATTCCGGTCTCCATTCTGGCTACCGTCTTCGTACTGGCCGGACTGCTCCATCTGTACAACCCCGTTTATGCGTCTCCTGTAACAGTGTTGCTGACGGGCGGTATGGTGCTGGGTGCCTGCTTCATGGCTACGGATTACGTGACCTCACCCATGACAGCGAAGGGGCAGATTATTTATGGAGTGGCCATAGGTCTTCTCACCGTAGTCATTCGTACTTTCGGCGCATATCCAGAAGGCATGTCCTTCGCGATCTTGATTATGAACGCCTTTACGCCGTTGATTAACACCTATTGTAAACCTAAAAGATTCGGGGAGGTCGTAAAAAAATGAAAAAGTTAGAGTCTTCATTACTCAATATGGTCTTGGTGCTGACCGCCATTTCCCTCATAGCCGGCGGGACTTTGGCTTATATTAATAAGGTGACACAAGGCCCCATTGCCGAAATCAACGCAAAGAATTTGCAGGATGGCATCAAAAAAGTGATTTTGGGAAGCCAACCCGGTGATTTGAAAGTGGAAGAACCGGTTGAAGCAAACGGTTATACTCTCTATAAAACCGACAAGGGAACGGCTGTGAAAGCTGTAACCAATGGGTTTGGCGGACCACTCGAAATATTGGTAGGCTTCAACGAGGACGGCAATATTCTGGGCTATACGATTCTGGCTACGGTGGAAACCCCCGGACTGGGTGTGAAAGCCGACACATGGTTCCAGGAAGGCGGTAAGGGCAACATTATCGGACGGAATCCGGGAGAGAAGGAACTGGCCGTATCCAAAGACGGCGGAGACATCGACGCCATCACGGCGTCTACCATTACCAGCCGGGCTTTCCTGAATGCCGTGAATGCCGCTTATCAGGCGTTTAAAGGAAATACCAGCGATGCAGCGAGCGGAGCCAGCGTACAGGCCGGACGGGTGGAAAACGCAACCGGAACCGGAAGTGATTCTATTCATTAAAGAAAGGAGGGACGTAATATGAATAATTTTAAAGTGTTGATGAACGGTATCATCAAAGAAAACCCGACGTTTGTACTTCTTCTGGGTATGTGTCCCACTTTGGGTACGACTTCTTCCGCATTGAACGGTATGTCGATGGGATTGGCCACAACATTCGTGCTCGTATGTTCCAACGTGGTAATTTCTTTAATTAAGAATTTGATTCCCGACATGGTGCGTATTCCGGCATTCATTGTCGTTATCGCATCTTTCGTAACCGCCTTGCAAATGTGCATGCAGGCATTCGTACCCGACATTTATGCCACATTGGGCTTGTTCATCCCTTTGATTGTGGTGAACTGTATCATTCTGGGACGTGCCGAAGCATTTGCCAGTAAAAACGGAGTGGTGCCTTCGTTTTTCGATGGAGTGGGAATGGGGTTAGGATTCACAATCGCCTTGACTGTCCTCGGAGCCGTACGCGAGATTTTGGGAACGGGTAAAATCTTCGGTCTGGAAGTTTGGCCGGAAGACTACGGCATGCTGATGTTCGTGTTGGCTCCCGGAGCTTTCATCGTATTAGGTTACTTGATTGCCATTGTGAACAAACTGAAGAAAGCGTAATTTGTAAACTTAGAACAATATGGAAGCAATATATCAGTATTTAATCGTTTTCATTACCGCCATATTTGTCAACAACGTCGTGTTGTCACAAATCCTCGGTATTTGTCCGTTCCTCGGCGTATCCAAAAAAATCAATACGGCCTTAGGCATGTCGGGCGCGGTGGCGTTCGTTTTGGTGCTCGCCACACTGGTGACTTACTTGTTGCAGTATTATGTTTTGAATCCGCTCAACCTCGGCTACTTGCAGACCATAGCTTTTATCCTGGTCATTGCGGCATTGGTGCAACTGGTGGAAATCATCCTGAAAAAGGTTTCCCCTTCGCTCTACCAAGCTTTAGGGGTATTCCTACCTTTGATTACTACCAATTGTGCCGTCCTCGGTGTGGCCATATTGGTTATCCAAAAGGAATTCAATCTGATGATGGGCGTATGGTATGCCCTAAGCACTGCGTTGGGCTTCGGACTGGCTTTAGTCATTTTCGCCGGCATCCGCGAGCAACTCAACCTCGTGTCCGTACCTAAGGGGATGCAGGGCATGAGCATCGCGTTAGTCACCGCCGGTCTATTGGCCATGGCATTTATGGGTTTCAGTGGAGTAGACAACGGATTGAAGGCATTTCTGAGCCTCTAATCTGCCACGTTTTTTCAAAACCGATACGACCTGCAAAGAAAATGCAGGTCGTATCGGTTTTTTATAGCCTAAAATTATACAACGTATAATTAAATTTAGTACATTTGCTACTGTTACAAAAACAAAAAATCGAAGCTTACTAATATGAAAGAGACAATTTTAGTGACAGGCGGTACCGGATTCATCGGTTCACACACGACGGTGGAACTCCAGCAGGCTGGTTATGACGTGGTCATCGTGGACAACCTCTCGAATTCACGTGAAGATGTATTGGATGGTATCGAAAAGATTACCGGCATTCGTCCGGCTTTTGAGAAAGTAGACTTGCGCGATTTCGACGCCACCGAGTCCGTATTCAAAAAATATCCGAAAATTAGCGGTATCATTCATTTTGCAGCGAGCAAGGCTGTAGGTGAAAGCGTACAGAAACCGTTGCTGTATTATCATAACAATATCGTTTCCCTGATTAATCTGTTGCAGTTGATGCCGAAGTATGATGTGAAGGGTATCATCTTCTCTTCATCATGTACCGTATACGGCCAGCCGGATGTGCTACCTGCGACAGAGGAGACCCCCATCAAAAAGGCGGAAAGCCCATACGGTAATACCAAACAGATTAACGAAGAAATCATCGCGGACACCATCAAGAGCGGTTCTCCGATAAAGGCTATCTTGCTGCGTTATTTCAACCCGATCGGTGCACATCCCACGGCATTTATCGGCGAAATGCCGAACGGTGTGCCTCAGAACCTGATTCCCTATCTGACGCAAACGGCCATGGGTATCCGTAAGGAATTGAGTGTGTTCGGAGACGATTACGACACGCCGGACGGCTCTTGCATCCGCGATTATATTTATGTGGTGGATTTGGCTAAGGCACACGTTTGCGCCATGACGCGCATCATGGAAGACCAGACCACCGAACCGGTGGAGGTTTACAACATCGGTACGGGTACGGGTACTTCCGTGCTTGAATTGATCAACGCTTTTGAGAAAGCTACCGGTGTGAAATTGAACTATAAGATCGTAGGACGCCGTGCCGGTGATATCGAAAAGGTGTGGGGCAACGTGGACAAAGCCAACAAAGTGTTGGGTTGGAAAGCCGAGACCCCATTGGAGGACGTGTTAGCCTCTGCCTGGAAATGGCAATGCGTGTTACGCGAAAAAGGAATAATGTAAATAGATTAAGGACACAGAAAACGCTTTATGCGTAATTGCACATTAATCCGGTTGGTATTTCCAATATGTGAATAGTCGGGAATGTCACGCTTTGAACTATTTAAGGCAGGTTAGTGTGCAGAATAGTTTTGTCGTGTTTTATTTTGTGTTTGTGTTGTTACTCTCTTCCGACGTGAGTCGGAAGAGAGCTTTTTTAAATTAAACCGCGACATGATGAAACTTACATACAAAAATCATTCTGCGGCAAACGGTTTTTCATTTGCCGCAGAACGGCGTTTCGTTTGGCGCAAGGTGATTTTGGATGCGTAAGAGGTTGAAAACCAATAAAAACAAGTTCGTATAAAATGTCTACAAACGAAAGATGCCGATTATCCTATATATGGATTGTGGGCTTTTTCAAATCCTACTTCGGTGTACGGCCCGTGCCCGGGATAGACACGGGTATCTTCCGGCAGAGTAAACAGCTTGTTCCTGACGCTCTCGCACAAGGCTTCACTGTCCCCGCCAGGGAAATCCGTTCGTCCAACGCTGCAATAGAACAAAGTATCACCGACAAATACGGCTTTTTCTGCGGCACAGTAAAAACAAATACCTCCGGGGGTATGTCCGGGAGTGCTCAGGACGGTCAACGTGTGATGTCCGAACGAAATGTCATCCCCCTCCGTCAAGTAACGTGCAGCCGCCGGAGTAAGCCCTTCTTTCATCACCTGTGCCAACGGTCCGAATATCTCCGCTCCCATACCTTTATATATAGGTTCGTCCGCCCGGTTGAACTCCGGACCGACATGAAAGGTCTCCCACATGAAGGCGGCCCCGAAACAGTGGTCGTAGTGCATGTGGGTACAAAGGTGATGCCTGACCTGTAAACGACGGTCTTCAATATAATCCGTAATCCGCCTGCGGTCGTCATCGGTAAGGGCGCCACAATCTATGACGACGGCTTCACGGGTGTCGTCGCTCACGACGTAGCAGTTCTCTTCCAGCATGTTTACCGGAATTTTTTTTATGTCCAGCATCTTTCCTGTCTTTTAAAGTGAAACGTACACCACTTTCTTGGTGGCAAAATATTCTTCCGTAAAGAACTCTTTCAACGGAGTGACCATTGTGCGGTTCTTCACCGGGTTCGTCTCTTTCTCCAATTCGCCACCCTTCAGGCAGATAAGGCCGTTGGGGATGGCGTTGTGCTGCACGGGGGAAATGTTCTTACGGACAATCTTGACCAAATCTGCCAACGGCATGACGGCGCGGCTTACCACGAAATCGAATTTGGCCTTCTCTTCCTCCGCCCGGCAATGGCGGAAAGTCACGTTCTCCAACCCGAGTTCCCGGGCCACTTCCATGCAAACCTTGATTTTCTTGCCGATGCTGTCCACCAGATGGAAATGGCAGTCGGGGAACATGATGGCGAGGGGGATTCCCGGAAATCCGCCTCCCGTCCCCAAATCCATAATCTCAGTGCCGGATTTGAAACGAGTGAATTCGGCAATTCCCAAGGAATGCAATACATGATGTTCATACAGATTGTCGATGTCTTTCCTGGAAATGACATTGATTTTAGCATTCCAATCATGATAGAGCACGTCCAACTGACGGAATTGTTCTGTTTGTTTTTCCGAAAGTTCCGGAAAGTATTTTAAAATCAGCTCCATATATCTTTATTTTTTATTTCGTATGGGTTTCCAACCTACTGTACGGCAAAGTCAGCCTGATAGCCCCGACTTCGTACGCAGCTATCTCGTCGGCATTGTAAATGAAAGTAATACCTTCTTTTCCCAGTTCATAATTCAAGGGAATGTAAATGTCGGTAAGCCGCAGTATGCCTTTATCCTGCAATTCCTTCCGGTTGCGGCAACCGTACGTTCTCAGGAGTTCGTCTGTTAGCAGGGAAGGAAGCAAGGCCAAGGAAGCAGGAGGCAACACGTCCTCCAACTTCACCAACTCACCCGTTTCTGTATCGAAATTCAAACATTGCTCCTCCCGGTACTCGCGTGCTCCTCCCTCGTACTTTACTTTATGAATCAGATAACACAAATATCCGTTCAGTCCGTCTTTGTGTTCCGTGGCCATCCGGTATTTGTAATCGTACCACGAGGAGTTGATGCCGCTTTGCCGGTCGGCTTTGTACAAATCGGTCAAATCTCTCCGGTATTGCTCCGCGTACGTCAGACAGAACGAATCGGCAGCCGAGGCGAACGAACGGTGCATTCCTCCAAACAGATGAAAGGCAATGGTCCGGTTCATGTTCCGGGCGGCACGGGTCGTGTCGTTTATCTCGTCCGCCTCTATGATAACTTTACATGCAGGCGAGTGTTCGCTGCTGTCCAATGGTACGGTCTTCTCAACTTTCAATTGCTGAAAGGACAACGAACAACCTCCATCTTCACCTCGGCATGCACATAAAAAAGCCATGGCAAAAGCAAGGCCGTATATATATTTACTCATCTTTCCGTATTTCATCCCAAAAGCCTGTTATGAATGCAAAGGTAGTGAAAGGCGGGCGCAGAGGCAAATGAAAACGCAATTTTCTGATGGAACCGTACCGGGCTACCTCTTGTCGGCTTCCACCTTTTACGCAACATATCGCTTTTACCGATAAATCATAAGACAAATGCTTTTTGTAGCAAAAATACGATGGATTTCTGAAAAAATATTCGTACTTTTGGACACTATATAACAAGCGATAAACAATGATACCGGACTTCCAATCCTGCATGCTGCCTTTTCTTCGGAAATTAGAAGACGGCAGCGTCCATTCAATGACAGAAATACAAAACGCACTTATCAGAGAGTTTCATCTGACGGAAACCGATGTAAAGGAAATGTTACCCAGCAATAGGACCACGCGTTTCAGAAGTAACGTAGGATGGGCCAAAACCCACATGCAAAAAGCCGGTTTGCTGGAAACTCCTCAACGTGCACAATATAGAATTACGGAGGCGGGATTGCGCCTGTTGCAAACTCGTCCGGAGCATATTAATATGAAATTGCTTTTCAACTATCCGGCTTATAAGGAATGGATAGCTTTATCCAACAGAAACAGTGAACCGAAGCGGAACTCCAAACAGGAATCTGAGTGTGTCATACAGACACCGGACATCATCATGGAAGAGGAATATAAGAAGTTACGCAATATACTGGCGCAAGATTTGTTGGAGCGTATCTTAAAAAAAGACCCGGGCTTCTTCGAAGCCTTGGTTATCAAATTACTGGTAGCGATGGGATACGGCGGTTCCTTAAACGAGGCTGCGGGCATGGTGGTAGGAAAGAGTGGGGATGAAGGCATAGACGGTATCATCAAAGAAGATAAACTCGGTCTGGACAACATTTATATCCAGGCTAAACGTTGGAATAACGTAGTGGAGCGTCCCGAAGTACAAAAATTTGTCGGTGCTTTGGCCGGCAAAGGAGCCACCAAAGGGATATTCATTACCACATCCTCGTTCAGTCGGGGAGCACGGGAATTTAAACCGCAGAACAATATCAAAATCGTGCTGATAGATGGGAATCAACTGTGTGAATACATGATAGATTATAATATCGGGGTGTTTACTGCCAACACCTTTGAGGTGAAACGAATAGATATCGACTTTTTCGAGTCGGAAGAATGAAAATAAAAGGAAATAAGTGAACGTCGGACAAAATTACCTGTAAGCATGGAGATAATGCGTTTGAACGGGGTGGATGCCAGACTGTATCCGCTTGTGGGACCGTTGGTCATGAACCCGGCCATTTTAAGACAGAACAATAATTATCCCTTTAAAACCTCCAACCGTTACTTGTGGTATATCGCCATATCGGACGGAGTAATCGTCGGATTTATCCCCTTGAAGAAAAATGAAAAGAGTTACCATATAGATAATTATTACATACAAGGAGACCGTACGGAAACGATTGATGCTTTGTTGCATCGTGTCATCGACGATTTAGGAACCGACTCTTTACTGACGGCCTTGGTGCATAAACGTCATACGGAAGCTTTCCGTCAAAATCATTTCCGAACGGATAAACAACTGACTCTTTATGATAAAATGGAGTATATTCCTGTCCCTGAAATATGATACGCCAGTTAAATGTATACGAAGCCACGCAACGGAGATTAAAAATCATTTTTGATTATTTCGACTATGTATATGTATCCTTTTCCGGAGGTAAGGACAGCGGCGTGCTTTTAAACTTATGTATCGACTACCTCCGAAAGTATGAACCGGGCCGGAAACTTGGAGTATTCCACATGGATTACGAGGCACAGTACCGGCAAACTACGGAATATGTGGAACAAACCATGGCTTCCCATCCTGATATTCTGGAGGTATACCACTGTTGCGTTCCTTTTAAAGTTTCCACTTGCACTTCCATGTACCAATCCTATTGGCGTCCGTGGGAGGAGAGCAAGCGTGACATCTGGGTTCGGGAAAAGCCCAAAGATTGTTATACGGCCAAAGACTTCGACTTTTTCAACGAGGAACTATGGGACTATGATTTCCAACACCTTTTTGCCCCATGGTTACGTATGCAAAAGAAATGCAAGCGTGTCTGTTGCTTGGTGGGAATACGCACGCAAGAGAGTTTCAACCGATGGAGAAGCATACACAGTGACAGAAACTACAAACGTTTGGCCTATTATAAATGGACTCACAGGCTCGACCATCACATATACAACGCATATCCCATTTACGACTGGAAAACCACGGATATCTGGACTGCCAACGGAAAATTCCAATGGACATACAACCATTTGTACGACTTGTACTATCAGGCCGGAATTCCTATCGCTCACCAGCGTGTGGCCAGTCCGTTTATTTCCCAAGCCATCTCGGCGTTGAAAGTTTATCGTATCATCGATCCGGACACTTGGGGAAAAATGTTAGGCAGAGTCAACGGAGTAAACTTTGCAGGTATGTATGGCCGTACCATGGCAATGGGGTGGAGGATGATTAAATGTCCTCCCGGCTTTTCTTGGCAAGAATATATGTATTTCCTCTTAGACACGCTCCCGGAATCCACTCGGCAGAACTATCTCAACAAACTGGACGTAAGCATCCGTTTCTGGCGCAAGCGGGGAGGATGCTTGAGTGAAGAGACGATACAAAAGTTACGCGAAGCCGGTGTGGATTTTACACTCGGAGAGAAAACGGCCTACCATACGGACAAGCAGCCGGTAAGAATGGAATATCTGGACGACATCGACATCCCCGAATTTAAAGAGATACCGACCTATAAACGCATGTGTATCTGTATATTGAAAAACGACCATACGTGCAAATACATGGGATTTGCACAGACCAAACAGGAAAAAGAACAGCGCGAAAGAGTAATGAAGAAATATAAATCGTTAGAACATGGACAAATATAAAAGCCCTGTATACAATATTATTGCGGTACCCATCGAGAAGGTGGTGGCGAACGAATATAACCCTAACATAGTGGCTCCTCCTGAAATGAAACTTCTGGAACTTTCAATATGGGAAGACGGCTACACCATGCCCTGCGTATGTTATTATCGGAAAGACGAAGACGTGTATGAAATCGTGGACGGATTCCATCGTTACCAGGTCATGAAAACCTCACCACGCATTTATGAACGGGAGAGGGGCTTGCTTCCCGTTTCCGTCATCGACAAAGACCTTTCGGAGCGCATGGCATCTACCATACGGCACAACCGGGCTCGCGGCATGCATTCGGTGGAATTGATGAGCCACATTGTGTCTGAACTGACCAAATCCGGAATGTCGGACAGTTGGATCATACGTAATATAGGGATGGACAAGGACGAACTTCTGCGACTGAAGCAAATATCGGGATTGGCAGAGCTTTTTGCCGACAAGGCTTTCAGCCCGTCGGATGACTGGTTGGAAGAATAATCCTATTGACGGAAACTCCTTCTTATTTCTGGGAACACAATGTGATGACAAGAGAGCATAACGTCAGCAAGATGCCGACTGCGGTCACACCTGCCCATCCGCCGACGTGCCAGAAACTTCCGGCCAGAAAAGTCCCCATGGAACCGCCGACAAAATAAGTGGTCATGAAAATGGTATTGACACGATTGGAGGCCGAAGGACACAGTTCAAAGATACTGGCTTGGTTGCTAAGTTGGATACATTGCATACCGATGTCGATAAGCAGGACTCCGGCAATGATACCGGCATAGCTGTTTCCGCCCCAATACAATGAAGCCCATGCCGACAAAATCAGACTGCAACCGATGAAATTAAAATTACGTATGCCCACACGTTTCACATATTTCCCTACGAAAGAAGCCGTAAGTGCCCCGGCGATTCCGCATAACCCCAATCCGCCGATTACATCGCTATCGGCATAGAACGGGGCGTTTCCCATCTTAAAAGCCAAGCATGACCACATCGCCAGAAACGCTCCGAAGGCCAATCCCGACCGTATGGAATAAATGCGAAGGGCCGGATAATCCCGGAGAAGGTGAAACAGGGATTTCATCAAAGTACTGTATCGCCCCTCGAACGTAGGACGTATGTCGGGAAGTACCTTCAGGACGACGAAGGCACAGATACACATCAGTCCGGCGGCAATAAAGTACATCTCGCGCCATCCCAACAGTTCTCCAACCCAACCGCTGACCACTCTGGAGGCTAATATTCCGGTAAGCAGACCGGAAATAACCACTCCCACATTGCGACCCTTATGCTCGGGGCGGGAGTATTGGGAAGCGATGGGAACAAATATTTGGGGAATCATGGAACAAACACCCGTCACTAAAGAAGCTGCCCAAACCGTATAAATATTTTCAGCCATCGCCATAGTCAGCAAGGCAAAGACAAGCAGGAGAAAATTGATCAATATAATCTTTTTCCTGCGGTACAGATCGCCGAGCGGTACGATGAAGAGCAGACCGAGCGCATATCCTATTTGCGTAATCATGGCTATCAGATTGGCCTGAAAGTCCGAGACGCCCAAATCGGCCCGCATAAGGTTCAGCAGCGGCTGGTTGTAATACAGGTTCGCTACGGAAATACCGGCCACGATGGCCAATGTCCATAATATATGTGCCGGAAGACCGGCATTTTCCTTTAATTCAGCATTCATCGGCTTTTTCTTTTTTAATAGTTCTACCCCGCAATCCGGCCGGGCATTCATCCTTGTCAGGAATACTTTCTCGGGTAACGGAACAGAATGCTCAGCAGCGCGCAGGCTCCCATGATAAACGGATAATATAAATAAGGTATGATGTCTATCGGGTTGATGGATGCCAACCCGGCAGCCATCAGGAGCTGTGCCCCGTATGGAATCAGCCCTTGCGTAAAACAAGAAAACGTATCCAGAATACTCGCGCTTTTACGTTTATCCACTCCGTACCTTCCGGCTATGTCATGAGCCAGCGGCCCCGCCGTAATGATGGCTACGGTGTTGTTAGCTGTACACAAGTTGATAACGCTCACTAATGCCGCTATGCTTAATTCCGCCCCGCGTTTGGAACGTATATGCCGGGTCAGTGCGTGCAGGATATAATCTATACCTCCGTTGTAGCGAATGATTTCCATCAGTCCGCCCGCCATCATCGTGATGATAATCAGTTCCCCCATTCCGGTGATACCTTCTCCCATGGCAGCAAACCAACCGAACAAATCGTATGTACCCGTAAAAACACCGACCACACCGCTCAATACCAACCCGAGCACCAAGACTACCATGACGTTTACTCCCACGACGGCCGTAATCAGCACCACCAGATAAGGAACCACTTTAATCCAGTCCACTTCGGGCAGTTGTTGCGGTGCGTGGATATGTACTCCCATAAAGATATACAATGCGAACGCAATGGCTGCCGCAGGCATGACAATCTGTGAATTGACTTTGAACTTGTCGCTCAACTTACACCCTTGCGTACGGGTTGCCGTGATGGTCGTATCGGATATAAACGACAGGTTGTCGCCGAAAAAAGCTCCTCCGGCTACGATGGCCACCAATAACGGAAGGCCGGCTCCTGTCTCACGGGCGATGCCTGCCGCCAAAGGCGTTAACGCCACAATCGTACCGACCGAAGTCCCTATGGAAAGCGAGATGAAGCACGCCGCCAGAAAAATACTTCCCAGCAGCAGGTTGTCCGGCAAAAGTCGCAGGGAAAGATTTACCGTCGCATCGATAGCCCCCATAGCTTTGGCCGATGCGGCAAAAGCTCCTGCAAGGATAAAAATCCATATCATCAGCATAAGGTTCGGCGAACCCGCACCTTGGGAATACACCTTTACCCTCTCTTCCAACGGAACGCCACGCATGGTTGCGACCGCATAAACGGACGACACCATGAAAGCCACCGTAATAGGCACTTTATAAAAATCCCGAACGATAATGCTGGTCACGAGATAAAGGACCACGAAAACGAGCAGCGGACTGATGGCTGCCACACTTTTTCCATTTATAGACATTTCGCAACGTTTACATGTGGACGGCTTGTTATTTCTCGTCGGCCGTATAATAAATATAATTCTCGGCCGTCAACAATTCAAGCGGCATGTAATTGCATTGCTGTACGGCTTTCTTCAATACGATATGGTTGAACAGGGCCTTCACGCTGTTATAGCCCTGTTTCCACGGATGCTGGGCGATAAGAAAATCAATCGTGCCCTGTTTTAAACATTCCACATTCCGTTCCACCATGTCGTAGCCGAACAAATGGAAATCTTTCAAGCCGTTACGTTGAAAGTATTCACCCAAAATGTAAGCACGGGAACAGAACGTGATGCAATGCCGGACATCCGGATGTTCATCCAAAAACGTACGTATCCGACTTTCGTAGCCGTCCTCTCCGTCAAGTTGCAGGGAAAGTTCCACCACCTCGCAATCCGGATAATATGTCGTCATGTATTCCCTGAAACCCACCTCACGGTACTCTTGCTGGCGGGAAGCGACACGTCCTTTCGACATGAGCTTCATCAACAAAATACGCCGGGCATGTTCCCCTGCCTGCATCATGAAGATGCGCCCGGCAAAATAACCGCTCTTCAAGGAGTCTTGTCCGAAGAAAGCCAACGGCTCTATCTCGGGAACATTGGAATCCAGAAAAACAAAGGGAATACCCTGCCCCTGCAACCGGCGGCAAAATGTCTGGGTCACATCGAAATTCTGTGGGACAATGACCACCCCGTCCGGCTTTTTATCCCAAATGCGCTCAGCGGCAGTGGCAAAAGAACTTCCTTCAAACTGGTCATAATACTCCGTAATCAACGAAAGGTGGAAATCGCCCCGATTAAGAATACACTGCTGCAAACCTTTTTCCACGCTGGTCCAATAAGCATTTCTATCGTGATCGGGAAGCAGACAGCAAAACGTATATTTACGGTTATATGCCAAAGCACTGGCATACATGTTAGGCTGATAATTGATTTCTTTCAATACAGTCTCCACTTTGGCTCTCGCCTTGCCCGATACATTGGGACGGTTATGCAACACACGGTCTACCGTACCCACCGAAACACCGGAACGCTCGGCTATATCTTTAATTCTGATTTTATCAGACGAATGGACTTCCCACATAATACTCTTTCTTATTCGAGATAGAAAACGTCACGAAGATACATTATTTTAATGGTCTGCACGGTATGAAAAAAATAAAAACTCGTTTTTTTGAATTATTTTTCCGTAAAAAAGAACGTTTCACCGAAAAAATATCTATTTTTGCATGTCAAAGAGAAAAATTGTGTGGGTTAACAGCAAAAAACAAGACTGATAATAACCAAAACTATAGGTATGGGAAAAATAATAACGATGGGAGAAATCATGCTCCGTTTGTCCACACCCGGACAATCTCGTTTTGTACAGACAGACACTTTTGATATTAATTACGGGGGCGGGGAAGCCAATGTAGCCGTAAGTTGTGCCCATTATGGACATGAGGCCTACTTTGTTTCCAAACTGCCCAAGCACGAAATAGGGCAGGCTGCCGTAAATGCCTTGCGCCGTTATGGTGTACACACTGATTTCATCGCCCGTGGCGGTCAGCGTGTGGGAATATATTATCTGGAAACGGGAGCTTCCATGCGTCCGTCCAAAGTCATTTACGACCGTGCAGGCTCATCTATTGCAGAAGCTTGTCCGGCCGATTTCGATTTCGACGCCATCATGGAAGGTGCCGATTGGTTTCATTGGAGCGGTATCACACCGGCCATTTCAGACGCCAGTGCCGAATGCTTGCGCCAGGCATGTATTGCAGCCAAAAAGCACGGCGTAACCGTTTCCTGCGACCTCAATTTCCGCAAGAAACTTTGGACTTCCGAAAAAGCCCAAAGCATCATGAAGCCCCTGATGCAATACGTAGACGTATGCATCGGCAATGAAGAAGACGCAGAACTTTGTCTGGGTTTCAAGCCGGATGCGGACGTAGAAGGAGGCAACACGGAAGCCGAGGGCTACAAAGGCATCTTCAAAGGCATGATGGATACGTTTGGTTTCAAGTACGTCATTTCCACTTTACGTGAATCCATTTCGGCCACTCACAACGGATGGAAAGCCATGATATACGACGGCAAGGAGTTCTACGTATCCAAACATTACGACATAGACCCCATCATCGACCGTGTGGGAGGAGGCGATTCTTTCTCCGGTGGTATCATTCACGGCCTGCTGACGATGAAGACCCAAGGCGAAGCATTGGAGTTTGCCGTAGCGGCTTCGGCTTTGAAACACACGATTCCGGGCGACTTCAACATGGTTTCTGCCGAAGAAGTGACTGCCTTAGCCGGAGGTTCCGCCAACGGCCGCGTACAAAGATAAATCCGTCCAACAATACAAAAAGAGAGATATGGCAAAATTCGATAAACTTGCAGTCATGCAAAAAATAGGGGAAACCGGCATGGTCCCCGTTTTCTACCACTCCAATGCCGAAACGGCCAAAAAAGTCATTAAGGCTTGCTACGACGGCGGCGTGCGTGCGTTTGAATTTACCAACCGTGGCGATTTTGCCCAGGAAGTGTTTGCCGAATGCGTAAAATTCGCTGCCAAGGAATGTCCGGAACTGGCTTTGGGAATAGGTTCCGTGGTAGATGCCCCGACGGCTGCCCTCTACATTCAGTTGGGGGCTTGCTTCGTAGTCGGACCGCTGTTCAATCCCGACATCGTACCGGTATGCAACCGCCGTTTGGTGCCCTACTGTCCGGGATGCGGCACCGTATCGGAAATCGGCAAGGCACAGGAATTGGGCTGCGACCTTTGCAAGCTCTTCCCCGGCGACGTGTACGGCCCGGCTTTCGTAAAAGGAATGATGGCCCCCTGCCCGTGGACCAAGCTCATGGTGACGGGCGGCGTGGCACCTACGAAAGAAAACCTGACCGCATGGGTCGAGGCCGGAGTCTATTGTGTGGGAATGGGTTCCAAACTCTTTCCGAAAGAAGAAGTAGCTACCGGAAATTGGCAATACATTACCGACAAATGTAAAGAGGCTTTAGGCTATATCGCCGAAGCCCGTGCATGATGATAAAGAACATTAGATTTTTATGGTTAATACAAGATTGATTTGGGGGGTATGTGATTTGCGAAAACCGCATACCTCGGTTTTTAATGTTTTTAGATGTGGGTGTCATGTCTTGTGAACAACATGGCACTGTTTAGTTTTCATAACTATTAAAATTAGGTTATATGGATGCGGCTTTGTGAAAAGCTGCATCTTTTTTTTGCATACACGGGAAATGCACTATCCCATTAGCGGAAAGGTATTATGCAACCAAGTTGCACGGAATTCCGGATAACTTTGCCATAGAAATCATAAAAAAGCCATATAATGAAAACAAAAGCACATACTTGCGGGTGCGGTCATGGCACCTGCCACACGGAAAACAATCGGAAAACCAGCCTCCGTCTATGGTTTTCTTTCGCGGTTTTAATCAGCGGTATCGCATGTCAAAGCTTGGACACAGCCTTTTTCCGCCCTTCATGGGTACGGTTGTGCTGGTTCTTCGTGGGATGGTTATCCGTAGCGATCCCCGTCATGAAAGAGGCGTGGGAAACCATTCGCCACAAGGACTTCTTCAATGAATTTACGCTGATGCTGTCGGCTTCGCTCGGCGCGTTCTATATCGGAGAATATCCGGAAGCCGTAGCGGTCATGCTCTTTTATGCCGTGGGAGAGATGTTTCAGGATCGTGCTGTGGACAAAGCCCGGAGTCATATCAAGTCGTTGTTGGACGTGCGGCCGCAGACTGCCACCGTGCGGCGTGACGGGCGATGGCAGACGGTGGCACCGGAAACTGTGGGTGTCGGCGAGGAGATTGAAGTCAAGACTGGCGAACGCGTGCCCTTGGACGGCGTGCTGTTGGAGCCTGAAACAGCTTTCAATACCGCCGCATTGAGCGGCGAAAGCGTACCGCGCATGATCGGACAGGACGAAGAAGTACTGGCCGGTATGATACCGACCGAACGGGTCGTCAGATTGCGTACCGTACGTGGATATACCGACAGTGCCCTGTCGCGCATTCTCGATATGGTACAGAATGCGGCTTCACGTAAAGCCCCTACCGAACAGTTTATCCGCCGGTTTGCCCGTATCTACACTCCGGCAGTCACGATGCTTGCCCTGCTGTTGGTCGTGTTGCCTTGGCTGTATGCCTCATGGCATCCCGGTTTCATCTACGATTTTCAGGCATGGCTCTACCGGGCGTTGGTCTTTCTCGTCATTTCCTGCCCCTGTGCATTGGTGGTCAGCATACCGCTGGGCTATTTCGGCGGAATCGGGGCAGCCTCACGCCGGGGCATCCTGTTCAAAGGCAGTAACTATCTGGATGCCATTACCCATATAGATGCCGTAGTATTCGATAAGACCGGCACACTGACCCGCGGCGTCTTCCGGGTGCAGGAAGTACATCCCTCCGGCGGACTCACAGCCGACGAACTGGTGGCCTGGACCGCAGCGGCAGAATCCGGAAGCAATCATCCCATAGCCCGTGCCATCGGTGAATATGCCGAACAACAGGCCATTATGCTTCCTGCGGTAAGAAGTACGGAAGAACGAGCCGGATTAGGTCTGCGCGCCATGACCGACCGAGGCGAACTTTTAGTCGGGAAAGCGGCCTTATTGGCTCAAAACCAAGTGGCTTATCCCGAAGACATTCTTCAAATTCCCGATACGATTGTGGTTGTGGCTCTCGACGGACGCTATGCCGGCTACCTGCTGTTGGCTGACGAACCGAAACCCGACGCTTCCCGTGCCGTGACGGCTCTCCACGCTCTGGGCATCCGCAACCTCTGCATTTTATCCGGAGACAAGTCGGCATTGGTGGGCAAACTGGCCGGACAATTAGGGATTTCCCGTTATTTCGGCGACCTGATGCCGGAGGACAAAGTGCGGCATATCGAAGAATTTCAAACGAAAGAACACGCGCGTGTGGCTTTCGTCGGCGACGGACTGAACGATGCACCCGTATTGGCAGCCAGCAGGGTAGGCATTGCGATGGGCGGATTGGGAAGTGATGTGGCCATCGAGGCGGCCGACATCATCTTGCAAACCGACCAACCGTCGAAGATAGCCGAAGCCATTCGCATAGGTCGCCGCACACGGGCCGTCGTGTGGCAGAACATTATCGGTGCCCTCGGAGTGAAACTGCTCGTACTGGCATTGGGGGCTTCAGGTGCGGCCACCTTGTGGGAAGCCGTCTTTGCCGACGTGGGAGTGGCTTTGTTGGCTATTCTGAATGCAGTCCGGCTATTGAGTAATAAAAAAGATTAAACCATTGTTATACTATGGGATAAAGCACGTACCTTTATCCCATAGTTATATTGGAGGCATATACATTATGGAAGAAGACATCTATCTGCATAAACTGAATTTACGGAACGTGAAACCCACAGCCATCCGTCTGTTGATTCTCCGTACGATGATGGAGATGAACCGTGCCGTGTCGCAACCCGATTTGGAAGAAAAACTGCAAACCGTGGATAAGTCCACCATATTCCGCACCATCTCGCTGTTTTTGGACCGCCACCTGATTCATGCCATCGACGATGGCTCGGGCGCACTGAAATATGCGGTATGCAGCGACGATTGCACTTGTTCGGTGAGCGACCAGCACGTACATTTCTATTGCGAAGGATGCCATCGCGCTTTCTGCTTCCGGAGCCAGGCGGTTCCGGTGGTGCAAGCACCGGAAGGATTTGTCCTGTACGGAGTGAATTATGTACTTAAGGGACTGTGTCCGGCATGTGCGGCCCGACCGGATAAGGACTGACAAAATGGCAGTTTTTCACCTTGTTTCGCCTGTATTTTTATGGTCAAACAGGAGGAAAACGCACCTGTTTCTTTCACGTATTTAAACATTCTCATGTATTCTCGCAGGTGTTTTAAGCATTCGTAACATTCAGTCGGCTGCAAACGATTTTTTATTCGACTGAAAGCGAAAAATCATTTGCCGCACAATTTTCCGCATTCATGCGTTTGCCTTCGGGAAAATGCCATGAAAGCGGTTTGTCAACCAGCTTCGGATAGCCTTTTTTTGTTTTTCCGGCCGTTTTTCCGTCCCAAAATCCAAAATCAAAATGCCACTTCATTTTCTGCTTCGTCCGGAAGTCTTTCTTCCGAAGGTCAAATACGGAATGCTTTTGTTTTCACAAAGACGGAAATACAAACAAAATCCCGTCATTTTAATAAAAGACGGAAGCACAAGAATCGTTTGAAATCCAAAGGACTACAAACGGGATGCAAATACGCGATTCTTGCCCGTAAAGGACTGACATTTTGTCAGTAGCCTTATCCGCGCTTTTGGGAAGCAATACCAGCCATGACACGGCAGCGCACGCTGCGCAATGAGGGCGGAAGAAGATCCGGTTCCATGATTTCGAGATTCAACTTCAATTCTTCCAACAACTCAGGATGGGTGCGGCATAGTTTATAGGCCAGTTTCATACAAAGCGCACGGACGCTATGGGGATATCGGGAAGAAGACATCCCGGCAAGGCAATAGTCCAGGAAATCCGTGCGGAACGGGTGGGGGAGCGTTGAACGGCTGATGAGCGTGAGCAACAGGCGGCGGAGCGTTTCGCTCCGGGTATTCATGACGCGTTCCATCCACGTGTCTACGTAGTGTGACGGGAGGCTTGGCAAAACATCGGTATCCGCATACGTGAAAATCCAAGCGGCATTTTCCGCCATGCGGCTGTCGCCGTCCGTCATGATATGGTGCAACGTGTCGCGGAACATTCCATCGTACGCCAAGCGTTTTCCCCAGGCACGGACTTCACGCATAGGAAGGCGACCGGACAGCATGTCCTGCCATTCGGAAGCAGATGAAGCCGTGCTTACCATAAATGATGCTCCGCAAAATAACGCCATAGCGGTGCGAGCATCAACGCCTGCTTGATTTCGTTGTGCAGCAAGAGGCTGCGCACTTCGTCTACAGTCAGGAAATGCACGCTGATGTCCTCGGTGGCTTCCTGATGAGGAGCCGACACGCGTTTCACGCCGCGTGCCACAAAACAATGGCATTGGTTGTTCACGGAAGACGTATTGGGCGAAATGGTCATCAAGTGCGTCCATTCCCCGCCGCCGAATCCCGTCTCTTCGTGCAGTTCCCTTTGGGCGGACTCCAACGGCGTTTCCCCTTCTTCGCACACCCCGGCGCATATCTCATAACCGGTCCACCGCAAACCGTGGCGGTATTGCCTCTCCATGATAAATTTTCCATCTTCGGTCAGGGCTATCACATTGACCCAATCCGGATACTCCAACACGTAATATTCATTGTTTTCCACGCCGTTTGGAAGTCTCACCCGGTCACGCCGCGCCGTCAGCCAAGGGCGGCGGATGAGATATTCGCTTTCCAAAACAGTCCATTGCTTGTCTTTGTCGTCCGTCATATCAAGTTATTTACTACGCAAAGGTAAGTCTTTTCCTGAAAGAAAATCTTCCGGAAGGCGAAAAATCTTCCGGAAGCATGATTCCGGCTTACAGGGTAACGCCGGATTTGAAAATAGCGATTTCGTGGTAGCCGTTCTCTTCATTCAACGTCTGCCGCCCGCTGGCCACATCGAGGACGAAAGACGTGAAGCGTTCTAATACGGTCGGCATAGGTTCCCCTTCCAGTAACGTGCCGGCATTGAAATCTATCCAATTGGATTTTTTCTCGGCCAATCCGGTGTGGGACGAAATCTTCACCGTGGGCACAAACGTGCCGAAAGGCGTGCCGCGTCCGGTCGTGAACAGCACGATATGGCATCCGGAGGCCGCCAAAGCGGTACTGGCCACAAGGTCGTTGCCGGGAGCACTCAGCAAATTCAGTCCCGGAGAAGACAAGGTCTCTCCATATTCCAACACATCGCATACGGCAGTCGTTCCGGATTTCTGCGTGCATCCCAACGACTTTTCTTCCAAGGTGGAAATCCCTCCGGCCTTGTTTCCCGGCGAGGGGTTCTCGAAGACCGGTTGCCCGTGGCTGATGAAATAGTTTTTGAAATCATTGATGAGCGAAACGGTCTTTCGGAAAACCGTCTCATCCTTGCAACGAGCCATCAAAAGCGTTTCGGCACCGAACATTTCAGGTACCTCGGTAAGCACCGTGGTGCCCCCTTGTGCCACAAGATAGTCTGAGAAACACCCTAAAAGCGGATTAGCCGTAATGCCGGAAAAACCGTCGGAACCTCCGCATTTGAGTCCCACTTTCAGTTTCCCCATCGGTACTTCCGTCCGGCGGTCCTCCACCATCCGGACATATAAATCCCGGAGAATCTTCATCCCGCTCTCCATCTCGTCCTCCTCGTGCTGGCAGACCATAAAGCGTATGCGCTCCGTGTCATAGTCTCCAAGTAAGGCACGGAATGCGTCGGGCTGGTTGTTTTCGCATCCCAGACCGACTATCAACACGCCGCCGGCATTGGGATGGAGTGCCATGTCGCGTAAGATCCGGCGCGTATGCTCATGGTCGTCTCCTAATTGCGAACACCCGTAATTATGCGTGTAAGCCCTGATGCCGTCTATTCCTTCGGCACGGGTTTCCTTTTCGAGCATCCGCGCCAAACGTTCGACCACGCCGTTGACGCATCCCACGGTGGGGATAATCCATAATTCGTTGCGGATGCCCACTTCGCCGTTCCGGCGTGCATAACCCGAGAAGGTCCGCAGGCGGTCGGGCGGGGGACACGGGGCTGGTACGGGCTGGTACCGGTAATCCGATATCCCTTTCAGGTTGGTACGCAACATCCGCTCGTTCACCCATCGGCCCGGCTCTATCGTTTCCGTGGCATGCCCGATGGGGCTGCCATACTTGATAACGTCCTGTCCGGCGGCGATATGGGCGAGCGAGACTTTATGAGCGGCCGGAACCTGCTCCCTCACCTTGACGGCCGTACTCCCGCAGGTGATGCTTTCTCCTTCTTCCAACGGTTGCAAAGCCACGGCCACATTGTCCGCCGGATGAATGACAATATATTTCAGCATAAAGAAATCCTATGAGTCCAACATGTGTTTCAGCGCACCCCGCATGCCCTGCAAGCGGATGTCTTTCAGGTAGCATGCCAAGCGTCCGGCCAATCCGGGTATCCGGTTCAAATCTTCACCCCACCAATCCGTACGCTCCAACACGCCTGCGGCCACCTTTTGCTCGTCGCCCTCCTGCCACAAGCGGGCCACGTGTTCCATGATGTCGGGAGAGTCGGACGGGACAATCGGAGTGCCATCCTCACGGTGGCCGCCTTTGTAATAGGTAATCAGGGCTGCCAGGCCGAACACAATCCCGGACGGGAGCGTGCCTTTGCGCCGGAGGTATTCTTTCAGTCCCGGCAAATCCCGTGTGGCGAACTTGGGGAAGGCATTCAGCATGATGGACGTGACCTGATGGTCTACAAACGGGTTGGTGAACCGTTCCATCACGCTGTCGGCAAACGTCCGGAGTTCTTCCCGTGGCAAGTCTATCGTTTCGATGAGTTCGTCGAACATCACTTTGCGGATATACCGCCCCACGTCCGGATCCTGACAGGCCTCACGCACGATGTCTACGCCGGAAAGATAGGCCACGGGGGAGAGTAGCGTATGCGGCCCGTTCAGCAAAGTCACCTTTCTCCGGTGGTAAGGCTCTTCGTCGGGCACAAAGCGCACGTTCAGGCCGCATTCTGCAGCCGGGAACTCCTGCGCCACGCTTTCCGGGGCTTCGATGACCCAGAGGTGGAATGCTTCGCCCTGCACGACGAGCTGGTCTTTGTATTGCAGTTTCTCCTGAATCTCTTCGATGTGCTTGCGGGGGAAGCCCGGCACGATACGGTCCACCAACGTGGCATACACGCCGCATGCCTCTTCGAACCATGTCGCGAAATCCTCGCCGAGCTGCCAGAGGTCGATGTATTGCCGGATGATTCTTTTCAGATGATGCCCGTTCTGGAAAATCAATTCGCAGGGAAAAATAATCAGTCCCTTGCTTTTGTCGCCATGGAAATGACGGAAACGATGGTAGAGCAGTTGCGTCAGTTTCCCGGGGTAGGAGGCTGCCGGACGGTCGTCGAGCCTGCAAGCCGGATCGAATGCGATGCCGGCCTCGGTCGTATTGGAAACGACAAAACGAAATTCCGGCTGTTCAGCCAGTTTCATATACTCGTCAAAATGGCTGTAAGGGTTAAGCGCACGACTGATGACATCTATCAGGCGGTATGAGTTTACCACCTGCCCGTTTTCAAGCCCTTGCAGGTTGACATGGTAAAGGCCGTCCTGCCGGTTGAGCACATCCACCATGCCTTTTTCGATAGGCTGTACCACGACCACACTGCCGTTGAAGTCACTGCGCTCATTCATATTCGATATAATCCAATCCACGAAGGCGCGCAGGAAATTGCCTTCGCCAAACTGTATGATTCTCTCCGGTCTCACTGTCTTAGGAGCCGTCTTACTATTCAATTCACGCATGGATACATTGATTTAATTGACCTGTATTTGTTTTTAAAACTTCACCAAGATACGGAAAACCTTAGCCGGATCATCCGCCCACCGTTGCAACATTTCCCCGGCTTGTCCGAGGGAGACTTCATAGGTAACGAGCTTGTCCGTCGGACAGCGCCCTTGTTGCAAATAACGGACCACGGCACGAAAATCTTCCGGTAATGCGTTTCTCGAACCACGTATATCCAACTCCTTCTGTACGAACAACTTCGTCTGGAAAGAGACATCGCTTTTGGCATATCCGATATACACCACACGTCCGGTAAAGGCTACTTCCTGAACGGCCATGACGTATGTGGGTGCACTGCCCACCGCTTCAATCACCACGTCCGGACCTAAGCCCCCGGTGTACTCCATCAGTCGGGCATGTACATCCTCTGTTTTAGAATTGAGAAGGCAGGTTGCCCCCAACGAACGTGCCACCTCAAGTTTTTCATCATCCAAATCCACGGCAATCACCTTTGCCCCTCTTAGGGCGGCACGGACAATAGCCCCGAGGCCGATCATGCCGCAGCCGATGACCATGACCGTGTCTATGTCCGTCACTTGGGCGCGCGACACGGCATGGAAGCCCACGCTCATGGGTTCCACCAAAGCACAGTCGCGGACGGAAAGTCCGTCGGCCGTCACCACCTTCTGCCAGGGCACGGCTACGAATTCCGTCATGGTGCCGTCCCGCTGTACGCCAAAAGTCTCGTTATGTTCACAAGCATTGACACGTCCGTTCCGGCAGGCGGCGCACTTGCCGCAATTCGTGTAAGGATTGACGGTGACATGCTGTCCCGGACACAGAAAGTCGGGGACATCCGTACCCACAGCCTCTATCGTAGCACCCACTTCGTGGCCGGGGATGACAGGCATCCGTACCATCGGATTCCGTCCCAAGTAGGTATTGAGATCGGAACCGCAGAAACCCACGTAACGGATACGTAACAACACTTCGCCCGCCCGGCAGGCAGGCGCATCTATTTCTTTTAAAGCCGTATGAAGCGGCGATATAATCTGAAATGCTTTCATTCTGACATGTTTTTAATATAAGGTAATACGGGCAAGGCGCCGAAGCCGTAGAATGCTTTTGCATTGTCTCCCAAGAACAGGGATTTTTCCTCATCGCTCAGCTCATTGCTCTTTACAACGAAGTCGTAGGACATGCGATAGGTTATCGCTGTGATGGTGCGCGGATAGTCCGATCCCCACATCAATTTTTCCATCCCGACGAGTCCGGCAGCTTCCCGAATGGCACGCACGGCCCCTTTGAAAGGATAAAACTCATCGTTGAAAAGCCAGGTGATACCACCGGACTCTATAAATACGTTGGAATAGCGTGCCAATTTGATTTGTTCCGTCCAACCGGGAAAAGTCACCATCCCGAAATGTCCGATGGCAATCTTCAGATCCGGACATTCCGTAATCACGTCTCTCAGTTCCTCCACTTGGGTGTCGCCTTCCAGCATGTCTATCGACAGGATGAGCCGGTGTTCCTCCATGAGATGGAACATGGCCATCATTTCGTCACCGTTCAACGGAACCCTGCCTGTAGACAAAGCCAAGCGGTTGGCCGGAATCTTGATGGCTTTGAATCCTTTCCTTATCAGCTCCTTGGCCTGCGTCAGGAATCCCGGTCTACGGAACTCACAGAGGCCGCACACCAAAAAGCGATCGGGGTAACGGGTCTGTACATCCATCAGATAATAGTTCTGTATGCCGTCGATATATTCTTGTGTGACCACGGCGGCACTGACTTGCGCGTAGTCCATGTTGGAGAGGAACACTTCTGCCGTGTTTCTCCCGTCCGTCATAAAAGGAGGAAGCATTTGCCGGACTTCACCCATGAAAAGCGATTTGCCTCCCGAAAGGGTACGGATGGGCAGTCCGTCGACTTCGGTATCTTGCCTGAGCCATAAATGGGAATGGGCATCAATGATTGTATATTCCATCTCTTCCCGATTTTATGTGTTTTTCCACGTTACACGTTGCTGGTCTCCGATGATCTCTTTTACCTTGGCCACCAAATCCCAGTCTATCGGCTCCTCGATATATTGTATATTCTTGAGCACGTTGTCCGGATTGGCAGAACTGAAAAGGGTCGTGCCGATACGGGGATTGCTAACCGAATACTGAATCGCTAACTTTTCGATAGGATAACCCTGAGACAGGCAATAGTCCGAGGCTTTGCGGCAAGCTTCGACCAATGCAGCCGGAGCAGGATGCCATTCCGGCACACCGCGTTGCGACAACAATCCCATGGCAAAAGGCGATGCATTGATGACCCCGACCCCCTTTTCCTCAAAATAATCCAGAAAGTCAACCAATTTGTCATCGTTCAGCGTGTAATGGCAGAAATTGAGCACGCTTTCCACCGTTCCCTCCGGCACGTGGTCGATGACCCATTTCAGATTTTCGAGTTGCAAGTCGGTGATTCCGACATGCCCTACAAGCCCTTTCTCACGAAGTTCCACCAATGCCGGCAGGGTTTCATCGACCACTTGGGAAAGGTCTGCAAACTCTATGTCATGCACGTTGATAAGGTCGATGTAGTCCACATGCAACCGTTCCATACTTTCAAAAACGCTTTCCCGAGTCCTCCCTGCAGAATAATCCCACGTGTTCACTCCGCCGGCACCGTAACGTCCGACTTTGGTAGACAAGAGGAACGACTCCCGCTGCAATTCCGTCAGGGCCTTTCCCAATACAGTCTCGGCTTTCGTATGTCCATAATAAGGTGACACGTCTATGAAATTCATGCCATGTTCTATCGCCGTAAATACGGCTCGAATTGCTTCTGCTTCACGGACAGAGTGAAACACACCTCCCAATGAAGAGGCTCCAAAACTCAATACGGGCACTTTCATTCCCGTTTTTCCTAAATATGAATATTTCATCACATCATCGTTTTTATCGGTTTCTATTCTTTTACTTCGCTATTTAGCCTGTAAATAGCTTGTGCAAAAGTAGGAGATAACATTTTACTTTTATTGGACTTTATAGCCTTTAATAAGAACAATATCGACTAAAGTATATAAAGCAGAAATATTTTATGCTAAATTAACTAAAAAGAGTATCAAGTAATGAATATTATTGCCAATTTTGAGCGTAAATTTATACGCCATGGAATTTAACATCGATACCTTTCACCCTTTTGTCCTCAATATAGGACTGGCTCAGCATAACGCTGACTGGAACTGGAAAAACGTAAGTAGTCCTTTCGCACGCCTGTATTATGTCACAGAAGGTTCAGCCAAAATTATATTACCCGACCATACCGTGTCGCTTCGCAAAGGATACATGTATTTTATTCCTGCATTTACATCGCACAGCTATGAGTGTACTTCATCTTTTACCCACTATTATGCCCATATATATGAAGACCCTCAAGCCAAATACTTGTTCCTGGAAGATTGGGTCCTACCGGAGGAGATTCAAGGTGACGCTCTTGAACTTTCTATTTTTCAGGAGTTGTATTCTTTGAACCCGACTATGAAGCTAAGTAAATCGGATCCCTCCACCTATGATAACAGCTCTACGCTGGCATCCAATTTATTGAAGAATAAACAACGGCCGCTTTACAACAAAATGATATCACGCGGTATCATCTATCAATTACTCGCTCCCTTTTTTAAGACGGCTCATCTCAAATCCACAGTGACGGACGACCGTGTGAAAAGAGCCATCACCTACATCCGCAATCACATTTCGGACGAGCTCTGCATCGACAAAGTTGCGGAAACATTATGTGTATCTAAAAATTACTTTATCCGTATCTTCAAAAAGGAAACGGGGACAACGCCTGCCAATTTCATCATCCAACGCAAAATAGAAAAGGCTCAGTTATTGCTTATCACGAACGACCTTCCGGTGAAACAAACATCTTATTTGGTCGGTTTCGAGGACTTCTCTTATTTCAACCGGGTTTTCAAGAAGATTACCGGTATGACACCTAATGAATACCGACGGGAAGCCAAATCGCAATCGGTAGCTGACGGGAAGTACAATCCCAATGAAAAGAGCCTGAATTTGGAGTAGGGGATATAAAAAAGCCGTTTCAGATGGAAACGGCTTTCTTTTCAGGAGGTTCCCAGCAGATTCGAACTGCTGTGGACGGTTTTGCAGACCGCTACCTAACCACTCGGTCAGGGAACCATTTCCGTTTTGCGTTGCAAAGGTACAACTTTTTTTGAAAACCGCAATTATTTATGCGCATTTTCCTCCTTTTTGGTGCAGTTTCTCTGTTTTTCTTTTCTTGTAGGGCGTTTCAAGCCCCTCAATTTACAGTCTGCCGTACAACTTGCACATGCGGACGTGTCTTCCGGATCACGTATGAATCGATAGATACGTCTTACGGCCCAGCAGAAAGCCGCTGCGATAATGAAGTAAGCTATGTATTCATGCCACATAAGTCGAAACGTATAAAAATGTACCGAACAAAAATAATGTAAAAACGGATAACGAAATGAACAGTGGGGGATAAATTCCGTCTTTTTACCTTATATTATGAAAAAGAGAATTGGGAGCGACCGAATAAAATGCTTTCACCACTATTTTTTTGAGGCTTATTTGTTATCTTTGCATACTCCTGCAATGGATTTGTTTGTTTTAGACAAGGGGATATGGAGAAGGAAGGAAAATTTTATGACGGCGTTATGCTATGTATCCGGGAGCGCCAATTGGTGGAACCGGATGACAAGATACTTGTAGCCTTGAGCGGAGGAGCCGATTCCGTGGCTTTGCTTTTGGTGCTGCTACAGGCTGGTTTCCATTGCGAGGCCGCACACTGTAATTTTCATCTGCGTGGGAAGGAGTCTGACCGCGATGAGAAATTTGTGCGCGATTTATGCCGTTCACGGTCCATACGTTTGCATACGAAAGATTTCGATACTATGGCATATGCCCGTAAAAAGGGCATCAGCATAGAAATGGCTGCCCGTGAATTGCGTTACGGATATTTTGAAGAGTTACGTACGGATTGGCAGTTTGACAAAATTGCTGTGGCACACCACCGCGACGACAACGTGGAAACACTGTTGTTGCATCTGGTCCGCGGCACTGGACTGAAAGGCTTGACGGGCATGCGCTACCGCAACGGTTATGTCATACGCCCGATGCTGGACACGAGCCGTGAGGAAATCGAGCGGTATCTGGCCGGAGAAGGGCAGTCTTATGTCACGGACAGCACGAATCTGGAAACGGAAGCCGTCCGTAACAAAATCCGTCTGGAGTTCTTGCCGATACTGAAAACCGTGAACCCGTCTATCCTCGACACCTTACAAGACACGATACGTCATTTGGAAGATGCCTACACCTTATATAATATAGCCGTAGAGGATTTGAAGGCACGTATATGCCGGAACAACCGTATCGACATACAAGCCTTGAAGACTATTCCTGCTGCACGTACCATACTCTTTGAACTGTTGTCTGCATACGGTTTCAACAGCGTACAGGCGGAAGAGGTTTTCGACCACTTGGATGGCGGTTCCGGAAAAGTTTATGAAAGCCATGAATTTCGATTGCTTCGGGACAGAAAAACGCTTGTGCTTAGCCGTAAAGACGAGCAATATAAGTGTTTGTGCCATGTCCTTCCATTGGAAGGATGTGTGAAAGTAACACAAGACCTTACGTTCCTCATCCGTAGGGTGCATTATGACCGGCATTTTACGATACCTCGAAGCAAGGATACGGTGTGCATGGACCTGGACAAAATAGAATATCCCATAACGGTGAGGTTCGTGCAAGAAGGAGACCGTTTTGTCCCTTTCGGTATGACGGGGCAGAAATTGGTAAGCGACTATCTGACAAACTGCCAGAAAAATCTGTTCGAAAAAGAAAGGCAGTTAGTCGTATGCAGCGGAGAGCGAATCGCTTGGTTGGTCAACGAACGGAGCGACAACCGTTTCCGGATAGATGACAAGACGAACCATGTACTCATCATACAATGCCAAAGAAACCCGTGAACCTCATAAAGTTTTGAAGACCGAATACCATAAAACAGAATATGCTTTCCATTTTGATTCCGACGTATAACTACGTGTGCGTTAAATTGGTGACCGACCTGCAACAACAAGCTGAAAGACTGGAATGCCCCTACGAGATATTGGTGGCCGACGATGCTTCGGAAGATGCCTTTAAGCGTGAAAACCGTAAAATCAACGGTATTCCCAACTGCAAATATATAGAATTGCAAGAGAACGTGGGCCGTTCGCGTATCCGCAATATCTTGGGGCGCCTCGCCCGATATGACTACCTTATTTTTATGGATTGCGATGCGTCGGTAGTCAGTAACGAGTTTCTGTCTCGGTACATGGCAGTACGTAACGCGGCTGAAGTCGTTTACGGAGGCTTGGTGCATCCGGAACAGCTTCCGTCACCGAAGGTTTCTTTGGCGTTTTTCTACGAAAAACACGCCGAGCCTCACTTCACGGCAGAAAAACGGGCTTTACACCCCTACAAAGTCTTCCGCACGTTTAATTTCATGATTCTCCGCGAAACATTCCTCAAACACCCTTTTGACGAAACCATCACGCACTACGGGCACGAAGACACTTTATTCGGATTGGTATTAAAAAAAGAAGGCATCAAAATTCTGCATATAGACAACCCTTTAATGAATTGCGGATTAGACACCAATAGGAATGTACTACGAAAAACAGAAGAGTCCTTGAGGACATTATATGTCCACCGTGACAAACTGGAAAGAAGTTCGGGGGTGCACCGTTTGTATGGCACTCTTCAACGATTACACCTCGTCCTTTTTGTATCCCTCTTGTATCGTCTGTGCAGACCGATGATACGACGAAACTTGTATAGCAGGCATCCAAACTTGTATTTCTTTGCCTTTTATAAGGTTGGATATTATTGTTCACTATTCGATAAGAACAATTCTCTTGTGAATCAGTAACAGTTGGATATAAATTGCTCTCTTAGGAAGAGAGCGACCAACAAAAGGCAAAATAAATAAAAAAAGCAAGAAGATGCAAATTAGACCTTAACTTTTTGTTCTATTTTCCTCTAAAAAATTGAGAGTTCTTCTCCTTCTTCTTTCTTTCTTCTTCATTTACAAGGATTTACTTCCTCCAGTCGCTCTCTTCCTAAGAGAGCGATGGCTAAGATACAGAGTAAATGAACATTAATAATATTTTGTATGATGAAGAGAGTACTATTTTCAACTTTGGCTTTGTCTTTCGGCTTGTCCATTCAAGCCCAATTCACCACTCAAATAAGCCCTTCCCATGAAGGAGGGCAATGGTTCTTTGGTGTGGGAGTAGGATTCCACAGCAATACCATGCGGTATTCAGACTTGGATGAAGAGTTGTTTTCTGACCACAAGAACCTGAATAGCGGTGTTTTTACAGTTTTTGCACAGTACGATTTTGGCAAGGAACGGCATTTCTCCGTGCGTCCGGAATTATCCCTCCTCCGCCGTGGCGGCAGGATCGTCGATATCGGTAAGGATATGTACGACGAAAACATCGACGGTATCCATTACGCTTTGAAGTCGCGGTTCGTGGATATTCGGGTTCCGTTGGTTTATAGCTTTATGAAAGCCGAATCGCGTATCCGTCCATACGTATATATTGCACCTGTAATAGGTTTTGCGACAAGAGGAACGATTCGGATGCAAGAGGACTTTGCCAACGGGGAATATGTGGGCTACGGATTAGACCTGTCCAAGGCCAATATGGCGAGTATGTACTTTGCCGGAATGGTAGGTATAGGTGCGAAATACCAATTCAAGGCATGGGGAAATACCTTCTTCTTCGGAGTGGATGCCAGCTATGAACTGGGCTTTACCGACACTTATGGAGGAAAAGAAAAAGACGGCAAGGCTGAAGTGAATACCAACTGGTCTCTACCGTCTTATGAGTTGGAAGGCAACCGGAATTTCTCCGGATTCGAAGTGAAGGCTACCTTGGGGATTCCTTTTAGCGTGTTCAAGAAAAAGGCCGTTCCCGCCCCTCCGACTCCGGTCATTGTACAGCGTCCTACACCCATACCTGTTGTAAAAGAAAAGCCCTGTTATACATTGGAGGAAATCAACGATATGATGCAGAAAGGAGAACCTGTCGCAGGTAAGACCATCTGTGCCATCGATGCCATTAATTTCGACTTCGGGAAAAGTACGATAAAAACAGAGTCTTATGCTTACCTGAACAGACTGGCCAACACGTTGGTGAGGACGCACGCACGGATAGAAGTGAAGGGACATACGGATAATGTAGGAACGGAGGAATTCAATATGAAACTATCCCACAAGCGTGCTCAGGCCGTGGTAGATTATCTAATAGGGCGCGGGGTGGACAAAGACAAACTGTCTTATAGTTATTACGGTATGTCCAAACCGCTGACGACCAATGATACGGAAGAAGGGCGTACGATGAACCGTCGTGTGGAATTTGAAATCTTAAAATAAAACTTTTTAAATAAATTGCGATATGAAAAGGAACAAATTTAGAGGACTGTGGTATATTCCGGTCATGACGTTTGTGGTTTCGCTCTCTGCTTGTTTAGGTAGCGGAGACGAGACGATTGTATTGGAAGAAGGAAAGCCTGCCCACGGCATTCCTAGCGATGATGATGCCGATCCGAATCCGGAGATAGGGACTTCCACGACTTATATTCCTAACGTGAACTACACCGTAGAGAACAGCGGCAATGACGCCATTGTCCGTTTGGATATGACCGGAATACAGGATCCGGACTCCTATGAATGGCTGAAACTCGTTGGAACAGGCGGCAACGGTGTGAACCAACAAAACGTGTGGGTGTCTGTAGACGGCAAGCCCAAAGGCATAGCTGTATACAACAACTCGGACAACCAAGGAGAAAATGCCATTATGGTCGATGTCGTGTTTCTTGTAGATAATTCTGGGAGCATGGGAGATGAAGCGGATGGGATAGCGCGTGATATTGTAACATGGGCAGGAGAATTAAGTGCTTCTGATATTGATGTCAAGTTTGGCTGCGTCGGTTATGGAGGAAATGTCGGTCGCCAGTATGGTTCTTTGGTAAATGGTTATGGTGTGACTGGCGCATTGAATATAACAGATTACATGGAGTTGAATAACTTTCTAAATAATCGTTCCGTTACCAATACAAGTCGGACAAAAGGTTATGCCGGTGATGATACTTCGGAGCTGTATACGATCGCTGAAAACTCTTATTCTCGTGCAGGGGGAGAATGCGGTGTTCAGGCTCTAAGATTCGCAGACGAACATTTTTCTTTCCGATTGGGAGCGAACCGTGTATATGTTAACTTTACAGATGATGCCAATTATCCGGGAGGTGATGACGAAATATCTGTGTCTTATGTGGCTGATGCCATGAATTGGAATACGAATAAAGGAACTATTCATACGGTATTCAGCGGTTCATCAAGTAGCCTCAATTATAGTATCGGAGAGGCACCTTGGCTTTTATCTGAATATACGGGAGGAACTGTTATGGAAGTGTCTCCGACTTTTTCTGGCGTAACACTAAACAGCCTTCCCGTGACAGGTGCCATGCAAAATTCCTATATCATCCGCTTTACGAATGTATCCGAATTCATGGACGGCCAGTCGCACGAAGTAAAAGTGACCATCTTGTCGGAAGACGGAAGGGTACGTGCCGAAAAGATATTCTATATTGTTTTCGGAACAGTATAGGGGGCATTCTTCCTCATTACAAAACGGGACTGTACCGCAATGGGCGGACAGTCCCGTTTTTATGATGTTGTTGTATTTTGTTTAATAAGCAAACAAAGGATAGCCTGCCATCACTTCGTTCACCTGCTTGCGCACGTCGGCAATGACATTTTCGTCTTCCGGCGCATTCAAGACCTTTTCTATCAACTCGGCTACCAGTACCATCAAATCTTCTTTCGCTCCACGTGTCGTAATGGCCGGCGTACCTAAGCGGATGCCGGAAGTTTGAAACGCACTGCGACTGTCGAACGGCACCATGTTCTTGTTCACCGTAATGTCGGCAGCCACCAAGGCTTTCTCGGCCACCTTGCCCGTCAGGTCGGGATATTTACTGCGCAAGTCCACCAACATGGAGTGGTTATCCGTTCCGCCGCTTACGATATCGAAACCACGTTTCATCAGTTCATCGGCCAAAACCTTGGCATTCTTCTGTACCTGTTTGGCCCATTCCTTGAATTCGGGTTGCAACGCCTCGTTGAAAGCCACGGCCTTGGCGGCAATCACATGCTCCAGCGGACCGCCCTGGATGCCGGGGAAAACGGCACTGTTGAGCAGTTGGCTCATTTTCTTCACCTCGCCTTTCGGAGTCTTCAATCCCCAAGGATTGTCGAAGTCTTTGCCCATCAGGATGATACCCCCGCGCGGACCTCTCAACGTCTTATGGGTGGTGGAAGTCACGATATGGGCATACTTTACCGGATTCTCCAACAGTCCGGCTGCAATCAAACCGGCCGGATGTGCCATGTCTACCATAAATATGGCGCCTACCTTGTCGGCAATCTCACGCATGCGGGCATAATTCCACTCGCGACTGTAAGCCGAACCGCCACCGATAATCATTTTCGGGCGATGTTCAAGAGCCAGTTTCTCCATCTCGTCGTAATCCACACGGCCGGTTTCCTTGTTGAGGTTGTAACCGATGGCATGGTAGAGGATACCGGAAGTATTCACAGCCGAGCCATGGGACAAATGGCCTCCGTGGTCCAGATTCAAGCCCATGAAGGTGTCACCCGGCTTCAGACAAGCCAAAAATACCGCAGCATTGGCCTGCGCTCCCGAGTGAGGCTGCACGTTGGCGTACTCGGCACCAAATAGTTTGCATACCCGTTCGATGGCCAAGCTCTCCACTTCGTCCACCACCTGACAGCCTCCGTAGTATCTCTTTCCCGGATACCCCTCGGCATACTTGTTCGTCAGCCAAGACCCCATGGCTTTCATCACTTCATCGCTCACAAAATTCTCCGACGCGATAAGTTCGATTCCTTTGAGCTGCCGTTGGTGCTCTTTCTCAATCAATTCAAATACTGTTGTGTCTGTTTTCATCTTTATTGACTTTAAATAATTGGATTTCATTCTTTCTTTTTCTCCACGCTCCAGCCGAATTTACCGATTTTCCTGCCCAGACCATAGTAAGCCCCATGAAGGTAAACCAGAGGGTGACTGGCGTCCAGACTCCACTTCCCGCTCTGCTCGTCCAAATAACGCTCATCGGCTTTCACATTCAACACTTCCGCAATGAACATGTCATGCGACCCTAAAGATACAATCTCTTTCACCCGGCACTCGATGCTCAGCGGCGATTCCTCCACGATGGGGGCGGCCACCATGCGGGCCTTTCCCGGAGTGAGCTTCATTTCCTCAAATTTACGGTAGTCGCGCCCCGAACGCACTCCGCACCAATCCGTGGCGTACGCCATGTCTTCGGTTGTCAGATTGAGGACAAACTCCATGTTCTGCTTGATGAGCGCGTAAGAGTGTCGCTCCGGTCGTACGGAGATGTAGCACATGGCCGGATTGGTACAAATGGTTCCTGCCCACGCCACGGTGAACAAATTATAATCTTCCGGCGTACTGCCGCAACTGACCAACAAGGCGGGCAGGGGATAAATCATCGTTCCGGGTTTCCAGTCTTGCTTCATGGCCCAAAGGATTATACCAATTTGACGTGATCCAAATCCACCTCTTTATTACAATAATGACAACGAAGCACACCTTCCTTACCCGGTACGGCGTGAAAATACGTCTTCATCGGTTCGTTGTTCGTAATACATTTGGGATTGGCACATTTCACGATGCCTTTCAACTCCTCGGGCAAGAAGACCTCCTTCTTCTCCACGACCTCATAATCGCGGATAATACACAAGGTCACATTCGGACTCACCACGGCCAACTGGTTCAGTTCTTCGTCCGAGAAGAACTTGCCCGCAATTTTTATGATGCTCTTATGTCCCATTTTCTTGCTCTTCAGATTGTAGCCCACGGTAATGGAAGTCTTCATCTGTTCGAGGTGGAGAAGGTTGACCACTTCAAAGAGCTTGCTGGATGGAATATGGTCTATCACCGTACCGCTTTCGAGTGCGGCCACCAAAAGTTCTTGTCTTTTCATTGTATACTTACGGTATTTTAGTCAATAATCGTCCGGTCGTTTATCACATCGTCCAAGGTCAGCCCCAAGGCATCGCATATCAAAGCCTGCCGCGCAAACAGGCCGTTGTGGGCCTGCTCGAAGTAATAAGCATGCGGGTCGTCGTCGATGGCATACTCGATTTCGTTCACGCGAGGGAGCGGATGCAGGATACGCATATTGTCCTTGGCCTTCTTCAGCATGGAAAGTTTGAGCAGGTAGAGGTCCTTCACCCGCTCATATTCCATCAGGTCGGTAAACCGTTCCTTTTGTACACGGGTCATGTAGAGTATGTCCGCCCCGGCAATGGTGTCGGCGGTAAAGTCCGTGTGTTCTACATATTTTATATGATGAATGTCGCAATACTGCTTGTACACATCCGGCATCTTCAACTCTTCGGGAGCAATGAAATGAAACGTCGGGTTGAAATGACGCATGGCCATCAGCAAAGAATGTACGGTACGTCCGTATTTCAAATCACCTACCATATAAATCTGCAGGTTGTCGAGCGTGCCTTGCGTCTTATAAATAGAGTAAAGATCCAACATGGTCTGCGAAGGATGCTGGTTGGCCCCGTCGCCCGCATTGATAATGGGCACCGGCGACACCTCGGAAGCATAACGGGCCGCCCCTTCGAGATAATGCCGCATGACAATCAAATCGGCATAATTACTTACCATCATGATGGTGTCCTTCAGGGTTTCGCCCTTGGTGGAACTGGTCACTTTCGGGTCGGTGAACCCGATGACGCGCGCCCCCAGACGATTCGCTGCCGTTTCAAAACTCAACCGTGTCCTCGTAGACGGTTCAAAAAACAAAGTAGCCACGACTTTACCCTCCAGCAACTTCCGGTTGGTATGTTTCTCAAACTCTCCGGCCATTCGAAGCAGATACATGATCTTCTCTTTGGAATGGTCTGCAATAGTCACCAAACTCCTGTTTTCCATTTCGGATTTCTTTTTGCTTAAATATAGAATTTCTTCAGCTTTCAAAGTTACATAAAAAAAGTGGAACGAAAGAGGACTGCACATCATTTCGTTAACTTTTCCACAAATAGACAGCCTATTATAAAGTTTATTTGTAATTTTGCACTTTACCACTTTGATAAATGAAAGAAAAAGATTTATGAGGAAAAAGTTTGTAATCACTTTGTGGGTGATTTTGTTTCTTTGCATCAGTGCTGTTTCCCTGGCTTTCTACGCCATCTGGCACGGATGGATTGGATACATGCCGAACTTATATCAATTAGAAAATCCCGTCAATAAATACGCGTCACAGGCCGTTTCGGCCGACGGTAAACTTCTGGGAACCTGGTCGTACAGCCGGGCCAACCGTATTTTCGTGGGCTTCGACGACCTTTCCCCCTGGTTGGTCAAGGCATTGGTGGCTACGGAGGACGAGCGGTTTTATGACCATTCGGGCATCGACTACCGCGCTCTGGCGCGGGCCGTAGTGAAACGCGGCTTACTCGGACAGAGCAATGCCGGGGGAGGAAGTACCATTACCCAGCAATTGGCCAAGCAACTTTATAGCGACGTGGCACAGAGTACGATGGAGCGCGCCTTGCAGAAACCCATAGAGTGGGTGATTGCAGTCAAGCTGGAACGATACTATACCAAAGAGGAAATCATCACCATGTACCTCAATTATTTCGATTTCCTGCATAATGCCGTGGGCATCAAGACGGCATCCCGCACATACTTCAACAAAGAACCGCAGAACCTCTCGGTTTGCGAAGCGGCGACGCTTATAGGAATGTGTAAAAACCCATCTTATTTCAATCCGGTGCGGAAACCGGAGCGTTGCCGTGAGCGGCGCAACGTGGTACTGGACCAGATGGTCAAAGCCGGATATTTGAGCAAAGCAGACGCCGAGTTGCACAAGCTGGAGCCCATCGGGCTGCGTTTCCACCGCGTGGACCATAAGGAAGGACTGGCCACCTACCTGCGCGAACGGCTGCGCACGATGCTGATGGCCAAAGAACCCAACCGAAGTGATTATGCTTCATGGCAAGACCAAAAATATTATGAAGATTCGTTGGCATGGGAAACCGATCCCTTATACGGATGGTGCAACAAGAACCGGAAAAAGGACGGTACACCTTATAACCTATATACGGACGGCCTGAAAATCTACACCACCATCGACTCACGCATGCAGCGATATGCGGAGGAAAGCGTGGAGGAACATGTGGCCGGTTACCTACAACCCATCTTCGACAAAGAAAAGCGTCACCAGACGACACGCCCGTTCTCCAACCAACTTTCTACGAAAGAGGTGGAAAAAATCATGCGCCGTTCGATGGAACAGAGCGAACGTTACATCAAGATGAAAAAGGGCGGCGCAACGGAAGAGGACATCCAAAAGGCATTCAATACGCCACAAGAAATGACCGTATTTTCTTACCACGGAGAAGTGGATACCATCATGACGCCGATGGACTCTATCCGCTATTACAAAAGTTTCCTGCGTGCAGGATTCATGTGTATGGATACCCGCACGGGATATGTGAAAGCCTACGTGGGCGGACCAGATTACCGCTATTTCCAATACGACATGGCCGGAGTGGGCCGCCGTCAGGTCGGGTCCACCATCAAGCCCTTCCTCTATACGCTGGCCATGGAAAACGGCATGTCGCCCTGCGACCTTGCGCCGAACGTGCAACAGACGTATATCGTGGCCGGCAAGCCTTGGACACCCCGCAACGGCAGCCGCTCCCGATACGGAGAAATGGTTACGCTGAAATGGGGACTGGCCCAGTCCAACAACTGGATTTCGGCCTACCTGATGAGTCGTCTCAGCCCGTCGGCTTTGGTGCGGCTGATTCACGAGTTCGGCGTGCTCAACCGTGACATCCATCCTTCCATGTCGCTGTGCCTCGGTCCCTGTGAAATCTCCGTGGCCGAGATGGTCAGTTCATACACGGCCTTTGCCAACCGCGGCATTCGTACGGCTCCCCTTTTCGTGTCGCGGATAGAAGACAACGAAGGGAATGTAGTAGGGGAGTTCCAGCCCCGCATGACGGAAGTCGTCAGCGAGGAAAGCGCTTATAAGATGATTATCATGCTGCAAGGCGTCATGAACGGAGGTACGGGCGGCCGCATGCGCTTCCGTTACAACGTGAATGCCGACATGGGAGGAAAAACGGGAAGCACCAACCGGAACTCCGACGGTTGGTTCGTATGCTTCACGCCGTCGCTTTCCGCCGGTTGCTGGGTGGGAGGCGAAGACCGCGACATCCATTTCAACAGCATGACCTACGGACAGGGAGCCTCTTCGGCTTTGCCCGTCTGCGCCTATTTCTTCCAAAAAGTATATAAGGACAAAGACCTGGGATATTCCCCCGACGAGAAGTTCAAAATTCCCGAAGGATTCGACCCTTGTCAAGACACGATCCTGACGGAAGAGGCTCCGGTAGAGGAATACGGCGGCATCGACGAAGTTTTCGAATAAACCATGTCTTGTAAACAAAATGTCGCCAAAACCCTTAAAAAAGATACAGAAGGTCATTTTTGAGAATAGAAATCATGAGAACAACCCCGAAAGGGAAGCACGAAAAAAGGCTTCCTTTTTGGGGTTGTCCTGTGAAGAAGCACGGGTTGAAGAGGCAACAAGCGGAGTCTTTTCGGATTTTTTGTGGAAAGCATGAAATCGTTCGGCTGAGAACGGAAAATCATTCGACTGAAAGCGATTTTTCATTTGGCGCAGACGTGAAAACGCACGTCCGAAAATCAAAGCTTAGGGTCGCTTCACGGCCTTTTTTACCTTCTTTTCCTGCGTATGGCAAAATTATTTGCCCTTGTCCGGCCGACAAGGACACCGCAACATCCTGTACCTGAAAAGTCCCATCCGGCTTACGCCCAACGGCGCACCATGCGGCAGGACACACTGCCGGACCCACCCAAATGACAGGCACGACCACATTTTTTCTTTCTTTTTGAATCAGGCAAAAGCCGCGAGAATCGCTCAAAATCTTCGGAGGCTTGCCCTGCCCCCATACACGCGATTCTCACGGGTTCGGATTTGACATTCTGACAATATGACAAAACGAATGATGGGATAAGACAAAAGAACAAAAGGACATAAGTTTCTTACATGCGCAGCCCTTTGTTCTTTTGTCCTTATGTCAATTCCTACCCGGACAGTCCCCGTCATTCCATAAAAGCTTCCGGATAGCATACCACGCCCCGTATGTCCCGCAAGCCTCCGGCCACCAACTCGACAGCCATGCAACATTCCGAGGGGACTTCAAAAGGAAATGCTATCCCATAGTCCGAAGCTTTCCTATATCCGAAACGGGGATAAAACCCTTCGTGCCCCAACACAACGGCCGACTTGTAGCCCAACCGGGCGGCCCGTGCATGCAGCTCCCGAATCAGGGCGCTGCCTATGCCCATGGATTGCCTGTCCGGCCGTACGGCCACGGGAGCCAGCGCCAAGGATTCCGCATCCAGTATTCCCGAACGAATCGACACACGGGTCATCAGGCCGTAGCCGACCACGCCGCCGTCCTCGTCGGCCACCAAAGAAAGTTCCGGAACAAATGCGGGGGAATGCCGAAGCCGCTCCACCAGAAACTGTTCGCGATGGTCGCTCTCCTCCATGTCCCGGAAGGCTTCTTCCACCAACTTGAAAACTTGCGGATAGTCTTTCTCCGTCTCTTGCCTGATTTCGTAGTCCGTTTTCATTGGTCTAAAATTTCAAAACGAACCGACATGGAATAATGGTTCTTAATCGTACGAAAACCATCGAAAGAAGCCGCGTCGGAAGAACTTACGTTGCTTTGTGCCGTGAACACGGGAGAAAAGCCGTTGTTTCCGTTCTCAATGATGCGCTCCACGCCTCCAAGTTTCTGGCCCAATGCCTCCACCAAATAAGCGGCTTTCTCCCGGGCGGCCATCAAGGCGGCTATTTTTCCTTTTTGATGGTAAAGCTGCATGTCTTTGTTTTTCAACTCACCGATGCGCATCGTATGGATGCCTTTGGTGTCCACATGCCGGACAATACGGTCGATTTGCTTGAAGTCGGTCAGCGTGAGGTCAAACCGCTTGGAGACGAGGAACTCCCGTCCGCTCTCGCGCCAATAGTCGCCGATTTCCTGTGTGCGCACGGCATCATTCGGGACACCGGCTTCCCGGAGTGCCTCCCGCAGCCCTTCCTCTATCTGGGCCAAGGGTACCTTCGTACGGTAATCTTCCTCCTTGGATTTGCCGTCGAATTCTTCGGCAAAGTATTCCTTGATTTCGATGATGTAATGTATCTCGTCCGGTACGATTTCCACCTCGGAAGTACCGGTCACTTCAATGTAACGCCCTTCGTCCGTGGCGGCCTGCGCCGTGCCCCATGCCCATCCGGCAAGGAACAGCATGAATAAAAGTCTTGTTCTCATACGTTTTTTTGTTTTTATGATTTGAAATATGTGTCGGCATTCCGTCCTTCAGGAAGAGGCCAGTTCCGCCACCCCCTCGCAGACATCGCCTCGCTGCCAGTCCTGCGGTTTGAGGACTTCTCCGTCGTAACACAGCAGGTCGATGTCTATTTTCACGATGCCTCGCGCCTTATCGTCCGGTGTGCGTCCGTGGTCACGTTCTATCTTTTTCAGGCGTTCGCGGACTTGCGATACCGTGAGCGGAGTAGTAAAGCAAGCCACCTGATTGTAAAACATGCGGGGCGAATCGAAGCCCACAGGGGCGGTCCACACCAGACGGCTGAACACGATGCCGGGAAACGACCTGCACAGGTCGGACTGCGCTGCCAGAAGCCGTGCCGCCGTGCGTTCATTGCTGCCCAATCCTATGAAACACTTCTTCATCCGTTCTTTTTATTCACAAAAATAAGGAGTTTTACCCTCCCTTACAAAATCTTTTTGTATTTTTGTATGGCATACTTTATTAATAGCTAAAAAATGAATTACATAGGGATTATTCCGGCACGATATGCTTCCACAAGATTTCCGGGCAAGCCTTTGGCCATGTTGGGCGGCAAGCCTGTCATCCAACGAGTGTACGAGCAAGTGTCCGGCGTGATGGACGACGTGCTCGTGGCCACCGATGACGAACGGATTCTCAAGACGGTAGAAGGATTCGGCGGCAAGGCCGTCATGACCCGCGCGGACCACAAGAGCGGCACGGACCGCTGCTATGAGGCTTACGTATTGCAGGGCAAACCATACGACGTGGTCGTCAACATCCAGGGCGACGAACCTTTCATCCAACCGCAGCAGTTGGAGGCCGTAAAGGCTTGTTTTGAAGATCCGCAAACGGAAATCGCCACTTTGGTGAAACCTTTCACGCCGGCCGACGGTTGGCCTGCCTTGGAAAATGTCAACTCTCCCAAAGTGGTGGTCAACCGCCGGATGCAGGCTCTTTATTTCAGCCGTTCCATCATTCCTTACCAACGCAACAAGGACAAAGCGGAGTGGTTGAAGGGGCATGTGTACTACAAGCATATCGGCTTGTATGCCTACAAGGCCGACGTGTTGAAAGAACTCACCTCCCTGCCGCAATCGCCGTTGGAACTGGCCGAATCGTTGGAACAATTACGGTGGTTGGAAAACGGCTATACCATCAAGGTGGGCATCAGCGAAATTGAAACCATCGGCATCGACACACCGGCCGACCTCGAAGCGGCCGAAGCTTTCCTGAAGAACAGGACCAAACGATACACATTCTAAATACAGATAATACGGCAATGGGATTGAAACACAAACTCTTCGGCATAGTTTTGTTATGGCCTGTCCTGCAAGGCTACGCCCAAGAAATCAAAATAGGGAATTATACTTTTAAAGACGGTGCGGAATACCAGGGAGAGCTGTTCAAAGGCAAACCTTACGGCAAGGGCATCACCCACTTCAAAAACGGAGACTCTTATGAAGGCGAATACGTGAAAGGCAAACGCCAAGGATACGGCGTGTATAAATTCCCTGACGGAGAAAAATACGAAGGCGAATGGTTTCAAGACCAGCAACACGGGCATGGCATATATTATTTCATGAACAACAACAAATACGAAGGCCTGTGGTTTCGCGACTTCCAACAAGGACAGGGCACCATGTACTATTACAACGGAGACGTGTATAAAGGTAACTGGGAAGCCGACAAGCGGGAAGGTTACGGGGAATATAAATACGCCAACGGAGCATTCTACCGGGGAGAATGGAGCAACGACCAAAAAAACGGCAAAGGCATCTTTGACTGGAACGACGGTTCATGGTACGACGGCATGTGGAAAGACAACCAACGCAACGGTAAAGGTACGTTCAACTATGCCGACGGGGACAAATATACCGGAGAATGGGTGGACGACGTGCAGCACGGAAAAGGGGTGTACAAATTCCACAACGGCGACCAATATGAAGGCGGTTACGTGCAAGGCGAACGCACGGGAGAAGGTATTTTCACTTTTGCCAACGGCAACAAGTACGTCGGCCAGTTCAAGAACGGATTCCAAGACGGTAAAGGTACGTTCACATGGCACAACGGCGCGTCGTACACCGGCATGTGGAAAGCCAACAAACGCGACGGACAGGGAAAATATGTATGGAGCAACGGCGATACCTATGAAGGAAGCTGGAAAGACGGACAAATGGACGGGGAAGGCATCTTGCGTATGACAGACGGCTCGAAATTCAAAGGAATGTTCAAGAACGGAGAGAAGAACGGCCCCGGCATCATGGAGGACGAAAACGGAATGCGCTTCGAAGGAAACTTCAAGGACAATGAGAAGGACGGTCCTTTCGTGATGAAAGACAAAAACGGAAATATCGTCCAAAAAGGAGAATACAGCCACGGAGTGATAGTAAAATAGGAGGAACATAAATGGACTTGGATTTTCTGACTGAGGAAGTCAAGAAACTGGCCAGACAGACCGGTGAGTTTTTAAAAAAGGAACGGCTTTCTTTCGACCGTAGCCGTGTGGAGCAGAAAGCGGCGCATGACTATGTGTCGTACGTGGACAAAGCATCTGAAAAACGTATCGTGGAGAGATTGCATGAATTGCTCCCCGAAGCCGGTTTTATTGCCGAAGAAGGGTCCGGTTCGCTGGAAGAACAGGAATACTGTTGGGTGGTGGACCCCTTGGACGGAACGAGCAATTATATTCACGACTGCACGCCGTATTGCGTAAGCATTGCCTTGCGCAACCGCGAGGAAATACTGTTGGGCGTAGTGTACGAATGCGGCCGTGAGGAACTTTTTTGGGCCCACAAAAACAGTAGGGCTTACTTGAACGGTAAGGAGATATGCGTCAGCGACCAGAGCGTGCTCGACCAATCTTTTATTGAACTGGGATTTCCATATAAGGCAGAGGACTACCGTTCTTTCGCCCTCGGCCTCATACAAGATTTGTACGGCCATGTGGGTGGACTACGGCTTATGGGCGCGGCCGCCGCAGAAATCTGCTATATTGCAGCCGGACGTTTTGAAGCTCGCGTGGAGGCTTTTATAGGGCCATGGGACATTGCGGCGGCGTATATCATCCTGAAACAGGCGGGCGGCAAAATGACGGGGTTTGACGGTAATCCTGATTGCCTCGTAGCCAAGGAGGTGTTCGCTTCGAACGGCAAAGTGCATGAAGAGCTCTTGAAAGTGCTCCAAAGGCATAAAAAGTTACTGAAACATGAGTGAGATATCCGGACAAACGTCTATATTTGCACCGATAGAACGATAAAACTCTGACATTATGATTATCGATGACATAACGCACCTGAAAGATTATATCCGTCTTCTCCCGACGTTGAAGACGGTTGTCGGCTTTCTGGACAGCCATGACTTGCAAGCTTTGCCGGAAGGACGCTTTGAATGGGATGCCGACGGATGTTTTGTAAATTTGCAGACCATCCCGCCCAAGGCACCGAGTCAAGCTGTTCTCGAATCACACAGGAAAATGATAGACATACAAATACCTCTTACGGGCGATGAAACCATGGGATATTCCCCCTTAAAAGAATTGAAGCCTACGCCATACGATGAAACCAAAGACATTTCGTTCTATAAAGAGTGTTCCGGAAGTTTCGTCACCGTAAAGAAAGGCATGTTTGCCATCTTTTTCCCGCAAGACGCACATGCGCCGGGCGTAACACCGACAGCTTTGAAGAAAGCCGTCTTTAAAATTCCGGTATCGGATGATTGGAATCAACAATAAAAATAACACCTTAATTCTATTCTTATTATGGCAAAATCAACGGTAAAGTCAACTCCAAAGACTTTGGATATTATTAAAAACGACCCTTGGCTGAAAGATTATGAAGTCGCTATCGTGGGTCGCCACCGGCATGCGGAAGACAAAATCGCCGAACTCACACAAAATGGAAAATGCTCTTTGTCGGATTTCGCTTCGGGATACTTATATTTCGGCCTGCACCGCACGGCTACGGGGTGGGTGTTCCGCGAATGGGCGCCCCATGCCACCGAAATCTATTTGATAGGCGATTTCAATGATTGGAAGGAATCGCCGAAATACAAGTTGAAAAGGATAAAGGACACCGGGAACTGGGAAATCAAATTGCGCGGCAACGCCCTCAAACACGGCGACCTCTACAAGTTGAAAATACATTGGGACGGCGGATGCGGCGAACGTATTCCGGCATGGTGCCGCCGCGTGGTACAGGACGAACAGACCAAAATCTTCAGTGCGCAAGTCTGGGCGCCCGAACAGCCTTACGTGTGGAAAAAGAAGACTTTCCGCCCCAATACGGCTCCCTTGCTGATTTATGAATGCCACATCGGTATGGCGCAGGATGCAGAGAAAGTCGGGTCTTACAATGAATTCCGTGAAAACGTGCTGCCCCGCATCGCTGCCGATGGGTACAACTGCATACAAATCATGGCCATACAGGAACATCCTTACTACGGAAGTTTCGGCTATCATGTATCGAGTTTCTTTGCAGCTTCCAGCCGTTTCGGTACGCCGGAGGAACTGAAACGACTCATCGACGAGGCACATAAAATGGGCATTGCCGTGATTATGGACATCGTGCACTCCCACGCCGTGAAGAACGAAGTGGAAGGCTTGGGCAACTTTGCCGGTGACCCCTGCCAGTATTTCTATTCGGGCGGACGGCGCGAACACCCGGCGTGGGACAGTTTGTGCTTCGATTACGGCAAGAACGAAGTCATACACTTCCTGTTGTCCAACTGCAAATTCTGGTTGGACGAGTACCATTTCGACGGTTTCCGTTTCGACGGTGTCACGTCTATGCTCTATTACAGCCACGGGTTGGGCGAGGCGTTCTGCAACTATGGGGATTATTTCAACGGGCATCAAGACGACAATGCCATCTGTTACCTGACGTTGGCCAACGCATTGATTCACGAAGTCAACCCCAAAGCCATTACCATAGCCGAGGAAGTGAGCGGCATGCCGGGATTGGCTGCCCCGTTCAAAGGCGGCGGATACGGTTTCGACTACCGCATGGCCATGAACATTCCCGACTATTGGATAAAGACCATTAAAGAAAAGAAGGACGAGGACTGGAAACCTAGCAGCATGTTTTGGGAAGTGACGAACCGACGGGCTGACGAGAAGACCATATCTTATTGTGAAAGCCACGACCAGGCTTTGGTGGGCGACAAGACTATCATTTTCCGCCTGATAGATGCCGACATGTATTGGCACTTCAAAAAAGGAGATGAGAACTACGCCGTAGAACGCGGCATAGCCTTGCATAAAATGATTCGTCTGCTTACAGCTTCCACCATCAACGGCGGTTATCTGAATTTCATGGGTAATGAGTTCGGTCATCCGGAATGGATTGATTTTCCGCGTGAGGGCAACGGGTGGAGTCACAAGTATGCCCGGAGACAGTGGAATCTTGTAGATAATAAAGAATTGTGCTATCATTACTTAGGTGACTTCGACAAAGCTATGCTTGATATTATCGGCAAGGAGAAAAATATCCAAAAATCTCCCGTGACGGAAATCTGGCATAACGATGGCGACCAAGTATTGGCCTATAGCCGTAATAACCTCATATTTGTCTTTAACTTCAGCTATGCCCGTTCGTATACGGATTACGGCTTCATGGTGCCTCAAGGGGCCTACGACGTGATTCTGAACACTGACGCCCCGGCATTCGGCGGACACGGATTGAATGATGACAGCCTCCGCCACTTGACCAACTTCGACCCGCTTCTGGCCCGTGATGGAAAGGGATGGCTCAAACTCTATCTTCCGGCACGTTCTGCCATGGTACTCCGTAAGGCGCAAGAAGATGAAAAGACGGAAAATAAATAAGAGTAAAAACAAATAAACTGAAACTGGATTCCGGATGTACAAACCGACATATAAGAAAAGAACCGCACGCATGATTTCATGGGTATGCGGTTCTCTTTTCACCTTGTTCTCCCTGCTTTACCTGTTTGTGATGCAGGCTGACTTATTGGCTACCGCACAACATTTGTTGTCGAAAGGGCAGACCGTTTATTCTCCGCTGTGGGGAACGGTCATCATTACCTTTCTGCTACTGTTATTGCAGGGAGTTTTTCGGCGGATAATGGTATATCCGTTGCGTTTCCATGCACTCTATTATTTCCCGTCGTGCGTCGTGTTGGGATTGCTTACGTCCATTGTTCCTCAAACAGGGTGGAATGTACAATTGTCCACCAATTGGATATGGCTCACGGTCTGTATTTTTTTGTATATCCTTGTGACATGGATGGCTCTGCATTTCCCGGACCGTAAAAATGGAAAACAGAATGCTTTTTCCTTCCTATGGGTGAATTTCCTATGGCTTGCGTTGCAGTTCTGCATGGTTAACAGCATAGCCAATACGAAAGATGTATACCACTACCGGCTCAAAGCGGAGAGATACCTCGTCGAAGGGCAGGACTCGTTGGCGTTGCAAGTAGGAGCCAAATCATTGCAGACAGACCGGAGCCTGACTGCCATGAGAGTGTTTGCACTAAGCCGTGAGAATCTTTTAGGCGAGAAGCTTTTCGATTTTCCTCAATATAACGGTAGCCAAGGTCTGTTGCCCAGTTTGTCTGATACAACCTACGCTCATGATTGGACGAAGGCCTTATACAAACATTTAGGGGGAAAGCCGGGGAAAAATTTGAAAGACAACACCCGGTTTCTCGAACTTCTGTCACAACGGCCTTCGGCCACTGCTGCTGCAAAAGACTACTTGCTTTGCGCCTATCTGTTGGATAAGAACCTTGATGCTTTTGTCGCCGCACTGCCACGTTGCCATGAAGTGAACGACAACCTCCCGTTACATTACAAGGAAGCTCTCATTCTATATAACCGTTTGCATACCACTCCGGCCATTACGTACAAAAACAGTGTAATAGAAACAAACTTGAACGACTTCCTCCACTACGGTATGCAATATACTCATGCGACGGAACGCTCGAACCAATGCCGACGCATGTACGGAAATACGTATTGGTGGTATTATTACTATCAAAAACCTTCTGAATAATCGTAGCTTTATCCCCTATATTCCCGCCATAAATGCCGCAAAGCAATCAGGGGATGATACCATAACATACGTGGACCTGCATATCGCATCACTTTCCGGATGCGTCGCTTCATGTCCGGACGGTAGCAATGTATGGTGCAAAGACGGCACGTACGCTTATCTTTCTGGAAGGGACACCGTGATAGACGTGCACGGGAATAATCCAACATTTCACGGCACTCCGGACATAAAGTCCTGTGGCCTTCCTTGTAGCGGCAGTAGAGACGAATCATCAATTCTACCGTACGCTGTTCTTCCTCTATCCGGTTGTTTTTACGCTTGCCCAAATCCGTTCTTTTCCTTTCTACCTATTCTTTAATACGAATCAAGGCATTGGCCAAAATAGCTGTGACACCACCGGTCGTGATACCGGACGAGAATATGTTTCTCACCGTTTCCGGCAGTTGCGAAAGAATCTCGGGCACCAATTCCACACTTAATCCCAAAGAAAAACTCAACGCCATCACCAACGTGGCTTTGCGGTCGATGGTCTGAGCTGCAATAATACGGATTCCGGCGGAAGCCACTGTGCCGAACATCAATAGCGTGGCACCGCCCAATACTGGTTCGGGCATCAAAGAGAACACCAGACCCACGGCCGGGAAAAGTCCCAGCAAAATAAGGAATCCTGCGATATAATATCCCACGTAACGGCTCGCCACTCCAGTCAACTGTATCATCCCGTTGTTTTGGGCAAAGACTGAGTTCGGGAAGGAATTGAACACTCCGGCCAACATAGAATTGAACCCATCGGCCAAAATTCCTCCGGAAGCCCGTTTCACAAACGTCTTTCCCTCTACCGGCTCTCCCGAGATGAGTGAATTGGCCGTGATGTCGCCGTAGGCTTCAATCGCCGTAATCAAATACACCAGTCCCAAAGCGATAAAAGCCGACCAGTCAAAAGACAAGCCGTATTTAAAAGGAACAGGTATATTGAACCCTCCATAACTCTGCACCGAAGAAAAGTCCACCAAACCCATACACCAAGCCACCGCGTAACCGATGACCAGTCCGATGACAATCGAACTCATACGCAGGTAACGGTTCGAACTTCTGTTGAAGAAAATAATCAGCAACAAAACCAAAGCCGCCAAGCCGACATGTTCAAAGCTACCGAAAGTCCCGTTGCTTTTGGCCACCGCACCGCCTCCGCAGGCCGTAATCCCCACTTTGATAAGACTCATACCTATCAGCGTCACGACAATACCGGAAACCAACGGCGTAATGATTTTACGGGTATATTTCAATAAGCGGCTAATTAACATTTCTACCGTAGAGGCCGCCATACAAGCCCCGAAAATAACGGGAAGACCTCCGGTCAGCCCTGCGGAAATGATAGGACCGATGAAAGAAAAGCTCGTGCCCTGTATGCACAGCAATCCCGTACCGATACCTCCGATTCGTCTACATTGTATAAACGTGGACACGCCGGAAGCAAACAATGCCATGGAAACCAAGAAACTGGTCGTCTCGATATCCAACTTCAAAGCCCCGGCTATGATAAGCGGCGGGGTGATGATAGCCACGAAAATGGCCAATAAATGCTGTAGGGCAGCAAATAAAGTTTCGCGCAAAGGCGGTCGGTCGTTCAACCCGTATATCAACTCTGCTTTTAATTCGGACTTGTTTGATTCTTCCATTGGTTTCTTCTTGTGTACGTTTGATTAATATGTAGAAAAATACCCTACCTTAATAATTTGGGCGCAAAGGTACGAAAAAAACAGTAAAGGAAGCAGGTCTGTTTCGCTTTCTCCTGACAATTAAGAGGCATTTCGAGCCAAATGTTAAAAAATCGAGGGCAAATTAGGTATTTTCGCTCCGTCGTTCGTCCTATATATAAAACGTGATTGGAATCGGTGTTACGGCCAACAGGTTCAGCCGTAACAGTCCGAAAAAGATTGAACCTTACTTTTTACTATTATGGGAAAAAACGACTTTTTTAAGGATTTGCCGCGCAGAGGAGCCAAGCATCTGTTGGCCACAATGGCGTGGACTGCTTTTTGCACGGGAACTGTGTATGCACAAGAATGGATTGATGTGACAGACACTTACATCACCAATGCAGACTTCTCCACCGGTACGACGGACGGGTGGGACGCCGGGACTGCGCTTCCCGGCGTGAATGCCACATGGTTGAATGCAGAGTTCTTCCAGTCTTATAATTCTGCCTCGCAAAACGTGTTAGGATTGAAAGCCGGTCATTACAAACTTACGGTGCAAGGATTCCACCGTGCAGGCGGAAATGATAATGGAGCGGCCTACAACGCCGGCACGGAAGTTATCAATGCTTACCTGTTTGCAGGAAAGGATTCGGTGAAGCTAAAGTCCCTGTACAGCGAACCTGCAGATGCCAGTGTAGCCAACCAGTTGAACGGATGGCCCGACGGTATGGAAGGACTGAACGCTTGGCTGACCAAATATCCCGAAAGCTATCTGAACGAGGTGACATTCACCGTACAACAAGACGGAAGCGACATGCTGATGGGGATTGCATCCAATACCAATGCGGGTAAAACATGGTCTTGTTGGGACAACTTCAAACTGTATTTCGAGGGAAGCGCGTTTGATGCCTTCTCCGTCAAAATCTCAAAATTGGAAACGTTGCGCGATTCATTGGAAACTTTGGGTATAGCGTCTGCCTCCGAGTTGACCGCCCTCGTCGAACAGTACGGCAGCTACAATGAAAACACTCCGGAGGAGGAAATCGCCGCCGCATCCGTTATCCTCGAAGAAAACACAGCCACAGCTTTAGGGCTTTGTACGAAGGGGGCTGAGTTGACAGCAAGCATGGCCAAAGCAACCGGACTGTTGACGCAAATGGAAGATGGGACATATAATGTGACAGATGCCGTAAAGCAAGAACTGCAAGACGCTATCGGAACTGCGGAAGAGGTTCTGAAACTGTCCACAATGAAAGAAGTCACTGAAGCGATTGGCGACGGCATCACGGCCATGAACACGGCAACATCCAATGCCATGGCTTACATCAGCCTAAGCTATTCATTACAGAAAGCCAAAGCATTGGCCGACCGTATCAGCGGTTTGGCAGAAACCGAAGCTTACAAGAAAGTAGCTGAATTGTTGGCCTCCACGGAATTGGTTTACGACGATGTGGCTTTGGCCGCACAGGCTCTCAATGCAGAATGCCGTACAGCCATGACTCCGGAGTTCCTTTCTACGGCATCCGATGACAATCCGATAGAACTTACCAGTTTCATTGTCAATCCGAACGTATTCCAAACCGTATCGGAAATGGCTCCTCCTTCCGGTTGGGATTGCGACAAAGGGGCTGCGGACGGTACGTGGTACACGTCTACGGAAGGTACAGGTAATTCAGATCTCTTCTGTAACAGTTGGACCGGTTCCCGTCTGAACCCCTCACGCTATGGCCAAACTATAGGAAACGACGAAGAAGGAGCGGTGAAGTTACCGGACGGACTGTACATATTGAAAGCAGCCACTTATACAAACGCCGGAGCGACCAACGTACTCTTGTACGCCTCGACAGACAGCGTGGATTTCGCCTTTGCGGAAAGCAACGAAGATTGGGACACCTATGTAGAAGCACGAGACGCTCTGGCTACAACGACGGAAACAGAGAACTTCGAAGTGCGCGACGGTAAACTTCATATCGGTATGGTTTGCGTAGGCACGACAGGTGGAAACGGTAAAAGTTGGTATGCCGACAACTTCCGCATTTATTACATCAAGAGCGATGTAATCTCTGCTTACCGCGACCGTCTGCAAGCCCGACTGGATGAAGCGGCTCTGCTGCATGAAAAGATGGTGGAAGCCGGTATCGACGACAGCGACGACCTCGGTTTTGCCTTGGATCCGGAAGACGGTTATCCCGACTTCATCGAATCCGGAACACAAGAAGAGTTACAATTAGCCATCGAGGATATGGACCGCATGTTGGAAGAAGGCAACACGATTATTACAAATTATGAAACCCTCACGCCTCTCTTAAGCAACGGTACCGTTTTGGACAGTCAATTAAATGAAGGGCTGGTGGTAGCCCAACCTAAGGTTACGGCCGATTTCTCCATGGCATTGGAGGACGCTGCGGCTTACGCGGAAAAGATGACATGGGGAAATTACTTGGACAAAAGGATCGTTGAGAAGACAACTGTATTGAACGATGCGACCGAAGCCTTGAAAGCTTCCATCGCGCTCTGCTTCCCGTTGGGTAAAGCCAAAACCTTGGCCGACCAAATCGGCGGATTGACCGAAAGCGAAGCGTATAAAAACGTGGTGGCACTTTTGAAAAGCGATGAGATTGACCAAATCGATGCCGACGAATTCACGGAACTGTTGAAGATGGAATGTGTGGAAGCCATGACACAGGACGTGAAAGAAAGCGCCAAAGAAAACCCGTTGGACATGACGAGTTTCATTGTCAATCCGAATATCTATCAAAATGCAGTGGACGACAATAATACGCCAATCAACACCGTAGCCAACGGTTGGGAGTGCCAAACGACGGCTGACAGTCAGGAACGTACCAAAGCGACGAGCGGCGACACTTGGTTGTATTGTTGGAGCTGGTCCGGAAAAGAAAGCAATAACATCGCTTCTTCTACCGATTACCATCAAGTTTTGGGCAACTATGGGGCACAAGAAAGCAAGGTCGCTTTGCCCGATGGAGCTTACCGTTTGGAGGCTGCCACTTGGTGTACGAAGACTCCGGAACTGTTGCAGTTGTATGCTTTGACGCGCAACGTGTCTACCGAAATTGTACCCGACATCAACCAAAACGACAGCACGGTTTACGTATTCAGCGACAGCGTATACGCGGAAGCTGCTTTCAATGCCGATACCGACACATGGGACATCGCTCAAAACACGTTGTCTACCACCACGGTCATACCGGAAATTTATGTGGAAAACGGAAGCCTGGTCATCGGTATCAAGGGAAGCGGCGTCATTACCGGGAACGGACAATATTGGTTTGCCGATAATTTCCGCCTTTATTACGTAGGTCCGAACAAAGGCGACAATATCTCGGCTCCCGCCATGGATAACAATGACCTGATGAAAGAAGTGGATGTATATGACTTGTCCGGCCGGATGGTTCGCAAACAAGTAAGGAAGTCCGAGGCTCTGCGCGGTCTGCATAAGGGCATCTACATCATGGACGGAAAGAAATATGTAGTGAAATAGAATAATCAACGATGAATTTATGAAAAAGTATGTTTCTCTTGTCTTGTTCTCCTTACTGAGTTGGGCCGTCTGTGCAAAAGACTTTCCGAAAGTCATCCTTGCCGGAGACTATCCCGATCCCACCATCCTGCGCGACGGGAAGGATTACTACATGACGCATTCTCCTTTTTATTATGCGCCGGGCTTCCTCATCTGGCATTCCCAGGACTTGGAACATTGGGAACCGGTATGCCGTGCCATGGCGCAATGGGAAGGCTCGGCCATGGCACCGGATTTGGTGAAGTATAATAATAGGTATTACATCTATTATCCGGCTGCCGGGACGAACTGGGTAATATGGGCGGACAACATCCGCGGGCCGTGGAGCGCACCGAAAGATTTGAAGGTGAACGGCATCGACCCCGGGCATGTGGCCGATGCGGATGGAAAACGTTACCTCTATCTCTCCGAAGGCAAAGTCGTGCAGCTCTCCGACGACGGATTGTCTACGGTGGGCGAGGTGAAAAAGGTCTACGACGGTTGGCCCTATCCCCGGAACTGGCGGACGGAAGGCATGTATCTGGAATCTCCGAAACTGAACTACCACAACGGCTACTATTACCTCACGTCGGCCGAAGGCGGAACTGCCGGACCGGGCACCAGTCACATGGTCGTGACGGCACGCTCGAAAAGCGTACTCGGTCCGTGGGAGAACTCTCCGTTCAACCCGTTGGTGCACACTTACAGTGAAAGAGAAAGCTGGTGGTCCAGGGGACACGGCACACTGATAGACGACGTAAACGGAAACTGGTGGGTGGTGTACCACGCATACGCCAAAGGTTACCATACTTTGGGACGTCAAACCCTTATCGAACCGATCGAGTGGACACCGGACGGATGGTGTCGTGCCAAGTCCACAGGCACGTTTCCCAAGGCAGAGGTTCCCATCCGTCACGGCCTGGAGCTTTCCGACGACTTCCAGGGGACGGAACTGGGGCTGCAATGGACGTTCTGGAAAGAATATGCCCCGAAAGCCGTGACCCTCGAAAACCGGACATTGCGGCTGAAGGCTAAAGGCAAGACTCCGGCAGACGCCCGTTTGTTGCTGGCTACCGCAGAAGACAAGAACTACGAAACCCAAGTTGAAGTCACGGTCGGGAAAAACAATACAGCCGGACTCCTGCTTTATTATAGCGAAAAAGCATACGCCGGACTGGTGTCGGACGGCAAGACATTCACCGTCTACCGGCACGTCGGACAAAAGACAGAATTGCCCAACACGTTAGGCCGACAGTTCACGGTACGGATAAAGAACCAAGGCAACCACGTCTCCATATCGGTTGGAAAGGACGGAAAGGAATGGACCACACTGGCCGAAGGCATAGATGTGTCCGGCATGCACCACAACGCCTACAAAGGGTTCTATGCCTTACGTATAGGGTTGGTCTCCATCGGGAAGGGTGAAGCCGCTTTCCACCAGTTTCGTTATAAAAACGCCGTGCCACAGGAAAAAGACCTGAGTGCCTACCTGATGGTGTTCCACAAGGACGAAACGCACGGCCTTTACATGGCATTGAGCCGAGACGGATACACGTTCACGGCTCTGAACGACGGGGAACCCGTCTTGGCCGGCGATACGATTGCTTACCAAAGAGGGATACGCGACCCCTATATCTACCGTGGACCGGACGGCGCATTCTATTTGGCCATGACCGACTTACATGTCTTTGCCCGTCGCGACGGCTACCGCGAAACGGAGTGGGAGCGCGACCGTAACATGTACGGTTGGGGAAACAATAAGGGGCTTGTGCTGATGAAGTCGTGGGACTTGGTAAACTGGAAACGCGCCAACATCCGTTTCGACCAACTGACAGCCGGATTGAGTGAAATAGGCTGCGCATGGGCACCCGAAATTGCCTACGACGAACGGGTGGGCAAACTGATGATTTACTACACCATGCGCTTCCGCAACGAACGCAACAAACTGTATTACGTGTACGTAAACGATGATTTCGACCGTATCGAGAGCCTGCCCCAACTGCTCTACGAATACCCGGACGAAACGGTTTCGGCCATCGACGGCGACATCACCAAAGTAGGGGATAAGTACCATCTTTTCTACGTGGCCCACGACGGACAGCCGGGTATCAAGCAGGCTGTTTCCGACCGTATCAGCGGAGACTACGAATACGATCCGCGTTGGTACGACTTTGAACCGAAATCTTGCGAGGCTCCCACGGTATGGAAACGCCTCGGAGAGGACAAATGGGTGCTGATGTACGATGTATATAGCATCACGCCGCATAATTTCGCCTTTACCGAAACGTCGGACTTCATCACGTTTAAAAACTTGGGACGTTTCAACGAAGGAGTGATGAAATCCACGAATTTCAACGCTCCCAAGCATGGGGCCGTGGTGCATCTGACCACCGAGGAGGCCGACAAGCTTGAAGCTTACTGGCTCAAGAACAAACGGAAATACGTTTCCACGGCATCCATACAGAGGAATCCCCTGTTCCCCGGTTATTATGCCGACCCGGAAATACTGTATTCCGAGCAAACGCAAAAATACTACGTTTATCCCACGACGGACGGTATACCGGGATGGGGCGGCACGAGCTTCAAGGCTTTCTCGTCCACCGACTTGAAAACGTGGAAAGAAGAGCGTGTCGTGTTGGATTTGAGACAGGTTTCATGGGCGAAAAAGAACGCATGGGCACCTTGTATCATCGAGAAAAAACAAACAGACGGCAGTTACAAGTATTATTTTTACTACACGGCGGAGAAGCAAGTGGGCGTGGCGGTAGCCGACCATCCGCTCGGCCCGTTCAAGGACAGCGGCCAACCGCTGATAGGGAAGGGACTTCCGGGCGGAATGAAACGCGGGCAGAATATCGACCCGGACGTTTTCACCGACCCCGTGAGCGGCAAGACTTATTTGTACTGGGGCAACTATTACATGGCCGTGTGTGAACTGAACGACGACATGGTATCCGTCAAACCGAACACCACGAAGATACTCATCGACAACGACCGGCATTACAGTGAAGCGCCTTACGTCTTTTACCGCGACGGATACTATTATTTCACATGGTCTAAAAACGACACGCGGAGCGCGGACTACGAAGTTCGTTACGTGCGCTCCAAGTCCCCCGTCGGCCCGATCGACCCGTCGGAAAGCCGGGTGGTAGTCTGCAAAAAGCCCGACCAGGGCATTTATGCCACAGGCCACCAATCCTTCCTGCAAGTGCCCGGCACGGACGAATGGTACATCGTCTACCACCGCTTCAAGTTCCCCGACGGCATCACGATGGGGCGTGAAGCGGGTTATCACCGCGAAGTCTGCATGGACCGCGTGTTTTTCAATGAAGACGGCACAATAAAACAAGTCGTTCCAAGTCTATAATAAAGAACATATCATATACATTTATAAACAAAATCAACATACGATGAAACGAATATTATTGGGTATATTAGGCGTATGCGCATGCCATGCCTACGCACAAACATTCAAGGAGTGGCAAGACCCTGAGATCAATGCCGTCAACCGTGCCCCCATGCACACCGACTTTTTTGCCTATGAAAGTACGGAACTGGCGGCAAAAGGAATGAAAGAACTGTCCGGAAACTTCATGAGCCTGAACGGGAACTGGAAATTCAACTGGGTGGAACATGCGGATGCACGTCCGGAAGGCTTCTGGAAGACGGATTTCAACGACAAAGGTTGGGTGGATTTCCCGGTTCCGGGCGTGTGGGAACTGAACGGTTATGATGTCCCGGTATACGCAGGAGTGGATTTCGGATGGAAAGGCTACGAAGGACGCACGTTCAAGAAGCCGCCCCATGTCCCGACGGAAAACAACCACGTAGGTTCCTACCGCCGTGAAGTGGTGATTCCTTCAGACTGGAAAGGGAAAGACATCATCGCCCATTTCGGTGCCGTGTCTTCCAACATGTACCTATGGGTCAACGGAAAGTTTGTGGGCTACAGCGAGGACAGCAAAATGGAGGCGGAGTTCGACCTGACCCCTTACCTGAAACCGGGGCAAAAGAACCTGATAGCCTTCCAAGTGTTCCGTTGGTGCGACGGCAGCTACTTGGAGGACCAGGATTTCTTCCGTTACAGCGGCGTATCACGCGACTGCTACCTCTACGTGCGCCACGCCAAGCGGATAGAAGACCTTCGGGTCACTCCCGACTTGGACGACCGGTATCAGGACGGGACACTGGAAGTCCGTATGGATGTAAAGGGCAAGGCCCGCATTACACTCGAATTACTCGATGCCCGTGGGGAAACCGTCTGCATGAAAGAAGTCCGCGAAACGGGAACCCCATCCGTCGTCATGCCGGTGAAGAACCCGCATAAATGGACGGCAGAGACACCCTACCTCTACACCCTCAGGGCTACACTGAAAGACGGAAACGCCATCCGCGAAGTCATACCCGTAAAAGTGGGATTCCGGAAAATCGAAATCAAGGACAGCCAGCTTTTGGTAAATGGGCAGCCCGTGCTCATCAAAGGAGTAAACCGTCATGAGATGGATCCCGACGGAGGCTCGTATGTCACCCGCGAGAGGATGCTCCAAGACATACAACTCATGAAGAAATTCAATGTCAATGCCGTGCGCACCTGCCATTATCCGGACGACCCGTATTGGTATGAACTGTGCGACCGTTACGGCCTTTACATCGTGGCCGAAGCCAATCTCGAAAGCCACGGCATGGGCTTCAAGGAAAAGTCGTTGGCCAAGGACCCGGCTTACAAGAAAGCGCATCTGGAACGCAACCAACGCAACGTGCAGTGCAACTTCAACCATCCGAGCATCATCCTGTGGTCGATGGGCAACGAGTGTGGCGACGGTTCGAACTTCGAGGCCTGTTACGACTGGATCAAACAGGAAGACCCCAGCCGCTTCGTCCACTTTGAACAAGCTTACGACACCGGTTCCAATACCGATGTCTACTGTCCGATGTATCCCACTTACTCCCGTTGCATCAAGTATTGCGAGGACGACAACAAACAGAAACCCTTCATCATGTGCGAATATGCCCATGCCATGGGGAACACTTTGGGCGACTTCAACATTTATTGGGACTTAATCCGGAAGTATCCCAAGTTCCAAGGCGGTTTCATCTGGGACTGGGTGGACCAGTCGCCGAGATGGACCGGCCGCAACGGGGAAATGATATACGGTTACGACGGGGACTTCGACGATTATAAGACCAAGGACGACAATTACATGGTCAACGGCTTGTTCGGTCCCGACCGTGTACCGAACCCACACAGCTACGAAGTGAGATACTTCTACCAGAACATCTGGACCACGCCCGGAGATTTGTCGAAAGGCGAAATCAAGATATACAATGAAAATTTCTTCCGCGACCTTTCAGCGTACGTCATGGAGTGGGAAACACTGAAAGACGGAAAAGTCATGTGCAGCGGAACGGTGGAACGGATAGATTGCCAACCGCAACAAACCACCACGATGACTTTGGACTGGGGCGGAACTGACGGGGAAGGCGAATGGTTGCTCAACGTGAGATACCTGCAACGGGAAAGAGAAGGCGTCATTCCGGCGCGTCACGTGGTGGCCAAGGCACAAATCGAACTCCGGCCCTATCAGGCACCGGACATGGTTTTGAAGAACGAAAGCGTGCGTTACATTCCGGATGTCGTCCCGCAAGTCAACGACCGTAATCTGGCCCATCTGATTATCACGGGAGAGAACTTCCGGGTACGTTTCAACAAGATGACCGGATACATGGAACGCTATGCCGTGGATCGGACGGAGTTCATCCGGAAAGGCGGTGCGCTGACACCGAACTTCTGGCGCGCCCCGACCGACAATGATTACGGTGCCAAACTGCAACACAAATATGCGGCTTGGAAAAATCCCGACCTGCGTCTCACGTCGTTAAAACACGAAACGAAAGAAGGACAGGTCGTCGTGTCGGCGGAATACGACATGAGGAGCGTGTCGGCCAAGCTTTACCTGACCTATACCATCAACAACCGGGGAGCCGTAAAGGTCAACCAAAAGATGGTGGCCGACAAGGGGAAAAAGGCATCCGACATGTTCCGCTTCGGCATGCAACTGGTCATGCCCAAGGATTTTGAATACGTTTCTTACTACGGACGCGGGCCGGTGGAGAATTACAGCAACCGCAACCACAGCACAGACCTCGGCATTTATCACCAGACCGTAGACGAACAGTTCTATCCCTACATCCGTCCGCAAGAGACGGGCACGAAAACAGACATCCGTTGGTGGAAAGTCCTCGACGTGAAAGGCACGGGGTTGCAGTTCGTGGCCGATGCCCCGTTCTCGGCTTCCTCCCTGCACTACACCATCGAATCGTTGGACGAAGGACCGGTGAAAAAACAGGGACATTCGCAGGAAGTGGAAAAGGCTGACCTGACCAACGTTCTGATAGACAAGGCACAGATGGGGCTGGCTTGTATCGACAGTTGGGGTGCCATGCCCGAACCGGAATTCCGCCTGCCGTATGAAGATTATGAGTTCACCTTCATCATGACCCCTGTTTCTCACAATTACCCATTATATTGACAGAAGAGATGAATATCCTGAAACCTTTTATGGCACTTTGCCTCATGCAGGCTTTGCCATGTATCGTACGGGCGGCACAACCCGATTCCGTTTATGTCTTCCCTTATCCCACGACCAACGACCACGGGCGGCGCGGCATGCAGTTCGTCTGGAGCGCGGACGGGGAGCACTGGCAGGACGTGGCAGAAGGAATGGTCTTTATGCGGTGTGACTTCGGTGCTTGGAAATACATGTACAAGCCGCGCCTGATACAAGACCGGCAGGACGGAAGGTTGCACTGTTTCTGGGACTTGAACCCGGAAGGCAGCGCGATAGGCTATGCTTCGTCCACCGACCTGATAAAATGGACGCCCCAAGAATATTTCATGGCCACGGAGCAAGGAAAGTTCGCCGTGAAAGACGGGCGTATGCCGGTGACTGACACGGTACAAATCGGCGACAAGACGATCGTGGGATATGCCCTGAAAGTATCCTACGGCATATTGGAAGGCATGGAACGCCATGGCATATACCGTTCCGCCCTCAATGCGCTGAGGGGAGAGCGTGCCGAGCACGACGCGGCCCGGTTTGCCGGACTGCAAACGGTCAATGCACGGATTACCGTGGACGAAGGCCGGGCGAAACCCATCAGTGAGAACCTGATTGGCGTGTTCTTTGAAGACTTGAATTACGCAGCCGACGGCGGACTGTATGCCGAACTGGTGCAGAACCGGGATTTCGAGTACTCCGAAGCCGACGGCAACAAGGACCGGAACTGGAACAGCCGCTACGCGTGGAGCGTGGAGGGCGAGGGCATGGCATTCGACGTGTCTACGGAACAGCCCGTCCATCCCAACAATCCCCATTACGCCGTGCTCGACGTGGAGCAGCCCGGCAGCGGCTTCACGAATACGGGATTCGACGGCATCGCGGTGAAAGAAGGCGAGAAGTACGACTTTTCGCTTTTCACCCGTACGCCGGACGGCAAGGGAGGCGGAAAGGCCGTGGTACGTCTGGTCGACCCACAGGGAAAGACCGTGGCCGAGACCACCGTCAAGTTGTCCTCGAAAACCTGGAAGAAACGGGAAGCCGTGCTGAAAGCCACGGCCACCGTCGCGCAGGCCCGGCTCGTCATCATCCCGCAGTCTGCCGGACGGTATGCCCTTGACATGATTTCACTGTTCCCACAAAAGACGTTCAAGGGACGGAAGAACGGGCTTCGCGCCGACTTGGCTCAGGCCATTGCCGACATCCGTCCGCGTTTCGTCCGCTTCCCCGGCGGATGTCTGGCCCATGGGGACGGGGTGGACAACATCTATCATTGGAAAGAGACCATCGGCCCGTTGGAAGCCCGAAAACCGGCGGCCAACATCTGGCGTTACCACCAGACGCGCGGTTTGGGCTACTTCGAGTATTTCCAGTTTTGCGAGGACATCGGTGCCGAACCGCTACCGGTCGTGGCCGCAGGCGTGCCCTGCCAAAATTCCGGTATCGGAGGCCCGAGCCATCATTCCAAAGACTTCGTGACGGCCAACGGCCAACAGGGCGGCATCCCGATGGAGGAGATGGGGCAGTACATACAGGACGTGCTCGACCTGATTGAATATGCCAACGGGGATGCCAAAACCACACGATGGGGACGCGAACGGGTCAAGGCCGGACATCCCGAACCGTTCAACCTGAAATACATCGGACTGGGCAACGAAGACCTCATCAGCCGCGTGTTCACGGAACGGTTTACGATGATTTATGAAGCCGTCCGGGCCAAATATCCCGACATCGTGGTCATCGGCACGACGGGACCGTCCTGCGAAGGAACGGACTACGAAGAAGGTTGGGCCTTGGCCGACCGCTTGAAACTGCCCATGGTGGACGAACATAATTACAACACGCCGGGATGGTATATCAACCATCAGGATTATTACGACCACTACGACCGCAGCAAATCCAAAGTCTATCTGGGGGAATATGCCGCCCATGCCCCGGGACGGGTCAATAACATGGAAACCGCCCTGTCCACGGCCTTGTACCTTACGTCTATCGAGCGTAACGGCGACGTGGTGAGCATGGCCTCCTACGCTCCGCTTCTGGCTAAAGAAGGGCGCACGCAATGGACACCGGACTTGATATACTTCAACAATACGGACGTAAGACTCACTACGGACTATTACGTACAACAGTTGTTCGGCCGGAACTCCGGAAGCGAATACCTTCCTTCCACAGTCTTGCTGGACCGCAAGGAGAAAAACGTGAGAAACCGCGTGGGCGTTTCCGTGGTGAAAGACGGCGAAAGCGGCGACCTTGTCGTGAAATTGGTGAACCTGCTCCCGGTGGCGGTCAAAACGGATGTGGAAATCCCGTCGCTGGCCGGACATCAAGCCGTAGGGCAGAAGACCGTCCTTTCGGGTCGCCCGTCCGACACGAATGCCGTACCGGTAGAAAGCGCAATGGAAATAGGGGAGAAGTTCCCCTATGAAATGCCGGCCTATTCCTTCACGGTTATCAGGATAAAACGCGAATGTAAGTAGATGTCTCGATAACGAAAGGGATAAGACAGAAGAACAAAAGGACAAAAGGCTGCGCAAGCCAAAATATTTTGTCCTTTTGTTTTTCTGTCTCATTTTATCGTTTTGTCAATCTGTCAATCCCATCCTCACGAGAATCGCGTATTTGTCCTTTGGCCCGAAGCCGGAAATAAATAAGGCATTCTCGCGAGGGCGGGATTTTAACTTGCTGTAAGCATAGACTTGTTTTTACTTTCTTTCTGTCCGGTAGCAGGGAAGTAGATGCGGAAGGAAGCGGTCGGCCTGTCAGCCGGACGCGAATATCCGGAACACTTTGATTCCGTTTTTGCGAAACGGATTTTCTTCAGATAGCGTCTGAAGCCCCCCTCAAAGGGCATTTTCCTGCCTCTTTCAGCCTCCGGATTCCCCTTTCGGAAGAGTTTGGGCGCACAACGTGCTGAGAATGAAAAATCGCTTTCAGCCGAACGATTTACCGTTCGGCTGAGAAAAAAGCACGAATATGCAGGATTTATGCCATAATATTGTATTTATACCGTATAAATATACAGAAAAAAGACCTGAAAAGCCCTTTTTCCCTTATTCTTGAAATACGGGGATTCCGGAAAAACTGTCTTTTTGACAGCTTAAAGTCCTCTAAAACGTACAAATGTAAGTCCCTCCAAACGCTTCACCCATATCTGAAGTATTCCTTTTGCAACTGCATCTTAATATCCTTGCGTGCCAATAAGATATGCTGTTCCACCGTACGCTTCGAAACAGACAATTCACGGGCGATCTCGGAAGGGGTGAGGTTTTCAAAAAAGGACAGGCAATACGCCTTGCGCCGCTTTTCCGGCAGGGCAAACACCAAACGGTCGAACATCAGTTTCAATTCCTTGAAAGAGACTTTTTCCTCCGTCGTGTCTTGCAAGGTCTCCTGCGTGTAAAACAGTTCGCCCCACACGTCATTCTCCTTGCGGTATCTTCGTTGGCGGTCGGCCATCAGGTTACGTGCCACCTTGTAAGCCAAGGACACCACAGCCTCTGGACTTATGAAATCCTTATGCTTCCACAGTCTCTCAAACACATCCTGCACCACATCTTCCGCCTCGTCGGGACGATCGATGCGGGATGCGATATAATGCTTCAAAGCCTCCTTTTGCCGTACGTAACACGCGGCCAGTCCTTTTTCGTCGTTTCTTGCTTCCATGGCACATCGTTTGATTTCTACCACAAAAGTAGCCTAACGGCAGGCGACGGAATGGGATGATTTCAGCCGATTGTTACGTCATTTTGCGCCTTTCCTTCTTTTTCCCTGAACTGTGTCGGTGTCATGCCGAACTCTTCCTTGAAATGCAGGTTGAAATACTTGATGGTGTTGAATCCCGTGAGGTCCGCTATTTCGTTCACGCTGCATGTAGTGGCCTTCAACAACTGGGCTGCCCGTTTCAGCCGGATGGAACGGATGAACTGCAAGGGCGTGAGGTTGACAATGGCCTGCATTTTGCGGTTCAACTGGGTCTTGCTCATCCCCACGTCCAAGCTCAGGTCGCCCACGGAATATTCCGGATTGCTGATGTTCTTCTTGACGGATTCCAAGGCTTTCTCCATCAGCTTCTCGTCTATCGAAGTCGTGGTGATGGCCTCGAAAGACACGTCGATGGACTTGCGGAACATCTTTTGCCGCCGTTCTTTCTGCTCGATGAGTTGACGGATGCGCACTTGCAGCATTTCCCAGTTGAACGGTTTCGAGATATAAGAATCCGCTCCTGCTTCGTATCCCCCGATGCGCGAATCATCGGAACTGCGGGCCGTAAGCAGGATGAACGGGATATGTGAGGTCTGTATGTCGCCTTTCAGCCTGCGGCACAGTTCCATGCCGTCCATGCGGGGCATCATCAGGTCGGACACAATCAAGTCCGGCAACTCCGTCCGTGCCGCCTGTTCGCCCTCCACGCCGTCTCGCGCTTCCACCACACAAAAGTCCTTTTGCAGTTGCTCCACCAGGAAATGACGGAATTCGTCGTGGTCCTCCACCACCAGAATCTTCTTCCGTCCCGTCTCCGTGGGCGGCATGTCGTGGATTTCGCTCTCTTCGTCCCGGTATTCCGCCTTTTCTTCTGCCGCAGGTGCCGCCCCTCCGCCATGCAGGTCGGTCGGGATATACAGGGTGAAGGCCGTGCCTTCTCCCGTCCGGCTTTCCACCGTGACCTTTCCTTCATGCAGTTTGACGTACTCGCGCACCAGATGGAGACCTATGCCGCTGCCTTGCCCGGCCGGTTGTCCCTCCGTGGCTGTCTGATAAAAACGGTCGAAAACGAAGGGCAAATCCTTCTCCGCAATGCCGCATCCAGTGTCTTCCACCCTGATTGCCGCATACGGCCGTCCGTCTTCCGATACCTTCTCCACCGTGACCCGTACCTGTCCGTGCGCGGAGGTGAATTTGAAGGCATTGGAAAGCAGGTTGTTGAGCATCTTATACATCTTGTCGGAATCGTAATTCATGAAAAGACGTTCCACCTTAGGCTCGAAGGAAAGTTCTATCTCACGGCTTGCCGCTAACTCGGTGAACTGCCTGACAGCTTCTTCCAAGAAAGAGACCATGTCGTTCATCTTCAACCTGAGACGCTCGCCCTTCATTTCTAATTTACGGAAATCGAGCAACTGGTTTACCAGATTGAGCAGGCGGCGCGCATTATTGTAAATAGGTTCCAACTTCTTTTTCAGCTCCGGTTCGCCCGTATCGTGGATGAGTGCCCCCAAAGGCGTAAGAATCAAGGTGAGGGGAGTGCGGAACTCATGGCTGATGTTCGTGAAGAAGCGGAACTTCATCTGGTCGAGCTCTTCGCGCTGTTTCCGTTCGTTGGCTTCTTGAGCCATCCGGATTTTGAGCTGTGCCCGCCTCCGGAACCTTCTCCACGACCAGACCATCAAACCGGCAGCCAGCACGACGTACACCGCGATGGCCCATGCCGTCGCCCAAAACGGGGGCGCAATGGTAATGGTTATTTCGGCCGGTGTCTTCCCCCAAATCTTGTCCCCGTTGGCGGTGTAGACCACGAATTTGTACTCGCCGGGCTGTAATCCGGTATAGGTGGCGCGTCCGCTCCCGTCGGCCACCACCTCGTTCCACTCCTTATCGTAATTCAGCAGTTTATACTTATAATAAGTGTGCGAAGGGTTGACATAATTCAGGCCTGAAAATTCTATCATGACGAAATTCTCGTCGTGGCGGAGCCGGATTTCCGACGTTCGGTCCACGGTCTGCGTCAGAATCACATGCCCGTTGTATGCCTCGTTTACTTTCAACGGGTTGTTGAACAGATAGAAACGGGTGAAGACGGGATGGTTGTCGCTTCGGTCGTATCGGATTTCCGAAGGATTGAAATAATTGAATCCGTGGGCCCCGCCGAAGAACAAAAGCCCGGACCGGGTTTTCAAAGCCGCATTCTCATAAAACTTGCCGCCTTGCAACCCGTCGGTTTCCCCATAGCTCACCACGGAAAATCCTTTCCCGGCAGGGGCTTCACGAGGTGCGATTTTACAAAGTCCGTTCAGCGTGGAAGCCCATACCATTCCCTCGTTGTCTTCCAACAAGGCCGTGACGGCATTGTTGGGCAGTCCGTCGGACTCGGTCAGCACCGTGGCCTCCTTGTGGCGAGGGTCAAACACCAAGATGCCGTCTTCCGTCCCGAACCATTCCACGCCGTGACGGTCTTTCAGCATGCAGAAATATTTGGTGTCGGCATACCGCTGTTCTTTCAGAAAAGCCGGAATCCACACGCTGTCTTTCTGTGTGTCGTAATAGTAGATGCCGCTGTTACCCAAAGCGGCGAACGTATGGCCGTCCACCGGATAGAAGGCATGAACCACGGCGTATGAACGGAGTTCGGGATGACGGTCGTGCAACATATAGGTAATCTTTCCCGTGACCGGATCGAAACGTCCGACCCCACCGGTCACACTGGCCCAATAACGGCCTTCGCTGTCTTCATACAAAGCACGGGATATGTTCTGGTTAGGGTCTTGTTCCCAATTCACCGTAGAACGGAGAAGGTTGCGGACCTGTCCGCCCTCGATGCAATAAAAACCGTGAAGGAAGGTGCCCACCCATATACGTCCGCCCTTGTCCTTAAAGACGGAAAGGCAAATGTCATTCGGTTCGGCCTTGAATACTTGCTCCATCGCACCGGTAGACGGTCGGAAACGGAAGAGGCCGAAAACGCCTCCGATAAGTACAGACCCGTCGGCGTCCTCCAGAAAGCACCGGATGCTCTCGCTGGTGACGGACGAATAGCGGTTCACGGTGTGACCGAGAGAGAACTTCTGCATGCTGGGATGGTAATAACACAAGCCCTGAAAGAGGGTGCCCACCCATATTCCCCCGTTCCGGTCGGAAAATACCGTGTAAATATCGTTTTCCAATGTCCCTCCGTCGGTCAGTTCCAGTGCAGGAAGTGCGGTCACCTCGAACGTCCGGGCATCGATGATGCGAAGGCCGGATTTGGACGTGCCGACCCACACATTGCCGTCCCGGTCCAAATCCATGCACGTGAAGAAGTTGGAAAGTCCGCTTATGCCGCATGCCTCCTTCCAAGTGCGTTCCATGCGATTGTAGAAGAATAGCCCGTTGTTGTACATCAGCCAGATGTTTCCCTGGGCATCCGGATGCAGGTATATACGGTCGGTAAGCCGGTTGATGACATGCAGGAAACGTGTCTCTTGCGACACGAACTCGGCCGAAGAGTAGTCCCAGTAGCGAATCAGTCCGCTTTCATATACAATCCAACAGAGGTTCTTGTATTGCGTCATTTCCACCGGTACGCCGTATTTCCGGGTAAATTCACTGCCACCATCCTCTATGGTGCGCAAACGCCCCTGTTCCACGTCGTAGAAGGAGACGGTATTGTCTTCGGTCACGAACCAATAATTCTTGTAATCGTCTATAAACAGGTTCTTCAGCCGCCGATTTATTCCCATGGAAGCCAACACCTCGGAGACGGAATAATCATATTGCCCGCTCTTCATGTCGAGCAAAAGCAGGTAGCCCAACTCTTTGAGCCACATCCGTCCTTCGCGGTCGTAATACTCTTTGGGCGGACGGTCGTATGCCCAAATGTATTTACGTGTCTTGTCGTATGGGAATCGGTCGAACGTGGCACCGTTGTAAATGTTCAGAATGAAACCGGTCTTGATGGCGATGCAACCTTCTTCCGTCATCGTCAGGCTGCGGATTTGTCCGTCCGAAAGTCCGTCCGAAGCATCGATAAGGCGGAATTTGTATTGACGGTCTTGTGCGTGGAGGCACGAGGCCAGCAACAGGAACAACATCGGAACGACTGTCCTTATGGCACGCTTTCCTGCTTTTCGTTTTACGGTATCCATGGCTTTTCTTTCAAATAACAAATGATGATTAGACAAAGATAGGCAATCGGCACCACTTGACGTAGGATATTTTGGTTCAAAATATAGGTTGTTTTGTTGCATTGTGCTGAATCGGCCGTCTTTTTCGGACATTTTCCCTCATGCCGTGGCTAGAAAAACATCCTTCAGGCGCATTTGGTTCAGAACGACATAAAAGATGCTTTTTTTCATCCGTCCCCGTACGGTATTTACCTGCTAACTTTGCCACGGTTCATTAAAAACATTTACCATGAAGAAAAGATACTTGATAGTCATGACGCTGTGCAGTTCGTTATGGTTGAATGCACAAAACTTCATCCATCCCGGCATGTTGCATACGCAGGCCGACCTGGACCGGACAAAAGCCAAGGTAGAAGCCGGCGAGGAGCCTTGGGCTTCCGCTTACAGGAAACTGCTGACCAGCCCGCATGTCAGTTTGGACTGGAAGGCTGCTCCGGTCGAGAAAATCGTACGCGGAGGCCGGACGATTTGGGAACCCGACCCGGACAATTACCAGTTGGCTTACCGGGATGCCGCCACGGCTTACCAATGTGCGTTGGTCTGGCACATATCCGGCGATAAGGCGTATGCGGACAAGTCCGTCCAAATCCTAAATGCTTGGGCCAAGACCTGCAAGAAGGTGAGCGGAGACACGAATGCCTGTCTGGCATACGGGCTGTATGGCTACCAGTTTGCCAACGCTGCCGAACTGATGCGCGACTATCCGGGATGGGATGCCACGGACTTCGGACGATTCAAAGAATGGATGCTGAAAGTGTGGTACCACGGGGTAATCGGTTTCCTGCAAGGACGCAACGGGACACAAGACGACCATTATTGGTCGAATTGGGGCTTGTGCAACGTGCTGTGTGCGATGAGCATAGGTATATTGTGCGACGATGTCTTCATCTACAACCAAGCCACGGAGTATTATAAGTATATGGAAGACCACCGTTATGGCGAGTCGCTGCATCATTTGGTCTGGAAACTTCATCCGGACGAACGCGGCCCCTTCGGCTATTTCGGGCAGATGCAGGAATCCAACCGCGACCAAGGGCATGCCGCCATGGCGCTTGCATTGGCCGCAGACCTTTGCGGCACGGGGCGAAACCAAGGCGATGACTTTTATGCCCTGAAGGACGACCGTATCGTATGTGGGTTTGAATACGTCAACGCCTATAATTCCGGAGTGGACGACTTGCCGAACAGTCCTTATACGAATTGCGACGGGACTTTCATGAGAATGGGAGACGGAGGACGGGGAACCAACCGTCCGGCTCAAGCCCGTATCGTGAATTACTATGAAAACATACGAGGCATAGAGGTGCCTTACTCCAGAAAGATGCTCGAAATGAACGAAAACGGCATAGACGCAGGAGGCGGATTCGGCGGAGGGAACAGCGGCGGATACGACCATTTGGGTTTCAGTACCCTGATGTGTACGCTCGACCCGTTGGAGGACAAGACTAAAGTCCCCACGGTCCTGAGTGGAAAAATCGCGTATGAAGGTCGTGAAATCGACCGGCCTGACGTGAACTGTATCCCCAAAGGGGCGACCGTGACCCTGACGGCCCTATTGCCGGACGGAGAAACGGATACCGGTAAATGGGCATGGGACGATGATCCGGCATGCACTTTTTCCACACGTGACATCGTGTTGGATACTTCGCGTACCTTCCGTGTGCATTATACCAATGAAAAAGGCGTGAGCAACACGCAGTTGTTCGCCCTTCATGTGGAAGGGGAGGGATGGACCGGTAACTTTACTCCTTATTATAAAATGAACGGTACCACGGGAACAGACACGTTGATTTACGTGAAGAAATATGATGAACTGACATTTGGGATGGAGTATATTGATACTCCTGTGCGTGAATGGAAGTGGGAAAAAAGTACCAATGGGCAGAATTGGAATGCACTGAGCCACAACGAAAATCTGATGACGCTGCCGAGCGTTTCATCGAATGCTTATTACCGGGTGACAATGACCAATCAGGCCGGTGCCCGATTACAACAAACGTTCCGCGTGGAGGTGTCGGAAATAGACCCGTTCATTGCGTATGGCGACGATAAAAACTATAGCGGGACGACCTTGGCCGTGCCACGCCACACAGCCGTGTCTTTGTACGCCTCGCCGAACTCCCTGCTCGCCCAGTCAGCCAACTCCACACGCGTTTACAAGTGGATACTCGATAAAGACACCATACAAGCCGACACATTGACTTTCCACCTGAACGATTTAGGCGGAAAAGTGGCCGATCTGAACGATACTTTGTGTGTCGGAGTGTTGGACACCTGCATGGAATACACGTTGATGTTCCACCGCGTTTCACAAACAGGCTCGAAAGCCGAAACTGTTTTGCATTTCAACCTGCCGGTATATGAGACCAATACGCTCGAACCGCAAGCCAAAGACAGTTTTTATATTAAAGACCCGCAAACAGGCCGGTATTTGAGGAATACGGATGCTACGTTCACCGGTCTGGACGAAACCGACGACCAGTCTTTTTTGTGGAGGATACGTCCCATGCCACTTTATGGCGACCGTTACATGTTTGTCAGCCAAACGGATAACAATAAACATTTGTCTGACGAGGGGACACTGACTACAAAGAATGATTATTCCAAACATTCTTTCAATCTCTTCCGCAAATATTCGGATGAAGACCTGTATGCCATCGGTCTTTCTTCGACCGCAGGCTCAGGTTTTCTCGAAACCGATGCCGACGATCCAGCCTTAAGCGTAACTAAAGGAAGCGTGTTTTCGGAATTTCCTTTCGTCATAATCCGGAAAGTACAACCGAACGACCCTGACGGTATCAAAGACTGTCGGAACGAAACAGAGTATACCGTAAATCCCATCGTCAGCTATTCCTGCCACGGGCAAGAGTTGTACTTGAAGAGCAAAGAAGCCGGAATATTACGTATTTACTCGTTATCCGGCGTGCTTCTGCAAACGGAAACCTGCGAAATGGGTGACAACCATATACGTCTCCTCTTTCGGAACAAGGGGATATGTATCGGATTATACGCTACTTCTACGGACAAACGCCAGTCCATTAAAATTACAAGAAATAGCGTCATATAGAAAAATTGTTCATAAGTTGCTCGCATCAAACTGATGCGGTAGGTATGAGTTTTGCCCCTAAGGTAGAGATTGCTTTCAGATAATAACGACAAAAAACGACCGATTCCCTTATGAACATACATAAAGAATAGACCTGTGCAATGGATGCACAGGTCTATTTCTTTAATTATTGCAATCAAATGGATTTGAATCAATCTTCGATGGCAGCCTGCGCCACTTTCATATACGATTAATCCCCAATAGGTTACATTGTCGGTGTATGTGAAGTGTATGCGCTTTGGTATGACTTTTTTCTAAAGCTGCTACTTTCTTAGCATTATTATTCTATCGCAGCTTGCGCCACTCTAATTAGATATTCATATTCAATGAGTTATGTACTATGTAGAAAACAAATAGCAAACAGTCTCGTGAATTTGATTTCTCTTATCGAGTTCCCATCGAATATCCAAACTCAATAGCTGTCGAAATGATAGCAATATATATTTGAAAACCAGATAACTACCGATATTGGTGTAAACATTCTGCGCTACTATGTGCCAATCATCATATTGACCACAGTATTCAATGTTACATATTTTGCCTCCTTTCTTTTAGTAGTTCTATAATTGCGTCTTTGTCCTTCAGATTGGAGTCCAGACGGATAATTTGTGCATTCAGGCTGTCTATCTGCTCCTTCAGTAGCTTGATAGTGCCGTTCAAGTTTTCCACCTTGGTCTGTTCGGCGGTAAGCTGGGCTGCAAGTCCGCTATCGCCAATGTTGTTATTGGCATCTCCCCCGTCCAATGCCACTGCCGCGAGGTATGCGGATATCTGGGGATTGACCGGGCAGAACAAGGCGAAAAAATTAAAGTCCAACGCCTTGCAAGCCTTGACAAGCCGCTTGGTCTCCATCGTCTCCCTTTCCAGAAGGCGGTTGATATGCTGTTGGGGGATGCCAAGCCTGCGTCCAAGTTCGGACTTAGAAAGGCCGAGTTCGTTGCGGCGTTGGTCAATAGCCTGTCCCACATGTACGTCTTTTATATCTATATTCATGGGTCAAACCTTAAATTGCAATATTAAATCAACAATTATCAAACAAATATTTGGCTATATAAACCTTTTTATGTTATTTTGCAGATGATATAAATTGAATTATCGACTACAAAGTTAAACATTAATCATTAAACAAACAAATATTATGGCAGAAAACATGGAAAAAATCCGTCCTGCGCTTATCGCACTCGAAGTTGGCGATGAAATCACCTTCCACATCTCCAGGTTGAAAAGCGTTCGAACCCAAGCCTCAGAGCTTGGTGCCATCTACAACCGTCAGTTCAAGACACGGACGGACAGGGAGAAACAGACCATAACCGTAATACGTACTTTGTAAATTCTGGGGTTATGCAGTTCCTTCAGTTTTTAGACCGTCTAATCCCTTATGATACATTTCTGAACGACCTTGCGGCAAGGATTGTCAAGTACCTGAAATCAGACAATGCCGATCCGGAATTTGTCAGCCAAAGAAAGGCTTATGAGATGTTCGGCCGCCGGAATGTCGAAAGATGGAGACGGCAAGGGAAAGTGATATGCTACAAGAGACCCGGCAAAGTGGAATACAGGACGGCTGACCTCCGCCTCCTGCAACGCACGGTTCAGGACTATTTCGATAATACTTCTTCCGATATAAACAGAAATAGTTTAGATAAAAAGAAATAAGAAAACAATATCAGGATATGCCTATACTGTAATTCATGAGACATACGGAACAGGCATACGATAAAACATTACAGCGGATGAGAGAATTAGTGCCAACATGTGACCCTGAAGGGGTTTATTCGGTCAAGCGTACTTGCGCGGAACTGGGTGTCAGTTACAAGACGCTTAGAAAATATAAGGAAAGCGGCTATATCAAGCCGCTTAATCCCGATAATGCCAGCCGGCCTAAATACTCCGGCCAGTCCATAATTGACTGTTGGAAACTCCTGACCACCTTATGATAAGCGAGTCAACAATCAACAAGGTCAGGGAGCTTGCCATAGGGGATGTATTGGAGCCGTATGTCAGGCTGTCAAGGAAAGGCTCGACCCTGATGGGCATTTGTCCGTTCCATGAGGAGCGGATCGGCTCTTTTTCTGTCAGTCCTGGAAAGAACCTGTTCCACTGTTTCAGCTGCAACCGTGGCGGCGATGCCATCACATTCATCATGGAGAAAGAGAACCTTTCCTTCATGGAAGCCATCGAGTTCTTGGCCAGACACCACAATATTCCCATTGAGTATGTGGAAGGACAGGACAAGGAGCAAACAGCAAAGAATCGGCACAAGGAAACACTTCTTACTACACTCAGCCATGTACAAGATTTCTTTGTAGGCAGCCTGCTGGTGCCGGACAGTGATGAAAGCCGCCTTGCCCGTGAATATGCTTACGGAAGATGGCCGGAAGAGTTCTGTTCGGTCGCAGGCATCGGGTACGCGCCACGTGACGGAGGTGCGTTCATGGAGTTCTGCCGGACAAAAGGACTGGACGAGGATGTACTTTTCGAGCTGGGGTTGCTCCGGCGCGGAGATGACGGTCGTGTGTATACCATGTTCAGACACAGGATAATGATTCCCATACGCAACAGATGGGGGCGCATCATCGCTTATACCGCCCGTTACATCGGGAACAGCCCGAATGCACCGAAATACATCAATTCGCCAAACAGTGCGGTATATGCTAAGGGTGAATGTCTGTTCGGCATAGACAGGGCGAGCCGTGAACGCAATGCGGAGTACTTCATCATCGTGGAGGGTGCGCCCGACGTGCTGCGTATGCAGTCCGTCGGCTACGACAATACCGTGGCCGCATTGGGTACAGCATGGACGGACAGCCAGTTTGAGCTATTGAAAAAATACACCTCTTCATTATGCTTTATCCCCGATTCCGATGTCAGTGACGGCAAACCCTTCGGTCCTGGGTTTGAGGCGGTCATGGCAAACGGGACAGCCGCAGTCAGGAAAGGCTTCCATGTAACCGTCAGGGAACTGCCGTTTGCCGAAATCCCCGACGGTAAAAAAGGCTGGGAAGTGAAACCCGGAAAGAACGACGCCGACAGCTTCATTCATTGCCGGGAGGATTACATCTCATTGAAAGAAAGGCTGTTTATTGTCTGGCTGGCACAGAAACGCTTTCTTGTAGCGGATTCTTTGGTGGAAGAACGGAAATGCGTGTCAGAGATTGCCGACCTGATGCGCTATGTGAAAGACCAGCTGGTGTTTAACCAGTGTATTGACGAACTGGCCAAAATCTACGGAAAAGCCAAATTGTGGCGTGATGCCGTAACGCAAGCCCGTGGAGAGGCGCGGAAAAGGCAGGACAAACTCACACCGATGGATGAGAGGCAGCGTGAAGCGGAATTATTGCGCCAACACGGGCTGTTCATTCGGGAGAACTGTTATTACGCCACCGGGGATGACGACGAGGAGCCGTCAAGGATTTCCAACTTCATCATGGAACCGCTGTTCCACATCGAGGACGAGAACAACGGCACACGCATCTTCCGTATGCGTAACACCTATAATATATGCCGTGTCATTGAGCTGAGGGAATCCGAATTGTGTTCGCTAAACAGCTTCCAGCAGAAGGTCGGCTCCGTGGGCAACTATGTGTGGTTGGCAAAAATCGACAAGCTCAACCGTGTCAAGGAGTACTTGTACTCCCAAACCGATACAGCGGAACGGGTGCGCAAATTAGGATGGAACGCCACAGAAGGTTTCTTCGCCTTTGGGAATGGACTTCTTGTCAATGGAAAATTTCAAGCTGTGGATGACCTCGGCATTGTCCGTGACATCAACGGAAAGGCGTACTACATTCCTGCCATGTCCAAAATCTACATCTACAATCCGGAGATATTTCAGTTCGAGCGTCTGATGGTGCACGAGAACCGTAACGGCATAAAGTTATACGATTATGTGAAACAACTGATGGATGTATTCGGAGAGAACGCTACCGTTGCTTTCTGCTATCTGCTGTCCACCCTGTTCCGGGATGTAATCTTCCGCCGCACGAGGCATTTCCCTATTCTAAACCTCTTCGGTGAAAAGGGAACAGGAAAGACAACGCTTGCCACTTCATTGCAGGCGTTCTTTCTACACGGAGTGGATCCACCAAACCTTGGTGTCACTTCCGTACCTGCTATGAACGACCGGGTGTCGCAGGCGGTCAATACGCTCGTGGTACTTGATGAGTACAAGAACGACCTTGACATCCGTAAGATAGCCTATCTGAAAGGGCTTTGGGGTGGTGGCGGTCAGACAAAGAAAAACACGGGTACGGACGGCATGGCGGCACAGACTATAGTCAGTACGGGTGTGGTGCTTTGCGGACAGGATAAGCCCACGCAGGACATGGCACTCTACACCCGTGTCCTGTTCCTTGCCTTTTCCAAGACCTCGTTCAGCCCAAAGGAGAAAAGCCACTATGAAGATTTGGTAGCCTTGTGCAACTTGGGACTGACACACCTGACCATAGAGATACTGAATCATCGGGAGTTGTTCGAGAAGAACTTTTCGGATACCTACTCCATCGTGAAGCATGAGTTGGCCGCCAAGATGGAAGACGAGACGATACATGACCGCATTTTCGGTAACTGGGTGATTCCTTTGGCCACGTTCCGCACGTTGGAAACCGTGCTGGATGTGCCTTTCAGCTATACCGGCCTGTTCGATACCGCCGTCAAAGGAATACGTGTCCAGAACGAGCTAGCCCAAGAAAGTTCCGAAGTTGCCGATTTTTGGAACATGCTGCAAGGCTTCCAGACGATGGGTAAGTGCGTAGAGAAAGCGCATTACCGTATCCGTTACCTGAAGAGTTTCCGTCCGTTGGCTGCCAAGGAAGAAATCGAGTTCATGGAGGCCCGTCCCATTCTTTACTTGAATATGGCAGCCGTGGCCTCCCTGTTCAATAGCCGTAACCAAAATGCCACGGCCAACCGCTCCAACTGGTCAACCATCATGTCCTACCTCAAATCGCATCCGTCATTCCTTGGGCTGAAGCAGGACAGGTTCACCATACTCCTGCCAAATGGTCTGCCGGATTACACGATAGAGGTGTCAGGCGGCCAACAGCTCAAGAAAGTCAAGGTCAACCGTCCGAAAGCGTTGTGTTTCGACTACTTACAGTTGAAGGATATGTTTGGGCTTGACCTTGAAACGGAAATGGTTCAAGACGAAATGGATTTAGCAAATGAGGTCTCATAAAATGAAACAGTTCATTATTCCTCATCTTGCTTTATAATCCATGAACCGTCTTTGCGACCGCCTTCCCTTGATATGATGCCTAATTCTTGAAAAGTTGTAATGTCACATTTGTCTTTAGGGACATTTCAGATATGGTTAGGCCTTTATTCTCACGGATTAAACCTAACGCAATCATCTGACGTTCAGTTATTTCTTTCGTGACATGCTTTTGTCCTCTAATATGTAAGACAAGTTTTACTATTATAAGTTCAGGCTGTTTTACTGCAAAATACCCGGTTGGCCCAATGCTGAATAGTTCAAACTAAGGAAATAAATCAATTTAGTAGATATGAAAATCCAGCTATCTTTACCAAGTACGGAAGAAAACTTGTATATTTGCAAAAAATCAGCAAATAACAAGGTTAAATATATGATTCTCGAATTTTGTGTCAGCAATTTCCTGTCCATAAAGGATGAACTTAAACTATCCTTCGTGGCCACTACCCTAAAGGAATCCCTTTCGGAACCTAATGATGTCATTCCGCTTTCCGACATGGGATTGTCACTCGTGCGCAGTGCGGTGATTTACGGGGCGAACGCTTCAGGAAAAACGAATGTATTGAAGGCCATCGCTTTTTACAAGCGTTTCATCATGGATTCGTTCAAGAACAGCCAGGCTGGCGAAAGCATAGACGTGGAGAACTTCCGCCTGAACATTTCCACCATTCATGAGCCGACCACGATGGAGGCCACCTTCGCCGTCGGTGAATACATCTACCGTTACGGCTTTGAGGTGGACCAAAAAACTGTACATGCCGAATGGCTTTACCGCCGTATGAACAGGAAACGTGCCAAAGAGGTAGAGATATTCTACCGCGAAGGGGAAACAACCACCGTTCATGCTAAAAGCCCGTTGATACAGGATTTGGTCAACAAGAAAATGGTTCGCGGCAACGCGCTTCTTCTCTCCACTGCCGCCCAGTTCAACGAAACGACCGCCGTCAATATCCTGCATTGGCTTGGCGACACACAAGTCCTGTTCTGTAGCGAGGACGAGAAAATGTGGTCGCAAGCCATCAGGCATTTGGACGATGAAAAGATGCGTGAGCGCATAGTTCGTTTCGCCAAATATGCGGATTTGGGCATAGACAACATAGCCAAGATTGACAACCGCATCGTAAGCAGCCATCGTCAGTACGATGATGAAGGAAAAGCGACCCATAATGTAGCCTTTTCGTTTAACGGAAACGAATCCGAGGGAACCATCAAATATTTCTCCTTGGCATATCCTATCATAGATGCGCTGGACAATGGCAAACGTCTGGTGGTGGATGAGCTTGACTCCAAACTCCATCCGTTGCTTGTGCGCAAGATTATCACGCTTTTCAACTCGGCGGAGACAAATCCCAAAGGAGCGCAACTGCTGTTTACCACTCATGACACGTTCCTGCTCAGTGCAGGTCTGTTCCGCAGAGACCAGGTATGGTTCACTCAAAAGGATAGTTTCGGCGCGACAGAAGCCTATTCGCTGGCCGAGTATAAAGTGCGTGGCAGTTCACCTTTCGAGCGGGATTACCTGCAAGGTAAGTTCGGTGCCACGCCCATTATAGGTGATATGGAAACAATATTTACGGCGGAGGGATGACCATGGGAAAGACAAAAAAGAAAGACCATCGTTCCGCTTCATTGACACGCCGCCAAAGCACGAGAGAAGTAAAGCAGTCGTTTCTCATCGTATGTGAAGGTGTCCGCACGGAGCCGGATTATTTCAAGGCCTTCAGAATGACCGCCGCCACGGTAAAGGCGGTAGGCCAGGCAATGAACACGACCAGTCTTGTGAGCAAGGCCATTAGTATCCGTGACGCCGACCAAAAGAAGAAGCGGACTTATGACCAGTGCTGGGTAGTGTTCGACAAGGACGATTTTCCTGCAAAGGACTTCAATGAAGCCATTACACTGGCCGAAAAAAACGGTTTCAAGGTGGCCTATAGCAACCAGGCGTTTGAATATTGGTTCCTGCTGCACTTCAATCTCTACAAAGGGGCGTTGCACAGGAACAGTTATGCCGACATGCTGTCAAGGCTTTCAGGAATACCCTATTCCAAGACGGAAGGATTCGGGGCTATTATGTATAACCGATTGCTCCACTTGCAGTCGCAGGCCATTAAGAATGCTGCTACTGTCCTTGCCGAAATATCACATGGCAATCCGGCTATGGAAGAATCTTCCACTACCGTACATCTGTTGGTAGAAGAATTGAACAAGTTTATCTGATTATGCTCGTTAAGGTCATCCTATGGATGGCCTTTATTTTATGGCATATTTCAAAATATAATCTGCACACATTTCAGGATTGACGTTGTTGACAAGATACAAGTTGCATCGTATCAGTTACTTGCATCAAAAACGATGCGTTGACAAACGTTGACAAGCGTTGACGCTTTTGAAAATCCTATGAATTTTGTAGCCAATGGTTGACAAAAACACACGTATCTATATTTATTCTTATTTCTATAAGAAAAAAGATAAAGTATTGAATAATAAGTATTTCTGATAAGCTGTATAATCAAGTTTGTACATTGGCTTTCTTGTCAACCTTGTCAACGCTGAAATATATATGCCTATCTGTTTTTTAGATTTTTGTCCCGTTGCCATTTCATGTAAAGATGATTACCTTTCTGAACAGACGGACACATATTCCCTGAAAATCCTACAAACTACGTGGTATTCCCATGTTTAACCTGTTTCATTTTGATTTTCGGCATTGTATCTTTAATGCCAAAACAAAGTGGATATGGATATATGCAAACATTTTTCAGAGATAAAGCCGGAACAGTCGTATTCGGTAAGCGATGCGGCGCGTTTCCTCGGCATACACCGGTGTACCATCTATGATTACATTACCCATACGGAAAGGCCGTTGCCGTTCTTCCGGATGCAGGACAACCAGAGAATACAATTCCGTGGTGATGACCTGATTGCCTACAAGACTGCCGGCCTCCCGAAGAAAGGGCGCAAACGGAGATAGGATGAAAATTTCATAGCCTGCCACACCAATAGAGATATAGCAGGCCATGTTTGTATTCGTGGTCAATCTGCCAGCCCCCTGACCGCTTCAAGCAGCTTACAGACCATACCCTCCGCCGCTTCCATGTCGGCCAGTACATCCTTCATTCGGTAAGGTGCGCCATTTTTGCCGTGTCCGTTACCGTCCAGCCATAGATAGGCTTCCGAATCAGCGTCAAAACCCTCGTAATACTCTTCCATATCGCTTACCAGACTTTCAAGGCTGCGTCCTTGCATCGTGGCAGAAAAGAAGAAATCCTGTCCGGCAGGAGTGAATTGGGAAAACTCAAAAATGACGATATTCTTGTCCTGATGCTTCTCTGCATCCACATGCCATCCGTTTGCCTCTGCACATTGGATGACTTCCTTTATAATCTTGTTTCTCGTTCGCATGGTTATTGATGTTTATGTCAGCCGTGGCACTCGGTTGATTGCACCACGGCTGACGGGTTATTTTAATGTTCAAATCTGGCTAAGAACTGTTGCAGACGGAAGTCCTGCAAGTTCTTTAACGGCGTAGGAGTAAAATTCTCCTGTAGCCTTACTTGTAGCTTACCCAAGCCTTGTGCCGTAAGGTCAAGCTCCACTTCCGACAATTCGTTAAGAGAGATATAGCCGTATTCGTCCTCCGCAAGTCCTACCACGATGCCAAAGAGGATAGTGTCGTTCTCTTCTCTCTCACCTTCAAGGATGAACCAGCGTACCGCTCCAAGAGCGAAGATAGCACGGCAAACCGCTTCTTCTCCCTTGCCGTCCTGGGAATAAAGGGGATAGCCTTCCAAGGCTTCCTCCAACCGGGGTGTCATCAGTCTGCTCATATCAGTCAAATTCTATTTCGTCGTCATACACTTCTATTTCCGCTCCGCTGCTGAACTGCACGATAAAGCCTTTTGCAGTCCTGCCCACAATCGTTCCGCGATGGTAGCCACGCCACGGTGTGACCAGTTCGCATTGCTGCCCGTATTCGGGAAAATCTGTTTCATACATAATTGAAAAGTTTTAGATGGTTGCTTGATAGTAAATTCTCAGTTCAGCGGAAACATTGTAGATGTAGCTGCCACAACGTACCAACAGGCAGTCCTTGCCGTAGTACAGCCGTTTCATGCCCCTGACGCTTCCGCTTTTGTGGAAGTTGGGAAAGCGGTCTATGCCCACTCTCCGGCCTTGCTCGATAGTCATTCTTCTTGTCCGCATAAATCCTTGTTTTTAAGAGTTGGTGAAATCTGATACTTTTCCCTTTTGTGAAGCTCCTTTGAGCTTCTTGGCCGGGAATACCGTTTTACGTGCAAATGGCCACTGCGGACACAAGGGAGAATAAGGCAAGTATGAGGCCGGAGAGTGCGGACGGAATACCCCAATTTTGGAGGGACGAGAAAATTTGCGGAAGGCTTCCGTCAAGCCCTCCAGCCGAAAGCCCATGACGGTGCTTGACATTTCTCCCGTCCGCAGTAGTTTTGCACGGTAAAACGTACCCGGCCAAGATGCCCAAAGGTGGCTAAGAAAAACTCCATAAAGCAAGTCCTATTCATAGGATAGCATCCCAGTCCAATCTGTTTTCCAAATACCGTTGCCATTGTGAGAGCCTGCGAAATGGAATGTAGTGGAGTCTTGCAGGCTCTCTCTGTGGCAACGGATTGGGACACCCAAACCGTTGTAAATTCCTGTCAGACGAACTTGCTTGGTGTCATTGACACGGAGTAAGTCGGATGGCTTTATTCATAAGACAGAAGAAGTCCGCAAAATGTTATTGACTGCAGTTTCGGGAAAAGAAACAAGAAGTAGCGAGTGATAGATAATTGACGAAATTAGCATTTTCTTGATTGATTCAGATGTTTCTTTCCAATATTAGAATGTTCTTGTAGTAATTTTATTATCTTTGTAGCCATATACATACTGATGCAATATGGAAAATAAAGACTTAAATCGGTTGAAGGTGGTGCTTGCCGAAAAAAAACGTACCAATAAATGGCTGGCAGAGCAGTTAGGCAAAGACCCGGCAACCATTTCAAAGTGGTGTACCAACAGTGCACAACCCAACTTGGAAACCCTCATCGAGATTGCCAAATGCCTCGGTGTGACAGTAAATGATTTAATACGCCAGGAATGATTTGTATGCAAAAGAACAATAGTCCATATACTTCCCTGACGGGATGCACGTTTCTCTATTATGAGTTCAAACGCATCCTTCCCGTCCTAATGAGTGCGGATGCTGAAAGGCTGTTGAAGGAAGAGGTTGAAAACAACCAGATCCTTCAAGTCAATTCCCGCACCTCGCGCCAGCGTTTTGCTGTGGAATTCAAGCGGCGTTATGCAGCCGTACCGGCACAATTCTGGAGAGAATGGCAGCATTGGAGCGAAGCAGGGCAAAGGGCTGGCCTGTTTTATGCCATCCTGAAAGCTTATAAGCTCGTATTTGACTTTCATGTCAATGTGGCCATGAAGAAGTGGAACTCCATTGACCATAAGCTCACGGCTGACGACATACAGATGGAGTTCAACGAAATCTCCGCGCACGATGCTTTTGTGGACGGCTGGTCGGCTGCCACGAAAAAGAAATGTGCCAGCTGCTATCTGACCATCCTGCGGCAGACCGGACTGCTGCAGGAGAAAACGGACGAGCTGACTCCGGTCAGGCCCTGTCCGGAAGAATCGGCTTATTACATCCATACGGGCGAGGAATGGTTTCTGGAAGCCTGTTTCCTTTATCCGTATGAGATTAACGAAATCAAATCCCATTTGCCATGAAGAGAATGACCGTAGACGAGTTGTATGAGTATCTTTGTTCGCCGCTGTTCCTCGATGAGAAAAGCGGCAACATCTTCTACAACTATTACATATACCAGTATCCTGCCAGCCAGGAATACGAGATGCGCCGGCAGATACAGGAGTTCAAGCAGAAGCTGGAGCGTCCCACCAACTTTGTCAACGCCCTGGTGTTGGATTTGTTCCGCGTGTTCTGCGAGTATCTCCAGAATGAGAAGTTCGGCGACACGTCGTTGCTGGAAGACACGTTCGAGGGCGACAGGCTCCATCCCGATATGGTGACCACGGAACTGACTTCGGAGGCGAACTCCGACAACTTCATCCGCTTTGTGCGCGATAAGATTGAAGCCCACATGGCTCTGAACGACGGCTACAACAAGCCTTACGTGTTCATCCACGGCATCGGCAAGATGTTCCCTTACCTGCGTACCAACGTGTTTCTCACCCGGTACGAGAAATACAATGATACCTCGCGGTATAAGATTATCCTCTTCTATCCGGGACATCAGGAGGGAAATTCCTTCAGTCTGTTCGACATACTGGAGGATTCCCATACCTACCGTGCCATCTTATTAGTCAACAAATAACGCTTCCGATATGAAATTCAAAGAACTATATTCAAAAGGTCTCGACCGCAAAGTGAATCCGGCTGTGTCGGCATCCGACCTCAGTGAAGATACCGTGATGACTGAAATCGTGGAATACGTGTTCACCGAAGAAATCGTCATCAACCTCTATGACATCCTGGTCAATATCCGCCAGAACCAAGGCAGCCACGTAGGCATTTGGATTAACGGCTATTTCGGTACGGGTAAGTCCCACTTCCTGAAATATGTCAGCTACTGCCTCAATGCCCATTACAGCGAAATGGCTTTCATGCGTCTGGAAGAAGCCATCGAGGAAATCATGCGCAATTCCAATGGCATGACCAAGCTCGACGACCACGGCGTTTCCCTTTCTGAAATCCAAGCGTTGAAGAAATGGTATTCCACACAGGCCGATGTGCAGATGGTGATGTTCAACATCGGCGACGTACACGATGCCAACGCCAACCAGGCCCAGGCATTCACCACCATCTTCTGGAACCAGTTCAACGCGCAGCGTGGCTACAATTCGTTCAACCTCGCTTTGGCGCAGTATCTGGAAAAGGCGTTGGACGATGACGGCAAGTTCGGCGAGTTCAAGGATTATCTGAAATCCAAAGGTTATGATTGGGAACGTAACATCTCACGTTTTGCCGCCGGGCGGTTAGACCTGGCCTTGCAGATGGCCAAGGAGGTAGACCCCACGCTGGCCACCGACGTCATCCGCACTAAGATTTTGAACAACGACATCAACGTATCTGTGGAATCGTTTGCGGCGGAGATGAATGAATATATTGACGCCAAGCACAACCGCAACTTCCGCCTGCTGTTCTTTGTCGATGAGGTCAGCCAGTTCATTGGCGAGCACCGCGACCTCCTGCTGCAGCTCCAGTCGCTTGTCAAGCGGTTGGAAGAAGTCTGCGAGTCGCGGGTATGGATTGCCTGCACCGCCCAGCAGACACTGGAAGAAGTGGTGAGCCACGTGGGCGGCAGCACCACCAACCCGGAGGATGAGGTCGGAAAGATTCTCGGACGCTTCGAGGTGCGCGCTTCCCTGCAAGGCACTTCGCCGGAATATATCACGCAGAAGCGTATCCTCGACAAGAAAGGCGAAGCGGAAGTGATGCTGGCCGACATGTATGCGAAGGACAAGGCCAAGCTCGACGCGCAGTTTGTCCTGCCCAGCACCTACAAGACCTATCGCGACAAGGACAACTTCGTGGCCTACTATCCGTTCGTACCCTATCAGTTCCAGCTCATCAAGAAGGTACTCGACTCCTTCGAGACCATGAACTATGTGGACAAGCAGGTGAAGGGTAACGAGCGTTCGCTCATCAACATCACCTATTCCATTGCCCGTGAAACCCAGGATATGGAGGTGGGCGAGTTCATTCCGTTTGACAAGTTCTTTGGCGCTATGGTACAAGGCTCCATGCAGCACCTGGGGCAGCGGGCTTTCGAGAACGCGCGTCAGGCGCTTGATGTCATCGAGGACGAGAAGAAACAGGCGTTCTACCGCCGCGTGGTCTATATCCTCTTTATGATATGTAACTTGAAGGAGGAAGACAAGCAGCAGTTCTCCGCCACCATCGACAATGTGGTCACCCTGCTCATGTCGAAAGTGGATGCCAGCAAGGCGGCCATCAAGCAGGAAGTGTCTGCCGTCCTGGCTTATCTCATCGACAAGGCCGTCATCCGGAAGGTGAAGACCGACGCAGGCAGCGAAATCTACGAGTTCTTTACCGAGGAAGAGTCGAAGGTGGCCCAGATTATCAAGAACCAGCAGGTGGACAGCAACACCTACAGCGACGAGCTGCGCAATATCTTCTTCGCCCATTTCGGCAATCCGTCCAACAAGGAGCAGTTCGCCACCCGTTCCTTCACGGTGGGCATCAGCATCGACGGACGGAATTACCTCAGTAATAATGCGGACATCCAAGTGGACTTCGTGACAACGGCCAGCACGGACAACCCCGACCAGTATGCCTTCAGCCTGAACAACAGTCCGCAAGGCACTCACTTGGTGTTCTTCCTTTACCCGTTGTTCAAGGAGAACCAGGAACTCCGCGCCAACTTCCTTTACTATTGCCGGGTGCAGCGGTTCGCCCAGGAGCCTGCCATCAGCGAGGAACGCCAGCGCACCAAGGAAATCTTCAAGCAACGTGCCAAGGAACTTTACGAAAAGGAAATCAAGCCCCAGTTCCAGCAGATGCTCGACACCTGTCCCGTCATCTCCTGCGCCAATGCCCTCTCGCCTTCCGAGACGGGAACGGCACGGAAGGCTGAGCGTTACAAAACCCTCCTGGCTCGACACATGGAGACGCTTTATCCATTCGCCAAGCTCGCAGACAATCGGGAAGTGCCACGCACCAACCCCGAACTGTCAGCCAAGATACTCCGCCCGATAGATCCGGGTCTGCTTGTGACTCCCACTGCGGCGGAAGAGAAGGTGAAGAACTGGCTCGACCGTCAGCCACACGATGTCACTGTGGCCGATGCCTTGCGACAGTTTGCCCGTGTTCCTTACGGTTGGAGCGATTTCGCCACCATCTATTTCCTGAACGAGCTGGTGCGCCGCCATCTCTATGCCTACAACTACATGGGCAACCCCAACGTGAGCCGTGAGGACACGGCGCGGAACATTGTGCGTGACGCCGCGAAGTTCACCGTCGAACGGGCCAAGGCTATCTCGCAGGAACTGCTCAACGCATTCATCGAGGCGTGGAAGCACATCTTCAACGTGGTCTCCGTGAAGGGCAGCAACGACAGCACGGAGCTGTTCCGGGCTTGCAAGGAGACCGATGACAGTGCGCTCAACCAGCTATTGAAGAACTATCGCGACCTTTCACGTAAAATCAACGGATGCCCCTTCGCGCATACCATCGACGAGACCATTATGCTGATGGAACAATGGCTCACGGTGCGCGATCCTCAGAAGTTCTTCGAGACCATCATTGCCGCCCGTGACGAAGCCGCCCGTCTGTTTGACCGCTGCAAGAGCATCAACATGTTCTACGGCGAACAGTTCGACCGCTACAACGGGGTGTGCAAATTCATTGATGACAACCGCGACAACTTCGACTTCCTTCCGGCGGAGGGCCAGGAAACTGTCGCCGCCCTGCGTGCCATCCACACAGATGAAGAACCTTGGACGAAGATGCCTGCCTACATTAAGATGAGGAAGGCCATAGAGACACAGCTGCAGCAGAAACGCAAGGAACTGGTGGAAACCGTCACCGCCCGCTACAACGCCGTGTTCGACGAACTGGAGAAGTATGCCGAAGAGATGCACGTGAGCCGCGACAAGTTCGCTCGTCGCGACACCACCATTTCCCTGAATACGGGCACTAACAACTTTTATGCCCTGCAGGCCAATGCCGACACCTCGGCTTTCTACGAGGAACAGATGCACCGCATCAATGCCGCCATTCCTTCGAAGCCCTATACGCCTCCGGCACCGCCTGCCAACGGGGACGGCTCGGTACACGATGACGGCGGACAGCCAGCACCTCCACAGCCCAGGCCGCGTGTGCGGAAGATTGTCCGTTTGAACACGCACACCACCGAACCGATGCACACCGAGGCCGATGTAGACCGCTACTTGCAGTCGCTCAAAGCGCAACTGATGCGGTATATCAATGAAGACAACGACATTATAGTAAGCTAAGCATGGAAACGAACAAACTGAAACGCTTCGCAACCGAAGCACGCAATATATTGATGCAGGGAGTGATACACCGCTTCACAGCACTCGGCTTCCGGGCGGACGGCACGCCCGTGGAAGAGCCGCAACTGCTGGGCGGCGGTGCCACCTTCATGGGCGACACCGTGACGGAAGATTTCTACCACAAGTGGCAGTCACTGGCCGCTGCCATCCGTTGGCATGGACTGAAAGACGTGGCGGAAGAAGCCGCCTACACGTGGTTCAATCGCCTGATGGCCATCCGCATCATGACCAAGAACGGACTGATACCGCCTGTACTCCAATACGAAAGTCCCGGTGTTTACGTGCCGCTCATCGTGAGCGAGGCACGGCAGGGACGCTTGCCGCAGATGAACGAGGAGGAGCGGAGCCGCCTGATGCCGCTGCTCGACGATGACAGTCGGACGACGGAACAGTTCAGCCTGCTCATCGTGGCCTTCTGCCATGCCACGCCCATCCTCCACCGCTGCTTCGGCCATATCGCCGACTACACCGAGCTGCTGTTGCCGGCCAATATTCTGGCCGAGGGCGGTTTTGTAGACCTCATCAACCACACGGATTTTATCGCCGAGGAGGATTACCGCTCCAGCGAACTTATCGGCTGGCTCTACCAGTTCTACATCGCCGAGAAGAAGGACGAGGTGTTTGCCGCGAAGGGGAAATTCACCGCCAGCGAGATTCCTGCCGCCACGCAGATATTCACGCCGAATTGGATTGTGAAGTATATGGTGCAGAACACCGTGGGACGCATCTATTTGGACAACAATCCCTACGAGACGGAAGCAGCGCAGGACTGGAAATATCTGGTGAATCCCTCCGAGCCTACCCCGGACGACCGCATCCTCCGTTACGGCGACCTGACCGACCTGCGCCTGGCCGACCTGGCCTGTGGTTCCGGCCACATCCTGGGAGAGATGTTCGACATGCTTTATACCTTATATATCAATGAGGGCTACAGCCGCCGCGAGGCTATCGAAAATATCTTCCGCCGCAACCTGACGGGCGTCGACATCGACACCCGCGCCAAGCAGTTAGCACAGTTCGCCCTGCTGTTGAAGGCTTGCCAGCGCGATGCCTCCTTTGCCGACTGCCATTGCATGCCGCGTGTGCTGGACATGCCGCAGCCTTATCCCGATAAGGAGCATCTGACCCGTGCGTTGGCCGACTATATAATGACAGACAACGGCGAGGCCATTGCGGAACTGGCCGATGCTGTATGCTTGATGGACGAGGCGGACAACTTGGGCAGCATCATGAAGTTCGGCCTCTCGGAGCGCACACGCAACATCCTTGCTGTCCGCACGGAGGAGTACGAACAGCAAACGATGCCCGGTGAGAGTGTAAGTGGCTTGCTGCCCTACATGCGCATCATCCTGGCATTGACGGAACGGTATCACGCTTTGGTGATGAATCCTCCCTACATGGGTGGTGGCAATATGAATGTCGTGTTGTCTAACTATGTGAAGAAGAATTATGAGGTGGGGAAGGCGGACTTGTTCTCCGTTTTCATGCAGGTGGCAGAGGAACGGTTGGCGAAGAATGGGAAGTATGGCATGATTAATATGCAAAGCTGGATGTTCCTCTCTTCGTTCGAGAAGTTGCGTACCCATTTGCTTGAAACCTTGCAAATAGACAGTATGCTGCACTTGGGGCCTCGCACGTTCGATGAACTGTCGGGCGAGGTGGTGCAGAACACGGCTTTTGTGGTAACCAAGCATACGCCATACACCACAGGCTCCTACTTCCGATTGGTCGATGGTAAGAACTGTGGGGATAAGGAGCGGATGTTTCTCGCCGGAGAGAATGGCTATCCCCACGTCTCCCAACAGAACTTCGAGAAGATTCCGGGATGCCCGATTGGGTATTGGATGAGTGAGAAAGAAGCAAATCTTATACAAGAGTGTAAGCCTATGGGACAAATTTCAGAGCCAAGAGCTGGTTTACAGACGAGTGATAATGATAGATTCTTGAAATATTGGGATGAAGTATCACTACAAAAGATTGGTTTCAATCAACCAAGAGAGGTGGCGTTATCGTCAGAATACAAATGGTTTCCTCATAATAAAGGGGGTCAAGATAGACGTTGGTATGGTAATAGGGATTTTGTAATAAATTTCTATCATGATGGAGAAGAACTTAAATATTGGCTTGAACATAATCCAAATGACCCTACAACAAAATCATGGTCAAGAAATCTTCGTAACTATCCTTTATACTTTAGAGAAGGCCTGACTTGGGGAGCTGTAACCAGTAAGAGGCTTACAGTTAGATATTCACCACAAGGTTCTCTATTTGATACTTCAGGACCTATGTTATTTTCATCAAATTATCTGATGTACATTTTAGGACTTATGAATTCTGTTGTATTTATAAAATTGGCTAAAATTTTCGCACAAGGTTTGTCTATTGGTTCTGGACATATTGCAAATGTTCCTTTCAAATATGAACAAAATCCCAACATTGACGATATTGTAAAGCAAAACATCTCCATCTCCCGCACCGACTGGGACGCCCACGAAACCTCTTGGGACTTCCAAGAGAACGAACTTGTCCGCCTCGGCAAGGAGCAGGGTGAAGGTTCGCACCGCCTGTCCGACCTGATGGAAGCCTACCGGGATCATTGGACGGAGCAATTCCTCCAGCTTCATGCCAACGAAGAGGAGCTGAACCGCCAGTTTATCGAGATATACGGCCTGGAGGACGAACTGACGCCCGACGTGCCGCCGGAGGAAATCACCATCCTGCAACAGGGAGAAATACGTATTGAGAACGGACAAATCGTATGGCAGAATGATGTTATCGTAAAACAGCTTATCAGCTATGCTGTAGGATGTATGTTGGGCCGCTATCGTCTTGATAAGCCCGGATTGCACATCGCTCATCCTGAACCCATAGCCGAAGAATTTACTCCTTATACCTTCAACGGGAAGCAATGGAATATTGATGAGGACGGTATTCTGCCGCTGATGCCCAGCGATACAGACTTTGCAGATAATGCCACGGTGATGTTCAAGCGTTGGCTCGTGGTGGCCTTCGGCGAAGATACCTTGGTGGACAATCTCAACTGTGTAGAAGCCGCCTTAGGCAAGAGCCTTGACGACTATTTCGTGAAAGACTTCTGGAAAGACCACAAAAAGATGTACCAAAACCGCCCCATCTACTGGCTGTTCTCCTCAAAGAAAGGTGCTTTCCAATGCCTTGCCTACATGCACCGTATGAATGCCTACACAGCAGAGCGCATCCGCACGAAGTACCTGTTGCCCCATATAGAGTGGCTGGTACAGCAGCAAACCGAGATGGAAGCCAACGCCGCCAACCTCAATGCTCGTGAGCGCAAGCAGTTGGACAGCATCACGCGGCAGATAGCCGAGTGTCGCGAGTATCACGACCGCCTGCACACCGTGGCCGATGAGCAGATAGCTTTCGACCTGGATGATGGCGTGGTGGTAAACTATGGGAAGTTTGGAGATGTTTTAATGAAGTTGAAATAAGACAAAGCATAGAACAATGGACGAACTGCAATTATCAAATTTGTCACACATACATCAGGCTTATCGAAATAATCGTTTAGTCATCTTTGTTGGTGCTGGAGTTTCACGGAACTCTGGCGTTCCAACATGGGATGAACTTATTGCTGCAATGAAGTCTGAATTGCCTACGGATTTAAGATTTGAGAATGACGCTTTGAAAATAGCACAACTCTATAAGGATGCAAGAGGTTATAAGGAGTATATGGACAAGGTAAAGGATATTTTACTTTATAATAAAACCACCCCTAATCCTTTGCATAAAAGAATAATGTCTTTAAATCCAAGCCATATTGTCACAACCAATTATGACGATTTAATAGAACAGGAAATTCAAAATGAATACATTCAGTATACTATAATTAGGGAGGATAAGGATATTCCCCAGATGGCATATCCTAATTCTTTAATAAAAATGCACGGGGATTATGTGACCAATAATATCGTACTTACAGAAACAGATTATTATAACTATAAGAATAATTTCCCACTTGTTCGCGCTTTCGTGCAATCCTTATTTGCAAGTAAACTTGTCTTATTTGTAGGCTTTTCATTTGCAGATTTAAATCTCAAGATAATTCTTGAGGAATTGAAAGGCATATTGTCAGATCACATGCAAAGGGCTTATTTGTTATCTTGTGATGAGCCTAATCATGTAGTCCGAAATTATTTTGAGAATAAAGGTGTTAATGTCGTTTATTTTAGCGAGAATGAGATAGATTTGATAAATGGTTCTGATTATTCGATAACTTCGCTCAACGGCAAGGGCTTGTTGATGGATAAGGTGCTATTCGCTATCCAGAATTACAGTAATACATCTAAGAAAGACATTGCAAGTTATGTGTATAATCGCATTAAATCCTATTATAGGGAGATGCGATCATTTGGCGATGGCTTAAAGTATTTTTTCCCAAATTATTCCAGTATGACATGGCATACTCATTCATCAGGGGTACAAACATTCTTACCGGATTTCACAGAATTAGAGAAAACAACAAAAGACGATCAAGGAAAAAGACGTTTTTTACATAAGCATCCTGATATAGATTTAAGCACTTTGCTTAAACTTGCCTACTATAATTATTTGACTGAAATTGATGGAATAAAAATACTTGATGACAGATTTAAAAACAACATAAGTAAGTATATTCCAAAAACAACAATAGATTATTTACGTCAGTTCGATTTCTCATCAATGGAGAACCGAATATTGCAGCTGCGCTCAACAGCCTTACAATATACTATTGACGACTTGGAATATCCTTTCACTTTATATCTTTTGGGTGACTATGCTGGAGCTATTAAGCAATATGCTAAGTTACTGCCAATGTATTGGAATAGACAAAAATACATATTGTATTTTATTTGTAGATATAACATGTGGTCAATACGTTACAATGCCCAATGGCAAAAACATTGGGATGTAATAACTGATATCGAACAGGACTTACAACTTGCTTTAGATACTGATTTAGAAGATATTCTAAATAAATTACCTTTTGATTGGGAGATAAAAAAAATATTTCAAGATTTAATTTCTTATAGGTCTATTGGAGGTCGTTTAGTAAAAACAGAGCGCCTTAGGGAGGAAATTTATAAACAGAAAAAAATAACAGAAAAAGGAGGTTGCTCCATTAACAGCAACATTCTTTTATTGCTTGGTGCATATCAGCGTGAATATCTATTTTGTACAGCCAATCATATCATATGTAATAATAGCAGTTATTTTAAATCTCTCTGTTACAATACGGCATCGGGTATTTTGAATAGTTTCTCAACTCCTGAAAGTAGTATGTTCGGAGGTCTTTTTGTATCAACAAAGGTAGATTCGTTAGATCAGTCTATGCTTAAAATCTTAATTTTCGATATAGACAAGAAAAATCTTGAATCTATTTTGAAGGGATATGATATTGAAACATTAAAATTTGATGATTCAGGAATTGAATATATCAATTTGTGTCTGCAGAGTCTCGCAGATTCCAATCGTTTTTTATATAAAAGTAATGATGCGTTTTATCCTTCGTTATGTAACATATTGCTTTTAATTTCCAGATCTCAAGCTGATGCGATTAACAAAGAGTCTTTGTATAACGTATTATTAAAATACTGGAATTTTGAATTTCATATTGGCCACGGAGTGATAGAAAATCTTATAATTAACTATAATCCTTCTCAAGAAGATGCTAATAAGTTAATCAGCAAGATGTTGTACGAAACCCATAATGCTTTGAACTATACGAGTTGTATTGAAAGACTTACTTCATATGTTTCTATATTTACAGATATTCGTATGGATTCTTTTAAGGAGCGTGAAGCTATAAGAAATCTGCTGGTTATATATTCTGTATGTCCAAATGTACAAAAACCAATGCTTCTAACCTATTGCTTGGACAATATTGAGGATTTTGGGGATTATATTTGTTTTATTTTGCATAATCATATCATCCCACCATCTGATGATAAAATTAAGGAGCTATATAATAAATATAAAAAGAAATTAGACAAACACGATTGTTATATTCTTTCTAGAATAAGAAGAGACTTTACATTTGTTCCTCTCCATAGCTTTATTGATGAAATAGCAATTTCTAATGAATGTTTAAAATTCTTCTTATCACCGAAGGAATATAAGGATTTTGATAATGTAAATGTTGAGTGGATTTTTAAATTTAATCAAGAAGAAAGAGAAGAATTTTTTAAGAAAGAGGTTTATAAAACAAAGCTTAAAGAATATATCAATACTCATTGGTTAAGTAAAAGCAATATGGAATATTTTATCAGTCTTCTATAAATTAGGTATATTATGACAACAGAAGATATACTACGGCTCAGAGACCTCGGCGAAGTAAGCAAGGTGCAGTTCAAGGAACGCATCTTGGATAAATATGACATAGGCTGCGAACTGGTTGCCATGAGTAACTATCGCGGAGGTCAGCTCGTGATTGGCATCAATGACAAGACAGGGGAATTTAATCCCTTGTCGTATGCCGAGGTGCAAGAAACGACCAACATGCTCGGCAATATCGCTTCGGAAAATGTCGTTCCAAGCATCTTGCTTGATATTGACACAGCCCAAGTGGAAGGCGGCAGCGTGGTAGTGGCAACCATCAAAGAGGGAAACAACAAGCCTTACCACGACAACAAAGGCATTGTCTGGATAAAGAACGGTGCTGACAAGCGCAAGGTGTTTGACAATGCCGAACTGGCGGAGATGATGTCCGAATGTGGCAGTTTCGCCCCGGATGAAGCCGTAGTGAAAGATGCTACACTGGACGACTTGGATGAAGATACCCTCAAGATATTCCTGCAAAACCGCTTCTCCATCGTATTGGAAAAGAAAGGTCTGGTAGGCGACGCTCTTCGTGAGGCATCTCTTGACGACATCGCCAATGCCATTGCTAAGGGACACGACCTGAACAAACTGATGCGTAACCTGCGCTTTATCCGTCCAGACGGAAGTCTGACCGTAGCCGCCATGCTGCTGTTCGGCAAATACACCCAGCGTTGGCTGCCGGTCATGACGGCTAAGTGCATCAGTTTTGTCGGGAACCATATAGGCGGCAAGCAATTCCGTGACAAAGTGAACGATGCGGATATGGAGGGAAACCTGCTGCATCAGTTTGAAACCATCATGGCTTTCTTTACCCGGAATCTTAAAAACGTACAGGTGGAGAAAGAATTTAATTCGTTGGGCAGGCTCGAAATTCCTTATAGCAGCCTGGTTGAGTTTGTGGTCAATGCCCTTGTTCACCGCTCTCTGAACTGGAATGCACCTATCCGTATCTTCATTTTTGACAACCGGGTGGAGATACACAGTCCCGGCATCCTGCCCAACGGCTTGCAAGTGGAAGACATTACCAATGGCACCTCCATGCCCCGTAACAATTTCCTTTTCAGCAATGCCATCTATCTTCTGCCTTATACGGGAGCAGGAACGGGCATCCAGCGTGCCTTGGAAGATGGGCTGCAAGTAGAGTTCAAGAATGACGAAAGGATACATGAGTTTTTGATTACGATAAAAAGGAATCCTAATTTAGAGGCGAACTCTGACACTATCCTTAGCAGAAACGAGGCTACCCCTGACACTATTCCCGGCAAAAACGAGACTACCCCTGACACTTTTGATGTGACCCCTGACACTCGCCCTGGCAAAAATGAGGCTACCCCTGACACTTTTGGTGTGACCCCTGACACTCGCCGGATGAAACTCACTCCCAAGCAAAAGGATGTGGTCAATTATTGCAACGTACCTCGTAGTAGTCGTGAAATACTTGAAAGAGCCGGGGTAAGTTATCATAGCAAGAATATCCAAACTTATATTACGGACTTGGTTGAAGCAGGGTATTTGGAAAGAACAATACCAGAAAGACCTTCCGACATGAACCAAAAATACCGGAAGAAATGAGCGCGATAGACAAAATATACAATTACTTCGATAGAGAGCCTGACTTGAAAGTCCTCTTTATCTTCAATGACGAGTTCCTCGCCCAGGAGCTTGCGGAAGCCCAGTGGAAGGAAGGATACCGCTTTGTGGACTTCCGGGGGGATTGGTTTACTGTGAAGTACAATCTGGACAACGCCTGGGCCGATGACCGGGTGGTGTTATACTTCCATCAGGAGTCCCCTTTGCAAAAGAAATCGTTGAGGGAGAATTTTCCGCTGCTCGACGTGCTGACGGCCAATATGGAATACAAAAGCCAAGATTATACCGCCTTTATGCAACAGTACGGATTACCCGACACGGACAAGCCGATGATGCGCTTTGTGGAAAGGAACATCATGGCGTTGCAGTCGGAAAGGATGCTGCGCCTGTTCGCCCCCTATTACCAGGACCGGAGCATCACGACCGACAAGCTGGTCCGAGGATTCATCAGCAGCTACATGGGCGTGCAGCGCATCCTGGAATGGGATGCTATCCTTTTGCGCGTCATCTTGTTGGGACGGGACGCGGAGCAACAGAAGCGGACGGACTTCTTCGTGAAGCTGCGCAAATGCAAGGATGCAGTCGAAGCCTTGGGACGGAAGCTGACAGACATTTTCGGCACAACCATCGATGACAATACGGAAGAAAAAGTGGCTGATGTGGTGAAGGTGTTGAAATACAACGCTATCGTGCAGAATCTTGCCCCCGTGGCAGCGGATAACTATAAGCAATGGCGCATAGACAACACCCTTGCCCTGCAACAGATGAACCGCCTCTTGGAACTGGCACTCAGTCAGGAAAAGACGGCGGACGCGCTGTTGGAGGTGATGGACGAACTGGGCGATGCCGTCCGCGATGATGAACTGATACGCTGGTACGGAACGGACGCCAACTACTATTTCGTGCCGCCACGCCTCTGCCAGCCCATCGTGGCCGGACTGCTCAAGGATAAGATGGAAACCGAGCCGGAGGCGGTCATTAGACGGATAGAAGACCTGATGCTGAAGCTGAACGGACGCGGTATGACGGCTTCGGTCATGGACTATTGCCTGACCGTGGCGCGATACTACCAGAAAGCATTGGCACTCGGCTCGCTCACGCTCAACACGCCCAACGAATACGTGATGCGCTATCAGGAGGATTATTACGTGTTGGACCAGCTTTACCGGCAGGCCAACGAACAGTATTTCAAGGTGGACCCTTCGTGCGGATTGTTCCCCGACATCCAGCAGGCCAAGCACAGTCTTGACCTGCATTACAGCAAGCTCAACAACCGCATGAATCAGGAATGGACTCGCTGCATTCAGGAAACCGGAGGCATGGGCGGAGTACACCTGTCCCGTCAGCAAGATTTCTATGAGAAGCGCATCCGGCCCATGCAGAAGAAAGTGGCCGTCATCGTGAGCGACGCCCTGCGCTACGAGGTGGCGCAAGAACTGATAGGCGAACTGGCCCGGTCCAAGCATGTCGCCACGCTGAAAGCCATGCTGGCCATGCTGCCCACGGAGACCAAATACGGCAAACCGGCGCTTTTACCCCACCGGGAGCTGAAACTCTATGGACAAGAGGACAGTCAGAATATGTCAGTAGACAACCATATACTGAGCACCACCGAAAAACGCTCGGAACACTTACAAAGATACAAGGATGGAGCCATCTGTGTCCCGTTTGAGACCGTAGCGGAATACAACCAACAGAAGAACCGCGAGATATTCAAACATCCGTTGGTGTATATCTTCCACGACACGATAGACAAGGCCGGACACGACGGTACGGCCAAGCAAGTGACGCAGGCATGCCGGGAAGCCATCAACGAACTGGCCACGATGATTCCCAAAATCCTCGCAAGCTACAACGTCACGGAAGTGTATGTCACCAGCGACCACGGTTTCCTGTTCAATGACATCGACTTTGCGGAAAAAGACAAGCACAAGATAGAAGAGGAAGCCATTGAGCGCAGCACCCGTTACTATCTGACCCGCTCGGATGCCGAAGCCACGGGGATGGTGAAGTTTCCGCTCAGTGAAGTGTCGGGTATCTTGAACGGAAGCGATGTGTATGTGGCCGTGCCGCAGGGAACGAATCGCTTGGCGGCACCTTCCGGGGGATATATGTTCACGCATGGCGGAGCTTCCATGCAGGAACTAATCATACCTATTATAATATGTCATCAGGAGCGCGATGACAACAAACAGCCTGTGGGGGTGATGGTGCTCGACCGCAAACTGTCCATCCAGGCATCCCGGCTGCGCTTCAAACTGTTGCAGACGGAGGCTGTTTCCATGGACATGAAGGAAAGATACATCCGCGTGGCCTTGTATCACAACGACGAGCCGGTCACACCTGTCAAGGATATCCTGCTGGACAAGACCGACCCGTCACTGGACAACCGGAAGATTCAGGTGGACCTGACCTTGAACCGGAACGTGGACGCCAAGGTGCTCCAGCTGAAAGTGTTTGACGCGGCGGATGACCTGAATCCGCTCATCAAAGAGAATGTGACGAACAATACCTTAATTGAAAACGATTTTGACTTTGAATGATGGAACTGCAGCAAAAGATATTGGATGCCTTCATCGGCAAGGTGGTGCGGAAGGACCTGGCTTTCCTCGTGAAAGGCGGACTGCCGGTGCCTACCTACGTGTTGGAGTATCTGCTGGGACAGTATTGCGCCAGCGATGACGAGGAAATCATCAACGACGGACTGGAGAAAGTCAAGCAGGTGATCCGGAACAACTATGTGCATCGTGCGGAGGCGGAAAGCATCAAAGGCGTCATCCGCGAGCATGGCAAGCACAGGGTGATAGACAAGGTGACCGTCACCCTCAACGAGCGGAGTGATGAGTACAACGCCACCTTCGCCAATCTAGGTCTGTCGGGAGTGCCCATCGGGACGGAATATGTCCGCAAAAACCCCAAGCTGCTGTCGGGCAACGGCGTGTGGTGCATTGTCACCATCGGCTATGTGTCGGGAGAGGACATCAAGGTGCGTTGGGAGATACAGAACCTGAAACCCATACAGATTTCCCACATCGACCTGGAGGAATACATCGAGCAACGTTCCAAATTCACCACGGAGGAATGGTTGGACTTCCTGATGCACACGGTCGGCTTGAATCCGGAGGTGATGAACCGACGCGAGAAGTTCATCACGCTGGCCCGATTGCTTCCTCATGTAGAGAACAATTACAACTTCGTGGAGCTGGGGCCCAAAGGCACGGGCAAGAGCCATGTGTTCCAAGAGTTGTCACCTTACGGCGTGCTGGTCAGCGGAGGCGACGTGACCTCGGCGCGGCTGTTTGTCAAGATGCAAGGCAACAAGGAAATATTGGGACTAGTGGGCTACTGGGACGTGGTGGCATGGGACGAATTCGAGCAGCAGAAAGGCCGCAACGTGGATGCCGTGTTGATAGACACCATGCAGAATTACCTGGCCAACAAATCGTTTAACCGAGGCAAGGGGACGCATGAAGCCAGCGCGTCGATGGTATTTGTGGGAAACACCAAGCACACCGTGCCCTATATGTTGAAAAACTCGCATCTGTTTGAGTCCATTCCCACTTCCTTCATCAAAGGGGCTTTCCTCGACCGCATCCACCTGTATAATCCCGGATGGGAAGTCAGGATTCTGAAGAAGAACAGCTTTTCGACCGGATACGGACTGATTACAGACTATATAGCCGCCGTGCTGCACGAGTTGCGGAATGACGACCGTACATCGGCGTTGAAAGAATATGCGCGGTTTGACGGCTCGCTGTCTGAACGCGACCATCTGGCCATCCGCAAGACTTTCTCCGGATTCAGCAAGTTGCTCTATCCAGACGGTCGGATGACCGATGAGGAGGCACGGGAAATCATCGACTTTGCCACCGAGGGACGCAAGCGTGTGAAGGACCAGCTGTATGCCATTGACGAGACGTTCAATGCCGAGCCGGCCAAGTTTGTCTACACCTGGCTGCCTACGGGAGAAACCGTGAAAGTGGAAACGCTGGAGGGTCTGGAGTTTGGTCCTCAAAATACCCCGGACCAAAATCAAGACAATGCCCATCCGTCTTCGGAGCAAGAGCAAAAGGCAGGCATGGAGGGAACCACATCCGAAACCTCATCCGCTGCCGTCAAGGGAAAACGTCCTCGCATCCCCGCTTTGGCTTCCAAGGTAATCACCGTCCGCGAAAACCAGGGAGGCATTACCTATAAAGGGCTGTTTGGCGACTATCTGCGCACGGCCAAGGAAATCAGGCTGACCGACCCGTTTATCCGTCAACCCTACCAGATAGACAACTTGGTAGACTTTATCCAGATGGTGCGTGACGTGACATCCGTGCAGGACACCATCAAGATTCACCTAAGTACACAGAACGAGGACGATGAGAAGGTGGCGGAAGTAATAGACAGCTTCAACGACCTGGCCGATGAACTGCTGCCCCTGGGCATTGAGTTCACCTACGACTTCAAGGCCGACCACGACCGCATGATACAGACCGACACGGGATGGACCATCACTTTGGGGCGCGGACTGGACATCTATGAAAAGTTCGGCCGTTTCTCCCTAAGTCGGGCCAACCAGCAGAACCGCCGTTGCAAGGCATTCAATGTGTCCATCAACCATACCCAAAACGAAACCAATAATTGAACAAATATGGAATACTTCAGACCCACATATACACCAGAAAGAATCACGAACCTAAGGGCGAATGAGATTTTTGTATTCGGAAGTAATCTGCAAGGAATGCACGGTGGAGGAGCGGCACGTATGGCATACGAAAAGTTCGGTGCCATCTGGGGCAATGGTGTAGGGTTGCAAGGTCAATGCTATGCCATACCGACCATGCAAGGTGGCGTGGAAACCATTCGCCCCTATGTGGATGAGTTCATTGCTTTTGCCAAGGAACACAAGGAACTGACTTTTCTGGTGACTCCCATTGGTTGCGGAATAGCCGGATTCAAGGCGGAGGACATCGCTCCCTTGTTCAAAGAAGCGATAGTGGAAGAAAACATTGTGTTGCCGGAATCGTTTGAGGAGGTAATCATGCAAAGCCGTCCGTTAAGCAAGGCCGCTATTGACGTGTTGGCAAAGCGGATGCAAGCAAAGAACCCCTATTCCGTAGGTACGCTTTCTCACGGTATCTGGGAACATCAGCACTATTTTGAACTGTTGTGGGGCAGTTATGACCATTATGATTGGCACGAACACTTTGAAAAGTATGGTCTGTGCGAAGACTTTGAAAGAGGAGTGGTACTTACTGATGACCTCATGCACCAACCGGTCAATAAAGAATGGGTGTTCGGAATGTATATGTCGGCTGAGTTTCCACCACAGAAGCTGATGCTGCTGGAACAGTGCCATTATTATAAAGGAGAGCGATTATGTCCTTTTCGTTCACAGATGAAGGGCATGTTGTTTAATTATGAAAGATGCTGGGTGAAGTTCAATCTATTTCCACAAGACCATCCTCACATAGAAGAGGATTTGGATTATTACAAACATTGCGGACTTGCCGACTTATGCCCGGATGACGGTGTGCCCATGTCGATGAAAGCCCTGTTGCTTAACCGCTGGCTTCATTGGGGAGGTGATTTCGCGAATTTGGATAGTTTCAGGGAATGGTACCGCACTTTAGACTATACGAATGTGAATGGAGGATTAAGGAAAGAAGACCTCTATGATATTTCCAATCCGGATTTCTTGTTCTTTTGGGGACATCACGGCAAGCCGGGTGAAACGACCAAAGCCTGTCTCAGCCAATGGTTCCCTTGCAGGTTTACCGTAAATGGTATCCATTACAACTGTGCGGAACAGTTCATGATGGCAGAAAAGGCACGAATCATGGGCGATGAAGATACAAGAAAAAGAATCTTGGCATCTACAGATCCGAAAGAGATTAAGGCATTAGGTAGAGAAGTGCGGAATTTTGACGAATACAAATGGCAAAAGCATCGTATGGAAATTGTCATTACCGGCAATCTGCACAAATTCATGGATAATGAAGAGCTGAAAGTCTTTCTGCTTGGCACAAGAGATAAGATATTGGTGGAAGCCAGCCCCTACGATACAGTTTGGGGGATTGGCATGAAAGAAGATGCCCCAGACTGCAGGAACCCCCGTTTATGGAAAGGAGAAAACCTGCTTGGGTTCGCATTGATGGATGTGAGAGAAAAACTCAATAAGATAAAATAAGTAGCATTCACTATGAAATCATCGGACAAGCATCAAGCGTTTCGTCTGGCTCACATCTTTGCCATAGACCGTCTACGGATGGGAACGGACGGCCATGGAATCACTACGTTGGTTTGTTTCATGGGTTGTCCGCTTCGGTGTGCCTACTGTCTGAACAACCGCTGTCATGAGGAAATCTATTCGTATGGCAACAATGGCCTTTCGTTGAAAAAAGAAATCATACAATTGGATGTCAATGAACTTTATGACCGTGTGAAGGTAGACGACCTTTACTTTCAGGCAACGGGAGGTGGCATCTGTTTTGGGGGCGGCGAGCCGACCCGATACGCCAGTTTCATAGAGGAATTTCGTCGGATATGCGGTAATGTCTGGAAAATCACATTGGAAACCTCACTTTACTGTCCTGAAGACACCATCCGACAACTCGCACCGATAGTAGACCATTGGATAGTGGATATAAAGGACATCAACCATGTCATCTACGAACGATATACCGGGCAACCGAGCTGTATCCGTGACCACTCACTGAGCGTACTGCTCCAGACCTGCCGGGTGAAGGATATCACCGTGAAAGTCCCCCTTATTCCTGGTTATAATACGGATAAGGATGTGGACTACAGCCTTGATGAACTGGAAAGAATGGGGTTTACGAATTTTGAATGTGTACGCTACCTTCAAAGAGAATCAAAATATCACCCTCAAACAAAAGGACTGCAACATGAACGGAAAGGATAAATGCAATTTGCTCAGAGAAATCCGAAAGCGGATAGCCACGCAGTATGGATTGACCTATCAGCCAGCAGAATGCCGCCACGAAGGGGATTGCGCTGGCACATGCCCCAAATGTGACACTGAACTGCAAGACCTGCAAAGGCAATTAAAGGAGAAAGGTATTGAAAATATTGAACTTGACCGACAGATGAAGGAGATGGTTGACACCTTCAATCCGGGCGGTGATACGGACAATGACCTCATTGCCCTACAAGGTGATGTTGCCCCACCCGAATACAATGACAAAATAGAAATTACAGAAGGTATGCCTGTACCGCTTCCTGAAGGAATGTCCAATTTTCCCGAACCCAAAAAGAAAAGGGCGTTTTTCAAGGAATGTGCTGTTGCCGGCTGGAACTTCCATCATCCGGAAGACTTTTGGGATGAGCTGTATGAAGGTGCGGAGCTAGTCTTGATTCGCGAGCGCGCCAATAAGCATGACCGCAATGCGGTGGCCGTGGCATTAGCCGATGATATGGAAGGTGATACGGAAAATTTTGACTTTGATTGCATCATCGGCTATGTACCACGAAAGGAAAACGAAATGGTGGCGAAAATGATGGATATGGGATGGGGTGACGCCTTTACTGCGGAACTTACCACTGTCAAGGATAATGGAACTTACGATGAACGCTTACGTATGACCATCTATATTAAAAGCAAGATAGAGAGTACGGAAAGTTGGTATGTACAAAAGATGGATAACAGTTCCTGCCAAAACCTTTTGGAATTTCTTTATCAAGATGGTATCACACATTTCCGTTGGGGTGGTTTCCCTCCTTGGGAAAGAGATTTACCCCGAAAAGGTGACAAGGTGGTATTCATTCACCAATGTGGAGCGGATGCTGAACTCTACCTGATGCACACAATTGCCATAGGCGAGGATGCCATGCTTTTCTTGGAGAATCCGGAAGAGGAGCTGAACATGGTTGATGATTGCGCCCCGTATGTACTGACGTTGGTCAAAGGGCCGATTATAGTTGACTTGCAGGAACTAAACTTCTTGAGCAACTGTAAAATCGGTTCTTGCCAACCGGAAGAAGAACTGTCTGAAGATTGTATTGCCAAATTAAAAGATTTATTCTTCAAAAAATAACGCCTATGCCCAAACTTCGCTGTGTAGTGGAACGCATCACCTATCAGAATCCGGAGAACGGATATTCTGTCATGAAAGTCAAGGTGAAAGGTTATGACGACCTTGTGACCTTGGTGGGCAACCTGTTGGAGGTGCCTGCCGGAAGCGTGCTGCTGTGCGAAGGTGACTGGAAGGTTGACAAGCGTTATGGCAGCCAGTTCGTCTGTCAGACTTGGGAGGAAGTGATGCCTGCCACTGTCTATGGCATTGAGAAATATCTGGGAAGCGGTCTGGTGAAAGGAATCGGGCCGAAGTTCGCCCAACTCATTGTGAAGCAGTTCGGGCTGGATACCATCGAGGTGATAGAGACCGACATCGAACGGCTGTATGAAGTGCCGGGCATCGGCAGGAAGCGTGTGGAAAAAATCCGCGAGAGCTGGGAGAAGCAGAAGGACATCAAGAACGTGATGCTTTTCCTGCAAGGCTATGGGGTAAGCACGGCCTATGCAGCCAAGATATACCGCCAATACGGCAAGGAGAGCATCGACAAAGTGAAAGAGAACCCTTACCGCCTGGCGGATGACATCTGGGGCATCGGCTTCAAGACAGCTGACGGAATCGCAGGGAAGATGGGATATGAGAAGAACGACCTGCGTCGCTGCAAGAGCGGCATCATCTACACCCTGAACCAACTGGCCAATGAGGGACACGTGTATGCCGAGGAGGAGCAGCTGGTGAAAGCCGCCATCTGTCTGCTGGAAGCGGATGAGGACTCCATCCGCAAAACCCTGACCGACATGGCACGGACGGAAGACCTGAAGATAGAGGATGAAGCCATCTACCTGCCTCCGTTCTACTTTGCCGAGGTGGGCACGGCCAACCGTCTGCTTGCCCTGCTCCGTGAGTCGGAAAGCAATCTCTTTGCGACCCGGTTCAATGCAGCGGAACTGTCCAAGGAAACGGGCATCACGTATGACGAGGTGCAGTTGCAGGCCATCGGGGAAGCCCTTCGCTCCAAGGTTATGGTGCTGACTGGCGGGCCCGGCACAGGCAAGACCACTACGACCCAAGGTATCATCGCCGCACTGAAACATCTGGGGCTACGCATCCTGCTGGCCGCTCCCACCGGACGGGCTGCCAAGCGGATGAGCGAGGCTACGGGCATGGAGGCCAAAACCATTCACCGCCTGCTGGAGTACAATCCGAAGGACGGCTACAAACGCAACGAAGAGAATCCGCTGGAAGGCGACGCGCTCATCGTGGACGAATGTTCCATGATAGACATCATCCTGATGAACAATCTGATGAAGGCGGTCTCCACTTCCATGCGCCTCGTCATGGTGGGCGACATCGACCAATTACCCAGCGTGGGAGCCGGCAACGTACTCCGCGATATTATCGACAGTGAAAAGATACCCGTCATCCGCCTGACGCGCATCTTCCGGCAGGCACAGTCCAGCCGCATTGTGATGAGTGCCCACGCCATCAACCAGGGCCGTTTCCCCGATACCAGCAACGGCAAGGACACCGACTTCTTCTTCATGCAACAGGAAGCCCCGGAGAAGGTAGCCGAGGAAATCGTGAACCTCGTGAAGAACCGCCTGCCCAAAGCCTATCACCGGAAAACAGCCGACATCCAGGTGCTGACACCCATGCAACGGGGAATAGTAGGCGCGGCCAATCTGAACATGGCCTTGCAGCAGGCGTTGAACCCTTCGGGCGTGTCGCTAAACCGCAGCGGCTATTCGTTCCGTCAGGGCGACAGGGTGATGCAGCTGCGGAACAACTATGACAAGGACGTCTTCAACGGGGACTTGGGCTTCGTAGAATCAGTCGATCTAGAAGAGCGCACCTTATACATCAACTTTGAAGGGCGCATCGTGGAATACGATGTTTCCGAACTGGACGAGCTGACACTGGCCTATGCCACCACCATCCACAAGTCGCAAGGTTCGGAATATCCCATCGTGGTGATGCCCGTCTTGATGACCCACTATGTGATGCTGCAACGCAACCTGATTTACACGGGTATCACCCGTGCCAAGAAGATATGCGTGCTCATCGGCACGAAGAAAGCACTCGCATTTGCCATCCGCAACATGACGGTGCTGAAACGCAACACGAGGCTGAAAGAACGGTTGAACCCGGCATTGGGGCAATCCGTATCACCCAAACAGATACGCCCCTACATCTTGGGAAATCCGGAGGATGAAACAGCCATTGCCGCCGAACCTACGGTAGGTTATGACAAAGGAGACAAATAAACATGAATACCGAACGCCAATACATAGCCATTGACCTGAAGTCATTCTACGCCTCGGTAGAATGTGTGGAACGGGGACTTGACCCGCTCAACACGTGCCTGGTCGTGGCCGACCCGTCGCGGACGGAAAAGACCATCTGTCTGGCCGTATCGCCTGCGCTGAAAAGCTATGGAATCGGCGGCAGGCCACGGCTGTTCGAGGTGGTGCAGAGGGTGCGTGAGGTGAACCGGCAGCGGGGACGTTCCGGGAAATCGCACTCGAAAAAGGAACTGGACGCACACAGGGAGCTGGCCGTGGACTATCTGGTGGCACAGCCACGCATGGCGCATTACATCCAATACAGCACACGCATTTATGAAATATATCTCCGCCACATCGCCCCGGAGGACATCCATGTCTATTCCATCGACGAGGTTTTTATGGACGTGACATCCTACCTGAAGAATTACCGGATGACGGCTCACGAGCTGGCCATGAAAATCATCCGGGAGGTGCTGGCCGAGACAGGCATCACCGCCACCGCTGGCATTGGCACGAACCTTTATCTCTGCAAGGTAGCGATGGACATTGTGGCCAAGAAAATGCCTGCCGATAAGGACGGCGTGCGCATCGCGGAACTGGACGAGATGACTTACCGCCGTCTGTTGTGGGAACATACACCGCTTACGGACTTCTGGCGCGTGGGCCGTGGAATTGCCGCACGGCTGGCGGCCTACGGCATCCTGACAATGGGCGACATCGCCCGCTGTTCCATTGAGCGTGAGGACTTGCTGTATAAGCTGCTCGGGGTCAATGCGGAACTGCTGATAGACCATGCCTGGGGATGGGAACCTGTGACTATGGACTTGATAAAGGCATACCGTCCGGAAACAAACTCAGTCAGCAGCGGACAGGTGTTCCAGTCGCCCTATACGGCAGTCAAGGCACGGAATGTGGTACTGGAAATGGCGGACAGTCTCTCTCTGGACCTGGTTGACAAGAGACTGGTGACCGACCAGCTTGTGCTGACCATCGGTTACGACACTGAATCGCTGACGGACAGGGATATCCGGGAAAAGTATCAAGGCAAAATAGCGACCGACCGCTACGGCAGACAAGTCCCGGTTCATGCCCACGGAACAGTAAACATGGAGCGTCCGACCTCTTCCGAAACAATCCTCATGGAGAAGTCCGGCGGACTGTTCGACCGCATCGTAAACCCCGACCTGCTGGTACGCCGCATCACCCTGTCGGCAAACCATCTTATGCACGAGGCGGATATACAGCCAGACAATAAAGCGGTGCAGCTCGACCTTTTCACCGACTACGAAAAGCAGGAAAAGGAACAGAAAGCTGAAGAAGAGATGCTGGCTAGGGAACGCCGCCGCCAGGAAGCCGTGCTGCAGATAAAGAAGAAGTTCGGCAAGAACGCCATCCTCAAAGGGTTGAACTATGCGGACGGAGCCACCCAGCGGGAACGCAACCAGCAGATAGGAGGACACCATGAGTAGATATGACGACATCATCCACCTGCCGCACCATGTCTCCAAGACCCGGAAGCCGATGCCGATGATAAACCGTGCCGCCCAGTTTGCGCCCTTCGCCGCTCTGACCGGCCATGACGAGGCGATAGCTGAGACCGCACGGCAGACCACACCGAGGCAGATACTGTCATCGGACGAACAGGAGATACTGTCCAGGCGTCTGACCTATGCCATTGGCCATATCGGTGAGCGTTCCAATCTTACATTCATCTATTTTATTCCTGACACGTTAAAAGACGGCGGCAGAAATATCACAATTACCGGAGTAATACGGAGGTACGATGAGTTGGGAAGAACTGTCATTTTAGAGACAAATGAAATCCTATTGATTGACAATATCTTATCAATCTCAGGAGGGATGATAGAAAAGCTACAACAAGAATAACGTGTTCTCTACAAATTATACTTACCATTGAAAATCAAAGATATATGAGTAAAACAACATTCAATTATAAATGTACCATTAAATTAAATTCATTATGAGAAAGGTTTTCGTGTTATTGGCAGTGTTACTTTTGACAGCACAGCTTGCATGTGCTAAAAAACTGTATGTAGAGATGGAATACAAGAAAAATTCCATAAAACTTGATGATGGCACAGACAGAAAGCCGCAAACTGTCAAGGGAACTGATGGCAAAGATTTGAAATTCAACTCCCTGATAGGGGCATTGAATTATATGTCTCTTCAAGGATGGGAATTAGTCGATACGAAATCTGTTACCACTGGGGGCGGATTTGTAGGCGCATATGGAGGAGCAAGCTCAACCAGCACAACAGTATATTACATTTTTTGCAAGGAAGTTCCTGACGAAGAATTAGAAGAAACCGTGGCGAACTCTTACAGGAAAGATTAAACCTATTCCTGCCATTGCAAGTTGAACCTATAATATAAATAGCTTATGATAATCCGCAAACGACCTATCATATCTTGGCTGCTCAATATTGACAACGTGGAAGATGAAGGAAAATTCGGCGTGCCCATGCTGAGCAACAAGCAACATTTTGGATATTTGGCCAATGGCCTGAAATTCCTGTCTGATGTCCGCCAGACACAACCGGATTGGGGCTTACCCGAACTTCTCATGCCCTCTTTTGAGGTAGTCATGAAGAAAAGCGCAAAATCATTTTACGGCATTGACCATCAGCTTTTCCAAGAGTTCTACAAGGATAATGTCTGTGGCATACTCCTTTCCAGAGACTGCGGGACGATTGTTTATGGATTTGGAGAAGACACATTGCATGTGTGGCTGTTCAGGGAGGATGGCGGCATTAGCAACCTGTATATGTATTTTTACATAGAATCAACCAAGGACAATGTACGGCATATATACACGTGGTCGACATTGACGGCAGATGACCAGCTTTTTGCCGGGAATAAGGAGGAACGGGAACAAATTTATGAGAGGTTGGCTAACAAATTGATGGTATATCTTGCCGTTAAAAAATATGTAAAGGTAGAAACAATCATCGTACCCGTTGGAACAACCGCTAAATTGGATGATAAGATTTTGGGGTACAAAAGCAAAGAAAAGGTCAGGAATGAGAGCGGTCAGGAAGTAATTGTAATGGATTCGAGGTGGTTCCGCAAGATTGTGAATGACAATGAAATATTCGTCAGAGGATTTTTCCGCTTCCAAAATAAAAAGGATGAAAAAGGGGAATGGTACAAGGAATTGATTTTTGTGGACTCTTTTGTGCGGCACGGTTATCATCGCAATGCCCTGATAGAGGAGGAAAACAATAGTAAGGAGTAGAACGGCACAATTCTTACCTCAAAGGAATACATTACCCCGACCCACACCTCACGGCGCAGGTCGGGGTCTGAACATTTCAAGGAATTATGCCGGTGTCCTCGCCTCCAGGAAGCGGTAGGCGTTGGCGTTTACAAGTCCTACAATTCGGTCGTGGTATTCCGTGTTGGAGTTGCACAGTCCCCGGCTCTGTATGACCTTGCCCTGGCTCAACGAGAATTCCACGGTCTCGATGCGGTTGCCCTGGCGGTCGTGTGCCGACAGGATAACGCTGTCCACCTTGGCGTAATACTCGCATTGGAACACGCAATGGTGAAGGCTGCTTCCCTCTGCTTGGAAAGCCTCTATGGAATCAAGCACAGATATTTCAATGTCGTCGTCGCTGATGACAATCCCGAAGTAGCGGGACTTTTCCCTATAGAAGTCCGTCTCTTTCGCCTTGGCTCTCAACATCTGCTCCTGACTCCTGCGCTTCTCCGCCGCCTTGTTCCTTTTGTCCAGCCAATGGTCATGGGCGGCTTTGAGGTCTATAGGGCAGACATACTTAGCATTATGGATGTCCTTTTCGCATTGCTCCAACAAGCGGACGGTATCGCACCACAGGCCGTAGTCGGACGGGCGGTAATGATGTCGTGCGGCCACCTTGTACGACTGCCAGCACGTGTCCAAATCCAGCGGACGGCTCACAAAGTAAGCCACGGCCTGCAAGTCCTTGGACTTCATCATCGTCTCTATCCGGCTGTCCGTCAGCAACGCCTTCATCAGCCTTGCCGGATGGCAATCATCGGGAAGCCTGCCTCTCATGCCGTTGCGCCTCAGTTCGGGAAGCACCTTGTAACGGGGGTAAACGTATGTGTCGGAAATCACCCAATGCACCTCGGACAAAAGTTTCAAGTCAATATCTGTACACCAATTAAAGCTGTCCACATACCAGCCCAAAGTCCTCGCCCTTGATGTCACCGCAATTCTGCCATCGGCATTGAGCCACAGGCGGCACACCTCCATGCAGGACGTTTTCAACATCATTCCTTTCCGGCATACGGCTCTCAGCAGGAACACACGCTGAACTTGCAAGCCGTCCACCACTTCAAGGGAAGAGAAATAGGAGGACTGCACTTCCTTGCGCTTCAACGTGTCCCTTACCTGCAAGCGGTGTCCGCAATGAGGGCAACATACCGTCTTGCCTTTCCCTTTATGGTCAAACTTCGCTCCGCAGTCACCGCACGTGCAGTTATGGCTGGACGTGCGGAATGCGATATGTACAATAACATTACTTACAGCCCATTCAACAGCTTTGGGGCTGAGGGCGGTCAGCTTCCCGTTGGAAGCCGCCACCGCCTTTTCAAATCTGTTCCTCGGTTTCATGCTCAAAAGTTGTCAAAGAGTGATAATGTCGGTTGGCTCTCCGGTTGCGGCTTGTGGGCTTTCGGCTTCGCATTGCGTGCCTGTATCTTGCGCAGCTCCTCGTCCTGATAGCGTTTGAGCGCGAGTGCCCTCTGTTCCGACTTTTCCTCCTCCGTCAGTTCAATATGATTGTTAACCACCACACTGCACTGCAACGGCTTGCCTATTTCAAGGTCAGGCTCGTCTATGGCGTGTACCGCCATTGAATATATCTCGCTGTCCGAGAAACCACAACAGCCGGAGTTTTTCACTTCGTGTAGGATAAAAGTCACCACGTCGTCAATGGTGCGTGCCGTGGTTTCATACTTGGCACGGAAAAGCTCATCTTCCTTTGCCCTCTGGTCAAGATAACTCTTGATAATCTCCTTGAAATGTTCTGTTCCTTTCATATGTCCTTGTTTTTACGTTGATAAAATCCATACGGTTAAATCGGCAGTCCTGCCAGCAGTTCCAAAAATGGTATGGTGTTGATGTCCCTGTCGAAGCGCACCTGCCAGTCCGGCCTTGCCAGTAAGGACGGCATGAACTTCTTTACGACAAACCGCTCATTGTCGTTTGAATAACAATCTATTATAGCGAAGTTTGCTCCGTCCTTGCGGATGTGGGCGAAAAACGGCGGCATACCGCAGAAGCACTTGCGGACGCTTTCCCTGTCCCACAACAAGGTAAGCTCATAAATACAGCCCTTGTAGCTGACACTTTCCTCTCTGTCAATGAGTTTTATTGCCATAACGTCTGAATTTTGAAGTTCTAATCTTTTCCCTTTTGTTTGAAGCCTTGCGGCTTCCGCTCCGGGATTTTACGGTACGGCATGACGGAAGGCGCAAGGGGCAAAAGGCGGACGTGACCAGTGGAAAGAGGCCGGAATACCCGATTTGGCACAAATCGCGGAAGGCTGCCGGACGCTTTCCACGCAGGCAAGAGGAGCGTCGTTCGCCGCCGCCACGGCCTTCCGTTGCTTTGTAGCGGAAAATCTGCCGGAGCGGAACGCCCATAGGTTCAAGAACAGGAAATCCCGATGCCATAACCGATGACACCGAGATTTCAATATATCCAGGAATAAAATTCTTAGCCTTCTACGGCAAGGGTATCTCAAACGACTTCACCACGCATTGCGCCTCCTTGTCCAGAATGAACCAGTATTCAGAATGATAGCCCTGTCCGTCCGCGTCCACGCCCTCGAAGTCAACCTTGACCTTCCAGCCGCTGAACGGTTGCGGACTCCCGTCAAGCGGGCCGCCGAAGTCCATCAGCCGCCTCAGGCCCGACATGGCTGACATCTGCCGCTCCATCAGGGCGGCCGTCTCCTTGTCGTCCGGGTCGAAGTCCTCCAGCCCGTCCGTCGCTTCCATCACCTTCCTGTTGATTTCCACCATGGCCATGGAAAGGGCCATCTTCTCCTCCTGCGTGATGTAGGTATGCCCGAACACGGAATCCGGCTTGCTGACAGCCAATATCCGTATGGATTCGGGATTGTCCACCGATGCCCTCAATGCCTTTTCGGCCATGTCCGCCGCACGGTCATTCAGATTGTCCGAACAGCAGACAAGACAAAACACGCCGCTCCAGAACAGCACGATGGAGGCGAGTATTATCCCAATCTTCATCCCCGGTCTCATATCTTCACAATTTGAAGTTTGTCCGGCGACACGCCGAGCCGTTTGCGGTAGATGCTGCCGTCCTCACGGTACATCTCCAGTTCCGAAGAAGTGATGCCCTTCTCGCAGATTTCCTTGGCTTCCTCCAGGGTGAGCTGGTGCCCACCGATGTTGCGCCAGATGGCGAAGGAGCAGGGCGCATTCTGATTGGCATAGTTGGAGCAGTTGAACGCCCGGCTTCCCACACGGATTTCTCCTCCGCAGTGCGGACACCTGCCGATGACCGGCTGCATCAGGATGTTGCCGTCATCGGCAAGCTCCAGCACGGTCGGGAACGTCTTGCCCTCCTTGCTGGCGAAGCCGTCCAGCAGGATGCGGCGTTTCTCCAACAGTACCGCCACCTCCGCGTCCGCCATCTTGCGGTTGCCGATGATGGCGTTGATGTTCAGTACGCAAGAGGGGCTGTCGCCGATGTTATGCTCACAGCGGTACCCTTTGCAGGTCTTGACCACGTTGCCGCCGCACAAGGGGCAGCGGCCGATGATTTTCTTTTCTGTTTCCATTGCTGTATGATTATGGTACACTATTTTGATGATAAAATCCTAATTGAATCCACGCTTCCAGTCGGCCACGATGCCTCCGATAATGTTCTTGCCGGACATCACATTGGCCCATCCTTCCGGGTCGAGCGAGAACCAGAGGTCGTTCCACGAGAGCGTGCGCACCTGCCAGGCCAGGATGAACAGGTCGGTGTTGATGGTTTCAAGCTTGGTCACCACCTCGTTGGCGATGTAATAGCGTTCTGAAGAGTCCAGCAGGTTGACCTTGTGCTTCTCGTTCTTCCCGTCAGCCCCTGTCACATCGTAACTGCCCGAAGTCACGAGCTGTTTCATGAACGGATAGAGCGCCGCCATCTGCGTGGCCGCGTCCGTCAGCTCGTCCGACACGATGGCCGCTATCGCCGTGCCCTTGAGGTTGCTCCCCACCGATTTGAGCAACAGGTTGCAGTTCTGCGGTATCTCGGTCGTCACCAGTTCCCCTGCACGTTTGATCTGGTAAAGGTTCTGTACTGCACCCTGCGCATTGGAGAGGTATTCCAGCATCTTATTCTCCACGCTGTGCACCCGGTCGAGGGCGACCGTCACGGCGGCTTCGGCGGCGATTATCTTCTCCTGCGTCTTCCTGCGCTTGTCGTGCAGGCTTTTCAGTTCCAGCGTCTGTGCCGTCACCGCACCGGCCAGTGCCGGATCTATCTGTTGGGCGAACGCCGGAACGGTATGGCCTCCGGCCAACCACAGGGCCAACGCCCCGGCGGCCATTTTCAGTCTGATTGCTTTCATATATGTTCCATGTTACGTTACATTTTGAGATTACCTTTTCTCCGCTCCGCCAGATTCCGGTCGCGTTCCTCTTTGCGTGGGACGAGAACCGGAGCCACCGGCTTGTTCAAGAGGCAGTCGTTCCAGTCCTTGAACGCCTTGGGCGGTAGCCATTGTCCGGTGCGATAATGGACGGGCAGATGTGCGGCAAGCTGTGAGGGCAACGCCTTTCCCGGATTGACGGTAAAATTCTTGCCTCCGGCTTCTACTTGCAGGTAGCCCTCCGTTTTGCTGATTTTCATCGGGATGCCCTCCAGCAAGCCAATCATGCGAAGACCGTAGATGCGCCCGGCAATGTCGTTGTCAAAACAGTCGAAAGCCTTGGCGTTAGGAAAACGATTCATCACACCGGTTATCTGGTTGTCGGAGAATGTCCCTCCGAGGGAGACCAATGCCACATCCGGGTGCAACTGGTTTCTGTTCATCTGGTGGAAAGCCATCGCATCGAAGGCGGACTCACAAAAGAATACGCACCTGACCGCTTCCGGATTACCGCCGGAAAAGTCGGCCACCCATGCCGCCGAAGAGGAATCCGTGCCTGCAGCCTTTGACTTGTAGCCGCCGTAACCGCGTACTTCATATCCTTTCACCTGATTATCCGTGTCGGTATAGGGAAAGCCGATGTTGTAGCCATCAAAATTCCCGTTCCGTCTGTCCCGTATGAGAAAAACGAATGGGGCAAATTGTCTGACCGTTTCATCGGATAGTCCGCGTTGGTGGAAGATCTGAGGAATGCGCTCCATGTCTATTTGCTTTACTTCATATCGTGAAATATCAAAAGCTGATGCAGCCTTGGCTGATTTCAGGTATTCCCAATCTTCATGGTATTCCGGTTCGGGCATATTGGCGAAGCGTGCCATGACCTTGGCAGTCTTCTGCCAATCGTCCTTACCGGTGACGAAAAAGGCACCCAGATTCTCACGGATAAGTGTCAGGACATCCCCTTTGGAGCCGTCCCGGCGGAAGAACGTCTGGGTGCCCCTGTCGTTGGGATGGCTGACAATGATGGTGTCACGCTTCTCCCGTCCGTCACCCAATACCAGCTCGATGTAACGTCCCACGCCGGCCTTGCGGTCAAGGCGGTAGCCGAGGGCGTAGGCCACATCGGTCACGCCGACACGTGACTTGAGTTCCTTGAAGTTTACCTTGTAGTCCGGCATACGGTATTACTTTGTTTGGATTAGATACTCATCTTGGCGCTTACGGCCTGCGTCCTGCCCATCATGGCAATCTCCGGTCCGAAGGTCTTGCGTGCTGTCATGTTCAGGAAGGCCGCCTTGTCCTTGTAGTCCGTAAGCTGGAAGTAAGTCCGGGCCGTGCCTTTCGACACCTTCTTCAGACCCAGCTCCACGCCGTCATACGAGGCACGGATGGCGTAGTCGCCGCCGCGTGTCTTGACGATGGCCGCGTTCCTGAAGGGCACTTCCTCGCCGGGGGCAAGCGGGGCGAGCGGGTCGTTCTTGGCCAAATAGGGCTGTTCGTTCAAGGCCAGCCGTTGCCTGTCCACATGGTCGAGTATCATGTCAGAAGCCTTGTTCACGTCCGCCATGACCGAGACGATGAATTTCGGCTCCTGCTTCAATACGCCTATCCACGAGTCCAGATAGGCGGCCGAGTTGTCCGTGACCTTCGAGTCAAAGCCCATCGAATGGCTTATCATCGCCGCCGTCAGTTCGGCGACAAGCTCCTCCTTGGCATACTTGGGGTCTCCGAACCTGCCCATGCCGTCGCGGTTGAGCCGCTGCGGTGTCATGGTGGAGTGGGCCATCTCATGCAGCATGGTGGAATAGAACTCCATGCCGCCACGGTAGATTTCATCGGGCGTACTCCCAATGTTGAACTGCGCCTTCATGGGCAGCACCACGATGTCCTGTCCCGGCGAGTAATACGCCCCGTCCACACGCTTGTCCGCCTGTATCGGGCAGACCCAGCCCTGCGTTTCGACCATCCTGTCAAGCGCGGCGTGGGCGTACATGCCTTCCGTGTCGCGGAGTTCGGGCAGCCTGAACCTGTCCATGAGCTTCTGCATCCGTTCGGGCTGCACTTCGGCCAGGTTGGTCTGCGCCACGTTGTACACGGGAAACGCCTTGACGAACGGGATGACCTCCATGCCTTCCTTCTCCTCTTTGCTCATGGCCCGGTATTCCTCCGAACTGACCTTCCTGCCGTCCTTGTCCTTCACGAGCATGTCCCAATAGATGACGGGGAAAGCCTTCTCGCCTTTGAGCACGTGGGCTTTCAGGTTGTGCGCCTGCTTGAAGGTGAGGAACACGGGCAGGTCGTAGCCGTTGGCCGCCGTATGGAGCTGCAGGAAGAAGGAGTTGGAGCCGGAATAGTTGCGTCCGCCCACGTTTTGGGGCAGGCCCGCATATCCCGACGCTCCGCCTATCCAGCCCTTCTTCCAGTCGGACGCCTTCATCTGTTCCATGCGCCCGATCATCATCTCGGCGAAGCGGTCTATGGCCGCCTGGCCGGAGTTGGCAGATGCCGGGTTAGTTCCAGATGCCATAGTCCCCGTCATCGATTAGCTGGCGTTCCATCTGCATGATGTCCGTCTGTTCCACATAAAACTCGGCGGACTCGTCCGAAGGGTCCGTGCCGTGCGCACGGCACCACTCCAGATAGTCCTGTCCGTTCTCGCCCTCCAGCACGAAGCGGAGATAGCCTATTTTGCCTTCCTGAAGGAGTTCTACCAGCTCCTCGTGATTCATTGGTGTTGACATATTCCTGTTCTTTTGATGTTTATACTGTTTGAATCTGATTCTAAATAGCCTGTTTTACATTTTCATGGAGTTTGATTTCTCCAGTTTGGCGGTCTGCGCCGACAATAGCCCGTTGATTTCAGGGGTGAGGTACTTGGCGGCAATCTGCTCGCGCGTGGCGGTACGGGTCTTGAAAAGCGAATAACCGTCGTCAAAGGAGATTTCATGTTTGGCGGTCTTGCCCTTGTCGCCCATGTCCACGTACACCTTCCACTTGTTGTCGGCATGGTCTTTCGCCACACGGACACCCTTGGGGTCAACGCCTTCGGGAAGCCGGTACTTCTCGTAGGCGGATTTCAGGTGCAGTCGCTCGCCGAAGTTCTTCTCGATAAGCTGGTTGGGTGTCATCACCCGGTCGAAGTAAGCGTTCAAGTCCTGGCGCGAGGCCACGGCGGACATCCTTGCGCCGTCCACCTGGGCATAGAACTTGTACCGTCCGAAGTCGGGACGCTGCTCGTCCTTCTCCTTGTAGACATTGAACTTCTCGATGGCTACCGCACCTTCCGCGCCCTCCATCTGCCGGGGGAACCTGTAGGTGTCCTCCGGCACTTTCGGCATCAGCTTCGTCGGGTAGTAGCGTTCCATCAGTTGCGGCACGGTCAGCTCCTTCTTCTGGTAGGCGGCGAGGTCGGCGGCATCCATCTTCTGCGGCTTGAGCTGCTGCCCGTCAATTTTTGCGGTGAAATACCAGTCCTCCGGGTTGTCCTTGCCCTGGTAGGCATGGCCGTGGGTCACCTTGCCGCCGTCGGCCGTCACCATCTGCGGCTCGCGCGGCTTACGTTCCTTTTTCGCCCCGGCCTGCTGTTCCACATTGGCATCCGCCTTTGCTTCGGTTTTCTGTTCCGCAGCGGCCTTCTGTTCCGTATTTTTCTGACGGGCAGGTTTCTCCTTCACCTCATTGGGGTCAGTTTGGACAGGCTTATCCTGCACGGCCTGTTCTTTTTTCTTCTTCTTTGCCATATCGGTATTGTTGGGTGTGATTTCTTCTTTTACCTTGGTTTTCTCCCCGGTCTTTTGCTTGGTTTGCTCTTCCTTTTTCAGTTTGGGTGTTTCGAGCTGGTCACAGATGGCCACCCTCTGCCCGGAGCGTATCAGTTTAGGAAGATATACATCCAAGGCGTGATAGGGAAACAAGGTGTATTTGACGGGGTCTTTCTCACCGGGAAAGACCCTGCTGGTCAGCGTGATGGCCAGTACGGCGGCGGCCTTGACCGCATCCTCCCTGTACATCTCGTAGAAATCCCCCTTCCGGAAGAGGAGCATCGCGTCGGGATGCTTCTGTTTCAGCGTGTCGAACTGCCGCAACATGTCTGCGGCGTTTTCCTGTTCTTGCTTCTTTGCCATAAGCGGACGGATTTAGCGTTTGAGACTTTGGCTGACATTCTCTTTGGGAGAGTGCAGCTTCATGGCACGTTCCTGCGACTGCCTGTCCACGACCTTCCGGTATTCCCAACGGTTGCTGTCGGTCTGTACCAGTCCGAGGTATTCAGGGTGCAGCTCGTCGTAGCGCAGCTTCTGCTGGCGTTCCCATTCCTTCAGGTCGCCCTTGATGACTTTGAAGCCCTGCGGCTCCCTCAGGTCAACGCCGACCGACACCTTCTCGCCGCCGACATTGAGTTCCACGGGCTTGCCGTCGCGTACCTGTTGCTTCTGCTGCGTGCCCAGCTCGATGTCGTTCACTTTCTCCATGTCCTTCAGCTTCTGTTCCAACTGTATTTCGGTTACACGGCGGTGGATGACGGAACGGGTCTCAGGGTCGAGCTGGAGGTACTGCCGGGTCTTTTCGCCGTCCACATCCACGGCCTTTTGGATGACCTCTCCCTTTCTTAGGCGTTCCGCTTCCTGTTCAGTCAGGCCAAGAGCCTTGTTGCGTTCCGTTTCAAGAATTGCCCTGACGGGATAGGCCATCAGGGCCGGGTTGCCCAGCCGGTCTGACACCAGCTGGAGTTTGAGCGGCAGCGTGACGTCGTTGCCGTTCTGCGCACGGATGGAAACCTGCATGAGGGGTGTGACCTCGCCGGAGAGCAGCTTTTCCTTCACCTCCTGCGGAAGAAGGTCTGCCTTCTCCTTGTCGATGCCCAGCATCGCCAGCTTCCCGTAGGGCAGCGTTTCGGATAAATTTCTGTTGTCCATTTCGTTATACTTGTTTTTACGGGTTAATTTTGCGGACGAAACCGCTTGAACACCCTGCAAAAGTATTTTCACCCAAACAAGAAAAAGAAATGCACAACACTATTCTGCTGTATCTGATGCTGTCGCTCCTGCCACTTACGGCTTCCGCACAGTTCTATACCATTACCAAGGAGTCGGAGTTAATACCCGGTTCTGGAAGCAAAGCGATGAAAAATACTGAAAAAGAGAATGATACAATCAGTAACAATGTACAAAGTGTCAGAAACGACACATTGCACATCAAAGCACCGATAGAGAAAAAGGAGAAGCGGAAAGGCCAAAAAAGTGACAAAAAGACATCCCCAAAATCCATGCTTCCCGAACTGACCATTCCCAACCTCTATAAGGAAATCATACGGAACGGAATACGTCATCCGAAAATCGTATTGGCACAGGCCATCCTTGAAACCGGGTGGTTCACCTCCCCGGTATGCAGGAACAGGCACAACCTGTTCGGCCTGACCGACCCACGGACGGGAAAATACTTCGTGTTCGGCCATTGGACGGAGAGTGTCCGGGCCTATTACACCAAGGTACAGTACAAGTTCAAGGGCGGTGACTATCTCCTTTGGCTGAAGAACATCGGCTATGCGGAAGACCCAAGGTATGTCCGTTCGCTAAGCCGTATATTGGAGCAATACCTCTAAATTAAATCTGTTTGAACATTTTCAGCAGCACAGGTGACAGTAATGTCGTCGCCAATACAAGCACCCACAGATTGCCCGTCGATGGATTGTAGGCGGCAAGAATTTCCGTAATGGTACTGCCTCCGGTAATTCCGGCGGCAGACTCTAAGGCTGCGGTCAATAACGCCCAGCAAACACCTATTGCCAGACAGCCTTTCATGCCACAGTCTTTTACCAAACGGGGAAGCATCAGCCATGTTACCAGAAAGATGAATACGCTTAGCAATATCCCGCTCACGGGTAATGCCGTTTCTTCTCCAATAAACTTGACCAGTACATATTCACGCAATCCGCCATTGAGTATTGCCACAGGGATGAAGCATATCCAAACGATAAATGATTTCAATAGCCGCATAATTCTTTGCATAAAGGGATGACTCTTTATCCTACGGCACTGTCCACATCTACATAATAATTTGCCGGATTGTTGCGGTCCACATACACGCGCACCTTCTTCTTCGGGGCTATCTCGTAGCTTTCATACCAGAAGGAACCGCTGCGGAAGAAGTACACCCGTCCATCCGGTGCGGTGTAGCGGCAACTGACCATGATAGGATGATGTCCGTTCATCGAAATGCTTGTATCTTCACCGATGCCTGTAATTTCCGCTTCCACCACTTCCCCCGTTGCCAACAGCTGACGGGCTTTCCGCTCATGGCTGCGTTTCACCAGCCAGAAGGCCGTCCCTATTCCGGTAAACACGGTTCCTATAAACGCGAAGATGAGAATCAGCCAACCGTTATCGTCCAGATAGCGCACTTCCCGCGGATTGTTTTTCTGATAATATATGGTTATCCGCTTGCCCGGATACATGGACGAGGATGCCATGTTGAGCATGGCCGTATAGGATTTTCCGTCTACGGTATATTCCACGACAGGAGTACCCAACGATTCGCTGCTCGCTCCGCGCATGGCCAAGATAACGGCATCCGTCGGTTCAGCCTTTTGCCGGAATGTGTGGCCGCTGACACCAACGGCGATGCCGACGATGAGCAGGATAATACCTACCGAAATAAATACGCCGCAGAATACGCGGATAAAGGTTTTGCCTTTCCGTCTGCCTTTGGCCAATGCCTTCTCTCTGTCGGGATACATAATGAATATGTTTTTTAGTGAATAGGACAAATGATAAATCATGGAGGAGTCAAACTGTTGTCCGTCTTGTCTGCGGCAAACTCGTCCAACCGATCACGGTAACTTTCGGGAATGAGCAGTTCCGGCCAGTCGCTCGCCCCTTGGGATGTAAAAGAGGCACCGGTGTAGCCCAGTTGGAGCGGCTTGCGGCATTTGCTGTCATAACGCCAACGGGCTGTCCGCGCTACACCAAAATCATCTGCATAGTAGCTCCACTCATTGGTTTCGGGGAAATACTGGTAGACCTCCGTAGTGCCTATGAGGGAAATAAACACGCCGGGAGGAAGCCCGATGTCGTCATGGCGCATATTCCGCCAGTTATTGTACACCACGAAACCGATGCCTGCCAACGCACCGGCGATGACGAGCCCTAAGAATGTCCTCCATATCCGCCCGAACATCTTGTATCCCCGGACAACCTCCTCAGGCCGTAGCCTGTCCAAGCTATTCCCATACTTTCCGAGATATTGGCTGATGACGGCATCGTCCATATCCGGAACGGATTGTTCCGTAAGGCGGTGTTTCATCTTATAGAAAATGTCCGGATTATTCCGGTCAACAAACAGGGGAAGCTTGACGCCCACCCGTATCAGCCCCAAAATCCCTGCCATCGAGGAAGAAACGGATTCCTTGAAGCGGTGCTTCGAGCCTCCGGGCAAGGCAAATTCATAGACGGCCATTGTCGTCAGCTTGCCGTCAGAGTCCTTTTCATCCTTCAGTTCCACCACTTCGGCTTCCGTCAAGATACCTTGCGCAACCGCGTGAAGCTCCGTCTGATGCCTCTTCCAGGTAGCATGGGCAAAGAAGCAAGCCACTGCGATTAAGAAAAGGCCTAATCCACAGCCAAACCAAAAATTAATCGGAATCAATGCGCACCAGAAAAGAGCACCTGCCCCGGCTATTACTGCAAAGACAATAACCGTTTCCTTTCGTTGGCTCTTCTTGCTTTCTTTATAGGCTTCTTTGCGCAGGTCCTTTTCTTTCATGATACGAATGTTTAATGGATTTGATGACAAAAATAGCATCTTGATGTTTCATCACGGTTACAGCATTGTGAAATATGGCGAATAGCATAAACCAAATTATGGCGGAATATAGATAATTACAAGTGCATAAACCTATGATTTCCGACGCCTTTTCCTAAAATTTTGTAGAATATGACAAGAAACGAGCTGGAAATTGCCTGATTAGCAAAAGAACAGCAACTTTGTCCCAATATAAACGAACGTGAACAGCCATCATATAAATGTGTCATGGAAACGAACAAAGTATATCAGATGCCGTTGGCCAAGGTCTATCCCTTGCTGGTTGCCAAGGCCGAACGGAAGGGACGGTCGGAAAGCGAGGTGCGGCAGATTGTGCAATGGCTCACAGGGTACACGCCCGGACAGCTTACGGAAATTCTCGCCACCGACATTACATACGGCGATTTTTTTCAGAACGCCCCACAGTTGAATCCCGACCGCCTGCTTATCAAGGGAACGGTCTGCGGTGTTCGGGTCGAGATCATTGCAGAACCACTGATGCGTGAGATAAGGTATCTTGACAAGCTCGTTGACGAACTTGCCAAAGGGAAGAGCATGGATAAGATTCTAAGGAACTCTTGTCCGAATACATAAAAAAGTTGCCATGAAAATAAACGAGATATATAATTGCAGCGGATTGGTTGAATACATCAACGAAATCGGCTTCCTGCCGTTGCTGCACATGGGACTGGACGGATGGTCGGCGGAAGAAGCGGTTGACGAGGAATGCCGTTACGTCACGTTGCCCGACGGCGGATGGGAATGGCCGCTATGGGAATGGAAAGGCGACATCATCCGGGAGAGCGGATGCGCATACGGCAAGTTCTTTGACCGGAAAGCTGCCTTCATAAGCCGCGAATGGTGGCCGGACTTCTGCAACTGGCGCCGAAATGTGTATCCACATCCGGAGGAAAGCAGCATTGAGGACATGATACTTCAGACATTGCAGGAAAACGGCAGCATGATTACCCGTGACCTGCGCAAAGCCTGCGGCTTTACGGGAACGAAGATGCGCGGCAAGTTCGATACCTATATCTCACGTCTTGAAATGGGCTGTTATATCGTCACGGAGGATTTCGTCTATTCGAAAGACCGGCACGGGCGCAACTACGGCTGGGGGATGGTCGTTGCTTACCATGCCTGAAGTCCTCTTGGGCAAGGACAGCTGCCATCCCGACCGCACTCCCGAAGAGTCGCGCCGGCGGATGGAAAAGCACTTTCAAGGATTGTTCCCGGATGCGGACGGACGTTTATTTGACTTCCTGTTGAAGTGAACATTCAACAGATGCATAAAAGGAACAGATGTGCCGGATAAAAGGCATAGAAACAGTACTTGGCCACATTCCCGTGGATGAAACCCCTTGTGCCGTCATACAGGAAGATGACCGCACAGGCAAGCAGCGCACCGATTATGCCGTAGTGCATCATCAGCGGAAAAGCAAACAGCAGCTGCATTATCCTGCGCAAAGTGACCGGTGTGTTCTTGCCCATATTCAACAGGTAGAACACTACTATCATCAGCACACCCCTCCATTCGTAGTCCGCTTCCAACCATGCCGCTAGCCATGCCGTCATCAATATGGAACAACAGCATAAGATACGATGTTCCCAAAGCCTCTCGAATGCGGCCAATGCCGCCACTCCCAAGGCCAGCGTGAACATCACGTTGTGCGTGCCGTCCGCACCGTTCAACAGATACCACGGCACTTCGCTGACGACTGCGAACAACATGAGGGAAAGGAAGTACCGCATCCTGTTCCACGTATGGGCGAAACCTTCCGCAACCAGGAAAGCGAACACGGGGAAGGCGATACGCCCGAAGCACCGCATCACCTCATAAGTCATTGTATTGCCATCCATAAGATAATATGCGTAATGGTCAATAACCATGGAAACCACGGCGATGATTTTCAATGCGCTTCCGCTCAACAAAAGAAGCGGTTCAGGCAGATAGGAAGTCGAACCAATATTCATATATCATTATCTTTCAATATGTTATCAGAAACAGTTAGACAATCACTTAGCTCATTCCAAGCAGTTCCTTGACCATATCCTCTACCTCCTGATTAACCCGTTTGAAATTGCGGTTGAGCAGAATTTCCTTCTCCCTGTCGTTCTTGAACTCGTAGATTTTGGGCAGCGGCACGTAGTGTTCTTCCTCGTCCTTAATCTTCTTCATGTCGAAGTGCGTCTTGCAGAAATACTTGGTGGTCTTGAACTCCTCCGACTGTTCGATGTCGAACTTCTCCAACATACTCTCGTCCGTGGCGGTGAAGTCGCGCGCCGCCTGTCCGGCCAGCCATCCGGTGGCCATGTCCGCTATCTTCGCCGCCGGAACGAGGTAGTCCATCTTCTCTGATATGGTGGTGGACACCTTCTGGTCGTTGATGGATATGGAGCGCGAGGTCTGCTTGGCCTTGCCGAACACGTCGTTCTGCGCCCATTCCAGCGTCTCCTTGTTACGGGCAGCCCCCATGAAGATGTTGCCGCACGTGGTAATGATTTTCTGCATACCCACCTTGCCGTAGTCCGCCTCCAGTTGCGGAAGTTCCTGAAAACCTAATGTCACGGCCACCTTGTTGGAGCGTGCCGTACCGATAAGTCGGTCTATCTTGTGGAAGTACAACGTGGGCAGCTCGTCCACGATGATGCTCACCGGGATGTTCCCCTTTGAGTTCACACGGGTTATCAGGCGGTTCAGCACAAGGGCGTTGAGCGAGCCGATGACCTGTTCTTTCTCCGGGTCGTTGGCAATGACAAGATAGCTCGGATGCTCCCTGTCGGAAATCTTCAGGTCGAAGTCGTCCCCGGTGAACACCCAATAGGCCTCCGGCGACACGAGCCTTGCGGCGTTGACGCGGAGCGTGCCCACCATTCCTTCCAACTGGTCGTTGGCCTTGTTCTCGTAAGCGCTCTTGAACGGCGCCATGAGAGAAGCAATCTTGTCGTCCTGCATGAGGATGTTGAACACCTGGTCGTATGGCCTGCCGAGAAAGGAGAGCACGTGCGGCATGTCCGAAAATTCCCCCGTGACGGTGTCCGGCTCCACCTCGTTACCGTCCCTGTCCTCGTACCAGCAGCGGTCGATACGTATCAGTTTTCCCGTGCGGTCCTTGTAGCTGTAACCGTTCAAGTCCACGAACATCCTGTCCTCGTCCGTGGAAACATCATTGCCTTTCTCGTCCACGAAGTCCAGCACTACGTTGCCGTCCTTGTCAATGGCATTGAAGTCGTCCCAATTTCTGATGACGATTTCCAGCTTCTTTCCCTCGTGTAGGATGAAGCGCCTGAGCTTCCTGCCGTCCTTGAAGCCTACGGGGTGGAAGTTTACGAAGAAGTAGATGATGGCCGCGAGGAAGTTCTCCGCCGAGTTGGTGAAGAACGCCTCTGAGCCTCCCTTCTTCTCGCCGCCGCCCTTGTTGAGCGATGCCAGCAGGGTGGCAGCCGTCTCCGAGGCCGCCGCAAGGTCGGGGATGTACTTCCGCTGTATGGGATTGATGCGGTCGGAATACTCCACATCGGTAAAGTTGATGGTGCGGAAGCCGCAGTTCGCGGGCAGCCTCCCGGCCTTCCTGTTCTTGCAGAACTGGTAGAAAAGTGTCTTGGCAAGCGTGGGGTACTTGAAGTCATAGACCATCATGGCGAACCCCTTGGCGGCGTGCTGCCGGATGAACGGGTCAATGACACCGAAGGACTTTCCAGAACCGGGCGTTCCCAACACGATTGTCCCACGGAACGGGTTGATGATGTTTATCCATCCCTTGTGCATCTTCCGTTTCCAATAGTATATCATGGGGATGTTCACTGAATAGTCATTGGCGACAAGATTCTCCGACTGTTGAAACGATTCGTTCTCGAAGTTGAAGCGGTCTTCGCCCACCTTGTTGTTGTAATACTTGGCGATGCCGTCCAGCCCCTGATGCACCAGCATGGTGCCGACAACCGAGCAGATGGCGTAGAGGATGCGGTTGGCAGGGAAACCGAACCAGCTGACGCCGAAATACATCCCGTGGAACACGAAGCACAGCCCGACAAGGGTCAACCCGGCCAGCACGGGATAGACCACCATCGTGCGCACATTGAACTTCAACGCCTTCTTCGCCTTGGTGCCGATACAGACGATGCAGATGCACACCAGCTCCGCCACCTTGCAGCCCGATACGGTGTTGAATACCTTGAAACGCCCCAACAGATCGAGAATGAACTGCGTGATGCGGTTGTCCGCCGTGACAGGCAGGTTCATCACAATCTCTATAATCAGGAAGATGTAAATGCAACTGCGGAAATAGTTGTACATCTGCTGCTGTTCCCTTGTCTCTTCAAATGCCATGCCTTCTGTTTTGTTTACAAGTGGTTAAAAAGGAATTCTCATTCCAAGCAACAACCCGTTGCGGAACGTGTCGCCGTGCAGGAAGTTCACGTTGTTCTTCTGTATCAGGGCGAACTCCCAGCCGTTACGGAATACATAGCTGTATTCAAACCCTCCCTCCAATCCGATGAAGAACCGTTTTTGCACCGCGCCGAACTGCGGGCCGAAGCGGAAACGCAGCATACCGTTCTTATAGCGCACCAGCCGATGCTTGTAGACGATGCCGCCGTCCCAATAGTAGCCTTTCCAGAAATCCTTTTCCTGCCAATGGGTGCCGGCCTCGCCGTACAGTTCCACGGCATTCCCGTATGACAACGGACGCTCGTAGCCGATTGTTGCGTTCAGGGTGGACGGGAACAGGAAGCCGGCGTTTACCGCCAGCTTGCCGTCCTGTGCGGATGCGCCAATGGAAACGGCCGCACAGCATAAGGTAATCAGAAACTTCTTCATCATTTGTCAGAATAAGAGATGTAGTAATAAGGATAGTAGGCAGCGTCCTTCAGGATGTCGGCATCGAAGCCGTCCGCATGGAGGATGTCCTCGTATTCGAGGGTCAGCACGATGACCCGTCCGCTGATCTGGTTCTCGGATATTTCAATGCGCAACACCTTCTCGTCGGGGAAGGTCAGCTTGGGCAGCACCATCACGTTGCGGTAGTCCTTTTTGAACTTCCTCGTGGAGTTGAGCGTGAACACGGGCGACAGCTCAATGGTCTGCGAGTTGGTCGCCTTGGTTTCCTTCTTGTCCGTGAGCTTCACGCGGATTTCCTCGATGTCGTAGGGAATCTTCGTTTTGTTGCGCAGCGAAAAGTCGATGAAGAAGTAATCCCCGACGGCGTAGATGTTGTTGACCGTGGCCTTCATCCCGTGCGCCCTCGTCACGATCTGGTTGTACTTGCGCCTGCTGCCGTACACCGCCCACGCATAGCGTGCCATCTCGGACATGGGCATGGTGACTTCTGGGTTGATGTAGGACTGCGTGTGGGTGTACGGCACCTCGAAGATGGCGGCCGCCTGTCCTGGCTCTTCGGTATAAAGGACGTCATATTGCGCGATGTGTCTTTCCCCGATGAGCGTGATGGTGCCCAGCAGCTCGTTCTCCGTGTAGCCGCCGGACTGTATGGAATCACCCTCATCATGGTACGGCTTGATGCGGACGATGTTGTCCGTACACTGATTCCCGGCAATCTTCGGGGTGGAGATGTCCACCAGCTTGATGGGTTCGGGCATGACGATGTGTGTGGTCACATCCCGGTTGACATAGATTTTCTCGTTGGCGTAGGCGGCCATGCCCACGGCACAGAGCAAAGTCAGTAAGATGGTTCTTGCTTTCATATATAAGTATGTATTTGTTTTCAAATCATGTTTACCTTGCATCGTCCGAGTTGATGAGGTAGACGATGGTGTTGTACTTGATTTTCGCCTTGTTCTTCCGTATGTTGGACGACAGGGCGGATGTGGCGGAGTTGTACATGTTCTGCAGGGCCTGCAATGCAACGGCCTCGCCGGATATTCCTGAGCCGTAGCCGCCGTCGGACTCTATGTTGATGTCCTGCTGCACCACGTTGGAACCCGCGTCCTTCACGAAATCGCGGAACGAGGATTCGGGCACGTAGAAGCCCTCCATGCCGTCGTTGTCGAATACGGACAGCTTGACCTTGATGAACTTGTCCCCGGCAAGTATGCTGGTGATGGTAGCCTTCACTCGCTGGCTGGAGAATCCCGTCACCGTGCCGTAGAGGTAAGTGCCTTTCCTTAACTTGGTGCCGCTCACCGTCACGTCGTCAAGCAGCTTGAAGCGCAGGCGCGTGCCTTCCTTGGCCTTGGTGGTCTGGTCTATCATGGCGCGTATCAGCCTGGCTTCCGCCGTACCGTCGGGAGAGGCCACCGTATGGAACTTGTCCGCATTGGTGTCGGCAGACTTGATGACAAGGTTCGGGCGGTTTCGTTCCGCCTCTTCCTTGCGGATTCTCGCCAGCGAGTCGGCACGCTGCCTTTTGGCCGCCTCTTCCGCTTCCGGGTCGCCGAACCCAAGGCCGCGCCCGATGGCCTTCTGCCTCTCGTAGCTGCGGCGTTGGATTTCCTCCAGGTCACGGGCGAAGTCGTCCTGCGAAGTGTAGCCCATGCCACTGCTTCCATCAGACATACGGTCTGAAGGTGCATTGTTGCCATAGGCGTATGAATTGATGTGCCGCCTGGACTCCGCCAGCGAGCGTTCCAGTTCCTCCATTTCCTGCTGCCTACGGATGCGCTCTGCTTCCGCTGCGTCCAGTCCGTCCAGTTCCTCCTCGCTGTAGCCGTGTCCCGGCTCCTCTTTCTCCTCCTTTTCCTCGCCGATGCCGCCCACGGCGGTAAAGGCGTCCTCGTCGCCGAAGCGGCGCGACATCTCGTACATCTTGTCCCCTGCTTCCTCTGCGTGTGCTTCGGGTAGTTCCGTGTTGATGCGGTCAGTGGCCACGGCCTGTTCCGGCTCTCCGCCTCCCCCGAAGGTCTGCATCACGAAATACACCAGGGCGCACAGCGGTATGAAGATGACGGCCGGGAAGATGTACTTGGGTTGTTTGAAATTGACTTTAATCATGTTCTCCGTTATTGATGAATTTTACAATGTTCTCCAGCCGCCTGTACTGCCTGACAATCCGCAGGGAGTCACCGTGCGTTTTCCGAGGCATGGCTATCAGGGAGTCAAGTTCCCGTCGGATGGCCCGTCCGCTGTCCGCCAGCTCCTGTATCGTGGCACGGTGCAGGCCTTTGTTCGACTGTATGGTGCGGAAGCCTTGGAACAAGGGTTCCATATTGGCAATGACGCCGATGCCGTGTGCGTTGTCCGTCTCGTCCGGCTTGCTATTGTTCATGATAAGGGAGCATACCAGCAAGAGCGACAATGTTCCCGTAACACAGGCAAAAGTCCTTTTCGGATGCTTCCGGGCCCAGATGTTCGCCAGACGGATGCGACCGACCAAGCGGAGCCTTTCCCCGGCCTTGCCCAATTTGGGCTGCAGCCATGTGCGGATTTGCAGGTGCGTCCTTAGCCTGCTTTCCCGAAGTTTCTTTCTGATTCTCATATCCAAATTACATTTAGTAGTCCAAATCCTTGTTTTCGAGCGTCCTCCAGTTGGTAATCAGCAATCCGTGGGGATTGTTCCGCGTCCTTGGCACGGACTCGACATATCCGGTCGTGACCAAAGAACGCTTCAGGTCACGGGTGCGCCGCTTGATGAGCTGCGTACCGTAGAAGGTGAACTTCCGTTCCTGTTCGTCGAAGTCGATGGAGTCGCACATGACGGTGCAGACCGCCGACGAGGAGATGATGTCGGAATAAAAGCCGTTCTCGTCCATCGCCTGCTTTTGCTTCAACGCCGTGCCGTCCGCCATGTACATGGCCTTGCCGAGCGTCCACTTGATGTAGTCGTTGTCGGGCGGCAGGTTGAAGAAATACTGATGGAAGAGCTGGATGTGCGCCTGGGCCTCCATCGTGAAATTAGCCTCCAGCTGCGCGCGCTCGGCGAGGAACGGGATGTCGCCGTCCAATATGTATATCTGCTCCCTTTCCTTGTTTACGAGGGAGATGCAGCACCATACGGTGAAGCCGCAGATGACGGCGCATCCGCCTATGGTGGCCAGCACCGTCACCATGGCGAGCCTTGTTTTCTGTGCCAGTGATTCTATGAGCATATTTCTTTATTTTTATGATTTTATCTTCCTGATTTGGGCTTGACCATGGAAACCGCGCCCCCGGCCACCGAACCGGCCGCACCTCCTGCCATGGAAGCGATGCCCGTCCCCGTGGAGCCTGCCGCCGTGGCCGCGCCCGAACTTACGCCGCCGGGGATGAGCCACGAGGCCACTTCCGGGACGAAACGTATAATGTACGCGCCGACCAGCATTCCCATGGCGTACATGCAGTTGGAGCCGATGCCCTGCAGCCCCAACGCGCCTATCTGCGACCATGAGTTGACCGAACCGTGAAGCAGGTGCTCGTAGGCCACCAAATCCTGTTGCAGGTTGTAAAGCAGGATGAAGTCAACGTAGTACAGGCACATGTAGGTCACGAAGCCCCACAGCGAGAGGGAAAGGAACTTGGACATCCACTGGCTCCACGCCGAGTTCCACGGCGGGGCGAGGGACAGGGCGAACATGATGGGGCAGAATATCATCATGATGGCCATGAAGATGCGCTGCGCCACGAGGATGCCGTAGTAGGACATCTGGAAAATCAGCTCTCCCACGAAGCGGATGACATCGTTTATCCATTCGCTGACCTTGGTCTCCGTGGCCACCACCGCCCGTTGGGCGTAGTTGTTGATGGTGTTGCCAAGGTTCTCCACGTTGTAGATGAGTTTGTCCCACCATGCGGCGTCCTGTCCGATGGCGGCCACCTGCTGCGCGGTTGCGATGGAATCCTGTACGGTGCGCAGCCGGTCAAGGTACTCGCTTTGTTTTTGAGCCACCTTCAGCTCGAAGGCGGCCACCTCCTTGTTCTTGGCCTGCGCCATCGCCTTGCTCGCGCTTTCAAGTCCCTTGCCGGGCACCTGCAGGGCGTCACATATCCACGAGGAGGAAGAGATGCAGATGGAGATGCCGACGATGCGGAGGAGCTTCATCACGTCCATGCCGCGCCGTCCGAGCATCATCATCCAGCACTCGTAGGAACCCACGCAGAGGGCGAGCAGCAGCCCGATGATACGGGCCAGTCCCACCGCGTCGCCCAGCACGGCCACGTTGGGGAACGTCTCCATGGCGACAAGGAGCTTGTCCAGGCTCTCGTCGATGGCCGGAAGGCCTATGGTCAATAAAACAGCAGACAGTTGCATAATCGTATTCTTATCTTCATGTAATACATTTTAATTCTAATAATGTGTGGCGGCCACGGCGCAGAGGTTGGCGGTCTGTTTCACGAGTGCCTCCATCTTTCCTTTGGCTTCTTCGTAGGCTTGCTGCCGCTTGGCGTTCTCCAGTCCGTAGCCCACGCCCGTCTTGCGGATATAGGCAATACCTGCGCAAAGGATTTCATTCTGCCTGCCCAGTTCGTCCACCTGCGGCTTCAACTTTCCGCCGCTTTTCGTCATGCAATAGAGCAGGCCGTCGGTGATGCAGTCCTGCATCCGGTTGAACTCGTCCTTGTAGGCCGGATAGACCAGGTCAACGGCGCGGTCGGCCTCCCGGACAAGCTCCTCCTTGTACAGCTCTTCCACATATTTGCGTTCTTCCTCCACCTTCTCCAGCTTCTGCCGCTGGGTCTCCTCGGATATGACCCGTGTGGGCATGATGCGTTTGATGTTCGACTTGGATTCCTTGAAGCGGACACGGAAGCCGGACTTGAAGCCCGCCCATTTCCAATACATTTCCGCGCCGGAGTAACCCTTGTGCAGGAAATAATAGTACCAGTCGGGCGCGAAGTCCCACGGCCCGTTCTCCATGGACTGCCACTGTTTCTTCTTCTCGTTGTCACGGACGGGCACTTGTGCTTCCGCCACAACCGGGGCGAAGACTACACACAGCAATAATATGGCCTCTTTAACTTTCATATCCTTTGTTCCATTTGTCTATTATCGTTTTCGCTATCTCGTCCTTGACCTCGGAGTTCAGTATCTCCCAGATGTAATCCGGCTTCCATCCGCAGTCGGTAATGAGGTAGCAGTACAGGTTCGCGTTGTCGATGATGTACCTCGCCCTGTCGATGGTGGTTTTCAGCGTCATCACCAGGTTCAGCTTCTCGTCCATGGAAGCCTTCATCAGGTTGATGCCGGAAGCGGCCACCGACGCATAAAGCTTGTAGCAGTGCTTCACTTCCCTCGATATGGCCAGGTTGGCGTCGGCATAGTACCACGCCACGAAGGGCTTCTTGCTGACATGGCCGAACGTGTTGGAGGTGAAGTCCTTGTATTCCTTCACCAACCGGTACAGCGCGTTGGCCGTGGAAGAGATGGCGCCTGCCAGCACTAAGTAGGAATGGGCATTGTCCAGCTTGGTGTTCAGGGTGGTGCGCACGTCGTTGAACTTGCCGGCCCCCTTGGTGAGGAGCGACTGCTCGCCGAAGCTGGCGGCCACACGCTGCATGGCCTTGTCCTCGTCCTTCTTGACGGCCTTGTGCAAGGCAATCAGGGCCTCGATGGTAGGGAGGTCTTTGGGGATGACTCCGGCCGATACCCTGACGGGAAGCGACAGGACGGCGATTGCCATAAAGGCGGCAACAAAAAACGCCCTGTAAATTCCTATACCTTTTATATTATAGTCCATGGCTCTTGTTGTCTGGTTCAGTAATTGGAAGCTACAAGCCCGTTCCATGACTGGACAAGGCCGCCGACACGGTTCTTCATGGTCACCACGTTTGCCCAGCCCTCCGGGTCGATGGCAAAGAAGAGGTCGTCCGCTGTGGCATACTGTGCCATGAGCATCATTCCCTCCACCTTGTAGCGTATCTTTGTAAGGTCAGTATATATGCGATTGGCCAGGGTCAGCCGCTCGTAGCGGTCGAGCAGGTTGTACCCGTCGCTTTTCCTCTCCGCCGTGGCTTCCCCTTTGAGCGGGTTCTGCACCCTGGCGTTGTTCACGATGTTCACGAAGTCGCCCACCAGCTGTTGGGTCTCGGCTACGAGGTTGCCGAGTTCATTGAGGCAAAGCAGCTTGTTCGTAAACTTCGCCCTGCCCACCGTTTCAATAAGTTCCGGCACGTCTTTGAGGATATCGAAGGCGCAACTTCCGATTTCCTTGTAGTAAAGACTCTCCGTACCGAAACCGGAGATGTTTTCCATCGAGAGCTTGTACAGCTCCTTGATGGTGGCCATGCTCACGGTGTAGAGTTCCACCTTCTGCTTCTTGGAGGCGATGGAGTCCAGCCGTTGGTTGTGCTGCCCCTCGATGAGCTTCTGCGAGGCCAGGTTGGCGCCCACCGTTGCGATGCAGTTACGGTCTATGACGATGCGCCATCCGGCAAACGTGGGGGCGGACGCGGCAAACAGGAATGTTCCTAACAATATGTTTTTCAGCTTTCCCATAATGACATTACTTTTTGATGTTGGTTGACTTGTCTGGCGAACTCCAGGTACTTGGGGCTGCCCGCTTTTTTACGGTCGGCCTCGATGCGCGTGATGGCCTCCTGCACCGTGCCGTAGTGCCGCAGGTATGTTTTCAACGCCTCTTTTTCCGTCCGCTCGGTGGTGTAGGCCCAGTAACATTCGGGGGCTTCCTCCACGCCGTAGACGTCGGAATGCTGTCCCCGGCATATCCACACCTCCTTGAAGTAGCTGCGCCCCTCGTGGTTGTCAAGCGCGTTGATGGTGAATATCTGCTGACGCTGAACGGGGGTCAGCCCCAGTATGGCGGCTATCTGTTCGTACCTGTCCTTGAACTTGGACTGGTCAAGCAGTATCTTCACATCGGAATTATTAATGATGGCCTCCTTCACGATGGGCGAGTCTATCACGTCGTTCAGCTCCTGCGTGACCACCCCGGCGATGCCGTGGAACTTGCGGACGGTCTTGTACAGGTACTTGATGTACTCCGCCATCGTGGGCGAGGCGATGGCCTTCCACGCCTCTTCGATTATCAGGGCCTTGCGCCCTTTCTTGATGCGCATTTTCTGGAGGAACACGTCCATGATGATGAGCACCACGATGGGGAAAAGTACAGGGTCATCTTTTATCTTGTCGATTTCGAATACGATGAAACACTCGTTGAAGAGGTCAACATCCAGGTCGGCGTTCAGCGTCGTCTCCAGCTCGCCGCCCCGGTAGAACTGCTTGAGGATGGCTGCGAAATTGTGTATGTCGAATGTTATTTTCTCCAGGGAAGTGATTTGCGGGATGCGCTCCACGGCGAACTCGTAGTAGGAGTTGAAGGAAAGTTCCCTGACCTTCAACCGCCGTTTCTGCTCCTCCATGCGGTCTATCTGCCTGTCAATCTTGACAAGCATGGTGTTCTCGTAAAGCTCCCTGCGGTATTTCTCCACGATATGTGCGGCATGTTCCCTTTCAGACTCCGAGGCGGCCTTGTCGCGCATGAGGACCATAAGCGAACGGCACTGGCGGACGAGCTTCATGCGCCTAACTTCCGAGGGGAGCAGCAGGGCGCGGCTTTCCGGCACCTCCGGCGAATCCTTGGCGTTTATCAGGCGGTCAATATCTTCCATCTCATGGTTGTACTTCTCGTAATCGTCATCCATCTTGGCGTCTACAAGTAGCTTCTGCCGCAACTCCGCACGCTGCTTCTCCGTGAATTTCTCGAAAGGATGGAAATAGGCATCGTAATACTCCACGAGGGTTTGGTTGACTATCATGTCCTCTATCTTGCTCGGAAATGCGCTGCCCTTGAATATGAGAAACACCAGCGATTTGAGGAAGTTTTTCTTCTCGCCGAAGTTCAGTCTGTATTCCTCCGCCGTGACCTTGAAGGGGTTCATGGAGATAGGTTTCTCCTTGGAATAGGAGATGTACGTGCCGCCGTAGTAGCCACAGATGCCCTCGTAGGAGTCGCCCGTGTCCACCATGACCACATCCGTTTGCTGTTCCAACAACTGGCGGACGACCGAGTTCATATGAAACGACTTGCCGCTTCCAGAAGGCCCGATACAGAAGAAGTTGGCGTTGTCGGTCATCTTCACCTTGCCCTCCTTGCCGGTGATGTCGATGCAGACGGGCAGTCCCTGCCGGTCGGTGTAATATGTGGTCAGCGGCGTGTCCTCCGATTCTTTCAGGTGCTCCTTGAAGAAGAAGCACAGGGCGGCGTCCGACAGGGTGAGGAACAGGTCGTAGTCGGGGTTAAAGGCATAGGCGTTGCCGGGGAAGCTGTCTGTGAACAGCTCCAGCTGGTTGTAGGCCGTGCGCGAGGGCATGATGCCGCACCCGTACAGCTTGGTCTCCAGATAGGAAGTGACCGGGGTGACCTTGTCCGCCGGGCAGCTCACCAGGATGTTGAAGTTGGCATAGACCAGCAGGGAGCTGTCTACGGCCAGTTTTTCCAAGACCTCCTCGATGTCGGCCTTGGCTATCCGGTTGCTCGGGTCGGGCATGGAGCCGTGACGCTTGGCCTTGGCCTGGAGCTTGCGGAGCAGCTTGCGCTGGGCGGGTATCTGCACCACCTGGTTGTACACCACGCAGTCCGCATGGGGGACGCTTGTCAGGAACGAGAAAAGGTCGGTGGCGATGGCGTAGCCGTTTACGCTGGCCTGCGTGTAGGGCCTGATGCGTGAGGGCAGGTTTATCTCGTCGATGTCCACCAGCGGATAGGAGCGCACCACGCGGCCGCCCACCTTCAGGTACTCGTCCGAAGCCTTGAAGTTGGTCATGGAGAACGGGCCGTGGCGGAAGCGGAAGGTCATGAAGCGGTGGCAGTATTCGTCCACCTCCTCCTTGGACAGTCTTCTGTGGCGGATGTGCCTCTCGCTCAGGATGTCCTCCGCCTTGGCCACCTTGGAATGGAACTCCGTCCACTTCTTCGGGTCATACTGCACGAACTGGCCGCGCAGCGCTTCCTGTGTGATGACAATGTAGGTGCGTATCTCGGTGAACTCCCTTCCCTCGAAGTAGCGGAAGTAGCTCCGCGTCAGGAACTCCGCATCCTCCGGCACGTCGTGGTGGTAGGCCTGTCGGCAGAAGATGTCCTGCTTCTGCAGGGCGTAGCCCTCTCCAAGTGTCTGCACGAGGTTGGAGAGCACGTCCTGAAAGCGCAGGTACTGCTCCGCGTCCGTACATAGCTGCTGCACGGGGTTGGCCATCTCGAATATGACCGAAGGCTCGCCCCTGGCGGAAAAGAGGACGGTATGGCCGTCCGTCTCTTCCAGCTGGGCGTAAAGCCCCTCGAATGCCCGTTTCCTGTTCTGTGCCATCGGATGTTGTCTTTATTGGTTTTTCGATTTTCTTTTCAATTCGTTTTTCGGATGTTCTTATAGACGTAGATGCCCTTCGCCCGTTTCTTGTTGTGCAGTCCGCCGCGCTGCTTGACGAAAATGGTGGCCAGCCCGACGGCGGCCATCACCAGCATGGCGACGAACCCGGCGAGTTTCCCCAGGACGATGGAGAAAGCGATGAATCCCACGAAGGACACGCCTATGGCCACCGCCGCCAGCGTGAGGAAACGGCCCCGGATGCCCATGAACTCCAGCGGTTTCTGGAGTCCTTTGAACACGGGGAAGCCGTCCTGACCGTTCTTATTTTCTTCCATGACTTACGTGAAGAAAAGCGGCAAAGCCTCTGACAATGCGATGAATGCGATACATCCGCCGATGGTCAGCATGATGGTTTTCTTGACATCCTGGTCGCCGTTCTGCATCTTGAAGTAGACATTGAACGCGCCTACCAGTACGATGACCGCCGCGATGGCTTTCATAAGGTTGGAGACAGGTGTCTGGTAGGAGCTTACTTCCTGGGTGGCCTTGGTGAAGCCCGCCGCTCCCTTGCTGCCTGCCATGACGTCGCCGGCGGCGAGGGTGAGCGCCACGAGGGCGAGCGTGCCCTTCCGGGCGAACGCGGACTGCTTGAAACGGACGAATGCGCGTAGGCATCTTCTCTTTAATTCCTGCATTTCTTTAATTCGTTAAATGGTTGTTTCATCGCCTAAGGAACAGGGGTCGCTAAAGGAACGTGTATTTGTTCACCTTGCGTTCTCGCAGGTGTATATGACCAGGCCGAGGTCGCCGGTGCCGGTTTCCGCCAGCCTGTCTATTTCATGGATGAGGTCGTCCACAAGGATGCCGTCGGTCATGATGGCCTCACGGTAGCCGGGGCGGCGGAAGCCTTTTTCTTTGAGTGGGTCTGATTCGGATTGTCCGTTGCCAACCGCCTCTTCCTTCTTCTCCTCGTCACGGCTGACCCTGGTGGGGTGGAAGCTCCTTGCCTCGTCCGATATGTCTATCTCTTCTTCCGTATGGTTCTCCTTTTCCGCGTTCTGAGCCGCCTGCGCTGTCCTTATGTCCGTGAAGATGAGGAAGACGTAATAGCAGGCCATTGCCACGAAAAGGATAAAAACGATTTGTCCGTACTGCATGGCTATATGGCATTGGATAATGGTGTGTTGTCTCCGGGAAAAGGCTGGAAGGCCAGTCCGAGCCTGGCGGCCTTGGCTTCCAGCCGGGCTTTCCGGCATGTGGCTTCGGTGAAGTACAGTATGTTCCGGTGTACGCCGGTGATGTAGCCCTTGGCTTTCAGCCGGGAGCGTATCCTGACCTTGGCGCGGTGGGAGATGACCTTGAGTCGTGTGAGGGGGTCAAGCCCGAAGATTGCCCTGCGCCGTTCACGGTGGACCATCTCGCGGCGTACACGGGACGATATTTCGTAACCCTGTGCCTTGCTCCGGCTCAGCCCCAGCTTGCGTGCCATACGGCTGACCGTGGTGCGGCTGACGCCCAGGTCGCCGGCCATCTCGGCGTATGAGCGGTTGTCGAAGTGGCGGCTGATGTGCCCGGCACATTCCAGCCACCGGCTCTTGGCCAGCTTCTCCAGTCCGAGTTCGCGGGCTTTCTCCTTCACGGCCGTCACGCCGACTTGCAGCATACAGGCGGTATGGGCGGTGGTCTCCACGGGATAAAGCTCGGCAAGCCGGGAGAGCATGGCTTCTGTCCAGTTGATTCTACGCATGGGATTCGGGTTTGTAGTTGTTGAACAATGATTTCTTCTCGCGGCGGTACTGCGCCAGCCGGGAAAGGTGGTTCTCGAAGAACGAGCGGACGATGGCGTTCACGAGGTCGGAACGGCAGCGGCCCTGAATGTCGCAGTCGTCCAGCGAATCGGCAAGGTCGCGGTCCAGTTTGCAGACCAGACGCTCGTTCTTGTCATCCCTTTGGTCGGCGGTGTCAAGATAGGACAGGAAGTCCTGCCAGCAATTTT